>Ga0207704_10000009_pt1 | contig 198266 bp, 181 predicted proteins | sample KBSMisM12_FD_184308 | JGI IMG/M metagenome (GOLD analysis project Ga0207704, IMG submission 184308) | Miscanthus rhizosphere microbial communities from Kellogg Biological Station, Michigan, USA - KBS Miscanthus M1-2 (SPAdes) (version 2) | ecosystem: Host-associated > Plants > Roots >...
ATCCCCGGTGAGCTGCTCCGCAAGCCCGGGCCGCTCAGCGACGCCGAGCGGGAGCGGATGAACGAGCACACCGCGATCGGCGCCCGCATGCTCGAACGAATACCCTTCCTGGCTCCGGTCGCCCCGCTGGTGCGCTCAGCCCACGAGCGCTACGACGGCGGCGGCTACCCCGACGGGTTGGCGGGCGAGGAGATCCCGCGCGGGGCGATGGTGATCGCGACCTGCGACGCCTTTCATGCGATGACCTCGGACCGCAGCTATCGCCGGGCGATTCCGCAACAGCTTGCAGTGGCCGAGCTGCGGAAACACTCGGGAAGCCAGTTCGACCCGACAGTGGCTGAGGCTCTGATCGCCGAGCTCGGCTGAGCTACTCGGCGGCGCCGCCGAGGTTGCCCAGCATCGCCTGTTCGGCCATCCGGATCAGGCCGAGGCCGCTGTGGGGGCGCATGTCGCTGCTGCGGACGCGGACGTGGGAGCCGTGCGGGCCGACCACCTCGACGATCGTGCAGACGTCGCCGATCTCGCAGTCCTCGCCGTAGTCGTTCTCGATTGCCTCCATCTGTTCGGCGACGACCCGGCCGACCTTGCTCTGGTCAAGCGACATCTGTGCTCCCTTCTTCAGTGGTCCGTTGCGGTGCGAATCCCTGACCATAGGCGAAGTGGCGGACCGCGCTTGCAGATATATCGCTGTGATATATATTGCCGATACATGGAGCAGCTGAGCCCCACCGCTTACGTGATCCTCGGGCTGGTTCGCAACGAACCTCGCTCCGGCTACGAGATCAAAGCGGTCGTTGACAACTCGACCCGGTTCTTCTGGGCGGCCAGCTACGGGCAGATCTACCCGGAGCTGAAGAACCTCGCCGAGGCGGGCCTGATCGTCGGCTCCGACTCCCCCACCGGCGGTCGCCGTCGCACGGTCTACGAGATCACCGCCGACGGCGAGGAGGAGCTGCGGGCCTGGCTGCGGCAGCCGCCTCACACCTTCGAGATGCGCGAGGAAGGGCTGCTGAAACTCTTCTTCGCGGACGCGCTGCCCGCGGGAGAGGCGGTGGCGATCGTGCGGGCGATGCGCGCCCACCGGCTCGAGGTCAACGCCCAGCTGCGCTCGATCGAGGCGCTGAAAGGCGAGATCGACGACCCCTACCCGAAGATCGTGCTGCGGGGCGGGATCGAATTCACCCAGTGGTTCGCCGACTGGTGCGAGCGGATGGAGGAGGAAATCCTCGCTGCCGTGCCCGAGAAAAGGAGCAGCTGATGTTCGACTCCCTGGCCCGACTCGCGAACGGCAACGCCCGGCGCGTCGCCATCGCCGCCGCCCTCTTCTTCGTCCTCGCGGGTGCGATCGGCGGCGGCGTCGCCGACCGGCTCGATCCCTACGGCGCCGACGATCCCGCTACCGAGACCGTGAAGGCGATGGACCGGCTCGAGGAAGCGGGGCTGCGGGTGCCGGCGGTGATCGCCGTGGTCGAAGACGCTCCGGTGGCGGCGCCGGCGACGCGGCGCCGGGTCGAGGCGCTGGAGAATGAAGTGCGCCGGCGCGGCGACGTCGCCTCGGTCAGCGGCTACTACGACACCCGCTCCCCCGCCTTCGTCTCCCGCGACGGCGACGCGACCTACTTCGCGGTGGCGCTGAAGACGACCGCCGACAAGCAGGCCCAGGAAACCGGCGCCGACATCGCCGACCAGCTCTCCGCCCACGCGGGCGTCGTCGTCGGCGGCCCGGCGGTCGCCCAGGAGCAGGTCAACAAGCAGGTCGAGAAAGACCTGCAGAAAGCGGAGATGCTCGCCTTCCCGCTGCTCTTCCTGCTCTCGCTGCTCTTCTTCCGCAGCCTGGTGGCGTCGGTGCTGCCGCTGATGATCGGCGGCCTGGCGATCGTCGGCACCTTTCTCATCCTCCGCGTCGCCAGCGAATTCGGCTCGATCTCGATCTTCGCGCTCAACCTGACCACGGCGCTCGGGCTCGGGCTGGCGATCGACTACAGCCTCTTCGTCGTCTCCCGTTACCGCGAGGAGATCGCCAAGAGCGGTCCGGGACTGGAGGCGATGCGGCGGGTGCTGGCGACGGCCGGGCGCACCGTCTTCTTTTCCTCGCTGACGGTGGCGGCGGCGCTCGCCTCGCTGCTCGTCTTCCCGCAGCGCTTCCTCTACTCGATGGGCCTCGGCGGCGCCTTGGTCGCCCTGTTCGCGGCGCTGATCTCGCTGACCGTGCTGCCGGCGGTGCTGACCCTGCTCGGCAACCGGGTCAACGCCGGCGCGCCGAAGTTCCTCCAGCGTCGCGCCGAGGCCGACGCCAAGCCCGCGCAGGAGGGCTTCTGGTACCGGCTCTCGCGGTTCGTGATGCGGCGGCCGGTCCCGGTCGCGACCGCAAGCGCGCTGTTCCTGATCATCCTCGGGCTGCCTTTCCTCGCGATCAAGTTCAACGTCGTCGACCCGACCGTACTGCCGGAGTCGGCCAGCGCCCGGCAGGCCTACGACACCGTCAGCGAACAGTTCCCGCCCTACCACGAGACGCCGATCTGGATCGACCTCGAAGGCGGCGGCCCGAAGGCCGCGGCGCAGTTGACGGCCGAGGTGGAAAAGGTCGGCGGCGTCGCCGAAGTGCTGCCACCGCAGCGTCTCGACAGCGGCGTCACCGCCCTGCAGGCGATCTCCGCCAACCCCTTCGCCACCGACGCGAGCAAGGAAACCGTGCGGGCGATCCGCGACCTGCCGGAGCCGGCGGAAACGAGCGTCCTCGTCGGCGGCGCCAGCGCCGACTTCGTCGACTTCCAGGCGAGCCTGTCCAGTCACCTTCCCTACGCGCTGGCGATCGTGATCGCGGCGACGCTGGTGATCCTCTTCCTGATGACCGGCTCGGTGGTCCTGCCGATCAAGTCGCTGATCATGAACTTCCTCAACCTCAGCGCCGTCTTCGGGATCCTCGTGCTGATCTTCCAGGACGGCCGCTTCGAGAGCTTCCTCGACTACAGCAGCCCGGGAGCGATCGAGCAGACGATGCCGATCCTGATGTTCGCGATCGCTTTCGGCCTCTCGACCGACTACGCCGTCTTCCTGCTCTCGCGGATCAAGGAGGCGCGCGACAACGGCGCTTCGGACTCGGAGTCCGTCGCAATGGGACTGGAGCGGACCGGCCGCATAGTCACCGCCGCGGCGCTCCTCTTCGCCGTCGCCATGTTCGCCTTCGCCACCTCGAAGATCATCTTCATCAAGGAGAACGGCGTCGGCGTCGCCTTCGCGGTCCTCATCGACGCCAGCATCATCCGCGCCCTCCTGGTCCCGGCATTGATGGAGCTGCTCGGCAAGTGGAACTGGTGGGCCCCGCGCCCCTTGCGCCGCCTCCACGAACGCTGGGGCATCAGCGAGTCTGCGCCGGTCCCCCAGGCGCGGTAGCGAACTGCATCAAGTTCTGGTGGTGATAGAACCAGAATTTGATGCAGAACGAGCCCATCAGGCCTGAGTCAGATCCCGCGCGGCTTGTCGATGCGACGCGGCGGACCTACCTGGCCGGTGAGCGGACGCAGTTGGCTTGGTGGCGCACCGGGCTGACCGCATTGGCGGTGGCACTCGGGGTCGGGCGGGTGGTGCCGGAGCTGAGCGACAACGGGGCCCGCTGGCCCTACGTGATCGCCGGCGTCGGCTTCGCTCTCTGGGGGATCTTCGCGATCGCCTACGGCACCGCCAACCGCGAGGCGATCGACAAAGCGCTGCAGGAGGGCCGGTTCCGCGAGGCGCCGACCTGGCCGCTGCGCACGCTCACCGTCGCCGGCATCGGCCTCGGATTGCTGACGGCGCTGCTGATCCTGCTCGACTAACGCCTAGGCGAAGGCCTGGGCGGAGCGGCGGCGCAGATCGGCGTTCAGCATGCCGGTGACTTCGCTGGGGCGGTCGCCGGCAGTGGGGACGGCGGCGCCGATCAGGCCGTCGGCGCGGTAGCCGTAGAGCGGGGCGACGAAGCCGAGCTCACGGATCTTGCGGACAAGGCGGACGGCGCCCTGGGTGTCGGCGCCGGGGCCGCAGAGGACGATCGCGGTCGGGTCGAGGGCGCCGAGGGCGCGGCCGAGCCGCTCGTCGCCGAGCTCGTTGGAGAGGACGAGGACGCGGAAGCCGGCGCGGCGCAGGGCAAGGTCGAGGGCCTGCGTGTAGACCTCCTCGGCACCCTGGCCGTGGCTGGAGTCGAGCAACAGGATCCCGGCCGGGCGAGCGGCGGCGGCGGCGAGGCGGCGGGCGCCGTGCAGCCAGCCGGTCGCCCAGCGAGAGGCGAACTCGAGCTCGGCCTCGCGCTCGGAGTCGGCGGCGAGCTTGTCGATCGCGGGCAGCAGCAGCTCCTCGACCGTGCGCTCCAGCGAGCGCAGGGCGAGGCTCTCCTCAACCGCGCGGTCGGCGGCGGCCTCGTCGAAGCTCTCGAAGGCGGCGAAGAGGCTGTCGTCGCTGGCAGGCGCGGCCTGGCGCTGGCGCGCCAGCTCGATCGCCGAGGAGATGTTGCCGGTCTCGGCCAGCGCATCGCGCAGCGCCTGCAGCTCGACCAGCTCGTAGTTGCGGTGGTTGCCGACCGTGCGCTTCGGCGTCGGGTAGCCGTAGCGGCGCTCCCAGCTGCGCAGGGTGTTGGGGCTCACGCCGAGGACTTCGGCGGCGGCGTTGGTGCGGATTCCGGGCATCGGCAAAAGGGGATGAAGAAGGTGGACTGCGCGTCTATTCGACGGGACGCGCCGATTCTCCCACCCGGGGTGAAGCTTTTGGACAGATTTACGGGGATCTGTCAGCGATCTTGCAAGGCGCCGACGCCCACCGGCTGCCCGACGGCACGGGCGCGCCACATCGCCGCGTCGGCCTTGTGCAGGAGCTCTTCGGCATCGGTGCCGTGCTCGGGACAGGCGACGACACCGGCCGAGAGGCAGATCCGCAGACCACCTGCCTTCTCCAGATCGTCGAGCTGACCCAGCAGCCGCTCGCACATCTGCACCCCTTCGACGGTGCTGATGTTGGGAGCGAGGACGCAGATCGCCTGCTCCTCGAGGCGGAAGGCTTCGTCGACGATGCGGATGCTGTCGCGAAGCGCCGCGCCGACGATCGAGAGCACCGTCTCCTGCCCCCCGGCAACGTCGCCAGGTCTGGTCCCCGGCCCCGACGCATCGAACACAGCCAACCCGAACGGATGCCCATACCGCCGGTTCGTCTCCAGCAACTGCTCCAACCGCCGCCGCATATGCCCCGGCCGATACAGACTCGGCAATTCTTCGGCCGACTCTGCCGCCACCGCCGCGCTCCCGTTAGAGGGCGGCTGGGTGACGTTCGCCGGCCCCTCCCCGCTGTTTGGCCGCCGAACGTCACCCAGCCGCCCCCCCACACCTTGGGCCGCGTCGACAACAGCCGCAGTTACCCCGCCGAACTCGCCCGCGAGTCGCATGGCGGCATCCACGAAGCCCTCTCCATTGGTTCCAATCTCCTCGTGCAAGCTGTTGAGAAGATCGACCTGCATCTCCGAGACCTTGAGGGCGATGCGCCCGGCCGACGACTCACCGTTGGGGCTGGAACCGGCATTCGACTGGTCTGCCACATGCCGACCTTGGCGGAAGTGGCGGACGCCGGCTAGCGAAAAGTTCGCTATTTGCGAACCGACGGTCGTCCAGGACAGATATCCGGTCCCGCTTATTCCAGGCTTCTTCGGCCCGCCAGGGCCTTGCCGAGCGTTACCTCGTCGGCGTGCTCGAGGTCGGCCCCGACCGGGAGGCCGCTGGCCAGGCGGGTGACGGTGACCTGGCCCCGCAGCATGTCGGCGATGTGAAGCGCGGTCGCCTCGCCGGTGGTGGTCGGGTTGGTCGCCAGCACCACCTCGTCGATGCCGCCGCGCTCGACCCGCCGCCGCAGCTCGCCGATCTTCAGGTCTTCGGCATCGACCCCGTCGATCGGCGAGAGCGCGCCGCCGAGGACGTGATAGAGCCCACGGTATTCGTGGGTGCGCTCGATCGGGATCACATCGGCGGGCTCCTCGACCACGCAGATCGTCGCCCGGTCGCGGTTGTGGTCGGAGCAGATCCGGCAGAGCGGTCCCTCGGCGAGGTTGAAGCATTCCTCGCAGAGGCCGACCTTCTCCTTCACTTCGCGGATCGCGTCGCCGAGCGCGAAGGCCTCTTCGTCGGGGGCGCGCAGCAGGTGGAAGGCAAGGCGCTCGGCCGTGCGCCGGCCGATGCCCGGCAGGCGCGAGAGCTCAGTGACGAGCCGCGCCAGCGGTGCCGGGCCCTCGCTCAACCGCCCAGCATCCCGCCGAGACCGCCGAGGTCGTCGCCAGCGATCCCACCCATCTTCGAGCTGGCCAGCTCCTGGGCGGCGCGAAGGCCCTCGTTGACGGCCGCCTGCACCATCTCCTGGAGCAGCTCCGCCTCCTCGGGGTCGATCGCCTCGGGGTCGATGACGATCTCCCGCAGGGTCAGGTCGCCGCCCATCTTGACTTTGACCATGCCGCCGCCGGCGCTCGCCTCGACGACCTCGTCTTTCAGTTTCTCCTGCGCCTCCAGCATCTCGGCCTGCATCTGCTGGGCCTGTTTCATCAGGCCCTGGATGTCGAAGCCTCCCGGTCCGCCTCCTCGCGCCACTTAACCGACCTCCTCCGCGTCGAACTCGCTCTTCAGCCGCTCCAGCAGCTCTTCCTCGTCAACCTCGTCGCTACCCGGCGCCGGCGTGTCCGGCGGCGGTGCCTGCGCCTCCTCCTCCTCCGAAAGCACCACGAAGGTAGGCCGCAGTCCGACTCCGGTGACGGCCGCGAAGGCCGCCGCCAGCGTGTCCCGCCGCTCGGGGTTGTCGGCCTTCTTCTTGTTGAAGGTCATCGCCGCCGGGAACCCAACCTGCAGACCGGCACCATCGAAGCTGGTCGGGCGGGCACCCTCGAAGGTTGCGGCGAGCGCAGGCGCAGTCTCAGCCAGCTTCTGAAGAACAGCGGGCCAGGCCTGCTGGATCTCCGCGAAGGACAGCTCGGTGGCAGACGATGGCTTCTGGCCTGCGGGTCCTGACCCCGATTTGGTCCCACCACCACTCGCATTTGGCGAGTGGCGGTCCCCCAAATCGGCGCCACCCGCTGGAGGATCCACAGCTGCGGACGGACCAGGGTCAGGCGCCGGAGCAACTTCCGGCTCGGGTTCGGACGCTGGGGAGGCTTCGGCCTCTTCCTCTTCGGCCGGAGGTGGATCGTCCTGCGGCGGGGCAGCTGCCGTGGGTGGCGTCGTAGGGGGGACCCCCTGCTGCTCTGCAGCTGGGGGTGGGTCCCCTGCGGCGACAGGACCCGCGGCCCGAGCGGCCCCGTTCTCCAGCCTCTCGATCCGCCTCAAGAGCCCACCCGTATTCGGATCTAGATCCGGCCTCGCAGCCTTCAAGAGAGCTATCTCTACAGCTAGGCGTGCGTCGTCGCCCTCGCGGACGGCAGTCAGCGCGTCGGCCAGCTCGTCGATCGTGCGGATCAGGTTGGCCGGCTTGATCGCGCTTGCCTGGGCTTGCATCCGCCCGGTGTCGGTTGCCGTCACTACGAAGGTGGTCGGTACTTCGCCGGTGGTCTGGGCGATCAGGAGGTGGCGCAGGTGGGCGAGGAGGTCGCGGGCGAACTGGGAGGGGTCGCGGCCGGAGCGGGCCATCTTCTCGACCCCGAGGAGGACGCCCTTCGGGTCTTCGGCGACAACCGCATCGACAGCCTCGAAGAGGAGATCGGCGTCGGCGGCGCCGAGCATCTCGAGGACGTCCTTGAGCTCGACCTGGCTGCCACCGAAGGCGACCAGCTGATCGAGGGTGCCGAGGGCGTCGCGGAAGCTGCCCTGAGCGGAGCGGGCGATCATCGAGACCGCGCCCGCGTCGACCTGGATCGACTCGGCTGCCGCGACCCGGTTCAGTACCTCGGAGATCTGCTCCAGCGAGGGCCGTTGGAAATCGAAGCGCTGGCAGCGGTCGGCGATCGTCGCCATCACCTTGTGGGACTCGGTGGTGGCGAGGACGAAGACGGTGTTCGGCGGCGGCTCCTCGAGCGTCTTCAGGAAGGCGTTCCAGGCCTCCTTGGTCAGCATGTGCGCCTCGTCGAGGATGTAGACCTTCCAGCGTCCGCCGGAGGGCGCGTAGGCCACCCTCTCGCGCAGGTCGCGGACGTCGTCGACCGAGCGGTTGGAGGCGGCGTCCATCTCGATCACGTCCATCGAGGTGCCGGCGGCGATCGTCACACAGGACTCGCATTCGCCGCAGGGGGTGACGGTCGGGCCGCCGCGCTCGCAGTTCAGCGAGCGGGCGAGGATCTTCGCCATCGAGGTCTTGCCGGTGCCGCGCGAGCCGACGAAGAGGTAGGCGTGGTGGACCTTGCCGCCCTCGACCGCGTTGCGCAGGGTGCGGACGACGTGGGTCTGGCCGACGACCTCGTCGAAGGACCCGGGACGGTGGCGGCGGTAAAGGGAAGTCGACTCACTCATCAGGTGCTTGGCCAGTGTATCCACGGGCACCGGGCGCCCCGACGTCCCGCGGCGATACCGTCCCGCGCGTGCCGAAGGGGGCCCGCACCTGGCTGACGCCCACCGCCTGGGTCGCCGCGATCACGGCAGCCCTGCTGCTGATCTTCCCCACCGGCTTCCCCAACTACGACACGATCTACGCCCTCGTCTGGGGCCGCGAACTGGCCCACGGAGTCAGCCCCGACTACGGCGCGGCGCTGCCGCCGACCCCCCACCCGCTGGCCGACTTCCTCGGCCTGATCGCGACCCCGATCGGCGACGGCGCGATCACGGTGACGATGATCGTCGCCTACATCTCCCTAGCCCTCTGCGGCTACCTCGTCTACCGCCTCGGCACCATCTGGTTCGACCGCTGGATCGGCGTCGCCGCCGCCGCAATAGTCCTAACCCGAGCCCCCTACCTCTCCAACGGCCTACGAGCCTACGTAGACCTCCCCTACATAGCCCTATGCCTAGGCGCCCTAACCATCGAGGCCCAGCGCCCCCGTGCGGGCTGGCCTGTCCTAGCCCTACTCGCCTTGGCCGGCCTCCTACGCCCCGAGGCCTGGGGCTTCTCGATCGCCTACCTCCTCTACCTCTCGATAGACCCGCATAAGTTCCGACGGTCGCGGGGCGAGAATGCACCCCTCGAACGGGCGGATACTCAAAAAGCCGGCCTAATTAGGCCGGCTTTTGTCCGGGCGAGGGGTGCCCTCTCGCCCCCGCCGATAGCGCTCGTAGTACTTGCTCTGGCTGCCCCGATCATCTGGATCCTCTTCGACGCCATCACCACCGGCGAACCCCTCTACTCGCTAACCGGCACTCAATCGACCGTAGAAACCCTCGACCGCCGAACCGGCCCGGTAGACGTAGTCCTCTTCGGCCCCCGAGCCCTAGGCGAAGTCCTACAGTGGCCGGGCATGGTCGGCGCCCTGGCCGGTGTCGTCCTCGGCTACCTCTACCTGCGCCGCCGCTCGATCCTAGGCATAGCCGCAGCCTTCCTGGCCCTGCTCGCCTTCGCCTTCCTCGGCGCCGCCGGCCTGGCGATCATCGCCCGCTACACGATGCTGGCGGCAGCGATCCTGGCGATCTTCGTCGCCGTGGCGCTGCTCGGCTGGCGCCTGCTCGAGCCCGACCATCGGGCTCGCCGCCCCTGGCAGGTCGTCGCCGCGCTCGTCGCGCTGATGTTCGTCCTCTGGCTCCCGAACCAGTGGGATCTCGACTCCCGCGTCGACACCGACCTCACCGACCAGGGGCGGATCGAGAACGACCTCACCGATCTCGTCGACGCCGGTGCGTTCGAGCCGCTCTGCGGCAAGGTCGCCGTGCCGAACCACCGCGCCGTCCCCCGCCTCGCCTTCGGGCTCGAAATCAAGCCGACCCAGATCGTCAGCGCCAGCGAGGAAGGCATACCCCACCACGGCTACTTCGTCGCCCCGGCCAGCCCCTTCGTGATCCACAACTTCATCCTCGATCCCAACGACCCAACGCGCATCTCGGCGAAGCCGCCGCGCGGCTTCCAGGAAGTCGCCCGCAACGAGAGCTGGCGGGTGTACCGCCGCTGCTGAGAACGCGGTTCTACCCGCTATGCGGTCGGAAGGGCATTTTCAGCCGCTGCGCTCGACCAGCTCGACCGCGGCGTGGGTCTGGGCCGCCAACGCCGGGTCCTCCAGATCGACCTGTGGGGGCAGCTCGACGTGGAGGTCGTTCGAGGGGTCGAGGCGGGCTCGCAGAGCGCGCGAGCGGGAGTCGAGGACGTGGCCGCCGCGGCTGCGGTCGGCGCTGATGAAGTGCAGGTGGTAGCCGGCGACCTCGATCCCCTCGACGTAGGTGGGGAAGCGGAAGCCGAGCATCGTCCCCTCGACGTCTTCTAACTCGAAGACATGCTGGTCGGCGACCACCTCGGTCAGCGGCCGGTAGGGCGGCTCCTGTCGCGGGACCGAACGGGCGCGGATGAGGCCGAAGCGGCCGTCGAGACGGATCGCGCAGGAGGAGGCGTCCTCGGGGACGAGCTGGTCGAGGCGCGCCAGCAGTTCCTCGTGGGAGAGCTGCTCGTCGGGAAGCCGCTCGTCGACCGTCGGGTCGAAGGCGGTGACGACGGCGAACGGCGTCCGCTCCTCGGGCCCGATCCCGGTGACGTTGCCGTCGACGTCAGCGCGGAAGAAGCGGCCGTCGATCGCGATCATCTCGCCGTCGAGGTGGTTGAGCGTCCCCAGGCCGAGGTCGCCGCGCCCGGCCAGCTCGGCGAAGCTGAGGTCGCCTTCAAAGGCGCCGTCGAGCAGCGCCCCGATCGTCGAGGCTTGGAAGAGGACGTGCGGCGCCCGCTCCTCGTGGAGGTCGGCGTGCCGCATCGACTCCACGTGCAGCGACCGGATCCAGCGCTCGTCCAGCATCGGCGCGGAAGTCTTTCAGCCACGCCCGGCTGACCGTCACAGACCGAAAAGGTCCACTCTGAAACCATCGGTAGCGATGGCGGCGATCGAGCTGAGGAACGTGGTCAAGACCTTCGGGTCGATCACGGCGGTGAACGGCCTCGACCTGGAGGTGCCGGAAGGCATCTGCCTCGGCCTGCTCGGGCCGAACGGCGCCGGCAAGTCGACGACGATGCGGCTGCTGACCGGGCAGGCGATCGCCGACTCCGGCGAGCTGCGCGTGCTCGGCCACGAGCTGCCCGCCGAAGCGAAGACGGCGCGGGGGCAGATGGGCGTCGTCCCCCAGCTCGACAACCTCGACGTCGACGTCACCGTCGAAGACAACCTGGCGATCTTCGCCCGCCTCTACCGGGTGCCGGACGTCGCCAAGGCAGTTGACAAAGCGCTCGACATCGCCCGCCTGCGCGAGCGCCGCCGCGACGCCGTCGACGAGCTCTCCGGCGGGATGCGGCGGCGGCTGCTGCTAGCCCGCGGCCTCGTCCACGAGCCGCGCCTGGTCCTCCTCGACGAGCCGACGGTCGGCCTCGACCCGCAGATCCGCACCGAGCTGTGGACGCTGATCGGCGAGCTGAAAGCGCGCGGGACGACGATCCTGATGTCGACCCACTACATCGAGGAGGCCGAGCGCCTGGCCGACGAGGTGGCGGTGATGCACCAGGGCAAGATCATCAGCCGCGGGCGCCCCGTCGAGCTGATCACCGAGCACGCCGGGCGCCTCACCGCCGAGGTCTACGGGCCGCCGGAACGCCTTGCCGAGACCCGCGCCGAAGCCGAATCGCAGGGGCTGGCGGTGCGCCCGGCCGGCCCGGCGATCGCGATCGTCGGCTCCGAGCGGGCCGAGAACGGGGCGATCCCCGACGACGCCGTCACCCGCGCCGCCACGCTCGAGGACGTCTTCGTCCTGCTGACCGGCGAGGAGGCGGAGTGATGGAGGCGACGACGGCCGCACAGCCGGAGTCCCCGCGGCAGATGCGCCGCCTCGAACCGACGGCGATCGCCGGGATCATGAGCCGCGAGGTCGCCAACTTCCGCACCTACTGGAAGGGGACGACCTTCTCCAGCGTGATGGAACCTCTGGTCTACCTGCTCGCCTTCGGCCTCGGCCTCTCGGCGACCCTGGTCGACGAAGTCAACGGCGTTCCCTACATCCAGTTCGTCGGCACCGGGATGGTGGCGACGGCGGTGATCTTCTCCTCCGCCCTGCCGGCGATGTTCGGCACCTTCGTCAAGCACCGCTTCCAGAACACCTACGACGCGATCCTGGCGGCCCCGGTCGACGTCGAGGAGCTGGTCAGCGCCGAGATGCTGTGGATCGGGATCCGCTCCGGCACCTACGGCTGCGTGCCGCTGTTGGTGACGATCGCCTTCGGCCTCGACCCGGCGCCGGGGATGCTGCTGACCCCCCTCTTCTGCTTCGTCACCGCCCTCGGCTTCGCCGGCTTCGGGGTGGCGATGGCGGCGACCGTCGCCAAGATCGACCAGTTCAACTACGTGACCGCGCTGTTCGTCACGCCCTTGTTCCTCGTCGCCGGCACCTTCTTCCCGATCGAAGGCCTCCCACACGGGTTCCAGATCGTCGCCCAGGTCAACCCGCTGCACCAGCTGGTCGAACTGGTCCGCGGCGGCGCCTTCGGCTTCGAATGGGCGGACATCGCCCGCTTCGCCTTCCTCGTCGCCTTCGCGCTCGTCACCTGGCGGATCGCGATCCACCAGATGTACAAGCGGCTGATCGACTAAGCACGGCGTTCGTCCCAAAAGGACGAACGCCGCGTTGAAGTTATGGACCGTGCGCCCGTCCTCTGAAACGAGGTCACCGGGCGTGTCCGTCGCTTGAGGCTCGGGTCGGGCTCTCCTGCGGCACCCGCGGCATCCGCTTAAGGCTGCTTCCTTCCGGACCTGACCTGATTCGCGTGCCCACGTCGCGCAGGACCCGGCCGTCATCGCCGCCACGTCGGCACTGACCCCGACGGCCAGTTCCTCGGAACGGTAATCGGCCCCGCTAAGCGGATTTCGGGTGACAGGGCACCGCTGATTCCCCACCTAGCACGGTCCACTGGTGATCCTACCCGCCCCGGCTTAGGATGATCCCCTTGACCTCCCTGCCCATCGCCGCGACGACCGTCGACAGCGGCTCCTTCTTCGCGATCGTCGTCGTCGCCGCGCTCGCCGCGATCACCGTCGCCGTCGTCCCCAAACGCTTTGCGCCGCCGGTGGTGGTGCTGGAGCTCTTCCTCGGGATCCTGATCGGCCCCGAAGTCCTCGACCTCGCCAAGCAGGGCGACTTCATCGAATTCTTCTCGAACCTCGGCCTCGGGATGCTCTTCTTCTTCGCCGGCTACGAGATCGACTTCCAGCGGATCAAAGGCAGGCCGATGGAGCTCGGCGCCCTCGGCTGGCTGTTGTCGATCCTGCTCGCCTACGGGCTCGGCGGCCTCCTGGCGGCCGGCGGCGTCGTGGTCTCCTTCCTCTACACCGGCTCGGCGATGGCGACGACGGCAATCGGGACGCTGATCCCGATCCTGCGCGACAACGGCGAGCTGAAGACCCGCTTCGGCACCTACCTGCTGGCGGCCGGCGGCGCCGGGGAGTTCGGCCCGATCCTCCTGGTCACGCTGGTCCTCTCGACCACCAACCCGCTGCATGAGTCGGTGATCCTGCTCGCCTTCGTCGCCCTCGCCCTCGCCCTCGCGCTGGTCTCGGTCCGCTACGCCTGGCGCGGCTGGCCGGCGCTGGAACGGACCTTCGAGGCCAGCAGCCAGCTGGCGGTGCGGGTGACGGTGGTCCTCGTCTTCGGGCTGGTGCTGCTGGCCAGCAACCTCGGCCTCGACGTCCTCCTCGGCGGCTTCGTCGCCGGGATGATCACGCGGCTGGCGCTGAAGGGCCACGAGCTGGCGATCTTCGAGTCGAAGCTGACCGCGGTCGGCTTCGGCTTCTTCGTCCCCTTCTTCTTCGTCACCAGCGGGATCGAGTTCGACCTCGCCGCGCTGGGCTCGGCCGCCGCGCTGGGCAAGCTGCTGCTGTTCTTCGTCCTCTTCCTCGTCGTCCGCGGCGTCCCGGCGCTGCTGCTCTACCGCGGGATTCTCAGCGTCCGCGACCGCGCCGCCCTCGCCTTCTACTGCGCCACCGAGCTCCCCCTCGTGGTGGCGATCACGACGATCGCGATCGAGGACGGCCACATGCGCCCGTCCACCGCCGCCGGCCTGGTCGGCGCGGCGATGCTCTCGACCCTGATCTACCCCTTCGTCGCCATGGCCCTGCGCAAGGACGCGCTCGAAGAGGAGACCGAGCAGCCGGAGCCGACCGGCCCCTTCCCGGAGGGCGAGGGACCGATCCCACAGCCCGGCCTCGTCACCTGACGCAAGCCCCGTCCGGTCGTACAATCCCGGCACCCGGGCGCGTAGCTCAGTGGGAGAGCGCTCGCTTCACACGCGAGAGGTCGCTGGTTCGAAACCAGCCGTGCCCATCACTGGCCCCTTGGCAGAGCCAAAACCAAGGGGTGGTTCGAAACCAGTCGCGGATTTGGCTCTATAGCTCGAAGATCGCCGGGCTCGGAAACCCCGAGGAACCGAGTGGAAATCGCGCCAACAGAGCGACTCTCGCCGGGCAGTGGAACATCCTGGGCGGGCCATTCGTGCCCGCGAGGCATTCCACTGCATGGAGAGCGCAGGGGCGACGTCGATTGAAGGCTTGGAAGCCGCTCCCGCTCGGTTCCTCGATCAGTCCGAGGAGCTACGCATGGGACTCACCAATGAGCAGCTGATCTGCGAGGCAGTCGAATGCAACCACGCCGGAGTCGGAGACTCGACGCTGGGGCGCTATCAGGACCACCTCGCCCACTTCGCGCAGTACCTGGCAGCGTTCATAGGTCCGACTTCTACGAGGCGAACAAGAAGCAGGTTCGCCTTTTCATGGGCCACCTGGAGAAGCGCGGTGGGGAAAACCCCGATCCGGCCCGCCTGTGTTGTGAGTGGTGCAGGGCGCGGGGGTATCCCGACGGCCGAGAAGGAGAAGGATGGTCCGCCTCCTACCGCAAGAGCTACCTGTCATCGCTCCGCTTCCTCTACCGCCACTTCCAGGCGGACGATGAACTTTCGGACATTGACCCCACTGTCCTGGAGTCATCGCCGAAGGTGATCGTCAAGCGCGGATACACGCCGAGCAAGCAGGAGGTGGAGCGCCTGCTGAAGACGGATGGCCCGCCGCGCGCGGTGCTTCTGGTGCATTGGCTGTTCTATGCCCCGTCGCGTCGGAGGACCTACGCCGATGCGCACTGGTCCGACGTCGATCTGGACGCAGCAGAGTGGGAAGTTGTTGGCAAGAACGGCAAGGTAGACATTTTCCCCCTTGCCCACCGCTTCTTCGAGCCTTCCGGATCTACCGCCGCTGGCAGCTATCGGAGGGAGAACGCCATCCTGCGATACGGGATGCCCTCAGCGATCCGGAGACCGCTTATGTACTCATGACCAGCAACGGAAAGAAGACGAGCCCCACCACCGTCACGAAGATCGCAACGTGGCACGGCATCCGCGCAGGAGTCGGCCTCAAGAAGGCGACCCCGGGCATCGACGCCGTGAACGGTATGACCTCCCGAGTCACCCCCCATTGCTTCCGGCGAGCCTGGGCAACCATCGCCCTCAACGACGAGAAGGACCCAACCCCGATCGACGTCGTGTCAGAGGTCCTGCGACACAAAGAGATCGCCACGACTCGCCGGCACTACGCTCCAACCAAGTCCGACCGAGCGAAGGCCGCGATCGTCGGAATGCGCTTGACCTAGACGCCGCGATAGCGGCCGACCGACTCTCATAGGCTGCCGGAGTACCTCTAGTGCTGGCAAGAGCGAAATTAGCTTCAGCGCGGCGGAGGCCAATTCCGCCGGTCATCGTCATTGCCCCGGTCCCATAGCCAGTCACCCGTGGCGACGTAATAAATAGCCAAAGTAATCACGAGCGAGACAACGAAGAAGACGACTGCCCACAGAACGGTCGAAATACCTATCCCGGCGAGAAGCATCAAATTCCACCCATGTCGGAGAGTATAACGGCTGCTTAGACTCTTAGGTGACTATTAAGTACGCCCAGGCCCGTTCGCCGGAACAGAATCCGCCATATAGGACAGCCGCTCCAAGCATCGTCCACGCTCCCTTACGTGGCGACTCGATCCATGCATTGGTGGCCACACACCAAGCCCACCCGTTGAGCTTAATGCCGGAAAGCATCGCCGGATTGGTTACATGATAATGCAGTTTTGGAATGCACGCGCCTCCAAACGCCTGCTTTATTTGGGCCTCAGGTCCAACCTCACTAGTAGGGACACAGCTACCCCAAGCAATGGGCGCGACAAGGCTGGCAAGGTGCTTGAGGTAGTTGACGATTCCCTCGGTGGAGTAGTGAAAGGAATAGGGTCGCGCGGCCAAAGTCCTTCGTGAGCTCGAAGCGTCACCCGATGCAGCGTCGGAGCTCACGCCTCCAGATTTCGCCATGCCCCCACCTGAAACGCCGCAACCTCCTTTTTTCATGCACATGCCGCTGAGGTCAAATTCGTTTATCGGATCAGCTCCGGCGTAATCGTATGCACTGGCCGAGCCGCCCATGACGGGGTCCCTCGATATGAAGCGTCCGAGATCCGGTACGTAGCTGCGAGCGCCCATCTGGATGACTCCTGAAGCAAATTCTGCCTTCCGCTCCTGTCCGCCGAGCCAGCCAAAGCGCCCTGCAGTTCCAGAGGTCGGGTTTCCGAACTCGTCGTAGCTGAAGGTCCCTTTCAGGCTGGTCGCTTCCAGGCCGATCGGAGCCGTTGCCGACACATCCCCATGCAGGTTGGTGAGCTGCAGAGTGATTTCTTTGCCACTTTCCTGAACGGCTACGAGTTCGCCACCGATGCCGGTGATGTTTCGGGTCCAGGTCGAGCCGCGTTCGGTCCAGGATGGCGAGTCACCGGGGCCGTCGTAGTGGAAGACTTCGGTCCCTTCGAGACCTCCTGCCTGTAGTCGCGAGCGCTGACGTAGGGAGGCGTCAAGAGTGAAGCTGTTTGACACCCCGTTCTGCGATTGGGTGGCAACCATGTCGTTAGCGAAGTAGCCGGTCGTCAGAGCTTTGCCGCCGGCGAATTCTGCCGGCAGGCTCGTGATCCGACCCCAGCTGTCGTAGGTCGGTCCTTCGAGCCGGTCGGCGGCGTCGTAGTGGTATTCCTGGTTCGTGCCACCCGATTCGGCGCAGATGCCACCGATTCCGGGAGATCGGGTCGTCTTCAAGGAGCGGTTCGAGTCGGCGTCGTAGGCGTAGGCGCGAACCGTGCACTGGCCTCCTGAGGGCGTTTCGTTGGCATAGGTGAGCCGCCCGGCCTTGTCGTAGCTGAATTTGTGCGTTCCGAGGGTCCCGGATTCGTTGACGATCTGCCCGAAGATCGACCTTTCCACCCCGAAGCTGAGCCAGGTGCAGCTCGTGCCGCAGAAGCTCGACTTCGTGTAAGTGAGGAGGGTGGGTTCGTCGACCTCGTTGTAGGTGGTTGCGGCAGTTAAGCCGTCCGGCAGGCCACGTTTGACCAGATTGCCGTCGGCGTCGTAGCTGGCGGTGAAAACACCGGCCGCCGAGTCTTCAAGTTCGACCGGAAGCCCTGACGTCGCGTCGTAGCGGACGGTTTGGCTGCCCTTGTTATCGCTGGCTTTAACCGGACGCCCATCGATGTCATAGGTCGTTTCGGCTTTGTTGCCGTCAGCGTCTTCGTAGGTCTTCGGTCGGCCGAGCGCGTCGTAAGTGGTCTTCGTTTCCTGGCTGTCGAAGCCGGTGGTGGACCACTTCTGGACGCGGTTGTTGCCGGAATCGGCGACGAGGATGTTGCCTTTGCCGTCGAGGGCTATTCCACTCGGCGTGCCCAAGCTGAACCTGCCTTCTTCACTGCCGGCTTCGCCGAACTTCAGCAGGTAGGCGCCCGTTTCCGAGAGCTTCTGAATGCGGCTGTTCCCCTGCTCTGAGACCCAAACCTTCCCGCCTGCATCAACGACGATTCCAGTCGGGCCTTTGAATTCCCCGTTGCCTGCGCCTTCTTTTCCAACGGCGCGTTCGAATCCGAACCCGGAGTTCCACTCCTCGATCCGATTGTTGCCGGTGTCGGCCACCCAGAACCATCCGTTGGACGCGAAGGCGATCGCGCTCGGAGATTTAAGTTTCCCGGCTTCGGTGCCTTCGCCAGATACAACTGCGGTGTTGGCGCCGGTTTCCTTGTTGAACTTCTCGAGGCGGCCGTTTCCGGTGTCGACTACCCAGACCCCTCCGGTGGAAGGGGAGGCGATGCCGAGCGGCGCTTTCAACTGGCCGGGCGAGCTTCCGGCGGTGCCCGCCTGGCAGGTGTTGCCCGAGACTGCCGTGCAGAGATTCTTTTCGCTGGCGCCCCCTCCCGCTTCGACCTTCGTTTTGTTGACGTTGGATCCGAAGGTCTCGAGGAAGCTGCCGGAAGGTGAGAACTCGACCACGCGGTTGTTGGCGGTGTCGGCGATCCAGACGTTGCCGTTTGAGTCGACGTCGATCGCGGAGGGAGCGCTCAGCTTGCCCGCGCCGGAGCCGCCGCCGGCTTCGCGGAGGAATTCGCCTGCTTCGTTGTACTCGACGATGCGGTTGTTGCCCTTGTCGACCGCCCAGACGTTGCCGGAAGCGTCGACGGCTACGTCAGAGGGGCTTTTGAGCGGGGTATGGCTCTGGCTCGCGTAGCCGATCGAGGTGAGGACCTGCGGCGCTTCGCATTCGGATTCGCACTTGAAGCGTTCGGCGATCGGCACGCCGAGGGTGGTGCTGTATTCGGTTTCGACCTTCGGGATCGCCTGCCCGCCGCCTTCGATCTTCTTGGTTTTCTGACGACCCGCGGCGTCATAGGTCAGAACGGTCTTGCGGACGTTTTCGCTGCCTCCGCCAGGGCTTTCGACGACTTCTTCCGGCTCGCCCAGCTGGTTGTATTTCGTGAACTTCTTGACGACGAGTTCCGGACGACCCGTTCCGCTCGCCTGCGCAGCTGGTTCGACTTTGCACGGTAGGCCGGCGTAGGCCCGGCTTTCGCAGTTGGCGAGTTCGGCCTTGTTGGGATTCGGAGGATCGACGTAGTAGACGGTTTTGGTCGTGCCTGCGCCGCCGCCGGCCGTATTGTTGGGCTGACGGCTCTCAATCACCTGCCCCGATTTGTTGTAGACGGTCACCGACTTGATTTCTAGGCCTTCCGGGTCAATGATCGTTTCGGTCGGCTTTCGGAGTTCCCAGTTGTATTTGTAGGTGGTCGCGTGCTGATCAAAAACCGAACCGCCTACTAGGGCACCGCTGGTTTCGCTGATCGGCAGGTTGTAGGCAGGTTCGCCGGCAGGGGGTTTTTCCTGGGTGTACTGCAGCGAGCGGTAAGCCCGTGCTTCTTTAATTTCACGGGTGTCCTGGATCTTCACCAGGTGCATCGGCCCGACTTCTTCTTCGAGCCGGCTTCCATCGGGCGAAAAGGTGAACTCGCTGTCGAGTTCCTGGGACTTCGCCACCGAGCCGGAGCCGGCCGCGAGGGCGCGCAGGCGGTTCTGCGCACCGAGTTCCCGGACGACGTTGCCGAAGCGGTCGGTTTCGGTCGTCGTGATCGACGGGTTGGAGGTCCCGGCCCCGGAGGGGGTTGCCACGTTGACCGTCTGCCCTTCGGCGTCCATGTAGTAGATCGTCGCCCGGTTGTAGGTGGTTTCGGGGAAGCCAGCGGGGATTTCGTCGGGTGGGTAGATCGCGGTGGCATCGGTGGGGACGTCTTTCTGGCCCCAAGCGGCGACCGCTTCCGGGCTCATGCCGTAGGGGGCATAGGTACCGCTCAGGGAGACGCCGTAGCTGATCGTGGTCTGCGCGGTGGGACTGCTTTCGACCAGGCTCGCCCGTTTGACGTTGCTCAGACGTCCGAGGGTTGCTTTGGCGGTCGAGTAGGTCATCGTCCACGGTTCCTGGCCCGGAGGGTCGAGAGCCTGCAGGTGGCCGCTCGAGTCGTAGGCATAGGTCTCTTTCAGAGGTTCGCCGCCGCTCACCGCGCTCCGTGGGTCCCACTCTGCAATCAGGCGCCCTTCGGCGTTGTAGGCGTATTCGGCGACGGTCCAATGCCCAGCGTCGAAACCCGCTGCGTAGTAGGTGATCGAAAGCAGCCGAGTGAAGCCGGAAGCCGTGCCGTAGTTGAAGACGAGGGCACGGCAGCCTTGTTTCGTTATCGCGCCTTCGTCTGAGCAGGTGATGCCTTCGGTCGCGGGCGCGATCACCTCGTGCAGCCGTTTCTTCCCGGCTTCCGGGAATTCGTAGAGGTAGCGGGTCTTGTTGCCGCCGGTCATCCCGACCGAGATCGGGATGTATTCGTTGTTGCCCGTCTGACTGTTTGAGAAGATGGTGCGGTTGCCCAGGAAATCGGTTAGCGCTAGTTCGTGTTCGTTAGTCCGCGTCAGCTGGAAGCTGCTCAGTTCATCAGGGGTCTTGAAAGTTCCGGGAGAGGTTTCTTCAAAGGGAAGTTCATTGCCTTCGAGGTCCCTCACGGCCGCCCATCTGTAGGTGAAGCTGTTCGTCCGCACCCCCCCTTCTTCGGTTTCTTCTTCCCATTCTTCGGTGAAGGATTCAAGCTTGATCGCCTGCCAGTCGGAACCGCCTGCTTCTTCGACTGGCGACCCGGGCTTCCAGCCGGGGCCGAGGACGCCGTTGGGTTCCACCCCGGCTTCGCGGGAGCTGATCGAACGTGCGAATTCGAGAGTGTCGCCGGAGCCGAGGATCGCCACGTCGGTGCGGGTGACCGTGAAGTTGCCGGTCATCAGGTCGAGGCTGCCCGGGCCCACTTCGGTGACAGCGTCTTTCGGCCCTCCCGTGTCCTTGTTGACTTCGCCGCTGACGGGCTTGGTGTAGCCGCCTGCGCCGACCTGACCCGAAAGCACGGCCCGGATCGCCACCTTGCCGGTGTTGGCGGTCCCGGTCTGCCCGGAGGCGTCCCAGTAGAGCGGTTCGCTTTTTCGGTCTTTTATGCCCACGGCCCTCGGCCAGCTGACGCTCTGCCCGCTTTCGCTCGTCACCTGGCTGACGGGGATGTTCGTCCAGCCCTTTTCGCCTTTGTACTGGAAGGTGACGCCTTCGACCCCGGCGTGTTCCCAGGCGGCCGCGAGGAGGAACCGCTTCGGGGTCTTGGTCCCGTCGGTGGGCGAGGTCATCTTGCTGTCGGCGGAAGCCGGCGGGATGTATGTAACCGAGAGATAGGGCTTGTTCACGCCTGCGCTCGATTCCCATTCCACGAGGCGTTCGATGCAGCAGGAGACGGTTCCCTCTTCGTGGAGTTTGAGCAGGACGCCGTTGTTGGGGACGGTTTTGTCCAGCCAGCGCTGGACCAACCAGGTCAGATCGGTTCCGGTGAAGTTCCACGGGCCGGCTTTGCTGCCGCGTTCGGCAGTTTTGACGAACGCCGGCGTCGACATATATCTTCCGTAGACACCACCAGCAGTAGCCCATTTCCGCTGGTTTTCTTCCCTATAGGTCCAACTCACGGGGGTGGTGGGGGTTTGCAGCTGTCTTAGGGCGCCCCACGCTTCATCGATGTCGTAGAGGTCAACCCGGGAGACGCTGGTCGCTTCTTTGGCCGAGTAAAGGCCGATAGTCGCCGAGGTGAGAGAGGACGATTTCGGGATTGCGGAGAGACCGAACCGCAAGAGGGTCCGCGCAAGCTGGGTTTCGCCGTTTTCCACGTACTTTGCCTTGCTCGTCAGATAGGCATAGCCCGTGTTACCGCACATTTCGCTTTCCGTCGTGTTGGCGATGATGCAGTCGCGTTCCGAGGGTTTGATTTCGATGGTCGGGTCGATCACCACCGGCCAGGAGCGGTCGGTGGTATGAAGCCATTCGGGGTCGACCAGGACGTGGAGCTTCCAGCGGCCCCCGCCGTCGTCGCTCAGGCTGTAGCGGACGGCCGATTCGCCGGCGGCACCTGCGGCGTCGGAGACACTGGGCCGAGGCATCCTCGCAACGACTTCTTCATCGGTGTCGTTGAAGACGAGTGAACCGTCTTCGGCGAGCGTAGGGGTCACCCCACTCGCCGCTTCCAGCTCGAAGGCGTAGTCGGTCTGCTGGGATGCGCCGCCAAGGACGATCGACTCCTTGACTCCGTTGGAAAGGCTCTTCAGCTCGAATGAAGGTTCACCGCCTTCTCCTTCATAGGTCGCTACCACCCCATCGACTTCAACAGGCTGCGTTTCGGGTCCGAGATAGCGATAGGACACCCATTGGCCTTCAGAGCTGACACGCACCGCGCCTTCTCCGACCTGTTCCGGGAGGTAGAGGTCGAAGTCGTTGGCGCCGTTGGTGAGTCCGCCTTGAACTGCCTCGAGCTCTTCGTCGATCGGCTTCCAATTGCCTTCGCCGTCTTCGAAGTTGACGGGGGCCCCATAGATCCTCGTTTCCCTTTCCCCGTTTTCGAGTTCGAAGGTGTCGGAGGTGGCGGTGCGTTCCTGGGGCAATTCTACTCGCGCGCCACCGACATCTTCTTCCGCTTGACCCGGATCTCCTTGGCCCTGAGCAGAGCCGAGATAGAGAGTCAGCGACAGTAGGAGCGCTGCTAGCGCGCTGCCTACGAGCACGGTGAGACGGAACGACAGCCTGCCCTCGGATCGCACAACAGATTCCTTTCGTGGATTCCCAATCGAGCCGGAACCCGCGATACCGAGCGCGTACCGAGTCGGTGACGGCGAGCACCGTATACGACTAGGCGACGATTCGGGTACCGAAAATTATGACTTGGTTTTCCCCGGTGGTTGCATTTGGTGGATAGCTAAAACACGACAGCCTGACCAACCCGGTTCCATCCGCTGATGAAGTCTTCACCGGAAAAAATAGAACCTCTCACGGGCTCCTCGAGCTTCACGTGTTCCCGTGACCTCGATGACCTCCAACCGCACTAGTTCCTTTAAATGGTGCAACACACTGTCAAGGCTGTAGTCGTCGTGTCCAAAAAGTCTTGTCAACTCGGTAGCCGAAAGTGGTGCATGTAGCCATAGCAGCGCTTCCACGATTGCCACCTTCACGGGATGAACGCTGCATGCGACCAACGATGCCCAGCAAAAGTCTGCCCTTGCCCGCTGCGGGTCGTCAAGATCGGGGCGCTCCGTTTGAAGGGCGCCGGGATCAGAGGTCACTGGCGCTGAGGAGTAGCCGGCCCACCCGGGGATGCGGTGGGTAAGACGGGAGCCTCAAGGACGCCGCAGACGACCAGTCAGCGACCACGACGCTCTTCACACTCCCCTCCCCAGCTCGTCCTCAATTTCTTCCGCCTTGCTCAGGATCTCCGGAAGCTCGACATCGAGCGCTCGGGCGATTCGCCGAAGCGTCCCCAGCGAGGTTCGGTCTTCCCCTCTTCAAGGCTGATCAAGGTGTCCTCGTCGATTTCAGCGTCGAACGCAAGGCCGCGCGGGCCGGCGCCGTGTTCGATGCGCAGCCGCTTCACGGTCTCCCCCAGCGCCTTCAACTCGTCCCTGTCGTCATCCACGCTCGGCACCGTAGCCACTGCCAGCTGCCCATTACATGAACAGAACCCCACTGGTGCGGGGTTGATGATCCAGGGGTGAATTGAAGGAGGTGCGCCCCGATCCCGCTACCCGACCGAGGCGCAGACCCTCATCAGCCCGACTTCACTACCTGCGGGCAAGGAAACACCTTGGCGACCTGGAGCACGAAATCACCTCCCCTCTATCCCATCAACGCGCTGATCGCGCGATTGGTGGAGAGGATTTCATCAATGGAAGCGATCTAACGCATGCGCCTCGTAAAAGATGGAATCCTCTAGGGCATTCGAGTAGTTCCGATCAATGAGGAGGAGGGGACGCAGCAATGGCCCGAGAAAGCGCAACGAGACCGGAGGACGAAGGGGAAGCTGCGGACGGGCCGCGAGAAGAGCAAGGAGCTGACTCGCGATCGAGGGCGGCCTTGACGCTCGCCAAGGCTCTGTGCCACCCATCGCGGGTACGCATCCTGAGCGAGATGAATACCCCGACCCGCCGGATGTCGCCAGTCCAGTTCGCCGACCGGCACGGCGAACACCTCGGCACGGTCTCCTACCACTTTCGGACCCTGCGAGAAGCCGGCTGCATCAGGGTCGTCGAAGAAAACATGCGGCGTGGAGGACTCGAACACGTCTACGAGCCGGTGAAGCGAGCGATGGCGTGGAAGCGGGAATGGGAAGACCTCGGCCCTTTTTTTCGGGACAACCTCGCAGCCGCCGCTCTCAGGGAGGCGGTCGAAGCCGTAGGGCGTGCGGTTGATTCAGGCACCTTCGCGGGGCGGGGGGATTCAGTACTTGCCCACGACACCCTTTGGGTCGACGAGGAAGGCTGGACAGAGATCCAAGCGATGTTTACGCGTCAGTTAAAAGAGTTGATGCTGACGAGCGAGCGGGTACGTCAGCGACTGCAAGAGGACCCAGCCAAGCCGAAGTTCCTCTTGAGCTATCTGATGGCAAGCTTCGAAAGCCCCACCCCAGAGGACCTTGCGGAGTCGGGAGACACCGCAGCCCCATCGATCTCCTCGGAGACCTAGGAAGTCCTCGCAACAGCGAACCGCAGACCCCCTCACGCCCTACCGCGCCCGCCGCCGGATCGAGCACGCGCAGGACCACCTTCGTCTGCACCAAGCCCACGCGCGCCGGCTGCGGATCGCGCACAGCCTTGACCACGGGATCGGGCACTAGCCGGAGCCGGCCAGATTGCGAACCGAAAGACGGAGCTGGCTGACAAGGCGAGCTCCACTTCCAAGTCCTCGCTGTCATTGTCGGACAACTCATCGTCGCCACCAAACGCCGGCGCTCGCCAGCCACCAAGGTAACGGTCAATCAGCCCCTTAAGCCGCCCTGGGGTGTCCGCGAGCGGGGTCACCGGCCTCCGTCCCCGACGCCTTCGGGGTCGAGGACCGGGAGACCTAGGCTGCGCGCAGCACCTGGGCCGAAACGCTGGGCATCTGAGAGCAACTCGGCGGTGGCGACCCGATCGCGCGGGGCGCGAAGCCAGCGGAGGTCACCGCCTTTGGCGAGCAAGGTGTCATAGCCGCTAACCGCCTCCCGACCCCCGATCCGCGCAATCGCCTCCTGCAACGGGTTGAAGAGGTCGTGCAAGCCGTCGCCGCTCTGCACCCGAGCAGTGGGTCGATCGTCGAGCTTCCAGTTCTCGCCGAGGATCTCGAAGAGCCCTGGGAGGAGTTGCTCGGATTCGACCCCGCCGAGCCACCGCAGGCCGTCTTCATTAGGCAACCGGCTCGACCGCAACCTCTCCTTCAGCTCTTTGACCAACCTGCGCTGGGTCGGGATGTCTCCGCTGCTTGCAAGCAGGGGCTGAAGGAGAATGGCGAAGCCCTCTGAGCGGGCTGCAATCCGCTCCGTGAGGTCGCGGCGGCCGTTCTCCAGCATCCTCCGCGCCAGCCAGCGCAGGTTGTAGCGCCGGGTGCCCTCCTCGGGTAGCTCGGCATCGAGCCGATCGGCGCAGGCAATCAAGACCGGGTTGGGAAGCGGATCCTCGCAACAGGAGAGGAACTGCTGCCAGCGCTCGGGCTCCCCCACCCCCTCTAGAGTCCTGAGCCCGGCATAGGCGCCGGCGACGCTGTAAAGGGAGAGCAGCCACTGGGTATGGGTGTCCCAGAGCACTCCGCAGGTGGCGAGCTCGCCCCATCGTTTTGCGTCGAGCGGCGGCCGCGCCTTTGGCGCGTAGCGGATCCAGGCGGCCGCGGCCCACTGCTGAGACCATGCGTGCTCGCTCTTGCGGGTGATCGTCTCGATGAAGGGGACCGCTGGCCACCAGGCCCCCATGCGCCCGAGCAGCTCGATCCGCTCAGAGTCACTTAGTTGCTCAACTTCGGAGGAGAGTTCTTCACTCCGGTATTGGAGCTCGGGATCGCTGTCCTTACGCACCAGCAGATCGGCTAGTCCCGAATGCATTCGGTCGGGGCCCGGGGTCCGGTCAAGCGGGTCGACGAACTTTGGCTCGCCCTCCTCCTCCACCCGCTTTGCTTGTTCGGCGATCGCAGCACGGCGTTGGCCGGCGTACTCGGCGACGTCCTCCGGCGCCCCGGCCTTGAGGAGTTGGTCCGGCTCGAAGTGCTCGGCGAGGGCAATCAATTGCCACCATTCGAGCCCCCGATCATTGCCCAGCTCGACGACGCGCTCAAGAGCGAGCTCGGGCTCGCGCGCGGCGATTTCTCCGAGGCGATCGTTGTGGAGCCGCAGCGCTAGAGAGACATCGATGGCCGCGACCAACTCCTGGCGCTCGAGCTCTGCGAGGTCGAGCCGCTCGAAAAGGCCCTCAACCGAGCGCCGACCAGTGGGGTCCCTGCGTTCCTCGTCCTCGCCGCCCTCAAGGTAGGCGGCAAGGAGGACAAGTGCCTCCCCCGGGGTGAGCTGGGACAGGACGACAGCAATCGCGTAGTCAGCCTCTGGCCCGTCGAGGAGTTGGGTGAAGACGGCGAGCATACGCTCGCGCGGAACCATCCGACTGAGGACATGGACGCCAACCTGATGGACAAGATGATCGGGCTCGCGTCTCAGCATCTCAACGATCGGGTCGATCAGGTCGAAGTACCGGCGCTTCTCAGCCGCCATCACCGCCTGACGCAGGACAACACCGTTCTGGCCTTCCTCCGCCAGGATCTCTAACAAAATTGCTTTGAGCTCGGGGTGCTCTGCTCGGGCCAAAATGGTGATCGCGTTGCCGCGATCTTGGTCCGTGCCCGCTCCCCCCACGGCTGCAAGCACATCGGCCTCCAGGGAGCAGCCCCGCACCGCCTTCAGCAGCCGGCCAGCGGAGTCCGCGTCATCGACGATCTGCATTCCCCGCTCCCACATCCAGACCTGGGTCTCGACCGCGTTCTCCCAGAGCGTCCGGGCCGCCGTTTCGACCTCGTCCGCAGAAGCGCCCTCGGGAGTCGCCCGCGCCGCGGCGAGGGGGTCGCGCTTAGTGAGGGCTATCCGCCACTCGGGGCTCTGCAGGGCGGCGAGGGTGACGGGGACGGCGGCGTCAGGTCGGACACCGGAGAGCTCTGCATCGATCAGCGGCACCAGCGCGTCGAGCAGCTCCGGCAAAGGACCGCACTCGACTAAGGCCTCGGCGGCGAGTTGCTCGCCGAGCAGACGGTGGTGGAAGCGAAAGCTGCCGCCGTCTTCTGAGAGCAGCAATCGCTGCTCAAGGCCGCGGGCGAGCCGTTCGGTCTGCGCCCCGGAGGGGAGCGCGAAGCGCTCTAACTCTCCTAGCGAGAACGTCCGCCGCCCGGCGAGCGAACCGGCGAGGGAGACCTCGCGCAGCCAAGCGCGGGCGCCCTCGTCGTCGATTCCGAGAGCCTCGCCCTCGTGGGCTATCGCGGAATCGAGCAACGTGCGTAGCAGGGCGCTGAAGTCGGGGAGGCCCTGAAGCCGGCCTTCGGAGGAGAGCGTGACGATGCGGGCGAGGTAGAAGGGAGTGGTCGTCACCTCCGAGAGGTCTTCGAGCGCAGGCATCTGCTCGTAGAGCTCTTCCAGGGTGACTTGGGCCACCGCGAGAAAGTTCTCGCGCCACTTCTCGTCTGGCCGGAGCAGGATCTGCTCCCAATCACTAGCCACAGGACCCTCGACCCGCAGTAAGTCGAGGGAGGGCAGAGGCCGGCTCGCCAAGGTGAAGTAGTGCTGGGGGAGCGCCGCCGCGCAATCGCTGATCTGCGAGGCAAAGTCTTGCTGGAGCTCGGAGGGGACCTCATCGAGCCCGTCCAGGAAGAAGTGGAAGGGAACCTGATCGAGGGAAGCCGCTTTGAACTCGACCCTCTCCTGGAAGGAACTCCCTTCGCGCGCCCAGGCGCAAAGTGCCTCCCTCGGCCCCAAGTGGCGACTGAGCGAAACGTCCGCGAGCCTGATCAAGACCGCCCTGCGAGGCGCCTGCACGCTGCTCGCCAGTCGCTTCAGCATCTCGGTCTTGCCGGTGCCCGGTTCGCCGAGGACGACGCTCCTGGGGGAGCCGAGGAGCGCCTCCTCAGGCAGCCCCTCGACCACTTCTTCACGGCCGTCACGAATTGCGGCGACAATCACCTCTGGGTCTTCAGGGTCGGGGCCGCGTCGGTCGCGCAGACGGTTGGGCACGTAGCTCTCGGAGTCGAATTCGACCGGCGAGACTTCGGCTTTCGCAGTCGCCGGTTCGGCATCGGCTAGTCGGGCTGCACAATGGGCCAGTTCGTCGTAGGTCTCGACAGGATTGACGTAGATGTTGCTTCCGGCAGGGCTTAGGGCGGCGCGTCCCTCGGTCAGGTCGGCCACCTCGTCATCGAGACAAAAGAAGAGATGCGGTCCGCGTCGCCTGGGGTCACTGATCCTCTCGATCAAGGCAAGTAGCTGCACCTCGTCGAGACGAGTGCCGAAAAAGAAGAGTCGGTTGCCGAGAAGCAGTTCCCGCACGAGGTTCTCCTTGACGGCGTTCTCGGCACGGCGATAGGAACCCTTGGTGAGGACAAGCTCTTCCTCCCCCGCCGCGCGGCCGTGCAGGTGGAGCACGATCAGCTTCTCCGGCGGCCGCGTCCCCCCGAGGATCGCAAGAGCCCGCTCAAGGTCGACCGCTGTGTTACCGAGCGACTCGACCTCTTCTCCCCGTTCCAGGATGGCATCCTCAAGGCATTCGTCATAGTTGAAAGTGAGGATGAAACGAGATTGAACCCTGCTCAGGTTCTCGATCAGCGGCGAGGTTCTCTTGGGCCAAGAGCGGACGTAGGCGCGGACCGCGTTTGAGACCTCGAGGTCGATTTCGCGTCGATAGAGAGTGTCGTCGACGACCTTCAGAAGCGGGACGGGGTCGTCGGGATACTGGGCGCCCAGCTCGAAGCGCTGGACTAGGTGGCGGGCCATTTCGTAGCCGCTCGGAAGTCCGGCGCTGACCGGGACACCGGCGCCGACCACGGGGATGGCGTAGGCCGAAGGGCGGAGTAGACCTTCCACCGTGCCCGGATCGGCGCGCAGTTCGCCGCGAAGGTAGTCCTCGGAGGGCGTCGCAGACTCGCTCAATTCATCCGCCCCAACGAGATGGCGACCGAAACCCTCGACCGTGCGGCGGCAGCAGAATGATTACTTCGCTCGGCACCCGTTGAAGTCTCTACAACGGAGCGGCGTTGGATGAAGCCTTGGGGCAGAACGGAGCAATGTTCGGGTCAAAGGTGAGATAGATTTCATCCGTAAGCGGGCCTGCGTCTTTCGGTTCGCGATCTGGCAGACAACGCTGGTTCGAAACCAGCCGTGCCCATCACACATTCGCCCAGTGGTACGAAGAACAGATCCGGCCCAAGCAGCGGCAGGCAGGCCGGAAGTAGCGTCGGGCTCGCGTCCTTCCGGCGAATTGCTTACCATCGCCGTACACAAAGCCGACTTCGCTCTCACCTGATCAGAGGGCGGCTGCAAACGGTTGGCCCAGTACGCACCGCTTCGAGCGGATATGACTGGACCGCCGGGCCGCATCAACCCCCTTGATCGGCGACAGGGATGGAGGAAGCGCTCAGCCACGGGTCTCCGGCCACTTCGATGGTAGGGACCGCTGGGAGGGGATCCTCTTGAGATGACGATCACCCGCCCGGTCAAGCACGGGCGGTATCTCGCCGTCATAACGAAAGAAGGATCCGACATGCCCCAGACCACCCCCTCTCGCGAGGACACCGACTTCGTCCTCGCAGGTACTCAGGTGATGCTGCCCGGCGTCGCCGCCGGCAGCGCGGTGAAAAGAGCTGCCAAGCGCTTCGAGAGCGCTTACGACCTCCCGCCCGGAGCGGCGTTTGCGCTCGCTGCGGCCTCGGTCGATCCCAGCGCAGAGCGCAGCAAAATCCCGTCGCAGAACCCGTCCGAGCAGCTCCACCTGATCCGCACCCCCTCGGACGAGTTCCTCGCCTGCCACGCCGCTCGGCTCTGGAGCCCGCTCGTGGCCGGCGACGGATCAAACGGGCGCAGCCGCTTCGAGCTACAGACGGCCGTCGGCAGCCCGGCCCGTCCCTGGCCGATCGCCCAGCACCTGGACCCGGCGATCGTCGCCTACGAGGCTGACTCGATCGAGGAGATGGCGCTGGCCGCGGAAGCGAGCGCCGACAAGATCCGCTCACCCCGCCTGCTCGCCGAAATCAGCCGTCATGAGCGGGGCGTGTGGAATCCCCCCGTCGTCGTCCTGGCTAAGACCGAGGTAGGAGGGGAAGAGTTCTGGTTCCTGCACACCATCGACGGGTCGACGCGGATCGAGGCGTGCCACGAGTTGACGGAGGTCGAGGCGGGGGCTCCGTTGCGGCGGAGCGACGCCCCTCTCGATCACCTGCGGGAAGCACACGGGGAATTCGTCGACTGGTTCGGCACCCTTCCCGGCAGTCCGGACACGCTCGCAGCCGCCCGCGCCACCACCATCCCGGCGTGGGTGGTCGTCGGCCTTGTCGACGAGGAAGGTCAACCGATCACCGACCGCTTCCCCGATGTCGTCAACTCCTATGTCGAGAGCGTCCACGTTCAGCCGCGACCGTTCTCGAGGCCCGCGATGAACAACGTGCTCGGAGAGCGCCTGCTCCTGACCCTGCGACGGGAGGGGCATCTAGACGGTCGTGCGGCGGAAAAGTTGCTCGGCCGAAGCAAGGGTCGACGGGGCAAGCCCTCGGTTCGCGCCGCCGAACTCGTCCACCTGGTCTGCCAGGAGGACAACGAGGAGTTCGTACGTGAGGTCGCGGTCACGGACGGCAAGAAGCTCCTGACCCAGGACCGACGAGCCGAACTGATCGGACCGCTGGTACTGCGTCAGTTCGAGGAAAGGGCCGAGTCGGCCGAGAGCGCCTTGATGCGAAGGTTCGCGCCTGTCGCTCTGATCGAAGAGGAATGGGCCGTAAACGGGATCGGGGCCAAGGCACTGCGTCGCCGTGCAATCGGCGCTTTCGAGAAAGGCGATCTTCAGCATTCCGCGCTCTTGGAGCTGGTTGCTCGCGGGGGGACCGCTCTGTGCGCCGCCGGCCTCCTGCTGAGCGACCAGGGGTCGACCGTAGAAGAGAAGGCGGAGCTTCGGGGCCCCGTCAGCAAGGTCCTGGAGGGACTCCTCGAGTCCCGGGGGGGAATCGAGGTGCTGGCAGAGGCCACGGCCTGGGCAGACGGCGACCAGACCCTTCTGCCACGACAGCGGCGGCCCGACGGAACCGTGAAAACCAACGCTCACGGCGACGAGCTGCACTATGCCGTCGGATACACCAGAGGAAACATGAAAATCCGGGCACTGGCCCTGAACGACGGGGTCGTCCCGGGAAAACGGCGACGGAAGGGCGGTCAGGGAACCACGCGTCCGGCCATGCCTCCCGAGGAGATCTTCAAGATGACCGAGCGGGAAATGTTGGTCGACATCCGCGCCGCCCACATCAAGCTGCGCGACCTGGCGACGATGAAGGACGAGGAAGGACGCGAGCTCATCGACCGGATGGGGCTGACCCCCAACGAGACCGTCGAGCTCTTCACGCGCGACGTGACCAAGGCGTACGCCCGCTATGCGCGCGAAAACCCGCTGGCGGAGTTGAGCGAAGACGGCATCCCGCAGCTGACGACCCTCGAGGACGAGGAGTAGCCGGGTACCTCGCTCGGAAAGTTCCGCTCTAAGCGTCCGGTCCGAGCCGAGCGCGTAGAGCGCTTTCCACCCGGTCCGCCGCCGCCACCGGATCCTCGTGCTCCCAGATCCGTACGACCTCCCAGCCGTGCTCGCGGAGAACCCGATCGGTCTCGCGGTCGCGCTGTTGGTTGCGATCGAGCTTGCGCTTCCACCACTCGGCGTTGGCCTTCGGCTTGGTCCCGTGCTCGGGGCAGGAGTGCCAGAAGCAGCCGTCGACGTAGACGGCGACACGGGCGGGGCCGAAGACGATGTCGGCGCGGGAGCGAAGGTCTTTCACCGGCGCCCGATCGACCCGGAAGCGGAGGCCGCGACGGTGGAGCTCGGAGCGGATCGCCAGCTCGGGCCTGGTGTCCCTGCGCCCGAGCCTGGACATCTCGGCGCTCTTGGCGGCGGACGAAGGAATCGGGCGCGGCGGCGAGGTCGTGCTCTTCACCGCCGCTCAGCGTAGCCGCCAGGGTCGAGGATCGGCTCAGGCGACGGCAGCTTCGGCGAGAACCTCGGCATCGGGTTCCACATCGGCTAGCGGCTGCCCCGACCGAGCATCCAAGTGCGCGGCCAGCGCCTCGGCAATCTGGCGCGCCAGCAGCGGCGGCACCGCGTTGCCGATCTGGCGGGCGACGCTGGTCATCGTCTGGTCCTCCGGGAAGACGAAGTCGTCCTCGAAGCTCATGCAGCGGGCGGCCTCGCGTACGGTGATCGGGCGGTGGGCCGAGGGGTGCAGGTAGCGGCCTTTCTCGGGCTTGTAGAACTCGGTGCGGATCGTGTAGGCGGGACGGTCCCACCAGAGCCGGCCGAAGACGTCGGTCGTCCCGGTCGGCTTCTCGCGCCAGCATCGCGGGACCAGGTCGCCGAGGCCCGCCTTGTCGAGGTTCTTCTGCATCTGGAAGCGGTTGCCGCCGTCGCGCGGCACCGCCTTGTAGCGGCGGACGCTGGTCGGGCGCGGGTTGCGGGCGCGGTGCCAGGCCTTGCCGTCCGGGCTCAGCGGCAGGCCTTCGACCGCGGCGCGGAAGCTGACCCACTCCGGCAGCTCCGACGAAGTGCCCGGCTCGGTGTGAGTCTGTTCGGGCCACGGCACCTCGCCGTTCCTGACCCCGATCGCGATCGCCCGGCGGCGGCGCTGCGGCACGCCGAAGTCGGCGGCGTTGAGGATCTGCTCCTCAACCGTGAAGCCGAGCAGGCTCTCGGCCCGCTTCTTGAACTCCGCGTACTCCGAGGAGGCCAGCAGCTCCGGCACGTTCTCCATCACGAAGGCCCGCGGCTGCACCTGTTCCAGCGCCCGCAGGTACTCGCGCCAGAGCCCGCGCCGCTCGAACCCGACCGCGTCCCGGTTCAGCGGCGAAAAGCCCTGGCACGGGGGGCCGCCGATGACGACGTCGGCCGGGGGGAACTTGGCGACGTCCTCGATCGGCACCTCGGCGACGTGATCGCCGAAGTTCTCGCGGTAGGTCGCCGCGGCGCCAGGATCGAGCTCGACCGCAAAGACGCTCTCGAACCGCTCGCTGTCGAGAAAGCCGCGGGTCATCCCACCGCAACCGGCGAAGAGGTCGATCAGCTGGTACCGGCGACGGTCGTCCACGCTCTTCAACCCTAGAGACGGGGGATGACGACGAGCCCGATCGGGAAGATGTCTTGCAGATGGCGCGAGTCCACCTCCTCGAGCGCACCCAGCGGGTCGATCTCCCGATTGACCGGGCCTTCGATTTCTACGGCGACGCCCGCAACCTCGAGCGGATCACGCCGCCCTGGCTCGGGTTCGAAGTGACGACGCCCGAGCCGATCGAGATGGGGGTCGGGACGCTGATCGAGTACCGGCTGCGACTGCACGGAATACCGGTGAGATGGCGGACGCGGATCGCGACCTGGGAGCCGCCGCACCGCTTCGTCGACATGCAGATCCGGGGGCCGTACTCGCTCTGGGAGCACACGCACACCTTCGAGGAGGACGGACCGGGAGCGACGATCATCCGCGACCGGGTCCGCTACTCGATCCCGCTCGGGCCGCTGGGGGAGCTGGCGGAGCGGCTGCTGGTGCGGCGGGACCTGAAGCAGATCTTCGACTACCGGCGCAACGCGGTAGCGCTGGAGCTGGGCGGCTGACCCCTACGGCTGCTGCAGGACCGCGAGGACGTTCCCCGACGGGTCCTTGAACCAGGCGATCTGGGGGCCCGGGCCGCGGACGATGCCCTTGGCGTCGTGGTCGAAGCCCTCGTAGCGCTCGAAGCTGACCCCGCGGGCGCCGAGCTCATCGACGGCGGCGTCGATGTCGTCGACTTCGAAGTTGAGCATCGTGTAGCTGGCCGGCCGCATGTCGGCGCTGAGGTACATCAGCACGTCGCATTCGTCCGCCAGTTTCAGTCGGGTCAACCCGTGTTCCTGGTCGAGCACCTCGACGCCGAGCCCGAGCGTCCCCTCGTAGAACTCGGTCGCCCTCTTCAGGTCGTTGACGGCGAACCCGCTGGTTGCCTTGCTCTCCCCAAGCATCTTCATCACTCTAGCGGCGGCCGGCCGCGCCTGCGCTTTTTTTCCGCGGTGCGGCGCTTCTGCTCGAGCCGGCGCTGCTTGGAGGCCCTGCTCGGTCGGGTCGGCCGCCGCTGGCGCCGCACCCGCAGGCCGGCGGCAAGCTTCTGCGCCAGCCGCTGCAGCGCCAGCTCGCGGTTGCGCGACTGCCCGCGCGCATCCTGGGCGACGGCGGTGACGACCGGGCCCAGCCGCTCCAGCAGGCGCGCGCGCTGTGCCTCGTCGAGGGCCTGCGAGGCCGCGACGTCGAAGACGGCTTCGACCCGCGAGGCGGTGACGTTGGCGTGCTGCCCACCGGGACCGGAGGAGCGGCTGGTCCGCAGCTCGATCTCGGCCAGCGGCAGCGAGAGCCGCTCGTCGATCCGCAACTCCTCGGCCACGTCAGCCGGCGAGCTCGGGAATGTGGCGCCGGAGGTGCTCGGCGATCGTCCGCCGCACCCACTGCTGCGTCTCCGCATCGGCCATCCGGTAGCGGCCGAGCAGCATCTTCTGGTCGTCGAGCGGCAGGCCGGCGATCTCCCAGCGCACCGCCAGGCGCTCGAACAGCGCCTCCGAGCGCCGTCGCCAGGCGTCGTCCTGCGAGGTCGCTTCGCCGGCCGGCGGCTCGCCGAGCTTGGCGATCGTGGCGGCGCTCAGCGTCTCGCGCAGGGTGAGGACGTTCCCCTCGGGGTCGCTGTAGTCGACGGTCGGCACCTTCTCCCGCGGCCGCCGCTGCTTCTTCCGCTTCGCCACGTCGCTAGGCGAGCGCGTCGATCTTCGTCGCCAGCTCGAAGTCGGCGGCGGTCAGGCCGCCCTCCGAATGGGTGGAGATCGAGACCGTCACCGTCTCCCAGGAGATCGAGACATCGGGGTGGTGGTTCATCTCCTCCGCCGGCGCGACCAGCGCGGAGACGAACTCGACGGCGCCGACGAAGTCACCGCGCTTGAACCTCTTCTCGATCGCCTCGCCGGCGTGCACCCAGCCCGCGAGCCGGTCCAGCCGGTCCTCCACCTCTGCATCGCTCAACCGCGCCACGCGCTTATGCTGGCAGCCGAGCGATGCCTGTGCAATCGAACGACAAGCCGGTCCTCTGGCAGATCGACATCTCCCACTACGCCGAAAAGGCGCGGTGGGCCCTCGACTACAAGGAAGTCGACCACGTCCGCCGCTCGCTCTTGCCGGGCACCCACATCCCGATCGCCCTCGTCCTCACCCGCGGCGGGCAGCCGACGATCCCGGTCCTGCAGATGGACGGCCGCGCGATCGGCGACTCGACCGCGATCATCGCCGCCCTCGACGCCAAATACCTCGACGACCCGCTGTACCCGTCGAAGCCGGACGAGCGCGAGCGGGCGCTGGAGCTGGAGGACTGGTTCGACGAGAACCTCGGCCCCCACACCCGCCTGCTCCCCTTCTACGAGCTGATCCAGGAGCCCGACCTCTTCGCCGAGGTCGCCGCCGCCAGCGTCCCCGGCCCGCTCGGCAAGGCGAAGCCGGTGGTCGGCGCCTACGCCCGCGGCTACACCAGCCTGCGCTGGGGCGCCAACAAAGGCGAGGACGCGCAGCGGGCGCGCGAGGCGATCGCCGCCGCCTTCGACAAACTCGAGGCGGAGCTGGAACAGGGCGACGGGGAGTTCCTGGTCGGCGACGGGCTCAGCGTCGCCGACGTCACCGCGGCCTCGCTCTTCTACCCGGTCGTCGTCCCGCCCGAGGGCCCGCTGTCACCGGCCCTCCCCCGCCCGCCGGCCTTCGACGAGTTCCGCCAGAGCCTCAGCGCCCGCCCCGGCTACCGCTGGGTCGAAGAGACTTTCCGCCGCCACCGCTAGAAGTTCCACTTCCTCCACAAAGTCGCTCCAGAAGATTTTGTTTCTGCGACAAAACATTACACATGATTCGCTAGGCTCCGAGGCATGCAGACGGTGGCTGAGAGGAGGGAGATGCCGATGGGGCGCTACGACGAAGAGTTCAAGCGGGTGGACGAACGGTTCGACGACGTCGACCGCGAGTTCAGGCGGGTAGACGAACGCTTCGGGGAGGTCAAGCGTGAGTTCAAGCGGGTAGACGACCGCTTCGCCGACGTCAAGCGCGAGTTCAAGCGAGTGGACGACCGCTTCGGCGAGGTCACGCGCGAGTTCAAGCGAGTGGACGACCGCTTCGGCGAGGTCAATCGTCGAATCACCGAGGGACGGGAGGAAACGAAACAGCGATTCGACCGCGTCGAAGGCGACATAGTCGAAGTCAAGGGAACGTTGAACCGGATCCTGATCGGCCTCACTCTCGGATTTTTGACCCTCTTCGGAACTGTCCTGGCTGTGCTCGGAACGGTTCTCGCCAAAGGGGCCTAGCCGCCGATCGGGGCTCGCGGGTTGGCGCCCCAGAAGATCACGGTGCCGAGCATGCCGAGGATGTGGACGGCGACGATGTTGAAGACCATCGACTTCGCCGTCGCGGTGCCGACGCCGACCGGACCGCCGGAGGCGATGTAGCCGTAGTAGCAGCCGACCAGCACGATCACGGTCGCCATCGCCATCCCCTTGATCAGGCTGAACATCAGGTCGGTGGGGTCCTGGAACATCCAGAAGATCAGCGAGTAGCCGCCCGCGGAGACGTCGCCGACCTGCTTCACCACCGAGAAGTAGCTCGCCAGGTACATCACCCCGATCGAGACCAGGTAGAGGAAGGGCAGCGCGATCCAGGCGGCGAGCAGGCGGGTGGCGCAGAGGAAGGTGACCGGCGGCACCCCCATCACTTCGAGGGCGTCGATCTCGTCGGAGATCCGCATCGCCCCCAGCTCGGCGACGATCCCCGTCCCGACCTTGGCCGAGAGGATGTAGCCGAAGGCGTAGGGCAGCGCCTCCCGCAGGTCGCACCAGGCGGCGAAGAGGCCGGCGTACTGCGGCACCCCCTGGGCCCGGAAGAAGTAGGCGCCCTGGATTCCGCACTGGAGGCCGAGGATGAAGACGAAGGCCCAGATGATCAGGGCCGAGCCGAGGATGAGGATGCCGGCCTGGCGCAGGCTCTCGCCGAAGAAGCGGAGCACCCGGCCGGAGAAGACGATCGCCGCGACCCGGACGCCGAAGCGGCCGATCTCGCCGAAGGCGTCGAGCCAGCCCCGCGGCGCGTCGAGCCAGGCGTTCACCGTGGGTCCCTCACCGGATCGCCTGCAGCTCCGGGTTGGTCGCCAGCAGCACCGCGGTGAAGACGTAGTTGAAGGCGAAGACGCCGACCATCGCGATCACCACCGCCTGGTTGACCGCCCGCCCGACCCCGGCCGCGCCGCCGGAGGCGGTCATCCCTTTGTAGGAGCAGACGATCGCGATAATCGCGCCGAACATCGTGCACATCAGGACCGAGCCCCAGAGGTCGGTGACCGAGGCGTTGGAGAAGAGCGTCGCGAAGAAGCCGCCGAGCGTCTGGTGGTAGAGCAGCTCGGCGGCGATCCCGGCGCTGAGGCCGAAGACGATCGCGAAGATGTCGAGCAGCGCCGTCACCATCATCAGCGCCAGGAAGCGCGGCACGACCAGGTTCTTGACCGGATCGACGCCGAGCACCTGCAGCGCATCGAGCTCCTCGCGGATCTTCCGGGCGCCGAGGTCGGCGGTGATCGCGGTGCCGGCGACGCCGGCGACGACGACCGCGGTCACCACCGGCCCGATCCAGCGGATCGCGGTGAGGACGAAGAAGCCGCCGAGGCGGTCGAGGGCGCCGAAGATCTGCAGCGGCCCCGCCGCCTGCAGCCCGGGAGCGCCGAGGCAGAGGGCGAAGGTCGAGATCAGCAACGGGAACCAGCAGAGGCGGAGGGTGAAATAGAACTGGTCGGCGAGCTCCTCGCCGTAGGGGTAGGGCGGACGCACCGCGGAGACGATCGTCCGCGCGGTGAGGATCATCATCGTCCCGACCTCGGTGAAGAAGCCCGAGACGGCGCCCGATCCCTTGCTCAGCGCTTCGCCCGCCACCGGCTCATCGCCCTCCCGAGGGGGCCGCGGTCCGCTGCCCGCCGCCGCACCTCCTGCTGGGTCTCCCGCTGCGCGGCCGCCAGCTGCGCGATCAGGGTGTCACGCGTCTCCTCCAGCTCCTCGACCCCGGCGACGTGGGCGACGGCACGGCGCGGCGCGGTCGGCAGGTCGGCGGCGAGGTGGGCGGTGTAGGAGGCCAGCTCCGCCTCGAGCCGGGCGATCTGCCGCCGCAGCTCCTGCCGCACCTCCAGTACTTCGCTGTCGTCCTCAGGCATGCCGGCACAGGCGATCGCGACAATCGCGAGGTCGCGCGGCTGAAAGCCCTCTTCTTCCGCCCGCCGCAGGGCCTCCGAAGCGATCTCCTCCAGTTGCGGCGCCGCTTCGACCCCCTCTGCCACGAACGTCCCCTGCCCATGGCGACTGACGACAAGCCCCTCCTCCTCCAGCCCTTCGTAAACCCCTCGGACGGTGCCGACATTCACCCCCGCCCATTCCGCGAGCCGGCGAAAGCTCGGCAACCGCTCGCCGGCCCTCAACTCGCCGGTCCGGATCAGAGCCCGCAACCGCCAGCTCAACTGCAACCCCAGCGGCAGCTCGTCATGGGGGTCTAAGGCAAAAGGATTGGTCTCAAGCTGTGCCATCTATCAACACAGTAGTTCCCACTACTGTGCCAGTCAACAAAACAGCTCCAGCTCAAGGCGTGAGGACGATCTTCAGCGCTTCGCGGTTGTCGTAGATCTCGTAGGCCTCGGCGGCCTGGTCGAGCGGCATGTGGTCGGTGACGAGGGGGCTCGGGTCGAGCTTGCCCGCCTCCATCAGGGCGAGGACGCGGTCGACGTGGGCGATCACGTTGGCGAGACCGAGCCGCAGCTGCAGGCCCTTGAGCCAGGCGAGGCCGAGCGGAACCTCGCCCTTGCCGGCGTAAGCGCCGATCCCGGAGACGGTGCCGGCGTCGCGGGAGAGGCTGACCGCAAGGGCGAGCGGCCCCGGGTCCCCCACCGCGTCGACGACGACGTCGACCCCGAGCCCTTCGGTCGCCGCACGGACCGCCTTCTTCGGGTCGTCCTCGCTCAGGTGCAGCGGCGTCGCGCCGAAGCGCTCGGCCATCTGCAGACGCTCGGCGACCGTGTCGACAGCGAAGACCTCGACCGCGCCGCCGGCGATCGCCGCCTGCACCGCGCAAAGCCCCACGGGACCGAGGCCGAGCACCGCGACGGTGTCGCCCGCCTTCATCTCGGCGTGGGCGATCGAGTGGTAGCCGGTCCCCATCACGTCGCCGGCGAAGAGGGCGACGTCGGCCGACATCCCCTCCGGCACCCGCCGCAGGGTCAGGTTCGCCCGTGGGACCAGCAGCAGCTCCGCCTGCGCTCCTTGCAGGTCGCCGAGGTTCTTGCCGTGGCCGAAGGTCTGGCCGTTGCGGCAGCGGTGGTAGTCGCCGCGCAGGCAGGAGGAGCAGGTCGCACAAGCCGTGTGGAAGGTGCCGAGGACGCGATCGCCGACCGCGACCCGTTCGACGTCGCCGCCGGCTGCGACCACGGTGCCGACGAACTCGTGACCGATCGTGAACCCCTGCTCGACCGGCACCCGCCCGTGGTAGATGTGGAGGTCCGAGCCGCAGATGCCGCTCGCCTCGACGCGGACGAGGGCGTCATCGGCGGCGCCGATCTCGGGATCGGGCTTCTCCTCGATCCGCACCTGCTCGGGGGCTTGGAAGGTGACGGCGCGCATGCGGCGCCGAACGCTACCGGCCCCGGACCAGGAAAGCCCCCTAGTTGACGCCGGCGACCTGGAAGCGGCTTTTTTCGCCGCCGACGCTGGCGGTCTCTTCGATCCGCGCCTCCAGTGCCAGCTCTTTCTCGAAGTCGGCGGCCTCACCGTGCTGGAAGGAGACGTCTTTGCCCTCGAGCAGCTCGATGAAGATCTCGACGAAGCGGGCGTCCAGCTGTTTGCCGGCGACGCGGCGCAGCTCGACGATTGCGTCGTAGCTCGACATCGGCGTCCGGTAGGAATCGCGGGCGGTCATCACGTCATAGGTGTCGGCGACGGAGATGATCCGGGCCAGCTCGGGGATTTCGTCCCCGGCCAGACCGCGCGGATAGCCTTTGCCGTCGATCCGCTCGTGGTGGGCGAGGATGATCTCCGCCACCGGGCCGTAGCCGTCGAGCGAGGAGACGACGCGCGCTCCCTGCTGCGGGTGGCGCTTGATCAGCATCCAGTCCTCGTCCGTCAGCGGCACGTTGGCCTTGAGGATGCGGTCGGGGAGGATGAACTTGCCGATGTCGTGCAGGAGCGCGGAGATGTGGACGAGCTCCTCCTCGCGGCGCGAGTAGCCGGCGCGCTGGGCGATCGCCCGCGAGTAGCGGGCGACGGCGGCGCTGTGGCGGGCGGTCATCTGGTCGCGCAGATCGAGCGTGCGCAGCATTGCGCTCAACATCCCGACCTGGAAGCTCGCCAGCTGCTTCGAGCGCAGCTCCAGCTCCTCGGCCCGCTGCTGGGAGAGCAGGAGCTGTCCGAGCAGGTACTGGAAGGTGACGAGGACGACGCCGAAGAGGGCGATCGCCGCGAGCCCGATCTCGAAATAGATGTAGGCGACGGCGACGGCCAGCATCGCGCTCGCGAACTCGGATGGGAGCACCGGCGGCAGCACCCGCAGCTTGGTCGAGAAGGACGAGCGCTCGACGTAGCACCCGTAGCTGGCGATCATCAGGAAGTTGATCGTCAGCGCGAACTGGAAGAGGGCGAAGACGCAGAGATAGAACCAGGGGTCGGCCGGCGTCAGCCCCAGCGCCTGCACCCCCTCGTGGAAGAGGACGCCCCCGAGCAAGGGGAAGAACGCGTAAGTGAGCACGTTGTCCAGTAGGTAGTGCCAGTCATCGCGCCAGCGCAGCCAGCCGGTGAGGATGGTGGCCACCCCGATCACGGCGGCAGGGGTTCCCCCGAGGAAGACCATCGCCACGACCAGGGCCAGGAAGCTGCCGGAGATCTTCACCTTCGACTCGGTGGACACCGCGGTCAGATCGCTGAAGACCGAGAAGGCAAGCAGCACCGCGAACAGCGGCAGGTCCCAGTTGCAGGCGGGCGCGCGCCAGACGGCTGCCGCCACGGTCAGCAGCAGGGCACCAGACATGACGGCTAGCGCGGCGCGGGTTGGGCGGGATTGATCCATCTTTGGTTTGGAATCGGCTAACCGGGAACGGGGCTTGAAGGAATCGTCAATCAATTCCCGGGCGCCGGCCTATTCCCTGCGCACGGGAGCTCAGTTGACGTTTTCGCTATTTGCGAACCTGAAAGTTAGACCGCTCCGCAGGGGATCGGCAAGGGAACTAGCCGCATGGCCAAATTCGCCCAAAACGAAGATGTGCGAGCCGCGGGCCGGGGGAGGTCGACGCAGGGCGATGCCTAGGCGCCCCGAAAACGAGCAAAGGCGCCCGAGGGGCGCCCTTGCGAAAAAGTCTTGTCAGGCCCTCTGGACTGGCGGCCCGTTGGAGTGCTTAGTGACGGAAACCCATGTTCTTTGCCCCTTCCGTAGTCGTTGAAGCCCGCAACGTTGTGCGTCGCATCGTGGAAACGTTCAGTATCTGGGCAGTTTGTAGCACAGATTGGCGGAAAGTTGTGCATCTGCAGGAGAAGTTGTGCAGAAATGCAGTAGGACGCTTGGCCACCTATGCATGAACCTGGACTGACCGCCCCCTTGCGCAGGCCGCTCTTCAGGCGGCTTGCGGCCTCCTACACGGTCAACGAGCTGGGCGACTGGATGGGGATCATCGCCCTCTCGGTTCTCGTCTTCGACCGCACCGATTCCGCCTGGGCGACGGCCGCGCTCTTCCTCGGCACCCGCTTCCTGCCGGCGCTCTTCGCTCCGGTCCTCGTCGCCCATGCGGAGCGGCCGCCGCCCCGCTTCGCGCTGCCGGTCATCTACTGCGGCGAGGCGGCGGTCTTCGGCCTGCTGGCGCTGCTCGCCGGCCATTTCTCGCTCGGCGCAGTGATCGCGCTGGCCGCGATCGACGGCGCCCTCGCCCTCGCGGGCCGGGCGCTGACCCGCGCGGTCGTCGCCACGGCGCTGGAGCCGACCGGGGAACTGCGGGCCGGCAACGCGCTGCTGAACGTCGCCTTCACCGGCGGGGCCGCGGTCGGACCCGCTCTGGCGGGCCTGGTCGTCGCCGGCTTCGGCGTCCAATCGGCCCTCCTACTGGACGCGGTGTCTTTTTACGCGGTCGCCTGGATCCTCTTCAGCGCCGGCTCGATGCCCCACGCCGAGCCCGAAGCAGGGCGGATGCGCGACCGGGTCCGCGCCGGCCTCGACTACATCCGCGGCGAGACCATCCTCGCCCGGGTCCTCTGCGCGCAGGGGATCGCCTTCGTCTTCTTCGCCGCCGTGCTCCCGGTCGAGGTCGTCTACGTGAAGGAATCGCTGGGCTCCGACGACACCGGTTACGGGCTGATGCTGGCGAGCTGGGGGGTCGGGATGGTCCTCGGCAGCCTGATCTTCGCCCGCATCCGCGAGACCTCTCTAGCCGGCCAGCTGTTCTTCAGCACCCTGGCGATCGGGGTCGGCTATCTGGGTCTCGGCGTTGCCCCGACGCTGGCGTTCGCCTGCGCCGCCTCGGTGCTGGGCGGCGCCGGCAACGGGATCCAGTGGGTGGCGGCGATCTCCGCCGTGCAGGAGCTGACGGCGGACACGATGCAGGCGCGGGTGATGGCGGTGCTCGAGTCGATCGGGGCGGCGATGCCGGGGGTCGGCTTCGTCCTCGGCGGGGCGATCGCCGCCCTCGTCAACCCCCGGATGACGTTTTTGGCTGCAGGATCCGGGGTAATCGCCATTGTTGTCGTGATGGCGCCACTGCTGGGAACGGGTTGGTTGGAGCACGATGAAGGCTCGAGCCCTGTGCTTGACGACCACGACGACGTTGTGGTGGAGTTGATCCCCGGTGGGTTACCGGACAGACCGTCTATCGAGGAGGGACGTTGAAGAAGCTAGGGGCAGTCACTGCGGTTCTCGTAGTTGCAGCGGTCGCATCGCTCGGACTGGTTTCGTGCGGAGGCGGCAGCGACAGCTCCAGCAGCAGCGGAGGCGGTGAAGGCAAACAGGGTGGGATCCTCAACGCGACCTACGCCTCGTTCCCCGATTACATGGACCCGCAGCTCTCCTACACCCAGGAAGGCTGGACGGCGATGGGCGAGGTCTACATCCCGCTGCTGACCTACAAGCACGCCGAAGGCGCCGAAGGCAGCGAAGTCGTCCCTGGGCTGGCGAAAGAAATGCCGAAGATCACGAACGGCGGCAAGACCTACACGCTCTTCCTCCGACCGGGCCTCAAATACTCGAACGGCAAACCGGTCAAAGCCTCCGACTTCCCCTACGCGGTCGAACGCCTCTTCAAGGTCAACTCGGGAGGGTCGCCGTTCTACACCAGCATCGTCGGCGCCGAAAAGTTCGCCGAAACCAAGACCGGCGGCATCCCCGGCATCAAAGCGAACGACAAGACCGGCGAAATCCAGATCGAACTGGAAAAGCCGCGAGGCACCTTCACCAACGAGCTGGGGCTGATGTTCGTGGCGCCGGTGCCGAAAGGCACTCCCGACGAAGACCTCTCTGCCAGCCCGCCTCCCGCCACCGGCCCTTACATGATCAGCAAGTCGCAGCCGGGCCGCGGCTGGGAATACGAACGGAACCCGTACTGGGCGAAAGCCAACTCGAAGGCGATGCCCGAATACCCGACCGGCAACGTCGACGGCGCCAAGATCACGATCGTCCGCAACCCGCAGACGCAGGTCAACGACATCGAACAGGGCAAATTCGACTGGATGCAGAACCCGCCGCCGGCCGATCGCTACACCGAAGTCAAAGAAAACTTCGAAGGCTCGCAGTTCCGCATCCAGCCGACGATCAGCACCTACTACTTCTGGATGAACACTCAGAAGCCGCCGTTCGACGACGTCAAAGTGCGGCAGGCGGTCAACTACGCGGTCGACTCCGCCGCCCTCGAACGCGTCTACTCGGGGCAGATCAAAGGCACGCAGCAGATCCTGCCGCCGGGGATGCCGGGGTACCACAAATTCGAGCTGTACCCGCACGACATGGAAAAAGCAAAAGAACTGCTGAAAGAAGCCAACCCGTCTGACATGGATATCACGGTCTGGACGGACACCGAAAGCCCGAACAACGAAGCGGGCGAATACTACGAGGGCGTCCTCAAAGAATTGGGCTTCAACACGAAGCTGAAAATCCTCAACGCCGACAACTACTTCACGGTGATCGGCAACCAGTCGACGCCCGACCTGGACACCGGCTGGTCGGACTGGTTCCAGGACTACCCGCACCCGAACGACTTCTTCCAGCCGTTGCTCTCGGGGGAAAGCATCCTCCAGACCAACAACGGCAACTTCGCCAACTTCGACGAACCGGCGATCAACAAAGAAGTCACCAAGCTCGGGGAAGAACAGCTCGGCTCCGGACAGGAAGCGAGCTACGAAGCGCTGGATGAAAAAGTCATGGAACAGGCCCCGTGGGCGCCCTACGGAACCCGCACCCTGAGCACGTTCGTCTCCAGCAACGTCAACCTCGAAAGCATCATCTACAACCCGACGTTCGGCGAGTACCTGACCAGCTTCGAATTCAACGAATAGGGCCAGGACCTAGGACGAGCAGAAGTGGCGATCGACCCCCAGCCTGAGGCGGCGATTCCGGCTGGGGGCTCCCCCGCCGCTGCCCCGGCGGAGCCGGAAAACGGCTCTGCCGGCTACGGCCCCTGGCGGCTGGCGCTGCGCCGGTTCCTGCGCAACCGGGTCGCGGTCGCCTTCCTCGTCCTCTTCTTCCTGATCGTCGCCTTCGTGCTGGCGGCGCCGCTGTGGGCGGACCACGTCGCCCACACCGGGCCGAACGAAACCCACACCCTGGAAAAACTGCACGTCAACGGTGAAGCCCGCGAAGTGGTGACTCCGGAAGGCAAGCCGATCGGGCCGCAGTGGTTCGAAGCCGGCGGCAAGTTCTTCCTCGGCGCCGACAGCCGCCTCGGGCGCGACGAGATGGTGCGGCTGATGTACGGCGGCAGGACCTCGCTGCTGATCGGCGTGGTCTCCGGGCTGATCACGACCTTCCTCGCCGTCGTCCTCGGCCTCCTCGCCGGCTACTACAAGGGCTGGGTCGACTCGGTGATCGCGCGGACCCTCGACATCCTCTGGTCGCTGCCGGTGCTGCTGTTCGGGATCGCGATCGGGACCTCGCTCGCGCTCGGCGGCGTGACTATCGGCCCGGTCCACATCGAAGGCGGCTCGATCTGGGTGCCGATCCTGATCATCTCGATCTTCTACACGCCTTACGTGGCCCGGCCGATCCGCGGCGAAGTCCTCTCGCTCGGCGAAAAAGAGTTCGTCGAGGCGTCGATCGCGCAGGGCGCCGGGCCGCTGCGGGTGATGTTCGGCGAGCTCCTTCCCAACCTCGCCTCGACGATCGTCGTCTTCTTCGCCCTCAACATCGCCAACAACATGCTCTTCGAGGCGGCGCTCTCGTTCCTCGGCGCCGGCGTGCAGCCGCCGAACTCCTCCTGGGGGACGATGATCACCGTCGGCGAGGAGCTGCTGACCACGCAACCGCTGCTGGCGATCATCCCCGGGGTGATGATCATGCTGACCGTGCTCTCGCTGAACATCGTCGGCGACGGCCTCCGCGACGCCCTCGACCCGCGCTCGAAGGTCCGGCTCGAGGCCCACGCCGGGATGACCGAGCCACAGGGGGCTTCGGTCTGATGCTCCGCTTCATCGTCAGGCGCCTGGTCGGGATGGTCTTCGTCCTCTTCGTCGTCTCGATCATCGTCTTCCTGATCTTCAACGTGATCCCGAACTCGCCGCCGGCGCAGCGGCTGGCCGGAAAGAACGCGACCCCGACTCTGGTCAAGAGCATCGAAGAAGAATGGGGCTTCGACGAATCGCTGCCCAAGCAGTACGTGACGATGATGAAGCGGGTCTTCACCGGCGAACTGATCCAGTACTCACCGCGGGTGCCGGTCGACGACCGGATCAAGGAAGGGATCCCGGCGACGCTCTCGCTCAGCATCGGCGCCGGGATCATCTGGCTCTTCTTCGGCCTTCTGCTCGGCTATCTATCGGCGATCAGGGCCGGCGGCTGGCTCGACCGCATCCTCACCGGGCTGGCCGTGGCCGGGATCTCGATTCCGGTCTTCCTGCTGGCGCCGGTGCTCATCTACTTCCTCACCTACAAGCTCGAAATCTTTCCCAACGGCGGCTACGTCGGCTGGACCGAAGATCCCTGGCAGTGGCTGCAGCACATGATCCTGCCCTGGTTCACCCTCGCCGTGCTCTCAATCGGCTTCTACAGCCGGGTCCTGCGCTCGAACATGCTCGACGTGATGAACGAGGACTACGTCCGCACCGCCCGCGCCAAGGGCCTCAGTGAGCGCAAGGTGATGACCCGGCACGTCCTCCGCAACTCCTTGATCCCGATCACCACCCTCTTCGGCCTCGACTTCGGCGCCACCATCGCCGGCACCGCGATCATCACCGAAGTGCTCTTCAACATCGAAGGCATCGGCCTCTACGCGGCGGAATCGATCGACAAACTGGAACTGCCGCCGATCATGGGGATCACCCTCTACGGCGCCTTCTTCGTCGTCTTCATCAACGCCCTGGTCGACATCGCCTACGCCTATCTCGACCCGCGGGTGCGGCTGGGGAGCACGGCGCGATGAGCCCGGCGGCGCCGATCCTCTCGGTCCGCGACCTGCGCGTCGGCTTCGCCACCGAAGGCGGGCTGCTGCAGGCGGTCGACGGGGTCAACTTCGACCTCAGCCCGGGGGAAGTGCTGGCGATCGTCGGCGAGTCGGGCTCCGGCAAGAGCGTCACCGCGCAAACGATGATCGGTCTCACCCGCTCGAAAAACTCGCGGATCGAGGGCTCGGTCAAGCTCGAGGGCGAGGAGCTGCTGGATGCCGACGACGCGACGATGCGGCGGCTGCGCGGCGAGAAGATCGGAATGGTCTTCCAGGATCCGATGACCTCCTTCAACCCCGTCTACCGGCTGGGGAACCAGATCGTCGAGGCGATCCGCGCCCACAAAGGCGAGGTCGGCAAGGAGGAGGCGCGGCGGCGGGTCGTCGAGCTGTTCGAGTCGGTGGGGATCCCGAATGCCGAGCAGCGGGTCGACAGCTACCCGCACGAGTTCTCCGGCGGGATGCGGCAGCGGGCGATGATCGCGATGGCGCTGGCGCTCGAGCCGGAGGTGCTGATCGCCGACGAGCCGACGACCGCGCTCGACGTGACGATCCAGGCGCAGATCCTGCACCTGCTCGAGGACCTGAACCGCGAGCGCGGCCTGGCGACGATCCTGATCACCCACGATCTCGGCGTCGTCGCCGAGGTGGCCGACCGGGTGCTGGTGATGTACGCCGGGCGGGTGGTCGAGCAGGGAACGCTCGACGAGATCTTCTACGACCCCCAGCACCCCTACACCTGGGGCCTGATGGGGTCGCTGACCCGGCTCGACCGGCCGCGTCCGCACCGGCTGCCGCAGATCGCCGGCTCGCCCCCCTCGCTGCTGGACCTGCCTGAGGGCTGCCCGTTCCGGCCCCGCTGCCCGCACGAGTTCTCCAAGTGCACCGAGTACCCGGGCCTGGAGGCTCGGCTGGCCGATGCGCCCGAGCACCGCGATCGCTGCTGGCTGACTCCCGAGCAGAAGCGGGAGAAGCGCCAGGTCGAAGGCCAGATCGGGCTGGAAGCGCCGCAGGAGGTCTCGCGCGGATGAGCGACGGCGTCCCCGGCTCGACTGGGCACCTGCTCGAAGTCACCGACCTGGTCAAGCACTTCCCGGTCAAGCGCGGGATCCTGATCGACCGCGAAGTCGACCAGGTGCGAGCCGTCGACGGCATCAGCTTCTACGTCGAACGGGGCGAGACGCTCGGCCTGGTCGGCGAGTCCGGCAGCGGCAAGTCGACTGCCTGCCGGGCGGTGCTGCAGCTGATCAAGCCGACCTCAGGCTCGGTCAAGTTCGAAGGGCGAGAGATCGCCGGCCTCGGCCGACGGGCGATGCGGCCGCTGCGGCGGGAGATGCAGATGATCTTCCAGGACCCCTACGCCTCGCTCAACCCGCGCAAACGAATCGGCCAGATCGTCGGCGACCCGCTGCGGCTGCAGGGGGTGGCGAAGGGCTCGGACCTGCGGCGCCAGGTGCAGGAGCTGCTCGAGCGGGTCGGGCTCGCGAGCGAGCACTACAACCGCTTCCCGCACGAGTTTTCCGGCGGCCAGCGACAGCGGATCGGGATCGCCCGGGCGCTGGCGCTGAAACCGAAGCTGGTGATCTGCGACGAGCCGGTCTCCGCCCTCGACGTCTCGATCCAGGCGCAGATCGTCAACCTGCTCGACGACCTCCAGGACGAGCTCGGCCTCGCCTACCTCTTCGTCGCCCACGACATCGGCGTCGTCCGCCACATCTCCGACCGGATCGCGGTGATGCACGACGGCAAGATCGTCGAGCAGGGGACGGCGGATCAGGTCTGCGAGCAGCCGAAGGACGACTACACGAAGAAACTGCTGGCGGCGGTGCCGGTCCCGGATCCGCGGGAGTCGCGGGAACGGCGGCAGGTGTCCTCCGCTTAGGACGGAGGTTGGTGGCCGGCGGGTCCTGTCACGGCAGGGGACCCACCATCTCCTGAACTACCAGGAGATGGTCCCCCCTACCGCGCCACCCGCCAGTCGTATGCTCGCCGAATGACGCTTCCCCTTTCGCCGCCGATCAAGCCTCAACTCGCTCTTACGCGAAAAGAGCTGCCCACCGGCGAGGATTGGGCGTACGAGCCTAAGCTGGACGGGTTTCGGGCGATCGTTTTTGTTGATGGAGACGAGGCTTATATTCAGTCGCGGGGCGGGAAAGATTTGAATCGGTATTTCCCGGAGTTGAGCTTTGCGCCGGGGCGGTGGGTGCTCGACGGGGAGTTGGTGATCCGGGATGCCGAGGGCAACCTCGAATTCGACTCGCTGCAGGAACGGATCCATCCGGCGCAGTCGCGGATCGAGATGCTCTCCGAGCAGATCCCGGCCGGCTACGTGGTCTTCGACCTCCTGGCTGAGGGGGACGAGGTGCTCTGCGAGCGGCCGCTGCGGGAGCGGCGCGAGCGTTTGGAGGGCATCGCCAAGAAGGCAGGCCTCGAGCTGACTCCTTTGACCCCCGACTCCGAGCAGGCGGAGAGATGGCTGGGCAGCATCGAGGGGGTGATGGCGAAGGACCTCAGCGCTCCCTACGTCCAGGGCAAGCGCAAAGGGATGGCGAAGGTGAAGCGCGAGCGGACGATCGACTGTGTGGTGATGGGCTGGCGACCCGGCAAAGAAGAGGGCACCGTCGGCTCGCTGATCCTCGGGCTCTACGACGGCGGCGAGCTGCGGACCGTCGGCCACATCTCCGGCTTCTCGAAAGCGGCAAAACAGAGCATGCGGGCGATGCTGGCGCCGCTGGAGACCGGGAAAAGCGGGTCGGCGGAGCCGAGCCGGTGGACGGGCGGGCGCGAGTTGGAGTGGGTGGAGTTGCGGCCCGAGCTGGTGATCGAGGTCGGGTATGACCACGCTGCTTCTGGGCGGATCCGGCATGGTGCTCGGTTCCACAGCTTTCGGGACGACAAAGCACCCGAGGAGTGCAGGTTCGAGCAGCTGGATGAAGGGGGCTAGAAGAACGCCTGTTGGACGGGGGCTGGGTGGCGGACGGGTCCTGTCGCCGATTTGGTTCCACCACCACTCGCATTTGGCGAGTGGTGGTCCCCCAAATCCGCGCCACCCGTCCGAGGATCGTCTTGCCTGGACCGGGCACCGCGGGAGCGTCCCCAGCCCTTGAGGGCCCGAGTTGCGTGCTTTCGCTGTTGGGGTTGCAGGTAGGCGCGGCCGCGGTAGAGCTGTTCGTATTTCGGGAGGAGGTCGGGGCGTTTGGTTTCCAGCCAGCCGAAGAAGACGTCCTTTACCTCGCCGCGAAGGTGGAGGGCGATGCCGGTGAGGAAGGAGGCGTCGGCTGCTTTGGCTCGTTCGAGGATCGGCTGCACCTGCTCGGGCGCGTCGTTGATGCCGGGCATCAGCGGAGCGACCAGAACGCCGGACTCGATGCCGCGGGCGCGCAGCTCGGCGACTGCGTCCAGGCGGGCGGCCGGGCTCGGGGTGTGCGGCTCGGTCGCGCGCCAGGCGGCCTCGTCGAGCGTCGGCACCGAGAGGTTGACCGAGACCGGCACCTTCTTCGCCATCCGCTCGAACAGGTCGATGTCCCGCAGGACAAGCGGCGACTTGGTCAGCACCGTCACCGGCGTCTCCGCCGCCTCCAGCGCCTCGAGGATCTCCGGCATGAACCGGTAGCGGCTCTCCACCCACTGGTAAGGATCGGTGTTGGTCCCCAGCGCCACCAGTTCCCGCTTCCAGCTCGGCCGCGCCAGCTCAGCCCGCACCAGCTCCGGCACGTTCACCTTGACCACGATCTCCCGCTCGAAGTCCTCTCCGGGACCTAGGTCGAGGTAGTTGTGGGTCCTGCGGGCAAAACAGAATTTGCAGGCATGGGTGCAGCCCCTGAAGGGGTTGATCGTCCAGCGGAAGCCGAAGCGGTCGCCCGGCACGTGGTTGAGGGCCGAGCGGGCGCGGACCTCGTGGAAGTTGATTCCCATCGCCTCCGGCGCGTCGAAGGTTCTGACGACGGTTCCGTCGCCGACCCCCGGCAACCGCAGGTCGTTCTCGACTCGCTGCTCGTCCCAACGCATACGAACACATGTTCGCACATCGCCAAGATGGGCTTGCTAGACTAATTGACGTGAACGTAAGAAAGAGGTTCAGTGGACGCGCGGGAGTGGACGCCTCGCACGAGCACTACAAGTGGTGGGCGCTCTCCTGCACCTCGCTGGGAATGCTCTTGGTGGCGACCAACTCCGGGACGCTGATCATCGCCTTGCCCGACCTGGAGCGGGCGCTGGGGACGAGCCTGCTCGAACTGGTCTGGGTGATCCTCGCCTACATGATCTCCTCGACCGTGCTGGTGCTGACCGCGGGGCGGCTGTCGGACCTCTTCGGCCGCAAGAGCGCCTTCGTCGGCGCCTTCGTCATCTTCGCCGCCGCCTCGCTCGGCGCCGGCTTCGCCGCCGACGGCACCCAGCTGATCCTCTGGCGGATCGTGCAGGGAATCGGCGGCGCCTTCATCTTCGCCAACGGCCCCGCTCTCGTCACCGACGCCTTTCCCCGCGAGCAGCTGGGGCTGGCGATGGGCACCAACACGATGGTCGCGGCGATCGGCCTCGTCATCGGCCCGGTGCTCGGTGGCGCCCTCGTCGCGATCTCCTGGCACTGGGTCTTCTGGTTCAACGTGCCGCTGGCGCTGGCCGGCGGCCTCTGGGGGGCGCTGGTCCTCCGCGAGCTCGCCCGGCCCGACACCCAGCGCGGCCTCGACCTCGCCGGCACCCTCACCTTCGTCGTCGGCCTCACCGGACTCGTCTACGGGATCTCCCGCGGCGGCATCTCCGGCTGGGACGACTCGCTGGTCATCGGCAGCCTCGTCCTCGCCGCGATCCTCCTCCCCCTCTTCGTCTGGATCGAGCACCGCGGCAAGGCACCGATGCTCGACCTGACGATCTTCCGCAACCGCCTCTTCGCCGCCGCAACCGGCGCCGCCTTCATCAACGGCCTCTCCCGTTTCGCGCTGATGTTCATCTTCGTCTTCTACTTCCAGGGTGCCCAGGGCGACGACCCGATCACCGCCGGGATCAAACTGGCGCCGATGGCGATCGGGATGCTCGTCTCCTCGCCGCTGGCGGGCATCTGGGCCGACCGCCACGGCTCCCGCACGCTGGCCGCCTCCGGGATGCTCGTCACCGCCCTCGGCCTCGCCCTGATGACCACCCTGCAGGCCGACTCGCCCTACTGGGAGAGCGGCCTCTGGCTGGCGCTGGTCGGGATCGGCTCGGGGATGTTCAACTCGCCGAACACGGCGGCGATGATGGGCACGGTCCCGACCGAGCGCCGCGGGATCGCCGCCGGCGCGCGGACGATGCTGCAGAACACCGGCGCGGTGATCTCGATTGCCTTCGTCCTCGCGATCGTCACCAACTCGATCCCGAAAGAGGTCCTCTTCGCGATCTTCTCCGGGCTCGCCTCGGGCCTCTCCCGCGCCCAGCTCGACCCCTTCATCCACAACATGCACGAGGCGCTCTGGGTCCTCGCCGCCACCTCGGTGATCGGCGCCGGCGTCTCGCTGCTGCGGCCGAAGCACGCACCCGCCGAGGCGATCGCGACCGAGGTGCGAACGGCTCCATGAGCGGTGAGCTCCGCATCGGCGAGGTCGCCAAGCTCGCCGGCACCACGCCGCGGACGATCCGCTACTACGAGGAAATCGGGCTGCTGCCCGGCTCGCGAGAGCGCCCCGCCCGGTCCCACCGCACCTACGCCGAAGGCGACGTCGAGCGGCTGACCGAGCTGCTGCGGCTGAAGGACCTGCTCGGCATCTCGCTCGAGGAGCTGAAGGAACTGGTCGAGGCCGAGGGCGCCAGGGCGGAGCTGCGGCGCGAGTGGCATGGCGGGGTCGAGGACCCGGTCCGGCGTCGCGAGATCCTCGAACAATCCCTCAACTACACCGGCCGCCAACTCGACCTGGTCCGCCGCCGCCGCGACGAGATCAAAAAGCTCGAAGACGAGCTGCTCGCGCGGCGCAAGCGCGTCAATGGCCTTCTACGCGAACTCACTCCCAACCCCGCTGATGCAAGGGGGGGCCGGTAGGCCCTCCCGAAACACTCAAGCGCGACTCCTGTCGCGCGTTTCGGGAGGGCCTATCGGCCCCCCTCCCGCCGTCTGCTCCTCGAAGTGCTTGCTCAGCATCGTCACCTGGCCCTGGTAGTTGGAGCCGAGACCGGCGCCGTAGAGGCTCTCGGCCGGGGCCGCCATCCGCTCGAGGCCGAGCTTGCAGACCGGCTGGCGGTGCTCGACCATGAAGGAGACGTCGCGGGCGCGGACCTCGAGCGCCGCCCGGCTGCCGTGCCGCCCGCTCTCGGGGTCGTAGCCGAAGCCCGGGTCGAAGAAGCCGGCGTAATGGGTGCGCAACTCGCCCGCGGTGGGGTCGTAGGCCATCATCTCGGCGGCGATCTGCGGTGGGATGCAGACGCCCTCGGCTGAGAGCAGCAGGTAGAAGATCTCCGGCTCGAGGACTACGCGCCCGCCGGGCTCCGGGAAGACCGGATCCCAGTAGTCGGTCCAGCGGTAGGCGCGGATCCGCGAGAGGTCGACCGGGAGGCTGTTCTTCTTCGCCCGGTAGCCGACTACGCGGTCGGTCGGGCCGGAGAGGTCGAGGCTGAGGAAGAGGCCGTCGGCGACCGCCATCTCCGACTGACGCAGTGCGTGCGAGTCGAGGTAGAGCAGCGGGAACTCGTCCTGGAGCTCGCGGATGTCGTCGTCGCTGAGGCGTACGTCCCCGCGCGAGAGCCGCAGCTGGTTCAGCGACAGCCCCGCCTTCACCTGGATCGCGAACGAGCGCGGCACGATCTCCAGGTAGAGCTTGCCCCGGTAGCCGGCGCGGATGTCGTCGAAGCGGTGGTGGCGGTCGGTGATCACCCGGGTGAAGACGTCGAGTCGCCCGGTCGAGCTCTTCGGGTTCGCCTTCCCGCGCACGTCCTCGGGCAGGTCGAGCTCCTCCAGCAGCGGCACCAGGTAGGGGCGGTCGCGCTCCAGGACGGCGCCGTCGCGCAGGTCGACCCGCTGGAAGGCGAGGCCGTCGATCTTTTCCTCGACCGTCGACTCGACGTCGGGGAGGAAGGAGCAGCGCAGCGCCCAGGCAAAGTCGCCGAGCCGCAGGTCGATGCTCGCCGGCTGCACCGCCTCGGGCCGGATCCGGTAGTCGCCGGAAGTGACCCACTCGTCCTCGATCGCCCGGTTCAGCGCCTGCGAAGGGAGGACGCCGCTCGTCGCCTCGCTCATCCCGCGGAGACTATTCGCCGCGCCTCCTCCACACCGAGGTGGGCGGAGAGGACGAACTCGAGAATCTCCGGAAATAGCTGATCCAACCGCTCGCCTTCGCCGCCGAGGATGCGGCGCCCGAGCATCGAGGCCACCCCGCCGACCACGGCTTCGTCGGTGGCCTCCGGCACCTCGGCTCCCGTCGGTCCGGGCGGGGCGCCCTCGCGCAGGTAGCCGACGAAGGACTCGAGCGCCCCCTGGTAGCGGTCGTAGACGCCGCGGCCGGCGCGCAGTCCTTCGACCAGGACGAGGCCGGCCAGGGCCGGCCGGGAAGCGAGGAGGGTGAGCAGAGCCTCGATCGCGCCCCTGACCCGCACAGCCCAGGGCGCGCCCGCATTCTCGTCACACGCCTCCGCCACGCACCTCCGGATCTCCGCGACCGCCGCGTCGTAGGCGGCGATGAAGCAGTCATCCTTACTCTCGAAGTGTTTGTAGAAGTCACTCTTGGAGACGGCGGCGCGCCGGCCGATCAGTGACACCGTGGTTTTCTGATACCCCACCTCGTAGAGAGTCTCGGTGAGGCCGGCGATCAACCGCTGACGCTGATTGCGGGCGACGAACTCGGGTGAGAGCCCGTGCCTTCCCCTTGGTAGCCGCTCCATTACCCAATGGAGTCTGCCAGCGTACTGTTACTTTCGCCGCGCGGTCTCCCCTACTTTTCCTACACCGAGGTACGGTGAGAGGACGAATTGGGAGAGTTCGGGCAGCAGTTCGTCGGCTCGCTCGGCCTCGCCGCGCCGGATCTGCTGCTGGAGAATCCAGGCGACGCCGCCGACCAGCGATTCCTCGATCGTCCCGGGAAGGTCGCTGTTGTCGAGGGCGCTGTTGCGGAGGAGCTCGACGAAATCGCGCATGCCGGCGTCGTACAGACGAGCGGAGCTGCGGGTGGCCGAGATCGACTCGACCATGCTCATCCGGCTCGCGGCCGGATGCGCGGCGATGTACTCGAGCAGTGCCTCGAGCCCGGCGACGACCTGGTCCTCAGGCGACTCGGTCCGTTCGCAGGCCTCTTCGACGGTGACCCGCATCTCGTTGATCGTCGCGTCGACCGCCGAGAGGAAGAGGTCCTCCTTGCCGTCGAAGTTGTCGTAGAGGGTCTTCCGCGCCACCGCCGCCCGCCTGACGATGTCGGCGATCTTGGTCGCCTCATAGCCCTGCTCGGCGGTCAGCTCGGCAACTGCGTCCATCATCCGTCGCCGCTTGTGGCCGGCGACGAACTCGCGCGGGAGCTCCGGGCGCATCGCGCTCATCGCTTCTCCCCTTTCGCCCTCAGGCACGGATCCCGCGGGCTCGGAGTCGCGCCTAATGGCTCGCGCTCTGGACCTTTGTTCTGGTACCTTGAGAAAACTTGTGTTGTTTTTAATACAAACTTGTGAGTTTCTCGGTGCCCTTCGATCGAATTCAGCTGAGCCAAGAGACCCTCCTCGCTGCGATCGGTGACGACTGGCCCGCCGAGCAGGTCGAGGCCGCTCTGGAGCTGCTTACGAACAGCAGCGGCAAGTTCCCGTCCGGTGTCCGCAAGCTCTCCCCTGAGCTGATCCGAGCGATCCAGCGCGAGCGCCTGATCGTGGCGATGCTCAACGCCGCCGCCGAGCTCGGCTATCTCGAAACCAACGTCCAGGACGTGATCGACCGCGCCGGAGTCTCCCGCCCGACCTTCTACGAGCACTTCTCCAACAAAGAGGACTGCTTCCTCTCCGCCTTCGACACCAGCGCCGCCCGCCTGCGCAAGAAGGTCTATGCCGCGGTCGGCCAGGGCGGCGACGTCTGGCGCGATCGGGTCCGCTGCGGTCTCGAAGCGCTGCTCAGCTTCGCCGGCCGCGAACCGGACACCGCTCGCACCCTGATCGTCGAGGCGCGGGCTGCCAGCGAAGCCGCGGTCAAGCGCCGGGTCGAGCTTCTCGACGACTTCGCGCGGTGCCTCGACGAAGAGGCCCGGGAGCTGCTCCCCGCGGCGCCGCCAAGGACTGCGGTGACGGCCGCCGGCATCGTCGGCGGCGTCGAATCGCTTCTCTACTCCCGTCTCTGCAAGCAGGAGTACGACCAGCTCGACGGCCTTCTGCCCTCGCTGATGTACTTCGCAGTTCTTCCTTACGAGGGTCATGAGGCGGCGGCTGAAGCGTTCGCGGTCAACTAAGTCCAGATTACTAAAATTGGACACAAAGTACAGCGCAATTTCGCGCTGTACTAGTTCATAAAAGCGGCTTAATAATGCTCAAAGGTACTGGCCTGCTGGCCAGCCAGTCCAATTCGAAACACCTCTAATACCCAAAAGCCCTGCAAGTTAAAACTGCAATCTTTTGCAGCAGTCGCAGACGCGCTGCAAACCCGCAGTTCGCCAACAATTTCCATCTAACGAATTTGCGAGACCTCGCAGTCTGGGAGCAAGCAGTGCAAGGAAGAGGAGTCTTGACAGTGCTTTGCACGGCAAGACTCTGATGACGCCGAAATGCGCCGCTCCCAGGCCGCGAGGCGGAGGGGGTGGGATTCGAACCCACGAGCCCCCTTACGAAGGCCAACGGTTTTCGAGACCGCCCCGTTCAACCACTCCGGCACCCCTCCGCGGACAGCGGATTCTAGGGGGCGGCGGCAACGATGACGTCGGGGTCTCGGATCGGACCCGGCCAGGCGCAAACGCCTTCTCGGTTCAAGGACTTCGGCCTTTTCGCCGAAGAAGCCGTGTGGCAAGCGGCGAGCAGACCAGGCTCGGACAGTTCTTCGACCGCCGGCCCTGGCTGCTGCGGACGCTGGCCCTGCTTGCCCTGACCTGGGGGGTCGGCTACCTCACCTGGCGCATCGGCTGGAGCGGCGAAGGCGCCGACCCGGTCCTCTTCGCGATGCTGCTGGCGACCGAGGTCTACGGCCTCTATGCGCTCGGCATCCTCACCTGGTTCTCCTGGTCGCGACCGGACGCCGAGCGTCCGGCGCCCACTCCTGGGCGCAAGGTCGACGTCTACGTCTGCACCTACGACGAGCCCATCGAGGTGGTGATGGCGACGCTCGCGGGCTGCCGCGCTCTCACCTATCCCCACACGACCTACCTGCTCGACGACGGGCGGCGACCGGAGATGGCGGAGCTGGCCGAGCTCGCCGGCGCCCGCTACCTGACCCGGGAGGGGAACGCCCACGCCAAGGCCGGCAACCTCAACGCGGCCCTGCCGCGAACCGACGGCGACCTCGTCTTCATCCTCGACGCCGACCACGTGCCGATGCCCGACGCCCTCGACGCGCTGGTCGGCTACTTCGACGACGAGCGGATGGCGATCGTGCAGACGCCGCATGACTTCTTCAACCACGACTCGGTCCAGCACTACCGCGTCGGCCGCCACGAGCAGTCGCTCTTCTACCGGGTCGTCTGCCCCGGCAAGGACCGCCACGGAGCGGCCTACTGGTGCGGCTCGGCGGCACTGATCAACCGTCATGCCCTGCTCGCGATCGGCGGCGTCGCCACCGAGACGATCGCCGAGGACTTCCACACGACGATCCGGCTGCTGCGGTACGGCTGGCGCACTCGCTACCACGACGAGGTCCTGGTCCAGGGGCTGGCGCCGCACGACCTCGACGGCTACCTGCTGCAGCGCGACCGCTGGGCCCGCGGAAACCTGGCCGTGTTCACGCTGCCGGAGTCGCCGCTGCGGGCGAAGACCCTGAGCGCGAAGCAGCGGCTGTCGTTCCTCGCCAGCCTGCTCGCCTACCTGGCGCCGCCGATGCGGCTGCTGCTCCTGCTCACCCTCGGGGCGGTGCTCTGGACCGGCGAGCTGCCGATGAAGATCAGCGTCGTCGCCCTGGCGGCGCTCTGGCTGCCGTCGGTCGCCCTCAACTTCAGCGCCGGCGCCGCCCTCGCCCGTGGCTACATGCGCATCCCCGAGAGCGCCCACTACGAGCTGCTGACGATGGAGATCTACACGCGGGCGCTGCGCTGCGTCATCCGCCCCGGCAAGACCGCCTTCAAGGTGACGCCGAAGCAAGGGCGCGACGGCGGCGGCTTCGACTCGCTCCGCAAGCTCCACCTGGTCCTCTTCTGCACCGTCCTGCTGGCGAGCGGCACGCTGATGCGGCTACTCGACCTCGCCGGGGTCGGACCGCTGCCGGACATGCCGGGGATCGCCGCAGTGGTGGTGCCGCTGCTGGGCCTCTACGAGCTGCGGCGCCTCCTCGCAACCAGCTCAGCGGTGATGCGTCGGCGCCAGCGCCGGCTCGTCTACCGCTTCGAGGGCGACGCCGAAGCGCACGTCTACAGCGCCGAGGCCCACACCCCCGCCCGCCTCGTGGACGCCTCGGCCGCCGGCGTCGGCTTGGTCGCCGAGGCGCCGCTTGAACTCGGCAGCAAACCCGCCGTCCTCCTGCAGCTGGCCGACGCCCGCGGCGAGATCCACGAGGTCGCCGCCAAGGTCGAGGTGCGGACCTGCCGCGAGGTCGAGGGCAGGCACCTGATCGGAGCGACGATCCTCGATATCGATCCCGACGCGCGGCTGATGCTGATGGAGTGGTGCTACGTCGTCTGCACGCACGAGCGCCTGCGCGGCCATCGCCCCACCACCCCGTTCACCGGCGAGGAGGCCATCGTCGTCTCTCTCGAGGACTACCGCGAGGCGGAGCCGGTACCGCTACGGCCCTCGATCCCGGCCCTACGCCAGGCTTAGATCAGTATCCTTTTCCAATACAGCAGTTCTTAAGTGGGGCTGCACCGAGGGGAGGAGAGGGCCGGCATCATCGGCCAAGAAATGCCGGCCCTCCCGCTTGTAACCAAGCTCAAGTCAGACACTCCATTACGTTCTTGAGTATAGAGTTTCAATCAAGTACTCGCCCGTTTTCTTAGGAAGTATCTGCCGCAACGTGCGCGAGTTCCGGGGTTCGTTCCGCTGCAGACTCCAGCGACACGGTCAGGCGACATAAAGGGCTCAGATTGCTCTGAAACCCGCTCGTTAACGCTAGGTTAGGTTGATTGCTCTAAGCCGGAGTAGCCAAAATCAACCCCGGAGCGGAGGAAGGGGAAGCGCTAGATGATCTCGCCGCACATAGACCTCATTATAGCCACGCTTCCGGTGCCGGCTGACCTGGAGGACCTCGTCGGAGGAGATCGGTAATGGGCGTCCCGGAGCCTCGACAACCACCAAAGGATGTCGCTACCTGGACGGAGCGGATCGCAAAACGCGAAATCAAGTTCGGCGAGGTGGTCCGCTTCCGCGTCTGGCAGGAGCTGACGCTCAACGAGGAGAGCTCGACTGAGGAACGCGAACAGAAGCAGTTGGGCGACATGTTCTACGAGTCTGCCCTCGGCGCCTTCAAGAAAGCAAAACTCGCCGAGGCGGAGGTGATCGGCGGCGAGCTGGAGATCGCGATCTTCGCGGCCGGCTGTGGCGCCTACGTCACTCCGGACGGACGCTTCTGGTACACGATTATCGAGAGAGCAATCGATTTCGACTGGTCCTGCGCACATCGGTTGCTGGCCAGGGTTCAGCGCCTCTACGACCGGGCCGCCGAGATCTGGCCCGTCCCTGTCGTCGAGCCACAGAAAGACGAGGCTCCGAAGCCCGTCGAGGAGGACCCCGGAAAAGCTGGTCCGACCCTGCGGGGATGGTTGAAACTACGCGATGCAAGAAGGCTGACCGCCGAGCGCGATCCCCACGCTCGTCGCGCCTACGAGCTTTGCACCTCGCTCTTCTCCGCCATCAACCTCGAGAAGCTCCGCCGCGGCGAACAGGATCCGGCCACGTCGGAGCGGCAACCTTCACCCGAATTCGAGAAACGGGTGGAGATGGTCGCTCCGGAGATTGCCGAAGCCGAAGCGAAGTTCGACAGGGCGGCTCAGCGTTACGCGCGAGGTCGCTACGGACAGGGAATGGTCCTCGGCGTCGCCTCGATAGGTCTGCTCTGCTGCGCGACGGCAGTCGCGTTCGACGTTCATCACGTCCCCGCCTGGTATGGCGTTGCGCCGCTCGCCGGCGGCGTGGGGGCCACCGTCAGCGTGCTTCAACGTATGGCGACGGGGAAGTTGAAGCTGGAATACGACGCAGGTGACGGAACTCTGCTCACGCTTGGTGCCGTGCGACCCGTGATCGGCGCGATCTTCGGCACCATCCTTTTCTGCGCGGTCGAGGGAGGATGGCTGTCGGCGGTCGATGTGAAGCCCCACCACGAGCTTGCCTTCTACGCGGTGCTCGGCTTTCTGGCCGGCTTCAACGAGCGTTTCGCCCAGGACATGCTGGTCGCTTCTGCTGCTCAGATCAGCCACCGCGGCACCGACGCAGGCGACACTCCTCCTGGGCGGAGCAGGGTCCCTGAGGAAGGGCCCGAGTCCTAGTAGGAGCCTTCCCGGTCTGCTTAAGCGGAGAGGGTGGGATTCGAACCCACGAGGCGGGTTAACCCCGCCCACGCGATTTCCAATCGCGCTCCTTAAGCCACTCGGACACCTCTCCAGGCCCCCACAGGGTATCGGCGCTCTAGCCGCGGCGGCTGCTGAAGAACTCGCGAAGGACGGCGGCGCATTCCTCTTCTCGCACCCCGCTGATCACCTCAGGGCGGTGGTTGAGGGTCGGCTCGGCGAGGACGTCGAGGATGCTGCCGGCGGCGCCGGCCTTCGGGTCCGACGTGCCGAAGACGACGATGGGGATGCGGGCGAGGACGATCGCCCCGGCGCACATCGCGCAGGGCTCGAGCGTCACGTAGAGGGTGGTGCCCGGCAGGCGCCAGCCGCCGAGGCACTCGGCGGCGGCGCGGATCGCCAGCACCTCGGCGTGGGCGGTCGGGTCCTTGCGCAGCTCGCGCTCGTTCCCCGCCCGGGACAGGAGCTCGCCGTCGCGGAAGATCGCGGCGCCGATCGGGACGTCGCCGTGACCCTCGGCCGCTCGCGCCTCGGCGAGCGCGACCTCCATCGCCTGGGCGTGGAAGGCGGCGTCGGGCAGATGGGAATTGCCGAGCTTCACGATCAGGGAGTATGTCCGCCGACAACTTCCTCGGCGGCACGGTGTTGTCAGACGAGAGCCCGGCCGGACGCGGGGGTGCGGCGGGCGGCCCGACAACGATGAGACGAATTCTGCGAACCCACCTGCCCTTGGCCGCTGCCGTCGGCGCGATCGTCCTGCCCGCGGGCACCGCGGCAGCCGCGACGGCGGTCGCGCCGGCCCATGCGTTCGCGCCACGGCAGCTGCTGGTCAAGCTGAAGGGGGAGCGGTTCGGGCACGCGCTCCCGCTTCCGGCAGGAACCGGAGTGCGGCGGGCCGCCGCGGCCCTGCGGCAGAACCCCCGCGTCGTCTACGCCGAGCCGAACTACGCCGCCACTGCATCGTCCGTCGACGCGGCGCCACTCGATCCCGACGACTCGGGCTCCATCGAAGCGACGGCAGCCACCACCGGCGAAGCCGGCAAGTGGTCCTCGAAGCAGTGGAACTTCCTTTCCCCCGAAGGCCCCGAAACGGCGGCGCTGCCGATCTCTCCGGGAGGCATCGACGCCGTCGACGCCTGGCGCAACCTTGTCGAAGCCGGCCGCCCGGGCGGCACCGGCGTCACCGTCGCCGTGCTCGACAGCGGCATCGCCTACCGCTTCTACGGGACCGGATACAAGCGCAGCCCGGACTTCAGCTCCGGCCAGTTCGTCCCGGGCTACAACTTCGTCGGCCACGACCGCCTGCCGCTTGACAGGAACGGCCACGGCACCCACGTCGCCGGCACGATCGCCGAGAAAACGGGCAACGGCATCGGGCTGACCGGCCTTGCCTACGGGGCGAAGCTGATGCCGGTCCGGGTGCTCAACCGGGAAGGCGAAGGCCTCGAGAGCCAGATTGCGAGAGGAATCCGCTATGCCGTCGTACATCACGCCGACGTGATCAACATGAGCTTCAACTTCGCCTGCGGGGAGCGGGTGCCGATGGTTGACGAAGCACTGCGCTTCGCCTACCGCAGCGGCGTCGTCACCGTCGCCTCCGGGGGCAACTTCGACCCGCTGCATCCCGCGGAAACGGCCTGCATCTCCGAGCCGGCCACCGGGCCCCGGGTGATCGGCGTCGGGGCGGCGACCGAGGGCGCCTGCCTCAGTCGCTACTCGCTGACGGGGCCGGCGATCGACATCCTCGCCCCGGGCGGGGGGGAGCCGCGGAGCGGCTGCCCTTCGATTCTCAATCGACCGATCTACCAGGTGACGCTGCGCAAAGGCAGCACCAGTGAATTTTCGATTCCGTCCACCTACGCCGGCACCTCGATGGCCGCCGCGCACGTCTCCGGCGCCGCCGCCCTCGTCCTAGCCAGCAGGGGGATCAGACCGCAGGAGACGCCTCGCGCCCTCGTCGACGTCGTGACCAGGCGCCTCCTTGCAACCGCCCGCGACCTCGGCCTACCGTCGACTCAGCAGGGCGCGGGACTTCTGGACGTAGGCCGGGCGACCAAACCGATCCGCCGCGCCTCCTGATGTCGTCAGGTGGTGCGGACGATCAAGACGCTGCAGGGCGCGTGGTGAGAGACGTTGTTGGGGACGCTGCCGAGGAGGTAGCGGCGGGCGCCGGTCATGCCCTTGTTGCCGACCACGATCAGGTCGGCTTTCGTCTCTTCGGCGACGTTGAGGATCGCATCGGCGGGGTCGGCCTCGACCGGATGGGTCTGGACCTCGATCCCCGTCTTCTTCGCGTCGGCCGCGGCGGCGTCGAGGACGAGGTTGACGTCCTCCCGCGGGCCGATCTCGTACTGGACGTCGGCCGGCGCTCCGGCCTGCTCGGCCTGGACCCGGCGCCCGGAGGCCGGCTGGTAGGCGCTGACCAGGCTCAGCGTCGCCCCGGTCATCCTCGCCAGCTCGCTCGCCTGCCGCACCGCCTCGGCGGCAGTCTCAGAGCCATCGGTCCCAACCACGATGCGTTTGAACACGCCGCCGCCTCCTTCGGTCGCTGAACGCGCCCGAGTCTAACGCTGCTTCGAGGACGCGTCGTGCTGTTGCGCCGGCAGACCGCGGAAGCCGTCGCCGAGGATTTCGGTCGGGGTTTCGACGAGGCGGACGACGCCGATGACCATCGCGGCGACAAGACAGACGACCAGGATCACGATCGAAGCTCTCCAGACGAAGGGCACGGGCGGGAGCCTAGAGCGCGGCGGCGGTCGGTTGCGGCGTTATCGTGCGGCCATGGCCTTGGAGAAAGTCGCGGACGGAGTCTGGTTGCTGCGCGGGGACTTCCGCGGGGCGATGAACATCTACTTCCTCGAGGACGGCGACGGCGTCGTCCAGTTCGACGCCGGGACGAGGGCGATGCGCAAGAAGGCGAAGGCCGCGGCGGCGGAGCTCGGCGGCCTGAAGCGGGTGGTCCTCGGCCATGCTCACGCCGACCACCGCGGCACCGCTCCCTACATGGACGTGCCGGTCCTCTGCCATCCCGACGAGGTGACCGACGCCGAGAGCGACGCCGCGATCACCCCGTACATGGACCTCTCGCAGCTGCCGGTTGCGTGGGTGCGCATGCTCTACCCCTTCCTGCTGAAACGGTGGGACGGCGGCGCGGTGAAGATCGCCGACACGGTGATCGAAGGCGACGAGGTAGCGGGCTTCAAGGTCCTGCACTTCCCGGGGCACGCGCCGGGACTGATCGGCCTCTGGCGCGAGAGCGACCGGGTGGCGCTGGTCTCCGACGTCGTCTACCTGGTCGACTCCGGGCGGCTGAAACCGCTGCCCCACGGCGAGGCCAGCGTCCCCCATCCGGCCTGGGCCTGGGACCACGCGAAGGCGAAGGAGTCGGTGCGCAAGCTCGCGGCGCTGGAACCGCGGGTGGTCGGGACCGGTCACGAGGCGCCGCTGCAGGGCGAGAACCTGCGCGAGACGCTCGAACGGGCCGCCGAGAAGTACTGAAAGCGCCCGCTCCCATAAGTTCCTGCCCCTGATGATCGGGACCTACGCCTCGGCGGTGCTGATCTGCGCCGTCTCGCTGCTGGTCGGCCGCGCGATCCTCTCCTTGGCGGGGAGGAGCGAATGGACCTGGCTGGAGCCGGCGGTCGGCTTCGGCGCGGTGCTGACCGCGACCGGCCTGGTGGCACGGGCACCCGGGCACGGCACCTCTTCCACCCTGGCTCTGGCGCTGCTGATCCTCGCCGCGGCGGCGGTTCTCTGGCGCGGCCCCGATCTCCTCCGGAGACCTTCGACCAAAGGCGAGGCGCCCCTCGCCGGACACTCTCCGTCCGCCGAGGGGCGCCTCGCCTCTCCCTCGCCGTGGTTGGAAGGACTGCCGGTCGCACTCGTCGTCCTCGTCGCGCTCTCGATCCCGTTCGCGGTCAGCGGCCGCTGGGGGCTGCTCGGGGTCGGCTTCAACAACGACCTCGGCCTGCACCTCGCCTGGGCCGAGTGGCTGCGCAGCGGCTTCGGCCCAGCGCCGGACCCGGGCTACCCGCTCGGCCCGCACGGGCTGGCGGTGGCGACGGCGGTGGTCCCGGGCATCAACCTCGCCCAGGCGTTCCTCGGCGAGATCATCGCGATCGGGGTGATGACCGGCCTGACGACGCTCGGCGCCCTCCGCGGCATGAGCCCGACCCGCCGCACGATCGCCGCCGCGATAGTCGCCCTCCCCTACCTCGCCGCCTCCTACTTCGCCCAGGCAGCCTTCAAGGAGCTGGCCGAGGCCCTCCTCGTCCTCGCCTTCGCGATCTGGCTGGTCGAGTTCGAAGCGCTGCCGACCCGCTGGCGCGACCGACTTCTTTTCGTCCTGCCGCCGCTGGCCCTCCTGGGAGGAATCTTCTTCTCCTACAGCTTCGCCGGCGTCGCGTGGCCGGTGGTGACGCTGGCCCTCTGGAGCCTGACCCTGCCGGAGGTACGAGCAGCACTGCGACCGCGCTCCCTGCTGCGCTTCCTCCTCCGCCCGATGACCATCGTCGCGCTGGTCGTCCTCGCGGCGATCGCGGTGGCGGTCACCGTCGGCCCCTTCGGCTTCGGCAGCTCCTTCAACAAAGTCGCCGGCTCCAACACCTACGGCCCGGTCTCCCCGATCGAGGCCCTGGGGATCTGGCCCACTTCCAACTACCGCCTAGATGCCGCCGGCGGCGCCCAGCTGCCGGTCTTAGCAGGAGCAATCGCCGTCCTCGCCCTCCTAGTAGGCGTCGCCTGGTGGGTAAACCGCCGCGAGCCGACCATCCCGATCGCCCTAGGCGCCGGCGCCCTCCTCTACCTGGCGTCCCTCCCCACCAGCGGCGACTACTCCCAAGCCAAGGCCCTGATCATCATCGCCCCGCTCGCGATGCTCGTAGCGATCCGTCCCCTACTCGAAGAGTTCCCCCGCCTCCGGAGCCGGGGAGGGGGGTCCGCCGGACCCTCCCCGCTGTTGTCCGCCGGACCCCCCTCCCCGGCTCCCCCAACGCTGCGAATCGCCTGGGCCGTTCTGGCAATCGTGTTCATCGCCGGCGCCGCCTACTCGTCCTTCCTGGCCCTACGCGACGCCCCAGTAGGCCCACCCGGCCACGGCGGCGAGCTCCAAGCCTTCCTGCCGATAGTCCACGGCCGGCCGGTCCTCTACGCCGGCCAGGATCGTTACGCCGCCTACGAGCTGCTGGGCGCCGACACCCACGTCCCCCTGGTCGAGTTCCCGGACCCGGCGGTCTCGCCGAACCCGGAAAAGCCGTTCGACACCGGCGATGCTTACAGCCCGATCGACTTCGACTCGTTCTCGCGGGGAACGCTCGACCGCTTCCCCTACGTGATCACCAGCCGCGCCGCCTGGAACAGCCAGGCGCCGCCCAACTTCAGGCGCGTCGACGCCACCCCCTCCTACGTGCTCTGGAAGCGAACCGGCCCGACGCCGGAGGACCGCCACGTCCTGCTCGAGGGCACCGAGGCGGGCGCCTACGCCGGTTGCGCCTCGCCGGAGGTCCGCATCCTCCTCGGCGGCGAGGGCAAGGCCGGGCTCTTCCCCGGCGCGGTGATCGGCCGGAAAGGGAGCTGGAGCGACGGCAGCATCCTCGGCACCGGCGCGAAGACCTCGCAGTCGCTGAACCTGCCGGCGGGCAGCTGGAACCTCTCGCTGCAGTACTTCTCCCCCTTCGACCTGACCCTCTCGGCGCCCGGGTTCAGCGAAACGCTGAAGGCCGCTCTCGACGGTCAGCGGCCGAACACGATCAGCCTCGGCAACAACGGCCAGTTCTGGCCCGCCGGACGCTACGAGAGCAAGGGCGGCGGCACCCGCTTCACGATCTCGACCGCGGACGCCGACACCCTGCAGAGCCTGACCGGCTACGACGGCAAGGCCTACGTCGGCGAGCTGGTCGCGGTCCCGGCCGCACCACACCGCACCGTGCCGCTATCGCAGGCATGCAACTCCTGGATCGACTGGTACGAAGGCGAAGAGGCGCCGTAGCTAGGCGGCGGCCTTCGAGGCCATCCGCTCCGGGCTCACCCGCACAACGTCCCAGACCAAGCCGGCTTTCTCGAGGCCGTTGATGACCAGCGAGGAGACGTCGAGCTGGTACCAACGCAGGCCGTGGGTAGCCGAGGTCGGGAAGGCGTGGTGGCTGTTGTGGTAAGCCTCGCCGAGGGTCGGGATCGCGATCAGGGCAAGATTGCGGGACTCGTCGGTGGTCTCGAATTCCTTCTTGCCGAAGGTGTGGCAGAGCGAGTTGATGCTGTAGGTGAAGTGGTGGAGGACGAAGACCCGGACCAGGCCGCCCCAGAGCAGCCCGGTCAGCCCGGCGACGACGGTGCCGCCGATGATCCAGCCGAGCGCGAAAGGCAACAGCAGGCCGAGGATCGCCCAGTAGATGAAGGTGCGGTCGACCCAGTTGATCACCGGGTCCTTGATCAGGTCCGGCGCGAAGCGTTCCTTGTTGCCGCGCTGGGTGTGGATGAAGATCCAGCCCATGTGAGCGTGAAAGAGGCCTTTCATCGCCCCCTTCCAGCCGCCGCCGTGGTCGACGTGGGGGCTGTGGGGGTCGCCGTGTTCGTCGGAGAAGGTGTGGTGCTTGCGGTGGTCGGCGACCCAGGAGATCACCGGCCCCTCGATCGCCGCCGAGCCGAGGATCCCGAAGACGCCGCGCAGCCACGGGTAGGTCTTGAAGGAGCGGTGGGTGAGCAGGCGGTGGAAGCCGACCGTGATCCCGACCCCGGTGAAGAAGTACATGCCGACGAAGAGGAAGACGTCGCTCCAGTGCAGAGCGCTCCCCCACACCTGCCAGCCGGCGATACCGACGGCGATGAAGGGGATGATCGTGACCAGGCCGGTGATGATCCGGTCGCGGGTCTCGTTCTCTACCGGCTGGATGTCTGAGGGGAGTGGTCCGACGGTCGTCATGGCGGCCGATCATACGGGTCGAAGCTGCGGGCTTCCCGACAGCTTTCGGTCGGCGAGCCGGCCGATCGGGAGTTAGTAGGGTGCCCCGCCTATGCCTTTCGCAAACACCGCCCCGCTGCGGCGGGAGATCGAAACCCGCCTCCCCGAGCGCCCCTTCACGATCGACTTCTGGGACGGCTCGAGCGTCCCCTCCACCGCCGCCGACGGCGGCCCGACCTTCCGCGTCCGCTCGCCGAAGGCGCTCGCTCACGCGCTGCGGGCGCCGGGCCAGCTCGGCCTCGGCCGCGCCTACGTCAGCGGCGAGATCGAGGTTGACGACATCGACGCGGTGATCCGCGTCCTCGGCGGCTGGCAGCCGCCCTCGCTCGACGGCGCCGACCAGCGGGCGCTGATGGTCGCCGCGGTGCGGGCGATGGGGCTGACGATGCCGCCGAAGCGGCCCGACGCCGAGCTGCGCCCGAGCGGCAAGCGCCACAGCAAGGAGCGCGACGCCCGCGCCGTCCGCCACCACTACGACGTCTCCAACGAGTTCTTCGAGCTCTTCCTCGGGCCGACGATGGTCTACAGCTGTGCGATCTGGCGCGACGGCCAGATGAAGACGCTGGAGGAAGCCCAGGAGGAGAAGCTCGACACCGTCGCCCGCAAGCTCCAGATCAAGGAGGGCGAGCGCATCCTCGACGTCGGCTGCGGCTGGGGCGGCTTCCCGCTCTGGGCGGCGACCAAGTACGGGGCGAACGTCGTCGGCATCACTCTGTCTCCCCCGCAGGCCGAGAAAGCGAGGCAGCGGGCCGAGGAGGCCGGTGTCGCCGACCGCGTCGACATCCGCGTCATGGACTACCGCGACCTGCCCTCGCTGGGCGAGAAGTTCGATGCGATCGCCAGCATCGGCATGGTCGAGCACGTCGGTTCGGCCAACATCGATCTCTACGCCGAGACCCTGGCCAGCCTGCTCGACTCCGGCGGCCGCCTGCTCAACCACGGGATCACCCGCCTCCGCCACACCGACCCCGAGGCCGGCGACTTCTCCGAGCGCTACGTCTTCCCCGACGCGGCGCCGCTGCACCTCTCGCGCAACCTGCTGGCGCTCGAACGCGCCGGCTTCATCACCCACCACGTCGAGGACTTCGGCCCCGACTACGCGCAGACCCTGAAGCACTGGGCCCAGAACCTCGACGACAACCTCGACCAGGCGACCCGCCTGGCCGGCGAGGAACGGATCCGCGTCTGGCGCCTCTACCTGCGGATGGCGAAAAACGGCTTCGACAGCCGCTTTCTCAACATCTACCAAGCCCGCTGCTCCAAGGCCGGCTGATCGGCGCATCTCGGCGTCCTCGGTCGCTCGCGTGCAGAGCACGCCACGCTCCCTGCGTCCTTGATCTGCTTGATCAGACGGCCTTGGCCTTGATCAGACCGGAAACCCTTCCTTGACGGTCTCTAGTGACCAGTCGGCGCCGGCGTCGGTTAGTTCGTCGACGGCGTAGGAGCCGGTGGCGACGCCGATGACTTTGATCCCGGCGCCGTGGCCGGCGCGGATGTCGCGCGGCGTGTCGCCTACCGCGATCGTCTCGGCTTTGTCGAGCGGGTGGCCGGAGACCTCCGCGCCCCGCTCCAGCGCCCGCTTCGTCAGCTCGGTGCGGTCGCGGGAATCGGAGCCGTAGCCGCCGAAGGTGAAGAAGCGGTTGAGGTCGCCGCGGGCGAGCTTGATGTGGGCGGCCGCCTCGATGTTGCCGGTGACGACGCCGAGCAGGATGCCGTCGGCGACCAGGCGCGGCAGCAGCTCCTCGATCCCCTCGATCACGAAGTAGCCCTCCGATTCGGCGACCGCGTCGGCGAGATGGCCGAGGTAGCAGCCGATCGCCTCCGCCCGCTCCTCCGCCGAGCCCTGCCGGTGCAGCACCTCGCGGAAGACGATTTCGGCGATTTCGGGATCGGTCATCCCGGCGTGGGTGTGTTCGGCGATGTTCGCTTCGACCTCGTAGAGCTCGAGGAAAGCGCGCTGCCAGGCCACTGCACCGGCCCCTCCGGTGTGGAGCAGCGTGCCGTCGATATCGAAGAGGACTGCCTTGATCAAGGCGCGCAGCCTATCGGCGCCGCAGGCCGGGTCAGCGGCGATCCAGCTCAGCTCTTGCGGCCGGCCATCCGCTCGAGCTGCTTGCCCAGGGCGCGCTCGACTTCGTCGGAGAGGGTCATCTGATGCAGGGCCGCCAGCGCCTGCAGCGAGAGCGGGCGCAGGCGGTCGAGGGCCTCGCGGACCTCGGGCCAGCGCTCGGCCGGGTAGCCCTCGGCTTCGAACGGCTTCCAGACGTCGTCGAGGAAGAGGCGGACGAACTCGTGGGCGATCGACTTGCAGCGGCCGCGGACCTTGTCGATCACGATCAGCGCGTGCTCGGCGGAGACGCCGGTGGCGACGAGCTCCTCGGCGGCGTCGAGCAGCGACGGGTACGGCGCCTCGAAGCGGTCTTCCTCGACCGCGACCAGCGCTCCCACCCCGACCGCGCGCTTGAGCGCCGCGTCGAGGCCGTCGCCGAAGCGCTCGGCCAGCTCCTCGCGGGTGAAGGTGCGCGGCTGCTCGCCGTCGAAGGCGTCGAGGGAGCGGCGGAAGGAGAGGAACTCCTCGGCGGCGCCGACGTTCTGGTTCAGCAGCTTCTCGATGCCCTTGAGGTTGAAGCCGTCGGCCTGCAGCTCCTGGATCATCCGCAGCCGCGCCAGGTGCTCGGGCCCGTAGTAGCCGACCCGGTCGCGAACCTCCGGGGCCGGCAGCAGACCTCGCGCCCGGTGCGAGCGGATGTTGCGCACCGTCATCCCCGTCTCGGCGGCGAGCTCTTCGATCGTCAGGCTGTTCTCCGTCGCCGGCACGGCGGCAAAGCTACCACTGTGTGATGTTTCGCCAGTTGACGTGACGGCATTTGGTGTTACCTTGGCCAGGTCATGCCGAAGCTCGCCATCCGCCCCCGCCTCCGCCTGCTCGAGGCAGCGGCGACGCCGCACGGCCTCGATTCCTACCTCGAACAGGTCGATCCCCTGCTGGTCCTCGGCGAGTGCCGCGCCGAGGTGGTTGCCGTCGAGCGCGGCACCGAGGAGAGCGTGACGCTGACGCTGCGCCCGAACCGCGCCTGGAAGGGCTTCCGCGCCGGCCAGTTCGTCAACGTCGCGGTCGAGATCGACGGCGTCCGCCACCAGCGCTGCTACTCCCCTGCCTGCGCGGAGGGTCGCGGCGGTGCGGTCGAGATCACGACCAAGCGGCACCCCGAGGGTCTCGTCTCCAGCTTCCTCGTCGAGCGGGCGGAGCCGGGAATGGTGGTCGGCCTCTCGCCCGCCGAAGGCGACTTCCAGCTGCCGGATCCGCGACCCGACTCGATCCTGCTGATCGGCGGCGGCAGCGGCATCACGCCGCTGATGGCGATCCTCCGCACCCTCTTCGCCGAGGGCTACGAGCGCCCGGTCGCGCTCCTCTACTACGCACCCGACGCCGACCGCTGCATCTACCGCGAGGAGCTCGAGCGCCTCACCGCCGCCCACCCGAACTTCCAGCTGCGCCGCTCCTACACCCGCGCCCCCGCCACCGGCGAGCTCGACGGGCACTTCAGCCCCGCGCACCTCCCCCAGGCCGACCCTGACTTCACCGCGGCCGAGACCTTCGCCTGCGGCCCGCCTGCCCTGCTCGACGCCGTCCGCGGCACCTGGGCGAACGGACTCGAGCAGCGGCTCCACGTCGAGAGCTTCGTCCCGCCCACCTTCGTCCCCGTCGGCGAGCCCGGCGAAGGCGCGATCAGCTTCGCCGACTCCGGCGTCGAGGTCGCCAACACTGGCGAGTCCCTGCTCGCCCAGGCTGAGGCCGCCGGCCTCAGCCCCGAATACGGCTGCCGGATGGGCATCTGCCACACCTGCACCTGCCGCAAGCGCTCCGGCACCCACAAGAACCTCCTCACCGGCGAGGTCTCCTCCGCGCCCGACGAGGAGATCCAGCTCTGCGTCTCCGCCGCACTCGGCGACCTCACCGTCGAGCTTTGAACTTCTACGAAAGGCATAGATGACCACCACCCTCCAAACCGCCCCGCCGCCCTCGCGCACCGCCGTCGACGGCCTCACCACCAACCCCTACGGCCTCACGCCGGAGCAGTTCGAGCAGCTCGGCACCGAGCTCGATGCGATCCGCAGCCGCGTCCTCGCCGACCGCGGCCAGCGCGACGCCGACTACATCCGCGGCGTCATCCGCGCCCAGCGCGGGCTCGAGGTCGCCGGCCGCGGGCTGCTCTGGGCCGGGGTCTTCCCGCCCGCCTGGGTCGCCGGCACCGCCGCCCTCTCGCTCTCGAAGATCCTCGACAACATGGAGATCGGCCACAACGTCATGCACGGCCAGTACGAGTGGATGAACGACCCGAAGCTCTCGGGCAAGCAGTTCGAGTGGGACACCGCCTGCCCCGCCGACCAGTGGCGCCACTCCCACAACTACATGCACCACACCCACACCAACATCGTCGGCAAGGATCGCGACATCGGCTACGGGGTGCTGCGGATGTCAGAGGAGCAGGAGTGGAAGCCCTACTACCTCGGCAACCCGCTCTGGGCGACCCTGCTGGCGACCTTCTTCGAGTACGGGGTCGCCCTGCACGACCTCGAAGTCGAGCGGATCGCCGAGGGCGAGATCACGCTCGCCGACAAGCGCGAGCTGCTGCGGGGGATCGCGACCAAGGTCCGCGGCCAGGCGCTGAAGGACTACGTCCTCTTCCCCGCGCTGTCGGGACCGCTGTTCGTCTTCCCGCTGGCCGGCAACGCCACCGCCAACATCGTCCGCAACCTCTGGTCGTTCACGATCATCTTCTGCGGCCACTTCCCGGAAGGCACGCACGAGTTCAGCGAGGAGGAGACCGCGAACGAGACCCGCGGCCAGTGGTACCACCGCCAGCTGCTCGGCTCGGCCAACCTCAGCGGCAACCGACTCTTCCACATCCTCGCCGGCAACCTCAGCTTCCAGATCGAGCACCACCTCTTCCCCGACCTGCCCGCCAACCGCTACGGCGAGATCTCGGTCGAGGTGCGGGAGATCTGCGAACGCTACGGCCTCCCCTACAACGTCGGGCCGCTGCACCGCCAGTTCGGCAGCGTCGTCAAGAAAATCGGGCGGCTGGCGCTCCCGGACTCGCCCGGAACCCTGGTCCGAGGGCTCGGCGGCGCAGCCGCCAGGGCGAGCGGCAAGCTGCTCGGGCTCGGAAAGCGGTCAGTGCTCGCTCTCAAGTAGGTCGCGCTGGGCGAGCGTGTAGAGGAGGCCGAGCGAGGGCAGGACGAGGACGGCGGCAACGGCGAAGACGATGAAGATGATCGTCAGCGTCGGGTCGGGCGCGGCGGCCTGGTCGATCCGGAGGCTGGTCGGGAGCAGGTAGGGGAACTGGGCGACGCCCCAGCCCCAGATCACCGCGACGACGGCGCCGGCGGCGAGCGGACGCAGGGGGCGGCGGCCGCCGCGCAGGAGGACCGCGAGGAGCGCGGCGCCGCAGAGCAGCGAGAGCACGACCAGCGGCAGGCCCTGGCTGGTCAGGCGGTCGAAGACGTAGCTGGCTTCTGAGTGCAAGGCGAAGAGTCCGGCGACGGCGAGGGCACCCGCGACCACGCCGGCGCCGAGGGCGCGGTGCTCGAAGTAGCGCTCCATCTCCTCGTCGCCGCCACGGCGCGCGTCGCCGACGAGGAAGACGCCGGCGAGGTAGGCGCTGGTGGCGACGAACATCGCCCCGGTCAGCAGCGGCAGCGGCTGCAGCCAGGTCGAGAAGGCGTCGCCGTTGCCCTGCGCCGGGACGTGTCCGGCGGCGATCGCGCCGACCACCGTGCCCATGAAGAACGGCGTCATCAGCGAGGAGATCGCAAAGGTGGCCCCCATCGCGCGGCGCCCCTGCAGCCCTTCGATCGACTTGCGGAAGGCGAAGCCGCTGCCGCGCAGGACGATCCCCAGGGCGGCCAGGGTCAGCGGCACGTAGAGGGTCGTGAAGATCGCGCTGAAGGCTTCGGGGAAGGCGGTCCAGAGGACGACGAGGACGAAGATCAGCCAGACGTGGTTGGCCTCCCAGACGGGGGTCAGCGAACGCTGGATCAGCGCCCGCGGCCGCTCCCCCCGCTCCGGGCCGCCGGCGACCAGGTCCCAGACGCCGCCGCCGAAGTCGGCGCCGCCGAAGAGCGCGTAAAAGGTCGCCCCGACCCAGAGGATCGCCGCCGCCGCATCGGCCTTGCTCATTGCCCGTAGGCCTCCTCCTGCGGGGCGTAGGGGGCGCCCGCCTCGGGGTCGGCGCCGCCCTCGCGCCAGCGGCGGGACATCGAGCGCAGGACGAGGATCGCGATCGTCCCGATCGCCGCGTAGAGGAGCAGGACGAGGGCGAAGGTGAACCAGATCCCACCCGCCTCGGTCACCGCTTCGGAGGTGCGCATGTAGCCCTGGACGATCCAGGGCTGGCGCCCCACCTCGGTGACGATCCAGCCGCACCACAGCGCCAGGATCGCGGCGGCGCCGGTGATCGAGACGATGCGCAGGAACCAGGGCGTGCGCGGGATGTCGCGGCGTTTCCACCAGACGAAAGCGAACCAGGCGCCGAGCGCCAGCAGGCCGGTGCCGATGCCGACCATCGCGTCGAAGGCGAGGTGCAACAGGGTGTTCGCCGGCGGCCGTTCGTCTTGCGGGATGTCGTTCAGCCCGGTCACTTCCGTGTCGGCGTTGAAACCGACCAGGAACGAGTCGAGGTCGGGGATGCCGATCCCGGCCTTGACCCCGTCGGCAGTGCAGACGCCGCCGAGCCACTCGGTCTGGTGGCCGCCGGTTTCCTGGATGCACTCCATGCCGGCGAACTTGGCGGGCTGGTGGTCGGCGACTTCGCGCGCAGCGGTGTCGCCGACGAAGAGCTGGATCGGGGTGGCGATCAGCCCGATCGTCAGCGGGATCAGCAGGCCCAGCCGGTGCAGGCGGTCGCGCCTGCCTTTCAGCATCCCGGTCGCGTAGATCGAGGCGACGAGGAAGCCGACGACCATGTAGGCGGCGAGGATCATGTGCGGGACCTCGTAGGGAGTCGCCGGGTTGAACAGCACCTTCAGCGGTTCGACGTCGGTGACCTTGCCGGCGGCGTCGAGGGTGAACCCCTGCGGCTGGTTCATCCACGAGTTCGCCGCGACCACCGCGAAGGCGCCGCCGATCCCGGTGACGAACATCGGCACCCCCGACCAGAAGTGCGCCCAGCCCGAGAGCCGCTTCCAGCCGTAGATGTAGACGGCGAGGAAGATCGCCTCAAGGAAGAAGAAGATGCCCTCGATCGCGAAGGCGACGCCGAAAGCGGCCCCGAAGCGCTGCTCGAAGTGCGGCCAGAGCAGCCCGAACTCGAAGGTGAGGACGGTGCCGGTGACGGCGCCGACCGCGAAGGTGACCGCCATCGCTTTCGACCAGCGCTTGGCGAGTTCGATCGCCGCCTCGTCCCCCTTCTTCAGGCCGATGTAGTTGGCGACCAGGATCGTCGCCGGCAGCGCCACCCCGAGGCAGGAGAGGACGATGTGGAAGCCGAGCGTGAACGCCATCTGCTCCCGGGCCGCGAGCAGATTGGAAGCCGACGCCGCCAGCGGGAGCGGGTCGAGCGGGTGCATCGCTACTCCCGTTCGCTCCGGTAGCGCCTGATCAGCGCGTTGGTGGAGCTGTCGTGCCGCAGCTCCGGCTCCGAGTCCGACTCGAGCTCGGGGATGATCGCTTTCGCCAGCACCTTCCCCAGCTCCACGCCCCACTGGTCGAAGGAGTCGATCCCCCAGATCGCCCCCTGGGTGAAGACGCTGTGCTCGTAGAGGGCGACGAGCGAGCCGAGCGTCGCCGGCGTCAGCCGCTCGGCGAGGATCGTGTTCGAGGGGCGGTTGCCCTCCATCACCCGGTGCGGCACCACCTCCTCCGGCGTTCCCTCCGCCCGCACCTGCTCGGGCGTTTTCCCGAAGGCGAGCGCTTCGCCCTGGGCGAAGACGTTCGACATGAGGATGTCGTGATGGTGGTCGTGGTGGTCGCTGAGCGGGTTCAGCGAGTTGGCGAAGCCGATGAAATCGCAGGGGATCAGGCGCGTGCCCTGGTGGATCAGCTGGTAGAAGCTGTGCTGGCCGTTGGTGCCCGGCTCGCCCCAGTAGATCTGGCCGGTCGCGTAGTCGACACGGGCGCCGTCGAGGGTGACGTGCTTGCCGTTCGACTCCATCGTCAGCTGCTGCAGGTAGGCGGGGAAGCGGTGCAGGTACTGCTCGTAGGGCAGCACCGCGCAGGTTTCGGCGCCGAAAAAGTCGGCGTACCAGACCGCCAGCAGGCCCATCAGCAGCGGCAGGTTCTCGGCGGTGGGCGCCTCCTGGAAGTGCTCGTCCATGGCGTGGAAGCCGGCGAGCATCTCCTCGAAGCGGGCCGGGCCGATCGCCAGCATCGTCGAGAGCCCGATCGCGGAGTCCATCGAGTAGCGGCCGCCGACCCACTCCCAGAAGCCGAACATGTTGTCGGTGTCGATCCCGAACTTCGAGACCTCCTCGGCGTTGGTCGAGACGGCGACGAAGTGCTTGGCGACCGCGGCCTCGTCGCCGCCCAGACCGGCCAGCGCCCACTCGCGGGCGGTGCGGGCGTTGGTCATCGTCTCCAGCGTCGTGAAGGTCTTCGAGGAGATGACGAAGAGCGTCTCCTCGGGGTCGAGGTCGCGGGTCTTCTCGGCGAAGTCGGTGCCGTCGACGTTGGAGACGAAGCGGAAAGTCATCTCGCGCTTGGAGTAGTGGCGCAGCGCCTCGTAGGCCATCACCGGGCCGAGGTCGGAGCCGCCGATGCCGATGTTGACGACGTTGCGGATCGGCTTGCCGGTGTGTCCGCGCCACTCGCCCGAGCGGACCCGCTCGCAGAAGGCCGCCATCCGGTCGAGCGTCTCGTGCACCTGCTTGACGACGTCTTCGCCGTCGACGACGAGCGAGCGCCCGCGCGGCATCCGCAGCGCAACATGAAGAACTGCCCGATTCTCCGAGATGTTGATGTGCTCGCCGCGGAACATCGCTTCGCGCCGCTCCGCCACCCCGCGCTGGTGCGCCAGCCCGCCGAGCAGCATCAGCGTCTTGTCGGTGATCCGGTTCTTCGAGAAGTCGAGGTAGAGACCGGCGCCCTCGGCCCGCAGCCGCTCGCCGCGCTCAGGGTCGGCGGCGAAGAGGTCGCGCAGGTGGGTGTCGCGGAGCTGCTCGAAATGGGCCTGCAGCTCGGCCCACGCCGGTGCTTCTCGCAGCTCGCTCATCGCTCGGGAACCTATACCCCCGAGCAGGCGGTCAGCCCGCCTTGACCCCGCTCTTCGACTCGATCGTCTCCAGCATCTCGTTCCAGGCCTTGTTGAAGCTCTCTTTGCCCTCCTCCTGGAGGCGGGTCGCCAGGGCGGCGACGTCGATCCCGGCCTCGACGAACTCCGCCAGCACCTGCTCGGCGTTGCCGCCGTCCTTGGGCAGGAGGTCGGTGACCTGGCCGTGGTCGGCGAAGGCTTTCAGGGTCGGCTCCGGCATCGTGTTGACCGTGAACGGGGAGGCGAAGGCCTCGATGTAGAGCGTGTCGGAGGCGTCGGGGTCCTTGGTCCCGGTGCTCGCCCAGAGCAGCCGCTGCGGGCGCGCGCCCTCGTTCATCAGCCGGCGCATCCGGTCGGAGTCCAGCAGCTCGTTGTAAGCACGGTAGGCGCGGCCGCCGATCGCGATCCCGAGCCGGTTGACCAGGTTCTCCGGCACATCCTTGCCGACGGCGACGTCCCAGCGGCTCATGAAGATCGAGGCGACCGAGGGGACGTGGGGGTCGAGCCCGGCCTCGATCCGCCGCTCGATCCCGCGCATGTAGGCGTCGGCGGCGCCGAGGTACTGCTTGTCGTCGAAGAGCAGGGTGACGTTGATCGGGATGCCGGCGAAGATCGACTCCTCGATCGCCTCGCGCCCCGCCTGCGTGCCGGGGATCTTGATGTAGAGGTTCTCGCGCTGCCCCTTCCCGTGCAGCGACTTCGCCTCCTCGATCGTCGCCGCCGCGTCGTCGGCGATCAGCGGCGAGACCTCGAGCGAGCAAAAACCATCGACCCGGGACGTGCGCCGGTGGACGTCGGCGAAGAGGTCGCAGGCGTCGCGCAGGTCGGCCAGCGCCAGCTCGAAGAAGATCTTCTCGGTCTCGGTCGCGCCGACGCCCTCGCCGGCGGCGGCCTTCGGCGCCTCCTCGGCGATCTGCTCGTCGTAGGCGTCGCCGGCGCCGATCGCCTTGTCGAAGATCGAGGGGTTCGAGGTCAGGCCGGTGACCGAGAGGTCACGGATGTAGCCCTCCAGCACGCCGTCGCGCAGCATCGGGCGGGTGATGTTGTCGAGCCAGAGGCTCTGGCCCAGTTCGTGCAGCCGCTCGGTCGGTTTCATGTGAGGGCCCTCCTCAGGTGGTTGGGTTCGCGACGGTCCGCTCGGCGACTTCGCGAGCGACCTTGGCGACGTTGTCGACGGTGAAGCCGAACTCGGCCTCGACGTCCGCGAACGGCGCCGACTGTCCAAAGGTACTCATACCCATGATCGCGCCCTCCCTACCGACGTAGCGCTCCCAGCCGAGGGTGGCTCCCTCCTCGATCGAGACCCGGGCGACTACGTCCGGCGGCAGCACCTCGTCGCGGTAGGACTGGTCCTGCTGCTCGAAGATCTCCCAGCAGGGGAGGCTGACGACGCGGGTCGCGATCTCGCCCTTCAGCGCCTCGTGGGCGCCGAGGGCGAGCTGGACCTCGCTGCCGGTGGCGATCAGGATCAGCTCCGGATCGCCGCCCTCGGCATCAGCGAGTACGTAGCCGCCACGCTGGACCCCCTCGGCCGAGGCGTATTTCGAGCGATCGAAGACCGGCACCGTCTGCCGGGTCATCACCATCGCCACCGGGCAGTGGGTGCGGTCGAGGGCGATCTTCCAGGCCTCGGTCACCTCGTTGGCATCGGCGGGGCGGATCACGTCGAGGTGCGGCATCGCCCGCAGCGCCATCAGCTGCTCGATCGGCTGGTGGGTGGGGCCGTCCTCGCCGAGCCCGATCGAGTCGTGGGTGAAGAGGTGGACGACCGGCAGCTCCATCAGCGCCGAGAGGCGGATCGCGGCGCGGCCGTAGTCCGAGAAGGTGAGGTAGGTCGACCAGAGCGGGCGCAGCTTCGCCGTCGACATCCCGTTGCAGGCCGCGGCGGCGGCGTGTTCGCGGATCCCGAAGTGGACCTGGCGGCCGTCGTAGCTGCCCGGCTCGTACTGGTCGGCGTCGCTAAGGCGGACCGAGGTCGAGTCGGTGAGGTCGCAGGAGCCGGCGATCAGCCACGGCACCCGCTCGGCGATCGCGTTCTGGACCTTGTTCGAGGCCTTGCGGGTCGCAAGCCCCTTCCCTTCGTCGGCCTCGAAGGTCGGCAGGCCGGTGTCCCAGCCGTCGGGCAGGCCGCGCCGCTGCATCAGCTCCAGCTCGGCCGCCCTGTCGGGCTTGTCCTGCTTGTAGCTGTTGTAGGTGTCGACCCAGGCGCTGTGCAAAGCGGCGCCGCGCTTGCCGATCACCTCGTCGAAGCGCTCGCGGACGCCGTCGGGGACGAGGAACTTGGCGTCCTTCGGCCAGCCGTAGACCTCCTTGGTCAGTTCGATCTCCTCTTCGCCGAGCGGTTCGCCGTGGGCGGACTCGGTGTCCTGCTTGTTCGGCGAGCCCCAGCCGATGTGACTGTCGACGACGATCAGGATGGGTCGGCCGCTCTCGGCCTTGAACTCGTTGAAGGCGCGACCGAGCAGCTGGGCGTCGTTGGCGTCGCCGACCCGCAGCACGTTCCAGCCGTAGCCCTCGAAGCGGCTGAGCACGTCGTCGCTGAAGGCGAGCGCGGTGTCGCCGTCGATCGAGATGTGGTTGTTGTCGAAGATCCAGCAGAGGTTGTCGAGCTTCAGGTGTCCAGCCAATGAGGCGGCTTCGTGGGAGATCCCCTCCTGCAGGCAGCCGTCGCCGGCGACCGCGTAGGTGTCGAAGTCGAACAGCTCGGTGCCGTAGTTGGCGCCCAGCCACTTCGAGGCCATCGCCATCCCGACCGAGGTGCCGACGCCCTGGCCGAGCGGGCCGGTGGTGGTCTCGACGCCGGTGGTCCAGCGGTACTCAGGGTGGCCAGGGGTGCGCGAGTGCAGCTGGCGGAAGTTTTCGATCTCGTCGAGGCCGCAGGCGGGCTCGTCGAGGACGTTGTAGTTCTCGTCGACCTTGCGGACGCCGGTGAGGAAGAGCATCGAGTACAGGAGCATCGAGGCGTGGCCGGCCGAGAGCACGAAGCGGTCGCGGTTCGGCCAGACCGGGTTGGCCGGGTCGTAGCGCAGGTGGTTCTGCCAGAGCTCGTAGGCGACCGGCGCGAGCGACATCGGCGTGCCGGGGTGGCCCGAGTTCGCCTTCTGGACGGCGTCCATCGAGAGGGTGCGGATCGTGTTGATTGCGAGCTGATCGATGTCCTGGGTCATGAGGCCCGATCCTAGCCCGAAAGGTCCGGCGACAGACAGCGAGAGGCCGTGACCTCCTGCCGGTCCCATTCGATTGACATCAGATTCTACATAAAGTGAAATATTTATTTCTGTATACGGGATACAAAGCAACTATAATTTCTCTATGTCTAAGATCTCTAACTACTCACCCCAAACTCTGGAAGCTGCTCGCCTACTCGGACAACGGGTGCAACTAGCTCGTCGTGAGCGGCGCTGGACGATGCGGGAGCTCGCCGAGCGGATCGGAGTCAGTGTCCCCACTATGCGGAAAGTCGAGCGGGGCGATCCGAGCGTCGGACTCGGCATCGCCTTCGAGGCGGCAACGCTGACCGAAGTCCCGCTCTTCGACGCGGACCCCTCCCGGCTCTCGCTGGAGCGCGCCCAGGTAGAGGATCGACTCGCTGTCCTGCCGCGCCTAGTCCGGAAGTCGAGCAAGGTCGACAATGACTTCTGAGCCGCAGGAGGTCTTCGTGTGGATCTGGCTGCCTGACGCCACCGATCCGGTCGTGGCAGGGCGTCTCGACCCGGTCGGCCCCCTTGTCGACTTCACTTACGGGCGCAGCTACCTGCAGAGGGATGACGCAGTCCCTCTGTACCTCCCCGAGCTTCCCCTCGAAGCGGAGCAGATCTCCCCACGCGTCGGGGTGATCGCCGGCTGCATCAGCGACGCCGGCCCCGACGCCTGGGGGCAGCGGGTCATCCTCAACCGCCTCACCGGCAGGGCTGATGCCGACCCGCTCGAGCTGGGGCAGCTGACCTATCTGATCGAGTCCGGGTCGGATCGCATCGGCGCCCTCGACTTCCAATCTTCTCCTACCGAGTACGTCCCCCGCTCGATCGTGCACGCCTCCCTCGACCAACTTGCCGAATCGGCGGAGCTGGTCGAGAAGGGGATGCCGCTGCCCCCGGAACTCGAGCTGGCGCTCCTGCACGGCAGCTCTGTCGGCGGCGCGCGCCCGAAGGCGCTGCTGGACGATGGCGGAACTGCGCTGATCGCGAAGTTCGGCTCGACCACCGACACCTATCCGGTGGTCAAAGGTGAGTTCATGGCGATGGAGCTGGCGCGGCGGGCCGGTCTCGACGTGGCTCCGGTTCGGCTGGCGTCGGCCCACGGGCGGGACGCGCTCCTGGTTGAGCGCTTCGACCGGCCCGGTGGCGGCAAGCGGCGCGCGATGGTCTCCGCCTTGACGATGCTGGGGCTGCACGAGGCAAGTGCCCGCTACGGCAGCTACGCCGCTCTCGCCGACCAGGTCCGAGCTCGCTTCACCGAACCGAAGTCGACGCTGCGAGAGCTGTTCTCGAGGATCGTCTTCAACATCCTCTGCAGCAACACCGACGACCACCCCCGCAACCATGCTGCCTTCTGGGACGGCGAGGCGCTTTCGCTGACCCCCGCTTACGACATCTGCCCGCAGCTGCGCAGCGGCGGTGAGGCAGCGCAGTTGATGGCGATCGGACGGGACGGATGGCGGATGAGCCAGGTCGCGGGCTGCGTAGAGCGCGCCTCGACTTACCTCCTCTCCGAAGCAGACGCACGGGAAATCGTCGACAAGCAGATCCAGACGATCGAGGGCGAGTGGGAGGAGGTGTGTGAGCTGGCAGAACTGGGTGAGGCGGCCCGCGCTGCATTCCAGAGCCGTCAGTTCCTCAATCCCTACTCCCTACAGAACTACGAACGCAAGAATTAACTAGGGCTCGATCCGGGTGACGGTGCCGTCTCCGTTATTTGCGACCCAAACCGCTTCGCCGCCGACCGCGACGGCGCCTGGTTCGGGCCCGACCTTGATCGGATCGCCTTCGACTTCGCCCGAGTCGAGGCCGATCTTGCTGACGGTGCCGTCGGCCGCGTTGGCGACCCAGACGGCGCTGGTGCCGGCGTCGATCCCGCCCGGCTTGCTGCCGACTTCGACCTGGGCCCGCACTTCGCGCAGCGAGGGGTCGATCTCGGTAACCGTGCCCCGCGGCGGATTGGTGACCCAGACGGCGGCCTGGGCGATCGTGATGCCGGCGGGCCGAGCCCCGGCCAGGATCGGTTCCCCCGGTTCGAGGGTGCCGAGGTCGATCCGGCGCACGCTCGCGGTCGAGGAGCTCGAGGCCCAGAGGCCCCCCGCCCCCACCGCCAGCCGCAGCGGGGCCGCCAACGGCGGCAGCTTGGTGCGGATGCGGCGGTCGCTTTCGGCGTTGACCACAGCGATGCCGGCGCCGTCTTCGTCGGCAACCCAGACGCGGGGCGGTTCGGCGCTGAGGGCGATCGGGCCCGGGGCGCCGGGGATCGCGATCGCCTGCTGCTGCCGCAGCGTCTTCGCGTCGAGGCGCAGTAGCTCGTGATGACGCGGGTCGGTCACCCAGAGCCACTTGCTGCCGATCGCGACGCCGGCGACGCCGCGGCGCAGGGTCACCTGGCGAAGCTGCTTGCCGCTGTCGAGGTCGAGCCGCGTCACCGTGCCGTCGCGCTCGCTGGTCACCCAGGCTCCCTGGCCGTCGGCGGTGATCCGCAGCGGCGGGGTGCCGACCGCGATCGGCGCCGAGACGCTCGGGCCTTCGCTGCCGAGCAGCAGGAAGACGGCGACGCCGATCGCAATCGCGATCACAGCGAAGCCGCTGGAGATCCAGAGCGCCGCCCGCCGCCCCCGCAGTCCGAACCAGCCCTGGGAGGCGTTCGGGACCGTAGTCCGCTCGCTGCGGTCGTGGGAGAGGACGGCGGTCGGCCGCACCTCGGAGCCGGCGCCGGAGCGGGCGGCGGCGATCAGCTCGCCGGCGCTGCGGTAGCGGTCGAGCGGGTCTTTGGCGGTGGCGCGGCGGATCGCTTCCTCCACCCCCTGCGGCATCTCCGGCTCGGTGTCGGCTTCGGCCCGGACGAAGGGGGCAATCCCGGTCAGCGCCTCGTAGAGGACGCAGCCGAGCGAGTAGACGTCGGCGGCTGGGCCGATCGAGTCGCCGCGCCACTGCTCCGGCGACATGTAATGGGCGGTGCCGACGACCGAGGCGCTGCCGGATTCGCTCTCGTCGAAGGCCTTGGCGAGGCCGAAGTCCGAGAGGTAGGCGTGGTCGCCTTCGACGAGGATGTTGTGCGGCTTGACGTCGCGGTGGATGATCCCGGCGGCGTGGGCGGCGTCGAGGGCGTCGGCAACCTGGCCGAGCAGGTGGAGGGCGCGCTGGGGCGACAGCGGCCCCTCGCGGTCGATCAGCGTCCGCAGGTCGCCGCCCTCGATCAGCCGCATCGCCACCACCAGCTCGCCGTCGACTTCGCGCGAGTCGTAGATCGGCACCACGGAGGGGTGGTCGAGGCGGGCGGCGAGGCGGCTCTCGCGCAGGAACCGCTCGCGGAAGCCGTCGCGGTCGGCGAGCTCGCGGGCGATCACCTTCAGCGCCACCGGCCGTTCGAGGCCGAGGTGGGTGGCCCGGAAGACCACGCCCATCCCACCGCGGGCAAGCAGCCCTTCGATGCGATACCCGGCTACCTCGCTACCAACAGAGAAATCCCCCACCGGCTGGATTCTGCCGGACCCGGATGACCATCAGGCGTTGTCCTCGGTCGCCGAAGTAGCGCTGCTACTCCGGCTCCCTCGTCCTAGCCTGATGGCCCCCGGGCCTCGGCAGAACCTCAGCCGGTCATCGATCTACCGGTGCGGGACCGGCTGCCAGGTGACGATCGGGCCGATCGTCGTGGTCACTTCGCCGCCGGAGAAGCCGACCACTTCGGCGTAGCTGCGGCGGCCGGTGGCGACGTCGATCACCGAGAGCGACTGTTCTTCGTCGGCTTCGGTGAAGGTGGCCACCTGCTTGCCGTCCGAGGAGAAGACGCTGTTGACGTGGGCGTTGTCGGGCAGCTCGGAAAGCTTGCGGCCCTTGCCGCCGAGCTGCTTGACCCAGAGGCCCTGGTCACGGCGGAAGAGGATCGTGCGGCCGTTGGCGGTCACGTCCTCGACGTAGGCGGAGCCGGCGCCGGCGATCAGTTTCTTCACCTTCTTGCCGTCGATGCCCATCTTGTAGACGTCGGCGTAGGCGCTCGGCCCTTCGACGTTCTTGCCGCGGCTGAAGACGATCGTCCCGTTCAGCACGTTGGGGGCGTACTCGTCGACGCCGGCGCTCTTGGTCAGGCGCCGCAGCTTCGCCCCCGAGGGCCGCACCGTGTAGATGTCGTCGTTGCTGCCGGTGCCCACCGCGGAAGTGCGGACGAAGGCGATCGTCTTCCCGTCGGGAGAGAACGAAGCTTCGTGCTCGTCTCCGGCCGAGGCAGCGATCTTATGCGGCAAGCCGCCGTTGACGCTGACCGTGTAGAGGTCGCGCGGCCCCCCCGCGGCGGTACGTCGCTCGAAGAGGACGACGCGCGCGTTCGGCGAGATCAGCGGGCGCGAATCGAGCTCGGCGCCACTGGTCAGCCGTTTCTCGCCCGAGCCGTCGGCGCGGATCGCGAAGACGTCCCCTTCGCGGACGAAGGCGATCGAGTGGCCGTCGGCCGAGAACGAAGGTTCCGTATCGGCCGCGTTTTCGGTCAGCTGGTTGAGGTGGTGGTCTTTGACCGCGAACAGCCCGCCTTCCGGCGCTTTCGGCGGCAGCACTTTGTCGCCTTCTTTGTATTCGCGGTGGTCTTCGGTGACCTTCGAGAAGACGATCGCCCCGCCGGCGGCAGAGGCGCTCGCCGGGATGGCCAAGGCGAGGAGGGCGACGAAGACGGCGAGGATGCTTTTGTTGAACATCAGATGCTCCTTTCACGAGCAGTCGGTGATTGCGTTACACCGATGCTCGGGCCCAGAGCCGTGCTGACCAATGACACCCCCTGCACCCATCGAGCCAGCTTTGGCCCGGTGCGGGTCAGGACCAAGGTGGTGCCGCAGGGAGGGGTGGGTGTCCTCTGACCTCCCTGGGTTGCTGGCCTCTAACTAGCCTTCTCTCGCCGAGTGATCTGTGCCGGCAACAGGACGCCGGTCGGCCAGAGGACACCCACCCCTCCTAGCCACAGTTCCTGGCAGACAACTTTCGCGAGACCGCGAAGAACCGCGACTATTCCGGTTCCTCGCGGTCTCGCGAGCAGCTACACGCCCAATCAGCTCTCGGCACGAGTCAAGTCGTCTGCCAGAGCGTGTCTTAGAGGGGTCCGGTCGTCCTCCGGAGGAATGTTCGGCGATATGCAATCTGGTCTTTGCGGCGAAGCCGCAGCATGTTCTCCCCGGAGCGCAAGCGGAGGGGAGGTCAATTCCGGAGGAGGATGACCGGACCCCTCCCCCAGCGCTGATTCAGCGCGGGCGGTCGAGGCCTAGTTCGATGACCCGGGCGGCGATCTGGCGGGGGCGGTCGCGGCCGGCGTCGCCGGGGATGTCGAGCTTGGCGGCGAGGGCGTCGAGGCGGCGCTGGGCGGTGCGCTCGCTGACGTGCAGCTCGGCGGCGATCTCGGCGCGGGTGGCGGGGCGACCGGCGAAGGCGCCCTCGCTGCGGTAGGGGGCGACGAGGGCGGCGGCGGTCGCCCGCTCCTCCTCGTTCAGCGCTACCGCCGGCTCGGAGGCGGCCACGGTGGCGCCTACCGGGGTGATGTCACCGGTCTTCACTTCGAGGCGATGGCTGCCGACGATCAGCGTGTCGCCGTCGCGCAGTCGCCGCGGCCGGTCGAGCGGCTCGCCGTTCAGCGCCGTGCCGTTGCGGCTGTCGAGATCGGTCGCCATCAGCACGTCGCCTTTGCGTTCGATCTCCAGGTGGTTCCAGGAAACCGCCTCGTCCTCGAGCGTCACCTCCGCCTCGGGCGAGCGCCCGACGACGGTGCGCTCGCCGCTCAGCGCCACCGAATGCGGCGCCTCGCCGCTGGAGGAGATCCAAAGTCGCGGATCCATTGGCCGAGATTAAATCGGGAGGCGGCCGCTGCTAGGACGGATTGGCGAGATTGGCGTGCGTGGCCGGCGAGCGCCGGACCAAGCGGGGCAAGGACGCAGGGCGACCGAATAGCAGCGCTATTCGGTCAACCGAGGACGCCGCACCGCGCAGCGTCCGCCGCCGCCAGACGCGCGCGGGAATCTCGTCCAAGCCGTCCTAGTAGCGGTAGTGGTCGGGCTTGAACGGGCCCTCGACCGGAACGCCTAGGTAGGCGGACTGCTCGGGGGTGAGCTCGGTCAGCTCGACGCCGAGCGCCGCCAGGTGCAGCCGGGCCACCTTCTCGTCGAGGTGCTTGGGCAGCACGTAGACGGTCGGCTCGCCGGCGTATTTGTCGTCGCGCTTGCCGAACAGCTCGATCTGGGCGATCACCTGGTTGGTGAAGGAGTTCGACATCACGAAGCTCGGATGCCCGGTCGCGTTGCCGAGGTTCAGCAGCCGCCCTTCGGAGAGGACGATGATCGAGCGGCCCTCGGAGAACTTCCACTCGTCGACCTGGGGCTTGATGTTGATCCGCTCCGCGCCGGAGGCTTCCAGCGCCGCCATTTCGATCTCGTTGTCGAAGTGGCCGATGTTGCCGACGATCGCGTTGTGCTTCATCCGCCGCATGTGGTCGACGGTGATGATGTCTTTGTTGCCGGTGGCGGTGACGAAGATGTCGGCGGTCTCGACGACTTCGTCAAGCTTGCGCACCTCGTAGCCCTCCATCGCCGCCTGCAGCGCGCAGATCGGGTCGATCTCGGTGACGATCACCCGGGCGCCCTGGCCGCGCAGCGAGTCGGCGCAGCCCTTGCCGACGTCGCCGTAGCCGCAGACGACGGCGACCTTGCCGCCGATCATCACGTCGGTCGCGCGGTTGATCCCGTCGACCAGCGAGTGGCGGCAGCCGTAGAGGTTGTCGAACTTCGACTTGGTGACCGAGTCGTTGACGTTGATCGCCGGGAACAGCAGGTCGCCGGTCTCGGACAGCTGGTAGAGGCGGTGGACGCCGGTCGTCGTCTCCTCGGTGACGCCCTTGACGTTCGCCGCGATCCGGGTCCAGCGCTGCGGATCCTCGGAGAGCGAGCGCTGCAGAGTCTGGAGGACGATCTTGAACTCCTCCGATTCGGCCGAGGCCGGGTCGGGCACCGAGCCCGCCTTCTCGAACTCGACGCCCTTGTGGACGAGCAGGGTGGCGTCGCCGCCGTCGTCGAGGATCATGTTCGGGCCCTCGCCGTCGGGCCAGTTGAGCGCCTGCTCGGTGCACCACCAGTACTCCTCCAGGGTCTCGCCTTTCCAGGCGTAGACGGGGATGCCGGCGGCGGCGACCGCCGCGGCGGCGTGGTCCTGGGTGCTGAAGATGTTGCAGCTCGCCCAGCGCACCTCGGCGCCGAGCGCGACCAGGGTCTCTATGAGGACCGCGGTCTGGATCGTCATGTGGAGCGAGCCGGTGATGCGGGCGCCCTTGAGGGGCTGCGCTGCGCCGTACTCCTCGCGCGTCTGCATCAGGCCCGGCATCTCCACCTCGGCGAGGGAGATCTCCTTGCGGCCGAAGTCGGCGAGGCCGATGTCGGCGACCTTGTAGTCCTGGGTCTCGGTTGCGGCGGTGCTAACGGTCATCTGGGAAAGGTAGCGTGCCGCCCGTGAACGCGCCCGACGACGAGAAGCGACTCGCCGCCGAGGCTGCCGCCGAGCTGGTCGAGAGCGGGATGACGGTCGGCCTCGGTACCGGCTCGACGGTCGCCCACCTGCTGCCCGCGATCGCCCGCCGCGGCCTCACCGACGTCCGCTGCGTCGCCACCTCGGTCGCCACCGAAGAACAGGCGCGCGAGCTGGGAATCCCGGTCGAGGAGTTCGACCGCCTGCAGCGTCTCGACATCGCGATCGACGGCACCGACGAGGTGACTCCCGACGGCTGGCTGATCAAGGGGGGCGGCGGCGCCCACCTGCGCGAGAAGATCGTCGCCGCGGCGGCCGCGCGCTTCGTCGTCATCTGCGACTCGAGCAAGCCGGTCGACGCCCTGCGCGGACCGGTGCCGCTAGAGCTCTTCGGCTTCGGCGCCGCCTCGACCCTGGAGCGGCTCGGCGGTGACGTCGAGCTCCGCGACGCCCCGCCCTCCCCCGACGGCGGGCTGATCGCCGACTACCGCGGCCCCGGGCTCGACGACCCGGAGGCGTTGGCGGCACGGCTGGAGGCCGATCCTGGTGTTGCCGCCCACGGCCTGTTTCCCCCGGATATGGTGAGCGAGGTTTTCGTGGCAAGGGGAGGCGTCGTGGACCGCACCAGTTTCAGCTGAAAGGAGACCCCTGCATGACCGACTTCAGTGGGCTGGCGATCGCCGGCCGAGTTGCCACCCCGAACGACTCCGACTGGGACCAGGCGCGCGCCGCCTGGAACCTCGCCGCCGACCAGAACCCCGAGGCGGTCACCTTCGTCGAGAGCGCCGACGACGTCGCGTCGGTCGTGCGCTTCGCCGCGGAGAACGGCCTGCGGGTGGCGGGACAGGGGACCGGCCACGGCGCCGTCGCCCTGCGCTCGCTGGAGGACGCGATCCTGGTCAAGACCGAGCGCATGCGCGGTCTCGAAGTCGACCCCGAGGCGCAGACCGCGCGGGTCGAGGCGGGGGTGCTGGTGCTCGAGCTGAGCGAAGCGGCCGGCGCCCACGGGCTCAGCGGCATGCCCGGCTCCTCACCGGACGTCGGCGTCGTCGGCTACCACCTCGGCGGCGGCCTCAGCTGGCTCGGCCGCCGCTACGGCTTCGCCTGCAACCGCGTCCGCGCGATCGAGCTGGTCACCGCCGACGGCGAGCAGCGGGCGGTCGATGCCGACAACGAGCCCGACCTCTTCTGGGCGCTGCGCGGCGGCGGCGGGGACTACGGCATCGTCACCGCCTTGCACCTCAACCTGGTTCCCGTCGAGACCGCCTACGCCGGCGTCCTGATCTTCCCCGCCGCGGTCGGCGCGGAGGCGGTGCGCCGCTATCGCGACTGGGCCGAAAGCGTCTCCGATGACGTCACCTCGGTCGTCCGGTTCATCACCCCGCCGCCGATCCCCGACGTCCCCGAGCCGCTGCGCGGCACGCCGCTGCTGACGATCGACGCCACCTGCATCGGCACCAAGGAGGAGGGCGAAGCGGCGATCGCGCCGCTGCGGGAGATCGGCGAGCCGATCATGGACACCTTCGACCAGATCCCCGCCGCGGGCCTCTGCCGGATCCACATGGACCCGGAGAACCCGGTCCCCGGCCTCGGCCACCACCGCGTCCTGCGCGAGCTGCCCGACGCGGCGATTGACGCCTTCGTCGAACTCGCCGGCCCGGAATCGAAGTCACCCCTGCTGCTGACCGAGATCCGCCATATGGGCGGCGCGCTGGGCCGCCCCGATCCCGACGGCGGCGCCCTCTCCCACCTCGATGCCGGCTGGGTGATGTTCGGCATCGGCATGCCGATGACCGCCGAGCTGGGCGAAGCGATCGAGGGCCACCTCGACCGCTTCGACGACGCGATGGATCCCTGGGCAGGCGACGGCGGCTACTTCAACTTCGCCGAGCGCCCCTGCGACTCCGACGAAATCCTCCCTCCCGAAGTCTGCTCCCGCCTCGCCGAGGTAAAGCGCAAGTGGGACCCCGACGGCCGCATCGTCGGCAACCACGCGGTCTCGCTGGACCCGGCCGCTTAAGCCAAAAAGCACTCAGATACCAGTGATAGTGGTATTATCTACCCACTATGGCTTACGTCGTTGCGACCAAGCCAGGTCGATTCGAGGTCCGAGAGTCGGTGAGCACCCCCAAGGGGCCGCGCAGCCGCACGCTCGCCGGCTTCCGTGAGTTGACCTCCGAGACGATCGAGACGGTCCGCGCGAAGTCCGAGAAACCGCCCACGGCCGCGGATTTGACCCACTTGGCACTGAGGGCGGGTGCCCCGGTCCGTGGGTCGGATCTCGATGAGGCGGCAAGGGAGACTCTGCGCCGGATCGCCAGTGGCGAGCAACCCGACCCGAAGCTTCGCCGCCTCCTGATCGACGCTCTCTCAGAGCCGAACTCAAGAGAGCAGTCCTCAAGACCAAAAGGGGCCATCTCCGATGCGGCCCGAGCGGCAGCCCAGTGGGTCGGAGTTTCCTCCGAGGACCGGGCCGCTGCCCTGCGTGAACTGCTCGAACTTGCCGACGCCCTGCCGATCCGGCTCCGTCCGCACGAGATCGGCTTTCCCCACCTGCGATCGATCTAGCCATGGGCGCACCTCAGCCCGACTCTCGAAGTCGCCCTGAGAAATCACCCTCTCTGCCCGAGAAGGTGACGCTGATTCACCACGCTTTAGACGGAGCCAAGATCCCCCACGCAATCGGCGGCGCCCTCGCCCTCGCCTATTACGCCGAGCCACGAGCGACGATCGACGTCGACATCAATGTCTTCGTGCCGACGGAGCGCTGGCCCGAGATCTGCGAAGCCCTTGCTCCCCTCGGCATCGATGTCGAGGTTGAGGTTGAGGATCTGAATCGCGACGGACAGGTCCGCCTCTGGTGGGACCGCAATCCCGTCGACCTCTTCTTCTCCTACGACCCGTTCCACGACGCCATGCAACGCGGCGCCCGTAAGGTCCCGTTTAACCAGGAGACGATCCCGATCCTCTCCCCCGAGCACCTCGCGGTCTGCAAGGCGATGTTCGACCGGCCGAAGGACTGGCTCGACATCGAGCAAATCCTCGTTGCCACTGATCCTCTCGACCTGGCGGAAATCGAAGATTGGCTGGAGCGGATGGTCGGGGCCGATAATCCGCGAATCGAGAAGCTGAACGAGGTAAAGGCGGAGCTTTCGCTCGATTAACCGGCTGCAGCTTCGTCGGCAACCACCATCATCTGCTTGTACCGCACGCGCCCCGCGGGGATCGACTCGTCGCCCGCCAGGAGCTTCTTCAGGGCCTCGACCTTGTCGGGGCCGGTGACGAGCCAGACGATGCGGCGGGCTTCGTTTAGCGCCGGATAGGTGAGGGTCATGCGGCGGTGGTCCTGGTAGGCGGTCTCGGTCATCGCTACGCGGCGGTCGGTTAGCTCTAGGACGGGGTCGCCGGGGACGAGGGAGGCGGTGTGGCCGTCGGGTCCGAGGCCGAGGTGTACGAGGTCGAAGCGGTCGGGGAGCTGGGCTTCGTAGTCGCGGGCGGCGTTCTCGAGGTCGCGCTGGGTGACCGGCATCGGCCGCAGCGCCGCCTGGTGGTCCATCGAGAGGCCGAGGACCATGTGGGTGAGGTTGCGGGCTTCGTCGCCGGGGGCGGCGACGCGCTCGTCGACCTGGAACAGCTCGGTCCGGTCCCAGGGCATCTCGTCGAGTTCACCGAGGATCGCCAGCATCGCCCACGGACTACGGCCGCCGCTCATCGCGAAGGCGAAGCGGTCGCGCTCGGCCGCTGCTTCAGCTCCGGCGGCGGCGATCAGCTCCGCCGCCCGCCGCGAGGCGGCCTTTTCGTCCCCGGCCACCTCGAGCTCGATCGGCACGGGTCAGTCCTTCTTCTCGTCGTGGCCGCCGAATTGCTTGCGCATCGCCGAGAGGACTTTGTCGCCGAAGTCGCCGAGCCCACGCGAGTAGAAGCGCTCGTGTAGTGCCGTGGTCAGGACCGGCGTCGGCACCCCCTCGTCGATCGCCGCGATCGCCGTCCAGCGGCCCTCGCCGGAGTCGGAGACGCGGCCGGTGAACTCCTCCAGGTCGCCCGATTCCTGCAGCGCCGCCGCGGTCAGGTCGAGCAACCAGGAGCCGATCACGCTGCCGCGCCGCCAGACCTCGGCGACCTCGGGCAGGTCGAGGTCGTACTGGTAGTACTCGGGATGGTCGAGCGGCGCCGTCTCGGCGTCGGCCTCGCGCTTGACCTTGCCGGCGTTGGCGTTCTTGAGGATGTTCAGCCCCTCGGCGTAAGCGGCCATCACCCCGTACTCGATCCCGTTGTGGACCATCTTCACGAAGTGGCCGGCGCCGTTGGGGCCGCAGTGGAGGTAGCCGTTCTCCGAAGGAGAGGGGTCGCCGTCGCGGCCCGGCGTCCGCTCCGCCGAATCGACCCCCGGCGCCAGGCTGGCGAAGATCGGGTCGAGCCGCTCCACCGCTCTATCCGGGCCGCCGATCATCAGGCAGTAGCCGCGCTCCAGCCCGAAGACGCCGCCGCTGGTGCCGCAATCGACGTAGTCGATCCCCTGCTCGCCGACCTTTTCGGCGCGGCGGATGTCATCGCGGTAGTAGGAGTTGCCGCCGTCGATGATCGCGTCGCCGGACTCGAGCACCGCGGCGACCGCCTCGACGGTCTGCTCGGTGATTTCGCCGGCCGGGACCATGACCCAGACCGAACGCGGCGCGCTCATCTTCGAGGCCATCTCCTCCAGCGAGGAGGCGCCCTCGGCACCCTCCCCCGCCAGCTGCGAGACCGCATCGGGGTTGACGTCGTAGGCGACGATCTTGTGGCCGTCGCGCATCAGGCGCCGCGCCATGTTGGCTCCCATCCGGCCGAGGCCGACGATTCCGAGTTCCATGAAGTCCTCCGCTGTTGGGGTGCTGGAGCGACGCTGCGGGGTCATCGTACTTTCAGCGAGGCCGTGAAAGTGCGTCGTATAGGCGCATTTTTACGGTCTCGTGTCCCTCGGATAGCCTGCCGGGGATGAGCAACGCCGCCGACGTACTCGCGATCTTCGGGATCAGCGGCGACCTGGCGAAGAAAATGACCTTCCGGGCGCTGTACCGGCTGGAGGCGGCGGGCAAGCTCGAGGTGCCGATCGTCGGCGTCGCGATCGACGACTGGGACGACGAGCAGCTGCGCAAGCATGCGCGGGAAGCGATCGGCAATACCGTCGGCAGCCCCGACGAGGACGTCTTCGACCGCCTCGCCGAGCGCCTCACCTACGTCCAGGGCGACTACTCGGACGAGGACACGTTCAAGCGCGTCGGCAAAGCCCTGGGCGACGCGAAGCAGCCGGTCTTCTACCTGGAGATCCCGCCCGCCCTCTTCGCCACCGTCGTCCAGGGGCTCGGCAAGGCCGGCCTCACCGAGAACGCCCACGTCGTGATCGAGAAGCCGTTCGGGCACGACCTCGAATCGGCCCGCAAGCTGAACGACGAACTGGCCGAGGTTCTGGACGAGGAACAGATCCTCCGCATCGACCATTACCTCGGCAAGGAGCCGGTGATGGACATCACCTACCTGCGCTTCGCCAACGCGCTGCTGGAGCCGGTCTGGAACCGCGAGCACGTCTCCCATGTCCAGATGACGATCGCCGAGGACTTCGGGGTCGAGGACCGCGGGCGCTTCTACGACGCGGTCGGAGCGATGCGCGACGTGATCCAGAACCACGCCCTGCAGGTGCTGGGGATCGTCGGCATGGAGCCGCCGACCGGCAACCATCCCGACAGCGTCCGCGACAAGAAGCTCGAGTTCTTCAAGGCGGTCTGCGCGGCCGATCCGAAGCGTTACGTGCGCGGCCAGTACGAGGGGTACCTCGACGTCGAGGGGGTGGAATCCGGGTCGAAGACCGAGACCTTCGCCGCACTGCAGCTCGAGGTTGACAACTGGCGCTGGGCTGGGGTGCCGTTCTTCGTCCGCGCCGGCAAGTACATGCCGGTGAAGGCGACCGAGGTGACGGTCTTCTTCAAGCGGCCGCCGAAGCTTGGGATCGGCCACGGCAAGACCCCGGAACCGAACCAGCTGACGATCCGGATCGAGCCGGAAGCAGGCGCGCGCACCCGGATGTACGCGAAGAAGGCGGGTGAAGAGGCCTTCCAGGCGGCCGACCTCGAGGTCCTCTTCGAGCGGGCGCCGGGTGAAGACCCCGAGCCCTACGAGCGCCTGCTCGGCGACGCGATCGCCGGCCGCCACCAGCTCTTCACCCGCCAGAGCTCGATCGAAGAGACCTGGCGCGTGGTCCAGCCGCTGCTCGACGAGCCGGGCCCGGTTCACCCCTACGAGCAGGGAACTTGGGGCCCGAAGCAGGCCGAGGACCTGGTCCGCGGCACCGGACACTGGTCACAGCCCTGGCTTCCGTCCGCCTGATTCCCTAGTTCCATGCTAGGTTTTCGGGGCTCCTAATTAGGGCGGCCTAATCGCCCTCGAGATTCACGAGGAGAACCACCCCGCATGATCCCGACTTTCGTCATCACCCTGCGAGAGGGCGTAGAGGCCTCGCTGATCATCGGCATCATCGCCGCCTTCCTGGTCAAGGAGGGTCGCCGCGACGCGATGCGGCAGATGTGGATGGGGATCGGGATCGCCGTCGTCCTCTGCATCGGCGTCGCCGTCCTGCTCGAAGTCGTCGGTCAGCAGCTGCCGCAGAAGGAGCAGGAGGGACTGGAGACGGTGGTCGGGCTGATCGCGGTCAGCGCCGTCACCTACATGATCGTCTGGATGCGCCGCCACGCCCGCGGGATCAAAGCCCAGCTCGAAGGCGAGGCCGCCTCGGCGCTGGCGACCGGCTCCACCCTGGCACTGGTGGGAATGGCCTTCCTCGCGGTCCTGCGCGAGGGTTTCGAGACCTCGGTCTTCCTCCTCGCCGCCTTCCAGGACTCGACCGATACCACCGCCGCCGGCGCCGGCGCGATCCTCGGCCTCGCCGCGGCGATCGCGATCGGGCTCGGCCTCTACCGCGGCGGCGTCCGCATCAACCTCACCCGCTTCTTCCGCATCACCGGCCTCGTCCTCGTCTTCGTCGCCGCCGGCCTGCTCGCCTCGGCCGCCCACACCGCCCACGAGGCCGGCTGGATCAACGGCCTGCAGGGACAGGCGATCGACCTCGGCTGGCTGGTCCAGCCGGGCACCGTCTCCGGCTCGCTGCTGACCGGGATGCTCGGGCTGCAGCCCTCGCCGACGGTGATCGAAGCGATCCTCTACCTCGCGTACGTGATCCCGGTCGCCGCCTACGTGCTCTGGCCGCAGGGGATGCGCGTGCGCCCGCGCTTCGACCGCCTGCGCGCCGGTGGCCGCATCGGCGGCGCCCAGAACCCGGCCTGAGCACCGGCCCGCACCGCGACCCCCGCTCCCGCGTTGAGCCCGCTGACCCGACGCCGCCTGCTGGCCTCCGCCGGTGCCGGCGCCGCAGGCCTCGGCCTCGGTGCCGCCGGAGGGTTCCTGGTCGGCCAGGAGAGCGCCGAGGCCGAGGGGACCGGCAGCGTCGCCTTCTACGGCGCCCACCAGGCGGGGATCGACACCCCGGCCCAGGACCGCCTCCATTTCGCTGCCTTCGACTTGCTGACGGAAGACCCGGGCGAGCTGCGCGAGCTGTTGCGCGAGTGGACCGTCGCGGCGGCGGAAATGACCGCGGGCGAGATGGTCGGCGACGTCAACGACGTGGCGCTGGCCCCGCCCGACGACACCGGCGAGACCGTCGGCCTCCTCCCTTCCAGCCTCACCGTCACCTTCGGCTTCGGCCCGAGCCTGTTCGAGAAGCGGGGGCTGGGGCTGGCGGCGAGGCGCCCGGCGGCGCTGCGGCCGCTGCCGCCGCTCCCCGGCGACGAGCTCGACCCGGCCGAAAGCGGCGGCGACATCTGCGTCCAGGCCTGCTCGGACGATCCCCAGGTCGCCTTCCACGCGATCCGCAACCTCGCCCGGATCGGCCGCGGCACGGTGGCGATGCGCTGGTCGCAGCTCGGCTTCGGCCGCACCGCGACCACCAGCCGCAGCCAGGACACGCCGCGCAACCTGATGGGGATGAAGGACGGCACCGCCAACATCAAGGCCGAGGACACCGCGGCAATGGACCGCTACGTCTGGGTCGGCGGCGAGGGCCCGGCCTGGATGCGCGGCGGCAGCTACATGGTCACGCGCCGGATCCGGATGCTGCTCGAGGTCTGGGACCGGGCCTCGCTGCAGGACCAGGAGCGGACGATCGGCCGCCACAAGTACAGCGGCGCCCCGCTCGGGGGGAGCGACGAGTTCGAGCCACTGCCGCTCGACACCGAACGGGAAGGCCACCCGGTGATCCCGGTCGACTCGCACGTCCGCCTCGCCTCGGCGCGGGAAAACGACGGCGCCCGCATCCTCCGCCGCGGCTACTCCTTCACCGACGGCGTCGACGAGAGCCTCGGCGAGCTCGAGGCCGGCCTCTTCTTCATCTGCTTCCAGCGCGATCCGGCAAAGCAGTTCGTCCCGATCCAGCAGCGCCTCGGCCAGATCGACGCGCTGAACGAGTACATCAAGCACGTCGGCAGCGCCCTCTTCGCCGTCCCGCCCGGTGCCAAGCCCGGCGGCTACGTCGGCGAAGGTCTCCTTTAATCCGACCGTTCCGGTTGGTCTTTGTTAGGGTGCCCTAACCATGAACCTGAAGATGCTTTGCGCGGGCTCCGCGCTCCTACTCGTCCTCTTCGCCACTGCCTGCGGCTCTAGCGAAGATCCCCCGCCCGGAGCGAAGACGCTCAGCTTCGAACTGACCGACGAAGGCTGCCTTCCGCACGCGGCGAAGGCGCCCGCCGGCCCGATCACCTTCGAAGCGGAAAACACCGGCACCACCAAGGTCACCGAGATCGAGGTGATGGAAGGCGACACGATCCTCGGCGAGAAGGAGAACCTCTCCGACGGCTTGAGCGGCAGCTTCTCGCTGACCCTCGACGCCGGCAAGTACACCGTCTACTGCCCCGGCGGCGACGTCGAGAAGGGGACGCTGACGGTGAGCGGCGAGCTGAAGGCGAAGGGCAGCGCCGCTGCTGACAAGGCCGTCGCCGACTACCGCGAGTACCTCGAGGAAAACGCCGACGAGCTGGTGGCGGAGACGAAGCCGTTCGTCGCCGCGGTGCAGGCCGGCGACGTCGCCGAGGCGAAGTCGCTCTACGCGAGCGCCCGCATCCCCTACGAGAAGATCGAGCCGGTGGCCGAGTCCTTCGGCGACCTCGACCCGCGGATCGACGCCCGCGAAAACGACGTGCCGGCGAACGAGTTCGGCGGCTTCCACCGGATCGAGAAAGCGCTATGGGAAGAAGAAACGGCGAAGGGGATGGCCCCGGTCGCCAAGCAGCTGCAGGCCGACGTCGAAGAGCTGGCGGAGAAAGTCGAGACGGTCGACCTGCAGGCGGTGCAGATCGCCAACGGCGCCAACGAGCTGCTCGGCGAGGTCTCGGCCTCGAAGATCACCGGCGAGGAGGAGCGCTACTCCCACACCGACCTGGTCGACTTCGAGGCCAACGTCGAAGGGGCCGAGGCGGCCTTCGAAGCGGTCAAGCCGCTGCTCGACGAGACCGATCCGGAGCTCTCCGGCGAACTCGAAGCCGACTTCAAGATGGTCTTCGCCGCGCTCGACCCCTACCGGCAGGGCAGCGGCTTCGTCTCCTACACCGAGCTGACGAAGGCCGATACGCGCAAGCTCGCGCAGTCGATCGACACGCTGGCGGAGAAGCTGAGTCAGGTGCCGGCGGCTATTGCGTCGGCGGAACACGCCTAGGGACCAGGCGGGTGGCCGGCGGGTCCTGTCGCCGATCTAGTTCCACCATCTCTCGCATTTGGCGAGAGATGGTCCCCCAGATCCGCGCCACCCGCCGGAGATAGGCCTATGGTGGCTCGCCCTATGACGAGCGCTGGTGAGAGAGCAGATGAGCTGCTGCGTGAGCTTGGCTATGCGGAGTGGCGAGCGGGGCAGCGGGAGGCGGTTGTGGCTGCTCTGAAGGGGCGGGATTCCTTGATCGTCATGCCTACCGGAGGCGGGAAGAGCCTCTGCTACCAGCTGCCAGGCTTGGCGTCAGAAGAGTTGACGATCGTGGTCAGTCCGCTGATCGCCTTGATGCGGGATCAGTGGGAGAAGCTGCGGCGGCTGGGGCAGCCGGTGACGATGATCACCTCGGGGATGTCGGACCAGGCGACCTGGGATGCGCTCGATGCCGTGCGGCGGGAGGCGCGGATCGTCTACTGCGCGCCGGAGCGGTTCGGGTCGAGCGTCTTCCTCGAAGCGCTGGCCGAGCGGACGGTGGACCTGGTCGCGGTCGACGAGGCGCACTGCGTCTCGGAGTGGGGGCACGACTTCCGGCCCGACTACCTGCGGCTGCCCGAGGTCGTGCAACGACTGGGGCGGCCGACGGTGATGGCCTGCACGGCGACGGCGACGGTGCCGGTGGCGCGGGAGATCGCCTCGCGGTTCGGGATGAAGGAGCCGCTGCAGGTCCGCTCCGGCTTCGACCGGCCGAACCTCTCTTTCGACGTCGTCGCCCTCGAGGGCAAGGGCTCGACGGCGCGGCGGCAGGCGCTGCTGGAGGCGGGGCTGGCCGATCCCGCCAACCGGCCGGCGATCGTCTACTGCGGCACCCGCAAGCAGACCGAAGAGGTGGCGGCCGACCTGCGCGACGCCGACATCGCCGCGGTCGCCTACCACGCCGGCCTCGAACCCGAGCACCGGACGGCGATCCAGGAACGCTTCATGGCGACCGACACCGGCGTCATCTGCGCCACCAACGCCTTCGGGATGGGCGTCGACAAGCCCGACGTGCGCTCGGTTTGGCACGTGACGATCCCGACCAGCGTCGAGGCCTACTACCAGGAGGCCGGCCGCGCCGGACGCGACGGCCTGCCGTCACGGGCGACGATGCTGGCGCTCAAATCCGACCTCGGCCGCCTCGTCCGCTTCAACGAACAGCGCGCCAATGACCCCGAGTTGGCGGTCGCCCGCGAGCGCGGCTGGCGCGCCTACCACGTGATCAAAGAGTTCATCTACGGCACCGAGTGCCGCCGCCGCGCCCTCCTCGACCACTTCTCCGACCGCACCGCCGGCGCCCCGCTGGAGCGCTGCTGCGACGTCTGCGACATGCTCGACTGGCTGCCGGACCCCGACACCGTCACCATCAACAGCACTCGCCGCGGGACGAAGGGGGCCGCGAAGGCATCGGAGCCGGCGCCCGAGCTATCGGCCGCCGACGCCCCGCTCTTCGAGGCGCTGAAGGCATGGCGCCTGCAGGCCGCCGACGGCAACCCCGCCTTCACCGTCGCTCACAACAAGACGCTGACGGCGATCGCCACCGCCCGCCCCACCGACGAGTCCTCCCTCCTTGCGATCAGCGGCGTGGGACCGAGCTTCATCGAGAAGTACGCCGACGACGTGCTTCCCCTGATCGCCGAACATTCTGCGCTGGCCGACGCAGCCTGAGCCGCGACCTCACTCCACATGGGGGCGCTTCGACCCGGTAGGTCGTTCACAGGATCGTCACGGCGCCGCCACCAGCAGGCCACATCCGGCCGCATCGCCCGGCCTAGCGTCGCGCGCGGAAAGTCAACCTGACGAAAGGAAGCAGAGATGAAGCGTGTTCTCACGCTGATCGTGGCCCTGATCGCGACCATGGCGCTCATGGCACCACTGGCGGAGGGCTCGACCGCCCTCAGCGGCAACAGTGCCGTCAGCCCCGCCAAGCCCACCACCCTGGCCGTGATCGGCGACACCCCTTACGGCACTCCGCAGCTCGAAAACTTCCCCAACGACATCGCCGAGATCAACGCCGACCCCAGCGTCAGTCTGGTCATGCACCTAGGCGACATCAAGAACGGGTCGAGCAAATGCACGACCGAATACTTCGAACAGATCCGCACCGACTTCGACGGCTTCGCGGATCCCTTCGTCTACACCCCTGGCGACAACGAGTGGACCGACTGCCATCGCGCCAACAACGGCGCCTTCTGGCCCGCCGGCACGGTCCTCAACGGCGACAGCCGTCCCGCCCGCCTCGCTGAGATCCACCGGATCTTCTTCGGCCAGCCCGGCGAGACCCTCGGCCAGCACCCGCGCCATGTCGAGACCCAGGGCGGGAACTACGTCGAGAACGTCACCTGGAGCCAGTCGCGGACCCAGTTCGGCGACCTCAACGTCCCCGGCTCCAACAACGACTGGGCGCCCTGGTTCGGCCAGCCCCGCACCAGCTCGCAGATCGAGGAGGTGACGGACCGGACCGCCGCCGATATTGCCTGGCTCGACCACATCTTCGCCTCCGCCGAGCAGAACAACGCGAAGGGGGTCGTGATCGGGATCCAGGCCGACATGTGGGATCCCGAAATCGAGGGCGATCCGGAAGCGTACGACCACTTCACCCCGATCGTGCAGGAGCTCGCTGCCCAGAGCCTCCAGTTCGGCGGGCCGGTCCTGCTGCTGAACGGCGACTCGCACAAGTTCACCGACGACTATCCCCTCGCCGACCCGAGCCGGCCGCAGAACCGCTCGATCTACGGGATCGAAGAGGAAGTCCCGAACCTGGACCGGATCACCGTCAACGGCAGCACCACCCCCTGCCACGAGTGGCTGAAGCTGACGGTCAGCCCGTCCTCGAGCCATCCGTTCTCCTACCAGCGGATGCTCTTCGCCAAGCAGCCTGGGTTCGATCACGCGGTCTGCCCGGAGCGCTGAGCGCAACGAGCCTTGCAACGGCACCCGGGGGTCCGCTCCCGGGTGCCGTTGCTCTGCGACCCTCCATGCACGGATGGTCGCGCGGGCGAAACCTCGGGCTGCTGCCGTGCTTACCTGCGCGGTGGTGCTGCTGGCTGCGCTTCTCGTCGCTGCTCCGGCCTCCGCCTGGCCGCTGCTGAAGCCGCCCGACAAGAAGGTCTACTTCGGCGTCTCCGACACCGGCGACATGGCGGACTTCGGGCACTTCTCCGACGCGGTGCACAAGCACCCGGCGGTGATCGAGTCGTTCCGGACCTGGGGCAGTGACTTTCCGGATTCGATCCGGCGCTGGCAGACGGCGCGGGCGCGGCCGATGATCCACATCACCACCGCCGACAACAACGACGGGCACGAGATCATCTCGCTGCCACAGATCGCCGCCGGGCGCGGCGACCGCTACCTCGTCCGCCTCAACAAGCTCTTCTTCGAAAAAGGGATGCGGGCCTACGTGCGGCCGCTGGGGGAGCCGAACCGCTGCCTCAACGTCTACGCCGCCTACGACTGCGCAGGCGCCTCGCGCGGGCCCGAACACAGCCCCCGCGCCTACAAACGCGCCTTCCGCCGCATCTACGTGATCGTCCACGGCGGCGGCACCAGGCGACAGATCGACCGCCGCCTCGCCCAAGCGGGACTGCCGCCGTTGACGATCAACGTCGAAGCGCTACCGCAGGCGCCGGTGGCAATCGTCTGGAGCCCGCTGCCCGCCGGCTCCCCCACCATCCCCCAGAACCGGCCGAAACACTTCTACCCCGGCTCGCGCTGGGTCGACTGGGTCGGGACCGACTTCTACTCCGGCTATCCGGAATGGGAGGCGCTCACCGGCCTCTACCGCCGCTTCTCCGGCAAGCCCGTCGCGATCGCCGAGTGGGCTGTCGAAGGTGAGGACCCGACTTTCGTCCGCAAGCTCTTTGCCTGGGTTGACAGCCACCGCCGCTGCCGGATGCTCGTCTACTACCAGGACTTCGGGGACAGCAACAGCTACCGGATCCAGAACTACGGCTCTAGCCTGAGCGTCCTCCGCGCGCAGCTCCACTCGGGGCTCTTCCCGGCTTACGCGCGCGGTGCGCCGCGCCTACCGCCACCACCGCCCGGTGGGGTCGGAGCGCGGTGATGCTCGAGTACCCGGTCAGGTAGATCCGCCGCCCGTCGGAGATCACCGGCGTGTAGGTGCCGTAGGGGTAGCGGAAGACCCGCTTGCCGCTCCTCATCATGAAGCCGCTGGTCGTCTTGTGGGTGAACTCGGAGACGTAGACGATGTCGCCCACTGCAGAGAGCGCGCCGACCACCTGGCCGCCGGCCGAGCGGCTCCAGCGCAGGCTGCCGTCCTTGGCGTTGAGCGCGTAGATATTGCCGTCGAAGGAGCCGATGAACACGGTCGGCGGGCTGTGCCGGGTGTTGGCAACGGTGGGGCCGGAGTAGGCGTAGCCGCCGGTCGAGTAGGACCAGGCAAGGGCCCCGTCGGAGATGTCGTAGCTGTAGACGCGGCCGTCGTTGTTGCCGGAGTAGACGCGCCCGTAGGCGACGGCAGGGGTCGAGTAGAACTCGCCCGAGCCGCCGAAGCCGGGGCCGAGCGAGCCGCTCTGCCAGATCAGCTTGCCGGTCTTGGCATCGACTGCGTTCATGTAGCCGCCGTAGTCGCCGACGTAGAGGCGGCCGCCGTAGTAGGCGGGGGCGGCCTTGATCCCACCGCCGAGCGGGGTCGACCAGCGGACGTTGCCGCTGATCGTGCTGACCGCGAAGAGTTCGCCGTTTTCGCAGCCGAAGTAGACGGTGCGGCCGATCACCACCGGCGAGGACTCGGCCCGCCCCGGCAGGTCGCGTTTCCAGATCGTCTTGCCGGTTTTGGCGTCGAGCTTGAGCAGGTGCCCGGGCTCGAGGTTGACGATGTAGAGGCGGTGTTTGTAATACGCGGGCGAGGAGGCGTTGAGGCGGCCGATCCGCCGTTCCCACAAGACTTTGCCGGTGTCGGCGTCAAGCGCGAAGGCGTAGCCGTTGTTGTTGACGAAGTAGAGCTTGCCGCCGACGTAGATCGGCGGGAACTCCTGCAGCGGCTTCTCGGTGAAGCGCCAGAGTTTGTCGAAGGGCGGCTTGATCCCCCGCACCGGCAGGTACTTGGTCCGGGCCGGGTTCTGGCCGAAGAACGGCCAGTTGACCGTGCGCGGTTGCTTCGGCGGCGGCGGCTTCTGCGGCTTGAAGTGGCGGATCGCTTCGGCGTTGTGGACGTCGGACGGCCGCTTCAGCAGTTCGTAGCCGACGATCGCGCCGCCGACCAGGATCCCGAGCGCCAGCAGCACCACGGCAAGCCACCGGTTGGAGCGGTGCCAGAGGTGCTTCTCGAGCAGGCCGCTACCGCGCATCCGCAGCGCGGCGCTCGGACTCTTTCGCAACTCCTCCCAGCAGCGTCCTGATCCCCTGCTTCATGAAGGCGATCACGGCGAAGCCGGCGAGCGGGACGGTCGGCGTGGTGCGGACCGCGTAGACGACCTCGGTGCCGCCCCCGCTCGGGCTCAGTTCGACGGTGCCGACGTGGTCGCGGACCGGCAGGCCGGAGAGGAGCGTGTAGGAGAAGCGGAACGGGCGCTCGTAGGCGAGCACTTCCTCGCGCATCGGCGGGCCGGCAACGCCGAGGACCCGGATCGCGCCGACCCCGTCGGGCTCCGGCTCGCCCTCGCGCTCGAGCTCGGCCCGGCGCAGCGCCGTGATCTCCGTATAGCGCCGGTGGTCGGTGAGGACGTCGAAGACGACGTCGGGCGGGGCGGCCACCTGGCGCACGTAAGTGAAGCTCGCCATCGCCCTGAAGGCTACGTGAGCCGCCAACGCTGCGGGTCCGTGCCCTCCAGCCCCTCGACCTCGCCGCCGATCGCCATGTGGTCGAGACAGGAGAGGACGATCTGCAGGACCCAGGCGCTGGCCGGGCTCCTGACCATCTCCGGGCCGACGATGTCTTCGACGATTTCGAAGGCGGTCCGCTCGCCTTTGCCGAGCGCCTCGCGGACCTTGCCCAGCAGCTCGTTCACCTGGCGGCGGGACTCGGCGATCTTCGCCTCGGGGTCGCGGAAGGTGCGGCCGTGGCCGGGCAGGACGAGGTCGACAGCCAGGGGCTCCACCCGATCGAGGCTGGCGCAGAATTCGCCGACCGGGTCGGGGCTGTGGCCGTAATCGAAGAAGAGGACCGTGCGGCCCAGCAGGTGGTCGCCGGAGATCAGCAGGCGGCGCTCGGGCTGGTGGAGGACGACGTGGGACGGCGCGTGCCCCGGCGTCTCGACCACCTGCCAGGTGCCGAGGTCGGTTTCGACCTCGACCCCCGGCACCAGCTCGCGGTCGGGTTCCTTGAGGATGTCGATCCCGGTCTCGGTGTCGCTGCGGTTCTCGCGGTAGCGCTCCAGCGCCGCCGGCGAGACGCCGCTCTGCCGCGCCACCTCGATCCGCGCCTCCAGCGCCGCCTCGGGGTCGTCGGCGAGCAACCGCACGTGCTCCCAGTTCGGGTGCATCCAGAGCTCGCAGCCGGCCCGCTCGCAGATCGCCCCGGCAAGGCCGTAGTGGTCGGTGTGGGAGTGGGTACAGACGACGAGGCGGACATCCTCGACCCCGAACCCAGCCTGCGCCAAAGCCAGATCGAGCTGCCGCAGCTTCCCCTTGCCACCGATCCCGGTGTCGAACATGACGACGCCGCCGTCGTGCTCGATCGCCCAGGCGTTGCCGTGCGGGACGCCCGGCCAGGGAAGCGGCAACCGCAGCCGCCAAACGCCGGGCAGCACTTTCTCGGTCCGCGGCGCCTCCGCCTTTCCACTGGCCACGCGGCCAATCCTTTCAGAGCGATGCCGACGGGACGATTTCGATCTATATGGGCCCCTTTTCGTCCCGTCGGCGGGTTAAGGGCGCTGGAACTCCTGCATGATCCCCGCGGCGGCGAAGCAGGCGGCGCCGGAGAAGGTGCTCCAGTTGGCGATCCCGACCGCGAGCTCGTCGCCGGTCGTGGGACGGACGAAGGCGGCGATCGCAGCCGCCATGAAGAGCGCCGAGCCGACCTGGTTGACGACCGCGATCCACCAGCCGAGGCCGGTGCCGCCCCCCTACCGCCGTTCACGCCGCAGCTGCACCAGCGCCAGGTGGCCGGAGACGAGAAAGAGCACGCAGCCGATCACTTCCGGCGACCAGACCAAGCGATGGATCTGCGCGGTGGTGAGGTCGCCGATCAGCGCCGCCAGCAGGCTGCCGCCGAAGTACAGCGTGCCGACGAAGAGAGTGACGGCGCTGGCCCAGTCGAGCCGCGTCGGCTCGGTCGACCACCAGCGCCATTCCCTTCCACCGGCGTTTGCGACCAACAGGACTGAGCTGTAGCCGCCGGTAGTGAAGAAGACGCCGCCGGCAAGAAACACCGCCGCCGCGAGCCGCGGCCCACCCACATGGGCCTGAGCAAGCAACGCGCCGAGGCAGAACAGCGAGCCGCCAATAACGAACGCAGTAGCTGCCACCACATTCGTCCGCTCCAGCCGCCGATCATCCATCACGCGGCCAGCCTATGCAGGTCAGCCGACTACGTATCTCCGGCGGGTGGCGCGGTAGGGGGGACCATCTCCTGGTAGTTCAGGAGATGGTGGGTCCCCTGCCGTGACAGGACCCGCCGGCCCCTACGCCACGTCGAAAGTCGCTGGATCCGGCCCCACCCGCTGGCCGGCATCGAGCCGCTCGATCGCCGCCATGTCGTCCTCGCTGAGGGCGAAATCGAAGAGCTCGAAGTTCTCGCGGATCCGCTCCGGCGTCACCGATTTCGGGATCACGACGTTGCCGATCTGCAGGTGCCAGCGGAGGATCGCCTGGGCGGGGGAGCGCTCCTGGTGGGCGGCGATCGTTTCGATCGTTTCCTCTTCGAGCAGGTCGCCCTGGGCGAGCGGGCTCCAGGCCTCGGTGGCGATGTCGTGCTCCTCGTGCCAGGCGCGCAGCTCGGCCTGCTGCAGCCGCGGGTGCAGCTCGATCTGGTTCACGGTCGGCCGCTGCTCGGCCTCCGCCTCCAGCCGTTCGAGGTCCTCGACGCGGAAGTTGGAGACGCCGATCGAGCGGGCGCCGCCTTCCTCCTTGATCCGTTCGAAGGCGCGCCAGGTGTCGAGGAAGAGGTCGCGGCTCGGCAGCGGCCAGTGGATCAGGTAGAGGTCGACGTGGCCGGTCCCCAGCCGCTCGATGCTCTGCTCGAAGGCACGCAGGGTCGAGTCGTAGCCCTGCTCGGAGTTCCAGAGCTTGGTGGTGAGGAAGACGTCCTCGCGCCGCACCCCGCCGGCGGCGATCGCCGCCCCCACCCCCGCCTCGTTGCGGTAGGCGGCGGCGGTGTCGATATGGCGGTAGCCGGCCGCCAGCGCTTCCTCGACCCGCTCCTGGGTTTCCGCGGGCGGGATCTGGAAGACGCCGAAGCCGAGCTGCGGCATCTCGACGCCGTCGTGAAGAGTCAGAACAGGAACCTCCGTCGCGTTAGTCATGTGCCATGCGTACCCACGAGTTAGCCTGACCAAGCAGATCAAGGACGCAGGGAGGGAAGTGTGCTCTGCACCCGACCGACTGAGGACGCCGAAATGCGCCGGTCAGGCGGGCTTGGGTTAGCTGGTCGCTAGGCCGATGGCCAGGAGGGGAAACGCGGCCATGATGCCGAGGTAGGCGCCGATCGCGGCGCCGGTGCGCAGCGACGCGGTGCGCGAGCGGGCACCGGAAATGCAGCCGATCAAAAAGAAGGCGGCGGCGATTCCGAATCCAAGCCAGAAGACTCCGGGCATCAGGGCGGCGACTTTAGCGGACGGGGCAGCGTGTCGATTTCTTCTCGGATAGCGAGAGGAAGTCGACAGAGGGAGGAATCGCCCAACCCATGGCAAAGGCGGGAGACATGAGCGACTCGTCCGGCAAGAACAGCAAATTGATCCTCGCGGCGATGATCTTCGCCGTCTCGATGACCTTCATCGACCAGACGATCGTCGCGATCGCGATCCCGACGATCCAGGACGATCTCTCGCTCTCGGCGACCGGGGTGCAGTGGATCGTCAACGGCTACCTGCTCTCGCTCTCGGCGCTCTTCGCCTTCGGCGGCCGCCTCGCCGACATCGCCGGCCACCGGCGCATGGTCACCCTCGGAGTCGTCGTCTTCGCCGTCGCCTCCGCCCTCTGCGGCGCCACCCCCACCGGCTCCCTCGACGAGGCCTGGCTGATCACCTTCCGCGTGATCCAGGGCGCCGGCGCGGCGATCATGTTCCCGGCGGCGCTGGCGATCGTCTTGAATGCCTTCCCGGTCAGCGAACGCGGCAAGGCGATGGCGATCTTCTTCGCGATCGCCGGCGGCCTCACCTCGGTCGGGCCTCTGGCCGGCGGCTTCCTGGTCGAATGGACCTGGCGGGCGATCTTCTGGGTCAACATCCCGGTCGCGATCATCGCCCTCGTCCTCATCGCTCGCAGCAAGCCCGCCGACGAGAAGCACCCGGCGCCGCTCGACTACCGCGGCGCGGTCCTGATCACCGCCGGGATGGGGCTCGCCGTGCTCGGCCTGCAGCAGTCGAGCGTCTGGCACTGGAGCAGCCCGGCGACCTGGGGCACGATCCTCGCCGGGATCGCCCTCCTCGCCGCCTTCGTCCGCTACGAGCTGCGGGTCGAGAACCCGCTGCTGCGGCTCTCGGTCTTCCGCGACCGCGCCTTCGCGATCGACAACGTCGTCCTCTTCTTCCTGATGATCGCCTTCGTGCCGCTGTTCTTCTTCGCCAGCATGTACGCACAGATCTCGCTCGGCGAAAGCGCCTCGGAAACCGGGCTCTACCTGCTGATCTTCTTCGCCGGCTTCGCCACCGCCTCGCAGTGGGGCGGCAAAATCCTCGACCGGGTCGGCGCCCGACCGGCGGTCGTGGCCGGTTGCGCCATCGCCGCAGTCGGTTTCTACCTCTGGGGCCACTCGATGACCGAACTCTCGGTCTCCGACCAGTGGTACTACATCGTCATCGCCGGGGCCGGGGTCGGGCTCGTCCTCAGCCCGGCGAACACCGACGCGTTGAACCGGGTGCCGCGCAGCCGCTACGGCGAGGCGACCGGGATCACCCAGACGGTGCGGAACTTCGGCTCCAGCCTCGGCCTCGCCGTGCTCGGCACGATCCTGATCAGCGAGAACCGCTCCAACCTGGAGGCGACGGCGGCCGAAAACGGGGTTCCGAAGCAGGCGGCCGACGGCATCGCCGACGCGATCAGCCAGGGCAGCGGCAACGGCAGCGAATTCCCCGCCCACCTCCACGGCCCGGTCGCCAAGGTCGCCGAAAACATCCCCCACGACTTCGCCCTCGCCTCGCGCACCGTCTTCTACGGGATGGCGGCGGCGATGGTCGTCGCCTTCGTCGTCTCTCTGGTCGGGATGCCGAGCGGCAAAGTCGAAACCGAGATCGAAGACTTCGGCGAGCCCACCTCCGCCGGCCCCGCCTGACGCTGCGCTTTCATCGAAGACGGCCCGACCCTTTAGGCTTGAACCGTGCTCGATCAGGGGTTCGACAAGCTTCCAGGAGCCGAGATCGTTCTCCCCGGCATCGAGGATCTAGAAGCCGGCCGGGAAACGATCAATTCCCTCGCTGTGAGCGTTGCGGCGGCGAAACTCGGGGTGAGTGACCTCATCGATGATGTCGGCGTCGAGGAACCGGCTGCCCACCGTCTCTACCTCCGTCTTAACAGCGAGCTAGGTGATGCGGCCCACTCCCGCTACAACGCGATCCTCGCTCGGGTCGCGAGCTTCGCACGGGCTGCGGGGCATGCGCGAACCGGCTGACGCGCACCGGGTTCGCCTTCTCGCGGTGGAGCTCGGCCGGGTCGTTCCTCCCAAGACCAAGATGTACCTCACCGGAGGGGCGACGGCAGTACTGGAAGGGTGGCGCGATTCCACGGTGGATATCGATGTCCGGTTCGAGCCGGACTCGGATGCGCCCCTGCGCCGCATCTCAGAGTTGAAGGAGAAGCTGGCCGTCAACGTGGAGCTTGCCTCTCCGCTCGATTTCCTACCGGAACTCCCCGGTTGGCGAGACCGGTCGCGCTTCCGCTTTCGAGAGGGCAATCTGGAGGTGTTTGACTTCGACCTCTACTCGCAGGCACTTTCGAAGCTGGAGCGCGGCTTCGACCTCGACCTCGAGGATGTTGAGAGCATGGTGCGGGGCGGCGAGATCGAACCGGCCAAGCTGCTCGAGCTCTACGAGGCAGTTGAGGCCGAGCTGTTCAGGTTCCCTGCGGTAGAGCCGGCAAAGCTCAGAACTTCAGTCGAATCACTGTCTTCCTGAGGCAGTGAGATCCACGGTAGGTTGAACCCGTGAGAGCCCGGCGTCTCGTCCTGCTGGGAATCGCCGCCCTGGCGATCGTCGCCTCGCCCTCTCGCGCCGCGACCCCGGGCGAAGCCGCGCAGAAGCTGGCCGAGAGGTACGTCCCGATCGCGATGCTGCGGGAACAGACCGACCCGCCCTGCAAAACCTCCGAGGAGCAGTACCAGCCGACCAGCGTCGACGCCGTCCTCGGCAGCCCGACCGTCACCCTCACCCACGAACTTCCCGACGGCGAACTCGAAGCGGTGAAGCAGGCGCCGACGGCGGCGGACATCGCCGGCCTGCGTGACGGCTATTACCTCGACTACGAAGGCAAGGTGCTCGGCAACACCTGCGTCTACGCGCGGGCGTTCCGCAAGCTGGTCGAGGAAGGGAAGGCGCCGGCGATCACCTACGCCCACGTCGCCCGCGAACCGAACCACGAAGGCTTCGCCCTCCAGTACTGGTTCTACTGGTACTTCAACCAGTTCAACGACCTCCACGAGGGCGACTGGGAGGGGATGCAGTTGAGCTTCGACTCCAACGTGGTCGCCGACGCGCTCGGCGAAGAACCCTCGGAAGTGATCGTCTTCCAGCACGCCGGCGGCGAGCGGGCGAACTGGGAAGACGGCAAGGTGCAGAAGGAAGGGACCCACCCGGTCGTCTATCCCGCCGCCGGCTCGCACGCGACCTTCTACGACTCCGCTGTCTACCTCGGCAACGGGCAGAACGGCTCCGGGGTCGGCTGCGACAACACCTCAGAACCGCTGCGCGAACTGCGACTGCGGCCTGTCCTGCTGCCGGAAACGGCGCCCGAACACGGCGCCTTCCAGTGGCTCAGCTACCGCGGGCGCTGGGGTGAACGCGAAAAGAGCTACAACAACGGGCCGACCGGGCCGGTGACGAAGACGGTCTGGCGCGAACCCTTCGCCTGGATGGCGCAGCAGCGCTCGACCAGCCCGCGGCTGCCCGGCGGCTCGGTCGTCGGCCCGACCGTGACCAATGTCTTCTGCGGGGCTGTCGTCGCTGTCACCGACCTCACCCACATCGCAACGAAGTCGAAGCCGACCGCCTACGCGATCGTCGCCGCGGTCCTCCTCGCCCTGCTCGCCTTCTTCGGGCTGACCCGCTGGGGCCCGGTCGACCTCGAGCAACTGCGGGCGCGGCGGGCCTTCGGCCAGCTGCTGCGGACGACGCGGCGACTCTACGGGCGCTACTGGATGACGCTGGTGCCGATCGGGCTGATCGCCTTCCCGATCGTCGGCGGCGTCAGTCTGCTCGCCGAAGCGCTCGCCAACGGGCGCGGCGTCGACGACGCGGCCGGCCGTGCCGGCGTCCACCTCGCTTTTGCCGACTTTGCGGAAACGTTCGGGCGGCCGGTCGCCGAAGCGCTGGTCGCCGCGGTGGTGATCGTCTTCATCCGCGAGCTCTGCCGCGGCCGGCGGATCGGCTTCCTCGACTCGGTGCGCGGCGCCTTGGCGCGCTTCGGCCGCGTCGTCGCCGCGCAGCTGCTGGCGATCATCGGCCTCTTCCTGCTGGCGATCACCGTGATCGGGCTCCCCGTCGCGATCTACAAATACGTCGCCTGGCTCTTCGTCCAGCAGGAAGTCCTCTTCACCGACAAGTCGATCCGCGAGTCCTTCCGCGGCAGCTCGGATCTGGTCCGCGGCCGCTGGTGGCACACCGTGCGGGTCGCCGCCCCGCTTTGGCTGCTCAGCGTCGCCGCCGGCCCGATCCTCGGCTTCGCCCTGATCTTCACCGACCTCGACCTGGTCTGGATCAACCTGATCGGCTCGCTCGTCTTCGCCCTCTTTATCCCGTACGTGGCCGCGGGCCGGACGCTCCTCTACTTCGACCTCGAAGTGCGCGCCGAGGAGGAACCGGCGAGGCCGCGGCGTCTCTCGTGGCCGTGGCGAGGACGCCAGCCCGATGCCGTGGTTCCTTAGTCCGGCTATAGAGGACAAGGGAACCACGCAACGGCTAGGTTTTGCCGGTGCGCATCCTCGCCTTCAGCGACCTCCACCGCGACCTCGGTCAGGGCGCGCGGCTGGTCGAGATGTCGGCCGAGGCCGACGTGGTGATCGGGGCGGGCGACTTCGCCTCGATGCACAAGGGTCTGGAGGAGACGATCGGCGCGCTGTCCGGGATCGAGGCCCCGACCGTGCTCGTCCCCGGCAACAACGAGACCGTCGACGCCCTCCGCGCCACGGCCGCCGGGTGGAGCGCGGCGACCGTCCTCCACGGCGAGGGGACGGCGATCGACGGCACCGAGTTCTTCGGCCTCGGCGCCGGGATCCCGGTCACCCCCTGGGACTGGAGCTTCGACCTCGATGACGAGCAGGCGACCGAGATGCTCGCGCCCTGCCCCGAGAACGCGGTCCTCGTCCTCCACTCGCCGCCGAAGGACCACTGCGACAGCGCCGGCGACGGCGGCAACTTCGGCAGCCCCGCCCTCCTCCGCGCAGTCGAAGAGAAGCGCCCCCGCCTCGCCGTCTGCGGCCACATCCACGAGTCCTGGGGCTGCGAGAGCCAGATCGGCTCCACCCCCGTCCGCAACCTCGGCCCGAAGGGCACCTGGATCGAGGTGTGAGCTACCGCGTCCTCAAAGCCGCTGACGCCTTCTGGCGGCGGTCGAATCAGATGCAAACGCCGAACACGGATCTCGGCGGGCAGCTGGAGGCTTCGGCGATCGGGGCGCGGATGTGGCGGTTGGAGCCGGGGAAGGCCTCGACCTACCACCGGCACTTCACGCAGGAGGAGCTCTATGTGCTGCTGGAGGGTGAAGGGCGGGTGCGGGTCGATGGCGAGGTGCTGACGCTGCAGCCGCTGGATGCCCTGCTGGTCGAGCCGGACACGGTGCGCCAGCTCTTCAACGACACCGACGCCGATCAGCTCTGGCTCGTGGTCGGCGCTCCGCGGGAAGAGATCACCAGCACGCTGGAGATGACCGAGGAGCAGCTGCGCCACATGTATCCCGATGGACCGAAAGCCCTGCCGCCAGAGCTCGGCGGCGGGTCGGCCGACTAGAGCGCCAGCGAGATCGGCTCCTCGAGCAGAGCCTTGACCCGGGCGAGGAACTCGGCGCCCTCGGCGCCGTAGAGGATGCGGTGGTCGCAGGCGATCGTCGCCTTCATCAGCTGGGCGGGGACAAGCTCGCCGTTGCGGACGGAGGGGGCTTCGCGGATCGCGCCGACGGAGAGGATCGCCGCCTGGCCCATGTTGATCACCGCCTCGAAGGAGTCGATCCCGTACATGCCGAGGTTGGAGACGGTGAACGTCCCGCCCGAGAGCTCCGGCGGGATCACCGAGCCGTCGCGGACTTTGGCGGCGACAGTGCGGACGTCTTCGGCGATCTGCCGCAGGCCCTTCTTGTCGGCGTCGAAGACCGTCGGCACCACCAGCGCCTCCTCGGCCGCCACCGCCACCCCGACGTTGACCCGCGAGTACGTCTCGAAGCGCCCGTCCCGGTAGGCCCCGTTGGCTTTCGGGAACTCCCGCAAGGCGATCGCGCAGGCCTTCACCACCATGTCGTTGAAGGAAGGCACCACCTCGCCCTCCCGAGCCGAAGCTTTCAACCCCGCCCGAGCCGCGACCGCCTTCCCCATATCGATCTCGATCGTCAGATAGAAGTGCGGCGCAGTCGCCTTCGACTCCGCCATCCGTCGCGCGATCGTCTGCTGGAGTTTGTTGAGTTCCCGGATCTGGGTCTCGCCCTTGGCGGTCTCGACCGGGGGACCGGGCGCCGGGGCAACGGGACCTGCCCCCTCAGGCTGGGTAGAGGGGGCAGGTCCCGTTGAAGCCGCCGCCCCTTCCACATCCGACTTCACGATCCGTCCCCCAGGGCCGGAGCCATGGAGAGACGCCAGCTCAAGTCCCTTCTCTTTCGCCAAGCGTCGAGCTAACGGCGACGCCTTGATCCTCTCGGCGTCCGACTCAGACGCTCCTCCCGTGGGTGACGTCGTAGGGGGGACCATCCCCTGCGCAGTTGCAGGGGATGGTGGGTCCCCTGCGGCGGCAGGACCCGCGGGCCTGGTGGTCTGTCCCTCAGCCGTCCCGCCACTAACACCGTTCTCCCCAATCCGCGCGATAGGGGTCCCGATCGGCAGCGTCTCCCCCTCCTGCGCCAGGATCTCCTGGAGCGTCCCCCCCACGTCTGCTTCGTAAGCCATGTTCGCCTTGTCGGTCTCGATTTCGACCAGCTCGTCGCCGACGGCGATCTCGTCCCCGACCTGCTTCAGCCAGGTGAGGATCGTCCCCTCCTCCATCGAGTCAGAGAGGCGCGGCATCACCACGTCACTCACGGGGCAGCTCCATTCCTACAGGTTGCCACTTCGCCCCGCCGTCCCTCACCGCTGCGCCAGGAAGGCGCCGCGCAGGAGCGAGCCGGCGGCGGCGCGGAGGACGTCGGCGCGGAGCGCTGCCATCAGCTCGGTCCGCCGCGCCTGCAACCGCCCCACCGTGGCGATCGGCTCGACTTCGGGCCGCGGTTGCCCCGCCGCCGGTTCCGGCGGCGCCGTCGCCCGCGCCTGGTCGTAGGCGAGGCAGCCCTCGACGCCCTGAGCGATCAGCTGGGCACGGTAGTCGGCGCCTTCTTCGGTCGGGTGCAGACCGTCGGACTGCATCAGCTCGGGATGGTGGACGGCGATCGACGCCCAGTCGGGCACCTGCGTGCCCGGCCGCGAGGCGGCGAATTCGGCGACGACGCGGTTCTTGCCGGTGTTGTCGACGCCGTTGACGGTGAAGCCGTGGATCGTCGGCACGACCAGGCAGCGGTCGCCGACGGTTTCCGCGACCTTGGCGAGGTTGCCGGCGAGGATCTCGGGATATTCCGGGTTGTCGTTGGTGCCGGCGTCGAAGACGATGACGTCGTCGGAGGGTTCGTAGCTTTCCTGGAAGAGGTCGAAGATCTGGAAGCTGTTGTAGCCGCCGACTGCGTTGACGGTGAGTTCCACGCCGGGCAGGTAGCGGCCGAGGTGCGGCGAGGTCAGCTCCTCGAGGCTGTCGCCGACCACCAGCACGTGCGGGGCCGCCGCGGCCGGGGCGACCGGGATCGCCAGGGCGAGGAGCGCCGGCAGCAGCGCCGGCGCCGTCCTCCCGAAGCTGCCGATCCGCCACACGAGAGGGGTTTCTACACGACGTAGACTGCCGCCGTGCCCGTCGCCGCCCGCGTCCAGACAGCCGGCTGCGTCGCACTCGTCGCCCTGCTGCTCGCGGGCTGCGGCGGCGGTGCCTCCGACGGCACCGAAACGACCGTCGCGGTCGTCACCGGCGACGCGGTGACGACGACGCCGCAGCGGCCGGTCCCGAAGCACCGGAAGCCCGCCGCCGGACCCTGTCAGATCCAGCTCGGCAGCTTCGTCGCCTCGATGGATTCGCTGCGCCGCCGCCTCGCCGTCGGCGTCACCTACGACCAGTACGTCGCCGAGGTGCGGGGCATCCGCTCCACCTACAAGAAGATCCCGATCGAGCAGGTGGAGATCAACTGCCTCGCCGCGGTCGGCACCCCGGCCGAGAAGGCATTCAACCGCTACATCGGGGCGGCCAACGACTGGGGCGAATGCGTCTCCGAAGCGGGCTGCAGCTCGGAAACGGTCGAACCGGTGCTGCAGCGGGGCTGGCGCACCGCCTCGCACTTTCTCAGCGAAGCCGACGACGGCCTCAACGCCAGCACTCCCTAGAAGCGTCCGCGCCACGTCGCCCGATCGGAGGCCGCCCATAGGCGGCATATGCGCGGAAGGCCGCCCGAGGGCGGCCTTCCGTCTGGTGCATGGAAACGAACGCGGGAACTGCGATCGGGCGGGACAAGACCCGACTCCCGTCGAAACGCCGGTGCCCGGGGTGGATTCGGCCGGGCGCCCGAACCAGTGCGGCGCCTAGCGGCCCTGCACCTCCAGAGTCCCATCAAGCATGTGATTCAAGTTAGGACCACCTCCTTTCTCTGGTCTGAGGATTGAAGCAAATCCGCAGGTCGGGGTCGAATGCCTCTTTTCATAGGCTGGTCGTAGGCTGGACCGATGAGCGAGCTGCCCGAGCACGTCGCCCGCAACCGGCGCTTCTGGAACGACTACGCCCCCAAGTGGGTCGAGGCCGGACGCGACGACTGGGCAGCCGCCGAACCGCGCTGGGGCAACTGGCGGGTGCCGGAGTCCGAAGTCGGCCTGCTCCCCGACGAGCTTGAAGGCAAGGACACGATCGAGCTCGGCTGCGGCACCGGCTACGTCTCCTCCTGGCTCGCCCGCCGCGGCGCCAAGCCGGTCGGGATCGACAACAGCGAAGCGCAGCTGGAGACCGCGCGCCGCTTCCAGCAGGAGTTCGGGATCGAGTTCCCGCTCCTGCACGGCAACGCCGAGGAAGTGCCGTACCCCGACGCCTCCTTCGACCTCGCGATCTCCGAGTACGGGGCGAGCATCTGGGCCGACCCCTACCGCTGGATCCCCGAGGCGAGCCGGCTGCTGCGCCCGGGCGGCGAACTCGTCTTCCTCGTCAACTCGGTCTTCGCGATGCTCTGTTACCCGGAGGACGAGACCGAGCCGCCGGGCGAGCACCTGCTCCGTCCCTACTTCGGGATGTACCGGTTCGAATGGCCCCAGGACGAGTCGGTTGAATTCCACCTCCCCCACGGCAAGCTGATCGCGCTGCTGCGCGAGAGCGGCTTCGAGGTCGAGGAGCTGATCGAGATCCGGCCGCCGGAGGGCTCGACGACCCGCTTCCCCGGATCGGACCTCGAGTGGTCGCGGCGCTGGCCGCTCGAGGAGGCCTGGCGGGCGCGCAAGCGCGGCTGAGCTGCGTTTTGCTGGTCAGTCCGCCCCTAACCCGGATAGGCCGGGTTTACCAATCGTCCAAGGGGTATTGAAGAAGCATGTCAATAGGACTGATCATCGCCATCGTCGTCATTGCAATCGCGATCCTCGCGCTCGTCGCTGTGTTCACGCAGAAAGCGAGGAAGCGACGCGAACTGGAGCGGATGCGACTCCGCGAACAGGCGGGCGGGCACCGCAACGAGGCCGAGGTCCACGCCTCCAAGGCCCAGGAGCACGAGGAGACCGCGCGCGAAGCAGCCGAGCGGGCCGAGCGGGAGCGTCAGCTCGCCGAGCACCACGGGGACAAAGCCGAGAACATCGAGCGCAAGCTCTAGGCGCGCGACAAGCGCGCGAGAAGGGGGAAATCAAGTGCTGATCGGAGCCGTCGTCGCCATCTGCGTCCTGCTGGCTGTTCTGGGGTTCCTCGTCCCCCGTCTCTCCAACCACGCCCGCCGGGGCAGCGACAAGGGGTTCTCGGCCGGTCAGCGCGCCGGCAGCAAGGCCCCCGGTCCGATCGGCCGCCTCCTCAGCAAGTCGTTCGGCAAATCTCAGAGCGCCGCCGACAAGAGCCACTCGGCCGGCAAGAGCGCCCGCGAGAAGCTTCCGTTCTAGCCGGCGCTTGTTGGAGCGAGGGTCTAGCGCTCCGGCTTCGACGTTCCTACGATGGGCGGGTGAGCGAGGAGAGCTCGACGGTCGTCTTCTTCCCGGAGGGTGCGTTCGGCCCGACCAACAACTGCGTCGGCATCGGCGACGTCCTGCGGCGGCGCGGCCACCGGGTGGTCTTCATCGTCGAGGAGTCCTTTGCGGGGACGCTGAAGACCCAAGGGTTCGAGGAGCGGCTGATGCGGCTGACGCCGCCGCCGGAGAGCGAGGAAGCGCCAGGGCAGTTCTGGAAGGACTTCATCCGCGACACCGCGCCGGTCTTCCGCACCTCGACCCGCCAGCAGCTCGCCGACTTCATCGCCCCGACCTTCCAGGCGCTGGTCGACGGGGCCAGGTATGTCGACGAGCGCCTGCGGGAGATCATCGAGGAGCTCGAGCCCGATCTGATCGTCGAGGACAACGTCGTCGCCTTCCCGGCGCTGCCGGCCAGCGGCCGGCCGTGGGCGCGGATCATGTCCTGCAACCCGACCGAGATGAAGGACCCGGAGGTGCCGCCGCCGTTCTCCGGGCTGCCGAGCGACGACACCGGCGGTTGGGACGAGTACTGGCACACCTACCGCACCGTCCTCCGGCAGCTGCACGCCGACTTCAGCGCCTTCTGCCAGGAGCGTGGGGCACCGCCGCTGCCTCCCGACGACTTCATCCACGAGAGCCCCTGGCTGAACATGTACCTATATCCCGACGAGGTCGACTACCGCCGCGCCCGGCCGCTCGGGCCGACCTGGCACAACCTGCAGACGAGCGTGCGCGCCACCGACCCGGCCTGGGAGCTGCCGGAGGCGCTACGGGGCGAGGAGCCGCTCCTCTACCTCAGCCTCGGTTCGCTCGGCTCGGCCGACGTGCCGTTGATGGAGAAGCTGGTCGCCGAGCTGGCCGATGCGCCCTACCGGGTGATCGTCTCGAAGGGCCCGCAGCACACGGAGTTCGAGCTCGCCGCCAACATGGCCGGCGAGGAGTTCCTCCCCCAGACCGCGATCCTCCCCCAGGTCGACCTCGTGATCACCCACGGCGGCAACAACACCGTCACCGAGTCCCTCTACTTCGGCAAGCCGATGGTCGTCCTGCCGATCTTCTGGGACCAGCACGACAACGCGCAACGGATCGACGAGACCGGCTTCGGCAAGCGTCTCGACACCTACCGCCACAGCCCCGAGGAGCTAACCGGCGCGATCGAGCGGCTGCTCGGCGACAAGGCGCCGGCGGCGCGGCTGGCCCAGACCTCGGAGCGGCTGCAGACCGTGCCGGGGACCGAGAAAGCGGCCGACCTGATCGAGCAGGTCGTCGGCCGGGGTTGACAAAAACTGGCTGGGCAGCCAGTATCGCCAGACGCGTGGCCGACCAAGCCGAAATCGCCGCTGGGAAGGGGAACGTCGAGGACGCGCTCGTCCTCGACCGCGAGCATTGGGAAGAAGGTCCGCCGCTGGAGCTGTTCAAGCGGATGCGGTCGGAGTGCCCGGTCCACTGGACCTCGAAAGTCACCGAGCTGCCGCAGGCCAAGGGCTTCTGGTCGGTGACCATTGCCGACGACGTCCACACGGTCAGCCGCGATTGGCAGACCTACTCCTCCGAACGCGGCGGCGTCGTCGTCATCGACGAGGTCTTCCCGCTCGACCTGGCGCGGGCGATGTTCATCGGCATGGACCCGCCCAAGCACGACCGCATCAAGGCGCTCTTCCAGGCCGGCTTCACGCCGAAGCGGATCGCCGACCACGAGGAGGAGATCCGCAAGATCGTCGTCGCCGTGCTCGACCGGCTGGAGGGACGCGACAGCTGCGACCTCGTCACCGAGGTCGCCCAGCCCGCGGTCTCGCGGGTGATCGGCAGCTTCATGGGCATCCCCGAGGAGGACGACGCCGCCTGGGCGGAGCTGATGAACATGGCCCTGGCCGCCAACGACCCCGACTACAGCCCCGACGTCTCGAGCGTCGAAGCGACGATCCAGGAGGCGCTCCAGCAGGTCTTCACCCGCTGCAGCGCGATGATCGCCGAGCGCCGCGAGAACCCGACCGACGACCTCACCAGCGTCCTCGTCCACGCCGAGATCGACGGGCAGCGGCTGGAGGAGCACGAGATCGTGATGGGCTTCTTCCTCCTCGTCGCCGCCGGCAACGACAGCACCAAGGCGACCTACTCGAGCGCGATGCGGGCGCTGATGGAAAACCCCGACCAGCGCCGGCTGCTCCTCGACGACCCCTCCCTTATTCCCGGCGCGGTCGAGGAGGCGCTGCGGATGTTCCCGGCCTTCGCCCACTTCCGCCGCACCGCCACCGAGGCCACCGAGCTGGGCGGTCGGCAGATCAAGGAGGGCGACAAGGTGGTCATGTGGTACGCGTCTTCCAACCGCGACGAGAGCCGCTACGAGGATCCGGACCGCTTCGACGTCCTCCGCAACCCCGAGCACCAGGCCTTCGGCGCCGGCGGCCGCCACTTCTGCCTCGGCACCGCCCTAGCCCGACTGGAGCTGAAGATCCTCCTAGAGGAGACTCTCGCCCGCTACCCGAACACCGAGATCTCCGGTCCTCCGGTCTACGTCGAGTCCGGCTTCCTCAACCAGTTGAAATCCCTGCCGGTCCGGCTTTGACAAGAAACGGAGCGGGGCACAGCCACCGCTGCGGCCGCGCCCGCTCCTCATGCCCAGATGTCCGTCGAGGGCGGATCCGAGAGATACCCGGTCCAACCTCCCGATTACGACATAGAGTCGAACGTCCTTATCCGATCGGCATCAGACTCATGAATGGGCCCAGACTCGAACCCAGTCAATCTTTGACTCGGCCGGTTCGCTCGCCGAGCGTATCCTTGATGCCGTGTAGGAGGCGATCAGGTGATGCGGCTGGGTTGCGATTTCCTGTGGAGTGAGGCCGTCTTCGTTGGGCACTTCGCCCACCTTTTGACCTTCGTAGTAGAACCTGATGACACCCGGCTCCCAGTCGGCGCCGAACACGTGCCAACCGCCGCCGACATTGGAGTAACACGCGCCGTGACCGACAGCCCCACTCGGTTCGTTCGCCCAGTGATGGTACCGAGAACAAGCGGAATAGTTGTCCGGACCCTCGGCGACGTCGATCTCCGTATCGTGGAGAGGGGAGAAGCTCCAGACAGTGGGGTGGTTCTTGATGCACCCGCCGGGGGGACAGAATGAGCCTGCCGAACCGGGCCAATATACCCGCCACTCGACATAACCATAGGTGTATTCGAACTTGTCATCAGTCGTCACGGCAGCGCCGGCCCATTCCGCCGTATGGGAGGGATTACCGCAGGTAGCAGGTTCATAGGCAACGGTCAGGTGTAGGTAGCCGTCGCCTGGCTGGCTGGCTCGTTTGGGCGAAACGCATTTTTCGCTGATGTCATTTGCCCCATCTGGGTAGCCGTTGGTCCAGGCGTTGGTATTCAGCCCTGCGGAGTTGAACTCGTCAGAAAATTTGAGCGTCCACGACCCGGACACCGGAGGTCCAGGCGGAGCGCTCGAGAACTGGCTCGTCCAGCCGTGCCAAGAGCCGGAGAAGAATTGGTTCATGTAGAGGTCACCGCCGCCACGGACGAAGAGATCGACGCGGCCCGGGCCCTCTGCTACCGCTGCTGGTCCGGAGGTCGCACTGGTCGGAATCCAGACCCAGTTGCTCCAGCTGGAGCCGTTCCAGCTGCGCTGTGCGATGTTGTTGTTCCCGTCTTTGGCGAAGACGTCAATCGTCGATTCGGTTTGGGTCGACAGCGTCGGGCCGGAGGTAAGGTAACCGCCGAGTGGCATCCAGCCCGACCAGGTGCCGTTGTAGTAGTCCTGGTAGAGCTGATGGTCGGTTCCCACGGCGTATACGCTGATCGTGCCGTTGGCATAGCTCTTGATCGCCGGGTGGTAGGAGATGCCACCGCCGAGTGAGATCCATGAGAGCCAACCGGTGGCCGCGCTCCACGTTTTGAACCAGACTGCGCCGTCGCAGCCGCGGACAACGACGTCAAGCCAGCCGTTGCCACGCCAGGACGACGCAGGGGCGGAGGTGGCGCAACCCCCGATCGAGCCCCATTCCGACCAGCCGTTGCCCGGGACGAAATAGCGATGGTAGATCGCGTTGTCCGGCCCCCGCGCGAAGACGTCGGTGATCGGTCCCGGGCGGATGTCGATCGAGGGGCCGGAGGTCAGCGTCATGCCGGTGAGCGCCGCCCACGGCGACCACTGAGTGCCCGTCCAGGCCCGGGTGACCAGGTTGCCGCTCGAGTCGCGCATGGCGATCGACACGTTGCCGGGGCCGTTGCTGGCCGCCGCAGGATCATCATCGACTACTTCGGCGAACGCCGCCGCCGGGAACGCCGCAAGGCACGCGGCAATGAGCAGCAGCGCCCACAAGTGCCCCTTCCAGGACCGAAAGACCTTTACACTCACAATTCCTCCCTGTTCGCATGAAAAAAGGTCCCCGTTCCTTAGACATCGATGTTTATCATGTTGCGACGAGGAACGCGAGCCGACGAGCAGCCAGAGAGAAGCGACTACCACGGTGGCGCGGATCAAGCAGGTCGTCGGCAGGGTTGGGCACCGGGATCCGATGACCGAGGAGACGGGCGCCGTGCGGGATTTCGACGAGCTCGTCGGTGAGCTCGACTACCCGATGTTCATCGTCACCACTCGAGCGGGCGATCAGCTAGGCGGCTGCCTGATCGGCTTCGCCACCCAGTGCAGCATCGACCCGCCGAGGTTCCTCGTCTGCCTCTCGGACAAGAACCGCACCACTCGCCTAGCCCAGGAAGCGGAGGCTGTCGCCGTCCATTTCGTCCCCGCCGCCGCAACCGAGCTGGCCGAGCTCTTCGGCGGCCAAACCGGCGACGAGGTAGACAAGTTCGCCCACTGCACCTGGCACGAAGGCCCCAAGGGCCTCCCCATCCTCGACGCCTGCGACAACTGGTTCGCCGCCACCATCCGCGCCCGCCACCCCCTGGGGGACCACATCGCCTTCCTCCTCGACCCCATCGAGGCCCAAGCCGGCACCTCCTTCGACGAATTCACCTTCCACCGTGCCCGCCGGATCGACCCGGGCCACGAGGCGTAGGCGAACACGACTGGCCTGCGCCTTCAAGGCTGCTCGATCACGTCAACGCGCCTGACAGGATTCGAACCTGTGACCTTCGGTTTCGTAGACCGAGGCGGTGGCTCTGCTGGGCTACGTGGAGCTAGGTTTCAAGCGGTTTTCGCGGAATCGCGATCGGCTGAGATCGGCTGGAAGCTGTGGGCTTCTTGCCCCATTTCTTGCCCCAGGACGGGTGCCGGGGTACGGACGGCCTCTCTCGACGATCAAGCCGGATCAGGCGCTCTTGCCGAGTGCCTCCGTTCTGCGTTTCTTAAAAGCCGCAGCGGCCCGGGCGAGTGCCGCCGGTTCCCAGTAGAGGAATTCGAGCAGGCTATCGACGAAACCTCGGATCAGAGGCACGTCTTCGACTTCCACCTCGAACTCCTTCTTGTGGCCGCCGTAGTTTCGGTAGTCGTAGACGAGGTGGGCTTGGTCGACGAGCGGCTTGGGGACCGCTGCCTCCTCGACCAATGCATTCAACTGGTCTCTTAGTTTCAACTTGTCGTCGATCCCACGGTCGGCGCAGACCTCTTCGAGCACCCGCCCCGCGCGCACAGCGAAGGCGTCGGGCGCATGCTGGAGCTCAAGCATCGCGCCGTAGCGGACGGCGACCCCCTGGGGAAGATCGGCGAGGTCGCGACGAGCCGGGTAGAGCACCTCGAGGTCGACTTCGTCGGGCTCAAAGTACTGATCTATCCACAGATAGCGGCAAAGCGTGAGCTCACCGCAGGCCGAACAGCGATCGACCTGGGCGATTCGCTGCACGTTCACCTCCTCGAAGAAGTTGGCGTTCTGGAGAACCTGGTTTTCGGACGTAAGCGTCACCGAGCCTTTCGACTCGAGAGTGCCCTCACGTCCACAGTGTCCGCATCGACCCGGCATCTTCTAGCGACAGTACCTGGCGCCTGTGTCTCCGCGTCCCGCCCGCCGCCTCCTTCTCCCTTTCGGTTCAGGTGCCGGGTGAGATCTCACGGATGCGCTAGGTCACGTCGGGTCCCGGTCGTCGCGGCCAGGCCCGAAGAGAAGCCGGCCCAGATTTATGTGGGTCTCCTTACCGGCGACGAGCCTCTCCTCCCAGGTTATGAGCTCCTCATTTCCCGGCAGCTCCTCCACCGCAAGGGAGGCCAGACGCTGAGCTTCGGCAAGCCGGCAGGCCTTGACCAGCTCCTCCGCGGCCACGACCTGAAGTGCCGCATCGACGCTCGGCACCAACTCCAACTGGGAGCGGCTCTCTCGTTCCAGCCTTCTCTCGGTCGCCAACTCGAGCCACTGGTCGACGCTCCAATCAGGGATCTCGCCGGAGAGCAGTCCGACAGCGAAGGCAGCCACCGAGGGGTCCTTCAAGAGGCCCTCGTGCCTGGACAACACGTCGTCGGCACCAGGCCGACGGTGCTCCGTCCTTGCCACCGTCCCGTGCCAGAGGGCGTAGATCGCAACCATGATCGCCTTGACCTCGCCGTCGCCGGTCCCCGGAAGTATCTCCTCGATCCGCTCGAGGACGGCAGCCATGGGGGCGACGGCCTCGACCTGACCGGAACCGGCGTCGGTCAGATTCGCAACGAGGCCGGAGAAGTAGCGTGGCGCCGACTCGTTGCTGAATCCGTCCGCTTGCCAGATCCAGTACTGCGGCGCCAACTGCGCCCGGAACATCCCCGGTAGCGCGGCTCGCCAGTTGAATGTGAGGTCGATGTCGGTAGGCGCACGATCGATGTAATTGCGAACGACGTGACGCGCCAATCGGGCGAGACCGTCGAGGGAGAGAATCGTCCCGAGCCCAGGCGGGAATGCGGTGTCGGAGGGTTCGCCGAGGAGCCAGGCCTCCGGCGGCAGCGCCTCGAGAGCGTGCACGTTGCGGGAGCGGATCCCGTAGGCGGTTTTCAGCGCGCGGTCGAGATCGGCACCTCGGATCGGCCGCACCACCCCTGCTGCCTCGGCGCGGAAGAACGATGGCGAGAGATGGTCCGTCACGAAGGCGACGAACCTGGCGGTCGAACCCAGCCTCTCGGCGTCCATCGCCGCCCGGCGCACCCGGTCACTGAGCGCGCGATCGGCGCCAGAGAGCGCATCGTCGAAGAGGTTGCGCTTTCGGCCGTCTAATTGCTGCCATGAAGGGGGCGGGGCGCTCGCGCCCTCGCTCAACGACTCAAGCGCGGCAACCAGATCGACGTAGGCGATCGTCGGATTGATCACGGCACGCTGCGTCGCGTGGACGATCCGCCCGATTGCCCTCATGGCAGCCTCGTAGTTCTCTCGGCGCAGACCGAGGAGGGACGTCATAAACTCCCGGAACTCGTCGAGCTCCTCCTCGCCTACGAAAAGCGCCGGATCGAAGGTACGACGAAAGAGCTGTGATGCGGACGGTTCGACACGTCCCCCCGTCTGGGTCGGTACGAGCCGTCTAACGAGGTCGCCGTCGCTGCTGAAGACGGCGTTGAATCCGAAGGAGAGCACGTCGGCCAGCTGTTCGAGAAGCTCATCACCGCTCGTCGCGACGAGGCCAAATGTCTCCCCGTCAGGGTACTCGGCCTCGAGATGCTCGGTTACGCTCACCGTCACCGAGGAAACGGAGTGATGATCCGTCGAGGGGGCTAATTCACCGACCGGAAGCACAATCGGGTCACCCCGGAGAAAATCGCGATTCGTGTAGATGACGCGGCGGTGAACGGTGGAGTTCAGCGGCACTCCTCGGCGGAAATACCGTTTCGTCACGATCTGTAACACGTCCGATCACCACCTTCCCGCCGTCTTGCCTTAACCCAGCTTTCACACCGTCGGTGTGAGGCGCAGCGTCTCAGGGGACCGCTACGCGGCCCGCTGCTCTGGATCGGCAAAGGTCATCCCATCCGCGATTCGGCGGGTCGCCGCCTCGAAGGCGCGCTCGATCTTCGATGCCCGTGCCTTGTATCTGGGCGCCTGCGGATCATCGGCCAACCAAGCCTTCAGATCAAGATGGCGATAAGGCTCGGCGGTCTTCCGCGCGAGCAGGTCCGGCAGTGGCGTCCCTCCCTCGACCAAGCCACAGAGGAGCTCGTACTCCTCCGGGTCGAGGAGCGTCAGGGGGCGGACCTTCGGCTGCCCGAAGGCGCCGGGGAGTTTCTGCATGAGGAAGCTCCAGAGCGCGGGCGTCTGCATCGGGACACCCGCGGAGACCACGATAGGCCAAATGTTTTTGAGTCTGCCTGGGTCGTCGGGAAAGGGCGCATCACCAGCGAGGATCCGGTCGATGCATCTCGTCAGTTGTCGGCATTTACCGATCAGGACCCGCTCCAGATCCTCATGGGCCTCGGCACGGTCGCCTTCGATCAGGGTCGATGCCCGAAAGCGACTGTTGGTCGCCTCGACGAGGATTAGATCGGTGACATAGTCGATCGCCACATCACAGGTCTTGCCGGACTTGCCGCGCACGTAGGAACGATCGCCATGAACTCGGACTCCGAGGGTGCCCTTGTGAACGTCGCGTGCGAGATCGACGCAGTAGGTCTCATAAAGGCGACCGGCGAACGCGGCATAGCCCGGGGCGGCGCCCTTCTTGCGCGCGATGTTCAGCGCGCGGTGGTGGAATCCCTCCGAGAACCAGCTTTCAACGAAGCGTGGAGACAAAAGGATCAGGTCGCCGTTGCAGCAGCGCAGGAACGGCGTCGTCTTGAATGGTCGTACCTCCCACAGCAGACGCCGCACGCCCTCGCCGCGGGTGGCGAACTCGTCGCGAAAATCGTCGCGAGAGCGGGAGATCAAGGCCAATGCCTCGTCTCGTCGATCGGCGAGACCTGCAGTTCGCAACAGGCGATCAATCGCATCGGCCCCGATCCGGGTCTTCGTCTTGGATCCATCGAATACATCCATACTTGCCGAGAAGGCCATCATCAGTCGGGTCTGCTCCTCTGCACTCAGGCCGAGCTCATCCTCGTACCACCGATCAAGCGGGCAGTAGCTCTCGAACCCTCTCGCCATTGCCGAGCGGGCGATCTCGAGCAACAGATCGACGCGGGTTACCTCCTCCATGATCTGAGGGTGCGAATAGAGGGCGGAGAGTTGAATCAGATAAGGCAGCCAGGTTTCACCGTCGGCAAACTCGCTGGCCACCTCGTCGCGCTCGACATCGACGATCGAACCGGAGGCAAGAAGGAGGCGTTTGAAGAGAGGATGTTCCTCGGCGAGCATCTTTTCCCCGGGGGCCGAGGGCCGTCCGCCGTCGATTAGGAGCTGCATCAAGGCAAAGAGGTTCTGCTCGGCAAATACATGGGCTCCGGGATTGCCACGTAGCGCCGAGCGGATCCGGTCAAGAACCGGTGCGCCCTCGAAGACCATCTCGGCAAGGGCCAGCTGGCCCTCGGCTCTACGCCCGGCGCCGACAAGCCGGGCGGCGAGTATCGAGATTAGTTCGATCGCAGGCTCAAAACCGAGCGCACCGACGATCTGTTCGAGGCCAGGAATCGTGGTCACCGGTAGTTCGAGCATGTCCTCATTAATGAAGGGATGAAGTTGGTCGGTTGCGTCGACCGGGGTATGGAAGGCGACCGGCTGCGGAGCCGGCAGGAGCTCGGGCGGAAGATCGGGAGGTGGCGGCGAGGGGATCGACTCCCTGAGCGTCGATGGGAGGCTCAAGCCACTCGGGGAAACCCACCAGTCAGGTGCGATGAGTCGAGGATCTAGCGAGCTCACTGCTCTAATCTTTGCAAGCCGCCAGGTCGGGTCAACTTGGATCCCGGCTTGCCTAGGCCGCGATGTCGCGCTCCCGTTTCCAGACCTCGACGAAGCTCTCCAGCGCCTCGTCATCGAGCTCAATAGAGCCGCGTACGGTCGTCATGCTCGTGTCCCAGGGGCGGTTCTTCTTCCTGCAGGGGGTCAGCAACACGCCGACGGTCGCCGGCTCCTCCGCCCCGACCCGCTCGGTGAACTCATGATGGCGCAGTTCGACCCAGGCGCGAAAGGCGAGTTGGATTTCCCGGTCGAAGCGAGAACACACGCCAAGTGCGATCTGGGTGGATCCGTCGAGCGTGATCCTGCGGTGGTGCCATTCGACCTCGCCCCGCGGCACCTTGAGGACCCGCTCGAATTTCTCCCTGAGATGGCGGGCGACCGCTGCCCGCTGCCCTGGGAACAGCCGGTCGAGATCGGCCAGGGCGAGGAAGCGGAGCTCCTCGTCGCCCCCCTTCAAGGTCGTTCTCGCAATGTCCTCGAGGATCGTCCGATAGAGGCGTTGCTCGGCCTCGTCCTCGCCAGCCACCGGCGCGAGCGGGAGCAGAGGCTCGCTATGAACCTCCACCCCGGGGAGGACGTGTGACGCAGGAAGTGGAGTCGGCTCGGCGTCCTCGTCGGCCATCGCAAGCTCGTAATAGCGGACCGGCTCGTCACCTAGGGCAAGCCCCTCACCGGCCACCCTTCGCAGATAACGCCCGACCGCATGGGTCGATTTGAGCTGGTCGAAGAGGAAATCCCAGTCACGACGCAAAAGCGCGATCCCGTTCTCGGGCACATCAACCAGCACTTCGGGCGGCGGCGCGGGGTGGTCGACGATTACGACGATCAGCCAATCGAGGGAGTTGCCGTCGAGCTTGATGGTGCGGCCCCGCAGGTTCGTCAGAGAACCCGGGCGACGGCATAGCTCGCGGATCGTCCCCGAACCCTGGGACATCGCGCGGCCGACCTGCTTGACGAGCCAGCGACGCTCCCGGTCCTCCACCTCGCCAGATGCCTCACGGCTCTTGACCTGCAGGACGACACCGAGGTCGCCGAGGACCAGGAGCCCGTCTCCCAGCTCGCGCACACCCGAGGTGCGACGCCGGAGGCTCTGGGGAAAGACGAAGTCCGGCAGGCCCCAGAGGGAAGCCGCATCGTGGGTCGCATCCTCCGCCTCCTTGCCTTGGCGCTCGATCAGTCGGAGCGGCATGGCCGGCGGAATACGACGGACCACGAGGCCTTGACTCGTCTCGATCACGAGATCCAGGCCAGCCTCCTGCCCGACCCCAGAGATCGCTGCGAGTCGACGCTCCCCCGAAGGAAGACCTTCGCAGCACTTCTTGTACTTCTTGCCGCTGCCGCAAACGCAAGGATCGTTTCGCCCGACCTTGGTCATCGGTCGAGCATAGGAACTCGCCCGGCGCTTCCAAATCGCGCCTATCGCAGCCTCTGAGCCACGGCAGATCCGGAAAGCTCCGCTGCCAGATCCAGGGCTGGCACCATTTCCGCATCGATCAGGTGCCCGTAGGTGTCAAGCGTATACGCCGCCGAGTGATGTCCCATCCAGCGTTGAAGACGCAACGGCGAGAGCCCCCGCTCGATCAGCATCGACGCGCATGTGTGTCGGAAGGCGTGGAAGCCGATGCCTGATAGACCCGCCCGCTCGACGGCTGGCACCAGCACGCGGTAGCGGACGTTGTCTGTGTTGAGCGGGGTGCCCCTCGCGCTCGGGAAGACAAGGTCCTCCTCCCCGGCCTCGGGTTCCCGGCGTGCGGCAAGTCGGGCGGCAAGACCCGGGTCGAGCGGGACGCAGCGCCTGCCGAACCTGGACTTGGGTGCGCCAACCACACCGCGGACGATCGAACGCCGGACCCAGAGGCAGGGTGCTCGTAAATCTAGGTCCATCCAGCGGAGCGCGATCGCCTCCGATACCCGGAGGCCGGTCGAGGCAAGGAGATCGAAGAAAGGCAACCACTCCGCGGGGATCCCGGCGAGCACGCCGCGTAGCTGCTCGCGGGTCAGGAAGCGTCCCTGTTCGAAGTGCCAGCCGTTGCCCCCTCGCCGCCGTGGCAGGAGTAGAGCCTTCGCCGGTTCGCCAACGACGAGGCCTTCCCGCTCCGCTTCGGCCAGGCAGAGCCGCAAAGGGACTAGCACGTTCGCGATCGAGCGATCCGAGAGGCGCCCACGCTCGCCGCGATAGGCCGCAAGCCAGGTGACGAAACCCTGCAGCTTGTCTCGGTCGAGCTCGGCCAGCCGGATGTCCAGCGGGAAATAACGGAAGGCAAAGGTCGTGATCAGGCGGCGGTACTCGCGCCGCGTCCGCTCGGCGACGGTGTCACGGCCAAGACCGGCGTGGCCGTCAACCCAGCGAAGCGCGTGGCTGCGCAGTGTCGGCCCGAGCCGCTCGGCCCGCGCCTCCGCCTGGCGAGCTACCTTGACCGCCCGTGCCTCGGCGAAGCTCGAAACCGTCTCTTTGCGCTGGCGCCCGTCCCGCCGGTAGACGGCGACGTAGCGACGCCCGCGCCTGTAGACCCCAGGGTACGGAGTGCGTATCAGCGCATCCGGAGAGCGTTTCCGTTGCCGAGTTGCCGGCAGTGTTGCCACACTCGGGACTTCGACAAGGCATTGCAGACCCCTGGAATGCCGCATGGCGCCGAGCTTTTCGGCCATAACGGCACGAACGCGCCTGACAGGATTCGAACCTGTGACCTTCGGTTTCGTAGACCGACGCTCTATCCAACTGAGCTACAGGCGCGGGTGGCCGGTTGGGGCCGGCGAGGATCGAGATTAAAGGATGCGGGCCGGTTTCAGGCGAGTCGGGCGCTGATGGTGATCTCGGGCACGCCGGCCAGGGCGCGGGAGACGACGCAGCCGTCCTTGGCTTTCTCGGCGTAGGAGTTGAAGGCCTCCTCGTCGAGGCCGGGGACGGAGCCCGTCACCTCGAGGTCGATCTTGGCGATCGTCGGCAGCTCGTCGACGATCCGGAGCTGGACCCGCGCCTCGGCTTTGATCGACTCCGGTGGATGGTCGGCTTCGGTGAGGATCAGACTCAGGGCCATCGCGAAGCAGCCGGCGTGGGCGGCGGCGATCAGCTCCTCGGGGTTGGTGCCCTCGCCCTCCTCGAAGCGGGAGCTGAAGGAGTAGTTGCCCTCGAAGACGCCGTCGCCGACCTTGACGGTGCCGCTGCCGCCTTTGAGGTCGCCCCTCCACTCCGCGCTGCCGTTCCTCGTTGCCATGCTCGCTCCTTCGATCTCGGGTTTGCAGGATCCACCTACCCGGTTGGCGCGGTCTCATCTTCTGAGGCGTAGGCGGCGAGGAGCTTCTGCTCGCCCTCCTTGTCGGGGAAGCGGGTCGCTACCAAGAGGGCGCCGAGGAGGATGGCGACGATGCCCGCCACGTAGGCCCAGGAATCTCCGTGGAGGAAGGCGCCGCGGGCTCCTTCGACGATCGATTCGGCGTAGCGGGGGTGCTGTTCGGCCACGGCCGCGGCGCTGGAGAAGGATTTGGTCAGCTCGCTTTCGACGCTGGTGGTGATGTCCTGGGGGGCTGAGGCGACCGCTGCGGTCGCGGCGGCGGCGTAACCCGCGGTGAGCAGAGCGCCGAGGATGGACTGCATGATCGCCCCGCCCAGGTCCCGCTGCAGGTCCGCCGTCGCTGAGGCCATGCCCGCCCGCCGCACCGGCACCGAGGTGGTCAGCGAGCGCGAGGCCGGGGTGCCGGCGAAGCCGACCCCGATGCCGATCAGCAGGTAGCCGAGGCCGACGTGCCAGTACTGGGCGTTCTCGTCCCAGAGCAGCAGCATCACCACGAAGCCGGCGAGGCAGAAGGCGTAGCCGAGGAGGAGGGTGAAGCGGGCGCCGCGGGTCTCGACCAGGTGGGCCGAGCGCGGCGCCACGATCACCATCCCGATCGCCCCCGGCAGGATCGCCAGGCCGGCGTCCAGGGTCGAGTACTCGAGCACGTTCTGCAGGTACTGCTGGCCGATGAACATCGCCGCCATCAGCGAGCCGAAGACGATGATCCCGGCGCAGGCCGCGACCCAGAAGATCCGCCGCCGGGCGACCTCGAGGTCGTAGAGCGGCGTCGCCGTCCGCCGCTGCCGCAGCACGAAGGCGACGACCGCGGCGATGGCAACGACGCCGAGCCCGGCCGCCGCGGCCTTCGCTCCCGGCACCGGCGCGAAGTTGATCGCCAGGACGAGGGCGGCGACCATCACCACCGAGAGGATGCCGCCGAGGTTGTCCACCGGCCCGGAGGTCTCGTTGACGTGGGCGGGGACGAAGCGCCAGGCGAGGTAGAGGGCGAGCGCTGCCAGGGGCAGGGTGACGAAGAAGACCGATTCCCAGGCGAACTGGGTCAGCAAGGCGCCGGAGACAAGCGGCCCGAGCGCCGAGATCCCTCCCCCGAGCGCCGACCAGAGGGCGATCGCCTTCGTCCGCTCGGGCCCGCTCCAGAGCGCGGTGATCAGCGCCAGCGTGGTCGGGAAGGCCATCCCGGCGGCGAGGCCGCCCAGCAGGCGGGCGGCGAAGAGGACGCCGATCGTGGGGGCGAAGCCGGCGAGGAGCGAGGCCGGGATCGCCAGCGCCGTCCCCCCCAGCAGCATCTGCTTACGCCCGTGGGCGTCGCCGAGCGCGCCGAGGTAGAGCACCGAAGCGGCGAGGCCGAGCGAGTAGCCGACGGCGACGAGGTCGAGCCCGGTCTGGCTCGCGTCGAAGGCCTTGCCGATGTCCGGCAGAGCGACGTTGGCGACGGCGAGGTTGAGGTTGGCGACCGCGGCGACGGAGATCAGCGCCGCCAGCACCAGCTTCGCCCGCGGCGGCGACGTGCTCGACGCGGACACCGGCGCGGTAGCGGTCGCGTCCATGGCTTCTACCCTAAACGCCCTTTGCGCATAGGCTGACGCGATGACCAAGTGGGCCGTCCTCGGCGTCCTCTCCGCGGCGCAGTTCCTGATGGTCCTCGACCAGGCGGTGATGAACGTCGCGATCAGCCAGCTGGTCGAAGACTTCGACACCACGGTGACGACGATCCAGGCGGTGATCGCCCTCTACGCGCTGGTCATGGCCGGGCTGATGCTCACCGGCGGCAAGCTCGGCGACATCTATGGCCGCCGCCGCGTCTTCGCGATCGGGCTGGTCATCTACGGGATCGGCTCCGGGCTGACCGCCGCCTCCTGGAGCGTCCCCTCGCTGATGCTCGGCTGGTCGATCCTCGAGGGGATCGGCGCCGCCCTCGTCCTCCCCGCCCTGGTCGCCCTGGTCGCGGGCACCTACCGTGACAAGGACCGTGCCGTCGCCTACGGCGTCCTTGGCGGCGTCGCCGGTGCCGGGATCGCGGTCGGCCCGATCCTCGGCGGCTGGGTCACCACCGACTTCACCTGGCGCCTCGTCTTCGTCGGCGAGGTGATCGTCGCGATCGGGATCCTGATCGGCACCCGGTTGATGGCCGAGCCCGAGAGCGAGGGTGAGCGCCCCGTCCTCGACTGGGTCGGCGGCGTCCTCTCCGCGGCCGGGCTCGCGGTCCTCGTCTTCGGCGTCCTGCAGGCGAGCAACTGGGGCTGGTTGGCGCCGCGCAACTCGCCGATCGCCCCGTTCGGGTTCTCGCTGACGCCGTTCGTGATCGCCGCCGGCGGCGTCCTCCTCGGCGCCTTTGTCAGCTGGGAGCAGCGGCGCGAACGCCGCGGCGAAGAACCGCTGATCGACCTCGGCCTGCTGAAGATCCCGCCGCTGCGCAGCGGCGTGGCGATGTTCCTCGCCCAGAACCTGATCCTGATGGGGATCTTCTTCACGATCCCGCTCTTCCTGCAGATCGTCCAGGGCCTCGACGCGCTGGAAACCGGGATCCGGATGCTGCCGACCTCGGTCGGGCTCTTCGTCAGCGCGATCGTCGGCTCGAGCCTGGCGACGCGCTTCGCGCCGCGGGCGCTGGTCCGCACCGGCCTCGTCCTCGTCTTCGTCTCCTCCCTGCTGCTGCTGGGGACGATCGAGCCCGAGCTCGACAACGCCTCCTTCCTCTTCGCGATGGGGGTGCTCGGAGTCGGGATGGGCCTGGTCGTCTCCCAGCTCGGCAACGTCGTCCAGTCGGCGATCGGCGACGAGCAGCGCAGCGAAGCCGGCGGCCTGCAGTACACCGCTCAGCAGCTCGGCTCCTCGCTCGGCACGGCGCTGCTCGGCGCGATCGTGATCACCGGCCTGATCGCCGCCTTCACCGGCAACGTCGCCGACGACCCGCAGATCTCCGACCGGGTCGAACAGCAGGTCGAGGTCCAGCTCAGCTCCGGCGGCAGCTTCGTCGCTTCAGACGAAGTCCGAGAAGCCGCCGAGGCCGAACGCCTCGGACCGCGGACGACCGACGCGCTCGTCTCCCATTACGAAGACGCGCAGCTGAAGGCGCTGAAGCTCGCCTTCCTCGTTGCCGCCCTCTTGGTGCTGGCGTCGTTCTGGTCGACGCGGCGGCTGCCAGCCGAACGCCTTATCGCTTGAGCCGCACGTGCCAGCGCACGTTGGCCGCGGCGACGACGGCACCGTCGGCATCGGTCAGCTCGACCTCGCAGGGAAACTCGACCTTGCCGTCGGCATCGAGCGTCTCGTGCGCCTCGGCGGCGGCGATGCCGAGCTTCGCCTTGGCGGTGATCGGGCCCTTCGCGACTTTGTCGTAGGAGATCTCGGCGCTGCGGGCCAGCGGGGTCAGCTCGCCCATGCGCTCGGCGAAGGCGCCGACGAAGGCCGCGCCGGATGCCGTCTCGGCGGCGGTGAAGAGGGCGCCGGCGTGCTGGGAGCCGACGTGGTTCAGCAGCTCGGGACGCTCGGGCATGACGACGGTCGCCTCGCCCTCGCTGATTTCGGTGATCTCCAGGTTGAGGTGGCCGACGAACGGCACCGCCTGGCTCATCCCTTTCGCGATCAGGTCGAAGTCGGTCATCGCCTCCACCCTACCTTCAGTGAGTCTGTGAAAGCTGACGCATAACGTCAGGTTTGACGGACTCGCTAGCGGCCGTGGAACTCGGCGTGGCCGGGGCCGCCGTGCTCGAGGAAGGTCTGGACGGCGTTCTGCAGGTCCTCGCTCGCGAACAGCTCGCCGGCTTCGGTCCGCACCGCCTCGTCAGCCGCCGGGATCCCGCCTTCGCGGAAGCGACGGAGGATGTGCTTGGTCATCGCGTGCGCCTTCGTCGGGCCTTCGGCCAGTTCCTGCGCCAGCTTGCGCGCTGCGGCGTCGAAGTCATGGTCCTCGAAGATCAGGTTGACGACGCCCCAGCGCTCCATCTCCTCGGCGTCGAAGATCCCGCCCGACATCACGAAGTGGCGCGCGCGGCCGCTGCCGGCCCGCTCGGCCAGCCGCTGGGTCCCGCCCATCGACGGCGTCAGCCCGACCACTTTCTCGACCAGCCCGAACTTCGCCTTCGGCGAGGCGACGATCAGGTCGCAGGCGAGCGAGAGCTCGAAGGCGGCGGTGAGAGTCAGCGCGTGGGCGGCGAAGACGACCGGGGCCGGCAGCAGTTCGACCTTGTCGATCATCTCCAGCAGCTCGGTCCAGAGCGCGCTCCCCTGCTCCGGGGTCAGCCCGGAGAAGACGTGGACGTCGACGCCGCCGGAGACGGCGCGGCCCTCGGCCCGGATCAGCAGCGCCCGCGGCGGCTCGGCGGCGACCGCGTCGACCGCCGCCCGCAGGTCGTCGATCATCCGCTGGTCGAAGAGGTTGAGCGGTGGGCTGTCGAGGGTGATCACGGCGAGGTCGCCTTCGCGCTCCAACCGTGCCGCGGGGTTTGCGCTCATAGCTCCGGCACCCTATGGACCTCGAACAGGTTCGTGCCGAGTTCCTGTCCGTCGAGGCCGGCGGTAATCGCGACCAGATCGCCCGGCGCGGCGATCCCGTGTTTGGCCGCCTCCTTGGCGCAGTGGCCGAGCAGGCTGCGCAGCTCGGTCCCAAAGTCGCTCTGCACCGCGGTGACGCCGAAGAGGAGGCCGACCCGCCGCACCGTCTCTATATACGGGGAGACCGCGAGCACCGGCACGTCGGGCCGGTGGGCGGAGACGAGGCGGGCGGTGCGGCCGGTGTTGGTCGGCACCACGATTGCTTTGAGGCCGAGCCGGTAGACCGCGCCCACGGCGCTCTGGGCGACCGAGTCGGCGACGTCCTGCGTCGCCTGGTCGGTGCGGCGGAACAGCCACTCGGCGTAGGGGAGGTCGGGCTCGGTCGCGCGGGCGATCCGGTCCATCGTTTCCACCGCCTCGACCGGGTTCTGGCCGACCGCGGTCTCCTCGGAGAGCATCACCGCGTCGGTGCCGTCGTAGATCGCGTTGGCGACGTCGGTCACCTCGGCCCGGGTCGGGCGCCGCGCGGTCACCATCGAGGCCAGCATCTGCGTCGCCGTGATCGCCGGTTTCGAGACCCGGCCGGCGGCGCGGATCAACCGCTTCTGCTCGATCGGCAGCTGCTCGATCGGGACTTCGATCCCGAGGTCGCCGCGGGCGACCATGATCCCGCCACCGGCGGCGCGGACGATCTCCTCGATGTTCTCGGCCGCCTGCTGGCGCTCGATCTTGGCGATCACCGGGATACGCGAGCCGAGCTCTTTCAACCGCGCCGAGACCGGCTCGAGGTCGGCGGCGGTGGAGACGAAGGAGACAGCGAGCAGGTCGACGCCGTTCTCGACTGCGAACTCGACCCAGCCGAGGTCGACGCCGGTGGTCGCCGGCAGGTCGGCGCCGCCGGGGATGTTCATCCCCTTGTGCGAGGAGAGGGTGCCGCCGACCTCGACGTCGGCGCCGACGCCCTCGTCCGCCGCGGCGCCGCTGACCCGCAGCCGGATCGCGCCGTCGGCGAGGTAGACGAGCTGGTCGGCGTGCAGATCCGAGACCCCCGACCACTGGACCGGGATCGTGTCGCGGTCACCCTCCACCTCCTCCGGCGTCAGGGTCACGTGCATCCCGGTCTCGAGCTCGGCGACGTCGTTCCGCAGCGAGCCGATCCGCAGCTTCGGCCCCGGCAGGTCGCCAAGAATGGCCACCTCGCGCCCGACCCGCTCGCTCGCCGCCCGGATCGCCGCGATCGTCTCGGCCTGCCGATCCTGGCCCGCGTGCGAGAAGTTCAAGCGGAAGACGTCGGCCCCAGCGGCGACCAGCTGCTCGAGGACGGCAGGCGCCCAGCTCGCCGGCCCGACCGTGGCGATGATCTTCGTCCGTCGCCCCAGATGGGCGCCATCCGTCCCCTCAGCTCTCTCGTTCATCTCCGCGGACTGTAGAACCTGCTCGCCTCGGAGTACCTACAATCGAGCGAAGCGCGTGGAGAGGTGGCCGAGTGGCTGAAGGCACTCGCCTGCTAAGCGAGTAGGGGGCGCAAGCTCTCTCGAGGGTTCGAATCCCTCCCTCTCCGTTCGAGTCAGAGCCACCCGAAAGACTTTCCCTCTTAGATAGGGAACGAAGGCCAAGTTTCGGTTCGGCCGTCTGAGAGCTATTGAATGACTGACGAAACACCGCTTGATCCGATCCCTGATCCAGGTGAGAGGTTGGCCATGCCTGGCAACCCCCATCCCGACGAGGTCATTGACTACCTACAAGCACAGCTGAAACGGGACACCTTCTACGCTGGCTGGAGGGCTGGCTTCTTCCAAGCCTTTGAGATCTGGGGCGGGGAGCGACCCAAAGAGATTCCGAACACCTGGATTGCGGATGACGCCTTCAGGTCGCTTGAAGGGGAACCCGAGTTATCAGGGTCGGTAGTCGATACAGAAGGTGTGCCTGACGTGCACGTTGAGTGGCGCATCTTCTTCCAGGGCTGGATGGCCGGAGTCAGGTACGGCCACGAGCACTCAGAGGGCAAGCCTGCCAAGTTCCCGCCAGAGTCAGTGGCCTTCACGCAGTTCGAAGTCCACAAAGCAACCCGGTCCACAGGAGAAGGTCAATGAAACTGAAGGAGCTAAGCCCGCCGAGCAATGCCCGCTATATAGAGGGTGGAGAGCTAGAACTAGGCGATGGAACCTTCGTATCGGTTTACCGATACCCGGAGGGCGAAATCCGCGTCCAGACCAAGAACTCAGATCCAGATATCGGTCGCTTCGCTGTTGTCCATCTTGCCTCGGCATCAGGAAATCACGAGGGAACCCAGATCAAGCTCATTCCCGTCCGGGACCTCGAGTAGCACGACGTTTGCCCTCCCGCTCCGTTCGATGCCGCGGGTAGGCTGGCGCCGTGCCCGTCCCTTCGCAGTCGCACGAGCGCTACGAGCGGGTCTTCGCCGACGTCGAGGCGCCGTTTGCGTTTGTCGATCTCGATGCGATGTGGGCCAACGCGGAGGGGATGCTGGAGCGGGCGGCGGGGAAGCCGGTACGGGTGGCTTCGAAGTCGATCCGCTGCCGGGCGCTACTGGGGGCGATCCTCGGGCGGGACGAGCGGTTCCGGGGGTTGATGACCTACACGCTGCCGGAGACCCTGTGGCTCGCCGAGCAGGGATTCGAGGATCTGCTGCTCGCCTATCCGACCGCCGACGCCGGGGCGCTGGAGGAGCTGGCGCTGCGCTCGGCGGCGAACCCTGAGGGGGCGCCGATCGTGATGGTCGACTGCGTCGAGCACCTGGAGATGATCGAGTCGGTGCTGGGCAAGGGGGCGCCGCCGATCCGGGTCTGCATCGACGTCGACGCCAGCTGGTGGTGGCTCGGCGGTCGGGTCAAGATCGGCCCGAAGCGCTCGCCGATCCACACGGTCGACCAGGCGGTGGCGCTGGCACGGGAGATCGAGAAGCGGCCGCAGATCGAACTCGACGCGCTAATGGCCTACGAGGGGCAGATCTCCGGCGTCGGCGACCTGCCGCCGGGCCGGCGCCTGCGCGGCGCCGCGATCCGCTTCATGCAGAAGCGCTCGGCGGCGGAAATCGCCGAGCGGCGGGCGGCGGTCGTCGTCGCCCTCAGCGAGTTCGTCGAGCTGGAGATCGTCAACGGAGGCGGCACCGGCAGCCTCGAATTCACCGCGGCCGAGGAGGCGGTGACCGAGGTGACCGCCGGCTCCGGCTTCTACGCGCCGGTCCTCTTCGACCACTACAGCCGCTTCAGCCTCACCCCGGCGGCGGCCTTCGCGCTGCCGGTCACCCGCAAGCCCTCCGAGTGGGTGGCGACGGCGCTCGGCGGCGGCTATCTCGCCTCCGGACCCGGCAACCCGGGTCGCCTACCGGAGCCGTGGTTGCCGGAGGGCCTGCGGTTCGACGAGGAGGAGGGCGCCGGCGAGGTGCAGACGCCGCTGCTCGGTGAGCCGGCCGGGTCCCTCGGCGTCGGCGATCGCGTCTACCTGCGCCACGCCAAAGCCGGCGAGCTCTGCGAGCGCTTCGACACCCTCCACCTGGTCGAAGGCGACGCGATCGTCGACGAGGTCCCCACCTACCGCGGCGACGGCAAGGCGTTTCTCTAGCCGGCGAACTGCATCAAATTCTGGCCCTATGACCACCAGAATTTGATGCAGTTCGAGCTAGAAGCCTAGGACGCGGTCGGTGTAGTCGTTGCTGAAGACGCGCTGCGGGTCGAGGAGGTCGCGGGCGCGCTGGAACTGCTCCCAGGCCGGGTAGCGCGGCGCCAGCGTCGCGGCGGTCTGGAAGTGGCGCTTGCCCCAGTGGGGGCGGCCGCCGTAGTCGTCCATGATCGCCTCGACCGCCTCGAAGTAGGGACGCCACTCCATGCCGCGGTACTGGTGGACGGCGATGTAGGCGGTGTCCCGCTCGTGGGCGGGGCTGAGCGAGGCGTCGTCGCCGGCGGAGACGCGCATCTCGATCGGGAAGAAGACCGGGTAACGGTTCGAGCGCACCCACTCGACCACCCGCCCCGCCGCCTCGGGGCCGTGCTCGCGCGGCAGCGCGTACTCCATCTCGGTGAAGCGGACGCGGCGGTCGTTGGCGAAGACGCGGTCGCTGCGGTCGCTGGTGCGGCTGCCGGAGGCGAGCCGGCCGGCGAGGCGCGAGAGCGCCGGGATCAGGCGGGGGATCGCCTTCCCGGTCGCCGCCAGCGCCTCCAGCGCCCAGTTCTCGAGGATGACGTCGTTGAGGTAGGCGGCGGCGCGACCGCGCGGCCGCGGCGCCTCCTCGGTCCGATTGCGCTCCAAGACCAAGGCCAGGTCCGAGTAGGGAAAGCTGAAGAGCTCGAAGTGGTCGTGGGCGTCGGCCCGCTCGTCGAAGGCATCGAGCACCTCCCCGCGCGGCTGCGGCGCGTCGACCCGCAGCAGGGTGAAGGCCGGAACGCAACGCAGGGTCACCGCCGTGATCACCCCGAGCGCTCCGACCCCGATCCGCGCAGCCCGCAGCAGCTCGGCGTCGGTCGCCGCCGCCAGATGGCGGACGCTGCCGTCGTCGAGGACCAGCTCCAGCCCCTCGACCTGGGCCGAGATGTTGCGCAGCCGCGCCCCGGTCCCGTGGGTCCCGGTCGAGATCGCCCCGGCGATCGTCTGGCGATCGATGTCGCCGAGGTTCTCCATCGCCAGGCCGAGCCCGGCGAGCTGCTCGTTGAGGTCGGCGAGGATCGTGCCGCCTCCGACCCGGACCAGGCCCGACTCCGGGTCCGCGTCCTCGATCCCGCTCAAGCCCTCGAGCCGGATCATCGTCCCCTCGGTCAGCGCCGCCTCGGTGAAGGAATGGCCCGAGCCCGCCACCCGCACCTTCCCCCCCGCGGCCGCGGCCGCAACGACCGCCTCGGCCAGCTCCTCGCGATCAGACGGGCGGACGATCCGGGCCGGCCGGCAGGACTGGTCTCCGGCCCAGTTCGCCCACTCCCCGGTTGCGGTCCGCGCTCCTCGTCCCATCCGCCGAGCCTAACCCGAGGCGGGATGGGGTTCGGTACCCGGCTCCATCGCTCGAAAGGCGTAGATGACGGTCAGCGCCAGCAGCAGCGCGATCGCCAGGCTCGGCGCTGCGTTGCCGGTGAGGCTGGCGACGACGCCGCCGCCGATCCCGCCGATCACCTGCCCCGAGGCCCAGGCCATGTTGGAGAGGCCGGCGGCGAAGCCCTGGTGGAGGCTGCTCTCCTCGGCGGTGTCGGAGATCAGCGTCAGCGCCGGAGCGAAGCAGAGGCCGGCGCCCAGCGACGTGATGATGAGCCCGGCGATCACCACCCCCAGCGTCGCGGCGGCGGCGATCGTGATCATCGCCACCGCGCAGATCGTCAGCCCGCTGACGTAAGGCAGCCGCCGCCCGACCCGGTCGGAGATGCGGCCGGCGAGCGGGGCGAGGACCGCCTCCAGCGCCGCGCCGACGATGAACCCGGCGGCGATCACGCCGTGGCTGCCGCCGAGGGCGTCGATCCGCAGCGGCACCAGCACCTCGATCGCCCCGAACATCACCGAGGGAACGGCGACGAAGGCCGCGGCCTCGAGGACTGGTCGGCTGAGCAGCGTATCCATCACCTCGTGCAGGGTCTGCGTCTCCGGCGCCCGCGTCTCCGGCAGCCTCGAGGCGGCGATGGCAAGCAAAACCGTGATCACCAGGACCGAGCTGAAGACCGGCCCGGTCCCGATCGAACCGGCGACCGCGCCCAGCGCCGGCCCGAGCAAGGCCCCGGCCACCGCGGTCCCCAGGGCGGTGCCGATGATCGAGCCCCGCTTCTCCTCCGGCGCGGTCGTGATCAGCCAGGTGAGCGCGCCGGACCAGATCAGCGCCCCGGCGATCCCTTGGATAAAGCGGGCGGCGTCGAGCAGGTAGATCTGATCGGCGAAACCGAAGACCAGGCTCGCCACCCCCAGCAGGAGCAGGCCGTTGATCACGGTCTTGCGCGGCCCCATCCGGCTGGCGACGAAGCCGGCGGGCAAGGAGCCGAGCAGGGTGCCGGCCGCATAGGCGGCGGAGAGGACCCCCGCTTCGGCCTTGGTCAGCCCGAGATGGTCGACGTACTCCGGCAGCAGCGGAGCGATCGCGGCGAAGAAAGCGACGTCGATGAAGATCATCGCCGACGCGAGTAAGAGGAGCCGGCGCACCGATGCATCCAATCAGGTGGGCGACCTCAACTCCGCTTCGCTTTAGCATTGCCTGAGCGCTCCGGAGGGGTGGCAGAGCGGTTGAATGCGGCGGTCTTGAAAACCGTTGGGCGTCGAAAGGCGTCTCGTGGGTTCGAATCCCACCCCCTCCGCTGCCGTTGTCAGGGCGGCACATTGCGGCGTCCTCGCAGGATTACGTCGAGGGTGCCCGAACGAAGCTTGGATGGATCCCGCCAGGCGCGAGCGCCGCCGCGAGTCTTGGGTCGAGCGCGCCGAGCGCGTCCGCGACGCCTTCGGCCTGGTGCTCGCCTCGGTCCTGCTTACCTACGTCCTCGCTTCACTGCTCGCCAACCGCGACTGGGGGGCGGTGGTTCTCTGCCTCGCGACCAGCACCACCTCGCTGATCGCGCTGACCAGCGCCCACGCCCGTCCGCGCCTGTTCCGGTCGGCCCTCTACCTGTCGGGGGCGACGGTCGTGCTGGCGGCGATCGGCGCGGTCGGCGGCGGCCACTTCTGGCTCAACGTCGCCACCGTGGTCCAGGTCGCGCTGCTGACGGTGGCGATGGGTGCCGTCCTGCAGCGGGTGGTGATGGCCGACCGGGTCGGCTCGCGGACGATCCTCGGCGCCCTCAGCGTCTACGCCGTGCTCGGCCTTCTCTTCACCTTCGTCTACGGATTCGTCGAGCGGGTCCAGGGCGGAACCTTCTTCGAAGGCCATCCCCACCCCGCCGGCGGCGACTTCCTCTTCTTCAGCTACACGACCCTGACCACGACCGGCTACGGCAACCTCGTCCCCGGCGGTCAGCCAGGCCGGATGATCTCCGGCCTGGAGATGATGATCGGTCAGATCTTCCTTGTCACCCTGGTCGCCGGCCTGGTCAGCCTCTGGCGACCCGGCGAGGGGATCAAACGGCGCCAGGAGGCGCGCCGCGAACAGCGCGCCGCCGGAGAGCCTCCGGCCGCCTAACCCTCGTCGAGCTCTACCCGTTCGATCGTCTGCGGCTCGACCGGCTTGTCGGCGCCGTCGGTCGGCACCGACTCGATCGAGTCGACGACGTCCATCCCGTCGATCACCTCGCCGAAGACGGTGTGCTTGCCGTCGAGCCACGGAGCCGCCCCGGTGGTGACGATGAAGAACTGCGAGCCGTTGGTGTTCGGCCCCGCGTTGGCCATCGCCAGCGCCCCGCGGACGACCTTGTGGTCGTTGATCTCGTCCTCGAAGGTGTAGCCCGGGCCGCCGCGACCGCTGCCTTCCGGGCAACCGCCCTGGATCATGAAGTCCGGGATCACCCGGTGGAAGACGAGCTGGTCGTAGAAGCCCTCCGCGGAAAGCTTGCGGAAGTTCTCGACGGTTTTCGGCGCGTCCTCGTCGTGAAGCTCGAGCACGATCGCCCCGGCGCTGGTGTGGAGAGTTGCTTGCGACATGCGGCTCACCCTAGCGTCTCCCCGAGGCCGATCTCCACGGCCCTCACCCCCGCACCTTGACGGTGACGGGGGCTGAGAAGCCGGGGGCGTACGGCCAGTGCTCCTCCGCCAGCGCCGTCGCCCGCAGCCGGATCGCGGCGCTGCCGCTGACGTAGCGGAAGCGGTAGTGGGCGCGGAAGCGACCGTGGTGGTCGGTGCGGGTGACGAGCACCGGCCGCCAACGGTGGGTCGCCTGCTCCAGGTACTGGATCGCGACCAGCTTGCCGCGGCGCGGGATCGGCGCCCCCGCGCTCTTGACCTTGCCGCTGAGGCGAAGCGCCTGGCCGGTCTCCAGGCGGGTCGGGATCGCCCGCAGGGAGATGCCGGAGCGGACCCGCAGCTCCAGCGCCGGGCGCCGCGCCGCGTCGAAGCCCGGGTCGCCGCTGAAGATCACCGTGACCCGCCGCGAGGGTCCAGCAGGCAGCCGGGTTTCGAAACCGCCCTGTTCGCCCGTCCTCACCGTCTGGACGGCGATCGGGGTCAGCGCCCCGTGGGAAGGATGCGAGACCACCCGCAGCTCGCGATCGGCGAGGGGGGCGCCGTCGGAACGGGTGAGGCGACCGCTGAGCAGGGCCGGGGCGCCGAAGGGAACGGTAAGCGAGTCGCCGCGGCCGTGGCCGCCGCGCAGGCGGGCGAAGAGCCGTGCCTTGCCCTTCGGCTGCGGCTTCGCCGGCTGCGCCGGGACGGCCTTCGCCAGCGGCGGGGGCGGCTCGCGCCGGATCGCCATCTGGGTGCCGTCGGCGCGCAGGCTGGTCGAGGCGGTGTTGCCGGCGGCGTCAGCCGCGTCGGCCCGGAAGACGTAGGTGCCGTAGCCGAGCTCGGGCATCGGCGCCACGAGGTGGGCCTTGCCCGGCCCGTTGGCGGGCGCGAGCTTGGTCGGCAGCTCGGTCCAGTCGGAGGCGTCGACGCGGCGGTAGAGGATCTCGCCGCCGGCCGGGCCGGAGTGTTCGTCGGCGACGTCCGCCATCACCTGGCTCCCCGGTTCGTCGGTCGAGAAGGCGACCTGCGGCTTGACGCCGTCGAGCCGCAGCGGCACCGTCACCGCCGTGCTGTCGGCTTCGTTGCCTGCTTCGTCGCGCAGCCACAGCCGCAGCGAGAAGGTCCCGGAGCCGGGGACGGAGAGGTTGTCGAGCGAGCGGCGGTCGCGGCCGGCGGCGAAGTTGACGCCGCTGTCGTAGCCGTTCGCGCCGGTGATCCGCCAAAGCGCCCCGGCGATCGGGCTGGCGCGTCCCTGGTCGGGGTTCTCCCAGGCGAGGTCGAAGTCGTCGGTCCGGCGCCAGCCTTCGCCACCGGTGAGCGTCACCGCCTTCGGGTGCGCCGGCGGGTTGTTGTCGACGAGGAACGAGGCCGAGTCGGTGCAGGCCCGGTTGCCGGCGAAGTCGACGCTGCAGTGGGTGACGGTGTGTTGGCCGTCGCTGAACGACGGCGTGTCGACGAAGTGCGTGTTCGCAACGGCGGTCCGGCAAGGGCGCATGGTCGTCGCCCGCCACTCGCCGCCGACCTGGACCTTGTTGCATTCGTACTCGCTGAAGCCGACGCGGTTGCCGTCGACGAAGGTTTCGCTGTACCGGACTCCGGCCCCGCCGTCGGCGTCGAGGAAGACGACCCATTGGTTGCCGCGCCGCCACCCGCCGGCGACCAGCGGCCCGCCGGTGATCTGCACGGTCGGGACCCAGTCGTCCTCGACGGTCAAGGTCAGCGCCCGCAGGGCTGACCACGAGCCGGGGTCGAGCGAGCACCACTTCGTCTCGGCGCGGGCGCAGAGAAGACGATCTTCGAAGGCGGCGACGGGGGTGTTGAAGCCCATGGTGAAGTCCCGCAGAGCGGTGTCGGTCGTGCCGGCGGTCAACGACGGGATGAAGTCGCCGGACCAGTTGACCGCCCCCATCCGCTGCTCCATCCCGTCGTGGAGCGCGTGCCACCAGGTTCCACGGACAGCGGTGATGCCCGCGGTGCCGGGGGGCGTGTCCCAGCGCCAGCGGGCGAAGCGGGTGCCGGAGACGGTCCCCTGGCCGTCGCGGGTGAAGCTCTTCAGGTGGACGCCGTCGAACGGGTCGGCGCCCGCGGGCGGCACGCAGTAGCCGTCGGAGCGGAACTTGGCGCCGCCGGTGGTGTCGGCCCAGCTGGCGTCGGCGCCGACGTACCAGCCGCACTGCGCCACCTGATACTTGCCGGCGCTCGCCTTCGCCGCCGCCAGCAGCAGCACGCTCATCGCCAGCAGCACTCCGAGGGCGACGATTCTCCCGACGACGATCCTGGTGTGAGACATAGGTCCTCCTTCGCTCGACTGCGTACGGAGGACCTAAGGAACCGGGAAGGGCAAACTCTCCCCCTCCCGGCGCCCGAACCAGCGGCTTTGCGAGAATCGAAGCGATGCCACTTCCCACCGAAGACCAGATAACCGAGAAGCTGCGCGCCGTCATCGACCCCGAGCTGCGGCGCTCGATCGTCGAGCTGGGCATGGTCCGCTCGATCGACGTCAAAGACAACGGCCGGGTCGAGGTCGTGGTCTCGCTGACCACCGCCGGCTGCCCGATCCGCTCGCACTTCGAACAGGCCGTCGCCCAGAACGTCTCCCAGCTGGAAGGCGTGACCGAGGTCGCGGTCGGCTTCGACGTCCTCTCCGACCAGGAGAAAGGCGACCTGCAGAAAACGCTCGGTCGCGGCAAGCTGCCGCAGGGCGCGCTGGCGAAGGTGAAGAACGTGATCTGCGTCTCCTCCGGCAAGGGTGGCGTCGGCAAGTCGACGATGACCGCCAACCTGGCGGCGGCGCTGAACGCCGAAGGCCACTCGGCCGGGGCGCTCGACTGCGATGTCTACGGCTACTCGATCCCGCGCATGCTCGGGGTCAACCACAAGCCGGAAGTCAACGGCGAGCGGAAAATCCTGCCGCTGGACTCGCCGAGCGGCGTCAAGGTGATGTCGATCGGCTTCTTCGTCGAGGAGAACTCGGCGGTGGTCTGGCGCGGACCGATGCTGCACAAGGCGATCCAGCAGTTCCTCGAGGACGTCGCCTGGGACGAGCTCGAGTACCTGCTGCTCGACCTGCCGCCCGGGACCGGCGACGTCTCGATGACGCTGGCGCAGCTGCTGCCGCAGGCGAAGTTCGTCGTCGTCACGACGCCGCAGCCGGCGGCGCAGTCGGTGGCCCGGCGCGGCGCCGAGATGGCGCGGAAATTCGACCTCGAGATCCTCGGCGTGATCGAGAACATGTCCGGCTTCACGACCCCCACCGGGGAGCGCTTCACGATCTTCGGCGAGGGCGGCGGCCAGCTGCTGGCCGACGAACTCGACGTGCCGCTGCTCGGCAAGGTGCCGCTCTCCGAGCCGCTGCGCGAGCACGCCGACGGCGGCTCGCCGCTGGCGATCGACGATCCCGACGCTCCCGCCTCGCAGGCGATCCGCCAGGCGGCGCGGGGCATCATCGCGGCGACGCCGCAGGAGCTGCCGATGCTGCAGGCGACGCCGGCCGCCGCGGAAGCGCCACCGGTCAGCGGCACCCCGCTGCCGGTCGTCCAGTAGCTGGGCAAGCGCGAGTCCGTCGAAGCTGACCTATTTCGTCAGCTCTCACGGATTCGCTTCTGTGACCGAAGCCACAGAAGCGTCGGCAACTTCTGGCCCAAGCTTGGGTTAAGGTTTGCACACAAACGCCTAATCCCTGGCTAAGAGATGCCAGGGAGCGGGGGAACCAAGTTCCTGGGGCGAGCCCACCTACCGGTGGGGGCGCAGGCTCCTTCAGCGCCAGCCCGACAGCTAACCCCGTAGGCCGACGAAGGAGGAGTGACTAGATGCAGATGGCCCTTGGGGCGGCCCGGAAAACGCCCGCCCTTCGTATCTTCCTCGCGGTATCGGCCCTGGTAGCGGCCTCACTGGCCATGGCCGGACCGGCCCAGGCGACCACCCCTGGTGGCGTCACCACCACTACCCCGGAAACCGAAGCGGCACCCGAAGTCGGCCCTCCCGGCAAGGCGACGCTGGTCAACGGCCGAGCAATCCCCCCGTCGAACGCTCCTGCGGCCGTCAAACAGGTGATCGCCGCGGCGAACAAGATCCGCACCAAGCCCTACATCTACGGCGGCGGCCACGCCCGCTTCTGGGACACCGGCTACGACTGCTCGGGCTCGGTCAGCTTCGCCCTCCACGGCGGAGGCTTCCTCTCCAGCCCCCTCCCCTCCGGCCCGATGGAGACCTGGGGCAGCGGCGGCAAAGGCCGCTGGATAACCGTCTACGCCAACGCCGGCCACGCCTACGCCGTAATAGCCGGCCTCCGCTGGGACACGGCAGGCAACACCAGCGGCACCGGCCCGAGGTGGCACAAGAGCACTAGAGCAGCAGCGGGTGGGCCTTTCGTAGCGCGGCACCCCGCCGGCTACTGAGATCTCACCAGCTGTAGCGAGAGGGGGCGGGTGACCCTCTCCAGACACTCAACAACGAGCCATAGGCGAGCTTGTGTCTGGAGAGGGTCACCCGCCCCCTCTTCTCTACCTAAGCCGCCTGGTTCTTGAAGTAGTTCGCGTTGATCTCGGCGTATTTGGCCCACTCGGCCGGAAGCTGATCCTCGGCAAAGCAAGCGTCCACCGGACAGGCCTCGACGCAGGCGTCGCAGTCGATGCACTCGTCGGGGTCGATGTAGAGCTGCTCGACATTGTCGTAATCGGCCTCGTCAGGCGTCGGGTGGATGCAATCGACGGGACAAACCTCGACGCACGAGTTGTCCTTCTGGCCAATGCACGGCTCGGCGATGACGTAGGTCATTTCGAAGGGTCTCCTAAAGCTCGTTTTCCGGGTGCCCGCCGGGGGCCCCGGCCAAGCGCGAGCGCTCATTTTAGGGATGATGCGGCGGTGCTGCTGTTGACGGGGGCAACCGGAAGCGTCGGATCGCGGCTGCTGCCGCTGCTGTTGGAGCGCGGCGAGGAGGTGCGGTGCCTGGTGCGCGAGCCGCGGAAACTCGGCTCGCGGCGGGTCGACGTGCAGATCGCGCTCGGGGACCTGGGCGAGATGTCGGACCCCTACCTGGTCCGACAGGCGCTGCGGGGCGTCGACACTGTGATCCACCTGGCGGCCTCGATCCGCGATCAGCCGCCGAAGCGGATCGAGGAGCTGAACGGCCTGGCGACGGTGCGGCTGCTGCGGGCGGCCGAGCGCAGCGGCGTCCAGAGCTTCCACTTCTTCAGCGCGCTGGATGCGCAAGCGGCGCAGCGGACCCGCTTCTTCCGCGCCAAGTGGCTGGCCGAGCAGACGGTGCTCTCCTCGCCCCTGCAATCGACCGTCTTCGCGCCTTCAATCGTCTACGACCACAGCGACCCCTGGATCACGCTGCTGCGGCGCTTCTCCTTCCTGCCGGTGCTGCCGGTCTCGGGCGAAGGGCGGGCGCGGTTCCAGCCGATCTGGTCGGCGGACGTGGCGCAGTGCGTGGTCGGCGCGTTGGAGCGCGAGCGCGGCGCCGAGGAGAAGACGCGCCGCTACGAGCTCGCCGGGCCGGAGACGCTCACCTACGACCAGATGTCGGATCTGGTCAGCCGCATCGCCGGGCGGCCGCGGCCGCTGGTGCACCTGCCGCTGCCGCTGGTGCGGGCGGGGCTGATCGCGCTGCGCTCCGTTTTCGCCGAGGCCGTGTTCGCTACCTGGGAGGAGGCCGAGTTGATGGAGGTCTCGATGGTCAGCGAACGAGGGACGGGCGATGCGCAGGCACTCGGGGTGGAACCGCGAAGAATGGGGGATGTCCTCCAGGACGCTTAGACGCGCGCTCGCGGGAGCGGCCCTGCTGTGGGTGCTGGTTATGGCGCCGAGCGCCGCCGCGCTGTCGCTGGTGCCGCCGAAGCCGGATGTCTTCCTCGGGGTCAGCGACCGCGGTACGACGACCGAATTCAACGAATTCGCCGAACTAACCGGCAAGCACCCGGCGCTGCTGGAGACCTTCCATCCCTGGGGCAACAGCCTCAACGAGGCCTACGAACGCTGGCGCGAAACGGCGACGCGACCCGTGCTGGCGATCTCGACCCAGGACGACCAGACCCTGGGCGAGCTGATCACGCCGGAGCAGATCGCCCTCGGGGCCGGCGACGAATACCTCCTGCAGCTGAACGACTTCTTCGCCTCGCACGGGCTTCCCGCCTACATCCGCCCGCTGGGGGAGCCGAACCGCTGCCTCAACGCCTGGACCGCGGTCGACTGCGAAGGCAACCAGCGCGGCGGCGAACACACGACCGGCTGGTACAAGCAGGCCTTCCGCCGCATCTCCCTGATCGTCCGCGGCGGCCAGAGCCTGGAAGCGACCAACGCGACGCTGGCGGAAATCGGGCTGCCGCCGGTGCAGCGGAGCAAAGGGCCGCCGCCGCCCGGGCTGCCGCCGGCGCCGGTCAGCATCGTCTGGAGCCCGCTTCCGGGCGGCTCGCCCCGGGTCAAAGGGAACTTCCCCGGCAACTACTGGCCCGGCCGGCGCTGGGTCGACTGGGTCGGCACCGACTTCTACTCCGAATATCCGGTCTGGGACGACCTCAACCACTTCTACGCGGGCAAGCAGTGGAAGGGAATGCCGGTGGCGATGACCGAGTGGGCGGTCTCGGGCGAGGACGAACCGCGCTTCGTCAAGCAGGTAGTCACCTGGACCGTCCGCCACCCCCGCGTGCGGATGCTCGTCTACTACCAGGGCTTCGGCCCCGGCAACCAGTACGACCTCCGCCTCTACCCCCGCACCACCAACACCCTGCGCCAGAAGATCCGCCGCCCCACCTTCCTCTCCACCGCCGACTACAACGCCGGCCTCCTCCCCCCGCTGCCCCCGAAGCCGCGGAAGAAGTAGGAGCGCTTACGAACCGCCAGGCACGGCGGTGCCGACGGGACGATTTCGATCTATATAGGCCCCTTTTCGGCCCGTCGGCGAGCAGATCGATCGCTAGTTACTTAAGAGGGTGCGGAGCGTCTGGGATAGGCGCTCTGGTTCGTTGGTGACCTGGTGCCAGGTGCAGCGGATGACGGTCCAACCGGCGGCCGCAAGCCGCTGATCGCGCTGCCGGTCCTTCTCAAAAGCGGTGACGGTGCCGTGGACGCGGCGACTGTCGGCTTCGACGATCAGCCGGGCTTCGCGCCAAAGGAAGTCCGGCATGATCGAGATGCCGTCGACAATGAGGTGCCCGTTGACCTCCGGCTGGAATCCGCCTCGTTTGAACAGGCGGAGAAGCTTCTTCTCGAGCTCACGCCGTGCCTCTTTTTCATCCGGATCGTGCAGCTCGATCGCAAGCCGGAGGCGGGCAACCCCACGCCGCCCCTTGCTCCGCTTCAGCAACTCAACAATTTCCGCTAGATCGAAGACTTCCTCCACTTCGGCCTGGGTGACGGCGTAGCGGAGCGTGTCGGGTGACGCGGTGGCAGCTAGGTCGAGCAAGGTGCGCGCGAGGCTGGTGCACGGAATGCCGTCGATCAGCGCTCGGTCACTCAGGGTGAGCGTTCCATCTCGATGAGCCGAGATGCCTTTCGGAGCGCGCCCACGCCGATTAGGCGCGATCACGTCGATGTGATTTCGACTGTCATCCAGGATCCCGTGGAGCGAGGCAGCCGAGCGGTGGGAGAGAGCAGCTCCGGGTCCACAAGCCAGCACAGCGGCCATCAGGTGCCCCTTCGTCTCGAGGATCGGCCCCAGGACATACACACCTTGGTGAATCCGGAGGAGACGGTGAGCAGCAGAACGTTTCCTGGCCAACTGGGCGTCGAAGCCACGGTCGGCCAACTGCCACAGGGCGACGACACCATGCTGTCGCCGCGCCAGTTCAAGCATGGCCTTGTCGAGCCCAGGCCGAGAGAGACGCCGACGGGACGATTTCGATCTATATAGGCCCCTTTTCGGCCCGTCGGCAGGGGGAGGGGCAGATGCGTTGGGCATCTCGCAAGCGTGGTGGACCGCGACGCACGAGTGTTGCGCAGTTCGTGACGTTTGCGTGCCGCACTTTTCGCGAAAACGAGACGCGCCGCGCGAAGCCGCCGCTGGCAAAAAAGAGGCCCGGGTTGCCCCGGGCCTCTCGGAAACTCACTCCCCTGGGAAGGGGTGCTTACATCATGCCGCCCATGTCGGGCATGCCGCCCGGCATGCCGCCGCCGCCGTTCTCCTCCGGCGGTTCGGCGATGATCGCCTCGGTCACGAGGATGTTCTTCGCGATCGAGGCGGCGTTCTCCAGGGCCGAGCGGGTGACCTTGGTCGGATCGATGACGCCGGCCTTGATCAGGTCGCCGTACTCGCCGGTCGCCGCGTTCAGGCCTTCGCCTTCCTTCAGGTCGCGGACCTTATTGACGACGACCGAGCCCTCGAGGCCCGAGTTCTCGGCGATCTGCCGCACCGGCTCCTCCAGCGAGCGGTGGATGATCCGGGCGCCGGTGATCTCGTCCGGGTCGTCCAGGCTCTCCGGGTCGAGACCCGACTGAGCGTTCAGCAGGGCCACGCCACCGCCCGGCACGACGCCCTCCTCGAGGGCGGCGCGGGTCGCCTGCAGCGCGTCCTCGACGCGGTGCTTTTTCTCCTTCATCTCGGTCTCGGTGGCGGCGCCGACCTTGACGACCGCGACACCTCCGGCGAGCTTGGCCAGGCGCTCCTGGAGCTTCTCCCGATCGAAGTCGGAGTCGGTGTTTTCGACCTCGTTTTTGATCTGGTTGATCCGGCCTTTGATGTCCTCGCTCGCACCAGCACCGTCGATGATCGTGGTGTTGTCTTTGGCGACGACGACGCGGCGGGCCTTGCCGAGCTGGTCGATCTGGGTGTTCTCCAGTTTCAGGCCCATCTCCTCGGTGATGACCTCGCCACCGGTGAGGATCGCGATGTCCTCGAGCATTCGCTTGCGGCGGTCGCCGAAGCCCGGAGCTTTGACGGCGACGCCGGTGAAGGTGCCGCGGAGCTTGTTCACGACCAGGGTCGCGAGGCACTCGCCCTCGACGTCCTCGGCCACGATCAACAGCGGTTTCCCTCCCTGCATCACCTGCTCGAGCACCGGCAGGATGTCCCGCACGGAGCCGATTTTCTGGTTGGCGATGAGGATGTAGGGGTCGTCCAGCACCGCCTCCATGCGGTCCTGGTCGGTGACCATGTACGGCGAGATGTAGCCCTTGTCGAACTGCATCCCCTCGGTGAACTCGAGCTCCATCCCGAAGGTCTGGCCCTCCTCGACGTTCACCACGCCGTCTTTGCCGACTTTCTCGATCGCGTCGGCGATCACGTTGCCGATGTCGTCGTCGCCGGCGGAGATGGCGGCGACGCGGGCGATCTGATCTTTGCCCGAGACCTCTTTGGACTGCTTGCCGCGGAGGTTGTCGACGACGTCCTCGACGGCCTTCTCGATGCCGCGGCGCAGGGCCAGCGGGTTGGCGCCGGCGGCGACGTTCTTCAGGCCCTGGCGGACGATCGTCTGGGCCAGCAGGGTGGCGGTGGTGGTGCCGTCACCGGCGACGTCGTTGGTCGCCGTGGCGACCTCGCGGACGAGCTGGGCGCCCTGGTTCTCGAAGACATCCTCGACCTCGACCTCGCGGGCGATGGTGACGCCGTCGTTGGTGATCGTCGGCGCGCCGAACTTTTTGTCGAGCACGACGTAGCGGCCTTTCGGGCCGAGGGTTACCTTGACGGCGTTGGCGACGGAATCGACGCCGGCCTGCAGGGCCCCTCGCGCATCCTCTGCGTACTTCAGCTCCTTGTGAGCCATTTCTTTCGGTCCTCCTTGGTTACGTAAGTCCGGGTGGGAGAGCTAGGCGACCTTGGCCAGGACGTCCGACTCGCGCAGCACCAGCAGCTCGTCGCCCTCGACGGTCACCTCGGTGCCGCCGTATTTGGAGTAGAGGACTTCGTCCCCCTCCGCGACGTCGAGCGCGCGGCGGCTGCCGTCGTCGTTGACCGCGCCGTCGCCGACGGCGATGACCTTGCCCTTCTGCGGCTTCTCTTTCGCGGTGTCGGGGAGGACGATCCCGCTAGCGGTCGTCTCCTCCTCCTCTACCGGCTTGACGATCAGCCGGTCCCCGAGGGGCTTCAGCTTCATCCGTGAACCTCCGTTATTCGGTCAGTAATTTGATGGGAAAGTCGAGAATCGCCGTTGCAGAGCCAAATAAGGGGCCCGACGGCCTTTGGCACTCTCATGATGGGAGTGCCAACAACAGGAAAGATAGCGCGCTGGCCACGCCGGTCAAGGCCAGCATCGTGGTTCTTCTCAGTCGGCGGCCAAGAGGCGGCAGCCGAGCAGCTGGGCGATCCCCTCGCCGCCGCGCTGCATCACCCAGTCGTGGTTCCACTCGAAGGCGGGGCGCAAGAGCGGCGCCAGCAGGTTCATCCAGGGCTTGGTCGTGCGCACGTTCCACTCGTAAAGGACGGCGGTCACCCCGTCCTGCTCGTAGAGGCGCCAGCGGCCGATCCCTTCGAGCTCGCCGACGGCCCGCCCCTCCATCAGGGTCGGGTGCTCGATCCTCGTCGTCGTCACCTCGAAGGCGACACGGTAGGGCAGCAGGCTCTTCCAGACCATCCGCGAGACGCTGCCGAGCCCGTCGTCGTTCTCGCCGGGACGCAGCTCGGTCGCCTCTTCCACCCCGCGCCACCACCGCGGCCAGGCGGCCTGGTCGTGGATCGCCTCCCAAACGGGCTCCCGAGGCGACTCCAACAGCCACGTAGTAAGGAAGGCGTATTCCGCGATGACCTTATGTTGACGAAAACCTTCTGAGGGCGTGCCTGGCCGAGCAGATCAAGGACGCAGGGAGCGTGGCGTGCTCTGCACGCGAGCGACCGAGGACGCCGAGATGCGCCGCGCCAGGCGCGTCCTCAGTTGTGGTGGGGGGTCTCGCCGTTGCCCAGATGGGACGGCGACGGCTCGGTTATCTGGGAGAAGCGGATCACCGTGACCAGATCGCTGGCGGCGACGGGCCGGCTGTAGATCTGCTCGAGGAAGCGGAGCTCCTCCTCCAGGCGGCGGAACTCGGGGTTGTCGTGCTCGATGTCACGGCGGCTGAGGTCGCCTGCCTTCTTCACCTCGACGTCGTCGATCACCGCGGTGAAGATCTTCTCCCGCGGGCTGTGACGGAAGCCGACGGTGACCCAGACGACCTGGCCGCGCTCGTACTTGTTGCTCTTGTCGCCGAGGCGGATGGTCGCCGTCTTGCGGCCGCGCTTGAGCTGGTCGATGAAGACCGCGGAATAGAAGTTAAGGACGTAGATGCCGCCTCGCATGAGGGTGCGAGCGTATATGAGAGGACCCGTCGCGGGCGAGCCCGGCCGCCCTCGACCCGACCTTTAGCCCTTTGGACGAATCTCTGGTTTAAGTCGAGGTTTTTCCCAGGCCTCCGATGAAGGGGTCGTGGCCGATGTACGCCGTTCCTCCCGCCTGCTGCTCCCGGCGCTGATCCTCGCGACCGGCCTCTTCCTGCTGCTCCCGCTCGCCGGCCAGGCCCTGGCGAAAAAGTGCGACGGCAAGAAGGTGACGATCATGGGCACGCCCGGCGACGACCACATCGTCGGCAAAAAGGCCAGCGACGTGATCTACGGCGGCGGCGGCAACGACGTCATCACCGGCGGCCCCAACGGCAACGACACGATCTGCGGCGGGCCCGGCGACGACACGATCGTCGGCGGCCGCGGCTTCGACGACCTCCAGGGCGAAGGCGGCGACGACAACCTGCAGGGAGAAACCGGCTCCGACAACCTCGACGGCGGCGACGGAAACGACAAGCTCTCCGGCTCCAAGGGCGCCGACGGCCTCCACGGCGGTGGCGGCGACGACTACATCACCGGCTTCAAGGGCCCCGACAAGATCGACGGCGGCGCCGGCGACGACTACGTCGACGGCCAGCAGGGCAGCGACAAGATCGACGGCGACGGCGGCGACGACAAACTGCTCGGCGACAAGGGCAACGACGAGATCGACGGCGGCGCCGGTGAAGACCACGTCGAAGGCGGCCCCGGCGACGACAGCGACCTCAACGGCGGCGGCGGGGCCGACGAAGTCTTCGGCGGCGCCGGCACCGACCACGCCGACGGCGGCCCCGGCGACGGCGACATCGTCCGCGGCGACGCGGGTACCGACGTCCTCGCCGGCGGCGAAGGCGCGGATGACATCGTCTCCTACGCCAGCGCCACCCGCGGCGGCATCGAGGTCGACCTTGCGAGCGGCAAGGCCAAAGGCGACGGGCACGACGACCTCAGCGGCTTCGAGGACGTGGTCGGCTCGCCGCAGGGCGACACGATCGTCGGCGACGGCCAGAACAACCGGATCGACGGCGGCGTCGGCAACGACACGCTCGAGAACGGCGGTGGCGGCGGCCAGGCCTTCGGCGGGCCCGGCTCCGACACCTGCGAAGGCTTCGCCGCGGAAAGCTCCTGCGGCCCGGAAACGCCGCCGCCCCCGAGCCTCGCCTACGGCACCCTCAACCAGGGCCTCGACGGCGCCAGCCTGATCATCCAGGGCAGCCCCCAGAACGACGACATCCGCATCTCCCGCGGCCCCGACGCCTGGATCGTCTCCTCGGCGGTCCCGATCTTCGCCGGTGACGGCTGCCAGACCCCGCCCTCCAACGGCAGCGCGATGGTCTGCCCCGACTCCGGCGCGGCGCCGATCATCGTCGTCACCGGCGGTAACGGCAACGACACGATCGTCGTCGACCCGAGTGTTCCGGCCGGCGCCAAAGTCCGGATCAACGGCAACGCCGGCGACGACACCCTGGTCGGCGGCGAAGGCGACGACGTCCTCGAAGCGGGCGAGAATTACAACGGGCCCGACAACGGCCACGACCGGCTCGAAGGCAACGGCGGCAGCGACGTTCTCTACGCCGATCCGGGCGGCGACGAACTGCTCGGCGGCAACGGCAACGACCTCCTCGTCAACTCCGTCCCGACCTGCCAGGGCCACAAGTTCGACGGCGGCGCCGGAGAGGACACGGTCTCCTACGCCCGCTCGAAGGACAACCTGCGGGTCGAGCTCGGCGGCACCGGCGGACCTCCCGGCTGCGGCAATCCCGACCAGGTGCTGGGCGACAACGAGAGCCTCGAGGGCTCCGACGGCCCGGACGTCCTGGTCGGCGACAGCGGCGACAACAGCCTGATGGGCCACCTCGGCGCCGATACCTTCATCGGCAAAGGCGGCGACGACTTCATCGAAGCCCTCGACGGCCAGCGCGACAAGCAGATCGACTGCGGGGCCGGCAACGACGAAGCCGCCCGCGACGGCAAGGACCCGCAGGGAATCAGCTGCTGAGCCGGCCTCGGGCCACGCTCACTCGTCGAAGCCCTCGGCGCCGATCAGCGGCACGAAGCGGCAGGGGCCGAGGTCGATCGTCTCGACGCGGTCCTCGGTGCGACGCAGCAGCGTGAGCACGTCTGCGTCGCGTCCGGCGGAGATCGGGATGACGAGGCGCCCGGCCGCGGCCAGCTGCTCGATCAGGGCGAGAGGCGCGGCCGGTGCGGCGGCGTGGACGGCGATCGCGTCGAACGGAGCCCGGGCCGGGACGCCGAGGCTGCCGTCGCCGACGACGATCTCGACGTTCCTCACCCCGAGCGAGTCGAGTACCGCTGCCGCCTCTCGCGAGAGCGGCTGGTGGCGCTCGATGCTGACCACGTGGGCGGCGAGCCGGGCGAGCACCGCCGCCGAGTAGCCCGAGCCGGTCCCCACCTCGAGCACCAGCTCCGAGCCTTCCAATTCCAGCGCCTGGCAGATCGCGGCGACGATCCAGGGCTGCGAGATCGTCTGCTCCTCGCCGATCGGCAGCGCCGAGTCCGCGTAGGCGCGGTCCCGCAGCGCCTCCGGCAGGAACGCCTCCCGCGGCACCTCCCCCATCGCCGCCAGCACCCGCTCGTCCTCGATCCCCCGCCGCCGCAACTGCCGCTCGACCATGCGGCGCCGGGCGGACGGGAGGTCGGTCATGGCTCCCGCGAAGTCTGGCTGAAGCCGGCCGGGAAGCTCCATTTCGAAAAGGTCTCCCCCAGGTATTCGCGATGGCCGTCCCAGGCCTCGGGCGGCACGGGCTCCACGTTCAGGAACTCGATCTCCCGCCCTCGTTTTACGCAGCCCCAGCTGAAGCCGAGGACGGCGCGGGCTTCGCGGCGGAATTCGAGCAGGTCGCCGCCGAGGCCGCAGAGGAAGGAGTGGGCGAGGAAGTCGAAGTCCTCCGCGTCCGCGTGGGGGGCGTCGAAGAGGGTCGGGGAGACGCCGTAGAAGCCGAAGGGATGGGACAGCTCGCCGAGGGGTTCGAAGCCGTCGGCGTGGAAGCCGCCGCCGTGGTAGCTGTCGTCGACCAGCTGGATCCAGCCGAGCATGTCGGAGTAGCCGCGGGCGGGGGGATCGATCGTCGCCCGGCAGACGGGGAAGCCGCGCGCCCACGGCTCGCAGCCGAGGGCGACCGGATCGTCGTTCTCGCGGACCTCGACCCGCACCTCGCCCTCACGCCCCGCCCAGCGGAAGGGCAGCGCAAGCGACATCGGCGGCTTCGGCGAGTCGCTCAAAGCGCTCCCTAGTAGATGTAGTTGCGCAGCTTCTCAGGCTCGAGCACGGTCACTCGGCCGCGGCCGGAGCGGACGACGCCGGCGCGCTCGAGCTCGGCGAGGAAGCGGCTGACCGACTCGCGCGAAGTGCCGGCGAGCTGGGCGAGGTCGGTCTGGTTCATGTTGATCGTCACCTCTTCTTCGGGGTCCCCGTCGCCGTCCTGGCCCTCGCGGCTGAGCTGGGCGAGGATCCCGGCGACGCGGCTGGGGACGGTCTGGAAGGACTGGCGGGAGAGGCGGACGTTGGCGGCGCGTAGCCGGCGGACGAGCCCGGCGACGAGCTTGAGCGAGATCTCGGGGTGGCGGGCGAGCAGCGAACGGACGTCGTTGGCCGGCAGCGCCAGCAGCTCCCCCTCGGTCAGCGCCTCGGCGCTGGCCGAGCGTTTGTCGCCGTCGAGCATCGCCAGCTCGCCGAAGATCTCGCCGGGGCCGAGGGTGGCGAGGGTGATCGCGCGGCCGTCGGAGTGTTCGCGGGTGACCCGGAAGCTGCCCTCCTTGACGATGTAGCAGGCATCGGAATCGTCGCCCTCGTGGAAGACGCGGGTCCCGGCGGGAAAGGTGCGCGGCACGGCGACGTGCGAGAAGCGCTCCAGCTCCCCCTCCTCCAGGTCGGCGAAGAGAGCAACGCTCTTCAGCAGCTCGACCGCGCTCTGATCGGTCTCAGGCACTGCCCCGATTATGGCAATGGTCTGGCCGAACGGCCAAAGTCGTGGTTCCTTTGTCCTCCATGTCAGGACAAAGGAACCACGCGATTGGCTTTGTCAGGCGGTGGCGGTGAGTTTGCGGGGGCCGCGGCTGAAGCCGGCGCCGACCAGGGCGCCCTCGTGGCCGGAGCCGATGATCGCTTCGCCGTCGAGCTTCTCCACCGCGAGTTTGGGGAGGTGGCCGTCGCTGACCGCGTCGGCTAGGGCACGCATCGCCTCCTCCAGCTCATCTCCCTCGACGTTCTGCAGGCGCAGGAGGCCGCGGCCGCCGCGCTCGACGAAGACGACCGGCTCGCCGTCACGGAGGAGCAGGTGCGCACCGGGAGTGCGGCCGGGGCGACGCCCGCTATCCGCTTTCGGCCAGGGCAGCGAGGCACCGTAGGGGTTGGCGGGGTCGGTGGCGGCGAGGACGAGGTAGGAGCCGTCGCGTTCGGGCAGCGAGCGCAGGCGCTCGACCGCGCCGGGGAGGGCGAACTGGGCGCCGCCGAGTCCCTCGACGAAGTAGCCGCGGCGGGCGGTGCCGAGCAGCTCGAGGTTGCCGAGCTCGCCGTAGAGGGTCGAGAAGCCGCCGGGGATGCCCTCGGCGAGGACGGTCTCGCGGGTGACGATGCCGTAGCGCTCGAGCATCAGCTCGGCCTGAGCGCGGAGCTTGGCGCCGGGGCCAGGGGCGTGGGCGAACAGCGGCTCCGTAAGCGACCAGCGGCCCTGGACGGCGGCGCCGGTGGTCGAGCGGCGGCGGGCGAAGCGACGGCCGGGGCGTTCTGACGGCGGGACCGCCCGCAGGCGCGGTGCCCGCAGCGGCGCGAAGGCGTCGTTGGTCACCTCCCCCGTCCAGACCAGATCCCAGAGGGCGTTGTGGAGATCCTCGGCGGGGTGGTCGAGCTCGACGACGAGGTCGAGCCAGAAGGAGGGCCCGGCGGCGAGGCGCTCGCGGATCGCGTCGTGGACCTCGCCCTTGAACGGCTCGAGCTTCGCGTTCGCGGGCGGCGGGCCGGCGAGGCGGACGTCCTCGCGGAAGTAGAGGGCGACGCGGCCGTCGTTGCGGCCGAGGGCGCCGGCGCCGATCCAGACCAGCTCGCCGCTGGTGCAGAGCTCGTCGAGCCAGCTCTGCGAGTAGGCGCCGAGGCGGCGCGGCAGCACGTCCCCCTCCCAGGTTTTCGGCGTGAGTGCCACGCCCTGCAGCGGCACCAAGGCCTCGCGCAGGCGGTCGAGCCCGGCGCCGGTACGGCGGAACGCGTCGACGTTCTGCCAGCTCGGCAAAAACCGCGCGAGCTCGCGGGTGTCGGCCGCCTCGACCTCCTTGCGGAGGCGGGCGAGGCTGGCGCGGCGGACGCGGCGCAGGACTTCGGAGTCGCACCACTCGCGCTCGGTCCCGCCCGGGGCCAGCTCGCCGCGGACCAGCGCACCTTCGGACTCGAGCTCGCGGAGCGCCGGCGAAGGGTCGACGCCGTAACGCTCGGCGAGCTGCTGGGTCGGGAAGGGACCGTGGGTGCGGGCGTAGCGGCGGACCAGCGCCCGCATCGCGTCGGGGTGCTCCTCGAGGAAGGTCTCCGGCAGGCCCGGCGGCTCCGGCACGCCGAGCGCGTCGCGGTAGAGGCCTGCGTCCTCGGCGGCGATGTAGCGCTCCTCGCCGGCGACGCGGATCTTGGCGACTCGCCGCTCGGCGACCAGTTTCTCCAGCATCGATTTCGCCGAGTAACCCTCGGCCACCCGCTCTTCGCACTCCTCCAACCGCAGGTCGCCGAGGTTGCGCAGCAGCTGCTGGAGGGCGTCGCGGTCGCCGGCGCGGCCCGCCTCGGTGCGGTGCTGCAGCTGCGCCTCGACTTCTTCCAGCGCCTCGGGGTCGATCAGTTCGCGCAGCTCCTCCTGGCCCAGCAGCTCGCGCAGGAGGTCGCGGTCGAGCGCCAGCGCCGCCGCCCGCCGCTCGGCGTTCGGCGTGTCCCCCTCGTACATGTAGGTGGCGACGTAGTCGAAGAGCAGCGAGGAGGCGAAGGGCGAGGCGGTCGGCGTCTCCACCTCGACCAGGCTGAGCGCCCGCGAGTGCAGTTTTTCCAGCAGCTCGGCGAGGGCGGGCAGGTCGAGGACGTCGCGCAGGCACTCGCGGTAGGTCTCGAGCACGACCGGGAAGCGGGGGAAGTCCCGCGCCACCTCGAGCAGGCTCTGGCTCTTCAGCCGCTGCTGCCAGAGGGGGGTGCGCTTGCCGGGGTAGGCGCGCGGGATCAACAGCGAGCGACTGGCGTTCTCGCGGAAGCGGGCGCCGAACAGGGCGCTGCCGGAGAGCTCGCCGACGACGAGGTCTTCGATCTGGTCGGGGTCGATCAGGACGAGGTCGGCGGGCGGCGGCTCGTCGGCGTCGGGGAGGTGGATGACGATGCCGTCGTCGGACCAGATCGCGTCGGCCTCGAGGTCGCGTTCGTCGCGGATTTTGGCGGCGAGGGCAAGGCCCCAGGCAGCGTGGACACGGCCACCGTACGGGGAGAGGATGCAGAGGCGCCAGTCGCCGATCTCGTCGCGGAAGCGCTCGACGACGATCGTCTCGTCCGAGGGGACGACGCGGGTCGCCTGCTGCTGCTCGCGCAGGTAGCTGACGAGGTTGTTAGCGGCGCGCTCGTCGAGGTCGTACTCCTTGGCGAGCTCGGCCGGATCGCGGCTGACCGCCTCACGGGCGAAGGCGCCGATCGCCCGTCCGAGCTCGGCGGGGCGACCGATTCCGTCGCCCTTCCAGAACGGCACCGCCCCGGGAGCGCCGGGCGCCGGGGTGACGATCACCCGGTCGCGGGTGATTTCTTCGATCCGCCAGGTGCTGGAGCCGAGTAGGAAGGTCTGGCCCGGGCGGGCCTCGTAGACCATCTCCTCGTCGAGCTCGCCGACCCGGCGGCCGTCGGGCAGGTGGACGCCGTAGAGGCCGCGGTCGGGGATCGTGCCGGCGTTGGTGACGACCAGCTGGCGGGAGCCTTTGCGGCCGTGGATCCTGCCCTCGGTGCGGTCCCAGACGATCCGCGGCCGCAGCTCGGCGAAGCGGTCGGAGGGGTAACGGCCGTCCAGCATGTCGAGCACGTTCTCCAGCTGTTCGCGAGAGAGATCGTGGAACGACTGGGTCGAGGTGACCAGGCGCTCGACCTCGTCGACCTCCCACTCGTCCAGCGCCGCGATCGAGACCAGGTGCTGGGCGAGCACGTCGAGCGGGTTCTGCGGGATCGTCGTCTCCTCGATCTCGGCCTCGCGCATGCGCCGGGCGACCACCGCGCACTCGAGCAGGTCGCCGCGGTATTTGGGAAAGATCCGGCCCTTCGAGACTTCGCCCATGCGGTGACCGGCGCGGCCGATCCGCTGAAGGCCCCGGGTCACCGACTTCGGCGACTCGACCTGGATCACCAGGTCGACCGCCCCCATGTCGATCCCCAGCTCCAGCGAGGAGGTAGCAACGAGGCAGGGCAGCTGCCCCGACTTCAACATCTCCTCGACGTTGGCCCGCTCCTCGTGGGAGAGGGAGCCGTGGTGGGCTCGGGCTATTTCTACGTATTCGGGTGGGGGGCCGGGGGGGTCCTCACCGGACAACTGCTTGGGAGGGTCCGGTGAGGACCCCCCCGGCCCCCCGTTCGAGGCCGCGTGGCCCGCGTGCTCGGTGGCGGGGAGCTCGCCTTCGCCTTCGCCGTTCGCGAGCTCGTTAAGGCGCTTGGCCAGACGCTCGGCTGCTCGTCGGTTGTTGACGAAGATCATCGTCGAGGTGTGTTCTTCGACCAGCTCCAGCAGCTTGGGATAGATCGCGGGCCAAATTGAGCGCACGTGAGCTGAGGGCTCGATTTCCGGCGGCGGCGGCCCGTCCTCGGACGGATAAGCCGGCGCTCCCGGATCAGCCATGTCCTCAACCGGAACGACGATCTCCAGATCCAGAGCCTTCTTCTGCCCGGCATCAACGATCCGGCACTCCCGCTTCGGCCCCACGAGGAACTGCCCGATCCGCTCCAAAGGCCGCTGCGTAGCCGACAGCCCGATCCGCTGGATCCCACCCGGCCTATCCCCAGCTCCGGCTGGGGGGTCGGGGGAGGGGTCGCCGGGCCCTCCCCGCTGTTTGCCCGCCGACCCCTCCCCCGACCCCACCCCAAACTCCACGAGATGATCGAGCCGCTCAAGGGTCAGCGCCAGATGACTCCCTCTCTTCGTCTGAGCCACCGCATGGATCTCGTCGACGATCACCGCTTCGACCCCGGTGAGGATCTCCCGCACGCTCGAGGAGAGCATCAGGTAGAGCGACTCCGGCGTGGTGATGAGGATGTCCGGCGGTTCTTTGGCCATCGCCCGCCGCTCTTTCTGCGGCGTGTCGCCGGTCCGCAGGCCGACGGCGATCTCGGCGCCGATCCCGCGCAGGGGCGCCCGCAGGTTGCGCTCGATGTCGTAGGAGAGCGCTTTCAGCGGCGAGACGTAGACGAGCTTGACCCCCGTCCCCAGCTCTTTCGAACGAGCCAGCTTGTCGATCCCCCAGAGGAAGCTTGCGAGCGTCTTCCCCGACCCGGTCGGGGCGCAGATCAGCGTGTGCTCGCCGCTGGAGATCGCCTCCCAGCCGCCCGCCTGCGCCGGCGTCGGCCCCTCGAAGGAGGCCTCGAACCAGCGCCGCGTAGCCGCCGAGAACGGCGCCAACGGGTGGGACTTCGCACTCGCTTTTGCTTTAGCAGCCAACCCACCGATCTTACGCATGTCGATCCGGCGGCAATCGAGTCGCATTACACTGGCGCGATGGCAGACAAAACGCTCAGCGGCGATGTTGAGGAACTGCGACGGGCGCGCGCTTTGAGGCTAGAGGCTGATCGCCGGGCCTCGATGAGTGAGCGGCTGGCACGAGTGCACGCCCTGTCCAAGCAGATGAGCGCACTCAAGGGAGCGGCTAGATCTAAGTGATGCAGTTCGACCTCCGCGCACTCCTGGAGGCATTGAACGAGGCGGGGGTGAGCTTTGTCGTGATCGGCGGAGTCGCCGTCGGAGCTCATGGATACGTCCGCGGGACCGAGGATCTCGACGTCGTGCCTGACCCGGATCCTGAGAACTTGGCACGACTCACTGCGGTGCTGAGGAAGCTCGACTCGACGTTGCCGACTGTCGGGGACCGGCCTTTCAACCCGGCAACCGACGCAGGCGTCATCCGCCGCGGCGGCAACGTCACGACGATGACCCGCTTCGGAGGGCTTGACGTCGTCCAGCGCGCCCGCGGGGTCCCGAGCTACACCCAGCTTGCCGCGGACGCGGTAGACAGCGAATTGCTGGGAGTGCCGGTGAAAATCTGCTCACTCTCACGGCTGCGCGAGATGAAGCAAGCGCAGAACCGGATCCAGGACCTAGCCGACCTGGAAAATCTTCCAGAGGGCTGAACGCGAAGTTCGGGGGTGGGAGAGGCGCATCGACGCCCCTCCCACCGCTGCCGAAGAGCTAGGGCGTGCCGCCGGTGAACTTTACGTATGAGTACCAGGCGGGCTTCGGCGTGAAGCCGGGGCCGAAGAGGCCGGAGCCGTCGCAGAAGTTGCAGGCACCGGGGCTGTCGTCGACCGAGAACCAGAAGACGCTCTTCAGCTTCCATTTCGCCTGGTTCTTGCGCAGCTGGGTGAAGGAGGTGCGCAGTTCCTTTGCCTGACCCGCCGGGCCCTTGGCGAAGAGGTTGCCGCTGTTCTTCGGGCCCGAGCTCCAGCCGAGCTCGGTGATCAGGAGCTTCTTCCCCGCGTCGCCGTTGCCGCTCAGGACTTTGCGGAATTCGGTTACGACTTCCGGCAGTTCCTTGGCGAAGATCGTGTACGGGTGCAGCGCCGCGCCCTGGAACTTGGACTTGATCCCCGGGTTGCGCTTGTACATGACGTTGACGAAGTCGCTCGCGTACCAGTTGAGGCTTTTGTGCTTTTTGGTGCGGGCGTCCCGGGCGCCCTTCGGCCGCGAGAAGAGGCCGGCGAGGACCACCTGCGCCCCTGGGTCGGCCGTGTGCAGGGCGTTGTAAGAGAGCTTCACCAGCTGGCCGTATTCGGCCGGGTTGGGCTTGGCGATGAAGTACTTGAAGTTGGGCTCGTTCCAGATCTGCCATTCGCGGATCGGCCGAGCCGGAACCCCGGGGTGTTCGGCCCAGAAGCTGCCGTTGGGGCCGTAGCGGGCCACCGCGGCGGTGAGGAAGGCGGTCCAGCCGGTGCGGGCCGCGCCGCTGACCGGAAGCCGCGCCGGGGCGGTCAAGCCGCCCGCGCCCGGGACGCGCTTGCTCGGAACCGCCCATTCGGGAGCGCCGGTGAGGAAAGGCAGGACCTTGATCCCTGCTTTCGCCGCCTCTTCGACCTGATTGTCGAAGCCGCTCCAGTCATAGGAGCTGCCCGGGCTAGGCTGCACCGAGGGCCAGCCGATCGAGATCCGCATGCTTTCGACCCCTCCCGTGCCGAGGCGCTGCAGCTCGGTGGAGCTCGGGGTGTTCTGCGGCACGACCCCCCAGAAGCCGGCCGGCAGCGCCTGCGCCGCGGAAGCAAAGATCGCGAAAGAGACCGTCAAGGCCATCGTCAGCGTCCAGGCACGCAGAAGTCTGCTCATGTACTCGCTCCTTTTCGACATCGGGTCAGCTCGCCTTCGGCGAGACGGAAGAGCCGGCGCCCTGGCGGCGCTGCCGGTAGTAGAAGGCGCCGATCGAGATCGCCGCGAGGACGACGATCGCGATCAAGATCGGGACCAGCGGCGAGGACGAGCTGTCTTCTTCGGCGTTGGCGGTGTTTTCGCCGAGGTTGACGACCGGCTTGTTCTCGCCGATACCGCCCCCTGCACTCTTCGAGCCGCCCTGGGGCTGCCCCCCGTTACCGGCAGGGGCTTGGTTACCCTGGCCGGTGTGGCCGCCGCCGCCCTGCGATCCGTTGCCTCCGCCCGAGCCGCTGCCGCCGGAGCCGTTCGACTTTTCGGTTTCGGTACCGCCTTCGTTGCCGCCGCCGCCCGAACCGCCGTTCGAGCCGCCATGGTGGGGCCGAGCGGGACTTTCTTCCTGCGGGACGGTTGGTACTTCGGGTTCGTACTGAAGTTCACTCGCTTCGCGGGCCTGAGCCGGAGCGCAAGCTAATGCCAGCACAGCAAGCACTGAAAGAAGCAAGGCGACAGGTAGGCCCGAGCCGCGGTGGCGGGGGTGCCGGGTCCGAAACATGGCGCGCAAGGTTAGAGGAATCATCGGCGCTGATAAGTCCGCCGCTCTTGATCTTGGGCCTGCTGCTCGCAGGGGGCGGCTTTTCGTTGAGCCCGCGTCATATCGCCGGCCTTGCCGTCTGGCTGGTGCTGGTGGCGATGCTGGCGCTCGGCGCAGCGGGGAAGGCGACGCTCGGCCGACCCTTCTGGTGGGGGACGGGACTGCTGGGAGGACTGGCGCTTTTTTCCGCATTCTCATCTCTCTGGTCAGGGTCGGTAGAGCTCAGCGTGATCGAAGCCGACCGGGTTCTCGTCTACCTGGGGTTCTTTCTCACCGCGTTCCTGATCGCCCAAACCGACCAAAGGCGCCAACGTTTCGCTGAAGGCATAGGAATCGCGCTTATAGGGGGCGCCGCCCTTGCCTTGGCCAGCCGCCTGCTGCCCCATGTTTTCGAGCTGGGAGCGGGTTTGGGACACGGTCCGCGCCTCGCCTACCCGTTCGGCTACTGGAACGCAAACGGGCTTGCATTCGGCATCGGCACTGCCTTCTGCCTCTGGATGAGCCGGCGCTCGCTGACCGCTGCGCTGCGCTGGGTCGCAGTCGGGGCGCTTCCGGTCCTGCTGCTCGCCCTCTACTTCACCTACTCGCGCGGCGGCCTGCTCAGCCTCCTGATCGCCTGCGGTTGCCTATTCGTCCTCTCCTACGACCGTCTCTGGATGCTGGTGATGCTGGCGATCGGGGCGATCGGGGCGGTTCCGGCGGTGCTGGCCGTGCAGGCGAGCCGCAGCCTCGCCGACAACCACCCCGACGGGGTGGTGATCGGGCAGGGGGTCAAGGTCTTCCTCATCCTGCTCGGCGGGATTGCGCTCTCGTTGGTCCTCTTCGCGCTCCTGCGCCGGCTCGGGCGGCGCGGCGGCGGCCTCACCGGCCGCGCCCTGGCGCTCTCGCGCGACCGTCGCATCCTCCGCGCGGTGGCGCTGGCGGGCGCGCTGCTGGCGCTGGCGGCGGCGATCGCCGTCGGCGGCCGCGCCTGGGACCAGTTCTCGAAGCCCGACCAACAGTTCCCGTCCGACCCCGCCCAGCACTTCTCCCAGCTCTCGGGCGCCAACCGCCACGAGTTCTGGCGCGTCGCCATCGACGCCTTCGACGAAAAGCCCCTGCTCGGCCACGGCGCCGGCACCTACCGCTTTTCTTGGGACCAACTGCGCCACATCAATGTGCCGGTGCTGGATGCTCACTCCCTTTATCTAGAGGCTTTCGCCGAGCTCGGGGTGATCGGCGGGCTGCTGGTGCTCGGCCTGGTCGGGGGGCTGCTCTGGACCGGGTTCGCCGCCTGGCGCCACGCAAGCGGCGGCCGCCGCGAGCTGCACGCGATCCTCTTTGCCGCCTGCCTCGCCTTCGCAACCGGCGCCGCGATCGACTGGTTCTGGGAGATCGCCGCCGCCGGGGCGATCTTCTTCCTCGCCGCCGGCGCCCTGGTCGCCGCCCGCTGCCGTCAGCTCGCGCAGGCGCGCGCCGAGGGCAACGGGACGAGCGAGCGGCGGCGTTTCGGCCTCACCGTCGCCGGCCTCGGCCTTGCCTGGATCGTGGCGCTGGCGCTGATCGGCCCGCTGCTGGTCGACCGTGAGATCGACACCAGCAACGCCGCCGCCGCCGACGGCGACGTCGCCGCCGCGGTCGACCACGCCCAGACCGCCCGCTCGATCGAGCCGTGGGCTGCCAGCCCTTACCTCCAGCTCGGCCTTCTCGCCGAGTCCCAGGGCGACTACGCGACGGCCGGGCAGCGGCTGACCGAAGCGATCGAACGCGAGGAAGGCAACTGGCAGCTCTTCTACCTGCGGGCGCGGATCAAGCACGAGGCGGGCGAAGAAGGGGCGGCGAAGTTCGACCTCGAAGAAGCGCGGCGCCTCAACCCCGAAGAAAAGTGCCTCGAAGAAGGTTTTGAAGGATGCGGATGAGCCAGACGCCCGATATCGAGCCGAGCGCGCCGAAGACGGCCGAGACGCCGCGGCCGGGGCCGATGCCCTTCGACCCCGAGGGGCGGGGGCCGAGCGAGTTCCGCCGCCGCGGGGCCGTCCTGCGGCGGCTGCTGGCGATCGGCGACTGGGGCGCCCTGCTCTTCGTCTTGAGCGCGATCACCGCCTCCAGCTCCAGCACCGACATCGGCGACCTCTTCTGGATGGTGCTCTTCAGCCCCTCCTGGGTGATCGTGGTCAAGCTCCAGGGCCTCTACGACAACGACCACCGGCGGCTCCGCCACAGCACGCTCGACGAGCTTCCCTCGCTGGTCACGGCGACGGTGATCGCGACGCTCGTGCTCGACGCGCTGATGGCGATCAGCCCGGCCGGGCCGCTCTCGCCGGCGGCGGCGATCGCGGTCGGCGTCGGCACCTTCCTGCTCAGCTTCTCCCTGCGCGGGGTCATCCGCTTCCTCTGGCATCGCCTCACCGCCCAGGCCACCGGCCTGGTGATCGGCCCGGCGAAGGCGGTCGACCTCGTCGCCCGGCGGGTCTCCACCCACCCGGAGACGCGGCTGGCGCTGGTCGGCTACCTGGCGCCGGCGTCCGAAGCGGAGGCGCGGGAGCTGCCGCGGCTCGGCGCCCCGGCCGACATCTCGCGGATCGCCCGCGAGCACGCGATCGAGCGGGTCGTCGTGACCGAACCGGAGATGAGTGAGGACGACGCCGAGCGCCTGATCGAGGAGTGCAAGGTCGAGGGCCTGGCGCTGACCTTCCTCCCCCAGCACTACGGGCTGCTGGGGCCGGGGATCGAGCTCAACCGCCTCGCCGAGCTGCCGGTGCTCGACTTCCGCTTCAGCGACCCGCCGCGCTCGACGGTGGCGATGAAGCGGGTGATGGACGTGGTCGTCTCCGCCTTCCTGCTGGTCGTGCTCTCGCCGTTGCTGCTCGGGGTCGCGATCTGGATCCTGCTCGACGACGGCCGGCCGGTCTTCTTCCGCCAGCGGCGGGCCGGCAAGGACGGGGCGCCGTTCACGATGGTCAAGTTCCGGACCATGGTCACCGACGCCGAGCAGCGGCTGCCCGAGCTGGTCGACATCGAGAGCCTCGACCAGCCGGCCTTCAAGATCCCCGATGACCCCCGCGTCACCCGCAGCGGCCGCGGGCTGCGGCGGACCAGCATCGACGAGCTGCCGCAGCTGTGGAACGTGCTGAAGGGCGAGATGTCGCTGGTCGGGCCCCGCCCCGAGGAGGAGAGCGTTGTCGCCCTGTATGACGAGCGCCAGCGCGGCCGCCTGGCGGTGAAGCCGGGGATCACGGGGCCGATGCAGGTCTACGGCCGCAGCGACCTCACCTTCGAGGAGCGGCTGGCGATGGAGCGCGATTACCTCGACAACCTCTCGCTGCTGACCGACCTGGCGATCCTGCTGCGGACGCCGCGGGCGCTGGTCCGCGGCGAGGGCGCCTACTAGCCCCTCCCGTGGCGCCGCTCGAGCTCGAGGTGGTGGTGGTCAGCCACGGCGCCGAAGCGCTGCTGCGACGCTGCCTGCGCTCGCTGGCCGAGCACCCGATCGCTGCGGGCGAGATGCGGGTGACCGTGGTCGACAGCGGCAGCCAAGACGGCACCCCGGACATGGTCGAGGTCGAGTTCCCGCAGGTGCGGCTGCTGCGGCGGGGCAACATCGGCTTCTCGGCCGCCAACAACCTCGTCCTGCGCCAGAGCCGGGCTGCCGCGGTGCTGCTGCTGAACCCCGACACCGAGGTCTACGCCGGCACCCTCGACGCGGCGCTGGCGCGGCTGCGGGCCGACGAGCGGATCGGGATGGTCGGGGTGAAGCTGGTGACCGAGAGCGGCGCCCTCGACCACGCCTGCAAACGCTCCTTCCCGACGCCGCTGAGCGCCCTCGGGCACTTCACCGGCGTCGGCGGCGCCCGGTACCGCGCCGGCCATCTCGGCGACGACGAGCCCGGCGAGGTCGACGCCGTCAACGGCGCCTTCATGCTCTGCCGGGCCGAGGCGGTCCGCGAGGTCGGGCTGCTCGACGAGGGCTACTGGCTCTACATGGAGGACCTCGACTGGTGCCGCCGCTTCTGGGAGGCAGGCTGGAAGGTCTTCTACGAGCCGGCAGGCGTGGCCCTTCACGTGAAGGGCGGCTCCAGCCGAGCCCGGCGGGCGCCGCGGCAGGAGATCGCCTTCCACCGCGGCATGGGGCGCTTCTACCGCCGCTTCGACGCCCCCGACCGCAACCCCCTCCTCAACGCGGCCGTCTACGCCGGGATCGGCGCCAAGCTCGGCGTCAGCCTCGCGATCACCGCTTGGCGATCACGATGTCCTGCCCCGCCGGCGCGCCGGGATGGTTCGACCAGAGACCGAACCTGATCGGCTCCTGTACCTCTAGGCCGACCGCGGCCAGCATCGCCCGCAGGTCCTCCGCCCGGAAGGCGATCGCTTCCTCGGGCTGGCTCGGGTCGGTGGTGAAGCCGCCCTCGATCGGGTGGCGGAAGTCGAAGGAGGCGCGGCCGGCCGCGATCTCCCCTTCGGCGTGCTCGTCGAGCGCGAAGAAGGTGAGCAGGCAGGTGCCGCCGGGGCGCAGCACCCGCGCCGTTTCCCGCAGGTAGTGCTCGGTCTCCGCCCGCACCAGGTGGGTGAAGAGCGAGGTGGCGAAGACGAAGTCGAAGCAGCCGTCCTCGTAGGGGAAGCGGAACTCGGCGGCGGAGATCGACCCGAAGGGGTTGTACTTCTGGTTGTAGACCGGCGCCCAGGTGAACTCGAAGTCGGGCCGGCGAGCGGTGATCTCGCGCCCGCACCAGCGGATCATCGCCCGGCCGACGTCGAAGCCTGCGTAGGAACCCGAATCGTCGAGGTAGTCCATCAGCGGGATCGCCATCCGCCCGATCCCGCAGCCCATGTCGAGGACCCGGTCGCCCGGCTGCAGGCCGCCGAGCTCGCGGAAGTGGGAGAGGTACTCGCGGCCGGTGCGCTCGAAGTCGCCGCGGCCGACGAAAGAGAGGCGCCGCGGCGGCATCAGCCCGTCCCCCTCGCCGCGGCCGAGGTCGGCGGGCATCCAGCGCAGGTAGCGGGCCACCGCCTTCAGCAGGTAGATCAACTGCGCTCGCGCCTTTGCGCCGGAGGAGAGCAAGGCGGCGCAGCCTATCTTTCACATCCCCGCCCACCCGGCTCGCTACCCTCCTGCACTCGCATGAAGCGCCTCCTCGCCGCCGTCCTCCTCTGCGCCTGCCTCACCGTCGCCCTCGTCGCCGGGACGGGGTCCGGTGCGGCAAAGCCGCCGGTGCCGGCGCCGAAGGGCTTCTTCGGGATCGACCCGCAGTCGCTGCTGACCGACGCCGACGCCAGGTACATGAAGGCGGGCGGGATCGAAACGATCCGCTGGCCGCTGACCTGGGGGGCGATACAGCCGACCCGCAAGGGCGGCTACGACTGGTCGAGCTTCGACCCGGTCGTCGAAATCGCCGCCCGCCACGGGCTCCAGGTGCTGCCGATCCTCTACGGCGTCCCGCCCTGGCTTAACCGCAAGTACACGCGGATGCCGATCGACAACGGCGCCGCCCGCAAGGCCTGGATCGGCTTCGTCGAAGCCGCGGTCAAACGCTACGGCCCCGGCGGCGAATTCTGGAATCAGCACGCGCCCGGCGTCCTGTACGAAACGGTGATCCCGCGGCCGCTGCCGATCCGCAGCTGGCAGGTCTGGAATGAGGCCAACTTCTTCTACTTCGCCTACCCGGTCTCCCCGCAGCGCTTCGTGCGGCTGCTGAAGATCACGACGCCGGCGATCAAACGGATCGACCCGAGCGCCAAGGTCATCCTCTCCGGCCTCTTCGGCGAACCGACGGCGACGGGCAAGAGGGGGATGCCGGCCGCCGAGTTCCTCGAAGCGGTCTACCGCACGCCCGGGATCAAGAGCTACTTCGACGGGATCGCCCTGCACCCCTACGCGGCCTTTTCCGAAGACCTCGAAGAACTGGTCGAGGCGCTGCACGACGTCACCGTCGAAAATCACGACCGCGTGCCGATGTACATCACCGAGATGGGTTGGGGCTCGCAGAACAACTTCCAGGAAGTCGCCTTCGAGCAGGGCATCCGCGGGCAGGTCAAAGAGCTGCGCGCCGCCTACGGCTACCTGCTGGAAAATCGCAACCGGCTCGACCTCAAGCAGGTCTACTGGTTCTCCTGGAAAGACCTCGAAGGCTCCTGCAGCTTCTGCGACTCGGTCGGCCTCTTCCGCGAGGGGACCAGGTTCCACCCGAAGCCGGCCTGGCGTGCCTTCGTCGGCCTCACCGGCGGCCGTCCCCGGCCGTAGACCGCCCGCGCGGGAGATCGGGTTAGACGGCGGCGACGGTCGTCTGCGAGATGACGAATCCGCGCCGCGAGCTGCCCTCACCGTAGGTGCACGTTATTTGCCCCCCGTTTGACGTGCACCGAAAGCCACCGTCTTCGACGCTGCTGCCAGCGGACAGCACAGGAGCGCCGCGATCGAAGTTCTGGAAGCAGTCCCACGGCGGCGGGTGCCCCGGTTCGAGTTCTTCGGCGGTGAGCTCTTCGCACAGTCGTGGAGGCCCTTTCGTTCCGAGCACCGCGCCGACCCCCGAGAGGTGGCCGGGCGCGGGCTTGCTGACGCAGCCGAGTTCGCGATCGTCGACGGCAGACAGGGGGGAGGCGAAGCACCAGATCTTCCGATCCGGCGAGAGAAAACCCCTCGTCCGCAGCACGGGATAGGCCCTGAACTTGACCTTCGGCCCCTTGTAGCAGCCGGATTCGGCGCCCTGATTTTCCGCCGACTCGGGCGCACTGAAGCCCGAGCACGCCCAACCCCCGGGGAGCGTGACGATGCACCTCGAGCCTTCGCACTGGCCTGCGCGCGCGTGGCGCCAAAAGGCTGCGAAGAGGCGTCCTACCTTGGGGCAGCTCACGCCCACCTTCCAGAAACGAAAGGTGGTGGTGGTCCCAGGCGGATAGACAACTTTTTGGGATGAGAACGGACAACCCCAGGGACTGCTCGTGGCGCCGCGGTCGTCAGCGCCGGCAACGGCGACTGCGAGGACGGACAGGACGATGCCCAGGCAGCCGAGCTTGGCGATTCGCCTCATCCGGGGAGTCTCGTGCGGGCAGGCCCTCCCGTCAACGCCGGGGCGCTAAAACGGCAACGTGTCACCGACCTCGCTCAGCTTTGGCGCGTTCTTGTCGCGCTCGCTGAGCAGCGGCTCGGAGACCTGCCAATCGACGCCTACCTCGGGGTCGTCCCAGGCGATCCCCGCCTCGGTGGCCGGGTCGTAGTAGCTGGACACCTGGTAGGCGACGTCGGCGACCTCGGAGAGGACGGCGAAGCCGTGGCCGAAGCCGACCGGGACGAAGAGCTGGCGGTGCCTGACGTCGTCGAGCACGTGCGCCTCCCACTGGCCGTAGGTCGGCGAGCCGCGGCGCAGGTCGACGGCGACGTCGAGGATCGCGCCGCGCGGGCAGCGGACGAGCTTTGCCTGTCCCGGCTCGGTCTGGAAGTGGATCCCTCGCAGCGTCCCCTTGGAGGAGCGCGAGTGGTTGTGCTGGACGAAGTCGACCCCGACCCCGAGCTCCTGCCAGGCCTCGCGAGCGTAGGACTCGAGCATGAAGCCGCGCTCGTCGCCGTGGACGACCGGCTCGATCGCGACGACGCCGTCGAGCTTCGTCTCCAGCCGCTCGGCCATCAGCCGAGCGCCTTGCCGTAGTGCTTTTCGTAGTACTCGCGGTACTCGCCGGAGCGGATCGGGCCCCACCAGTCCTCGTTGTCGCGGTACCACTGCACGGTCCGCTCGAGGCCCTCGGCGAAATGGACCTGCGCCTCCCAGCCGAGCTCCTCCTGCAGCTTCGCCGAGGAGAGCGAGTAGCGGCGGTCGTGGCCGGGGCGGTCGGTGACGTACTCGATCAGCGACTCGTCGGCGCCGACCAGCTCGATCACCCGCTTGACGACCTCGATGTTCTCGCACTCGTCGGGACCGCCGACGTTGTAGGCCTCGCCCGCCTTGCCTTTCGCCAGCACCGTGTGGATGCCGCGGCAGAAGTCCTCGACGTAGAGCCAGTTACGGACCTGCTTGCCGTCGCCGTAGACCGGCAGCGCGTCGCCGTGGATCGCGTTCAAGACGATCAACGGGATCAGCTTCTCCGGGTACTGGCGCGGTCCGTAGTTGTTGGAGCCGCGGACGATCGAGGCGTCGAGGTTGTAGGTGTGGACGTGGGCGGAGACGAGCAGATCGCCCGCGGCCTTGGTCGCCGAGTAGGGCGAGGAGGGGTCGAGCGGCGAGGTCTCGGTGAAGGAGCCGGAGTCGATCGAGCCGTAGACCTCGTCGGTCGAGACCTGGACGTAGCGCTCGATGCCGAGTTCGCGCACCGCGTCGAGCAGGGTGCCGGTGCCGACGACGTGGGTGCGGGCAAAAGCTTCCTGGTCGTCGATCGAGCGGTCGACGTGGCTCTCGGCGGCGAAGTTGACGACCGCGTCCACTCCCTGCATCGCTTCGCGGACCACGTGCGGGTCCTCGATCGCGCCCTCGATCAGCTTCGTCCCCTCGGACAGGTTCTCCGGCCGACCGGCGTAGGTGAGCTTGTCGAGGACGACGACCTCGTGCTCGTCGTCGACGAGCCGCACGTAGGTGGAGCCGATGAAGCCTGCCGCTCCGGTGACCAGAAGTCTCATTCGGTTGCCTCCGCTTGTCGTTGGGCGAGATAGCCGGCGAGGCCGTCCTGCCAGCTGGGAAGTCGGATCGCGTGCTCGCGCTGGGAGACCAGCGCCGAGAAGGCCGGGCGCGGCGCGGCGGCGCCGAATTCCTCACTGGTGATCGAGAGCACTTTGCACTCGACCTTGGCCTGCTCGAAGATTTCGCGGGCGAACTCGTACCAGGAGCACTGGCCGGCAGCCGCCATGTGGTGGATGCCGTACTCGATCCCCTCGATCAGGCGGACGATCCCGTAGGCGAGGTGCCAGGTATAGGTCGGCGAGCCGACCTGGTCGCGGACCACGGTGACCTCGTTCTGGCGCTCGGCCAGGCGCAGCATCGTGTCGACGAAGTTGCGGCCGCCGAGCCCGTAGAGGCCTGCCGAGCGGACGATGAAGTGGCGCTTGTTGGCCGCGGCGACGGCCTCCTCTCCGGCTAGCTTGGTGCGGCCGTAGGCGGAGAGCGGCGCCGGCTGGTCGCTCTCCACGTAAGGCGCGGCTTTGGCGCCGTCGAAGACGTAGTCGGTGGAGATGTGGAGGATCCGCGCTTCGATCTCCTCGGCGGCCGCGGCGATGTTGCCGGCGCCTCTGCCGTTGATCGCGAATGCCTGCTCCTCTGCCGTCTCGGCGCCGTCGACGTCGGTCCAGGCGGCGCAGTTGATGACCACGTCGGGCCGCTCGAGCTCGAGCCGGCGCACGCACGCCTCGGGGTTGGTGACGTCGAGCTCGGCGCGGCCGTAGCCGACGACGTCGTGGCCGGCGTTGCCGGCGGCGAGCAGCACGTCGCGCCCCAGCATCCCGGCCGCCCCGGTGACCAGCAACTTCACGAGCCCACCGCCACTAGACGAGTTTGATCTCGGATTTGTCGCCGACCAGGAGGCGGAGCGTCTTCGGCATCCCCTCGCTGCGGGTCAGCTTCACTTCCTTGCCGAGCAGGCTCGCCTCCATCCGCGTGCCGAGGTCCTCGACCACCGAGCCGGAGAGGACGATCGAGTTCTCGACTTCGGAACGGCGGACGTGGACGCCGTCGCCGATCGAGGTGTAGGGGCCGATGTAGGCGTCCTCGATGTGGGCGCCGGGGCCGATCACGACAGGGCCGCGGACGACCGAGCGCTCCAGCTTGGCGCCGGGGCCGAGGACGACGCGACCCTCGACCTTGGAGGCGTCGTCGACCTCGCCCTCGACCGAGGTCTGCAGCTCCTCCAGGACGAGGCGGTTGGCCTCGAGCATGTCGGCGAGCTGGCCGGTGTCCTTCCACCAGCCGCGCACCACCTCGGAGCGGACGCTGCGGCCGTCGTCGATCAGCTTGTCGATCGCCTCGGTGATCTCGAGCTCGCCGCGCCAGGAGGGCTCGAGCGAGCGGGCGGCCTCGAAGATCAGCTGGCTGAAGAGGTAGACGCCGACCAGCGCCAGGTTCGAGGGCGGATCTTTCGGCTTCTCGATCAGGCGCACGATCTTTTCCCCGTCGAGCTCGGCGACGCCGTAGGACTGCGGGTCGTCGACCGGGGTGAGCAGGATCAGCGCGTCGGGTTCGTGCTCGGTGAAGGCAGAGACGAGGCCGCGCAGGCCGTCGCGCAGGAGGTTGTCGCCGAGGTACATGACGAAGGGCGAGCCGCCGATGAAGTCCTCGGCGGTGAGGACGGCGTGGGCGAGCCCGGCCGGCTTGTCCTGGACGATGTAGGTGATCTCGGCGCCGAACTGGGAGCCGTCGCCGGCGGCCTCACGGATCTCGTCCCCGGTCTCGGGGGCGATGATGATCCCGATCTCCTTCACCCCGGCGTCGACCAGCGCCTCGATCCCGTAGAAGAGCACGGGCTTGTTGGCAACCGGGACCAGTTGCTTCGCCGAGGTGTGGGTGATGGGGCGCAGCCGCGTGCCGGCGCCACCGGAGAGGATCAGTCCCTTCAAGGGCTCCATGCGAGGCTGCAACCCTACCGAGCGGCAAAGAGACCGGTGCAACCGACCATTTACATCCCCAACTTCAACGGCGCCGAGCGCCTCGGCCCAGTCCTGCGCGCGCTGGACGAACAGACGACTTCCTGCGAGGTCGTGCTCGTCGACAACGGCTCCGCTGACGACTCGGTGGAGCTGGCCAGACGGGAGCTCCCAGGGGTGCGGATCGTCGAGCTGGGGGAGAACCTCGGCTTCGGGCGGGCGATCAACCGGGCGGTGGCCGAGGCGCCGGGCGACCCGCTGATCCTGCTCAACAACGACGCGGTGCCGGAGCCGCGCTTCGTCGAGGCGCTGCTGGACGGGTTCGGCGAGGGCGTCGACTCGGTCGCCGGGGTGCTGCTGCAGGAACGGTCGCCGGAGCTGATCGACTCCGCCGGGGTGGTGGCGGACGCGACGCTGATGGGGTTCGACTACCTGCACGGGGAGCCGGTTGAGACCGCCGACACGGCACCGCCCCCACTCGGCCCGACCGGCGGCGCCGCCCTCTACCGCCGCGAGGTCTTCGAGGCCGTCGGCGGCTTCGACGAGCGGATCTTCCTCTACTACGAGGACCTCGACCTGGCGCTGCGGCTCGCAGGCCGCGGCGGCGGCTGCCGCCTGGCGCCTGCGGCGCGGGCGCTCCACGCCTACTCGGCCAGCCTCGGTGCCGCCAGCGCCGGCAAGTACGCCCGCACCGGCTGGAGCCGCGGCTACATGCTGCGCCGTTACGGCGTCATGCGGAGCCCCGGGCGGGCGCTGCGGGCGCTCGCCTGCGAGGGCGCCCTCTGCGCCGGCCAACTGCTCCGGGACCGCACCCCGGCGGGCCTGAAGGGCCGTCTGCGCGGCTGGCGCGACGCCTCCGGCCTCGAGCGGCGCGACCTCGACGGCGCGCCGCTGCTCCACCTCAGCGCCCGGGAAGCCCTGGCGCTGAGGCGACAGCGTCGCGGCTGAGCCAAGGTTCCAGAAATTTCACGAACAGGTGCGACATTTTTTTAATTCTGCGCGCCTCTCGTTACAGCTAAAACATTACGTTATTCTCATGGTGGTAATGGCACCGAGAGAAAAGTGGACCGACGAGCGACTCGACGACCTCAACAAAAAGGTCGACGACGGCTTCGCCCGCCTCGATCTCGATATACGCGACCTTCGCCGAGAGGTGAAAACGCAGGGCGAGAACCTACGGGCGGAGATGAGGGCCCAAGGTGCTGAGCTGCGGACGGAGATGAAGGCGCAGGGTGCTGAGCTACGGGCAGAGATGAAGGCGCAAGGCGATGGGCTGAGGGCAGAAGGAAAAGCCGAAGGGGCAAGCCTGCGGAGCGAGATGAACGAACTGCGACGGGAGATGAACGAGCGCTTCGACTCGGCCAACCGGACTCTTGTTGGCGCCGTCGCCGTGATCGTCGCGGCGATCGTCGGCAGCAACGCGTTCTGACGCTAGTCGCGTGCGAGCAGCCGGGCGCGGAGGCGGCGTAGGGCTCCCCGCCAGCCGCTGCGCAGCCGCACAACCTCGTCGGCCAGCTCCTTGTTCTCCCGCCCGAGCCGTTCGCGCTCGGCGCTGACCACGTCGAGCGCCACCTGCACGCCCTGCAGGTGCTCGAGGGCCGTCTGCGTCTCCGCCAGCTGCGTCGCCAGCGCCTCGCGTTCCGCGTGCAGACGGGCGATGCCGCGGGCGGCCGGGACCCGGCCCCGCCGCGGGCCATCCGTGCGGCCGCCGGCGAGCGCCCGCAGCTCGGCCGCGAGCTCGGCGTTTACCCGCAGCAGCTCCTCCACTCTTGCGCTCTCCTCCATCTCCCCTTCCTGCCGTGGCGTCAACTCGGGACCGTCCACTTCCCCGCCGCCAGTCGCCTCCAGTCGCGCCCTTCCTCCCAGCTGCGGACGTGAAGGCACTGGTCCGAGCTCCTCAGATTCGAGTCGGGGTGGACGCGGTACCTGACAAGACGCTCGGGGATGACCGCACCGTACTCTCCGCGTTCACGCAGGGTGCGGTAGATCAGCCAATCCCCCTGGATCGACTGCTGCTCGGAAAAGGCGTCGGGAAGGCCGTCGAAGACCCGGCGTGGGACGAGCGCCGCGGTGTCGCCGTCCCAGTTCTCCTCCTCACTGCTGAGCACGCGGTTCCCCAGCGGGGCGTAACCGCCGCCGTGAAGCTCGTTCCCGTCCGGGTCCACGTAGCGCAGCCAGCAGGTGACGTAGGCGAGCTCGGGCCGGTCGCGGAACATCGCCAGGACGCGGGCGACGAACTCCGGTTCGAGGACGTTGTCGGCGTCGAACATCATCACGTAGTCGCTGCTCGCCAGCCGGATGCCGAGCAGGCGGGCCATTATGTCGCCGCCCTGCAGCTGGGTCACGACGCGGACGCGCGGGTCTTCGGCCAGCCGGTCGAGGACCGCATCCTCGGGCTCGAAGGACCCGTCGTTGACGACGAGCACGTCCAGGTCGGGGTGGGTCTGGGCAAGCAGTGAGCCCACCGCCTCCTCGACGTAGCGGTGGGCGCGGTGGTAGGGAACTACCGCGGTCACGGTGGCGTCCTGCGTCCGGGCTGCGTCCGACGCCGCGCCGCCCCCCCGACCCGGCTCGCGGAGGATCTCGTAGGCCTCCAGGAAGCGGGCCGGAGCGGTGAAGCGACGGAACGCCTCGAACACCTCGCCGGAGGCGCGCACCCGCTCGACCTCCTGGCGGTCCTCGAGCAATCGCGCCAGCGCCCGCCGGAGGGCAGGGGTGCCGACGTCGTCGGCGAGCCAGCCGCCACCGTCGCCGACGAACTCGACCAAAGCGCCGACCGGGGTCGCCAACACCGGCGTCCCCGCCCGCATCGCCTCGAGGGCGACGTTGCCGCAGAACTCGAAGTTGGAAGGGACGGCCAGGAGGTGGTGCTCGCCGAACCGCCGCTGCAGATCCTCGTGCGCAACGGGGTCCTCGATCCGCACGCGCGGGTCGCCTTCGCACATCCGTTCGATCGTCAGCCTCACCGACTGGCCGAGGGCGGCGGTCTCGGTATCGGCCCCGATCAGCGTCAGCTCCCAGTCGTCGCCGGGCAGGCGCAGGCAGGCGTCGACCAGGTCCATCGCGCCCTTGATGCGCTGCAGCCTGCCGGCGTAGAGGATCCGCAGCGGGCCGTCGGTGCCCAGAGCGGCGACCTGCGGAGCCGGTGCGGCGGGAAAAGGACGACCGGTCTTGACGCCGGCCGGCAGCAGGGCGTCGCCGTAGTAGCGGCGGTAGGCGTCGAGGACGTCGCCGCCGGGCCAGAGGAGCCGATCGGCGAGCCGGAACTGCTCGCGCTCCAGCTCCCCCGCCCGCTGTTCCTCCGGCAGCTGCAGACGCCCGTCGTGCAGCGCCACCAGCTCGGCGGTCGAGGAGAGCCTGATCGCGACCGTGGTCTTCCGCAGCAGCGGGTGGCCGGCCGCCCGCGCCTGCAGGGGAACGAGGCCGAGGGCGCGGTAGTCGCAGACCTCGAGCAGGTCGGGGCCTGCGGTCCCCTCGTGGGCCTTCTCGATCTCCTCGAGGACTGCGGCGGAGCGAAGGTGGTCCGCGGAGGCGAACGACATCCGCGCCAGCGCCTCGCTCGGCTCGGGGCGCTCGATCAGGACGACCTCGTGCCGGGCCGAGAGGACCTCGACCTGCCGCCGCAGGGCGTGGCCGATCCCGCCGTAGGAGGAGTGCTCGGCGGAGACGATGCAGATCCTCATGCGCCGTCCTTGCCGAGCCATCGCCGCGGGCCCCCGAGGTCGCCCTCGCGGGCGAGGCGGCGGCGCTCGCGCAGCATCGCCGGCAGCAGGCGCAGGCCTTCGAGCTTGCCGCGCAGGGTGGCCCGCAGGCGCCGCTGCCGCGCCGCCCGCGCCAGCGCCCCGGCCTCGACCGCGAGGATCCGCGGCAGCGCCCCAAGCGGCATGAACTTCGCCTGCGTGGCGATCCGGTTGCGTGCGACCAGGCGCGCGTTCCAGGCGCCCGGCCGCGGCGCCGCCGCCATCCAGGAGGCATTGCCGAGGTGCCAGACCACCGCGTCGGGGACGTAGGCGAAGTTGCGGCCGGCGATGCGCGCCCGCACGTTGAGGTCGACGTCCTCGTAGAAGGCGAAGTAGCGCTCGTCGTAGCCGCCCAGCTCGTCGAACAGCTCCCGGCGCAACAGGCAGGCAGCGCCGCAGACGCCGAAGACCTCGCGCGCCGCGAGGGCCGCGGGTGACTGCTCCTCGCCGGCTCCCAGCTCGACCCCGCGCCCGTCCCGCGTCAGCCCCTGCCCGGCGCTGTAGAGGTGCGCCCGCGCGGCATCGCGCTGCCCTTCCTCCAACTGCAGGATCCGCGGCTGCACGCCGCCGAGCGTGGGATCGGCTGCGAGCGCCGCCAGCAGCGTCGCCACCGCGCCCGGCTCGACCACCGTGTCGGCGTTCAGCGCCAGCACCGCCCCGGCCCGCACCCGCGCCACCCCGAGGTTCATCGCCCGCGCGAAGCCGACGTTCTCCGGCAACGCCACATGCGGCACCCCCTCCCGCTCCAGGTATGCCACGGTCCCATCAGAGGAGCCGTTGTCGACCACCAGCACCTCCAGCTCCACCCCCTGATCGCGCAGCGACTCCAGGCAACGCGGCAGCAGCGCGAGCGAGTTCCAGCTCGGGATCACCACGGCGACCGGACGCTCCGGGTTCACCGCCGGAAGACTAAGGTGCCCGCGATGCGCAGTCCCGATGCCACCATGCCTGCGATCCAGGTGGAGGACCTTCACAAGTCCTTCCGCATCCCGAAACAGCGGGTCGACTCGCTGAAAGAGCGGATCGTCCGTCCCTTCTCCGGGCGGGACTACCGCGAGCTGCACGCCCTCGACGGCGTCTCCTTCGAGATCGAGCAGGGCGAGTTCTTCGGCATCGTCGGCCGCAACGGCTCCGGCAAGAGCACGCTGCTGAAACTGCTGGCCAGCATCTACCGCGCCGACTCAGGGACGATCCGGATGGCGGGGCGGCTGGCGCCTTTCATCGAGCTCGGCGTCGGCTTCAACCCGGAGCTGACCGCGCGGGAAAACATCGTCCTCAACGGGGTGATGGTCGGGCTGACGCCGCAGGAGACGCGGCAGCGGATCGACTCGGTGCTGGATTTCGCCGAACTGCAGGAGTTCGCGAACCTGAAGCTGAAGAACTACTCCTCGGGGATGCTGGTCCGGCTCGCCTTCTCGGTGATGATGGAGGCCGACGCCGACGTCCTCCTGATCGACGAGGTGCTGGCGGTCGGCGACGCCGCCTTCCAGCAGAAGTGCGCCGACGCCTTCCGCGACATGAAAGCGGCGGGCAAGACGATCGTTCTCGTCACCCACGAGATGACCACGGTCGAGCGCTACTGCCACCGGGCGATGCTGATCGACGGCGGCCGCATCCGCCACCTCGGCGATCCCGGCGACGTCGGCCGCCACTACCTGCAGCTGAACTTCGAGGAGGCGAGCGAGGCAGGGCCCCCTCCCACCTCCGGCCCAGCCGAAGAGCTGCGGCTGCTCGACGTCTGGGTCGAGGACGCCGACGGCAACCGCACCGCCAACGTCGAAGCCGGCGAAAAGATCCGGCTGCGGCTGGAGCTGGAAGCGACCCGCGAGGTCGAGGGCGCCGGGATCGGGTTGATCATCGCCAACGCCGACGGCGTCGGCGTCACCGAACTCGGCGCCCCGATCGTCGAGGGCGACTGGTTCGCGCCGCTGCGCCCCGGCAGCAGGGTCACGGTCCAGGCCGAGGTCGAGAACCTGCTCACTCAGGGCCGCTACTTCGTCCATTGCGGCGTCAACCGCAGCGAGAACCGGGGCGTCGCCCTCTACGTCCACAACGCTTTCGACTTCGTCGTCTACGCGGGCGAGGACATGCCCAACGGGCTCGTAGCTCTCCCCGCCGAGGTCGAGGCCGGAGTCGACAGGACGGGCGAGCGATGAGCGCCCAGCCGCAGCCGCTGCGCGAGGTCCGCGGCCCCTCCGCCCTCGGCGGCGGCGTCCGGCGCTTCTTCGACCTGCTCTGGCTGATGGCCGGGACCGAGTTCAAGCGCGTCTACTTCGGCACCGTCCTCGGCTACTTCTGGTCGCTGATCCGGCCGCTGGCCTACTTCAGCGTCCTCCTCCTGGTCTTCACTCAGATCTTCAGGATCGGCAGCCAGCTCCATAACTACCCGGTGCTGCTGCTGCTGGGGATCGTCCAGTTCACCTTCTTCCAGGAAGCGACCACCAACGCGGTCACCTCTGTCGTCGCCCAGGAGGGCATCGTCCGCAAGACCCAGTTCCCGCGCCTGGTGATCCCGCTTTCGACGGTGCTGACGGCCTTCTTCAACTTCTGCCTCAACCTGATCATCGTCTTCGTCTTCATCCTTGCCTGGGGGATCTCCCCGGCCTGGACCTGGCTGCTCTATCCCGTCGCCCTGGCCGCCCTCTTCGTATTCACCACGACGATCAGCATGGCCTTCTCGGTCCTCTACGTCCGCTTCCGCGATGTCGCGATCATCTGGACGGTCGGCGCCCAGATGCTCTTCTACGCGACGCCGATCCTCTATCCGCTCGGCACCTCGGAAAGCGGCATCGGACACCGGTCCCGCACCTTCGAAGAACTTCTGATGATCAACCCGCTCAGCGTCATCTTCGAGCAGATCCGGGTCTGGATCCTCCACGAACCGCGCTACCTAGCGCCTACCGCGGTCGAAGCCGCGGGCGGCTGGCTCCACCTCCTGCCCGCGCTCGTGATCTTCCTCGGGATCTGCGTCTTCGGCGTCTGGACCTTCAACCGCGAAGCGCCGCGGGTGGCCGAGGAGCTCTAGCCGCTCACGGTTGCGGAGACGGGGGAGGACGGTCTTCGTCTCAGAATTGGCGCTAATCCGTGCGACATCTTTTTGCTTCTGCGCGCCTTTTGTTGCAGCTAAAGAGTTACGCTAGGATCATGGCAGTGATGATGCCGCGAGAGAGATGGACCGACGAGCGCCTCGACGATCTCAACAAGAAGGTCGATGACGGCTTTGCACGCCTTGACGCAGACATCCGCGGGCTCCGGAGCGACATGAATTCACGGTTCGACAAGGTGGACGAACGGTTCGAGAAGGTGGATACGCGGTTCGACAAGGTCGACGAACGGTTCGACAAGGTGGATACGCGGTTCGACAAGGTCGACGAACGGTTCGAGAAACTCAATGATCGCTTCGACGTCTTGAACCGGACGCTGCTCAGCTTTGCGGTGGCGATCATCGTCGCCATGATCGGCCTCCACGTCTTCTGAGGCCCGAACTGTCGCCAGATGCAGACGCTTTAGCTCAGCGGCAGACGCGCGCCCGCTGCGTCGCTTCGACGTGCAGGTGCCAGGGGCGCGGCGATTCGTCGCGGGGGATGCGGAGGACGACGACCGAACCACCCGGGGCGCCGGCGGTGGGGACCGGATATTCGCCTCCGGCGAAGCGGCGCAGGGTGAGGTGGGCTTCCGGGCCGGGCGCGACTTCGATCCGGGTGGGGCCGGGACCGACCGCCACCTCGCTGCCGGCGGGTGCTCCGCCGGGAACCGCGACGCAGTTTTCGCGTCCGCCGGCGGCCTCGTAGCCGTTCGGGGTCAGCACCGTCCGCAGCGGCAGCGCCTGCGAGAGGACGATGTCGGCCTGGCGACGCTCAGTCTCCGGCGCCGCGGCGAGTTCGGCTTCCGAGTAGGCGGGGGAGCCGTATTCGTCGACCGCTTCCAGGTAGCGGCCGGCGAAGATGTCGATCAGGCCGGGCGTCCCGGCGACTTCGGGTGAGAGCTCGAATTCAGGTGAGACCGTGCGACGGGCGATTTCGATCGCCGCGGTGTCGGCCCGGGTGAGGACGCTCTGCCCTTCGAAGGTGTCGCGGCCGTCCTTCAGCACCACCAGGTTCGGCCCCAGCGCCAGCACGGTCACCGCTGCGCCGACCAGCAGCGTGCGGCGGCTGAACCGCTCCCGCGCCAGCAGGTTCGCCAGCACCATGACGATGAAGATGCAGCTCGCGTACTGATAGCGGCTCGACGAGGGGTCGCGGCCGGGGATCTGGTTGAAGGCGGTTAGGAACCAGTTGACGAGGGCGGCGGCGGCAACCGGCCAGATGCCCGGATCGAAGCCGGGCCGCTGCACCCGGCGCCAAAGGAAGGCGGCGGCGATCGCCACCGTCAGCGCCGCACCCCAGAACAGTTCGGTGGCGCCGCTGACCGGGCTGGTGCCGAGGCCGAAGAGGTTGCCGACCCCTGCCGCGACCGATTCGGCGACGAAGCGCGGCGAGGCGAGGACGTTGCGCAGGCTCAGGTGCGATTCGGCTTCGTGCCCCCAACCCAGGTACCAGACGGCGTAGAGCGCGACCGGGATCAGGAAGACGAAGGCGCGCCCGCGCCGGCGCTCGCGCGGCGAGAGCAGGATCGCCACCAGGGCGGCGACCGCGAAGGGGATCCCGAGGCTGGAGAAGCCGAGCGAGATCGCCAGGAAGAGACAGGCGAGGAGATCGCCTGCGCGATCGTTGCGCTCAAGCGCCAGCAGCATCGCCAGCCCGAAGAGGACCGAGCCGAGCAGGCTGATCTCGAAGGGCCAGAGCAGGAGCTCCCAGGCCGGACCAAGGAAGAGGATCAGCAGCGCCCCGAACAGCGCCATCCAGGCGCCGACCCGGCGGCGCAGGTAGACGAACAACAGGTAGTCGGAGACGAGCAGGCCGATCGTCAGCAGCACGTATTCGGGCCGGGCCGTGTCCATCCCGAAGAGGTGGAGGAAGAGCTGCTCGATCGCCACCGGGATGACGACGATGTGCTCGTTGTGCGGCTTTAGGAAGGCGTCGGCAGTGAAGCCGCGCCGGTTCATCAGGAACTCCCAGCTGTCGAGGAGGAAGGTGAAGTGCCAGGTCAGCGCCAGGAACAGCGCCGCGGCGGCGGCAAAGGCGCAGGCGAGCAGGATGACGGGGGCGTTGCGGGCGGTTCTCGCCATGGCGGGCGCGAGTGTATTGGCGGCGGCAGCCGTCTCAGGTCCTAAGGGGGCGCAGGGTGAGAAAGCCGATGCCCAGCAGGGCGGCCGCCGCGAGCAGGCCCGCGAGCGGCGAGTAGGAGGTTCCGGCCGGCGGCGTCAGCGCCGGGACGTAGAGGACCAGCACCAGCGCCACGTTGACGGCGACGAGACCGGTGCCGAGGCGGAGGTCGACCGCGCAGGCCCCCGCGACGCAGGCGCAGACCGCCAGCAGCGGCACCGCGAGGCTGCCCTGATGGATCCAGGTGGCCGCCTCGGGGCCGCCGAACATCAGCAGCACCCAGACCAGGCAGGTAAGCGCGGAGAAGCCGAGGGCGAACACCGCGAAGCGCCAGTCGGGACCCTCCGGTCTGCGGCGCAGCCGGGCCACCAGCATCGCCACCGGCCCGATCAGCAGCAGCCCGAGGAAGGGGATCAGCCCGAAGAAGCGCACCAGCCGCACCGGTTCCAGCGCTCTGCCGAAGTGGCCGGCTTCGACCTCGTCCACCGACTCGCTCGCCCCATGTTCGACTTCGCCCTGCTGGAAGAGGGTGGTGACGTTGCCCCACTTGTTGTCGAGCGTGCCGCCCACGCCTTCTTCCCGGTAGGAGTCGACGATCGTCTCCAGGGCGCCGCGTTCGTCGATCTCGAGCGAGCCGCCCAGCTGCCACTTGACCAGCCGGTCGCCGGGCGGGTCGTGGTAGTGCTGGTAGGCCCACCAGGAGCCGAGCAGGACGATGCCCACCGCCACGCCGGTGCCGATCCAGGCCCAGCTCGGCCTCCCCCAGAGCGCCAACACCACCAGCGGGATCGCGAAGAAGGCGCTGGAGCCGTGGGCGAGCATCGCCAGGCCGATCAGCGCGGCGAACAGCGCGCCGGCCAGGGGCTCGCGCCGCCAAGCCGACCACTCCTCGCAGAGGACCAGCGCCAGCGCCGCGAGGAGGAAGGCGGCCGCGATCAGCTTCGGCCAGACGAAGAAGCCGTGGAGGATCGCGATGTCGCTGACGATCGCAGCGAGGGCGACCAGCCCGCGGGTCCGCAATCGCAGGCGAGCGGCGCAGAGCACGGCCCACATCCCGAGGATCCAGAGCTGCTGGACGATCACCCCCATCACCTCGTAGTGGAGCTGCGAGGCGTCCCAGCCGAAGGGCCGTTGCGAGAGGACGTAACCGATCTGCAGCGGCGGCCGGTCGCTGGAGAGCCAGTCGGCGAACGGCGGCGGGATGCCGCTGTGGCCGTGGGCATAGAAGTAGTCGGCGAAGAAGTTGGGGATTTCGTTGTCGCTCGGCAGCCCGTGGGAGAAGCGGCTGGCCGCGGTCAGCAGCGGTTCCGCGGTGCCGCCGTGGAGGAAGCCGAGGAAGAGGACGAAGCCGCTCGCCAGCGCCCAGAGGGCGAACGGCGTCGCCAGCTCGACCAGGAGCGCCCGGTCAACCCCCTCCCGCAGGCACCAGCCGACCACCAGGACCGAGCCGAAGGCGAAGAAGAAGGAGCCGGCCTGCCCGATCGTCGGATCGGCGTAGTAGAGCCAGAAGGAGACGATCGCGACGCCCCCCGAGCCGGCCAGGGCGGTCGCCAGCAGCAGCGGCACGCTGCGCAGGCCCACGCGCGCAGCCCAGAGCGCCGCGGCGGCGGCGGGCAGGCCGGTCAGCAGCAGGTGCTCGGCCAGCATCCAGAGAAGTTCGAAGTTCGCCCCCATCCGCTTCTAGGCCGGACAGCTTCCCATCGGTGTCAACTGCCAGAGCCGAGGCGGATACACTGCGCCTGCGTGTCTGAGCAATCGAGCTCCCCCACTCCTGTGCGGCAGGAGCCCCGGAACGTCGAGTACGGGCAGTACTACTACCGCCACGACTGCGGTGTCCCGTACGAGCGCAACGAGCACTGGCTCGGCTTCTTCGGGGCGATGGCCGACGCGATCGTCCGCGACCTGCGCCCGACGACGGTCCTCGACGCCGGCTGCGCGATGGGCTTCCTGGTCGAGGCGCTGCGGGAGCGCGGGGTCGAGGCCTGGGGCATCGACGTCTCCGAGCACGCGATCTCGCAGGTGGACGAGTCGGTCGCCGGGTACTGCCAGGTCGGCTCGCTGACCGAGCCGCTGCCGCGCCGCTACGACCTGATCGTCTCGGTCGAGGTGCTCGAGCACATCGCCCCCGCCGAGGCGAACGCGGCCGTCGCCAACCTCTGCGCCGCCACCGACCGGCTGCTGCTCTCGACCACCCCCGACGACTTCGGCGAGGCCACCCACCTGAACGTGCAGGCGCCGGAGGCCTGGTCGGCGATGCTGGCGCAGAACGGCTTCCTGCGCCAGACCGAACACGACGTCTCCTACGTCACCCCCTGGGCGGCGCTCTACGCTCGTAGCGCCGAACCGCTGCCGGAGGCGGTGCGGCGCTACGACCGCGCCTGGTGGCGGGCGCAGCGCGAGACCGAACAGCTACGCGACTCGCTTCTGACCGCCCACAACCGTCTCGCCGAGCTCGAGCAGCAGCCGCAGGCCCGAGCCGAGACCGAGGCCGAGCTCGACCGCCGCGAGGAGGAGATCCTGCGCCTGCGCGACCTGCTGATCGGGATGGAGCACGAACTCGGCGCCGCCCGCGGCCGCCTGGCGGTGTACGAAGACCGCACGAAGCGGATCGAAAGCGCGAAAGCGCAGCTGACGGCGAAGGTGCCGGGCTCGGGGTTCTTCGTCTCGCTGATCCTGCGCCTGCTCCGCGGCCGCCGCTGAGCCCCGCTCCCGTGCCCCGCTTCTCGATCATCACGCCGGTCTACGAGACCCCGGCCGACGTCCTGCGCAAGATGCTGCTCTCGGTCTTCGGCCAGAGCTACGGCGACTGGGAGCTCTGCCTCGCCGACGACGCCTCGCAGGAGCCGCACGTGCGCGAGATCCTCGACGCCGCCGCCCGCCGCGACCCGCGGATCCGGGTCGCGTACGGCGAGGAAAACGAAGGCATCGTCGGCGCCTCCAACCGGGCGCTGGCGATGGCAAGCGGCGAGTTCGTCGCCCTGCTCGACCACGACGACGCCCTCCACCCCGACGCGCTCGCCCACGTCGCCGAGGCGCTCGACCGCTCGCCGGAAGCCGACTACGTCTACACCGACGAGGACAAGGTCGACCGCCGCGGCATCCACTCCGGCTTCTTCTTCAAGCCCGACTGGTCGCCGGAGCGGATGCGGACCCAGATGTACACCTGCCACTTCAGCGTCTTCCGCCGCTCGCTGGTCGAGGAGGTCGGCGGCTTCGACCCCGCGTTCGAGGGCTCCCAGGACTGGGACCTGGTGCTGAAGGTGACCGAGCGCGCCCGCCAGGTCGTCCACGTGCCGCGGATCCTCTACCACTGGCGCACGCTCGCGACCTCGGCCGCCGGCGGCGGCGAGGCGGCCAAGCCCTACGCCTTCGAAGCGGGCAAGCGGGCGGTGCAGGCCCACTGCGACCGGATCGGCCTGCCGGCCCAGGTCGAGCGCGACCCCAAAGACCCCGGCGTCCTGCACCTGCAGCCGCGGCTGCGCGAGCAGCCGCTGGTCAGCATCGTCATCCCCACCGCCGGGCAGCGGCGCGAAGTCCGCTTCGAGGAGGTGGTGCTGGTCGAGAACTGCGTCCGCAGCATCGTCGGCCGCTCCAGCTACGAGAACTACGAGATCGTCCTCGTCTACGGCGAGGCAACGCCACCGGAGGTGCTGGAGCGCCTGCGGGAGATCGCCGGCGAGCGCCTCCGCCTCGTCCTCTACGTCGGCGCCTTCAACTTCTCGAAGAAGATCAACCTCGGCGCTGTCCACAGCCGCGGCGAGCAGCTGCTGCTGCTGAACGACGACATCGAGGTCCGCACCGACGACTGGATCGAGCGGATGGTGATGTACGCCGAGCTCGACGGCGTCGGCGTCGTCGGCGGCCGCCTGCTCTGGGGCGACGGGCGCCTGCAGCACGTCGGCATCGGCTTCGACGGCGGCCTCCCCGGCCACTCCTACCGCGGCTTCCACGGCGACTACCGGGGCTACGCCAACGCCGTCGTCATCGCCCGCAACTGCCTCGGCGTCACCGCCGCCTGTCTGATGACCCCGAAGCGGACCTTCGAGGAGGTCGGCGGCATGACCCTGGCGCTGCCGGTCAACTTCAACGACGTCGACTACTGCCTCAAGGTCCACCAGGCCGGGCAGCGGATCGTCTACGACCCCGACCTCGTCATGTACCACTTCGAGTCCTCCAGCCGCGACCCCGAGGTGAAGGAATGGGAGATGCACCAGCTGGAAGACCGCTGGGCCGCCTACGCCGCCGTCGACCCCTACGGCAACCCCAACCTCCGCTACGGCCTCCCCCGCATCCCCTCCTACGTCTCCTGGGCAAAGCGCCGGCCGAAGCCGACCCTGCGCCGTCAGCGCCTGCGGCTTCAGCCGGCCCTCCGCTCCTCCGGCTAGGGCACAAACCGTGGTTTAATCGGCCCGATGGGAGGCCGTCCGCGAGTTTGCGTCGTCTCGGCGAGCCGGCAGAACGTCTTCTTCTCCGAGATGCTGGAGGCGTTCGCCGAGATGCTGAGGACGGCCGGCGTCACCGTCGAGGAGTCGGTCGACTGCTTCCCGGCTCCCGCCGACGACCTCGTCTACATGTTCGTGCCGCACGAGTACCACGCCCTGGTCGAAGAGCTGGCGCAGCCGACCCCCGCCCAGCTGCGGCGTTCGATCGTGATCGGCACCGAGCAGCCGCGTACGCACTGGTTCGACCTCTCCGCCAAGATCGCCGAGCGCGCCGGGGCGGTTCTGGACATCAACGCGCTAGGGGTGACCGAGCTGCGGGCGCGGGACATCAAGGCCGATCACCTCCCGGTCGGGTACGTCCCCTCCTGGGACGCGTGGGGCGGCGACGAGGAGCGTGAACGTCCGCTCGACGCCGTCTTCCTGGGCGGCTACGCGGAGCGGCGGGGCCACGTCCTCGCCCGCTGCGCAGCCCATCTCGAAGGGCGCCGCGCGGCGCTGAAGCTGATCGAGAACGAGCAGCCCCAATCGGGGGAGAACGAGGCGTTCTGGTCGCGCCGGCGCAAGTGGAAGACGCTCGCCGAGACGAAGCTGTTGTTGAACATCCACCGCAGCGCCGTGCCATACATGGAGTGGCACCGGATCCTCGGCGCGCAGCTGAACGGGTGCGTGGTGGTGACCGAGCACTGCGTCGAGATCGAGCCGCTGGTTCCCGGCGAGCACTACATCTCCGCCGGCTACTGGCAGCTGCCGGAAGTGATGGGGGGCCTGCTGGAAGACCCGGAGCGGATCGAGCGGATCCGCACCCAGGCCTACGACTTCGTGCGGGAGGAAATGCCGGCCGAGCGGACGCGGGCGAAGCTGCTTGCCGCCGTCGAACGCGTCGGCCGCGGTTCCCCCACGGCGACGGCGACGCCGGTCGCCGCGGAGCCGATCCCGATGCCGGCGCCGCCCGACAAGCCGAAACCGCCGTGGGAGGAGTACGCCGAGCACGCGGGGGACTCGCTGGCCACGCGGATGGGGTTGAAGCACCTGATCGTGCGGGTGCACAACCTCGAGCACCATCTGGAAGCGCTCCTGCGCCGGGACGGGGGCGAGGAGGAGGATCCCGTGGTCCATTTCGGCCCGACGATCGTGCAGCCGAAGGTGAGCGTCCTCCTCACCGTCCACAACTACGCCGATTTCGTCGGCGAGGCGATCCGCAGCGTCGCCCTCGGCAAGCTCCGCGAGGTGGAGGTGATCGCGATCGACGATGCCTCCACCGACAACTCGATCGCCGCCGTCGAGGCCGCCTGCGAGGAGCTTCCCTGGCTCTCCCTCACCCACGTCCGCCTGACCAGGAACCGCGGCCTGCCCGCCGCCCGCAACCTCGCCGTGCAGTACGCCAGGGCCGACCTGCTCTTCATCCTCGACGCCGACAACAAAGTCCTGCCAGAAGGACTCTCGCTGCTGAAGCAGGCGCTGGACGACGATCCCGAGGCAGGGTTCGCCTACGGCATCGTGCAATCGTTCGACGCCAACGGCCCGGTCGACCTGATGAACTGGCTGCCCTGGGACGCCGACCGCCTGCGCCAAGGCAACTACATCGACGCGATGGCGATGTTGCGGCGTTCCTCCTTCGAGGACGTCGGCGGATACTCGACCGAGCCCGCTTTGTACGGCTGGGAGGACTACGCGCTATGGCTCGCGATGGCCGACCGCGGCTACCGCGGCGCGCACGTTCCGGACTTCGTCGGCCAGTACCGCAAGAGCCCGCATTCGATGATCGCGCTCGCCAACGTGGACAGCAGCGCCGCCTGGGGGGCGCTGCTCCGCCGCTATCCCAGCCTCACCGCCGATATACGTTAGGTTTCCGCGCGTGACGGGACGGCGGGGTTCGACGGCGGCGATTCTGGGCCTGGCGGCGCTCGCCTTTGCCCTGGCTCTCAGCGCCTGCGGCTCCGGCGGCGAAAAAACCGTGACCGTGACCGAAACCGTCTCCGCCCCGGCGCAGAAGAACGGCGGCAGCGGGGAACCGCAGCAGAACAACGGGACGAAGGAAGAAGTAGCCGAAGGGTCCGGCGCGATCGCCGGCTACGTCGACTTCGCCAAACCGGAATCTGGTTCCCTCGTCCTCGACGGCTGGGCCGCCGCCAAGGACCTCAGCGAACCCGCCACCCTGGTGGTCGCGGAAGTCGGGGGCAAGACCCTCGCCGAAGCGGTGCCCGCGTTGAAACGGGAAGACGTGGTCGAAGCGCTCGGGGAGCCCGGCCTGCTGGAAAGCGGTTTCGAACTGCGGCTGCCGGTGGAATCACTCGATTGCGGCGCCCCGGCTGCCGGGGTCACCGTCACCGGCTCGCTCAACGGAAAGTCGAGCGCGCTCAGCTTCGCCGAAGGGATCAAGGAAGCGATCGCAGCGGCGTGCTGACCCAGCCGGGGGACTCCTGATGCTCGAGCGCGGGGAGCCGGTCGTCGATTTCAAGCTCGAGGTGCTCGGCAAGGCGCTGCCGGGGTGCGACAGCTCGGTTCTCTTCGGCGACATGTGGCGCGTCGACGGCGGCTACAGCTTCGAGTGCGCGAAGCACTGCGAGCGGGTCCTCCTGATCGACAGCCTCGAGACGGCGGCCTGGCAGCAGGGCCGGATCGAGGAGCCGAAGGTCGACTTCCGCAAGGGGGACTTCTCCGATCCCCTGTTCATGGCGAGTATCCGCGAAAGCTTCGATCTAGGCGTCGTCTACGACATCCTCCTGCACCAGCCGGCGATGCTCGGGACTTTGACCCTGATGCTGCGCCTGGTGGAGAAGCGCTTCTGTGTCGTGCAGCCGATGCTGGAAGAGCAGGCCCACCCCGGCACGCTGATCTATCTGCCCGGAAACCGCTCGGTCACCGAGCTCTATCCGCTCGATGCCGAGGCATCGGACCATAAGCTCTTCGACGTCGACCAGGTCAACCACTCGCATTGGATCTGGGCGATGACCCCGTCGTTCTTGACCGCCGCGATCGCCGCCGAGGGATTCGACCTCGTCTTCGAGCAGACCCTGGGTCCCCTCCCCAACCCGAGGTGGCAGTGGTGGGGCGGCGTCTACGAGCGGACGCGTCCCCAGTCCGAAGGCCACTGGTCCAAGCAGCAGGCCACGCCCGGGATCTTCGCCGGTGAGTGGTGACAACACTTGAACACACGTCTACCGTGGCGGGCCGATTGTTTAAGCTGCGGCTCCGAGGGCACGGGAAGCCCACGATTCCCCGGCAGGGAGTCTTAGATTCGTGACGACTGAATCACAGAGCGCCGCCGCGGGCGGCAACGGCAACGGCAACGGCAACGGTGTTCTCACCGAGGACCACCCACGCGTCGAGCCTTGGCAGGAGCGGGCCGAGCGGGCCGAGCGCGAGGCCGCCGAGACGATGCGGGCGCTGCGGGAAGCCGAAGCGCGTGAGGCAGGCTTGGCTGAGCGCCTGCGGGAGACCAGCAAGGCCTTGATCGACGCCAACCAGGAGCTTGCGCAGGGCCCCCTGCTGAAGCACCGGCTGGCCGAAATGTACGACCAGAAAGCCGGTCTGGAGGCAAAACTGCAGGAGGTTCTCCACTCCCGCAGCTGGCAGACGACCGAAGTGCTTCGGAGAATCAGCCGCGCGCTCAAGCTCCCGCGCTGACCGCCGTCATGGCTGAGCGGGCCCGACCTCGGTGGGCAGCAGCGGGTGCGGTGGCTCTCGCCGGGCTGCTCGTCCTCATCGCCGTCCTCGTCTACGGCGACCATGCCCGCAACGGCGGCTGGGTCGGCGACGCCTGGTCCACCCGTGCCTGGTTCGCCCTCTACCCCCACACGAGCTTCTTCTCCACCGTCGGCCACTTCTTCGACCTCAACAGCAGCATGGCGGCTCGCCCCGCCAACGCCGTCTACCGGGTCACCCTCAACGACCTGTTCGGCGCCGACACCGGCGCCTGGTTCGCCTGGCAGGCGGCCTCCTGCGTGCTCATGTGCCTCGCCGTCTTCGCCCTCCTGCGGGAGGTCGGCCTGCGCTACCTCGACGCCGCCGCTGTCGCCGCGCTGCTGGCGGTGTTCCCGGCCTCCGTTTCCCTCTGGCTCTGGTCGCCGATCGTCCATGCCTCGCTGTCGATCGCGATTGCCGCCCTCGGGTTCCTGCTGGCGCTGTGGGCATTCGGGCGGGAGGGGCGGGCGCGCCTCGCCCTGCACGCCGCGTCGCTGCTCCTCTTCGTCCTCAGCCTGCTGCTCTACGAGGTCTGCCTGCCGCTGTTCCTCGCCTCCTTCCTCCTCTACGCCCTGCGGGCACCCCGACGAGAGGCCTGCGCGCGCTGGCTCGTCGACTGCCTCGTGCTGCTGCCGCTCGCGCTCGTGATCAGCAGCTCGACCGACTCGCGCGACCAGGGGGTTGGAGGTTCGATCGACCACGCCGCCAAAATGGCCGGGGAGCTGCCCGAACTCTTCTTCGAGCGGCTCCTGCCGTTCAGCCTGCCGACTGCGCTGGGCGCGGTCGTCTTGCTTGCGATCTACGCATGCGCGGTGCTGGCGATCCGTCGGCGCCCGACTGAGGATCCGGTCTCTGCCCGGCTCCGCGGCCTGTTCGCGATCACCGCCGCCGGGCTGGTCGTGATTGCTCTCGGCTACCTGATCTACGCCCCGGGGATCGACTACTACCTGCCGCTGGCCGAGGGGATCGGCGATCGCGTCAACGCCGTCGCGGGGATCGGCTGGATCCTCTGCCTTTACGCCCTTGCCGCGATGACCGCGACGCTGCTGACGATGTGGCTCCGTCGGCGAGCTCTGGCGGCGCTGTTGGGCACGGCCGCCCTCGTGCTCGCCCTCGGCCTCAGCTGGCTCTCGCCGATCGCGGATGAATCGCGCGCCTACCTCGACGCCGACGAAGCAAGCGACAGGGTCCTCAACGTCGTTCACAGAGCGGTGCCTGAACCCCCTCGTGGCTCGGTCATCTGGACCTTCGGGCAGCCGGTCGAATCCGCGGTCGGAGTACCGATCTTCGCCAACTACTGGAACATGACCGCGGCGGTCCAGCTCAGCTACCACGACCGCCACCTGCGCAGTTTCGTCGCCCTTCCCGGAACTCGGTTCGCCTGCACCGCCGAGGGAGTTGTTCCCGGCGGGAACCTCGAATACCCGTCGCCTCCCCCCGGCAAGCTCGGCGACTTCGGCTCCCGCTACGGCCGCACCTACTTCGTCGACACCGAGCGGGGCCAGTTCGCGACGATCGACTCGCGCGCCCGCTGCCTGGAACTGCGAGAGGCCTTCCGCCTCTCGCCGACGCTTCCGCCTACTTCTTAGCTCGACCGCTGCTCCGGCTGACCCGGTAGTCGCCGCGGCTGAGGGTCATCTCCAGCCAGACGTAGAGGACGATGAAGAGGTAGCGGCTGCCCATCTCCCGCATCGCCAGCTTCGCCTCGCCAGCGGTGCGGTTGGTCCAGGAGATCGGGATCACCTGGTAGCTGTGACCGCGGATGATCGCCTTCAGCGGCATCTCGACGGTGAGGTTGAAGTGCTTGGAGAGCAGCGGCTGGATCGTCTCGACGACCTCGCGCCGGTAGGCCTTGAAGGCGTTGGTGGTGTCGTTGTAGCGGTGGCGGAAGAGGATGCGGATGAACTGGTTGGCGAGCCGGTTGACGACGTACTTGATCCGCGGGTAGTCGTAGACGTTGGCGCCGGCGACGAAGCGCGAGCCGAAGGCGCAGTCGTAGCCCTGCTCGAGCACGCGGTAGTAGCGGACGAGGTCCTCGGGGTCGTCGGAGGCATCGGCCATCACGATCGCCACCGCATCGCCGGTGTAGACGTCGAGCCCGGCGCGGATCGCGTTGCCGAAGCCGCGTTCGTTGTGGGAGCGGTGGACGCGGATGCGCGGGTTCTGCTCCCCCATCGCCGCGACCACGGCTTCGGTCGAGTCGGTGCTGTCGTCGTTGACGACGACGATCTCGTAGTCGATGCCCTCGCGATCGAGGACGCCGGCGACGCCTTCGACCGTCCTGCCGACCGACCCCTCCTCGTTCTGGGCGGGCATCACCACCGAGAGCTTGATTCCCTCTGCCATGAGGCGGCGACGCTATCGAAAGTCACAAATTCCTTACGAAGTGGCGCGGCAATTTCTTGATTCTGCGCGCCATCCGTTACAGCTAAAACATTACGCTATGCTCCATGACCGTCATGCCGATGCCGAGAGAGAAGTGGACCGACGAGCGCCTCGACGACCTCAACAAGAAGGTCGACGACGGCTTTGCTCGCGTACATGCCGACATCCGTGACCTGCACCGGACTCTGATCGCCGGCCTCTTCGTTGTGATCGCCGCGATCATCGGCAGCAACGCCTTCTGACGCTCGCTCAGGCCGGTGCGGCGGTCCAGCGCTCGACGTTCTGCTCGTACATCTCCTGCAGGATCTCGTCGATCCCGTAGCGGAGCTCGAAGTCCGGGTAGTCGGTCTGGAAGGGCTCGAGGTCGGAGATCCACCAGCGGTGGTCGCCGATCCGCGGCTCCTCGCCCATCTCCCACTGCAGCTCGCGCCCGGCGATCCTCTCGCAGGCGTCGATCGCCTCCAGCATCGAGCAGTTGGAGAAGCGACCGCCGCCGATGTTGTAGACGGCGGCCGGGCGCGGCGCCTTGCGGAAGGCGTCGAAGGCGGCGATCAGGTCGGCGGAGTGGATGTTGTCGCGGACCTGCTTGCCCTCGTAGCCGAAGACGGTGTAGGGCGTGCCGGTAACGGTGCACTTCATCAAGTAGGCGAGGAAGCCGTGCAGCTTCGCACCGGCGTGCTGGGGGCCGGTCAGGCAGCCGCCGCGGAAGGCGACGGTCGGCATGTCGAAGTAACGCCCGTACTCCTGCACCAGAAGGTCGGCCGCCGCCTTCGAAACCCCGAACAACGAGTGGGTCGAGGAGTCGATCGACATGCTCGTGTCGATGCCCTTGTAGTAGGGGTGGTCTTCCGGCAGCTCCAACCGTTTCTCCAGGCTCTGCAGCGGCAGCCGGTTCGGCGTATCGCCGTAGACCTTGTTGGTCGAGCAGTGGACGAAGGGCGCGTCGGGGCAGTGGGCGCGGGCGGCCTCGAGCATGTTGAGGGTGCCGTTGGCGTTGACGCCGAAGTCGGTCTGCGGCTCGCTCGCGGCCCAGTCGTGCGAGGGCTGGGCGGCGGTATGGACGACCAGCTCGATCTTGCCGGCCTGCTCCCCGAAGATGCGATCGATCTCGCCGGCGTCGCGGATGTCGGCGTTCTCCCAGCGGAACTGCGTCGGGTAGGCCTCGACGAGGCGCTGGGTGACGTGCGAGGTCGAGGACTCGGGGCCGAAGAAGCGGGCCCGCATGTCGTTCTCGATCCCGATCACGTCGAAGCCTTCTTCGACGAAGAAGTCCACAGCCTCGGAGCCGATCAGGCCCCCGGCACCAGTGATGATCGCGACCGGCATGCGTTCAGTTGCTCCTTCCCTTGATGGCTGTTGGTTATGCGTCGATATTCAGGGCCTGGGCGATGCGCTTCTCGTCGGCGGCGATCCAGTCGTGGATGTCGCGCAGCACCTGCTCGGCGCTGCGCTGCGGCCGCCACTCGTCCAGGCCGAAGAGCCTCGTGCAGTCGGAGAGGTATATCGGGACGTCTCCCTGGCGCGTCTCCTCTACCGGCGTTATCGGCACCTCGTTCCCGGTCAGCTCCTGGCAGATCGCCGTCGTCTCGTGCAGCGAGAGGCTGCACTCGCGTCCGCCGCCGACGTTCACCGTCCGCCCGTCCCAGCTCTCCGGATCGAGCAGCTGGCGCTCGACCAGGTCGACCAGGTCCTCGACGTGCAGAAGGTCCCGCACCTGCTTGCCATGCCCCCCGAACCCGATGTAGCTGAGCGGGTTGCGGAAGCGGTGGGCGAGCATCCAGTGCGTGAAAACCCCCTGGTCGACCTTGCCCATCTGCCAGGGGCCGGCGATGACGCCGCAGCGGTCGATCACCGCGGGCACGCCGAGGCTCTCGCGGTACTCCTCGATCAGCATCTCGGCCGCCAGCTTCGTCGCCCCGTAGAGCGTCCGCGCCCCCTCCAGCGGGAAGTCCTCGGAGATCCCCTTCGGCCCCACCCCTCGCACCGCCTGCTCGGCGGCGAGCTCGAAGCGGGTCTCGGTCTCCTCCAGGCTCAGCTCCACCTGCGGGGCGACCGGGTAGACGCGGCTGGTCGAGAGGAAGACCACGAAGGCGCCGTCGCGCCGCGCCAGCTCCAGGCAGTTGTAAGCGCCGGTTAGGTTGGTGTGGACGAGGTAGCCGGTGTCGCCGTCGATGCCGCTCATCACCGAGGGCTCGGCCGAGCACTCGATCAGCGCCGTCAGCTCCGGCAGCGCCTGCAGGTCTCCGGGCTCGCGCACGTCCCCCTTGACGAACCGCACCCCTGCCTCCTCCAGCCGCGGCAGGTTCAGTTCCGAGCCGCGCCGGTAGAGGTTGTCCAGCACCAGGACCTCCCACCCGGGATGCCGCGACGCAAGGGAGACGGCGAGGTTGGAGCCGACGAACCCCGCGCCGCCGGTGATCAGGAGGCGGGTCACCGGCTCGACAACCTCAGCAGGGGAACCTTCCAGGCGGCCTCGGCGACGATGCCGCCGCTCATCTTCGAGGCGCCCGCCCGGCGCTCGCGGAAGCAGATCGGCACCTCGACGATCCTGAACCCGGCTTTGGCGGCGCGGTAGGTCATCTCGACCTGGAACGCATACCCGCGACTGCTGACCAGCTCCAGCGGGATCGCTTCCAGCACTTTGCGCCGAAAGCACTTGAAGCCGCCGGTGAGGTCTCCCACCGGGATGCCGAGGATGCGGCGGGCATAGGCGCTGCCCCCCCGGCTGATCGCCCGGCGCAGGGGCGACCAGTTCTCCACTGTGCCGCCGTCGACGTAACGCGAGCCGAGCGCCAGATCGGCGTTATCGACCGCGGCGAGCAGGCGAGGAAGGTCGGCGGGATCGTGCGAGAAGTCCGAATCCATCTCGAGGACGAGCTCCGCGCCGCCCTCCAGCGCTCTGCGGAAGCCCGCGAGATAGGCCGGTCCGAGCCCTTCCCTGCGGGGGCGGTGGAGGACTCCGATCCGCTCCTCCTCGCCGGCCAGCTCGTCGGCGATCTCACCCGTGCCGTCGGGGGAGCTGTCGTCGACGACGAGGACACGGGCGTCCTGGGGAAGGTTCGCGAGTGCGGCGGCAATCAAGGGCTTCAAGTTGTCGGCCTCGTTGTAGGTCGGCAGCACCAGCCACGCTGGTCCGGCACCTGGGGTGGGCATCCGCGCAATCCTATTTACGACCGTGATCGAGGGAGTCCACATCTGGCGCGCCGCGCTCGACGAAGACGGCTGGCCGGGGCCGGAGGGGCTGCCGGCCGCGGAGCAAGAGCGCTACGAGAGCTTCCTGCGCGAGCAGCCGGCCAAGCGCTGGCTGGCGGCGAGGTGGGCCTTGCGTCGCGTCCTGGAGGGCTACATGGGCCGACCGGCCGCCGCAATCGAGCTGGAGATAGCCGAGCGGGGGAAGCCCTACCTGCGGGAGAACGAGGGGCTCGAGTTCAGCCTCAGCCACTCCGCCGGGCTGGCGCTTGTCGCCGTGACCGCAGGGCGGCCGGTCGGCGTCGACGTCGAGCTGATCACGACGCGCCACCCCCCCGCCTTTTTCGACGAGTGGGTGCACAGAGAGGCCCGCCTCAAGTGCCTCGGTGTCGGCCTCGGCGCGCCGACGCCAGATGCCCCGGTCGCAGTCGTCCCGCTCAACGCCTGCCCCGGATATGCCGCCGCGGTCGCCGTCGAGGGGACGAAGGTCGGCCCGGTGGATTGCCACTCTGTGCGAGCGGCCTAGTCCTCGTCGGTCAGGTCCTCGATGTTGGCCAGTGAGACCGCGCGCGTCTGCGAGAAGAGGACGAAGAGGCTGACGAAGTTGCCCAAGGCCACCAGCGAGACGATCAACGAGCCGAGGGCGATGTAGCTGGTCCAGCCGGGCACCGCCGAGGAGGTGAAGAGCTTGACGCAGACGACGACCACCGCAAGCACCGCGCCGAGAATGCCGAAGAAGACGAAGGCCGCCAGCGCCCTGATGGCGATCCGGTCGGTAAACGGCATCAGCATCCGCAGGCCGTGCATCGCCAGCCGTCCGAAGGTCATCTTCGATCGCCCCTCGTAGCGTTCGCCGCGCTCGCACGGCACGTACTCGATCGGCACGTCGAGGGCGAGGATCGCCGAGGAGTAGGAGAGGTCGAAAGTCGGGTGCAGGAGCACCCGCTTGGCCAGCGCCCCCGGCATCGCCGCGAAGTTGCCGGAGCGCACGGTGGCTCCGGTCAGCGAGCGGAAAAGCAGCCGGAAGAGGCGGTAGAAGATCTTGAAGCCGATCGACTCGCGGCGTTTGGTCCGCAGTGCCAGCACCACCTTACGCTCGTCGTCCGCCCCCAGCCGCTCCAGCAACCGCGGCAGGTCCTCCGGTCGGTCCTCGCCGTCGGCATCAAGGGTGACCACAGCGTCGTCGTCGGCGATCTTCGGGATCGTCTTGCGCAGGGCGTACACAAGCGCCCGCTGATGGCCAAGGTTGAACGGCGGGCGCATCACCTCGACGTCGTCGAGGTCGGCGAGGAGCTCCATTTCCGGGTCTTGGCCGGCCGTGTCGTCGATGACAACGAAGCAGATGTCATCGGTCCCCGGCAAGCCGGAGGACGCGAGGACCTTTCGCAGCCGCTCGCGCAGGATACGGAAGGAGCTGACGTCTCGATAGACGGGGGTGATGATCCAGGTCTTCATGACGGGGAGGATGCCGCCCCTTCCCGCCTCAGTAATTCGTAGGGGCCGACAGTGGTCACCGGGCGGAAGCCATCTTCGAGGTAGCTGACCAGCGGTCCAGGCGGGACCGGCCCCTGCGACCAACCTTCGGCCAGACCCATGTTGCGGAGGAGGCACAGGCCACGGATCGAACGGGTGTCGTCGATGACCCGCCGCTGGTGTGCATCGTCGAAGAGGGTCATCCACGCGGTGGCGTTGTAGCCGGTCGGCGGTTCCTGTTGAGTCCAGATATAGAAATAGTCCATCCCCGGCATGGTTAGGAAGGAACCGCAGTTGCGGTTGATCGCTGCGGTGACTTCCCGGTCTGCGGTGGCAGTTTCAGGTGGAACCCGGACTTGGACCTCACCGGGAAGGCCCAATGGCACCTCGGCATCGTAGGCGGCGCGGCTGGCCCGAAGGGGATCTCTGAGAGTCACTCCGGCGAGGAAGACGAGGAGAGCAACCGCGGCCAGACCTCCGAGGGTGACGAATGCACGGCGCT
>Ga0207704_10000010_pt1 | contig 188125 bp, 154 predicted proteins | sample KBSMisM12_FD_184308 | JGI IMG/M metagenome (GOLD analysis project Ga0207704, IMG submission 184308) | Miscanthus rhizosphere microbial communities from Kellogg Biological Station, Michigan, USA - KBS Miscanthus M1-2 (SPAdes) (version 2) | ecosystem: Host-associated > Plants > Roots >...
TCACTAGTTCCGTTTGATCGCCTGTATGAAGCTCACGCTGCCTATACGCCGGATGCCATGGGGACAGTAAACAGGTTGCCCTCCCCATTCTTCGTAAAGTGCTACTGTACTTTAGTTTTGACATCATCTAATCCTTTCGACGCCTCATCGGCAGTTCATTTTCATTCGTCTTCTTCATACTTACCTGACACCTTTATGGTGCCTTTTGCCCTAATGCTCACTACCATGGCTCTTTACCAAAGCAGCTTAGAGTGGTTTGATACCTGCTCCTGTAAGTCGATACCGAGGGGCCGACCCTCATCAATCCAACAGCATTGATTTGCTGCGCAAATCATTCAAGTCGCTCAATAACCTGGGTTCTGTGTCAATTTCTTGTTTTGGTCCATCGCCGCTTGCGGTAATGGGAACAAGTAATTTTTGCCCGCATCGAAATGCCTGTCACCGCCTGGCGTCGTAACCGGCGTGTAGTTGAAGCCACCTGCTCCGTCAGACGTGATCGCAATACCGTGCAGCGGTTTATTAATATTCACTTCTGCAATTTTCCAACGACGCAAATCCCAGAATCGCTTGTCCTCAAAGGCAAGTTCAATTCTACGTTCACGGCGAATAGCTGTCCGCATTTGGTCCTGAGAGAGGCCAGGCGCCAAAGCAGGCAATTCCGAACGGGTACGAATCAAATTGATTGCGTTATAAACCGTAGCATCCGGGCCGACAGCCTCGTTTTGAGCCTCTGCGTAGTTCAGTAATACCTCTGCATATCTAAAATAATAATAATTCTGCCCGGTGTTAGCGCCGTCCCAGCTGTCAGATCCCAACGTCACATTTTCCTGGCAATTTTTGCGTAGGCAATACCCAGTTTGAGTCGCATCATTATGGTCAGAAAGGTCGATCTCGTTCGGGCTGCCAATTGCCTTTCTGGTATAAATCGTATCATTATAGAAAAATGAACCATCGTAGACAATCGTTTGATAGAAACGCTTTTCCCTGTTCAGGTATGGATGTTTAGGATCGAAGCCAGAGGTCGGATCGGTGATCGGTTTTCCATTGTCCATTTCATAATCATCCACGAGTTCCTGGGTGGGGTTAACGCCTCCCCAGCTTGTTTCCACTCCGCCCTTTGTAAAAGTCGGGCCGTTGAGGCCTACATACTTGGAACCTTTAACCCTAGGAATGTATTGGCGATAAAATATTGCCTCTTTATTTGCAGTGTTATCCAAAAACAGTTTTTGGTAATCCGGAAACAGGTCATAAACCTTTCCACCGCCCAGGTTATCAATAATTTGCTTGTTGGTTGTAGCAGAAGCCGTGTAGTCATGCTGATACAACTGAACCCAACCCAACAAAGCCAATGCCGCTCCCTGTCCGGCCCTCCCGGTTTCCGACGGAGTTTGTGGCAAATCTGCTGCGGCTGCTGTTAATTCAGTTGTCAAAAAGTTGTAAATCTCATCAGCAGTATTTCTTGGAAGGAATGCCTTGTCACCTTGGGTATTGATATCCAGGGGGCTAGTGGTTAAAGGTAGTCCTCCATAGGCCATCCAAAGAAGATGGTAATAATAAGCCCGTAAAAAACGTGCCTCTGCGATGCGATTTTTCTTGTAATCATCCGGCAATGCAGAAGCCGTGACATTTGCGATGAAGACGTTGCATTTGCGGATATTGGAGAACTGTATATCCCACTCCAGCCTCAGCGGACTGTCGCCGAACGTTAACGTACTTGGCGTATAGATTGATCTCTGCGCCTCCGTCCTTGAATTTGGCCAAGGGTAGCCGCAAATGGAGTTATCGGACCAGTTATCAAAAACATCATGGGAATTGTTGCCGTCCGGCAATTGATTATAAATATCATTCAGCACAAGGTCGGCGGTCGAAGTACTTGCAAATACCGTCGCACTGGTCAGTCGGTCGTGCGGCGTCACATTTAGGGACGAATCCAACGACTTCTTGCATGAAGTGCCCACCATACTGATAAGAAGCAGCATCATGGAACTAATCGAAATATGTTTTAAAGTATTTTTCATTGTCTAAACTTTTAAAGGGTTAAAAAGTTATGTTCGTCCCCACTGTGACTACCTTCATCTGCGGGTAATATTGTCCGCTTCGGGAACTGATTTCCGGATCGAAATTTTTGATCTTACTCCAGGTTATTAAATTTTGCCCTGACAAGTAAAATCTTGCGGACTGTATGTGCAAATGCCTCATGATACTCGGCGGGATGGTGTAGCCCAGGGTGGCCGTTTTAATCCTCAGGTAACTGCCGTTGATCACCCAAAAAGATGAGAACTGGGTGTTATTAATTGTCGGCTGTGTCGTTATCCGCGGGTAGGTTGCGTTTTGGTGAGTTGGCGTCCAATAGTCCAACGTGTTCGTTGGCGCAGAGGATGAATTATCAAATGCCCATACCTGGTTGTAAAAATCGCGGTTAGCGGCGCCCTGTAACAAGACACTCAAATCAAACCCTTTAAATGAGATACTTGGCGTTAACCCATATATGATTTCGGGAACAACATCTTTGCCAATGGGCACCATATCGTTTGGATCAATCTTCCCATCCCCGTTGACATCTTTGTAACGCAAATCACCGGGAAATACCTGTCCCCACGGCTGGGTCGCGATACCCGATTTCAGATTTCCTGCCGCATCAAAATCATTCGATGTAAAGAAGCCTTCAGACTGATAGCCAAACAATGTTCCTAAAGGCCTACCGGTCACCCTACGATTCGGATTATTAAATGTTTCTGCCGTTTCAAAGGTCTTTAAGATTTTGTTCCGTACATAGGTAATATTGCCATTAACGCCTAAAACAAGTCCGTTATCAAAACGGTGAGTCGTTCCGACGGTGAGTTCTAAACCGTGCTTACTCATTGCACCGCCATTTACCTGTGGTAAGCCAACGCCATATTCAAAAGGCGCAGTTACCGTCGGAGGAATAAGAATATTATTTCTCATCTCGTGGAAATAGTCGGCTTCAAAAGTCAGCGCGCCGTTCCAAAAATCGCCTTCGATACCTATGTCCGTCTTTTTGGCTTTTTCCCAGGTAATAAACGGGTTTGCTTGCGTAAGTTCGTTAACACCCTGAGTAGCAGCTCCGTTAATCACCGCCGAGTTGCCAGATAGACCAAAAGCAGTCAGGTATTGAAAAGCCGAACCTGGCAAGGCGCCAGACTCACCCCATGACCCTTTGATTTTCAGGTTATTGATCCAATCGAAGTTGTTTTTAATAAATGGTTCTTCCGAAATTCGCCAGCCTGCAGCGAAGGCTGGAAAGAATCCTAAGCGGTGATTTGGTGCAAAATCGTACCTGCCGTCATATCGTCCAGATGCTTCAAAAAGATATTTTCCTGCATAATTATAACTAACACGATAAATAGCTGATACTTGCTTGGTTTCAGAAGAAAATCCGTTATTGGAGATATCGGTGCTATTAGAACTACCATTGTTCAACTCAGGAATTAAAACGTTATAGTTTTGTCGCTTGGCACCAAATTCTGAATACTTAGTATTTCGGCGCTCAAGTACGACCGTGCCCGTGATGTCATGTTTGCCAAAAGTATTGTGGTAATTAATATAACCCTGGTAAGTGAAGGCTTGTGTTTGGTTGAAATATTCCGCGTAACTAGGTTTCGCAGGACCATCGTTGCCTGCTTGAGTGATCGCTTTTGTCGTTGGATCGTAACCGTAATAAACGATCGGTGTAAGCCAGCTTCTTTGGAAAGTGATGTTATTATCTGGGTTATAATCGTAGTTCACAACTGCTTTTACACTCAACCCCTTAATGAAAGGCAGTTGTTGCTCAATACTCAGTTGATTGAGTAAATTGAACCCTGAATTGTCTATAAATCCGCTACCATAGATATTTCCCCAAGCTGACCGGCCGATATATGCGCCTGGCAGGCCGTTAGTGAATGTGAGCGGAGAATTTGGTGGAGTTCGAAATGCCTGGTAGAAGATATTGCCAGAAGCAACGCCAGGATATGCTGCCTGCTCAACACGGCCATCGATCGAGAGATTTACCTTTGTGGTTTTCGTCGCATCAGCATCAATGTTAGCAATCATGTTATATCGTTTAAAATTCTCAGGTTTCCAAAGTGCCCCCTGATCCAAGTAACCAATACCCGCATAATACCTAACAGATTCGGAACCTCCTGATAACTGTAGATTATGGCTTGTCATCGGCACGTTCTTATTGGTTAATTCGCCAAGCACATTATGATCAGGGTGACCGTTAGGATCACTGTGGTTCTGATAAAGGGCCAAATCGTCCGCAGAATACGCGGGCGGCGCGCCAGGGGTTGAATTCTGCACCGCTGCGTTGAAGAGCGTTGCAAATTGGTAAGAATTTACAAATTTTGTGAGCACTGTTGGATTCTGCCAACCGTAGTAGGCACTATAAGTAAGTGTCGGTTTTCCAATTCTACCCTTTTTTGTTGTTATTAAAATTACGCCATTAGCGCCGCCCAATCCGTATGGGGCCACGGCAGCGGCGTCCTTTAAAATGGATATCGTCTCAATACTATTGGGATCAAGTTCGGTATAGGATCTTGGCACACCGTCTACGATCGTTAACGGCTGCGTATTGCCGGTCGTTCCTGCGCCTCTAATCAAGATATTGGAACCATCGAAGCCAGGTTCACCGCCAGATTGAAAGGCTATTACACCAGCTGCTCTGCCGGCCAATGCATTACTGACATCCGCCACAGGCTGTGTAGTAATATCCTTTGCTTTTATTGTCGAAACGGATGCGGTCAGGGAGGTTTTCTTCTGCGTACCGTAGGCAACAACGATCACATCTTCAAGATTTTTGGCAGCAGGTTGCATTACGATATCCACCTTCGTTTTGTTACTGACATCGACTGATTGGTCTGCATATCCAACGATGTGAAATACTAGCGTTGCTTTTCCATTGGGTACCCCAATCGAAAAGCTGCCATTCTGATCTGTGCTGACACCGGTTGTTGTTCCTTTGAGCAGGACGCTAACACCTGGAAGGGTTGCACCTTTCTCATCTTTTACAGATCCGGTTACTGTTTTAGTTTGTGCGGATGCTACTGAAGTCATTACACTAAGCAGCAAAAACATCACAAACACTTTCACTTTGTTAGGACTTATTCCACGTAGCGGAAAAGCCAACAAAAGCGAAAATCTCACGTAAGTAAAATTTACCTTCATAAAAAGTTTGCTAATTGGTTTAAATTGATTTGAAAAAAGATTGACTGTTTAGGTAACAAATTTGATACGTGCTCAATTAGGAATAAATAGACATTTTGACTATAAAACTGGATTATTTGATTGATTTCGGTCAGAATTTTGAATTGGCGAGGCTATTCGATCACATAAGGCATAAATCGAAAAAGGCAAATTCAATAATCAACTCAATTACAACGCATTACAAGAATATTAGAGGATTAGAGGAAGACCGTCGGTAAATGAAGGGAACATCCACGGGTAAAACGTCACCGGCAAACTGTGTTTGCCGGTGACTTAAAGGTAATTTTATTGCTTTTCCATCAACCAACGTTCGTTGTCGGTGTAACTTTCCGGCCATAAAACACACTTAGTACCATTGGCTGATCCAAATCCCTGCACATTTACACAACTGGTAGTTGCGCATTGCGGCTTGAGTTTATAATAGCCATCGTAATCATATACGAGCTTAAAATATTGGGCCGAACTGCTATTACTCGTGGCCATATCTATCGCCGTATTGTTTGCATTGCTGCCACCGGCTACATCAAGAGATTTTGTCGTCGCACTTTGCGGCACAAGCCTGTAGTAGCCGTATCCAACCGGTTGAATTTGAAACTTCTCATTCGTAACATTGATCCATGTCCACAGTTCGGCCAGATTGGTTTGCATGTTTATTGACATTGAGCTACCTGTTACATATTTCGGGGTTAAACGATAGACAGCATTGTCTACAAGGCCAGGTTGGGTAGCGGGCGTTACTTGCTGCATGACAACGGCACTAATACATTCAAGCATGCCCGTCGTATTATCAGACGGGGTAACCTGCAACCAATTATTCCACGCAACATTTAGGTCGGTCCTTCTCGCGGCCCATGCAGCATCGGCATTTTGCTTCATTCAGGAATAATAGGTGCTCCATAAATTATTGTCACGGACAAATTCGCCCAGGCCCCTGGCAAACTCTGATGACCAACTTCCATTTCTGATCGGGTTATTAAAGACACCATTGGTGGTTTCATTGTTGCGTACATAATCAGCTGCGCGCTTGGCGTCGTCATAAAGTGACGAGCGTCCGGTTATGCGATGTAACTGATTGGCGGCTCCGATAAATGCGCCGGCATTATATACACTTGCGACGCTGGACACCACACCATTCGGGTCGATATTTTCATACACCGCACCTGTTGACCTGTTGTAGATTGTGAGCCAAATCCAATCGTAAACTGCACTGGCCTTAGTCAGATAGGTTGAGTCATGGGTCAATTCATAGATATAACAGCCCAGAATTACGGCGGTGTTGTTGCTCAACCCTGATTTGCACGAATGGGGCACATCCCACCAAATACCGCCGCCTAAAGAGCTGTCCCAGCCTCGGTCGTAGGCTCTGTTGAAAGCATACTTCGCCTGGTTCAGAAAGGTCGTGTTACCGGTGATTTGATATCCTCTGACGAAGGCAATTCCGGCCCACAAAAGATCATCGTTGTAATCGTTCCAATTCCAATCGTATAAACCGCCAGAACCCTGGTTCTGCTGCAAAAAAGTATTTAAAAGATTGGTAATTAGTGTACTTGTTGAGCTACTTTTGGTTCGAAGGTAAGTGTCCTCAACCATCTGAATATCGAGCGCCTGGCACCAGAAGTAATCCGTTGCACTATTACTCAATGAGGTTTTGAAGTATTGCGTCGATCCCGAAGTGGTTAGGAATGTAGAGGTTATTGCGGAGAAAGCAGCATCTGCCTGGGGATTAGCATCGGCTAAGCTAAGGCTTATGAATTTTGGAGACATGACAAGCTTATCTTGCGTGACTAATTCGGTTTTCTTACAACCTGTTGTCGCCGCGACCAGGATGGTAAAGAGCAAGAGTAGAAATTGACTAGACTTGGTAAAATTGGTTGTTTTCATAATTTGGTTTTTTGGTTTTTATGGTGATTTTTTGAGATTGTTTAGTTGCTGTAAATGCACAAATCGATAATCACGCTCCCAATTCTGCCCACACTCACCGTATCGCCATAGTCTTACAAAGGCCTGCATGATCATGACTAGGTCACAAAAGGTGTCAACCGGTTAAATAAAGATTAATTAGGATTTTAGCTAATGGTTGAAGTCGGGCGAACTTCAAATACGAATTTGGAATTCAGTCGAGTAGAAAAAAATAGACTTTTTGATTTTAAAACTGGACGATCTTGCGACAAGGAGAAATTACACCAACGAACGTCGCAGTTTTTCTAAGAAATTGCCCGGCGAAAGAGTTGCAAGTCGAAAATCGTAAAATAATCCAGTTTATTAATCACAACGTCTATTTAATAAGCAAAAGCGCTTCACAAAATTTGGATAATTATTTGTAGCGGGAGCCACGCTGGATTTTTATATTGTATGAAAGTTCATCGAGTTTCCGTCACAACGTAGGAATTTCACCAATTTTTTAAACCATACCTTTTAATACCTAATGTTACAACCAACTCACTACCGTAAATTTTTGGACAATAGCCGAAAATGGGCTGGCGCAAAAGTTAACTTTAATCCAAAAAAATCGATTATCCAGCTAGCTGTGCTGGCAAGTATTATTTCAACTGTTCAAGCACAGACCATTACCATAAACTCCAGCCAGAAAGGCCGGACGTTTGAAGGGATAGGTGCTGTCAGTGCAGGCGCGTCAACTCGCAACCTGGTCGACTATCCAGACAAACAACGGTCAGAAATATTGGACTACCTGTTTAAACCGAAATTTGGCGCGGGCTTCCAGCACCTGAAAGTTGAAATAGGCAGCGGGGAAAATTCAACCTGCGGCAGTGAGCCATCTCACGCTATCACGCAAGATGAATTAAAGAATCCCCTTCCCCGTGGATATGAATTTTGGCTGATGGCGGAAGCACGTAAGAGAAACCCAGGCGTCATATTAGATTGCCTGCCGTGGGGATATCCGCGTTGGGTTGGCACCCGTTTTTCTCAAGCCTCTGCTGACTGGATTGTCTCATTCCTGGATGTAGCAAAGAAAAACTACAATTTGGACATTAATTGGATCGCTGCGGCGCAGAATGAAAATGGAACTGACTTAAATTGGATCGCTAACAACTTGAGACCGGCGCTTAACGCGCATGGTTTTTCCAAAGTGAAACTACAAGCACCTGACGATGACAGCGAGTTTTGGCAGATATTTGACAAACTGGAAAAAGACCCTAAAATGGACTCGTTGATCAGCGCCGTAGGTTATCACTACGTCGACGGCCGCGAGCCCTGGGAAATAGACCAGAAGACGAGCCACCGCGCAACTGACAAAGCAAAGAATTCAGGCAAGCCACTATGGGCAAGCGAAGAATGGAGTCAATCGGGCGAAGAATGGGGCGGCAAGGGCGCACTCTATTTAGCACGCGTCATGAATAAGTTGTACTCCCTTGACCGCGTCACAAAATTCGAGATCTGGTGCCCCTTGGACGGCATTTACGATCAGATCATCTGGGCGAACACCGGAGCGCTTCAGTCCGACTCCCCTTGGAGCGGCCATTATACAGTTTGGCCATCGGTTTGGGTCATCGCGCATACGACTCAGTTTGCTGAACCAGGTTGGGTATATATGGACGATGCATGCGGTCAGTTCGATCCGGCAACCTGGCGCGGCAGCCATGTTGCGCTACGAAATCCCAAAACCGGGGAGTGGTCCGTGATCGTCGTGACGGGCGATAAACGTAAAATCAAACTAGACGTAGGCAAGGGCCTTAAAGATGGTCCTGTTTACGTTTGGAAATCGACCGACAAGGAACAATTTGTTAAGCAAGGGCCTTTCCAGTTAAAGCACGGATCAATAGAACTTGACCTCGAGCCCGATGCCGTTTATACGATAACAAACACAACCGGGCAAACAAAAGGCGCCTTTGGTGCGATTCCATCAGCCAAACCATTTCCCTTTCCTTATAAAGAGGACTTCGAAACCTATAAGGCACACGAAACGCCTAAATATTTCTCCGATCAAAAAGGGACATTTGAGACCGTTCCTTCTCCGCGTGGGGGCGTTTGCCTGGCACAGGTTGTGCCAGACGAAGGACTGCTATGGTACGACAACTGGCTTCTTAAACCCCATTCACTTTTCGGCGACGTGAATTGGACGGACTACGCAATTGAAGGGGATGTTCTCCTGAAAGGCGGCGATGTTGAAATCGGAGGACGCTACGCTGACCGGGACAAGCTCGGATTCCGATGGATTTTGACTCGTGATGGTCGGTGGCAGTTAAATTGGCAATACACAACACTTGCTGCTGGACAAATCGAGCATTTTAGACCGTTGGATTGGCATCATTTACGTCTCGAGCTGAAAGGAAACCAAATTTCAGGCTTCGTCGACGACAAGAAAATCACTACGGTATCTAGTCCCTCGGGCATGAAAGGAATGGCATTCATCGCAAGTACCTATGACAGTAATTTGTTCGACAATGTTGTGGTAGAACCAATATCGCAGAAATAGAATTATGCACACGGAATCGGATTTCCCAACGCCGTAAAAGACTACCGCCGCCTTGAGACAGTGGCGTTAGAAGGTCAAACATGAGATTGACCGGTTTAGTTGATTGCGTCCCGGGATGAGATCCGGGACGCTAATTTATCTTAGCTACCCGCTCTTAGGGATCACCTGAAACGCCCAAATCGAATACCAATTTCAAAGACATCGATAAACGATCAAGGCAGAGAGATGAATGAAAACGAGAAAATATTGACAGTTAGGATATCCGCAGCGCATTTCTCAGTCTGCGGATTCGACTTAAAAAAAAAGGACTTGATCCGTGACAGTTATCAGTGTATACCTAACGCACGAAGGTCGACGAGAGAAACCTCGATGGTTAGTTGGCAGCAGACAATTTCTTCATTGTCTTACGACCTGCTCAATAATATTACGCATTGTGCCATTGCTGTTCCTACCTCCTATTTGAAGGACAGTATAATAGACGATGACCATCTCGCCATTTTAAGCGGACAACATCTTAAAACGGTCTTTTCTGAAATGCTCAACCTGCCTTCTAATGGAATACAACTTTATACAATTGGGACATGCCTCTTATACGGAACGCTCGCCAAGTGGTCATACGTTGCAAATGGTGACGTGATTACAATTGACATCGGGAGCGAAGTCTCTGGTGCACTAAAAATTGAATCCCATGTAACAGATCTTGAGGGATTAATTAAAGCGATTAGCAGTTGCATTCATGTCGAGGCCCTAACAACGTCTGCACTATTACGACGTTATGCAGATGAAGCAGGAATATCGGTCCTGAATGCAGGCGACTTATGCAGTATGTATAACAGCCATCCTACTGCGAAAAAAGTATTGTCAGCGTTTTTCGATGATCTGCGACGATTGTTATTGGCGCTGATTGAAACCTTCCCGGTGCAAACGATCGTTCTGTCGGGACAATTTAACTACCCGCCGAATCTCTTGACCTTACTTCAAAGAGCTGCTGCGCCAACACAGGTAATGAGTCAAAACAATTCTGGATACACCGCCCATTTGGGTGCGGGTTTGATTTTTCATAACAACTACCAAGCAGTTTTATAAAGGCTCAAATTTGGATGAAATCAATTCCCTGCAATAACATTACTTAATCTATCAATAACCATATTCCCAAAACTATGAAGAAAGTTTTCCTAGTACCGGCGCTATTAATCATAGGCAAACAATTGTTCGCTCAAATTCACAAGGCTCCAGCCTACCCATTGATCACTCACAACACCTACTTTAGCATCTGGTCATTTACCGATCAGCTGAACGATTCGCCTACCAAACATTGGACAGGGAAGGATCAGTCGATGATAGGTCTCATCAAAGTGGATGGCGATGTTTACCGTTTTATGGGACAAGAGTCAAAATCATACAAAACCATTTTACCTGCGGCCGATGAGCAGGCTTACGATTGCAAATACACCGAAACACAACCCGCTGAAGGCTGGCAATCTGAGAAATTTGACGATAAAGGCTGGGAAACCGGTATCGCACCATTTGCTGACTGCAAGCCAAAAGGGAAAACTGTTTGGAAAGATGAACTTTGGATCCGTCGTACTTTCGAGGTTAGCAATACGGAAGTATTTAAACTTTTTTTGAAGTTAAGCCATGACGACGATGCGCACGTATTCCTGAACGGCGAAGAAGTATCGGACAGCCCGGGAGCTAACGGTGATTTCGAAATGTTTCCCATCAAAAATCTATTGAAGAAAGGAACAAACGTTTTGGCGATCCATTGTAAGAATACAGGTGGCGACACGTTCCTTGACGCCGGATTAGCCGAACAGGAAAAAACCAAATCGGACGAAACTATTAAACTGGCAGTTCAAACCAGCTTAAACGTTACTGCAACTCAGACCGACTATAAGTTTAAATGCGGTAAGGCTGATTTATCATTAACATTCACCTCACCCGTATTACTTACTGATCTTGCTGTTTTTCAAAGACCGGTATCTTATATTACGTACAAAGTCCGCTCAAACGATGGCAAGCAACATAATGTAAAAGTATTCTTCGGTGCGTCTACCGAGATCGCAGTAAACAAACCTATACAGGAAGTTGCGGCAGAATCTTCAGATGATAGCAAACTATCCATCTTGAAGGCAGGGACTGTGGAGCAACCTATACTAAAGAAAAAAAGCGATGACCTGCGTATTGACTGGGGTTATATGTATGTCGCTGTGCCAAAATCGGCAAATGTATTACAATATATCGGCAGCAAAAAAGAGATTGGAAATCCCTTTTTAAATATGGCCACAATGGGCAAAGGGGCTGTAAAAGGCCGTGAGTTATCATTAAATACTATCCTGTCATTTGGCAAAGTTGGCTCTACATACTCTGAGAAATTTGTAGAACTTGGTTATGATGATTTGTATGCAGTAGAATATTTTGGAACGCAGCTAAAATCATTATGGAAAAACAGCGGTGCGACTATAAATCAGGAATTGAATACTGCGGCAACTGAATATGCTGCTATAATGAAAAAATGTGCTGCGTTCAACACCAGAATTTATCAGGATGCGCTAAAAGCTGGCGGAGTAAAATACGCGAAACTATGCGTATTAGCCTATCGTCAGAGTATTGCAGCTCATGCGCTGGTTCAAAGTCCACAGGGTGAGATTTTATTTTTATCAAAAGAGAATTTCAGTAATGGCTCGATTAATACCGTTGACGTAACTTATCCATCCGCACCACTCTACCTCACTTATGCACCGAAATTTTTGGAAGGAATGCTCAATGGAATTTTCTATTACAGCGAGAGCGGGAAGTTTAAAAATGACTTTGCTGCTCACGATCTGGGCACCTATCCGATCGCCAATGGCCAGACTTATGGTGAAGGTATGCCAGTTGAAGAATCCGGGAATATGATTATCATGACCGAAGCTATTGTCAAGGCGAATAATAATCCAGCATTTGCTAAAAAACATTGGGCAACGCTAACTACGTGGGTTAAATATTTGGAAAAGGCGGGATTCGATCCTGAAAACCAATTATGCACCGACGATTTTGCCGGCCATCTCGCTCACAATGCAAACCTCTCTGTTAAAGCAATTGTAGGGATTGGCTGTTATGCCCGATTGGCCGATATGTTGGGGAAAAAAGACATTGCAGATAAATATCGCAAAACCGCCGCTGAAATGGTCAAAAACTGGATGAAAATCGATGACGCCGGCGATCATTTCTCACTGGTGTTTGGTGATAAAAATACCTGGAGCCAAAAATATAACATGGTTTGGGATAAGGTGCTTGGACTAAACTTGTTCCCTCAAAGCGTTTACAATAAGGAGATTAAATATTACCTGACTAAACAAAATAAATTCGGGTTGCCGTTGGATAGCAGGAAGACTTATACCAAATCAGACTGGATCATGTGGACCGCTGCTATGACTAATAGTTCAACGAATTTTAATGCTTTAATCGATCCGGTATACAAATACGCTTTGGAAACACCTACCAGGGTGCCCTTAAGCGACTGGCATGAAACAACAGATGGAAAAATGGTAGGATTCCAGGCCAGAAGTGTAGTTGGGGGATACTTTATGCGGGTGCTCGCAAATAAATGGATCAGTAAATGATTGCAGAAGAATCCAGGATCCGCTGCTCATTTTAAGTTTATTGTACAATTTCCCGTCGGAGGAACTATCATTATTCGCAATGGTATAAATCCGGGTTTCATACTACCAACTACAGAACCGGCTATGAAATATCATTGGGTGATGATATCTCACTTCTGCAAAGCTGGCGTCGTAGTACTGACCGCAGAAAATGGGAGAAGGCGGTAGTATTACTGGATATCGCTCAGGGACATTCTGTTTCCCGGATTTCCGACAAGATTGAAAGATCAGCGGACTGTATCCGAAACTGGCTGAATATATATCAAGCAAATGGTCTGGCCGGACTTCAGCAGAAAAAGCGTGAAACAGATGAAGAGGTGATCAGACAAATTATAATTAAAAAAGAAAACCTGATCAGATTGTTGCATGAGGCCCCTGCTTTACATGGTTTCAACCGGACTTCGTGGCGTCTGAAGGACCTTTCAACAGCCTACCATAAAAACTATGGCATCCCACTCTCGGTCCCCACCATTTCGAGCTATATACACCAGGAAGGTTATGTTTTCCGAAAAGCCAGGAAAGTCCTAACCAGTCCGGACCCTGATTTCAGAAAAAAGCTGAGCCACATTCAGACCATATTACAGCAGTTAAATCCAAATGAGAAGTTTTTTTCAATCGATGAGTTCGGACCATTTTCTGTCAAAATGAAAGGCGGGCGATCGTTGGTTAAACATGGCGAATCCAAAACTATTCCGCAGCACCAGCTTAGCAAAGGTTTTTTGATTTGTACTGCTGCGCTTGAATTATCTACGAATCAGATAACACATTTTTATTCCAGGAAAAAAGACACGGAAGAAATGATTAAACTGATTGAACTTCTATGCATCAGATATAAGAATCAGCATAAACTTTATCTTTCATGGGATGCAGCAATCTGGCATGCCTCGAAAAAGTTAAAGGCCTATCTTGCTGAAATCAATGATGATGATTATCGTTCACAGCACAATACTCCTATAGTCGATCTCGCCCCCTTACCTGCATCGGCTCAATTTCTGAACGTGATCGAATCGATATTCAGCGGTCTCGCAAAATCGGTAATACATCATAGTGACTATGCAAGCGTAGATCACTGTCAGTCAGCAATAGACCGCTATTTCATGGAAAGAAACCAGCACTTTGCCTTGCATCCTAAAAAAGCCGGCAGAAAAATATGGGGTGAAGAAAAGACAATAGCTGAGTTCCGGGACAGTCATAATTGTAAAGATCCGGCGTGGCGTTAAACCGGTCAATCAACTCCGGAATATTGAGGCTTCATTTTTTACGGAACAGCGCCAGAAAATCTGTTCCGGCGCAAATTGACCATCTCTTTATATATGGTCAAAACCCCGTTCATATCTAAAAAACACGATTTCCGGCATATTTGACCACTTTGGAGACTGTTTTTAGTTGGCTTGGATATATCATCTTTACCGCTGGAAGAAACTAAGCGCAGAAGAAACGGCGGGCGTACTGGAATCGATCCCATTACATTATCAGGAGAGCGAAAACGCGGTCGATGATCTTTACTACGCCAGAAAGGGCGTCTGGCCGGAATTTACATGGCAAAGCTGGGTGTTTCCAGAGGCCGTTATAGCAGGCGAATTCGGCATCAGTGATCCCAGGGAATGGTTGACCTTTGGTTTTTTGGCTGAGCAAATAAGGCGCTACCAGCTACCGTTTTTCGAAAGCGGGCTTCAACTCGAAAGACAGCCTGAATTGTCCTTCATTATCGCCGAACTAAAAAACGATGCAGCTTATTTCAAAACACACATGGAAGAATGGAAGCTCATACTTAGCGTAGCTGATCAGGATGATCTCACTAAAAAAAAAGATGCGGTTATTGGTTTCTTCGAGCGTTTGGCAACAGAACAGGAGGGCGCAGAACTTGAAAAATATGCAACGGCAGGTATCGAACCGCCAGCGATCGAGGCGTTCGGTGAACAAGCCAAGGATCGTTGGTACAAACAATCCGGGGTTTTTACTTTATTTAATGACACGGATACCACCGACCAGCCCCCACCGAGTCAATTCATTGGAATAGAACAGTTTGTCCGCAGCGTTAAACGTTTTTTCGTCGATTATACTGAACCTTCCGACCTTTATTTTTTAGGAGACATAGGAAGTCAGGCTGGAAGACAGGTTGATGAAGCTTTTTTTGATGTTGTACTTCAACACGCATCAGTTTCATTAACCGGAAATTTTACGAGCGTAGTTAGTCAGGCAATTGCGCGATTAAAATCAAATCAGATTGAGCCGGATGTTATTTTCGTCTCCGCGACGCGGCTATACCTGGAGCAAGAATTCTTGGACGATGAAAGGTATGTCGAAAAAGCATATGATCCGGAGGACGAATCGGTACCGGAACTTAAAGGCTGGTTTGACGAGATCCCTGTTTATACATCCTTTGCCTCAGCTTTAACTGGCCTCGTGATCGTTGCCTCGTTTGCTACAGCATTCAAAGCGAATTTCGGCGAGCAAATAAATATTGATAACTACAGTCCACAGACCACAATCACGCCGCTGACAGAAGTAGAAGCCACCAATATTGCCAGAGGTCAACAGAATGGCCCTGAACCGCCGAGAAGAAAAGTGTTGGAATTACTCAACGGGGTGGCTTTGAAAGTTGGCGTAGCCGCCAGTTTCGAGGTAAAAGATGCAAATGCTGCGGTGAAAGGGATACTTAACGCTTAGCGGTTTTTCGGAATTTTTGTATCAGATGTGCTTCGTCAGCGCTGTTCTGTAGTTGTAACACAGGTTCGCTTAGCATTGTTAGCAATCCTGTTCCTTTATGAGCGTCTTCCGTTAGGGATAGCAATGGAAATCCTTTGCAAAAGATTGGAATGGATAGCCCGGGCCGCAGGCAACGGCCATACATTTTATTTATCGAAAATACCCTCACCCGGTATTAGGTACCCCTTGCCGGGATGAGACCTGACCACCCCTTTACTTTTTAGGTAGTTATAACTTTTTTGAACCGTGTCCCTGGACAAATCGAAACGATAGCTAAGCTGATTGATAGACGGCAAAATGTCAGGTGCAAGTTCAATGTTGGCTTCAATAAACCCGGAGATTGCATTTGCTAATTGTAAATATTTTGGTGTTACGGACCGGACGTCTATTTTAATAGCATCATATATGCAGGGTTCAGTAGTTTTCTTTCCCATATTGAAGACTTTGCCAGGAGATTAAGGACACGGATTACTTCAAAGCAGGTAATCCAGGAACCAAACGGCGATTCGCAAATAACCCCAAGCCTGGGGAAATAAAATACCCGCGTAGCATCAATAAATAGTCCAAAACAAACGGTCAGATTCGATCATATCCGGAAAACGGATCATCAGGAAAACTACTGATGCTCACGCCGTTTTGTTGTAAAGTAATCCATTTCCGGGAAATAGTTACCGCATATTATGCACAAGGCCAATACATATGCAGTTCCGCAAAAAATCATTTTGTCTATGTTTTAAATTGGAATGTCCATTTTTGAAAAAGGAGTGACGGCGTACTTTTAGAATTCAAAATTGCAGACGAATAGTCGGCCAGCCTGACCAGTTCAACAAACAATTCTAATAAACCGTATGCCTAAAATCAATGCTCTGTTCCCACTGATGGGACTGCTTATCCTTTCTTTTCTAGCTGCCAATGGCCAGCATCGAAAACCATTAACCCCAACCGAAACGATCGATCTCGCCGGAGACTGGAACTTTAAGTGCGATCCGTCGAATGAGGGCGTCAGCCAAAGCTGGTACAGCGGCAGTTTACCCGATAAAGTGAGATTGCCCGGGTCGATGACGACTAATCATTTAGGCAACGAGATCAGCGTACATACAATCTGGACAGGAAGTATTTTAGATTCCAGCTTTTTCTTTAAGCCAGCCTACGCTAAATACCGCGTTCCCGGTCACGTTAAAGTGCCATTCTGGCTCCAGCCCGAAAAATATTACCGGGGCGCTGCCTGGTATCAAAAGACCATTAACGTTCCGGCATCCTGGAAGGGCAGGCATTTGCAGCTTTATCTTGAGCGTGCGCATTGGCAAACCGAAGTGTGGCTTGACGATCAGCAGAAAGGAACACGAAACAGTCTTGGAACACCGCACATTTACGATCTCGGTACAATAAGGTCAGCAGGCAAACACCGGATCACCATACGCGTAGATAATGAGATCAGGGATTTGGATGTTGGTCAGAACTCGCATAGTATTTCCGATCATACACAAACAAACTGGAACGGCCTGATCGGCCAGATGTATGTGAAGGTGCTGCCTGCTGCTTACATTACCAATGTACAGTTGTATCCTGACATCGATAAAAAACAGGTTGTTGCAGCTATAACCGTCAAAAATTATTCGGATGCTTCCGGGACGATCGGGCTCGATCTTTCCGTTAGACCGACCAACAAAAAAGTTAAAACCAAAGCGCCCGGACAGGTCCGTAAAATGTTAAATTTGGGTAAAAAGGACACGACGTATACAATAGTCTATCCGATGGGTCAATCGCCTTTGCTTTGGAGCGAAGCTCATCCCAATTTGTATTCGTTCAGTGTGTCCCTATCGCGCGACCAAGCACCCTATGATCACCGAAGCATTAGTTTCGGTATGCGGAAGTTTTCAACTTCGAGTACGAACTTTTTGATCAACGGCCAACCAACGATGTTGCGTGGCACACTTGAATGCGCCGTTTTTCCAAAGACGGGCTTCCCGCCGACCGATGTCGGATCCTGGATAAGGGAACTCAAGAAATGCAAGGACTATGGATTAAACCACCTGCGTTTCCACTCCTGGTGCCCGCCAGAGGCCGCGTTTCACGTAGCTGACAGCTTAGGCCTTTATTTGCAAATCGAATGTTCGACATGGGCGGGATGGACGACAGAAATTGGCGATGGTAAACCCATCGACGAATATATTTACGAAGAGAGCCAGAACATGATCAATAATTATGGCAATCACCCCTCGTTCTGCTTACTTGCGTATGGAAATGAGCCGTCAGGCAAAAACCAGGTGGATTATTTGGAAAAATTTGTCACCTACTGGCAGGCAAAAGACCCGCGCCGCCTATATACGACCTGCTCAGGGTGGCCAATCATTAAAGAAAGCGATTATAACAGTACCGGAGAACCCAGAATTGCTCACGGCGGGCCCATAGTGAAGACCGTGATCAATGCCAAAGCGCCATCCACCGACTACGATTGGTCATCGATCATTTCGCATTGGCAGCACCCTACTGTCAGCCATGAAATCGGGCAATGGTGCGTCTACCCGGATTTTGATGAGATCGCGAAATATACCGGCGTCTTAAAAGCCAAAAATTTCGAGATTTTCAGGGACACCTTGCAGGAAAATGGCCTGGGCTCACTGGGCAAGGAATTTTTATTTGCGTCCGGCAAGCTGCAAACGCTGTGTTACAAAGCTGACATCGAGGCCGCGTTGCGGACTAAAGGATTTGGTGGATTTCAACTGCTTGGCTTATCCGACTTTCCAGGTCAGGGCTCGGCATTGGTCGGCGTCCTGAACGCTTTTTGGGAGGATAAACCGTATATCAATTCAGGCGAGTTCAGCCGGTTTTGCAACAAAGTGGTTCCATTAGCGCGCTTTCCGAAGCTAGTCTATACCAATGACGAAACGTTAAATGTCCCTGTTGAAATAGCGCAATTCAGCGAGCGGACCTTAAAACAAGTATCGCCCCAATGGGACATCCAGACAGAAACAGGGAAGATCCTTTTGAAAGGGCAATTGAGCCGCCAGGACATCCGCGTGGGAAACGGGATACCGCTTGGGAAAATTGAATCGGCACTAACCAGCTTGCCGGCACCTTCCCATCTCATCTTAAATGTTCGCGTTGCCGGTTATGAAAACTCGTGGGACTTCTTTGTTTATCCGGCACATACTGCCGAAAAGCAATCCGATATACTGGTAACGCAGACGCTGGATAGCAAGGCGCTCGAAACCCTGCAGCATGGCGGGAAAGTATTGTTGACGCTGAAGCAAGGAACATTGAACAAACACATGGGCGGGGACATCAAGATCGGGTTCTCCAGTATCTTCTGGAATACCGCATGGGTACAGTCCCCGCCGTATTCGCTTGGAATCTTATGCGACCCGGCCCACCCTGCGTTAAGCAACTTTCCGACGCAAAAGTACAGCAACTGGGAATGGTGGGATGGCATGTCGCACGGCAATGCTATTAAGCTCGATTCACTTTCAAAAGGGATCAAGCCAATCGTTCGCGTGATCGACGACTGGTTTTCAGCGCGATCCCTGGGCTTAATTTTCGAGTGCCGGGCCGCCAAAGGCAAACTGATTGTATCCGGCATAGACCTGCTATCTGATGCAAATGACAGGCCGGAAGCAAGGCAATTGCTCTACAGCCTGGAACATTATATGAGTAAGGCGGAATTTGCGCCTCAACAAACGGTACCGATCCAGCGACTGAAATATCTGACAGACTAATTTATCAGTAATAGCGGCTAACAAAAACGAGATCATCTGTTAACGCAATGAATTCGCATTAAAAAATGACTATTAACAAGAAACTATTTACTATTCTAATTCTTTTGGCCGCGAAATTTGCGACGGCTCAAGGCTTATCTGTTGAAAGTCCGGACAAAAGGCTGATTGTGAATTTATCCGTTAATGAAGGGAAACCCTACTACTCGGTCACCTACCTGGGACGTATGATGATGGACGATTCGCCTATGGGCCTTGTCACCAATGAAGATAATTTATCCGCTTCGTTAAAGCTTATCAACAGCGAAAAATCGATTGTAAAAAAATCGTACACCATGGATCGGGCAAAGACCTCGGCAGTGCGTTACGAAGCCAACAAACTTATCTGCACACTGGAGGACACTGCCAAACAGCAGCTAAATATCGTTTTCCAGGTGAGCAATAATAATATTGCTTTCAGGTACGAGCTTCCCGCCTCGGGCAAACACCTGTCTTGCGTTGTTGAAAATGAAGTGACCGGTTACCGGTTTCCAAACCAAACAACGGCATTTTTATCATCCAACCTTAAACCGATGGGCGGCTGGGCAAGAACGCATCCAAGTTATGAAAGTGAATACGCGACAGACCTGCCATTAACCCAAACTTCCAAAAACGGAGAAGGCTTTGTATTTCCGGCGTTATTTAAGATAGGCCCGGCCGGATGGGTATTATTGTCCGAGACGGGGGTCACGGGGCAGTACTGCGCTTCTCACCTAAGCGAATATAAGGACGGTCAATACACCATCACTTATCCGAATGCCAAGCAGAACAACGGGTTTGGCAGCACAGGCGCGGCGGTTGCATTACCGGCAGTTACGCCCTGGAGAACGATTACCGTAAGCGATCAACTGGCACCCATAGTAGAAACGACAATACCATTCGACGTCGTTGATCCCCAATATTTGCCGTCGACGAAGTATAAATTTGGAAGAGCGACGTGGAGTTGGTTGTTATGGCAGGATGAAAGCATGAATTACGAAGATCAGGTCAGATTTATTGACCTGGCGGCAACAATGGGCTACGAGTATATATTGATTGATGCGCTCTGGGACGAAAAAATTGGACGGGAGCGCATGGCTGAGCTCGTGAAATACGCCAACGGAAAGAAGGTAGATGTACTGCTGTGGTATAATTCAAACGGGCCTTTTAATGATGCGCCCCAGGGACCGCGAAATAAAATGTACCGCGCAATCGACAGGAAGCAGGAAATGCAATGGTTGCGGCGCATAGGTGTCAAAGGCTTGAAAATCGATTTTTTCGGTGGCGACAAGCAGGAAACCATGCGGCTTTACGAAGATATACTTTCCGACGCCAACGACTACGGTCTAATGATCGAGTTTCACGGGACGACCCTTCCGCGGGGCTGGGAACGTATGTATCCGAATTACACCGGCAGTGAGGCGGTTATGTCATCCGAGATGCTGAACTTTTATGAGGAAGTACGGGAACGGGAGGCTGTGAATGCTGCGCTCCATCCATTTATCCGCAACACAGTAGGCTCGATGGATTTCGGACCCGTTATATTAAACAAATATCTAAACAGGGATAATCGGACGGAGAAGAAAAGACTTACTACAGAGACTTTCCAGCTCGCCACTGCAGTACTATTCCAAAATCCCATACAGCCCTATGCACTCGCACCGAATAATTTAAGTGATGCGACACCGGCTGCGATAACTTTCATGAAAGGTGTACCGACCACATGGGACGAGACACGGTACCTGGATGGTTATCCCGGCAAATATGTAGTCCTGGCAAGAAAGCACGGAGCGGACTGGCATGTAGCAGGAATAAACGCCGGGAAACAAGCGGTCAACCTCCGCCTCAATCTTCCGATGTTAACGAACAAGACTGTTAAGCTTTATTACGATGACAGCCAATCGGCAACAACTATGAGTGAGATCGCTATAAGCAGCAAAGGAGAATACAATGTTGTCATTCAACCGAACAGCGGATTTGTCATCAACTCAAATAACAAACCATGAAAAGAATACCGATTTGGTCCTTTTGGGCGATAATACTTCTATCCGGTTGTAACTCGTCAAAAAAAATGGCAAGCCTGATACCCGATAAGCCATCGGAAGCCCCGGACTATTTCTGTACATGGACGGTTCAGGGCTACCTCGTCAACTTTGCATCAGCAGAGGCAACCAGGAACGAGATGAAAGAGGAAAATATTTTTGGCAACGCAGCGCGGCAAAACTGGTCAGGGATGCTCCAAAAAGTCAGAAGCGATCTTTATTTTCTACTGGACGACTCCTGGGACGTCCCGTTCAACAATGATAAGAAATACTTCGGCAGCCTGATCGTTGACTCAAGCCGTTTTCCATCCGTTAGCAATCAGGCACCCGCACAAAGACTAAAAACTATATCGGACCGAATCAAAAGAACCGGCTGGAAAGGCCTTGGACTTTGGATCTGTGCGCAGCAAGCGCCGGAATTCGAAAAAACTGACAGTACTACCTATTGGCGGCAACGCATGCAATGGATGGATTCAGCTGATGTCCGGTATTGGAAAGTCGACTGGGGAGAAAAAGACAAAAATGCATCCTGGCGCACCTTCCTGACGAGGGTCGGCCAAGAGAAGGCACCAAGGCTAAATATCGAACAGTCAATGACCCCATCGGTAATGTCAGCAGGCGGTTTATACAGAACCTATGATGTGGAAAGTATTATTTCTGTTCCTTTAACCATTTCCCGTATTGGGAAGCTGCTAAACACCCTACCCGCCGGCAAAGCAACAGCTATGATCAACTGTGAAGACGAAGCGTATATAGCCGTGGGAACAGGTTGCTCCATCGGCGTTATGCGACATGAGTTTAACGGCAGTATGCCGAACGGCAACCAGGATTTTGTATTTCCGCCCGTTGGCCGTGACTATAAAAACCGGCTAGATGAAGTGGTCCGGGCTGTGAGGTGGCATAGGATTGCGGGCCCCTTTGCAATAAATAAATCAAATGTTTTCGTTGACCGGACAGAACTCCATGATTACTGGGTGCTGGCATCCAATGAGACCTGGATGAGCCGCAAGGCTGGCGATACGGATGCCATGTCAGCGCCCCAGGTGATCACGCGCGGCATTGAAAAGCCACAGGTTAGCCAAAAGAACGGCGATACGCTCAGACCATATGTCCTGGCCTCGAAGTATCCTAACGGCGCGATTGCCGTGGTGACCGTCGGCCGTACAGTTAACAGGAGCTATCTAACACCGAGCGCAGATGTGACCATCAAGGCGGGCGATTTGACCAAGCCGATAGGCATTTTTGGCCGCTATAACAGCCTGACGCTTGAGCTCAGATCGGAACCCGGATATAAGAGCGTATTTGCGCAGGACCTGGCCGGAGAAAAACCTGTCGATATAACCACCAGGGTGATCATTCAGGGAAACAAAGTGATTATACCGGGTTCACTGATTGATGAAATAGGTCTCTCAGCCGCGTCGAAAGGCGGCAAATCCGAACCGGGCATGGTCCTTGAATTTTTTGAATAATATCTGACGCAACGATAATGGCAGACAAGAATGACCCATTGAAAAATAAAGCTTTAAGGACATCAGGCAAATACCTGATCATCTTCCTAATTATGGTACAAAACCCACTATTCGGCCAGACTAAGTTTATTAAGCCCGGCGCAGTTTGGACCGATCAGGCCAACCAGCCCATTCAGGCGCATGGCGGCTGCATTATTAAAATCGCTGAAAAATATTATTGGTACGGTCAGCAAAGCCGGCAAGGACTTGACTCCAGCCTTAGGTACGTCAGTTGCTATTCTTCTGCGGATCTTATGAACTGGACTTTTGAAAATGACGTCGTGCAAATGAGCGATCCTGAAGCCCTTGGTACCGGCTGGATACTGGAAAGGCCGCATGTCTTCCACGATGCAGCCGCTAACAAATTCGTTATGTACTTCCACCTGGACAATAAAAAATACAATTATGCACGCGTCGGCATAGCTATTAGCGACCATCCTAATGGCAATTTCAAATATGTAAAAAGCATGAGACCCTTAGGCAGGCCCAGCAGAGATATCGGCCAGTTCATCGATGATGACGGTACTTCATACCTCATCTTCGAGGACCGGGAACTGGGCTTTCATATTGTTAAACTGTCCGCGGATTTAATGAGCATCGAAAAAGAGATGAGTCTCGTTAGGGCACACCTGGAAGGCGGCGCCATTGTCCATTATGAGGGATTGTATTATGTCATTGGTTCTGGTTTAACAGGCTGGGACCCTAACCCTAATAAGTATGCCACCGCAAAATCGCTTGAGGGACCATGGAGCGAGTTTAAAGATATCGCGCCCCCGGAAACGAACACTTATCGGTCGCAGTCGACCATGTTACTCAAGGTGACCGGTACCAAGGCAACGAATGTCATTTATATGGGCGACCAGTGGAAACCCGAGCGGCAATGGGACTCGAGGTATTTATGGATGCCGCTGGTAATCGGGAACGGAAAATTGTGGTTAACTGAACCACGACCATGGTCGGTCAATGTCAGGACCGGTACCGTCGAATTTGTCAAACAGCCGAAATGAAAAGTCTGGTCATAGCCAAATACAAATAGAATAAGAATGCAAAACAACAAAATTAACATTACACACTGGGGAAAAGCATCTGACACTGACGTTTACCTTTTCCGGATCACAAACAGCCTGGGCAACTATGTTGAGCTTTCTAATTACGGTGCCACGGTCGTAAGCATTTTTGTGCCCGATAAATTTGGCAAGGTGAGCAATGTGGCGCTGGGATACAGCGATCTGCAGGGCTACCTTTCTGATAAATACTATCTCGGTTCAACCATTGGCCGGTATACAAACCGCATCGGCAAAGCACGATTCGTGCTCGAGGGCAGGGAATATGAGCTGGAAAAAAACGATGGCGAGAATTCACTACATGGCGGCAATAACGGATTTAACCGGCGCGTTTTTGATTTCGAAATCAAAGACAATACCGTTGTTATGTACTTACTCGACGAAGGCGGTAACGGGGGGTATCCCGGAACGCTGGAATTCGAAGTCACTTTTACATGGACCGACAAAAACGAACTGCTGATCGATTACACAGCTGAAACTGACAGGCCCACAATTGCGAATTTCACGAATCATACCTACTTTAATTTCTCCTGGGTAAAATCGCCTGTTACCAACCATTTTCTTTGGGTTAATTCAGGCGTCTACCTTGCGCAAGATGACGACCATGTCCCAACCGGGAAAATGCTGGTGGACAACGAAGGCTTCCTGCACGGGAGGCTCCTTAGTGATGTTATCGACAAGTCCCGGCCCCTTGAGACGGGGCTCGACCGGTATTTTCTACTGCAAAAAGAAAAAGGACTTACTGCTCCGCAGGCGGCGCTGTATGAACCGAAAACCGGACGGCAGCTGCAGGTTTTCACCTCTTATCCAGGAATGATCGTTTATACCGGGCAATTCTTAAATACGATTCCGGATAAGAACGGACAGTTTTTCAAACCTTTAAGCGGAATATGCCTGGAGTGTCACCATTTTCCGGACAGTGTAAACCATCAGCAATTTCCGTGGGCCATATTAAGCCCGGAAAAGCCATACAAAGAGTTTATTAAATTCAGCTTTGATATCAAATAAGTGCAGCATGCCTACCGACGGAAAGATAATTCAATTACACAGTGAATCCATGATCAATCAATCAAAACCATACAATAGTTCCTACGTGTTCCGCCTGTCCTTCGTCTCGGCGTTGGGCGGTTATCTATTCGGATTTGACTTCGCGGTGATCTCCGGCGCCTTGCCGTTTCTCCGAAGTCAATTTGCCCTTACGCCCGCGACGGAAGGTTTCCTTACGGGGACCTTAGCACTTGGATGCATTGCGGGATGCATCGCAGCAGGTAAAATCGCGGAGCGCTATGGTAGAAGGCCCGGGCTGATGGTCGCTGCAATGGTTTTCGCAGCCTCATCTGTAATCATCGCGTTTTCCCCGGGCCTTATTTTTTTCATTATCCTTCGCTTTATCGCCGGTGTCGGCGTAGGTATGGCCTCGATGTTGTGCCCGATGTACATCGCCGAAATATCGCCTGCCAGTATCAGGGGGAGGAATGTTGCGATCAATCAACTTACGGTGGTGATCGGCATCCTGATCACTAATTTGGTGAACTACTTGCTGGCGGACAATGGCCCGGAGGCCTGGCGCTGGATGTTCGGGTTGGGAACCGTACCCGCGCTGATTTTTGTGCTTGGTGTTTTGTGGTTACCAGAAAGTCCGCGCTGGCTGGTCAAGCGCAACCGGATTGCCGACGCACGTTTGGTACTGCTCAAGATCGGAACACCTGATTTTGCAGAACAAACTTTAAGGGCAGTCAGCGAAACGATGACTTCGGCAACAGTCGGGGCTAAGGCGTCTGTCTGGGGCAAAGCGGTACGTGGCGCGGTGATCGTCGGCATTACGCTGGCGGTATTCCAGCAATTCTGCGGAATTAACGTAGTGTTCAATTACACCTCAACTATTTTTGCATCCGTTGGCTCGAACCTCAACCAGCAATTGTTCGAAACGATTTCTATCGGCATTGTCAACCTGATATTTACATTGCTCGCCATGTGGCAGGTGGACAAGATCGGACGCCGGCCGCTGATGATGTTTGGCTCCCTCTGCCTGAGCATCATTTATATATTCCTGGCCGTTATGCTTCAACAGCATTTCCCTGCCAAACTCGTTTCCGTATTCGTATTGCTGGCGATCAGCACCTATGCCAGCACACTGGCGCCAGTGACCTGGGTTTTGATTTCGGAGATTTTTCCCAACAAGGTAAGAAGCGAGGCGACAACGGTCGCGATCGTCTCGCTTTGGAGCGCTTATTTTATACTCGTATTTACTTTTCCCATACTGGCCAAACTGCTTGGCACTTACGGGCCATTTTATCTGTATGCAGGCATTTGCCTCGCCGGATTTCTATTTATAAACATCAAAGTTCGCGAAACCAAGGGACAGACTTTGGAGCAACTTGAAGAAAATTTAATAAGACACTAATAACAGCTATGATGAACAATTCAACAGTGACTGCCTGGCAGGAAACAGTAACCATCCCGACCTATGGGATTGGGAAACCTGATAAAAATCCAATGTTTTTTGAAAAGCGGGTTTACCAGGGCAGCAGCGGCGTGGTTTATCCAAATCCCGTAATTGAAAAGATATTCGACGAAAAGACCGATGAAGAGTACAACGGGTTGTTCCTGGAAAATAAATACATCAAAGTGATGATTCTCCCGGAAATCGGGGGGCGCATCCAGATGGCATATGATAAAATCAAGCAGCGCCATTTTGTCTATTATAATAGCGTCATCAAGCCCGCGCTGGTCGGCCTCACCGGTCCCTGGATTTCGGGAGGCATTGAATTCAACTGGCCCCAACATCATCGGCCAAGCACCTTCGAACCTGTTGACTACCATATCGAAGAAAATGGAGATGGCAGCAAAACAATATGGGTCAATGAGATTGAAAAAATGTTCCACACGAAAGCAGCGGTAGCTTTTACGCTGCATCCGGACAAAGCTTTTATTGAAATTAAAGCAAGTCTTTATAACGGCAGTGAATTGCCTCAAACATTTTTGTGGTGGGCAAACCCGGCGGTGAAAGTCAATGACCATTATCAATCAGTATTTCCACCGGACGTAAACGCGGTATTCGATCATGGGAAACGGGATGTATCTACCTTCCCAATCGCCACCGGGACCTATTATAAGGTCGACTATTCACCAGGAACCGATATCTCCCGCTATAAAAACATACCTGTACCTACGTCGTATATGGCGATCAACTCCGACTATGATTTTGTCGGCGGCTACGAGCATGACACGCAAGCCGGTTTGCTTCATGTAGCAGACCACCATGTTTCACCGGGCAAAAAACAATGGACGTGGGGCCACAGTGACTTCGGGATCGCCTGGGACCGAAACCTGACCGACGAGGACGGCCCTTACATCGAGCTGATGACGGGAGTTTTCACGGACAACCAACCAGACTTTAGCTGGCTGATGCCCCATGAACAAAAGACATTTACACAGTATTTTATGCCATACCGGGAACTCGGTGTGGTAAAGAATGCAACGAAGGATGTTATGCTTTCAGTTGGGGAAATCGATGCAAAAATAAAATTGAAGGTGTTTGCGACCTTACTCCTGCTGGATGCATCGATCACCGTCATTTACAATGGAGAGGAAATTTTTAATACAAGACAAAATCTCTCACCAGAACGTGTCTTTGACGCAGATCTGCCTATTCAATCAGTCTTTGACGAGTCCCTGCTCACCGTCAGCATTGCGAAAGAAAACACCGAAATGCTGAGATACGAACCGGCGCTCAATAAACAAAACGAAATCCCGAAACCCGCAAATGCAGCGCTCCCGCCGAAGGATGTTGAGAATAATGAACAGCTATTTCTGACCGGCCAGCACCTTGAGCAGTACAGGCATGCGACCTATTCGCCTGTCCCCTATTATGAAGAGGCGCTGCGACGGGACGCGAAAGATCTGCGGAACAATAACGCGCTGGGAGCGTGGTATCTGCGTCGCGGAAACTTTGAATGCGCAGAGTCCTATTTCCGTACCGCCATCGCAACGGGCACAAGCCGTAATCCAAATCCCTATGACAGCGAGCCCTATTATAACCTTGGGCTTACCTTGAAATATCTTGGGCGGCCCGATGAAGCGTACCAGGCATTCTTTAAATCAACCTGGAGCAGCGCATGGAAAAACAGCGGATATTTCGCGGTCGCCCAAATCGATTTGATGCGGGGGAATTATGAACTTGCACTTGAACATCTGAACCTATCCATCGACTACAACGCCAATGATAATAAAGCTCATGTCCTCAGATCAGTAGCGCTGCGAAGACTTGGGCGGTATGAGGAAGCGATCGCTGTCTGCAGGGCGGCATTATTGCGTGACCGGTTCAACCTCGGCCTTATTTTTGAAGAGCGTTATTGTTTTCTTGCCAAAAATGGCATCGGCGAGGCCAACAATTATTTGAAACAGTTCCTGCGATTGTCGCGGCGCGAAACCAATAACTTTCTTGAATATGCCTTCGACTATGCGGCCGCAGGCTTGTTTCCGGAAGCAAAAGATGTGCTGGTGCTCGCACTGGAGAACCGTGCCGAAAGTCCTTTAGTCTATTATTCGCTGGCGTGGTTTTCCCAACGGTCCGGCAAGGAAGCGGATGCCAATCATTGGCTGGAAACAGCAAAAACCGCGGACCCTTATCTATGCTTTCCCAACAGGCTTGCTGAAATAGCGGTATTGAATTTCGCAACCAACGCAAATCCACAGGATGGGATGGCGCCTTATTTTCTCGGGAATCTATTTTACGACAAGCGCCAGTATGACAAAGCAATCGCGCTATGGGAGAAATCAGCAGCAATAAATGATTCCTTTCCTACTGTCCTGCGAAATCTTGGTATCGCCTATTTTAACAAACGCGGCGATTCGGTAAAAGCACTTGAATGCTATGAGAAGGCCTACGCTTTAGACGAAACAGATGCTCGGGTACTGATGGAACTCGATCAATTATATAAAAGATTGTCGAGAACACCCGAACAACGACTGGCATTTTTAGAGCAACATTTGCAAACGGTTTTGGAACGGGATGACTTGTATCTGGAAAGGGTATCGCTCTATAATCTGACCGGCGAGTATGAGACGGCGCTGGATCAAATTATGAACCGTAAATTTCATCCCTGGGAAGGCGGTGAAGGAAAGGTGACTGAGCAATATGTTTTCAGCCTGCTAGGGCTGGCGATCCGCCATTACTATACCGGTAATGCGGAAGCGGCGATTGAATTGCTCGGTAAAGCGCAGTCCTACCCGGAAAACCTGGGAGAAGGCAAACTTTACGGCGCCCAGGAAAACGACCTGTTTTATTGGCTCGGCTGTGCCTATCAGAGCCTAAACGACCCGGACGCCGCAGAAAAATACTTCAGGAAGGCATCAATTGGACTCGGCGACCCTAAGGCCGCAGTGTTTTATAATGATCAAAAGCCGGATAAGATGCTGTACCAGGGGCTTGCGCTCAATAAACTCGGAGACAAAGCAAAAGCAAGCGCTGTATTTAACAAACTGATTGATTTCGGCTACGAGCACATGAATGATGAAATCAAAGTCGATTACTTTGCCGTTTCGTTACCCGACCTGCTTACATTCGATGACGATCTTAACCTCCGTAACAGGCTGCATAATTTATATCTCCTTGGCCTTGGCCAGCTTGGGGTACAGAATTTCGGAGAAGCGAACCGTTTATTCGAGGAGGTTTTAGCGATCGACCCAGCCCACATTGGGTGTAAGGCTCACCAACTATTAACACAGACCCTGATGCAGGAAAGTTAGGAAATTTAAGATAGACATGACTTTGCAACAATTGATAACAACCTATCATCAAGCCTATGGCAAAATGCCGGCAGCAGCATTCTTTTGCCCCGGCCGCTTAAACCTGATTGGTGAACATATTGACTATAATGGCGGTCTCGTTATGCCCTGTGCGATCGATTACGGCACGTATTTGCTCGTCGCTCCCAATGATGACCAAAAGTTAAGGCTGCGCAGCCTCAACTTTGAAGAAAGCATCGAACTGCCTCTTGATGCACCTATAACGAAACTGGGCCAATGCTGGTACAACTATCCACTCGGTATTTTCAAGCTACTGGGCGAACAAGGCATTGCCGTACGAAACGGCTTTGACTTTTTATTTTATGGTAACCTCCCAATCGCAGCGGGCCTTTCATCATCCGCTTCTATCGAGATGGTCACCGGTTTCGCCATCGGACAGCTCGCAGAGAAAGCCCCAGACAAGTTAGCCCTCGTGAAAATCGGAAAGGCCATGGAAAATGGCTTTATTGGTGTCAACAGCGGCATCATGGACCAATTTTCCGTTGTTTTCAGTAAGAAGGACAATTCCCTTTTGTTGGATTGTCAAAGCCTATCCTATGAAACCGTGCCAGCTACCCTACCCGGCTATTCGCTCGTGATCATTAATACTAATAAAGCTCGTGCATTAGCCGATTCGAAATACAACGAGCGGGTCGAGGAATGCGCGGAAGTATTGGACCTGCTAAAGTCCGAATTGCCGGTTTCCCAACTTTGTGCCATTACGCCGGAGCAATTGTACGAAAAACGGCACTTGGTGGATAACGAAATACTTTGGAGGCGTGCGCGGCATGTGGTCGAGGAGAATGCCCGGGTTAAGCAAGCCGCAAAAGCTTTGCGGAATAACGATATTAAGCGTTTTGGCACCCTCATGAACGAGTCGCATGCTTCACTTAAAGAGCTCTATGAAGTCAGCGGCAGAGAATTGGATGTCATCGCAGAATACAGCAAATATTACAGAGGTGTTTTAGGTGCAAGGATGACCGGGGCAGGTTTCGGTGGCTGTGCTATCGCAATCGTCGAGTCTACAGTTTACGATGATTACAAGACACATATGACTGATTTTTATACCAAAACGATTGGATATGCGCCGGACATCTACAAAACGGGTATGGCTGACGGTGTGCATGCGTTAGCAATCGATTAGATTGCCGTTCAAAAACTGGTACCTTTGCAATATAGATTTCTTTACGCTGGCAAAGGCCGGGTAATCTCAGGCCCTATTTGTTTGAAAGCGCAAATTTCTTGGGCTTGATCCCGATATGGGTCTCGAAGAATCTGGTGAAATGACTCATGTTGGAATAGCCGAGCCTATAGCCCACCTCTGACACCGTTAACCGTTGCTCCCTAATTAACCGCGCGGCCTCGCGCATTCTGGCCGATTGATAATAGGCATAAATAGTCGAACCAAATACCTGTTTAAAGAGGCGCTGCAACTTAGCCTCGCTCATCCCTGCAAACGAAGCTAACTCTTTTATCGGAGGCGCTGAAGATGAACAGTCAAGGATTTTGTCGCGCACCTGGTAAATCATTTTGGCATCAGCAATATTTAACGCTTTAATTACAGGCTCCTTGCGTTTCAAAAGTTCAGCCAGAAACAGATAAATCAATTCGTCAGCCTTTGACCGATAGAACATTTTTTCCAGGGCGGGAGGCACATTCGCTTGCAACAGTTCATTTGCAGCTTCCTGGATGCGTGGAGAAAACAGTTCCTCAAATAAAATTGGCCTGTCGGCTGAGGTGATCGCCTGTAGCAAATCAGAGTCAGCGTCTGGCGCAACCAATTGACTCAGGTAGTCTGCGTGGACGATGATAATAATTGACCTCATTTCCACATTCGCAGGAATCGTCACCTGATCCTGCCATCCGATGGTCGTTAACAAAACGGAGGGAAGCCTGCTTTTTTCCGGCCCGCCAGAAAGGTCCTCGGGATTTCTAAAAACATGATGGAAGGCGATTGACAGGATGCGACTATTGTCTTTATTCACCATCTGGCGCTGCTGCCAGTTTTTTCGTAGCTGGAAATTTCTGATCAATATCTTCAACTGATCACTCACCTCGATGCCTGTGAGCCAGCCGACTCCAATGGCCGGTTGTAATATGACCTTACCGTCCACAATCGGGACGCCAACCGATGCCGCAAGTGCGATTAAGAATGGTGATTCTGTCATTGTAGATAACTGTTGCCCTGCGATTTCCAGATAGGACAAATTAAGGCTTAATGCTGGCTTTTCCAACAAAAAAGCCGCTTTCCCTGGTAATTTCCTGAATCCAGCCCGCATCATTTTTGGGGGTTACGCTATTTGGCGATGCACATCGATTGCCGGTACCCTTTAGGTGAAAAACCCATCGTCTTCCGGAAAAGCCTAGTAAAATAATAAGCGTCATTGATGCCTATTTTGCAGGCAATCTCCTTGATGCGGAGGTCGGTAAACTGGAGATATTGACAAGCCTTCTGAATTTTTAAATGATTAAAATATTCAACCGGCGAAAAGCCGGTCTTATTTCTGAATCTGGAGGAATAATAACTCGCTGAAAAACCCACATTGTTTGCAAAATCAGAAAGGGTTAAGTTCTTGTCGATGTTATCCTGCATGTAGCTGATCGATTTTTCCAGGAAATCCTCTGAATCGTCCCTTACCTTGGCGTTAAACCGGTCGCTAAACAAAAAGGTGCACAAGAATTGAAGGAACATGATATTGACGAACATCAGGTTTTCCATGCTGTATCCTTTCTCCAGGTTGGTGTATAGAGTATCAAAGCTGTTTATCCTTTCCTCCAGAAATTCGACTTTGGATTTATAGGAAGAAGCCTTGTTAATGATGGCCTGAACAATGGCATCCGCCTGTTCACCTTTGAAATGGCACCAATAAATCGTCCATGGTGATTTCTCGTCGCTCTTGTAATGGTGGGCCAAATGGCTCGGAATCACAAAATAGTCGCCCGGCTCAATGGAAAAGCTGGAATTTGAAATCGTGACCTTCCCTGTTCCTTCCACGCAATAGATCAGGATGTTCTGTTCACTTCCAATGGGACGTTTGCGATAGTGAAATTTCGCTTTTGGGTAATACCCCAGGTCCGTGATATACGCTTTATTAATGAGCTGGTTAAACAGACAAAATTTATGAATAATAGACTTCGGTAAAATTATTGCCCGCTGCCCGTCAAAGCCATCTTTTTTATAGTTCATAAATCATATTCTTGTTGCGAGCCGTTACAAAATATTTTTCGCTTCGAGCATTTGAAAGCCAAAATTGCTTACAAATTGGTTCCTCACAATAAAGGTAATCTAAGACTATCGGCTAAAAATAGCCTGAAATCATATAAAAATAGTCCAAAACCTAACTACCGAACGTTGACTCATTTGCGCCCATCTTTTTGAGCACCCAAACACCAACTGCTTTACCCTGGATTATGCCCTTGTCGATTGCATCTCTAAAGTGTATCCCTCCATAAAATCTCGAAATGGCCGCTTCTTTTGCAGCCTGGTCAAACGACTTAAATTTTCGCGGCTTCAAACCAAAATGGACCTCCACGTTGTCGGTATATCCAAAATTATCGCCGAAATAATGTGTGAGAATGCAGGCAGAAGCGGTTGACACCACCGAATGCCCGCTGATATACTCCGGAAACGGCGGTGTCTGCAGAAGCGGCTTCCAGTTCGGATCGATGTATCGCCTGATCGCTGTCTCAGGACGGATCCTGTTAGTCCTGTACTTGTCGTCCCAGCAGCAAATGAAGGCATCATACAAACCGATGGCAACACTGGATTGGATCACTATGGCCCTGTTAAATTTAACCTTTGCTTTTTCGCAGGCAATACCAGCGATACCCATCCAATGCGCACCTGGCGATATTTTCTTAAGGCCAATCAACATATGTCCGTTGTTTTGGACGGCAAAAGGATTGCAGTCCCAAAACCCGGCCACTTGGCGCTGTTCTTCTGTTAATCTGTCGCCGCTCACATCATAATTCTCCATCATACTTTTAAAAAACGGGGAACTTTTGTCGGTGGAAAATGGCGTCGGAGGCAGCGGCAAGAACTGGGCAGCCGAGTCCAAAGTTAATGGCCTAATCGTATTGAAATAGGACTCAACCGGAGTCATATACGCCGGAGGCGTTGGGTGCCATGCGCCTGCAGATGAGGATTCCTTGTACCGCGTGTAATTGCTGATCCGGTTGTACTTATCGCCCTTGGCGTACGCCAGAATAATTTTGCTGATATAAGTCGCATAGCTTCTGGAACTATCAATCGTTTCCGCCGGCATACCAGCAGCTTTGCAGGAGTCGAGAAGAGATTGTTCATACTTCGCCAGCTGGCTTCCCGAAGGCTGTAATTTTCGGGCAGTTTCCAGCATTGCCAGCAAAGCGCTCAACTGGTAGTTTTCGCTTTTCATTCCGGAGGGTTTCATAATCTTCGGATAATCATTTAACCTGCCATACAACGATTTAACCGTAGAGTCATTTTCCGAGATGACTTCGTACCCTGATAAGCAAGTATAGGCGAAGAACCTGGAGGCTAACGGCGGATTCGTTACATCGTGAATCATAATATCCGACATATGGTCAATTACAGCGCTGATATCGCTAGTCGTAAAAGCCACTGGTCGGGGTTTACTGCAATCAGCCAGAAAGACTGGCATCGCGCAAAGTAATAGCCGGAAAATATATTTTTTCATTTGTGATGTAGTTTATAAGCTCTAATCGAGCCCTGATTGATACCAAACAGCAAAAGGTCATTTACCGGCAGAACGCACCTGACGTCGCCTACTAGTTTGAACCCTGACCGGAGCGACGGAACCTCTGAAAAATTGCCTTTGCCGTCCCCTTTGAGCAGAACACCGTAGTTGGCGTCATATTTCCCAAAACGTATGCGAGTATGGTTGATGTTTCCGCAAAGTAAAAGGTCATCATTTCCATCATGGTCATAATCCATTACGTTGATAGTGAAAACTGGTGAAGCCTGGGCGCTCAACGGCAAGTTTATATCATGCAGCTTACCCGTTTTATCGCTGATCAGGGCAACTGTTTGCAGGCAATTTGCAGACAGCCGTTTGCTGCCTTTTAATTCTTCGGGTTTGAAAACGTCTTCCAATGTTGCGTCAGCATAACTTTTGTAGTCAGGAAAACGCGGGCGCATCATGCTGATCTGGTCAAGCAATTCATCGCGGGTAACGTAGGGGTAGCTCTTGCCCTGAATGTAGGTACAGAGTATGGGGTCAATGGCGCCGTTACCATCAAAGTCTTTGTAGTACATTTCGACTGGCTGATTGTCGGATGCCCGGCATTGCGAATTGAGCCCAAGGTTTCCTATGATCAGATCCGGATGGCCGTCATGGTTGAAGTCCCCAACAGTAAGGCAATTCCACCAGCCAGCAAACTTTTTATCGAGATAATTGGAAGTTTGATCGACCAATTTACCGCCCGAATTAATCAGGATCGTGACAGGCATCCACTCTCCCACAATGATAAGGTCAGGTTTATGGTCGCCATTTAAATCGACCCAGGCCGCGTCGGTTACCATGCCAATATGCTGAAGTTCGGAATTGTAGCTGACCGTCTCATCGGTAAAGTGGCCCTTGCCATCATTGATCAGGATGCAGCTTTGAGGCGTTTCGGGATACCTGCCGGGTACAACTCTTCCACCGACAAACAAATCCGGATGACCGTCACCGTTGACATCTGCTACCCGAACACAGCCTTTACTGCTGAGCATCTTCGGCAGGCTTCCGGTAGATTTTACGAAATTTCCTTTGCCGTCATTGATATAAAGGCGATCCTGGCAATGAAGATCGCTGGACGTAAGATCACCATAGCCCCCTGAAGCTACATAGAGATCGGGGTTGCCATCTCCGTTTGCATCGAAGAAAACGGCCGCTGCATCGTTACAGGCCTTATCGGCCTCGAATGCCGGTACGGACTTTTGCATAAACTGGTGATCTTTCTGCTGAAGATAAAGTGCCCCTGCTTTTCCATCACTGCCGCCGACATAAATATCCTCCAAACCGTCGCCGTTAACATCGCCTTTAGTCATACAAGGACCGGAAAAAGACATCGGATTAACCATGAGCGGCTGTCGCTTAAAGTCATTGATGTCATTCTTTTCCTGCCGGTAATTGAGCGGCGATTTAGTTTCCGCAAAAGCGGAAAGCGACTCCGGCATTTTACGATCCGTCTCAGTGGCCTTTTTTTCATCAACTGCAAGCTGTTGGTCCTCCTTGACATCGTCAAGGCGCTGCTTCAACTGTGATAACCAAACGACAACGACTGAATCAGCTTTTTTTGCTTTTCCCAGACCAAAGTGGAGTACCGGCGATACGCTGGATTGAAAGCCTCTTGAAGGCATCTGCTCCTGGTACTGTACTTTACCGGCAGAATAAATAAAAACTTTCGCCCCGATCCCTTCCGTATTCATTCCCTTTCCTTTAAGTTTGACTTCGAGGAAATGGTTTTTGCTCTGTTCATTCGATTTGTTTTCGTAGATAAATGCGGCCTGGTTGATATTATTGACAACGAGATCAATATCCCCATCATTATCCAGGTCAACATAAGCAGCGCCATTGCTATTAGAAGTTTCTGTAATTCCCCATTGGTTGCTGACGTTATCAAAAGTCAGGTTGCCGTTATTTCTGAAGAAATAGCTTTTCACTTTGGATGAGGGCATTTTTTGGACGATATCTAACAAATCCTGTCGCATAACCCGCCTGTCCCGAAGATTATCGCCCATGAATTTTAAGAAGTCCAAATTGGTGTAATCGCGGGTATAACCGTTGGTAACAAACAGGTCCTTCCAGCCGTCGTTATCGTAATCCGCAAATAAAGGCGCCCAGCTCCAGTCCGTGTTTGAAATGCCGGCCATCTGCCCCACCTCGCTGAAAGTACCGTTCCCATTATTAATCTGCAGCATATTCCGCATATACTGGTAATAAAACCCCTCACGAAGATTCAGATTGAAGGATTCGTAATTGTCACCGCCCGCTAATAATATCTGCCTCTTATTATCTTCCGGAAGCATATCCAAAGTCATGATATCGGGCCGGCAGTCATTGTTGACATCGGCGATGTCATTACCCATTGAGAAAAATGACGTATGGCCAACACTCTGCTGTAAACGATCGGTGAACGTGCCGTTACCGTTGTTGATGTACAGCCGGTCCGGCATATTATAGTCATTTGAAACGTAGATATCCGGCCAACCATCCCCGTTAATATCCGCGATTCCGGCCGCTAAACCATAGGACAAAGCGCTGTTATAGATACCCGCCTCTTTTGTCACATCATGGAAATGGCCGTTGTCATTCCGTAATAACCGGACACCACGCTCCGGATCCGGCTTATTGGTCAAACTGTTAATGGTTATTTCATCCAGGTTACTGATCCTTTCCGGATTATGGTTTACAAGCAGTAAATCCAGATCTCCGTCCCGGTCAAAATCAAAAAAATATGCGGAAGTGCCGAAGGCAGGGTTAGCCAAGCCAAATTCGGCGGCCATATCCTTAAAATGAGGCACACCGTCTTGATCGTTTCCCAGGTTTATAAATAACTGCGGAACTCTTTTTTCCGCGCGTACCTTTCCGGAGTAGCAGACAAATATGTCAAGCTTTCCGTCGCCATTAACATCTGCAATTGTCACCCCAGTCTTCCAGGGACCGGGCCTTCCAGCTACACCTGCAAGATCAGTTATATCCTGAAATTCCATATGCCTCTTATTCAGGTACAACTTGTTGTCCGTCATGTTACCTGTAAAATAGAGATCCTGAAAGCCATCCCCATTCAGGTCACCAACCGCAACGCCGCCACCGTTATAAAAATATTCGTACATCAAGACGTTGGTATTCAGGCCCTCAGTTAACGTGTTCGTAAAAGTCACATGCGTACGATCGGGCGTTAGCAGGGAAAATAAATGAGCCTGTTCATTACTTGCAGTATTTGTGCGATTGCAAGATGTGAGGCTGACTAAACTGATCAAAGGCAACAGGGCCAGATATTTGAGACTTCTATTCACTTCAGGTTTATTAATAGTTTGTTTAATAGTGGAAAAAATGCAAGATCCCGTATCTGACGACACAGGTTCCGCAGTGATAAAAGCAGGGATAATATCCAAAGATTTATTTCAAGTTCTTAGGTCCATTGCGCATCACTTTGCTGGAGTAATCCGTGATAATCTCCGTAGAATGACGCTCATGGATATGGCCATTTCAAACCGCTCTCGTCCGTTATCATGCTGACATTATTTCCCCGGAATCAATAGCCAATTGAAAGCCTTCGCATAAAAAAGCCGTAAAAACATTCAGATTGATTAATTGGTTAACTTGATTCGCGTATTCTAACATCAAATTTGAAAATCAGCCGGTTAGGAATAAATAGATAAAGTGATTATAAAACTGGACTATTTGATTTTTTCCAGGCTTATCATCCCCATTTTCGAAATTGAAGATACTTCCAGGGCAAAAAAAGAGCAGCAGTTCCTGTCTCCTACGACACAGGTCTGCTGCTCACATAATTAACTATTGTCAAGTAAACCCAGGCATCTCAGCCTGAGATTCTCACAGAACGGTACGTGATGGTCTCCCATCATACCGCTCTTATTATCTATAAACTGGTTTCGCGCCAAATGCCCAGTGAGCAAATAAGTTAGGTTGTCTGTCGCTCACGCGGCTTAACCACTTCATTCCACTGTTCACACTGACACGAATCTTCTTGTATTTTCTTATCGCCCAATTGGCCAATTTTGCGTTAACTCTACGTAGAAAGCCTTTCAGCTTTGTCTTGTAGAATTTCCCGTAATAATTGATCCAGCCTTGCAGTACCGGATTAAGTTCTTTAGAAACAGCTTCGATCTCGATACCGGGTATCCGAAGTATGGGCATGTTATTCAGCTTTTCATTCATCGCTGTCATTGCCTTCATACTCACTCCCGGCAAGAAGTTGGTAAAGCTCTCTTTTCGGTGGCTGTTCTGTGCCTCTCTGGGCATGAACGTATAGCCCAGAAAATCGAACTTTACTTCTGTCTTCATTTTACGCCTGCGGTTGCTGTCCCTACAATAGATGATTTTCGTCTTTTGCTCGTTCATTTCCAATCCGCATTCGTTTAGCCTTTTGCTTAAGTTTACTTTCAGTCTTTCGGCTTGTTCTCCTGACCTGCAGTGTATCACTGCATCATCCGCATAACGCTCGAACCTGAACTCCGGGTAGTTGGCTACCAGCCACATATCCATCGCATAGTGCAGGTAGAGATTAGAAAGTATCGGGCCGATCACCGAACCCTGCGGCACGCCTTTCGTCCTTGCTACTATCGTTCCGTCTACTAACTGTAGTGGTGCTGTCAGCCATCTTTCGATGTGTAGCAGTACCCACTTTTCGTCCGTGTGCTTCTGTACAGCCCGCATTAATAAGTCGTGCGGGATGTTGTCAAAGAACCCCTTGATATCAACGTCGAGTACCCAGTTGTATTCCATGCACCTTTCTCGTGCTTTGGCTACTGCCTGTAACGCTGATTTTCCGGGTTGGTAACCGTAAGAGTCTTCATGGAAAATGTTCGCGAGCACTTCTTCCAATTCTTTGGTTACCACTGCCTGTCCGATACGGTCGGTTATCGTTGGGATGCCCAATGGCCTTTTACCGCCACCTTTCTTTGGTATCTCTACCAACTTTATTGCAGGGGGCATATAGCTGCCGGAACTCATTTGATTCCACAACTTGTACAGATGTTTCTGTGGTTGCTCATCAAACGCTTCCATGCTCATCTGGTCTACGCCTGCCGCGCCTCTATTGGCTTTAATCTTCAAATAGGCTTCTTGCACCGATTCCCGACTAATACAATATGGTTTTGGCCTGTACATTTCTTATACCTCCTGTAGGTTGCCCTTTAAACAGTTTCTATTAATGTACAGCGCCTGATATCGCCACCCCTTCGCTACTGCTGCATTTCCACAGCTATCATCACTAATATGGGTGGCTCCGCCCCTGTGGGTCGCATCGATACTTTCCTCCTTACTGGTTCGCCAGCTTGGAATTTTCTCTTGGCATCGTCCCGACAGGTTCACTAGTTCCGTTTGATCGCCTGTATGAAGCTCACGCTGCCTATACGCCGGATGCCATGGGGACAGTAAACAGGTTGCCCTCCCCATTCTTCGTAAAGTGCTACTGTACTTTAGTTTTGACATCATTTAATCCTTTCGACGCCTCATCGGCAGTTCATTTGCATTCATCTTCTTTATACTTACCTGACAGCTTCAAACTGCCTTTTCTGCTAATGCTCCGCACCATGGCTCTTTACCATAGCACCTTAGCAGCGGTTTGGTACCTGCTCCTGTAAGCCGGTACCGGGAGGCCTACTCCCATCATTCAAACAGCACCGATTTGCTGCGCAAATCGTTCATGGCGCTCAATAACCAGGATTTTGGGTCAGTTTACTATTAATCTGTAATTCACGGAAAGGTACCGCGTAAATCAGGCGGTCGGTCGTTACGTTGAACGTAACAGGCAGCAACCATCCGTATAGCGACTTCATGGTTACCCCCTTAGCATTCAAGACATTTACAGCCGTGCCGTTGCGGATCAGGTCCGTCCAGCGGTGATTTTCAAATGCAAGTTCATGCCGCATTTCGTTAGCAACGTTCTGTGCTGTAGCACTGGCTAATGCTGGCAAACCGGCTCTGGCCCTAACCTGGTTCAGATAAGGCAGCGCTTGACCGTTTTTGTTTTCGGCCACCAAACATTCTGCTAATAATAGCAGTGCGCCTGAATAACGATAAACCGGCCAGTTATCATTGGTATTAAATTGCACCTGGTAAGGAGGGTGAATATACTTTTTAACGTAATAACGAAAGTCCTGTCCCGGTGTTGGTGTATAACCAACAGGACTTTTTATTGATGAGATAGTTAATACATCATTTTTAACAACTCCTTCCGCTACTGCTATAGATGCCGGAAGCCGAAGGTCACCCGATTCATAAGAGTTTACCATTTCCTGTGTCGGAACATTCCAGCCGCCGCTGCTCAGTCCTCCGCTGGAATTATTTCCGGTAATGCCCAAAATGGCCTCTGGGTTTGTTGCCCTTGGAATAAACCTCCAGGCAAACGTACTTTGCTGCCCATCATTGCCCATCTGGTACTGAACTTCGAAAATAGATTCCTTGCCGTTCTTTTTATTGGAATCAAAAACGTCTGCATAATTACCTAATAAAGCATAATTCATTTTTGTGATGTCAGTTAAAGCCGCCTCTGCCTTGGCATAATCTTTAGTCGGCCCGGACATGTAGGCATAGGCCAACAGCATTTTGGCTGCACCTTGGGTCGCCCTTCCGCTCTGGGGAAAAACTGTTGCCACAGGTAGCGTAGTTATCGCTGTATTAAGATCCGTTAGGATTTGAGCATAGGTATCGGAAATGCTGTTGCGAGGCAAAAATGCACCGTTAACATCCGTAACCTCTGTTAGCTGCAAGGGTACTCCGCCATAATGCGTAACCAGGTCGAAATAGTAAAATGCCCTGAGAAACAGCGCTTCGCCGGATATCCGGTCTTTGGCCGCTTGTGTTAGGTTCGACTTAGGAAGCCTGGTTAAAATCGTATTCACTTTAGAGATTCCGGAATAATCATTACCCCAACGGTTACCGGGAGAATTTACCTGCTGGCTGGTTGTGGCATTGTCGATAAACTCGATGATCGCTTCGGTTGGTCCTGTTCCTCTATCTGCAGGATAATAAGTAAAAAAGGTGTTATCGGAACGCATTTCGTCCATATATGCACCCATAAAGGCAATCCCGCGGAGGTTCGTGTATGAAGCGACAAGTGCCTGGTTAAACTGGTCCTCGTTTTGGTAAAACGAGGCAGAGCTCAAGGATGTTTGAGGGACCAGATTTAGCGTGTCTTTCTTACAGGAAACCAGCCCGATAGTCGCCAATATTATATATGTTAGCTTTTTCATGTTCTACTTCTTATGAAATTAATACAGTATTAAATTAAAATCTTGCATTGATGCCTAATGAAAACACCCTGGAAATAGGATATGCCGTAAAGTCACGTCCCTGATTTAGTCCATTCAGGCCCGCAATTCCTACTTCTGGATTCATCCCCGGATACTTTGAGAGGATAAAAGCATTCTGAACGCTTAAAAAGGCTCTTAAACTTTTAAAGGATGAACTCTGTTTGATTGGCAGTGTATAACCAAGCGTTATGTTTTTCGCGGCAATGTAGGATCCGTTAAATACCTGCCTGGTCGTGAAGTTGCGGAAGTCGGCGGTAGTTCCGCTAAAGGTACGTGGATAAATGCCGTCTCCCGGATCTTCCAAAGATCTCCACCTGTTGGCCACTCCTTTTCGTACGTTAAAAACTCCATCCAGATTTTCGGTGGATTGATAGGAATCATCCGCAATATCATTGCCAACCGTACCGGCCATGGTTATACTTAAGTCAAAAGCGTCGTAGCTGAAGGTATTGGTTAAGCCGTAAATAAAGGTAGGATTTGGATTCCCGATCCAGGTTCTGTCATAACTGTCTATTTTCCCGTCCGGCACACCATTTGGTCCGCTGACATCCTTGAAACGCGCTGTTCCAACCATAGCGGTAGCATCATGCGGCTCAGTGTCAAATTGTTGTTGGGTCATGTATACACCCGTATTGATGTACCCATAAAACAATCCGATAGGATGACCTACGGCGGTTCTGTTATCATCCCAGGCTTCGCCATAACCGCCTATTGGTGCATTATTGGTACCCAGTTTGATAACTTTGTTGCGATCAAACGAAATATTGAAATTAGTGTTCCATTTTAATTTCCCGGTTAAATTTTTGCTCCCGATGGTGAACTCGTGGCCCCAGAAATTAAACTGGCCAATATTAGAGGTAATGCTGGAAAAGCCTGATTGTACCGGGATATCAATACCATATAATAAACCGCTTGTTTTTTTCCAGTAATAATCATAGGTAAAAGTTAAGCGACTTTTAAACAGTTCCAGGTCCAGACCGATATCGTAACTGGTACTGGTTTCCCATGTTAAATTGCCATTGCCAATGCCACCAAGTGATTTTCCTGGTGTTACTGCATTATTTAACACATAATTGTCAGTATTAACCGATGATAAGTAGGTGTAGTTCCCAATATTATTGTTCCCAACTTTACCGTAACTGCCCCTTAATTTAAGAAAGCTGATCGGCTTGATATTTTTCATAAACTCTTCGTCAGAAACCACCCATCCTACTGACGCAGAAGGAAAATTACCGTACTTGGTATTGCTACCAAATTTGGAAGAGCCGTCTCGTCTAAAAGCCAACGAAACCAAATACTTACTATCAAAATTGTAGTTAAATCGTCCAAGATAAGATATTAACGCCCATTGTCCGGCGCCAACATTTCCTATCCTGGTTGTTGCCGCATTAATCCAGGAAATATTGTCATCAGGAAATTGGGAAGCGTCAATGTTACTGTTTTCGTTCGAATATTTTTGAACGGTGTAACCAGCCAATACATCAAAATTATGCTTACCGTTTAGTGTTTTTTGATAATTCAGCGTATTTTCACTCAGCCATGTCGTGAAGCTGCTCGTATTGTATGAGCCTGATGCAGGTTGAGGCGGTGCACTAAATAATCCGCCCTGCGCAGTCGATGGCGTGAATTGCCTGTTAATGGTGTTGTTGTTGCTTATGTTTATACTCGATTTTGCTTTAAGGCCATCAATGATTTTAAATTCACCAAAAGCGTTTGCTATGACATTGGTTTGTTTGGTTAAGTTTATTGTTTGTTGCAAAACCAGGTAATAATTGGGGTTGGCAAACATCCCTGGTTGGTTGAATGATATCGGGTAGCTGCCATCCGCGTTTTTATATTTAAGGGTGGGATCGAGCAGGTAAGCTCCCTCGATCAAATTACGTCCATTATCCAAACCAGGCACAACCTGATTGTTACTGGCAGAAACACTTAGGTTGAAACCAAGGGTAAGCCTGTCGGATGCCTTGTAGATATTGTTTGTCCTTCCGGTGAATCTTTCGTCAAAAGAATTCAGCATAACACCTTCCTGCTTACTATAATTCAGGTTAGTTGTCGATTGCAGGTCTTTTGTGCCTGAACTGAAGGCTAAATTATATTTTTGAGTCACCGCGTTACGAAGTAATATATCAAACCAGTTTGTTCCGGGGTTATTGGCATATTGTTCCGGATTCTGGTACACAGTCGGTACACCACCGGTATAACCTTCATATTTTGCGGCATCCTCGTAATATTCTTTTTTGTATTCGGCAAACTCCTGAGCGTTCATCAGATCAGGTTTCCCATGATTGGAAACAGCTTGAATACCCGTATAGGTACTGAATTCCAAACTTTTTTGTCCGGCTTTAGCCTGCTTGGTGGTAACCAGAATAACACCGTTAGCTGCACGTGAACCGTATAGTGAAGATGCCGATGCATCCTTTAATACCGTCACCGATTCAATTTCATCCGGACTGATGGCCTGGAGCCCTGTTTCGGAAGGGAAGCCATCAATTACAATTAACGGGCTGTTACCCGCATTGATTGATGCCGCGCCGCGGATACGAAAGCTCATGTCAGCGCCGGGCGTACCGGAGTTTTGATTGATCTGAACACCGGCAAGCTTACCCTGTAAGCGCTGCCCGATGTTAGGAACCGGCATGTCTTTCATCTCTGCGGCATTTACCTGCGCGATAGCGCCGGTTACCGCGTGTTTAGTCTGTGTTCCGTAGCTTACGATAACTACTTCTTTTAGACTTTCAGAAGCCGATGAAAGACGGATACTAATCGCAGCGGAATTCTGAACCGTAAATTGCTTTTCCTTGTAACCGATATATCTGAATAGTAAAATGCCGCCCAAGGGCGCGTTGATTTTAAATTTCCCGTCTTTATCAGTCTGCGCACCTGTTGTGGTGCCTTTTAATGACACGGAAACCCCCATCAGTGGTTCGGCGTTTACCGAATCTTTTACGGACCCGGTTACGGAAACCTGGGCTTTTGAAAGGAATGGGACAGTCAAAAGCAGCATCAGGATCAATGCCCTGCAATACTTCCCAGGAATCTTAAGTAAAATTTTTTGTTTCATATTATTAGGTCAATTATTTGGTGATTATTTAGTTTATTGATTAGACCGGGGCATAGCTATCCAAGGCCAATAAAATCATAGCTTTTGGGATTGAAGTCTCTAAAATTATCGGAGATAGCTTTGCCGAATTATTGATTAATAATTCGCAAAATCATTGGATGAGTCAGGGGCCTTTTGATTCATTCCCCAAAAGATAAATTAATACCCTGCAATGACACATTACCGATTGTATCATCCTCATTGGTAAAATGTTACAATTTGAAGTATTTTTCTTCATTATAAAGAGTTTAATCAGTTTGTTGGCTACAGTAATTTCTATCGGTTTACGCAGGAGGGTAACTGTAATTATAATTGTTAATACAAACTTAAGTCAACGATGATTGTATTAAAATGCACAAACTGCCCTTTAATATGTACTTTTTGGCAATTTTCAACCTTTCCTAAACCCCAATAAATCAACAGCAAATAATAGGTAACGCGCATCTTCATTTTGCGCATACCTATAGCCACTTGTTTCCGATAAAAATTGTGTGGGAATGAAATAAAACTATTCGATGAGGACAGCATTGATCCATCCGAAAGCATGCGAAAACAGGTCGCCGCATTACGCTGTTTAACTATTACCCGATTCTTTTAGCAACACGCGATCGTCAGGGATCCCACTCTGCAAAAAAACTCGTTTCGATCAAAAGCCGTTTGTTTATTGAGGCTTGGGTGCCCCATCAGTACTTTGATCATCAATAATATTTTCTTCAGTAATCTGGAAGTTTTTGGGTGACATCCCATGCTTCTTTTTAAACAGCTTGGAAAAGTAAAAAACGGATTCAAATCCTGTTTGCTCAGCCACCTCAGTAACATTTAATTGCGTCGTACTTAATAAGTTTTTCGCACGCTCCATTCGAAGGTTAAGATGATAGCGATTTGGGGACTCGCCGGTTGCCTTTTTAAATAACTTTCGAAAAGACGAGTATCCCATCGGCAACTCCTTTGCCAGTTCTTCCATATTCAAATTAGTCTCGAACGATTCCTGAATAATATATTTTGCTTTAGCAATCAGCTTTTCCGCTCTATTATTAATGTTGTCATGGTGCTTCGAAATATTGTTAATGAGACCTAAAATTTGCATGGTAACACCAGCAATTTGCTGATGGTAGCCGGGTAACGAGGTCTGAACAGCTTCAAGTAATGCCCTGAAAAGAATAAGGATATCTTTATTGGGTCCCAAATACACAAAAGGATTCTGGCGGTCAAAAAAGCCCTCTGACATTAACTTTTCGACATATGATCCATTGAACCCTACCCAATATTCTTCCCATCTTATTTTAGGATCAGGCTTATAACGGTGTAAAACACCAGGATAAAGAAAGAAGCAGGTCCCTGCAACTACTTCATAGGAATCCGTCAGGGCCCCGCCATAAAGGTCTTTACCGTTTGAAATGAAAATAATATAATAGTCATTTAAAATACGCCCTCTGTTCCAGGTTAACTGATGGCTTTGCGGATGCTCCTGATTGGGATAGTTATCATTTGGATCGACCTTCGAGTAGCCGACTGACGTCACATACATTCCCCAGCGCACTTCAAACGAACTAAAATTTAAATATTTAAAATAGTTTTTCTGCAATTGTCAATCTATTATATACTTTATATTCAATACACTAGAAAGTTAGATACTTCAATTTGGCTGGTCCTGTCAAGCAAGATTCAAGCAAATGCATATTCGGGTTTGGTATATCATATCGAAAAACATCACGAATTTTGGTTAGCCCCTTTTCTTTTCGCAGTTTTGACATCATATGGCGATTTAATTGCAACCTTATTTTGCTTTTTGGTTGTTTAGCTCACATTCAAGCTCATAAATTCCAGCGCCAATAGGCAGAACACACCATTTGTCATCTTCCAGGTCAAATATATATGTTGATTTTCTTTTCAATGATTCCCCGTTTATACTAATTGATCGCCGATTCGTTGTCGGTAGATAGACTTTGGCTACCGTACCTTTTGGCACACTTAAATTCATTGTAAAATGATTGACTCTGGATTTTTTCCAGCTGACCGAAATATCTCCCGCCACTGTTGCGACTTTTCCTTTTGCCCACATGAGTTCTGTAGTAGCCGGCTTAACCAGAAATGTCTTCCAGCCGTAACCCGCAGATTCCAGTCCAAGCACCTTTGCCGAAAGCAAAGCGGTCGGTCCGGATGACCAGGCATGGGACGTTGAACCCCAGGAAAGGTCCCAGCCTTCGTGCCATGCCCCATTAAATGAAGAAAGCCTTGTTTGCTCACCCCAGTTCTTTCGCATATAACCTAAAGCCCACTTCTCCTCACCTTCGGATAACATTACATTTAAGACCCGGTATGCAAAGGATTCCTCACTGGCTTTCCCACTCTTTTTAATCAGTCCGATCATATCGCTTTTCCGGCTTTTGTCCGGCACCCCGTATTCCAGGGCGTAAACCTGCGATTGTTGCGCCACCCTGCTACCTCCATAACTATCCAGGTAGCCACGGTCTTTTTCTGACCAAAGATTGGCATTGATGTTTTCCCGGAGCCGGGCAGCCTCCTTTTTCCATTGTTCCGCCTGGATGGGGTCATGACCGAAGTCATTGGCAATGGTGGCTGCTGCCTTCAAAGCACCGTAGTATAAACAATTGGTTCCTGTAATTATGCTTTTCTGCTCCATCGGAAAGGTGTTTGGCCAATCCAGAACTATCCATCCGGGTAGGTTGGCCAGCAGACCTGTTTTCGGGTCTAAAAATGGCTGATAATAGTTCATAGCCTTTTTCAGATTTGGATACAGCTGTTCAATCAGCTTATCGTTTCCATAATACAGGAAATACTCGTACATCATCAGGACCCATTCCAGCTGGTAATCCGCCAGGTAAGCTGAACTTCCGGGTTGCAGGAAGTAATCCGTAGGGTATCGGCTCCGGACAGCTCCATCGGCTCGCCAGCGCTGAGATTGCGCACCTGATAAAATATTATACGCAGACAATAACCTTGAACTTTTACCAAAGGCATAATTCCCATAGATCATCATATAACGTGAATCACCGGCGATGTATTGGGTATGCTCACGCCAGGGGTCTTCGTAAGTGTCAATCGAATTAATTCTCATGGTATGCCGGCCGATCTCCCAAAATCTATTTAACTGCGGATCAGAACACTCGAATGAACTTTGCATTTCATAATTGTAGCATGCGAATTCTGCGCTAACCTCATTTAGATCGACGTCCCTATTGGTTTTTATTGAAAAATACCGGAAACCGCTCCAGGTGTAGGGCCTCCAGCTTTGCACCCCTTTCCTGGTTGTGTATTTTTCAGAATGATCGCTGCTGGCACGAAGTAAAGGCGACCTGGTGGAATCTAATCGTTCCCCGGTTCCAATTTCAAATTGCACGCCTTCTTTATGGGAATTAATGGTAAACTTTGGATAACCCACTATTTCAACTCCAAAGTCATAAACCATCTTATTTCCACTTTTCCACTGCCTGACAGGTTTTACAATACTGCGGATCAAATGCGGTCGTTCAACAACCGTCAGATTATTCCAGGGAGCAACGGGAGGGACACCAATCATTTTTGCATTTTCCCAGGCATTATCATTATAGCCTGCGCTTTGCCAGTTTTGCGGCCATAAACGGGCATCAAATTCTTCAATAAAACCGATAAGGTGAGCATTGTTGTCGCGAAAAGCCGTTTGGGTATTCCATGCTTTTGCATGGGTAACTTTCCAACTGCTATCACTCAAGAGATCGACAGATCTGCCGGGAAAATTGAGTTTTGCCTGGAAAAAAAAACCTCCGCGGGCATTCATTTGAGAATGAAGACCAACACCGAAATTTTGCACTATAGCTGTTATGCAATTTTCGCCTTTTTGCAGATAATTTGCGATATCGAACTTATCATAATTCTGATACTCCGGATCACTGTTCATTGGACAACGCTCAAATAATTTACCATTGATGTACACATCGGCATAGGCATAAGCAGAAATAAAAGCGATAGCACTTGCGGGAACCTTATCCAGGTTGAATTTCTTTCTGACAAGCAGGTAATAATTTCTGGGATTTTCTATTCCGGAATCCCAGATCCAGCTGGCAGTTGGCTTTACACCGTCCAGGGTTAATGATGTTGTAGAAATTGAAGAATTTTTCCCCCAGCGGTTATGTGACGATGTATTTTGGGCAGACACGATATCTTTTCCAAATATCCCGACCAAAAGAATTAAAATCTTCGCGGCATGGCGCAAATGTTTTTGGCTATTCATTTTATGGTTGGTAAACAGCATATTAATGCAAGGATCGAATTCATAAAATCAACATACTTGGTTAGCTATTTTAAATCTTTCCCCGCTCACTTTTATTATGGTGGATAAGTACAGCCAGGATTCTTAATATCAACATCGCTGACAATATCTCTGCAATTCAAAAGCCTAAAAAAGCTTGCCTGTTATGGCTACCGTCAATATAATTGGTTAAAACGAATTTCGATTTTATGCTTTAAACAACCGTCCTTTACTGTCCTTATAATAGAAACCTTTTAAAATATTGCCCTTATGCGGTCGAAACCAATATCAATTTTGCGACTTCAGCCGCGACGAAGAAATGCCGGATGCCTCGTTTTTCTACCTTCGACTAATAATTCAGCGCGTTTAAATAAAACGACATTTCATGTACCGATAGTAACAAATATGGAGTTCTGCACAAGGACGATAATTTTATTTTTTTACAACTGTTTTAAAGTATAAAAACTGCGTTGAATCTGTTACACCTGCTTTGACGTGATACGCTAATCCATATTTCCCCTTTTTGGCTTCGGTACCAACGGTAATGGTATAGCGCTTCCCTTTTTGCAGTATAATGCCCGGATGAACCATGACATTTTTAGGGGACCAGCTGATACTATCGGGAACTACCCTGATGGTCTTCATGATTTTGCCCTCTGCGTTTTTAAATTGGATCAATAAAGCACCGTCTGGATATTGATTTTTAAAACAGGAAATACTCAGGTCTCTTAAAATTCCATCTTTTTCTGCTGTAAACGTCTGCGATCGCTTAACCGTACTGTCAATATCACATACGGCTGCGAAATTATTTGTGCTTGGGCCTCTACGATTCGTTTTACTTTCTGAGGAATATAGCGTAAAAGTTTTATCGCATTCTATTTTGTTGATAGCGCCATTCGCGTCAAAGGTCAACGGTGCCCAATAGTAATTGGCCAACGATTCGTTTTTAGCACCGTTATTCCACAAATCACTGCCAAACAGAAAAACGTCACCGGTTTTTAATTTGATGGATGATACAAAGGAAGGCTGACCACCACAGGAATTATCACTGATCCTGATCCCCTCTGACCATGGCCCCATTGGTGTTGGCGCTGTGCGGTATGATGCACCTGTACCTGAGCAATAACCACAATTCGGATCCGAGTATATCAGGTAATAAATTCCATTCCTCTTGAAAAGCGATGGAGCTTCCGTTTGCCCTGGGGTAATGGACCTGGTAACCTTACCTGTCCCGGTCAGATAATCGTCGCTAAGCTGCTCTATCGCAATTGCTCCTTTAGCCCGCCAATCGGTATAAGCGAGGTAGGCAGTGCCGTCATCATTTACGAAGGTGTCATGGTCTCCGTTATTGAGAGCAGCGGCCGGAGCGCCACTATTTACCGCCAATTTTGGTTCCGCCTTTTCCACAAACGGGCCTTCAGGATTACTACTTGTAAAGACACGGTAACCCACGCTATTGTCGTAAACATTGATCCACAAAACGTACTTAGCGGTGCGCTTATTGTAAATAACATGCGGGCGGAAACATCCATAAGTATTACCATTACACCTCGTTTGCCAGATCTTGGTAGATGCATCAAAAAGTTCGCCCCGTTCTTTCCAGTTTACCAGATCACTTGATGTATAAACCTTAAAACCGCAAAACGGTGCGTCCTTATGCCCCCATTCAAATCCGCAACCATAACTTGTCCCGTACAAATAATAAACTCCGTTAAAATAGGCGATTTCTCCATCATGGGCATCGATCGCATCTCCGAGTTTGCTAAATTTGGTCACTTGTCCACCTGCTTCGCTAAAGTTGGTAACCTTTGCCTGTTGTCCGAATATCGTTGCCGGGAATATAAAAAAGCCAATTACCATGGCTGTGAAAAAGGTCATGATCTTTTTTCTTAAGTAAATAGAAAACTTCATCTTGAAATTGGTTTGGATTGAATGAATATGTTTACGGTCAATGGCCTGGAGCAGCTAAGCGGCCTGCCTGTAGCTGGCCCACAGACCGTGTCCGGTAATCAGTGGGCGAAAGCCCTGTTTTTTCTTTGAATAACTTGGCAAAGTAGAAATACGACTCAAAATTCAAATTAAACGCGATCTCCTTCACAGATATCCCGGGATCGTTTAATAATTCCTTTGCAAGGTCAATTTTGAGTTGGATATAATATTGACCGGGCGACAATCCGGTATAATTTTTAAAGATCTTCCGGAACCGCGAATACCCAATATTAAGTTGGGCTGCCGCTTCCTCCGCAGAAAAAGCTTCGGCGATATTGGCGCGGAACAACAATCGGGCCTGGTTAACGATAACCATGTTTTCCTCCGAGTCAATCGCATATTGTTTGGTGATGGAATGACAAATCCCCATTAAATGCAGTGCTGCGCCGGCTATTAACGGTTGATACCCCGAATGTTCCTGCTTCGTCTTCTCAATAATGGTATTGAACAGGTTAAAGACACTGTCATTGAAGCCTATATAAATGCAGGGTGTCTCGACTTTAAAAAAACCTTTCAGAACAAGATTATCCAGTATTTCACCCTGAAGCCCGATCCAGTACTCATCCCAGCCGGTGCGACCATCCGGTTTGTAGCGGTGCCTTTCACCCGGAAAAAGAAAGATTAGCGTACCGGCTTTTACTTCCTTAAGTTTGCAGTTGTCGGATTCAAAAATGCCCTGCCCTTTCGTGATGTAAATAACCTGATATTCGTTCAGGATCCGGCCGTTTTTCCAGTTAAAGTTGTGGTGGGAAGGATGCGTTTTTGAGGGATAACACCCCGAAGGCTCAACATGGGTACAGCCCGTATTTAGAACACACAAGCCCCAGTTTTCATCCTCCTGGCTAACCGGTAAGTATTTGTAATAATTGATCATTTCCTATAATTAAGCAAATAATAAAACCGTATAAAAGACGCTAAAAGATCCAAGACGGGCTGTCGGGTTTATAAATCAAGGATAAATTTATTAAGATATTTTTTAACCGGTGACTAAATGACATAATTACTATATTAAATATCAAAATGTATATAATGATACTTTTCACCGAAGCAGGAAAAGTATCTCGATCAACAGAATACGCCCTATAAGTTATTTATCGTTTAACATTCCTTACCGGATTGGTCCCGAAAATCAAAAAGTACATATTAAATGTCAAATCGACCATTCACGTTTTTCCCGAATCAAATAATTTTGCTGAACCAGTTTTACCGATACCGATGAACCTTAACCGAATGATGCTTTAAAAATCAGGACGCCCTAACATTTTTATACAAACCAATCGGCAATGCTTTGGCAAGAGGATATTAACGTAAAAACAAGATTGCACTAAATTTGAATTTTAACCTGTTGAGCGCAACGCTGTAACGTGCGACAAGGTCTGGGAGATATACCTGCTAAATATAAAACGTATAAGATAATGACTGAAAAAAAAACTAATTCCGGACTCAAGATCGGCCTATTCGGTATAGGTCTGCAAGCCTACTGGGATCAATTTCAAGGGCTCGAGCAGCGCCTCACGGGTTATGTGAATTTGGTTGGCGAGAAACTGAAAGGCTATGGTGCTGAGGTGATAAATCTTGGACTCGTGGACACCCCTGAAAAAGCGTTCGACTCAGGCAGTCGTTTCAGGCAGGAGGATGTGGATTTGATATTCTTATATGTAACCACTTATGCTTTGTCATCAACAGTATTGCCAGTGGTGAGGCGCGCGAAAGTACCGGTTATTGTATTGAACCTGGCACCTGAGGCCGCTATCAACTATTCCGCATTTAACCAAATGAATGACCGCACTGCGATGACCGGCGAGTGGCTTGCCTTTTGTTCAGCATGCCCGGTTCCTGAAATTGGCAATGTTTTTAAGCGTTCAAATATTGGGTTTTACCAAATTACCGGGATGCTGCATAACGACCCCCAAGCCTGGCAAGAGGTCGCTGAATGGATCGCCGCAGCAAATGCAGCACACACCATGTACTATAATCGCCTCGGTGTTATGGGGAATTATTATGGGGGTATGCTGGATATCTACTCCGATCTTACACTGCAATGCGCTACGTTTGGCGGCCATATCGAGGTTATTGAAGTTGATGAATTATCAAGCTTAAAAAATGAGGTGAGCAATCAGGAAATCACTGATAAAATTGAAGCATTTTATAGGGTATTTGAAGTGCAGGAAGATTGTTCTCCCGCTGAAATAAAGCGGGCAGCTGTAACCGCGGTGGCTCTCGATAAAATCGTTGCTAAATATAACCTGGGCTCCTTGGCCTATTATCATAAAGGCACAGGTAACCCTGCCAATGAAGATACCATGAGCTCCGTGATCCTGGGCACCTCCCTGCTGACAGCAAGCAGTATTCCTGTGGCCGGGGAATATGAAATTAAAAATGCACAGGCGATGAAGATCATGGATAGTCTGGGTGCAGGCGGATCCTTTACGGAATATTATGCAATGGATTTTACAGATGACGTGGTATTGATGGGACACGATGGCCCCTGCCACCCTGCAATAGCCGAGGGCAGGATCAAGGTTAAACCCCTGCAGGTCTATCACGGTAAAGTAGGCAACGGCCTTTCTGTGGAAATGTCAGTAAAGCATGGCCCGGTGACTTTGCTTTCGGTTGTTGAAACGCGAGATGGGAACCTCCTGTTGCTGGTAGCCGAAGCTGAATCAGTAGCGGGACCAATTTTAGAGATAGGTAACACGAATAGCCGGTACAGGTTCCCAATTGGTGCAAGAAAATTTGTTGAAACATGGAACTCGCATGGGCCGGCACATCATTGTGCTATCGGCAAAGGACATATTGCATCAACCATAGAAAAATTGGCAAAACTGCTGAATATACAATCTATCAAAGTCTGTTGATCAAAATTCATGAAGAGCAAAACCTACCCGCCTTGTTTACCTGTTCAGATATGTTAAAATTTTAAGGTATAAACCAATGTTAAATCCAGCTTATGACTAAAAAATTTATTTGCAAACTTGTCCTTCCCATAGTTTTATTGCCTCTTTTCATGATCGCCATGACTAAGGTCGGCCTGGCACAGCAGGACAAAAATCATCTTAAGAAAAAACCATCTGGTACAGACACCTTATTGGGGCGGTTTCATTCACCGCCGGATGCTGCAAAACCACGGGTTTATTGGTTTTGGGAGTTTAACAGGGTAACCAAAGAAGGCATTACGAGGGACCTGGAGCAATTCAAGGCCAAGGGGATCAGTGGGGTCAATCTGATTTGCACCGGGGGATATGCGGGCAAAGAGCCCCTGCCGGGTGTACCATTTCTTGGAGATGAGTGGCGTGCTCTTTTTCGCCACGCTGTAAGTACGGCCAATAAATTACATTTAGAGATCGGGTTTAACCTGGCCGGAGGCTGGACGATGATGGGGCCGTCCGTTACCAAGGACAAGGCTATGAAAAAGGTGGTATCTGCTGAACTGCGGGTTTCGGGAAAATCTAAATTTTCAGAGACCCTGCCTCAGCCACCAAAGGTGGATGATTATTACCACGACATCATGGTTCAGGCTTTCCGGCTGCAGGACAGCACTAAAACCATTGACGCTAAATCGCTGGTTGATTTAACAGATAAGCTGGATAGTAACGGACATTTAGAATGGGAAGTACCGGAAGGTAAATGGGTGATTTTAAGGACCGGGTATACATTAACCGGCGCTGTCTGGAGCAAATGGCATGCCTATCCCGAAGGAGACACCTTCAAAGGCGGCGAAGGTTACGAGATCGATTATTTAAGCACCTCGGCATTAGACGATTATTTTGCTCATTTGGGTAATACAGTAATTGAAGAAGCCAAAAAGGCCGGTGGTCACCTGGATTATTTGTGGTCGGATAGCTGGGAATGCGGAAAACTGACCTGGACACAGGATTTTGCTAACCAGTTTACCAGGTTCCGCGGCTACGATTTAAAAGCTTATATGCCCGTTTTGGCCGGATACACTGTTGAAAATGCAGCAGTATCAGAAAGGTTCCGCGATGATTTTGACCGGACCATTCAGGATTGTGTCGCGGAGAACTATTATGGTCGTTTTGAAGAATTATGCCATAAAAATGGATTGAAAGTTGGTAATGAAGCCGGCGGCCCCAATGATATTCCACCACAGGATGTATTAAAGAATTTTTCGCATTGCGATATTCTAGCTGGTGAGTTCTGGGTAAATGGTCACCGCAACGCTGCAGGAGGTTATAACAAAGACAAGCACCTGCGGCTGAATCTTAAACAAACCGCAACTGCCGCACACGTTTACGGAAAGCAGCAGGCACAGGCTGAAGCGTTTACCGAGCAGGAAAAGGACGGCACGCATTGGTCTCTTGGTCCATCCGACTTAAAGCCATATGCTAACGATGCGTTCTGCGAGGGTATTAACCGCTTCATGCTTCACCAGGCTACGTGTCAACCACCATCTGATGGCAAGCCGGGATATGAATTTTGCGCCGGGCAGCATTTTACGCCCAATATAACCTGGTGGGAACAGTCTCCTGCATTTTTCACGTACCTTTCCCGTTGCCAGTATATGCTGCAGCAGGGAAAATTTGTAGGAGATGTTTGTTTTTATCTGGGCGAAAGACCGCCGCTGCTGGCACCGCCCAAATACGTGATCCCTACCCTCGGCCCGGGTTATGACTGCGATTACAGCAATTCCGATGTGTTATTAACGAGGATGAGCGTCAAAAACGGACGGATCGTTTTACCCGATGGCATGAGCTACAGGCTACTGGTGTTACAGAACTGCGTTTCTCCTTCGCCGGAGATCGCCAGAGCGGTGGGTCGCTATCAAGGCTTAAATGTATCTCCGGTTCCATCCAATGCAATGTCATTACCTGTGATTAGAAAAATAAGAGAGTTGATTTTGATGGGTGCTACTATTTTAGGGCCGCCACCGGCAATTTCAGCCAACCTGAAAAACTATCCGGAGAGCGATAAAGAGGTTGTAAAAATAGCAGCTGAAATCTGGGGCGACCTTGATGGCAAAACCCGCACCGAGCGCAGGTTCGGAAAAGGACGTATCATCTGGGGTAAAACACCAAAAGAAATTCTCCAGGCAGACGATGTGGCCCAGGACTTCTCTTTTACCGGCCAGGCTGAAGATCCCGATCGGTTCGATTATATCCATCGGAAGGACGGTGAAACAGAAATTTACTTCGTAATCAACCGCACTAATCAGCATCAACTAAGTGATTTCACATTTAGGGTTGCCGCTAAACAGCCTGAGATCTGGGATGCGGTAACCGGTAAAACAATTACAGCCAAAGCTTATCACCAGGCCGATGCCAGCACCACCTTGTCACTCGAACTTGATCAGTTCAGCTCTTATTTTATCGTATTTCGAAAACCTGTTACAATCTTTGCTGAGGGAAAAGCGAACGGTAATTTCCCTAAACTTGCTGAAATCAAAAAATTAGAGGGTTCCTGGAATACTTCATTTGATCCCAAATGGGGTGGGCCGGCAAAAGCGGAGTTCCCGGAATTGATCAGCTGGACCAAGCGGCCGGAAGAAGGAATCAAATATTATTCCGGCACGGCAACTTACAAGAAAACATTTGACCTGGCCAAAGCCGCAGATGGAAAAATCAACATATCAAAAAAAGCAGGAAGGATTTTTCTCGACCTTGGAGAAGTTAAAGATGTGGCAGAAGTCCGTTTAAACGGGAAAAAGCTGGGTATCTTATGGTGTGCTCCATGGCGGGTTGAAATTACCGGCGCAGTTAAACCAACCGGTAATAAATTAGAGGTTGATGTGATCAATTTATGGGCCAACCGTGTAGTTCGCGATTTAGCATTGCCCGCGGATAAAAAGATCACCAAAACCCACGATGCTTTCCGTTTTGATATGTTAAATGTCAATACACCTTTGCTTGAATCCGGGCTAATTGGTCCAGTCAGGATTTACACAGCAACAAATTAAGAGGCAAGAACCTGAACCGGTTAGAGCAATTTCAAATCGCTTATTTCCGGTTCAGGTTTAGAAAACAGCGGGTTAATAGATGAAGCCTGATATTTGGTGCTGAAATCAAATTGTCTGCTTTGAACCAGGCAACCCATGTTGCAATTGCCGGTCTCTTCCCCTTCTAACCCCAATATAAAGCAAACGGAAGCGATTAATGGGTTTATGATGTGTTAAATATCAGTTTCTGTTAACATGAAATAGAATGATAAAAACTTACTATAGGTTTGGCTATTGCTTAAGCATTATTTTGCTTCTGTTGTGCCCGTTTAAAGAGGCAAATGCACAGGTTAATCAATTAAAGGCGGGGTTTATACATCCGCCTGATAGTGCTAAGCCCCGGCGTTTACTGGTATTTTATGGACGGTAACATGTCTGCAAAATCTATCACTAAAGATTTGGAGGCCATGAAAAAAGCAGGGATAGGCAACCTGGTATTTTTAGAGGTTAATCAGGACATTCCACGGGGTCCCGTGGATTTTTTTAGCGATGAGTGGCAAAATATGTTCGCGCATGCGGTGAAGGAATCAAAACGCCTCGGGATAGAAATTACACTGGGTATTGGCCCTGGATGGACAGGCAGCGGTGGCCCCTGGGTTCCTATCGGGCAATCTATGCAGCATTTGGTAAGCAGTTCAGTAGATTTGGTTGGGGGCAAAACCAACGGATAGTTTTACCAATGCCATCACCCAAGCCGCCTTATTTTGGTGAGGGTGCTTTAACTACCAAATAAATGACAAGCACAATGTTGGGGCTCGAACCCACGACCCTTGGTAAAAAAATTGACGCAGTTTTATCGTTTATCCCTACAAGCTCCAATATTTATCAATTGTATATTTTTTCATCATTGTTTTCCTTTTTAACATGAGGTCCAAATACAAAAAACCTCGTTTATAGCGAAGTCTTTTTTGTATTGCTGATATGACTATATTATATTTTAGCCTTCCTATTTGTAGTTCTTGCCTGTTGGTTCGTCTGTGTCTTCGTCCTATTGATAGAAGACGTAGCTGCTTTTACTGAGCTTTGTGTTACTACAATGCATTATTTGAAAATATACTGCGGCATCGGGCGTATAGCGGGTGTTGCTGTAATAAATCGCCACAGGCTGAACTTGATAATGCTACACTTCATCGTCAAATTCTAACAATGTAATGAGGTCACGTTCGAGTGTGGATTCAAAGTGCTGACTGCTATTAGTTTTCAGGCTTGGCCACTTTCCGGTAATGGAACGATTGCTTTGCCTGATCTTGCGAACAGGTTTTTTAAACATGAATAAGTAGGTGTATAAATTGGTGCCGGAAAAGTGCTTTTCAAAAAAGGCTTTCGACATCCCTGTTTTTTTAACACCGTGTTAATAATGTCACATCAACTTGGCATAATAGTGTAACATCATCTTCACTTATTTACACCCAAATAAAATACTTTCACTTTTTTTAGGCCATAGGCAGTTCTCTACCGACATGTAGTAAATAGGATTAAATAAACCTATACTATGCAAAAATTAGAAGCTGAAAAATTGTTGGAAAAATATACTCAAGGGCTTTGCACATCTGAAGAAAAGGCGCTCGTTGAATCAGGGTTTTTAAACGACTTTGGTAATAGCTCAGAGACAATTTCAAATGAAGAAATCCTAATAGCAATTAACAAGATTAAATTTAATCTCAACAACCATGTTAAAGGACGGCAAACTAAAATTTGGCCGCGCATAGCTGCCGCAGCTTCCATTATTCTTTGTTTATCTTTCGGCGGATATATTCTTCTAAATAAACATAAGTCAAAGCTCATAGTTCAGGCCCAAAAGATCGATATTGCGCCGGGAGGCAATAAAGCAATTTTAACATTATCTAACGGACAGAACATTTCCCTTACAGATGCGAAAAATGGAAATATTGCACAGCAATCCGGCACACAAATAAAAAAGGCTCAAAACGGACAAGTAGTTTATTTAGTAAATGGTCGGGGTATTAACCTCGCCAAATCCACTGAAGTGGCCTATAATACAATTTCTACGCCGCGCGGCGGGAAATGGCAATTAACTTTACCCGATGGTTCCAGGGTATGGTTAAATGCTGAATCTTCTATCTCATTCCCAACTGCATTTACCGGCAACAAACGTATGGTAACAGTGACGGGCGAAGCGTATTTTGAGGTGGTACACAATGCTTCACATCCTTTTAAGGTGAATGTACAGGGGCAAACGATTGAAGATATAGGAACTCACTTCAATATCAATGCTTATACTAATGAATCCGCTACAAAAATAACCTTATTGGAAGGCAGTGTTAAAGTAACGACAGACAAACGATCCCAAATCATCAAACCCGGCCAGCAAGCCTCTTTACGAAACGGCAACATTAATATAGAAGATATTGATGCAAATCAATCGATCGCTTGGAAGGATAATAATTTCGATTTTGACGGCGAAGACATCCAGTATATCATGCGTATGGTTGAGCGATGGTATAATGTTGAAGTTGTTTACGATGGTTACATATCACATGAGAAGTTTTTTGGCGGCGTATCTCGTTACGAAAATGTATCTGAAGTACTCAAGACATTGGAAACGACTAAAAAAATACATTTCAAAATCGAAGAAAGAAAAATATTTGTACTAAAATAACATAGCAATTAACAGAAAAATTAACCCTCAAAACAACTTGCACATGATAAGATATTTACGACGATGAATCTATAATTGAGCCTATAAAAAAAACCAGAAGTGCACAAACACCTCTGGTTACTGTAAGGTTCACGTTCAAAAAAAATAATTGAAACATTTAATCGCAGTTCCGCCATTGCTCTTCGAAAAACTACGGCAGGCTGCTTAACCAGACAAAACAAATGTATAAAAATTATACTAATCAACTTGGTATACCCACAGTTATACACCGGTATATTTCAAAAATTTTCTTGATTATGCGCTTAATAGCTTTAATAATGATCGTCACGCTTGTGCAGGTCAGTGCAGCAACACTTGCGCAAAAGGTAAGCCTCAATAAAAGTAACGCTTCTATCAAGTCCGTACTTAAAGATATCAGAACGCAGTGCGGATATAATTTTATTATTACCCAATCCCAATTAAACGAATCGAAACCAGTAAATATCGATGTAAAAGATGCTGATTTAAAAGATGCTTTAGATAAGATTTTCTTTAATCAACCCCTTACTTATATCCTAAATAAAACAACGATAATTATAAACGAAAAGGACATCAAATTTATTGATAAAGGCGCTAATCTAATTTCTCTTCCAGCCGATGTTTACGGAACGGTCACCGATAGTTTGGGTCAGCCTTTGGCTGGGGCAAATGTAATTTTAAAGATAAAAGAAACAATTTACTCATCGGCTACTGATGATATGGGAAGGTTTCATTTTAGTAAGGTACCTCTAGAACATTATACATTAATCGTAACCTCAGTTGGCTACAGCAAGCTTGAAAAAATTGTGCATGTTAATAGCCAAAATATCACACTTAATTTGGTAATGCGTAATTCAATTTCTGCACTTGACCAAATCCAAATTATCGCTTACGGCTCAGAATCCAAGCGTTTTAGTGTTGGATCTGTTGCCACCGTTACTGCCGCTGATATAGAAAGGCAACCGGTCACTAATCCGTTATTGGCATTGGAAGGTCAAGTCCCAGGGCTGGCAATTACGGCCACTAATGGTGTTCCCGGATCAACAGTATTGGTGCAAGTAAGAGGACAAAATACTCTGGGCACAGTAGCATTCGGTCAGAAACCATATGACCAGCCTCTATTTATTATTGACGGGGTACCTGTTGCTTCGCAAAATAGTAATATAAGTCAATTACAAAATCTAGCAATTTCACAATCTTATAGCGGGGGCGTCAACCAGGCAACAGGCCTCAGTTCCTTTAACAGTATTAACCCAAATGATATAGAAAGTATCAGTATACTCAAGGATGCGGATGCGACTTCTATTTATGGAACACAAGGCTCCAATGGCGTTGTCATTATTACCACAAAAAAAGGAAAGCCCGGTAAAATAACTTTTAATCTCGATGTAAACACCCAGTTCAATTCTGATGCCAAGCCGGTGCAATTGTTAAACACGCAACAGTATCTTCAATTGAGAAAGGATGCTTTCGCTGCGGATGCAGTTACACCCACCAACGATCCAAATGACTATTTAGGGTACGCGCCTGACCTGACCATTTTCGACCAAAATAAATACACAAATTGGCAGAAAATTATTAATGGAAATACAACAAATAATACGGATGTACATGCCAGTTTATCCGGAGGCAATACTAATAATACTTTCATTGTTTCTACAGGTTATACGCGTTCTGATTATAATTATCCAGGTAATTTTGCTGACCAGAGATATACCTTACACAGCGCGTTACACAATACCTCAATAGATAAGCGCTTTACCCTTGACCTAGTTACTGACTACGGATATGATCAAAACAATTCTGCACATTTTGGAGGTAGTCAAGATATATTATTAGCTCCAAATTTGCCAGATTTAGTAGATCCGGCGGGTAATTTATTGTGGAACTACAAGGGAGTTCCTTTAAATGTCCAAAATTTTTACAGCTTTTTAAAACAACCTACTAATGCGCAAATTTTTAATTTAAATAGCTCTTTACATCTTTCATATCAAATACTATCGGGATTGTCAATCGGTGCTGATTTAGGATATAACCGCAGTAATACCTCTGAGCATACCGAATATCCCCTAACAGCACAAAACCCATCATCATACTTTCTAAACATAAGTGCGTCTTTTGCCAATCTCGTTGCTCAAACTGTAAATGTAGAACCGCAGATTAATTATACCAAATCGATTGGGAAAGGAGTCCTAAGTGCTTTATTAGGTTCAACTTATAAGAAAAATACGAGTAGTTCTGATCTAATTCAGGGTAATGGTTATTCAAATGACAATCTCCTCGGGTCAATTGATGGAGCAGCTACGTTATCTGACAATGCTACTTCAAGTATATACAAATACAGCGCCGCATTTGCCAGGTTAAAATATGTTTATGATCAGAAATACATAATTGAGCTGACAGGCAGAAGGGATGGTTCCAGTAATTTTGGCCCGACACGCCAATTTGGCAATTTTGGTTCTGTGGGTGCGGGCTGGATTTTTTCTGAAGAGAAAGCATTCAAGGAAGCCCTCCCTTTCTTGAGTTATGGTAAGCTTTCCGGAAGTTATGGAACCACGGGGTCCGATGGTTCATCGCCTTACTACTACCAGGCATTATATCAAGCCATAGCTTATGTTCCAGCTTTTCAAGGAATTAAGCAAAGCTCTCCTGCAAATCTTTACAATCCTGATTATAGTTGGGCAACAAAAAAATCATTGAATTTGGCAGTAGATCTTGGCTTTTTTAATAATCGCTTGTTATTAAATGCTACCTATTACAGAAACCGTGAAGGTGACCAGTTGGTAGGTTATCCGCTACCTATACAAACAGGTTTTGCGTCCGTATTAGGAAATCTGGATGCTACTATTCAAAACCAGGGTTGGGAATTTACAGCAACTTCAACCAATATACAAACAAAGGACTTCTCCTGGACGACGAATTTTAACTTAACATTTAACCGGAATAAATTACTTGATTTCCCTAATCTTGCATCGTCGCCTTACAGTCAAGACTACATTATAGGTCAACCTACATCTATTGTATTTGGTTACAAGTATAAAGATGTTAACCCGACCACCGGTTTGTTTGAGTTTTACGATAAAGATGGGAAGACTACTTCTAATCCGAACTATGGAACAGTTGCGCAAGGTGGTGATGAAGTGCCAATAGCAAATAGAGAACTCAACTACATGGGTGGATTTGGTAATAATTTCACTTATAAACATTTTAGTCTTTTTGTTTTCTGTCAGTTTTCCAGCGGGAATGCTCCTAATTATCTTGCCTCAATTTATGGTTCGACGGTTCCGGGCGAATTGACCAATGAACCTTCGGCAATACTTAATAATTATTGGAAAACCACAGGGGACCATGCCATGCTCCAGCGATTGTCGAGTAGCTACAATTCAAGCGCGTTTAGTTCTGCCAGTTATGATTTCGCGTACTCAAGCGGAGTGTATAGCAATGATACATATCTGCGGGTTAAAACAGTATCGTTATCTTATGCGTTACCGGATGCTTTTCTCAGAAAAGTTCATATCCAAGGGGGAAACATTTATGTAAATGCACAAAACCTGCTAACTATTACAAATTTTAAAGTAGGTGACCCTGAGCAACCATATAGTTTTCCGACTTTTCCTTTACAGCGCATCGTTGCATTTGGTTTAAATCTTAAATTTTAAACAAATTTTATCATGAAAATATTATCTTATAATAGAATCAAAATAGTCGCAGGTTTTTTATTGATTATTTCAAGTATGCTTTTTTCCTGCAAGAAACTAATCGAAATTCCACCCAATCCGCCCACGGCAATAACCAGGGAAGAGCAATTTGCAGATAGCGCAACAGCTGTCTCTGCCGTAGCAGGAGTCTATACATATAATCGTGGTCAAGGTTTTGCTTATAGTGATGCCAATCTTACTGTTTGTACAGGGTTATCTGCTGATGAATTATCTACTACTTTCAGTTCGGATCAGCAACAATTTTACAGTTATAGCCTTAATGCTTTAAATAGTGAGATAAATACTTTATGGGGGTATCCATATCAAAGTCTGTATCAGGTAAATGATGTACTTAATGGAATAACTGACAACAATAAATTGTCTCCATCATTCGTGAAGCAAATTGCAGGCGAAATGGAAGTTGTTCGGGCATTATATTATTTTAACACGATTAATTTATTTGGGGGTGTTCCTTTGGTCACTTCAATTAATTATAAATCGACTGCTCATCTACCACGGGTCTCCACTGACGTTATTTATACCCAGATAATATCGGATTTAAACGATGCTGTTAAAAAGTTACCGGCAAGCTATCCTTCGGCGGGAAGGGCTCGCCCTAATATTTATTGTGCTGAAGCATTACTAGCCAAAGTTCATTTATATCAGGGCCAATGGCTGAAGGCGTATAATGAAGCAGATTCAATTATTAAATCAGGTATGTATAGCGTTACAAACACCCCATTAAATAGTGTGTTTCTTGACGGAAGTAATGAAGCTATCTGGCAAATACCAGCTAAGAATTCGTTTGCGGCAACAGCCGATGCCCAAGATTTTGTACCTTATTATAACGGTTTAACACCAACTTTTTTAGTGACACCTTTTTTGTTAAGTCAGTTTGAAACTGGAGACCAGCGCCTTCAAAACTGGATAGGTATTTCTGTTGTGAATAATGTTAATCTCTATTATCCTTTTAAATATAAAAATTTAACAGCAAGTGCTGTGCCCGTTGAAGATTATATGGTTTTCAGGTTGGGTGAAATATACCTGATCCGTGCCGAAGCTGCTGCACATTTGAATAATTTTACTCAAGCTTTAGCCGATGTGAACTTAATACGTCAAAGGGCTGGGTTATCACCAAGTACCGCTGATGTATCATCGCAAACATCTGTACTAGCCGCCGTTATGAAAGAAAGGCAAACGGAACTGTGTTTTGAATGGGGAAATCGTTGGTTTGATTTAAAAAGAACAGGTACAGCAGCAACCGTACTAACTTCTGAAAAGCCGGGTTACAACGCAAATTCTGCACTATACCCACTGCCGCAAGCGCAGTTACAATTAAACAACCTGCTTATACAAAATCCCGGTTATCATTAAGCAGTACATTTCAGATAATTAGATATACCTAACAATCACTATCAGGATAAAATTATCCTGATAGTGATTGTTATTCAAAATTTTCCCCATTACTATATGAAAAAAATAATTTTAGTATTAGTTTGCCTAATTCCATTTGCTGGATCAGCGCAGGATAAATTTGAGATATCCGGAAAGTTATCGGCAGTGACTTCGGGTCGCATAGTTTTGCTTAGCTACAAAAACAGCAATGGAAAAACTGTTAGAGACAGTACAAAAATTAGAGATAACAAATTTTTTCTTACCGGTTTCACTGCTTTTGGTAATAAAGCTGAAATTTCGTTACTACCTGTAAATAAAGATAGCATCCAACACGGTCTATATTCAGATGCCCAAATCTTTTATCTTGAAAAGGGCAAGTATATAGTTATAGGCTCTAATAGCATTTCAAAGGCTACGATTACTGGTACAAACTCACAGAACGAATACCTTCAATATAAAAACCAGGTTGAAAAAACGCGTGCAGCTCAAATGGCGTTGTTTGCAAACCTAACGAAGGCAAATGATGCGAAGGATACAACTGAAATTAGTAAGACGCAAATTGAACTGAAAAAAGTTCATGCCAGAGAAAACGCAGTTCAAGACTCTTTTATATTTAGTCACCCTGATTCCTACGTTACCCTTGACATTATTGACCAAGAAAAAGCAGGGTATATGGAGCCGATTTTTTTTGACCCTTATTATAAATCACTCAGTAAAAGAATGTTAGGTAGTTCTACCGGTAAAAACATGACGGAGAGATATGAGAAGGCACAAAAATTAAACATCGGTAAAACATTAGACTTTAATCAAACAGACGATAAAGGAAAGGAGTTTGACCTGTCTTCTTTGAGAGGCAAATACGTTTTGGTGGATTTTTGGGCCAGTTGGTGCGGCCCCTGCCGCGGGGAAACACCTTATTTAATTAAAGCCTATGCGGAGCTGAAAGACAAGAAATTCGAGATTGTAAGTATCTCTTTAGATGAAAACAAACTGGCTTGGTTGAAGGCGGTAGCCTCAGACAAGATGACCTGGATCCAGGTTAGCGACCTTAAGGGCTTTAAAAATAATGTTGCAATTAAATATGGCATTACTACCATTCCCCGCAATGTACTCATTGATCCTAATGGTTTGATCGTAGCTAAAGACCTTCGAGGAGAGGATGTTACTGCGAAGTTATCGGCTTTAATTAAATAACATAAAAAAATCATCTAAAATAATATGAAAAATACAATTTGCAGCATTGGCTTAGCTTTAAGCTATCTATTAGGCGCTGCGAATGCTAATTCTCAGGCAAAATTGTTGCAGACTGTTGAAAAAAAAGGGGACGAGGTTATTATCCCATTCCAAAAATATGTATTGGCTAACGGCCTTACGGTCATCTTAACTGAGGATCATTCAGATCCGATAGCACACGTCGATGTTTCTTATCACGTGGGTTCTGCACGCGAAGAGGTTGGCAGATCCGGGTTTGCGCATTTTTTTGAACACATGATGTTTGCAGGATCAGACCATGTTCCAAATGGTAGTCATTTTAAAATTATAACAGCCGCCGGAGGGTCATTGGGTGGAGCAACTAATCAGGACTGTACGGATTATTTCGAAACAGTACCTAATAATCAGTTAGAAAAGATGCTATGGTTGGAATCGGACCGTATGGGTTTTCTGCTGGACGCGGTTACACAACAAAAATTTGAGATACAGCGTTCCACTGTAAAAAACGAGCGGGGTCAGAACTATGATAATGTTCCTTATGGTTTGGCGGATGAAGCAATCGCCAAAGCATTATATCCCTACGGACATCCGTACTCCTGGCCAATCATTGGCTATGTTCAAGATTTGAATAGAGTGGACGTTAATGATTTGAAACGTTTCTATTTACGCTGGTACGGGCCAAATAATGCAACGCTGACCATCGGCGGAGACATAGATGTTAAACAAACATTGGCCTGGGTACAAAAATATTTCGGTTCAATCCCAAGCGGGCCTGAAGTTAAGCCTGCGCTATTACACCCACCCGTTGTACTGTCGGACAGATATGTATCCTATACCGATAATTACGCGCCTTCACCGATGTTATATATCATCTATCCCGGTGTTAAAATGTATGATAAAGATCAGGCTGCACTTGAAGCTTTATCAATGATCATTGGGCAGGACCGCAATTCAATTTTCTATAAAAATCTGATTAATAACCATAAGGCATTAGATGCTACCATGGCCACCTCCAATGAAGAATTAGCGGGCGTTATTGGCATCGCCGTAAAGCCGTTTTCCGGTCAATCCCTTGCTGATACAAAAAAATCAGTTGATGAATCGTTAAAAGCCTTTGAGCAAAGCGGCGTAACAGACGATGATCTGATACGGTTTAAAAGTAGTTATGAAGCCCGGTTAATAGGTGGATTAGCCAGTGTGTCTGGTAAAGTACGCGAACTTTCGCTGGCTCAAACTATTACTGGTGATCCTAACCAAATAGGCCGGGAATTAGAAAATATTCGTAAAGTTACAAAAGCGGATGTAATGCGCGTTTATAGCAAGTATATTAAGGGTAAAGGTTCAGTTGTGCTGAGTGTATTGCCTAAAGGGGGTACTGTAAAGCCTGTAGCTGCTGATAATTATTCAGTTGATACGCTAAATTATAAAGCGCCTGATTACGGATACGCAGGTTTAACCTATCATAAAGCTAAAGATAATTTTGACCGTAATATACAACCTCCGGCCGGTGCTAACCCTGTGGTTAAGGTACCCATTTATTGGAGGGCCACAACCACGAATGGCATTAACATGATAGGTTCCTTCAATAATGAAATACCCAATGTGAGTTTGCTATTATCTTTACAAGGTGGTGGGTTATTAGCTTCAAAAGATCCTTCTAAAGCAGGGCTCGCTTCTATAGTGGCACAAATGTTAAATGGTGAGACCCAGCACTACACTGCGGAGCAAATGAGCGCAATGCTTAATAAATTAGGCAGCTATATAAGTGTTTCGGCAAGTGCTGAAGAAACGGAATTTTATGTGTCTGCCTTAACGAAAAACCTTGACGCGACATTAGCCCTGCTTCAGGAACGGATATTCTATCCTAAATTTACACAGGAGTCGCTTGAACGTATCAAAACCCAGATGATACAAAATTTGCAGAACGCTAAAACAGACGTTAATACGGTTACAAGAACCGTTTATAAAAAGCTACTTTACGGAAAAGATAGTATTCGTAATTATGGTTTATCAGGAAACGGGCAAACCATACAAAATATATCGTTAACGGATGTACGGGCTTATTACGATAAATATTTCGTGCCAAATTTGGCATCGTTAGTTGTAGTGGGTGATATAAGTCAAGCGAAAATTAAGAACAAATTAAGCTTTTTAAATAAGTGGAAATATAAAAAGGTAATCATACTACAATCCGGCACAGATACCAGGCATCCTGAAAAAAATGTCTTATATTTTGTTGATATACCGCAAGCAGCACAATCAGAGATACGGGTTGGCTATGTGAATAAGATCAATTATGATGTTACGGGCCTTTATTACAAATTAGGATTAGTCAACTTCATACTTGGCGGTGATTTCAACAGTCGCCTCAACTTAGACTTGCGTGAAAAAAAAGGATGGACCTATGATGCAGGCTCTGCATTTGATTCGGGCAAATACGGAGGTAGTTTTACCGCTTACTCAAGCGTGCGATCATCATCCACAGACAGTGCTGTGGTAAAGATCGTAAATGATATTCAAAATTATGCTGACAAAGGTATAACACCTGCAGAATTAGCTTTCACCAAAAGTTCTATAGGTCAGGGTGATGCCCTAAAATATGAAACTAATCAGGAAAAAGCGTCTTTTTTGTCACTAATTCAGAAGTACAATTTGCAACAGACATATGTAAATGAGCAAAATAAAATTCTGGCAAACCTCACCAAAGCTAAAGTTGACGAAATGGCTAAGAAATATCTTAATACTAAGCAAATGACCATTCTTGTTGTTGGCGATAAAGAAAAGGTTATGCCCGGTTTACAAAAATTAGGATATAAAATTGTTGAACTTGATACAGACGGTAAGGTGATACATTACTAAGTAAAGTTAAAATCAGGTACTAGTACTAAAAACATAAATCAATAAATTAAAATGAAAAGATTATTATTAATAGCATTAGGGTTTATACCCACCACATTGTTTGCTCAGAGTAATTGTTTTATAATACATGGAAATGTTGGCCAGGAAGGCCCACCAGCCAAAGCATATTTAATTTACCGTTCGGCCGGTAAGGTTGTAAGAGATTCGGCAATGCTGAACAAGGGTGTATTTCAACTAAAGGGGGTGTTAATAGACCCCGCTAAAGCGCAGCTGATCTTAGATCATACAGGCGTAGGATTAATGAACCTGGGTATGAACGCTGATGTAATCACACTTTATCTTGAAAAAGCCGATATCAACATATCATCAAAAGATTCGGTAAAAAACGCACGTATATCCGGATCTAAGTTAAATGACGACAATGCCAGATATAAAGAATTAACTGCCGCCCCAGATAAGGCAAAGGCGTTAGCGCTAGCAGAGTTTAACGGAGGCTCCGACTGGCAAAGGAGTGATTCTGCTTTTAAGGGTACGCGTTTAGCAAGGTATAACCAAGCGGAAGTTGAGAAGGAAACACTTCAGAAACTGTTTATTCAGCAAAATCCGGATTCATATCTTAGTTTGCTTACTTTGACTGATATAGCGGGTGACGATATGGATATACCGGTTATTGAACCATTGTTTAAAGGCTTATCCTTAAACGTGCGCAATACAGTACGAGGAATAGTGTTTGCTAAAGCAATTGATGCCGCACGAACTACTTCAGTTGGTACAATGGCGCCCGTGTTTACGGAAAACGATGTGAATGATAAACCTGTTTCCCTGGCAGATTTTAAAGGTAAGTACGTTCTGCTTGACTTTTGGGCGTCGTGGTGTGGTCCATGCCGTGCCGAAAATCCGAACATTGTTAAAGCTTACAACCGATTCAAAGGCAAAAATTTTACTGTATTGGGTGTTTCCTTAGATCGCCCTGGTAGAAAAGACGACTGGTTGGCGGCCATTAAAAGCGATGGCCTGGAATGGACACAAGTATCTGATCTTAAATTCTGGGATAGCGATGTTGCTAAACTTTATGGCATTAAGGCAATCCCGCAAAACTACCTTATTGATCCAACAGGAAAGATCATCGATAAAGATCTGAGTGGGGATGATTTGATCGCCAAACTTGCATTACTGCTTAATTAATTTATTAAAATAATCAAAGCATAGTGAGTATAATTCAATCACCCGATTTAAACACAGACTTTGGCAGAAAATTCCAGGATCTGTGGCACCTCGTAGGTAATACCCCTATGATGGAGCTGAAATATATTTTTAATGGCAATCCCGGTAAAATATTTGTGAAATGCGAGCATTACAATTTAACCGGCAGTGTTAAGGACCGTATGGCGTTGTATATTTTATACCAGGCGTATAAAAACAATAAAATTCATCCGGATGATACTATTATAGAAGCTACCAGCGGAAATACAGGTATCGCGTTTGCAGCCATTGGTAAAGCACTTGGCCATAAGGTGAAGATAATTATGCCCGACTGGCTTTCAAAAGAACGAATAGATATTATCAAAAGCCTCGGCGCTGAAGTGATATTGATAAGTAAGGCAGAAGGCGGATTCTTAGGGAGTATAAAATTAAGTGAAGAGCTTGCAGCCCAGGGCGGTGCTTTTTTACCCAAACAGTTTGAAAACAGGTACAATGCCGAAGCGCATGAATATACTACCGGGAAAGAAATTTGGCGCCAGCTAACCTCAAAAGGGATAATCCCCGATGCTTTTGTTGCAGGTGTTGGAACAGGTGGAACGGTAATGGGCGTAGGGGCTTATCTCAAAATGTTAAACCCTAAAATCAAAATTCACCCGCTTGAGCCAGCTGAATCGCCTACATTAACAACAGGCTATAAAATAGGCACCCATCGCATCCAGGGTATTTCTGATGAATTTATCCCTTCCATAGTAAAACTGAATGAATTGGATGAGGTGATACAGGCAAATGACGGTGATGCTATACTAATGGCTCAAAAACTTTCAAAGCAATTAGGATTGGCAGTAGGCATTTCATCAGGAGCCAATGTAATAGGTGCCATTAAAATTGCTGAAAAGCTGGGGCCCCAAGCTACCGTTGTTACCCTGCTTTGCGACAGTAATAAAAAATACCTAAGCACCGATTTGGTTAAAGAAGAACCTGTAATGCTGGGATACTATTCAGCTCAAACTGATTTTACCGGTTACCAGGCTATTGGCAGGTTAAATGAACCCGTAATAGTTACTAAATAAGTCAAACTAAACTAAAAATTAATAAAATGAAAAAGATCATGTTCTTAGCCCTTGTTCTTACAACCCTTACCCTTCTGCAGTCGAAAGCGCAGATACTTACCCCGGTACACTGGAGTTATGGTGCAAAAAAAATAAGCCCGACAGAGGCGGTTGTATTTATTAAAGCTACCATTGATAATGGCTGGCACGTATATTCTCAAACTGTAAAAGATGGGGGCCCGGTAAAAACCACTATTACCTTTACCCCATTAAAAGAATATTCAACTATTGGCAGCACGGCCGAACCCGCTCCTATTATCCGTATGGAAAAAGTGTTTAATATGGAAGTAGGCTTTTTTGAAAATTCGGTCATTTTCCAGCAAAAAATAAAGCTTAAGGCATCTCAAACAATAGTGAAAGGTACATTGGAGTATATGACCTGTAACGATCACCAATGCCTGCCACCTGACGATATTGAATTCAGTATCCCGGTTAAGTAAAAACAACTAAAACCAAGCGACAATGAAGCTGAATTTGGGTTATCCCTGGCTATGCCTTTGCTTTTTTTTCTCCCTTTTAATGGTGTCATGCGTTGCCAAACGTAGCGGTACGGTACAAGTATCGCCGGTAGTTATCAACAAACAGGTATATCAGCTTCAGGTGAAATTAATGGTACATGGCTCTATGGATGATTTACCGGGTGATTTTGGTTCGTATTTAGTTCATCTATATAATATAAAGTATTGGGATAATAGCCTGGTATCACACCCCGAGGCCCTCATGCTTTATTTCCGGTTTTCTGATCTAAAACAATTACAACAATGTCGCGATCAGCTCTTGGCCACCGGCATGGTTGAACAAATAAGTATTACTGCATATTAGAAATTTATAATGAAGAAATTATCATTCATCATCTTCATGGTTTTTATGCTGATAGGCCCTGTATCACATGCGATTGCCCAGGATACCATTTCTACTTCAGGGGTTGAATTTAGCGATGCAAGCTCATCTTCATCTGCTGTAAAAAAAGTACAAGCACAGCAAGCCAAAGTTGAAAAAATAACCAGGCAGGTTACAAAGCAAACAACGGGGAATACTAAAACACCATCGTTATGGGCCATTTTTATTGCCGGCTTGTTGGGTGGGTTTGCAGCTTTACTAATGCCCTGTATATTCCCAATGCTGCCCATGACGGTTAGTTTCTTTACTAAAGGATCATCCGAAAAGGGCAAAGGTATTGCAAAAGCGATGATATATGGCGCAAGCATCGTAGCTATTTACGTAATTTTAGGTTTAGCCATAACCGTATGCTTTGGTGCCGACGCGTTGAATAGCCTGTCGACAAACGGTGTGTTTAACTTCGCGTTCTTTTTATTGATAGTACTATTTGCGGCATCCTTTTTAGGTGCTTTTGAGATCACGCTCCCCAGTTCATGGGTCAATAAAATGGATAGCCAATCGGAGCGAAAGGGATTTATCGGTATCTTTTTTATGGCAGCAACGCTGGCACTGGTATCCTTTAGTTGTACAGGGCCTATTATTGGCACGCTACTGGTACAAGCGGCTACAACAGGCGCGTTGCTTGGCCCGGCAATAGGCATGTTTGGCTTTGCATTGGCATTAGCCATTCCGTTTACCTTATTTGCCCTGTTCCCCGGCTGGATGAGCGCGTTGCCAAAATCAGGCGGCTGGCTAAATAGTGTAAAGGTTACATTGGGTTTTTTGGAGCTTGCATTCTCATTAAAATTCCTTTCCAATGTCGACCTGGCTTATCACTGGCATTTGTTTGACAGGGAGATCTTCCTGGTATTATGGATCGTGATCTTCGCTCTATTAGGTTTTTATCTTTTGGGTAAGTTAACCCTTAACCACGATAGCCCGTTATCTTATGTATCGGTGCCAAGGCTGCTCCTTGCCATAATTGTGCTGGCTTTTACTATGTATATGGTGCCTGGCCTTTGGGGTGCGCCGCTTAAATCTATCAGCGCGTTTCTGCCGCCAATGTCAACCCAGGATTTCGACCTTTCCGCTGCAGGATCAGGCGTAGCTTATGCCTCTGATGCTACAGACAATAAGCCGCATAAATACGCCGACTTATTTGATAAACCAAAAGGTTTCAATCCATTTTTTGATTATGATGAGGCATTGGCCTATGCCAAAAAAGTAAACAAACCTATAATGATCGATTTTACAGGCCATGCCTGTGTGAACTGCCGTAAAATGGAAGCTAATGTTTGGCCGGATAAAGAAGTTAGTGCAAGAATTAACCAGGAATACGTATTAGTTCAGCTATATGTTGACGATAAAACGGACCTGGCACCAAACGAGGAAAGCATTACGCCCGAAGGCCGCACCATTAAAACAATAGGCAACAAATGGAGCTATCTGCAAACTAGTAAGTTTCAGGCTAATTCGCAGCCATTTTATGTGCTGCTCGACCCTAAAACAGAACAGCCGCTGGTCGCACCGCAAGGTGCGGATTATGATCCTGCAGAATTTGCTGAATTTTTAAAAAGAGGATTGAAAAGCTTTGCTGCTAGCAAAATAAGACCTTCGCTTTGTTCTTTATAGGACCCGCAAGTAGAAGTGGGGGTCAATTAATAGTTAATTAAATGGAAAAGCAACCGGGTAAGCACCGGTGGGCTTTTTAATGAACACCCGGAAAGCGTAGTTAACCAGCCGGAGTTTTTAGTTTGTTTGATTGGGCGTCCGCCAAAGAGGGACGGGCGCCCTTTTTTAGTTAGCGAATGGCCGAAGCATTATTATCGTTTATCCTACCGGCCATAGCATTTTGGCTCTTAAGCAAGAGCGATAAGTCCGCCAAAAAAAGTGCAATAAACTTGCACTTTTTTTTGACATAGAACTATTAATTATTGATTAAATATTTAACTACAATTAAAGAGACAATCCCTAAATTATAAAAATGAAAGAAAGAAGAATAGACGATTAACAGAACCAATATTGAGTTAATCAACAGAATTTAAAACTTATATTTGCATTACCAAAAGATAATACAACACAGAAAGACATTATTTAAAATATAGAACTTAAACGTTCACTTCGCTCTTCAGACAGGAATTTGGCAAAATAACAACAATCACAGAGACAAGTGTACGCTCCGACTTAACGTGGGCGTGCTTGTTATGTGATTAGGTTGCCAAAACCTCTGTCTCTGACGGCCCCCACGTTATTAATTAAATAACGTCGCGCGGTCAGCTCCACAATCATACAATTTCATGTTCCATTTTATTATAGCACTCGCTGGTGGTATGTGCTGTTGCTGTTCGACTAAACCTAATCTAATAACGTATATATGAACACCGAAACAGACTACCTGAAACGTATCGCGGATGACATCGCTGCTAACAAAGATCAAACTAAATATAATGCCGAACCGGATCATCATTTGGAGAATGAAGCCGGACGCTTGGAGAAAGACATCCGCGAAAGCCTTCTCGCAATCGATAATTTTACGCGGCGCGACACCTTTCATTTTGATACGCTGGTAAAATTAGTCGACATCTGTGATACCTTGTTTGAAGCCGGCAAGGAAATTAATGCAAATGTGAAAGTGCTGATAAAGCTGCTCACCGCAGTTAAGCAGATCATTCCTGCCGAGATCAGGCCGAACCTTCGGTTGCCAAAGGCATTTGTGCTCTTACAGAATCAGCCATTCCTGGATTTTTGGGCGGCTAACCTGGAAGTCTTGAAGGCACAGGATATTGATGCAAGGCTGCTGGAGATCGCTGCAATACCTTTTCAAGAATTCACTGAACCCAAACATAACTTATACTGGGGCAATTACAACTGGCTCAAGGCTTATGAACGAAAGCTGGAAACAATGGACTGGAAAAACGCGGACTGCAACAGCAAAACCGAAGCCCTGATATCGTTGCTGATCGCCAGCGGCTTTAATGACGATCAATTTTTTGTCTACTGTAAAAACAGTATTCAGCAACGCACCAGCCTAAAGGCCGGGCGATGGGAAAAGTTAAAAGAACTGGCCTACTGCCGTAAACTGATTTTACAGGATAGTCGGGCGAAGTCATGCCCTTTCCGGCACAAGCTCGATCCGCTGGTAACACAATTGCTGGTCTGGATAACGGCGGAAGAAGAATATGTAAATACCCATGAACCTGAGCAGCCTTTTGCCAAGCTTGGTTTTCAATGGTATAAATATACTCTGGCATTTTTCTTTAAGCTTTTGCACGAGCAGAAAGTATTCGGCGGTATTACCTACCGGGAACTTTCCGAACAGATCGCCAGTACCTGTACGGCTATGGGTGCCTATGTCCCGGCTGATACTATGATCAAGAAGCCCTATTTAAAAAAGCAAACAGACTTCAAATCTATAGAAACGCTACTCGTAAATATGCTGGCCTATATCCGGAGCTTTATGCCTAAAGAATAAAAATATCCTGCCCCATTTTAAGCCTGTAACTTTTGTTACGGGTTTTTCTTTTTTTAGTTCTCGTGTTTTTGTAAAAAGTCCAGTTCAATTTTAAACCACCGCGTGTATCCCTCGTGTTAACACTCGTTAATCTTTCTTTCCGCCTATTCTTTTGGGGTCAAATCAAAATTTATATAGCATGAAAAATGACTTTGACCACCAAAGCTTCCGGGATTTTGAATATATCCCCGGAATGGACGCCTGGGCGCGCGCACGTATGTTCCAAGCTTATCTCAACGATCAAACAGGTAAAGGACAATTGAACTACCGATTGGTCACTACAAGCGGCTGCGGCCCTGTTGTGGAAATGAACGGCAAAAAGCTAATTAGTTTAGTGTCGAATGATTACCTCGGGTTTACGCAACATCCGGCCGTAAAGCAAGCTGCCATCGACGGTATCAAAAAGTATGGCACCGGTGCCGGTGCTTCACCGGCGATCGGCGGTCACTATGATTACATTGATTACTTGGAAAAGAAGATCGCCCGGTTTTTCAGGAAGGAAAATGCCATCATTTACACGACCGGCTATACTTCCAACAGTGCCTCGCTGCAATGTATCCTGACCAAAGACGATCTGGTGATATTGGATGCTGGTGTGCATACGAGTGCAATGGAAGGGTGTCAGCGTTTTAACCGCAAGACGGTTAAGCATAATGACCTGGAGGCGTATGAACATGCTTTGAAAATGTCAAAGGGAAAACATCCCTTGGTATTAGTCATAATCGATGGCGTGTATTCGCAGGATGGTGACCTGGCACCATTGCGGGAGATTATTGCACTATGCAAAAAGTATGGCGCTAAACTCATGGTAGATGACGCGCACGGTACGGGCGTGATCGGCAGAACTGGCCGTGGCCTCATTGAAGCTTGCGATGCCTGGAACGATGTCGATCTAATCACCGGCACTTTCAGCAAAACGTTTGGTCATATTGGGGGCTATGAGGTAGCCTCGAAGGAAATGTGTAATTACCTCAAGTACCAAAGCAGGCAGCATTTGTTTTCTGCAAGTTCCACACCTGCGGCGATGTCGATTATTAAATCCATTGAATTAATAGACGAAGAGCCGCTATGGATGGATTGCCTGCATACCAATATTGAATATTTCCGCTATGGGCTATTAAACTTGGGGCTTAATATTGGAGATACGCGCTCGGCAATATTCCCGGTACATATCGGCGATAAGATTAAAAATGCAAGGATTTGTCACCGCTTGCAGGAACTGGGCGTTTATGCCAACCAAATCAACTATCCCGCTGTGTCGCTCAAAGATGCCCGTATCCGCATGGGTGTTACGGCGCTGCACGAAAAGGCGCATTTGGATGAGGTGTTGAATGTATGGTCGGATATTAAAAAAGAATTTCAATTATGAATTTAGCAGAACGCTTGACTATCCTTAAAGAGGATATTGACCATTATAATGATTTAGGTACAACTATCGTTCAACGATTGGCCGGGGTATTGAATGCCATACAGGAGGCAGTTAAAGAACTGAAAGTATTTGTTGCTACCAATCCATTCACCAATCAGTCGGAGGAAATCCATTTTTTCAAATATGAAAAGCCTAAATTCTTTGCCGAACGTCTATATGCCCTGGAAGTTTTTACAGTTCAATCCAATAAGCCACTAAGTGATGAGATTTTATTAAAGGCTTATTATGAGTCGGAACTGCGGATCATAAAGCGTTTTTTTGACCAACACCGTTTTTTGTATCAGTATTATTTATTGGACGGTTCGGAATTGGATGCGACATATTTTATCAGGGGCGGCGAGCCGTCCCTGCTTTTTTTACCTGACATACGAGAAACCGATCCCTCGTTTTCTACTGCCGGTGATTTTTTGTTTGCCAAGTTTATGGCGATGGAACGTTTACAGGAATATTTGATCGCGCAATTGTATTCTCCTGAGTATATAGGCACCTACCAATTCAAAAGGCGCGGTAGAGCACTGAAATGGACAGGTGATAAATCTAACTTGATCGAGGTGGCCTATGGCTTGTTTGAAACTGGCCAGCTTAATGAAGGCGATGCAACAATTTCTGATGTTATTGAATGGCTAGAGGATACGCTGGATATTAATCTGAGCCGCTACTACAGGAGGTTTACAGAGATCAAAATGCGGAAGGTGATATCGCCGACAAAGTATTTGGAGGAGATGCGGGATGCGGTGCTGAAGCGGATTGAGGAGGGGGTGGAATGGAAAGGTAGGTAAAAGTTTTATTGTATAATCGAGTTTTTCAAAGTAGAAACGGCCCCTGTTCGTTTATCGTCAAAAGATCCTGTTAAAGAAGGCTGTTTCTTATCTAATTTGTTGTGTAATATGGTTCCGAAGGATTATTAAATATTTTTTTATTGTATCTTCAACATAGAGATAACCTTATCGCACGTTTGTTTCCGTGGCAAACGATAAACTGATTATAGATATGCCGATGATACGAGTAAGAAAAATTAAATCCCTTATTAGGATTTTAGGTCGGTTCCTTAATAATAGCATTAACTGGGCTATCCTGGCTGGCACCATTGGCCTGGTTTCTGGCATCTATTTATTTAATCCTGGCAATTCTAATTATGGGGAATTACAACTTGTCAAAAGACCTTTAATCGATGAATTATTGCAAAACAGAATTGCATGTTTGGACAGTGCAATTAAACACATTGACAGCGGACGATCCTGGGCTGTTAGAACAACAAATATATGATGACGGAAATTGTGATACGAGTTTAAATTATTTTAACAAATTTATTCTCATAAAAGCTTCAGATTACTTAGCATCTATAGATACCGGAAATTGGCATAACAACTATAAGGAAGTGAAAGCCGAGTTAGCTGATTCTTGCCGGGCTTGTGCCACTTTCCCCGCCGTTGTCGCTACCACATTAAAGCTTATAAAATATTAATACGAAAATTCGATTGATTTTTTCAAAGAATATCCACAATTCGGATTTTGGTTGGTATTTTCAATTATCCAACTCGTTCTTTGGTCAATGATCATTCCTTTTTTAACGGGACTCGTCATTAAAGTGAATCGTAAATTCCCATCGAAATCTCAATTAATTCCAGGTTGGTATGTGGCTAAATATACCGTCCTTCCGTTAATATTTATGTTGTTATTTTGTGGGCTATTTTATTGTGTTATACTAGGTAAATGGATGGTAAAAGATGATTATTTCCTTTCATATTTTCAAAACAGAATGTGGTTATGTTGTTTCATCGGCTATGGGGTTACTGTTTTTTGTTTCGGAACTCACATTGCATTAGTTCGCAAGCTAAACTATTGTTGCCTTAATATGATCAAGGGGCCGGCGGCTGAGGAACTCAAGGAAGCTTATTCGACATTTAAAGCATCCTTTGACAATTCATTTCTGTGTAGACTACCAGCGATTCAAATAATTAGTAGATGACTTTTTTAATTTTATTTCGTCAATTGATAGATAATTCACGAACGAAACAAAGCCAACCGCTGATGAGTTTCAGAAGACAATACGGGATTTCGGGAGCATTCGCCTTTGAAAAACCAACTCTTTGGTGTAATCATGCGAAGAAATCCGGCATTTAGCACTTTAAAACCAGGGCGAGATAATTCAACTCCTCTTCAGGCGTCAAATCTTCCTCGCATAAGCGAAATCCAGGAAATGAGCAAGTACACAATGGATACTGCTTGTTAAAATAGGGCAAATAATCAATTAGGAATCTCTTGCCAATTATTGAAAATCAATTCATTAAAAATTATTTAAGGGTCCGACCCATTAAGGAACCCGGTAAAAATCCACCCTCTCCGAACCTTTGTACCGTCGATCAGGCAAGAACAAGTTCTCCTGATTCTACGGTCTTTGACATCGGGGAACGAAGCATTATCCACCTAAGAAATGGAAATTTTGCGAAGCTGAGATAGTATCAACAAAGCGAACGCGCATTGGCAGCCGGGAGGCCGTATTGTAGAATACGACGTGAGTAGTTCTGAACAACATATATTGAATTAACCCGAAGGGGCCTCGTGCCCCTTTTTTTATGCCCGAAATTATGGAAAATCAACACCTGAAGGCCAGAGAGATCAAAGAAAATTATTCCCTTGTTGACCTTTTAAAACACCTGGGCTACGAGCCGGTCAAGCGTGTTCGCAATGAACAACTTTATTTGAGTATGCTGCGCGATTCGGATACCATACCCTCCTTTTCCGTAAATGACAAACAGGGCACCTGGTTCGATTTCGGCGAAGGAAAAGGCGGCAACATTATAGATTTTGCCTTGCAATATTGGCAAGGCGTGTCATTTCCCGAAGTATTGGAAAAAATAGTTCTGACCTGCGGCGGTCTGATTCCGGTTTCAGGTACTGCACTAAATTATAAAAGACAACCATTGGCTGAAACGGAACCCCATTACAAAATACTCGACATCAAGGAGCTTGGCAACAATGCCGCCATCCTGCAATATTTAAAAAGCCGGGGCATCAGTAGTGTCGCAGAAGGCCGCCTCAAGGAAATTTATTATTATGTAGAAGATGACACAGAGAAGCGCAGCAAGTTCTTCGCGGCTGGCTGGCAAAACGAACAGGGAGCCTGGGAGATCCGCAATGTGAATTTCAAAGGATGCCTTGGGCACAAAGCGATTAGCTTTATTCCTGATTCAGAGAAGCGGCTGGCCGTATTTGAAGGATTTTTCAACTACTTAAGCTGGCTCACAGAGAACAAGTTCGCATCTGACAGCGTGCTCGTACTGAACTCGCTTTCCCTTCTTCAGGCAGGCATCGAAAAAGCGCAGAACTTCAGGCAGGTCAATTTATATTTCGACAACGATCCCTCCGGGCATAATGCCACAGCTCAATTTACCGCTGAAATTCCCTGGGCCATCGACCGTAGCGACATCTATGCAAATTACAATGACTACAACGACCTGATCGTAGCAGAGCAAACCAATTATCAGCTCAACCACTGAAAAGCGAACATGTTCCCTTTTGGTTTTTCCCCTTGCAAGATGTGCTCCTGTCCGACAAAAAACCGCTGCGCTCATTTTTTGCCCGCCAGTCGCAATCTTGCCCCGGACTTCGCTCCGTACCTCCGCGAAGACCAGGGAGTATCGTAAACTCGTAACTCGTTTACTCTGATGAATGGTAGAGGCAGGACAAAGGGCAGGCCGCAAATGCAGGCCGGTAAAAGGATCAAAAAGATCGATGTCCGTTTTACAGAACAGGAATATGCGGTGATCAGCGAACTGGAAAAGACCTTAGGTTTAAGCAAAACAGAATTGGTGAGGCAGCGGCTCTTAAATAATGCAGGGTTGCTGGTCGTCAACGCAAAGGAACTGATCGTTTTACTCGATCAGCTGGGTGCCGAAATGGGACACTGCGGCAATAACATTAACCAGTTGGCGAAATACGCGAACATTTTAAAAAAGCGCGGGATCGTATCGCCGGTCGTGATTGAACGGTTTAACCACTTGTTTGAGCAATACCTGAAAAATCAGAAGGCATTGGACGCCGGTTTACGAAAAGTTTTCCGAATGACCGGCGCGTAGTTAAAGCAAACTTGTTCGCTGCGAACAAATCTTTGGCGAACAAGTTCACAACGCACTTGATCACACCGCATTTGCTCGGACAGAATTAGTTTGAAGCACACTTGTTCACGGCGCACAAGTGCGCGGGGAGCAAGTGTGCAGTGCACAAGTTCACAAAGCACAAATTATGATCGTTCATATCCTGCCACCAGCCGATGGCTTCCCGGCCGTCAGCTACAATACGGACAAGGTCGATAACCAAAAAGGTGAACTGATGAAGGTGGCGAACTTTGGCGCTTTAAAGGGTCTTGCCAATGTACGCCCGGAAGATTACAAAAATCACCTTGCGATGGTATCTGCGACGAATAAGCATGTTAAGCGCCCCCAGTTTCATGTCGTCATTTCCGCCGAGGGCCGCACTTACGACAAACATGAGCTGACAGCCATCGGCGAGGAATGGCTGGCACAAATGGGTTATGAAAAACAACCTTACCTGATCATCTTTCATAAGGATACGGCCAATAACCACATACATTTGGTGACCGCGCGCATCGACCGTACCGGCAAAAAGATCAGCGACCGCTTTGAAAAAATACGGGCGGTGGAGACCTTGAACCGGGTGTTGGGTATTGATGCCAGCCATAACGCCAAAAGCGATATAGAGAATGCCCTGGCCTTCCGATTTGCTAGCGAAGCACAATTCCGCATGATCCTGGAAAGCAAGGGCTATGTATTGCGGGAACGGGAAGGAATTTACGAGGTGATCAAATTCGGGAAGTTACAGGAATCCATCCATCGGAGTTTAATAATCGAAAGGTTAAGCAAGGACGCTGACCAGCAACGCAAAAAACAGTTAAAAGCATGGTTCCATAGATATGCAGCCAGTCATGACACCGCTTTGGAAAAAGGGCGCAAAGGGTACCAGTCTGAATTTGCCGCTGTCATGAAAGTCAAATTTGGTGTTGAGCTGGTCTTTCACGCCTCGGGTGATAAGCCGCTGTATGGCTATTCCGTGATCGATCATTCCGGGAAAAATGTTTTCAAGGGTGGTGAGATCATGCCTTTAAACGAACTGCTGAATATCAATGCAGTTGAAACACCGGAAAAAGAAAAACCGAAAATTCGTTATGAAAAGAACAATGAGCAAATGCACTATTATGGTGCACTTTTGAAAGCTGTCTTATACAATTACCCTGATCTGACGCAGGGTTTACAGCACCAGGGTTTGGTCATCGTTAAAAACGAAAATGGCTTTACCTTGCACGATCCGGCAGCGGGTGTATTTATCAACACCGCTGAATTGTTGAACGAAAAACAACAGGATTCACTTAGCTATCACTTTCGTGATGAGCAGCCGCAACGACGACATCCTTCTTTACCGGGGATCAACCTGGCTTCAGACGTTGACGACGATGCTGTCTTAGGTATGAAGCGCCGCAGGAAGAAAAAAGCAAGAACGAACCTGCGTTAACTCAAATCAAAAATTTCTTATGGTCATTATTATCGGGAACCAGAAAGGCGGTGCCGGGAAAAGCACACTTACGCTTTTGCTGGCCAATTACCTGACACAAACGAAAAAGTGCAAGGTCACGGTGCTGGACATGGACTACCAGCAGTCGATCTCTCAAAAATTCGAGAAAGCCAAAATACTGGAGAACGCCGAACCCTACGAAGTGCTGGCCTTTGGCCTGGCCGACTTTCCAATGATGGCCGACACCATCAAACAGAACCCAAAGGATATTGTCCTGATCGATCTGCCGGGCAAGCTGGATGATGACGGGCTCATCAAGGTCTTTAAAGCGGCCCAGGTAGCGATCTGTCCTTTCGCTTATGACGAGTTCAGTTTTGAATCGACGATACCTTTTGCTTTGGTGCTCAAAAAGATCAACCCGGAGGTGCATTTATTATTTGTTCCCAACCGGATCAAGGCCAATGTAAAGTACGAGATCAAGGCGGATGTGAACGAGCAATTGAACCAGTTGGGCCACGTAACCGAAGCGATTGCTGACCGGATCGATTTCCAGCGCACCAATACTTTCCAGACACCCCTTAACGTGCAGGCGCTGTTGCTGCCGGTATTCGACCGGGTTTTTAAAGACTTTATCCAACCCTATTTATGAGCGAGATCAAAACGCTGGCCGACCAGTTAAGGAGCAAAATGGCCAAACCGGATACACCGGAAAAACCCGTAAAAGTGGTTAAAGCCAAATCAGCGAAGCCACCCGATATTCCGGAGATCGTTTCACTGATGCGCGATCTGGATGTCAGCGCCAACAAAACGCTGATCCATGCCCGTGTGGATGCGCAAACCGCGCAAATGATCCATCACCTGAAGATCGCCACCGGCATCGAGGTGACACGGCTGATCTGTTTCTCCATCCGGACTTTGTTCGAGCAGAACCCCGAACTCAAATCATTAATCAAAGCACACTTAGCCAACTTCGAGCTATGAACCCAAAAATCCTTCGCCAGCAGCGCGACCCAGCCTTCAATGAGATAGTCGACCGTATCCGGGCTTATGATAACAGCGACCATCACAGCGTCGTGCATATCCGGCTCGATGAATATACGGTAGTTATCCTCAATCAGCTCAAGCTGGCCACTGGTATCGACATCACCAAAGTAATGGCATTTGCCATCAGCGACCTGCTCAAACAGCATCCCGAACTGCGGCTGGCTATCGACCAATTCTTAAAACAAATCAAAACATGAACTGGACCCATTTTTTACTGTGGCTCGCGGGCGGTTACGGCCTGTATTATCTGATCGTCATCCTGTCCGACCTGGCAAGAAGCAAACGCAACGCACTGCCTGCCGCGACCGCCCATGAGCTCACCTTTTCCGAACAGGTAACCCCAGCGCAGCTCGCCGTTCAACCAGCCGAAGCCGCCAAACCCAATGACAAACCTGAGGTGCTCGGTTCCGGTGGGGTGCCGATCACCGACCTCTTTCGCCTGGCCAAACAGGAGGCCATCATCTATACTCGCTCCGTCAGCTTTTAATATGAAAAGATATGTGATGATTTTTGGCTGTTGCCTGCTGGTATTGGGCGCAACGGCGCAACCCGGCATTTCCGAAATGCAGCAGGCGCAGCAAAATTTAAGATCGACTTTCTTTTCCGCGATGGATTGTTCGCTGGTTCTGGCCGCCGTGTTTGGCATCATCGGCGCGATCCGCATTTACCACAACTGGCAAATGGGGCATCCGCGTATCGATGAGCAGGTAGCCGCCTGGTTCTTTGCCGCGTTTTTCATGGTACTGGCAGGTGCCTTCCTGCGCGGCGTGTTCGGCCTTTAGCGCTGAGCTCCCAAAGAATTTAATACCCCTCCATAACCCCGGCGGTTCTCCCGATAGATCGGGAGGCCGCCTTTTTTATTTCATCAAATTTTTAATACCCCTACAATGAACAAAATCAAAAAAATGTGGGCCACAGCCGTGGTCCTTGCCCTGGGTACGGCATCCGCCTTTGCCCAAAATGGTGTAACCGGCCTGAACTCCGCAACCACTTCCTTGAAAACCTATGTCGCGCCGGTAACCAACGTGACGCTGGTGATCGGCGGGATCGTCGGCATTGTCGGCGCGATCCGCGTGTACTCGAAATGGAACAGCGGAGATCAAGACATTAACAAAGAATTGATGGGCTGGGGAGGTTCCTGCGTATTCCTCGTGGTTTCCGCAGTAGTCATCAAGGCCTTCTTTGGTTTGACCTAATGGCGAGGCAATTCCAGGTATATAAGGGGCTGCAAAGGCCCCTTGTATACCGCGGTTTTAAAGGCAAATATATCTATTGGGGCGTCGCATCGCTTTTGGCAGGTTTGGTTTTGGGCGCGTTAACAATGGCGCTGGTCAATATGTGGCTGGGCCTCATCGTCCTGATCGCCGCCGTTGCCGGTGGGCTGGTCTTTATCGCCGCGAAACAAAAACAGGGCCTCCACATCAAAGCCCGCCCTACGGGCATTTTCATTCACCAGGTCAACTTCAAAAATCTCTCCCGTTATGGTAGGAAAACAAGTCTTTAATATTCCTTACATCGGTATCGATCATTATAACGGCACCGATATTTTAGTCGGTTCAGGCGGGGAATGTTCGGTGGTGATCAAAATCACCAACCCGGTTACCCGCTTTTCTGCTTCATCTGCCGCTTATGATGAGTTCCATGCTTTGATGATCAATGTGGTCAAGATCATGGGCGATGGCTACCTGCTTCAAAAGTGCGATGTGATCAGCAAAGAGAAATACCCGCTCCAGGCAGGCGGCGAGTATTTACAGCAGAAATACAATGAGCATTTTGCCGGGCGCGATTACATTAAAGTTAATACCTATATCACGCTTACCCGCCAGGTGCGCAAGGGCGCTTTTTATGTATTTGATAAAAAGGCGCTGCGGGATTTTAGTCAGCAATTGGATAAGGTGATGGACATCCTGGTGGCCGGAAAAACGTCACCGGTGATCCTGGTCGGGCAGCAGCTTAACCTGCTCATCATGCAGTTCCTGGCGATGGATTTTAAGCCGGAACACATTGTGCTCAACAACTTCGCGCCGAACGACACCGAGATCAAGATGGGTGAACGCGCAATCCGTAATATCCCCCTGATCAATATTGATAACGTGGATCTGCCGCCGACTGTTTCCACGCATATTGAAATGAACGAAAAAGAAACGTTGCGGGGTTTCCCTGTAGATTTCCTGTCGTTCCTGTTCAGGGTGCCGGATTTCGAGGTGATCCTGTTTAACCAGGTCATTGACATACCCAGCCAGTTTATGACACTGAAAAAGCTGGAGCTTAAAAAGAAACGGCATTCGGGCATACCTGATCCGGCTAATACCCTTTGTGTCGAAGATATTGATCTGCTGCTAAATGATGTGGCACGGGAGAACCAGTTATTGGTCAACTGCCATTTTAATATTGTGCTGGCCGCACAACAGGACAAAATACAGAAAGCAGCCAATTTTATTGAGAGCTCACTTTTTGGTTTGGGCATTATGGCCAGTAAAAACGGCTATAACCAACTGGAACTTTATAGATGCGCGTTGCCGGGCAATGCGGTGGAACTGAGAGATTACGACTGGTTCCTGACGACTTGTGATGCGGCGGTTTGCTTCTTTCTGAAAGAGTCAATGCCGCTCGATGAACCGTCCGATTTTTTGGTACGCTTTACGGATCGGCAGGGCGTACCGGTAGGCATAGATGTAGCCGATCTCCCGATGCGCACCAACCGCATCAACAACCGCAACAAATTCGTGTTGGGCCCTAGCGGTTCGGGTAAATCCTTCTTCATGAATAGCCTCATTGAGCAATATATGTTGTTCAACATGGATATGGTCATTGTGGATACCGGTCATTCTTATTCCGGCTTATGCGCCTATTATAAAGGCAAATACATCACCTATACGGATAAGAAGCCCATTACGATGAATCCCTTCCAAATCACGGCGGAGGAATTCAATATCGAGAAAAAAGATTTCCTGATCACGCTGGTCGGCCTGCTTTGGAAAGGAGCCGACGGGGTTTTCAGCCAGGTCGAGCGGGATGTGATCAGCAACGTGATCAATGCCTATTACCTGCAATATTTTGAGCAGCAGGAATTGCCGCCAATCTCCAAAAAAGACCAGTGCGGGCTCCGGAAAAAAGTGCTGGAAGAAATGACGGGCGGTACCGGGATCATTCCTTTTGCTGAATTTGAGATCGAAGTGCTGGACGAATGTTTAGCCGGTGAGCTGCCGCGTGATGACCAGGCGCTGGTCGATGCACTCACCCATTCCGGAGATACGCTGACGCCGAATGAAGCCAATCCATTCCGGGCGGCCTACGACGAGAAGTTTCACCAGGCGGTAAAGGACGAGCAGTTGCGCCGACTGAATGCCGAGGGCAAGCCACATATTGAGCAGCTCAACTTCAATAGCTTTTATGAGTTCGCGCTTTGGAAGATCCCGGAGATCAAGCAGGAAGAACACATCCCTTTTGATGTGGATGAGTTCCGCTATGTGTTGAAGAAATTTTACAGGGGCGGTGAATTTTCGCAGATCCTGAACGAAGCGACCGATTCTTCACTCTTTACCGAGCGTTTCATTGTCTATGAAATTGATGCGGTAAAAGAAAATCGCGTTCTCTTTCCTATCGTTACGCTGGCGATCATGGATGTATTTATCCAGAAGATGCGCTTCCGTTCTTCCCGTCGTAAGGCCCTCGTGGTAGAGGAAGCGTGGAAAGCGATTGCAAGCCCCTTGATGGCTTCCTACCTGCTCTATCTCTACAAAACGGTTAGAAAGTTTTGGGGTGAAGCGATAGTAGTGACGCAGGAATTAGGCGACATCATCGGCAACGCGGTCGTCAAAGATAGCATTATCAATAATTCGGATACTATATGCTTGCTGGATCAGACCAAGTTCAAGGACAACTATAACGAGATCGCCGCCCTTTTATCGATCAATGAGACGGAGCGAAAAAAGATCTTCTCCATTAATCAATTAGAGAATACCGAGGGGCGCGGGCGCTTTAAGGAAGTGTATATCCGGCGTGGGGCGGTTGGTGAGGTTTATGGTGTAGAAGTGAGTTTGCACCAGTATTTGACTTTCTCCACCGAGAAGCCCGAAAAATCGGCCCTCGAGATCTATTTCGAATACTTCGGTTCCTACCAGCGTGCACTCGATCTTTTCGTGGATGACCTGCATACCAGCAAAATGCCGCTCGCGCAATTCGTCAGCCACATTAACCAATACGGACAACCTCTTTTATATATTTCAAATGAAAACGATCTTGCTTTTCCTTATCCTCCTGCCCATATTAGTTTTTAAAGCAGCTTTTGCGCAGGAAATTGTCGTTGATCCGGCGACCTCTGCGGCTATTGCCGTTAACAGCGCAGTGATCAACGGGCAGCTAAATACCACCAATAATAACCTGAGCGCGATTCAAAAAGGCCAGCTGGCAGTAACCGGGCAACTGGTCATTGTCAATGACCTGCAAAACAAAATCTATACCGGACTGAGCCAGGTTGCTTCGGTCATCAATAACCTAACTTCCATTAAGGAGATTGCAAGCTGCGGGACGGATATTGTGAATGACGTCGGCCAGGCCATCACCATCGCCAAATCTGACCCGGTGCTCTTACTGTTCGCCGAAGAAGGCGCGCGGGAATTTCAAACAAGGGCTGTTACGCTTGCCGCCGATGTTAGCGCCTTTGTGCTCAAAGGCGGTTCAAACCTCATGGATGCGGGTGAACGGGGCAGGCTGCTCAACCATATTGAAGGCGAAATGCAGATCCTGCGGGGCATTGCCTATGGCATGGGCCGGGCGATGTATTGGGCAAAAATGCGCGGTATCTGGGCTTCGCTCAATCCCTGGGCAGAATGGAAGAACATGGACGTGCAGATCGCCAACGACGTTTTAAACAACGCCAAATACCTCAAGCAGTAAGCCAAATCCGTTAGCAGGGTCCGGGGTAGCGCAGCCTACCCGGTGGCCTTTCTTTGGTTACTTTCTTTGGCCAAACAAAGAAAGTAACAAAATAACAAAGCGATATCAGTCCAATAACACCGCAATCAAATGAAAAAACTAATCATATTACTGCTTTCCGCTTCAAGCTTTTCGTTTTCTGCATTCTCCCAGCAAAGCACACTCGACATTGCCGGTATTCACCAGCTCATCGATCAGTCCAAATCCGAGCATACCAAACAGGTAGATGCAAGAAACAATCAGGCAACCGTCACGGCCAATGAACAGGCGAATTTAACGCTCCTGACCAAGATGAAAAACATGTACCGCACCTTACAAAACAGATACAATACGTTGGGTACGGCCATTAATATCGCGGACATTGGTGTCTATGCGACCCGTGAAGTCAAACAAATCGTAGGTCACCAGGCGCAGATCATACAATTGGTAGAAAAGAACCCGGCGCTGGCTTTTTTGGGATATCAAACGGAGATTGAATTTGTCGAAAAAGCGCAGGGCCTGATCGGCTATGTTACCGGTCTTACCTTATCGATTGGTGATGTCAACCAGATGAAGGCTTCCGACCGCAAACTGTTGTTTGATTATGTCCTGATGCAGCTTTCCGAAATACAAGAATTATCCGGCAACCTGGTCAACACGCTGACCTATTCCAGCCTGAATTCCCTGCTGCGTTCCATCAATCCATTTCAGAATTACATAGACCAGGATAAAAACGTGGCGGAAAGTATTATTCAAAACGCCAAATACTTAAAGCAATGAACAAGCTATTTATTTTCCTTTCTGCTTTCTCCTTTTATCTTTTGCCTTGTTCCGCCCAGCAATACGTATTCGACCCGAAATATTTTGCGTCCGTCGAGGCTAACCAGGCAGTGCGCAGCAGCGCAGAGGAAACTCATAACCAGTACCTGGGCAAGATCAACAATAATATAGAAGACCTGAATACGAATGTGGGGTCGGTGGTGCTGGCGCAAACCATCATTTACAACGGGCTGTCCAATGTCAATTCTGCTTTGAAGGACGGTTTGGAGGTTAAGTATATGGCGACCATTACCGCCGATATGATCAGCTATCTGAACCAGGCCCTGGCATTAGGCAAGTCTGATCCTTACTTATTGCTGTTTGCCACCAATATCGCTAACGAAATGAAAGTACGGTCAGTCGCGCTCGTCAGCGAAGTATCGACTTATGTGCTGAAATCCGGCGATAACATACTGGCCGATTATAACGGGCGTGATCAGTTATTAAAAAAGGTGACCACTACCCTGCAGATTTTGGACGGGCTGGCTTATGGTGCCTGGCGGGCCATGTATTGGGCCAAACAGCGCGGCATCATCGCCAGCATTAATCCCTGGCAGGACTTTATCAATAAGGACAAATACTTCGTCCAGGAAATTATTAATAACGCAAAATATCTAACCGGCAGAGCCAGCTTGAGTACCAAATAAAAACAATTTAAAACACGAAAAAACAATGATCTTACAATTAAAACTATTCATCATAAGCCTGCTTGCCCTATTGTTTTTCTTTTCAGGCAGGATAAACGCCCAATCCATCATCAAGGATGATGCGGTTGATAACCAAAGCCAGCGCATGGTCTTCCAGCAATGGGACCAGAACAAATTCTATCCCAAAGCAGGCTTTTTGAGTTTAAATCCCTACTACTGGTTGGTCTGGGGATTATTCGATCCGAACTACCATAAGACAGACATCCGGCCGTTAAGCGCCACCGGGCAGCAAACACAAAGGCTGGCCTTGGTGGCGACCATGAACGGCATCGACAACCGTTATAAGCTGCAATCAGATACCGCCCGGAATACGGCGCTTTCGCAGATCGCTTCGCAGTCGGGATTATTGTCAGATGCCGACCCTTTATGGCTGCTGTATTATAAGCAGCAATTCAATCCCCTACTGAATTATTCGCCCGTTTCCATTTTAGGGGGCCTGTCTCCACAGGTTAGCGGCAAATTAGTTTCCGAGGGACTTTACGGCTGGTACACCGGCGAACTGGATAAATTAAAGGAGCGATTGAACGGTGCCCGCACAACGGATATGGACCGGGGTTCACGGATCATGGCGTATTACCGGATGCTGAACGAGTATAAAAATCTGTCATCTGTTTGGGCGATCCGCACCTCATCGGCGCAAATGACTTTGGATATGGCCGCACATCAGCAGGCTTTGCAAAAAGGCACCGTGACCATTCCCAACTGGACCCCCAACAGCGACGTGCAAATCGCCAACAAAATACTTCAAAACGCTAAATACTAATGAAGAAGAACTTAGCGAAGCGCTCTCTTGAGCGCCTCTCAAAAACAATTAATATGCGAATAAAATTGTCTTGTTTATGCCTGCTGTTCTCACTATGGGGGACGGCAGGCTTTGCCCAGACCGCTACCGTTGATACCATGATCAGCCGCAAGTCGCTGCAATACTTGCAGGGGGATGCGGTTTATGAAAGCGGTGTCATGGTGTTTTTAAAGGGGCTCAAAGATTCCATTTGGAGCCATTTTGATCTGTTCATATCAGATGCGCAGGCGCTGGCTGCCATTTTTATGATCATCTTTTTTGCCATTAAGAGTTATGAAATGATGGTCGGTGACAAGCGTATGGAAATCATGCCGCTGCTCCGGCCTTTTAGTTTGGCGATGATCATTATCTGGTGGGGCGGGTTTGTGAGAATGGTAGCCTTTCCGACCGACCTGGTTGCTAATCAAACCGAGCAAATGTTTGACAGCGTGCAAAGCGATGTGGACGGTTTGCGCTTTACGCGGGCAAACCTGATGCTGCAGGTCGCTAATTCCCTGTACAGCTTCCAGGCGCAGGCCGATGTCGCCGAAAAAGAAAGCGATACCTGGTACGGGCAGGCCTGGAACGCGGTAACCAGTACGGTGAAGCAGGGTATTGCCGATGTGGTATCGCCTTTGCTGGAACTCAAAAACCGGCTGACGGTCGGGATGCAATTGTTATTTACGCAGCTATTAGAATTATTGGGGATATGGATTCTCCGGATAGCTGTGTATATAATTTTTATGATTCAAATTATCTATTCCTCGATACTCATTATCCTCGGGCCGTTCTCCGTAGCAGTCAGTATTTTGCCCGCTTTCCGCGATAGTTTCAGCACCTGGGTGGCCCGCTTTGTGTCGGTTAATTTGTATTCAGGGATCGCTTACCTCATCATGTATTTATGCGGGCTGATGCAGCAATATGCCCTGACCTCCGAGATCAGCAAGTACCAGGAACTGGTGGGAAAAACCGGCGCGCCTGCGGATATGGCCAAGCTGGCGGTTTTTGCCGGTAACGGCATTTTGTCGTTTGGCACCGTGATCATTGTTTTTGTGATCGGCGCGATCTGTATGTTCACCGTCCCCAGCATTTCTACCTGGATCATTTCCACTTCGGGTGTCAGTTCAGCCGCTTCCAACTTTGGCCGTGGTGCCAGTACAATGGCCGGTGCCACCCGCATCGTCGGCAGTTTCATCTAACTTCTTTACCAACATTTTATGATCGTTAAAAATATCGAAGCCAAAATAAGGCTGGCGACCTGGGTAGCTTTTGGCAGTTTTTTGACCTCCATTATCCTGTCGGCAGTCTGCTGTTCGTATGCTTATCGGCAGGTTTCTGATGCCCGCAAAAGTATCTATATTCTGAGTAACGGTATTCCCTTGCAGGCCAATCAAACGGATATACAGGTCAACCGTCCCGCAGAATACCGGGCCGACATCGACCTGTTTCATGCCCTGTTCTTTTCGCTGACACCGGATGATAAGTATATCGAATACCAGTTAAAAAAAGCGATGTACCTCGTCGATGAATCAGGTGCCGACCAGGTAAACAACCTGAAGGAGAACGGATTTTTCAATTCCGTGCTGTCCTCCAGTTCCGTCATAACCCTGCAAACGGATTCCATTTCATTGGACATGGCTAAGCGCTATTTCCGCTATTACGGCAAGCTGAAAATCGACCGGCGCAGTTCGACGGTCATCCGTTCGCTGATCACCGAAGGCTACTTAAAGGATATCCCGCGCAGCGACAATAACCCGCATGGAGTGCTCATTGTGAACTGGAAAACGCTCGAAAACAAAGACCTCGAAAATGTTCAGAAAAATACATTCTAACCGCGATCCCAGGGATACGCTGTATAGTGAATTGAAAAAGGAGTTTTCAGTCTATGCGGATAAAGGTAATCAGTATAGTAAACAGCTTGCGGCCAAATATCCGTGCTTCTTGTTTGGTTTAATGACCGCCTTATTGTTGGCTTCGGCTGTGCTGGCTGTATGGCTGCACCCTAAAATGGTACCGCCGGAAAAAGTAACGGCCAGGCCGCAAAGCGAAGCCTTGAACAGTGGTTTCGATCATATCCTGGCAGCTGGTGCGGCGCTCAGGACAACCATTCATTTAAGACGGCAGGTAGATAGTATAACCGCGAAAAAAGTCCTGACTAAAGCCGACAGTATCACCCTGGTGCGCGATCTCGACAGCTTGCAGCACATCCGTCTCACCTTTCCCCATTAGCATTATGCAAATCAATTTAAAACAACCAAAATACATCCTGCCATTGATCCTGCTGCCTTTCCTGTGTTTGTTCTTTTTTGTTTACCACAGCGGATTTGCCGCCAAAAAGGCGCAAGATAAGCCGGTAAATGGCATCAACACTTCTGTAGGGCAGGTTTCTGGTGATGTCCAAAAGAAACAAGTGGACGATAAGCTGGATGCTTATCGCAATACTTACAAAGAAGGCGATGGCATGACTGCCGTAAATCCCCTGCCCTCAGAAAAGACCAGTAACCCTGCCTTTCAAAGCAGCTATTCTGACAAGGAAAAGAAAATGCTGGATTCGATCAATGAGGCGATGAAAGCGAAATATGCGCAAAACCCGGCGAGCGTTACTACGCACAAACAACCTGCGAATAACGATCTGGCCATGTTAGCTGCGCTCAATGGTTTAAAGAACAGGCACCCTGCGGAAAGCAGCCGAACAACCGATCAAAAGGTCAAAGACCCGATGGAAACGTTCCGGCAGCAAATGGCTTACCTCGACAGCATGAACAAGGCCAATGACCCGGCCGTCAAAGCGGAACGGCAGAAATCTGAAGCGGCGGCAAAAGTAGCCGCGCAAAAAGCAAGCGAACCTAAATTAGCGGTGAAACTGGCCGATGTGCCTTCATCAGACTTTAATACCGTGCTGCCGGAAAAACACCAGGATTTTATCAAAGTGGTGATCGATGAAAACCTGACGGGCTATGCAGGTTCGCGCATCCGCCTGCGGCTTTTGGCTGATATTGATGCCGGGAATTACCGGATCAGCAAAGGCACTTACCTCTATGCGCTGATCACCGGGTTTTCCGGGCAGCGCGTCGAGCTGACCGTTAAATCCATTTTATACGAAAACAAGATCCTGCCGGTCAAATTGCAGGTGTACGACCTCGACGGGCTTTCCGGGCTGTACGTGCCGGAATCCGCCTTCCGAGATTTTACCAAAGACCTCGGCACCAACACCGTGCAGGGCGTAACCATTGACGGCGGCGGCACCGGGTCAGTAGCCAGCCAGTTTGCCATGAGCACGGCCAGTAAAATATTTCAATCCACTTCGTCGGCTATTGCCGGGCTGATCCGCAAGGACAAGGCCAAAATTAAATACAATTCCTACCTCTATTTAATCGATAACGAAGCGCTGGAAAAAGCGCAGCAACACTATTAATCATGAACAGATTATTATTATTTCTCGCCGGTATGCTGGCGGGCCTGCATAGCTATGCCCAGTCAACGCCATTCGCGGAGGGCATTAAAAAGAACGCCTTGCCCATTATTTACCTGCCCGAAAATGTGTCGGTGCAGTTTATCTCACCGGAACCGATCCAGTACGTGGACATTTCGGTCAAATCGGTCATCGGCGATCTGCCGCTTAAAAATGTGCTGCGTATCCGCTTAAAAGATTCGGTGAATGCCGCGGATGCGGTCATCACGATTGCGGGTGAGAAATTTATCACCCAATACCATGTTATCCGTGCTGATTCCATAACTGCCAGGGATACCCGAACGGAAATTGCGATTGACCCCGGCGAAACCCGCCCGCTCGACATTTCGGGTATCGGCCTTTCACAGAAGCAGTTAAAACAGCTTTCGCTCAACCTCTTTTGTAAAAGGCCGGGTAAGGCCATTGAAAGTACAAAAGCTTTTGATCTCAAAGCGGAACTATACCATATTTATACGGCGGGCGATTATGTGTTTATTGACCTCGGTTACCGGAACAAAACCAACCTGGCCTATGACATCGCCGACCTGCGGTTCCATATCGATGACAAAAAGATCACCAAGGCTACCAATGTACAGTCGGTGGAACTCAAGCCTGAATTTATCCTGTTTACCAATTCGCTTTTTCAAAAGACCTACCGCAACATCATTGTCCTGAAGAAACTGACCTTCCCCGGCAACAAAGTACTGCACATCGAACTGAGCGAAAAGCAGATTTCCGGCAGGGTGATCACCCTGAATATCACTTATCAGGATGTACTTGACGCAGATATTTTACCAGTTAATAAATAATGATTTTTTTATATAAGCTTAGTTTTGTTCAAAGAGGAAATCGCACTTCAGGATCTGGTAAAAAAACGTAAAATTTTTAAAGCCCCCTGGCTAATGACCGAGGATGAATATGCCGCTGGGAAAGTCCGGGTTCAGGCAGAAGCTAAAGATAATCTTTTTTCGATAGGCCAGCCCTTCGTCTATGCAAAAAATGGTAACCATGATCGCAGAATATGCTGACGGTACCATCCAACCAGTACGATAATGTCCCATATTTTTATTATTGCTGGTCCTCCTGGAATCGGCAAAAGCACTACCGGTGACAAGTAAACACGCCTCCGGATAGCTCCCTAAAAAATTATCATGCTATATAAAGCGTGACAAATGTCAATGCCAAATTGTGTCATATGGCTTCGTTTCGGGTACCGTTTAGTACCCACTTTTGTTTAGGCAATGATAGAATCAATGCCGTGATTTTAAACATAAGAACGATAATCATATGAAAACTAAAAACAGTAAAACAGATGCTATCTATTATCAGGATGCAAGCACCCTGGCTAAATTGATCCGCAGCCGCGAGATTTCTCCGGTTGAAGTCGTGAAGGCACACCTTGATCGAATTGAAACCATAAATCCGGCGATAAACGCGATTGTAACAATTGCGGCGAACGCACTACAAACGGCAAAAGCAGCGGAAACGGCAGTAATGAGAGGAGATGAATTAGGCCCGCTGCATGGTGTGCCGTTCACCGTGAAAGATTCAATCGACACCGCAAATATACTGACCCAGCGTGGTTCACCGATCTTTAAGGGGCGTGTTCCTGAAACCGATGCAACCAGCGTGGCCCGCATGAAAAATGCCGGCGGTATTTTGCTTGCGAAGACCAACCTTCCTGAATTTTCTTACTGGATCGAAAGCGATAATTTACTCACTGGCAGATCAAATAATCCATGGGATCTGACCCGCACTCCAGGTGGTTCAAGCGGCGGTGAGTCGGCGGCGATTGCGGCGGGTATGTCACCGCTCGGTCTGGGTACCGACCTTGCCATCTCTGTACGCGGCCCGGCAGCCCAAACCGGCATCGTTTCGCTTAAGGCCACGCATGGCCGTGTGCCGATGACGGGGGTTTGGCCGCGCGTGCCGCGTCGTTTCTGGCATGTTGGTCCCATGGCACGCAGTATTCGCGACCTTGAACTTGCTTTCTCCATCCTTTCCGGACCAGATTATCTTGATGCATTTGCCACCACCACTGTTCAGTTTGATGCCGGAGCAGGCAACAAACCTGATCGCCAGCTGCGTGTAGGCTGGATGGTCGGGCCAGGTTTTGGTCCGGTCAATGTAGAAGTAGCTGCGACAGTAGAGGCAGCGGCAGAAGCACTAAAAGAGATGGGTCTTTTTGTTGAACCGGTGAATATCCCTGCACTTGAGCGTGACTTCGCCCTTGATGTTTTCAATCGCTTGCACGTAATGGAGATGAAGGAAGCATTCAGGGAGGCAACAGCCGGGCATAGCGAAGATGAAATTTATAAGATGGCCAAAACAATGCTTTCGCTGCCAGATACATCGATGAAAGACTTTATTGATGCCGAGCAAGCGGTAGAGCGTCTCCGTGACGGTTTTGCCGGATATTTTCAGAAATACGATGTGCTGCTCACCCATGTGCTGCCGATCCCGGCTCATAAACATGGGGTTGAGGAGTTTGTCATCAACGGGCAAAAGGTGGATGCAACCTACCTTCAGGGCGCAACCGTACCGCTTAACGTTACTGGTTTACCAGGCATTGCAATGAGGTTTGGTACTAGCAAAGCAGGGTTGCCAATTGCAGTGCAAATCGTCGGAAACTGGTTCGCCGAGTCAACCATCCTGCACGTCGCTTCGATGCTGGAAAGTGTGAGCCCGGTTCGCGATCTCCACCCTATCGAATAATTAAAATAAGATCTTAAAAACCTTTCGGCGCAATTCGAAAGGTTTTTTATTTAGGTTTCGTAAACTCTTTCCTGATCCGGCTTAAAGTTTCCCGGGATATACCTAAATAAGAAGCGACCATGTGTAAGGGCACTTTATTGAAAACTTTTGGATAGGTTTTTTGAAATTCCAGGTATTTTTCTTCGGCAGAGCCACTGATCAAAGAATAGATTCGATGTTGGCTGGTTTCATAACCCCTGGCCAAAAGTTTTTCATAGAATAGTTTTAGAGCAGGGATGGTCACCATTAATTCATCCCATTTTTCCTTTGTCCAGATGATGACTGTACTGGCAGCCAGCGCTTCAATATTATTTACTGATGGCGTACCATGATTATAGCTTTCCTGGTCACTGATCCACCAATTCTCTACGCCAAATCGTAAGGTATGATCAGTGCCATCTTTCCCAAAAAAGTAAAGCCGGAAACAGCCGCTGGCGATAAAGCAATTGATCTTCCAAACCTCACCATCATGCAGTATCGATTGCCATTTTCGCAAAGACTTTTCTACACTTGCCGCGCGGATAATTTCCAATTCTTCATCAGAAATATCGACCCAACCACGTAAGTACTTTTCAAAAACATTAAACATATATGAACAAATCTAACTAAATGGCAAGATTTTATATGCAGAAAAATGGTACGGAAATTATTTGTGTTTTTGACGGGGAACATCGAACCGCTAATGAGACTATTCTGCGTTGCTAATGGGTCAAACAAAATTCTGCCTGTTCAGTTTGGCTAAAATCAATGCTTTAGTTATTCATTCCACAACTTTTCTGCCTGACCCGTTTTAAATAAATACAAGGCAAAAGGCTACGCGGATTACAACGATCTCATTTTGGTAAATACTAATCCGGCAAATAAATTTAATCTTGTTGCTGTTTATAATAAAGATGAAAAGACGTTCGCTATCCATGATGACACCCCGGATTGGTTTAAGAACGATCTTTATCCTTATCTGCAACAGCAACAAGGGTTAACAAACTTTGAGCATCCATATTTACGACCCTTTGATCGGGATGATAATGATGACGATATAGGCATTTCCGAAGGTTATACCCATTAACCTTACCAAAACCGGTAAATGTAAATTTCAAAAGGCTGCACGTCAATCTTGCGGCCTTTTTCCTTTCTGCTGGTCTCCCCAGGCTTAATACCTCTTTTATGAACCCACTCAAACTACTAGAGCCGGAAGAACGCGAACGCTATGATTATTTGCAGGAAGTCTTCGAAGAAGAATTTGAGCAAACCCATTTGGCTTTTCACATCAGCGGCATCCTCGTTTATGAGCTGCTGAATTTACTGGCAGCCTGCAAGTTTTTGTTTGATGAATTCGGCTTTCCCGAAAGCGAGGACAGCCGCCTGCTGCGCTATGCCGTCACCGGCACCATTGCGGAATACCTGGAAGGAGAAGATAATCATGGCTTTTAACAGTGCAAAAAAGCTGGCCGGTAATATCGCTGCCCTTCGCATTGCTTTATCGGAGCAGGATAATTACAGCGAGGAAGAAGTACATGTATTAAAAGGCTATGCCGGGTTCGGCGGATTAAAGGCCATTTTGTTTGGTGCCGGGCCGGTTGAAGAATGGGTACAGCAAAATGCATCCGCGAATGACCTGCGCCTGCATCCCCGGGTGGTTCAATTGCATGAATTGTTACAGGAAAAATTATCGCCGGCCGATTATAAGTCGGCGATAGATGCGATGAAAAGCAGCATCTCCACCGCATTTTATACACCTGAACTGGTGCCGGGCGCGCTATATGCCGCCATGAAGGATCAGGGCATTTTGCCGCAGCACCTTTATGAGCCGAGCAGCGGCGCGGGCATATTTATCACGGAAGCGGTTAAGGCTTTCCCGGATTTGCAGGAGATCAACACGGTAGAAAAGGATGAGCTGACCGGCAAGGTACTGATGGCGCTGACTATGAGTTTGCCGGTAAACAGCATTGTTCAGGTCAAGGGCTTCGAGGAAACAGCACCTGACGAAAAAGGCAGGTATGATTTTATTACCAGCAATATTCCTTTCGGTAATTTCAGGGTATTCGACCCGGCCTACCAGGGCAGCGCGGTAACCAATAAGATCCACGATTATTTCTTTGCCAAGGGCCTGGACAAATTGGGTGACGGCGGTTTGCTGGCTTTTTTAGTGACGGACGCTTTTTTAAATACGGCCTCCAATACCCTGGGGCGCAAGCACGTATTTACTTCGGCGGATTTTATCAGTTTGTCGGTCCTGCCGGATAACCTGATGAAGGACACGGCCAACACCGAAGCGCCGAGTCATTTGCTGTTGGTTCAGAAGAACGACCATAAGGAAGCATTTACCGCAACCGATTTACTGCTGATCGAAACGGTCGAACAGGAAAACAGCTACGGCAAATTTTCGGTAAACGCCTACATCGACCGGCACCCCGAACTGCGTCTCGGTGACACGACCGGCGAGGGTAAAAATCAATACGGCAAGGCCAGCCAGATGCTTTGGCAGAAAGGGCCGCTGGAAGACATCCAGCAACCGCTGATGGAACAGATAGCGGAAGGCCTGGCCGCGAATTTTGACCTCGACCGCTGGAAAGCTTTACAGGAACGATTGGATGTAGAAAAATCAGCCAGCAAAACCGAAAGTAAAACCGTGCCGAACGCACGGTTTTTTACTTTTCTGGATATGCCGGCAGTGCAGGTTTCCGCTGTTTCCGGCCAGGGACAATTGGGCTTGTTTGATGCGCCGACCCTGAACAATGACCAGGCGCAAAGTTATTTGTCCGATCTGGACAAGGCTTTCGTTGATCCGGTAACAGGAAGGCAAATCAGCACCATTCGCACAACAGCGCGGCCCGACCATGACAGTATTGTCCTGATCACTGCCCAAGCCAAACAAAGCGGCCGTTACCTGTACAAGCTGTTCAGCAACGTCCGGGAGTTGAGTTTTTCCAATAAATGGGTCAGCGGCAATACGCTGACCTATGAACTGAAGGCTTTATCCGCCAGACTGAAAACTTTCGGTCATGACTACCGCTATGAGGGTGACCGGAGCTTGGAACCCGTATTCGAATTAATGCCGGACAGGCCTGTTCCCTTTACGGCTATCAAATCCTTTTACAAGCGGGACACTTTGGTGATCCATGAAGGGAAAGCCGGTTTGACCGGGCTGATCCAAAACGGGCAGGCGGACTTCCAACCTTTTGATCAGCAAACTGATTTGCCGTTTTTCAGGCAATACATTGGTTTGCGCGACAGCTATATGGAACTGTACGCGAAGGAAGCGGAAACCTTGCAGGTACAGCCGCACCTCCGGGTATTGCTTAACCGGAATTATGAAAGCTTTACCGGCAAATACGGCGACCTGAATAAAGGCGGTAACCGGAACCGCATTTTGCAGGATGCCGCTTTGGGTTTCGTTGTGCTATCGTCTTTAGAAAGGCGGGAAAATGAGGCCTGGACAAAAGCCGATATCTTTTTTGGCCCGGTGTTCACCCAGCAGGAAGACCTGCACACCGATGATCCCGCCGAAGCATTAGCGCGCAGCCTGAATGACAAAGGTATTGTTGACCTGGACTACATGAGCACTATGACCGGATTGGATGAACATGCGATCATCCGGCAGCTGGACGGCAAGATATTGATGAACCCGGTGAACCGGACCTGGGAAACGAATGACAGCTACCTGTCAGGGAATGTGGTTCAAAAGCTTTCGCTTGCCGAACAGGCGGCAGAAGCGCAGCCCGATGATTTGCAGATCGCCCGCAGCCTGGCCGCGATCAGGCGGGTACAGCCGGAAAAGATACCTTTTGAATTACTGGATTTTAACCTGGGCGAGCGCTGGATGCCGGTAAGCTATTATCAGCAATTCGCCAGCGACCTGTTTGGTTTAGATACGCACGTTGAATATTTTGCTTCTGCGGATGCGTTTAAAGTGACCTACAAAAACGGCAACGCCAAAACCGACGAAGAATTTGCGATCATGCCGAAGTCCGGCATCAAAATGAAGGGCGCGGCGCTATTGGAACATGCGCTGGAAAACACCAGCCCTTATTTCAGCTACAAGGTGGGTTCTGGCGATACGGCGGTCAAGCTGCCGGATAACGAAGCGATACAATTAGGGCACCAGAAGATCGAATCGATCCGCAGCCGCTTCGAGGAATGGCTGCGTGAATTGCCCGGCAACGAAAAGAACAAGATTGAGGACTTATACAATCAGACCTTCAACTGTTATGTACTTCGGGAATATGACGGCAGTCATTTGACATTTCCCGGCCTTGACCGCAAGGCATTGGGCATTGAAGATTTGTACAGCTCACAGCGTAACGCCGCGTGGCGCATCATTCAGAACCGGGGCGCATTGATCGATCATGAAGTCGGTTTAGGCAAGACCCTGACCATGATCGTTGCAGCCCAGGAAATGAAACGTTTGGGTATCGTCCAAAAGCCGATGATCCTGGCACTCAAAGCAAATGTCGGGCAGATCAGCGATACCTACCGGAAAGCTTACCCGCAGGCGAAAATACTGACACCTGGTGAAAACGATTTTACGCCGGTCAAAAGACAAACGCTCTTTCACCAAATCAAAAATAACAATTGGGACTGCATTATCCTGACGCACGACCAGTTCGGCATGATTCCGCAGTCACCCGAAGTTCAGCAGCAGATATTGGAAGCCGAACTGGATAATATTGACGCCGACCTTGCTACGCTCAAATCTTTGGGAGGCGAAGTTTCGCGCTCGATCCTCAAAGGGCTGGAACTCCGCAAGAAAAACCTGGATGCCAAATTAGCAAGGGTATTATACACACTCGAAAATAAAAAGGACTCCGGTATCGATTTCCTGGAAATGAATATCGACCATCTCTTTGTGGACGAATCGCATAAATTCAAGAACCTGACTTTTACCACCCGGCATAACCGCGTGGCAGGTTTGGGAAACCAGGACGGTAGCCAAAAGGCATTGAACATGCTTTTTGCGGTCAGGACTTTACAGCAAAAGTTTGACGCTGACCTTTGCGTTACTTTCTTATCAGGAACGCCGATTTCCAACAGTCTTACCGAAATGTATTTGATCTTCAAATACCTGCGGCCAAATGAACTGGAGCGACAAAGCATCAGCAACTTTGATGCCTGGGCAGCGGTATTCGCCAAGAAGACGACCGACTTTGAGTTTTCGGTCACTAACCAGATCACCGCCAAAGAACGCTTCCGTCATTTTATCAAAGTACCTGAACTGGCACTGTTTTATAATGAGATTACCGATTATAAAACGGCGAAACACATTAACCTCGATAAGCCGGAACTTTCCGAAACATTAGTAAACATTCACCCCACACCCGACCAGCAGGACTTTATTAAAAAGCTGATGCTGTTTGCGGAAACGGGAGACGCGACCTTATTGGGCCGCCCACGCCTGACTGCCGAGGAAGATAATGCCCGGATGCTGATCGCCACCAATTACGCCAAAAAAATGTCGGCGGATATGCGCCTGATTGACCCTGATTTTGAAGACCACCCGGATAATAAGGTCAATGTATGCGCCCGCAAGGTTGCGGAAGTTTATAACCTGAGCAGAGAACATAAAGGAACGCAAATTGTATTCAGCGACATCGGCACACCAAAGCCCGGCCAATTCAATATCTATGATGCGCTAAAGGAAAAACTGGTGCGAGATCTTGACATCCCGGCGCACGAGATCACCTATATCCACGATTGGACCGACCGGCAAAAGCCGGAACTGTTCCGAAAAATGAATGCCGGTGAGATCAGACTGTTATTAGGAAGTACGGAAAAAGCTGGCACGGGCCTGAATGTACAAGCGCGTGTTTTAGCGATGCATCATTTTGACACACCGTGGCGGCCGAGTGACCTCGAACAGCGCGATGGCAGGGGCGCACGTCAAGGAAACTGGCTTGCCAAAAAGTTCTATGATAACAAGGTGCTCAACTTTATTTATGGCGTCGAGCAATCATTGGATGCCTATAAATTCAACCTGCTCAAAAACAAGCAGACTTTCATTTCGCAGATGAAGAATTGCGAACTGAATGTACGCACCCTGGATGAGGGCGCTTTGGACGAAAAGAGCGGCATGAACTTCTCCGAATACATAGCCATCCTTTCCGGTGATACGACCCTGCTGGAAAAGGCTAAGGTCGAAAAGAAAGTGGCGCAGTTGGAAGGCTGGAAATCGGCCCACTTCCGGGAAGTGGCGCGTAACAGGTACAGCCTGGAGGCGGCGGAAAAAAGATTGGGCGAGATTAAAGGTATAATGGACAGCCTGCTCAAAGATGAAGCCCTGTATACTTCGCTATTAAAGCATAATAAGGAGGGCAATAAACTCAATCCTATTCAACTGATTGATTTTCCATCGGCCGATGCCGAAGCTTTGGGCAACCGGATCATCGCCCTTTACCGGGGCTGGCAGCCCGGCAAGGGCGAACCGGAAGAAAAACAGATCGGCACTTTGTATGGCTTTAACCTGTATATCCGCCAGCAGCGCGAAGGTTATGAAGATCGGGGGCTATTCAAATACCGGATGCAAAACCACCTGTTCGCCGAAGGCCCGGGCGGCATTAAATACCAGGTTAACGGCGGGAACCCTAATATCGATAATCCCAAACTGGCAGCCCGCTATTTCCTGAACGCGATTGACAAGGTGACCGGTCTTCGGGAGAAATACGAAAAAGAACAAACCGAACTGCTTGTGGAGGTGCCAACCTTAACCGAACTCAGTCAGAAGACCTTTGAAAAAGAACAGGAACTGATTGAACTGCGCGTGGAACTCCGCAGACTGGAACAAGAGATTGCCGCCAGGATCAGGGAGACGCAAATGAAAGCTGTACCCGAGGATAAAGACGAAAGCATCAGCACCGAACAGGACCAGAATGATACCCTTGACCACTCCGAAAATCTGAGGCCGATTCGTTTACCGGGTGTCAACCCGCCCGACTATCCCGCCCAGGGCATCGCCTGAATTTAAGCTGCTCTAAGGGGTCCGGGGGTGGTGCAAGCTACCCCTGTGCCCTTTTTTGGTTATTTTTTGAGCAAGCAAAAAAGAACAATAAACACATTTCTTATGGAGGAACGGCGGAGCCCTCCTTCCATGCCGTTAAAAAACAATTAAACTAATGGAAGAAACCCACGAGCAGCATAAGCTGCACGGCTTCATGCAATGCGGTATTTATTTATCCGTTGCGCTCGAAGCCGCTATATTTGTTTACAAGCAAGCCCCATTCTGGAGCTTTTTTATTGGGCCGCTGGAAAAGCTGAGCCATCTGCTGATCTACCAGCAGGTGCTATACAGCAAGTTGTTTACGCTGTTGCTCATCTGCCTGGTGAGTATCGGCACCTTAGCCAAAAAGAAGCAGGCACTTGACCCGAAAAAGCACATCAGCTATCCTTTGTCTTTAGGATTGCTGTTGTTTTTTGGTTCGGCTTTTCTGTATGGCCGTGCAGGTACGTTAGTATTTGCTTATACCACGTGGTGGAACTTAGCTTATATGGTTTGTTCGCTCTTGGGCGCTATCATGGTCAGTGTTTCTATGGACAATGTTTCCAAAATGATCCGCTCCGGTTTGGGTAAGGATATCTGGAATGTCGAAGGCGAAAGCTTTATGCAGCCGGTTTTGCCGGTCGTTACGCCGTATTCGGTAAATATCCCCATGCAGTTTTATTATAAGGGCAAGGTCCGTTCAGGTTGGATCAATATTGTTAACCCATTCCGGGGTACGATCCTGATCGGTACGCCTGGTTCCGGTAAATCCTTTGGCATTGTAAACCCTTATATCCGGCAGTTGATCGCCAAAGAGTTTTGCTGCTGCGTATATGATTATAAGTTTCCGGATTTAGGCAGGATCGCTTATTATCATTATTTACTGGCGAAACAGCGGGGTAAATGTTCCGGCTATGATTTCCATGTCATCAACTTAAACGATGTCGAACGCAGCCGCCGCACCAATCCCTGGCGGGCAGATTACCTGCGGTCGCTCGCCGATGCTTCCGAGGGTGCCGAGGGCCTTGTGGAGGCGATGAAAAAGGGGGATAAGTCCGGCGGTAGCGACCAGTTCTTTACGCAATCGGCCATTAACTTTTTAGCAGCCTGCATTTATTTCTTCAGTAAACATGCAGGCGGCAAATATTCCAGCTTCCCGCACGTGCTGTCTTTCCTCAACCATTCCTACGAGGATATTTTTAATACGCTGTTTTCCGAGCCGGAACTGGTATCACTGCTTTCGCCTTTTAAAAGTGCTTATGTCCAAAAGGCATTTCCGCAATTGGAAGGCCAGATTGGTACGCTGAAGATATTTATTTCCAGATTAGCCACGAAAGAAACATTTTGGGTTTTTTCTGGCGACGATTTTAATTTAAAAATATCGGATAAGGCCACACCGGGCATTGTCGTTTTTGCCAACGATCCCAATACCCAGAACATCAATTCGGCCTGCTATTCGGTCGTCCTGAACCGGCTGACTAAGCTGATCAACAGCAAGGGCAACCTGCCGTCCGCGCTGATCATTGACGAAATTCCAACGATCTACACTTACAAAATTGAAAACCTTTTAGCGGTAGCACGGTCGAATAAGGTGGCCATTTTAATGGGGTTGCAGGAACTGCCGCAGTTCAATCAACACTACGGAAAAGATACGGCTGCGACGATCACTTCGGTGGTAGGAAATGTCCTGGCCGGTTCGGTCAGGAACAAGGAAACATTAGAGTGGCTGGAACGGCTTTTTGGCAAGAACAAGCAGATCGGCGAAAGTCTCTCTATCGACCGGAACAAAACCTCTACTTCGCTGCAGGAAAAACTGGAACCCCTGATACCGGCCGGTAAAATGGCCTCACTCAATACCGGGGAAATGGTAGGGCTGATCGCAGCGGACGTACAGGAAGTCTACACCGGGAAGTTTGAAACCTCTGCCGTCAATTGCAAAGTCAACCTGAGCGCTGCCGAATTAAACGCCGAAGAATCCGGTTACCGGGAGCTTCCGGTCTATTATGACTTTGCAGGCCGCAAGGAAGAAATCCTCCGCGAAAACTTTATGCGCATCAACAGCGAAGTCGATGCTATTGTAACCAGTTTCCGCAAACCCATCCCGCAAGTGCAGGTCATCCCCAAAGGCAGTATGAAAGCCCCCGGTAAATAACCATTTATCCATTTAACGAATTACCCCATGAACAAACACGATGAGCTGTCCGGCACGTTTGTGCTGGTGCACCCCGACCTTGTATATGACCCGGAAGAAAGGAAAAACCGCATCGGTATGATTGCTTCGGCCGAACTGGAAAATGATAATGTGATGGTCAGTTTTGGCAAAGAAGGCCAGTCTTTATTTTCAGCAGATGCACTTTTGGTGCTCCGCAGGCACAACGACATCAGCTTTGATGCGCTGCGCGATCATCACCATATCTCCGCTGATGATTTTAAGGATATTTTAAAGATCAGTCTTTTAGCCAATTCTTCGCTGACAAAGGACCACCGGCAGGCTATTGAAATCGCCAGGGAAAACCGCACGGCGCTGGACTATAGCATGGCATCGCTCGAAGAGGAACTGGGCTTGAAACAGGAACAGTATCTGGGCCGATGATAACCGATGAACTGACCGGCGCGCTCGTACTGGTCCACCCGGAACTGGCATTTGACCCGGCGGGGAGACGAAATGAAATCGGCATTATCGTGAATTCCGATATAACCAACGATAATATTTTAGTCAGCTTTCAGGATAACACCTATGACTTATTCACTGCCGACGCCCTGTTGCTCTTGTTACCCGATGAGGATATCCATCGCAATCTTGCCGGAATGGATATTCGTGCTCCCTGGGAAGATATTAAAGCTTTAACACAAATAGACCTCGTTTTGCGCTACGGTACCGGCGATAAACATTTCAAAGCGCTGGAACTCGCAAGAGCCAATAAAAATGTGCAGTCCTTGTGCCTGCAAACCTTGGAACACAGCCTGGACATCAACAGGGGCCATGGCTATGAATGCTGATTGCCCTTATCAATATCCGCCATGAACAAAAATTTTAAACCGTTACAGGAACAGATCGCTGAAAAGCTGATCGGCGCTTTGCAGGCTGGCACCTCGCCATTTCAGAAGCCCTGGACTGACGACAATTCCTCCGGCTATGTAACGCCGCTCAACCCTACAACAGGCCTGAACTATCGCGGCATGAATGCCTTCTGGCTGGCCATGCAGGGTCATGACGACCCGCGCTGGATGACTTTTAAACAGGCTGCCGCTCACAAATGGTCGGTGGCCAAAGGCGCAAAAGCCACGTTGATCACTTATGTTAAAAAATTTGATGTCAGGCCGGTGCTGGATGAAAAAGGAAAACCTGTACGCACACCAGAGGGCAGGCCGGTAACAGAAAAAATCAAGCTGGACAAGGCGATGTTTATCAACGCCTTTGTCTTTAACGCGGAGCAAATTAACGGTATCCCGGAATGGCGGCAGGCTTCTTCCGAAAAACAGGCAGAACAGCGCTGGTCGGCCATTGAGCGGGCCGAACAAATCATCCGCGCCAGTGAAGCGGTTGTTAAACATGGCGGCAACGAAGCCTACTATACACCATTGCGCGACCGTATCCAAATGCCAAAAAAAGGGCAGTTTGATTCCGCAGCTAAATATTACGCGACCCTGCTGCATGAGCTGGGGCATTGGAGCGGCCACGAAACCCGCCTGAACCGTGATCTGACTAACAGGTACGGCAGCCCCGGGTACGCCAAAGAGGAATTACGCGCCGAGATCGCGTCCCTCATGATGGGCAGCGAATTAAATATCGGTCACAATTTTGGTCAGCATGCGGCTTACGTAGGTAGCTGGATCAAAGTACTGAAAGACGATCCGGCCGAATTGTTCAGGGCTTCGGCCGATGCGCAGCGGATTACGGATTACCTGATGGCCTTTGAACGCAAAAGAGAACGGCCTTTAGAGCCGATCAACACGGCAACTGATCAATTGCTGAGCGGCGACCTGATTGCCTATAATAATACGGTATACCAGGTGCTGGCTGGTTCGGCAAACAAGCCCTTTTACATACGGGACAATTCTACCGGCGTACAAATTAAAGTCCGCAGGCAGGACGGCTTATATACCTCCTTGCTGGCAGCTAAAAACAATCCGATGGAACAGGACAATAGCAGGGAATCAGTGCTGGAAGCCGATGAGATTTTTGAGGCACGCGGTTATGAATAAGTTTTTGCTGCTTGCCGCCTGCTGTCTTCCCCTGCGGCATTTGTCACTGACATCAGGCTACGGTTACCGTACGCATCCGGTTACCGGTCGGTATAGCTTCCACGCGGGTATCGACCTGCACGCCCGAAATGACACCGTGTTTGCCGTCATGCCGGGACACATTGACTATGTTGGTTATGACCCGCTGACCGGGGTGCATATCCGGCTGGTCAGCGGCGATTTCTGCTTTTTGTACGGCCATTTATCCCAGGTCTTTGTATTGGCCGGCGATTCCGTTGGGGCTTGTTCCCCGCTTGGAATTACCGGCTTTTCCGGAAGGGTGACCGGTGAACATCTTCACTTCGGCGTCACCTACAGACAGGCTCCTGTCAACCCGCTGCTTTTTCTGCGGGGCTTAATGAATAATCAATTAACAAATTAAATAAGGAAAAACCATGAGTACACCTTTTAAACCCCTGTCCGAACAGATCGCAGGAAAAATGATCGCGGACCTGAAAGCCGGAACATCCATCTTTCAACGGCCAAACAACAGTATAAATTCGGCTTTGCCGTTTAACCTCGAAAGCGGCCACCGCTATGCGGGTCCATCCGCATTGGTATTGCTGATGCAGAAACGGGACGACCCGCGCTGGGGTACCTCCAACCAGGCCAACCGCAACCATACGGCGGTGAACAAGGGCGCGACCGGCACGCTGATCCAGTTTATGTCCAACTATGAATACCAGAAAATGGTAGACGACAAAGGCGAGCCGGTGCTGAAAGAGAACGGCAAGCAGCGCACAGAGCGGATCAAACTGGATGAACCCAAACAGGTAGACGCCTGGCTGTTTAATGGCGAGCAGATGCGCAAGATCGAAAAATGGGAAAAAGAGCCCAACGTTCTTTCACCAGCGGAACGTGCGCAGGCAATTTTGGATAACAGCAAGGCGGTCATTGAACATGGCGGTGATGACATGTTTTATGACAAGCAGCTGGATGCCATCATTATCCCCGAAATGGAGCAATTCGCCAGTCCCGAACAATACTATGCAGAGGTCCTGCACCAGCTGGCGCACTGGACGGCTGCGGAAGACCGGCTGAACCGTCAAACGGTAGGGCAGCCCGGCGAGCTGACCATGATCCGCGAGGAATTGCGGACCAACCTGGCCTCGCTTTTTTTAAGTAAGGAACTGAACCTGCCCTATGAGCTCAATTACCATGAGGGTTTTGTCAACGCCTGGGCACAGGTCTTAAAAGAGGAACCTGCGGAGTTGTTCAGGGCCGCGTCCGACGCGCAAAAGATCGTTGATCATATTATGGGTTTTGAGCAGCAGATCGAAGAGAAACAGGAAGCCAGCGAGGAGCAGCAAACAGAAACTGCAAAGGACACGGCCGCTGAAATAGACACCCCGAAGATCGACACCACCAAACTCACCAAAAATGAAATCATTCCCCATAATGGTACGGAGTTCAAAGTCATTGCTGCGCTGAAAAACAATGTGTACCAGATGCAGGACCTGGGCAGCGAACGGAAGTTTAAGATGAGTTCCAAAGATGTGCTGTTTGGCGAGTTGCTCGAAGCCCGCAACAACTCACAGGAGGTATCGGCTGACCGGGGCATTTCTGCCGCAGAGGAAGCTGAGCATCATGAAACCGAAGCCGTTGAACAGTACCTGGATGAACAATACCAGATAGAACGCTAAAGCTATGCTGAGACAACAATTTAAAAGGGAGGAACTCCCGATGGAGGAACTTCAAAAACTTGGGCTGGCGGACAGGAACGGCCTGCATATCGATGAGGATGACCTGGAAGCTTTACTGAATGGCCGCCGGACGGATATGCTCCGGCTCGAAAACCTCGAACAGCAGGGCTTGCATATCCCGGCGCTGGATGCGAAGCTATCCCTTCGCCGCAATACAGACGGCGCTGTTGAGCTGTTGGCGCACCCGATTTATAAATTTGCCGAAGGCCCGGAATACCTGACCGATACCGAAAAGGAAAGTCTGGAAAAAGGCGAAGCGGTGAATGTGGTTAAGACCATTAGTGACGGTGAAGGCGACAAACGCGAAGTGCTGGTAGAATTTGATAAGGACACCAACGAGTTTATTACCGTCGATACCGGGAAGATTTTTCCGCCGGAAGAAATCAACGGAATCCCGCTGACGGAGCAGCAAAAGAAAAATTACCGCAAGGGTAAGGAGGTAGAAACCGCAGACGGTACGACTATCCAGTATTCGGCCAAAGACAAGCAGGCCATTCGTGCCGACCGTTTGGCTTTAATCGCCTCGGTGCTGATAGATGGTGGTGTTTCCTACGTACTGTTCAAAGGTTTGAATGCCTTGTTTAACAAGAAGCAGGAGGCAGCTCCGGGCAGGAACTTCCAAAAGGCTTTGGAAAAACTCAAAGAAGCGGAAGCTAGACAGGCTGAACCAACTGCTCGGGCAGAACCCGGCGAGGACGAGGAACAGGCCGAAACCATCAGCCGCTGATGCACCCTTATTTAACCCGATTGGGGATCATGCCGGAAGTACAAATGTACTTCCGGCCGTTCTATGTGTCGGATGCTTTGGGTAACCTGGTCTTTCCTTACGGGGAGGACTTGGAACACTTTGGCTTTGCCTTTCACCGCGTACCCGCTACGGATGCTTTCTGGATGGCGGGCAACCTCCATTTCCGGCAGGCGGGCCTGGTCATCCTGTCCGCTTCGGCGCTCGACGCCATTGCCTGGCTGAACAAAAAGCTGGACTCCTTTCCGCAGACCGGGAATTTATTGTTCCTGTCGTTGGGAGCCGGGATCAGCGGGGCGCAGCTGCATTGGATCAGGGCGCATCTGCAGGGCAAATCGTTCCGGGTGATTTTTAGCAGGGATGTGCTGGGCAGAATGGCTGACCTGAAGCTGGCGGCAGGGATCAGGGGCTGGCCCTTATCGGTTTATGGTGGCGATGATGAACGCGTCGTCGTGAACTTCCGTGCAAAGCTTTTTTCCTTCAGCCAGGAAAATTTCAGCCTGGCTGCTTTTGAACGGGCGGCGGGTATCCGTTTTGCTATCGCTGCCCTTAAACCGAAATATTACAATTCTTTTTTTGAAGAGCTGAAGGCGGAAGCCGGGCTTTTGATTTAAACCTATTTTTATGGAAATTGAACCTATTGAGGCGCCGCAGGTACTTACGATCCGGCCGGCTGCGGTGTTTGCCTTTGTACATGTGATGGCGTTTACGCTATGCAGCATCGGTTTTTTATTGCTGGCCTGGCGCTACTGGCCGGGGCTGGTCTGGATCAGTTTATTGTCTGCCGTATTCGGGTTTTACCGCTTTTTATTTATCCGCAGCGTTTGCTATACCATTACACCGGAAATCATCCGCATCCGGCGCGGCATCTTTTTCAAACGCACCGACCAGGTAGAATTATACAGGGTGAAGGATTACATTTTGACTCAGCCTTTTTTATTACAGGTCTGCGGGCTGATGAACCTGACGCTGAAAAGCACCGACCCGGAAAACCCGGTGATCTGGCTGCGCGGTATACCGGCATCTGACCTGGTAGATACCCTGCGCGGCTACGTGCAGCAGGCCAGGCTGAACAATAAAATTTATGAGCTGAATTAAACTTTTTGTCTTTTTTCCTTTCTAATAACTAAGAAATTTAGTATATTTATCATATAAAACATGAGGGTATCCAGCCGGTTTGCCCGAGGTTGCTTAGCAAGAAATTCAATTTTTTTATTGTAATGAAAACGTTTGTCTATCTGGTTTTTACCTGTTTTATTTCTACCGGTGCCTTTATGGGTGCTTTGTATTCCAAAACACCCTTTTTGTTATATGCCGTAGGCTTTGGCATCTGGGCCTTGTTCATTGGGGGCGTGTATCGCCGCATGAAAAAAAATGACGAGCGCCGCAGCATGGAACGCCAGTTTCAGGACTATATGCGTTACCAGCTGCGTAAGTCCGCACGCTGAAGAACGAATTAGCAAGACCCGTGTGAACAGCGGGTTTAGGCCTGCGCCGATTAAACCATTTTTTGTTATGTTTGTCCCATTATAAGCCGGCATCCTCGCCGGCATTGTGATAAGGTTTAGGTTGAAAGCCCCGGACAGCGAGTGTTTGGGGCTTTTATTTTATCGTTTCCGCCAATGGCAAATTATTGTTCCAACAGCGTGCTTTTCCTCGGCGACACCGCAGCCGTTAATGCGATCACAGATCTTTTTGCCGACATTGAACAAAAGCAGGCCCTCACGAACCGGTATTACCTACCGGATTTCGTCACGGGCGACAATGGTTATATGCTGGATATTACTTTTAATGACGGCTGGATCAATTACGAAAGCCGCTGGAAACCGAATCTTGATTTATTGGTTCAGCTGGCTGACCGTTACCAGGTTGAGTTCATCAGCCGTTTCGATGAAATGACGAACTGGATTTACGGAGAGGCCGTCTACCATAACGGTGAATTGAAAACCGTTTACCGGATCGCTTATGAGGACGAAGATTTGAGCACAGACACAGAACTCGCCGCGATACGCGCGGAACAAAAGCTTATGCTCGATAAATATGCGGGGCCTGGCTATGGAATTATCTGATCAATTTATTAACTTAACGGGCTATAATTGACGGCATGAATTCCATTTTAGATTTGCTGCAAAGCGTATTTTACCCGTTCTGGTATTTTTTCGTACTCTATGTCGTGTACGAAGCCGTAAAAATTGTTACTGTGTTTTTTGTTAATAGCGGGCGGCTAAAATCGTCTCATGCCATTGAGAATTACTGGATTTATGTTTTGCTTACCGTTTTTTGCGTATTGACCGGGGTTCTGTTCGGATACGGCGACCTGCTTAAATTTTTACGCTGGTCGCTATGCCCATTGTTTGCCGGATTGATCGGCATCCATTTCGGTTATGAAAAAGGGCTGGCCATGAGTGACGAAGAGTTGGCCGAAATCGAAGACGAAGCCGATCAAATGGATTAGATACCATCTCGCCTACCACCGGTTCCCGTCGATTTCTTCGTTTGCATTCCCCCCATAACTGCGGTATTCCCGCCTCGGCCGCTGGAAGTCCTTTCTTTCATCCTTTCCCTTATCTACCGCCTCAGATACGGCGATCTTCCGCCCGTAAACTTCCTTCCCGTTCAAAGCCGCTATCGCCGCTTTAGCCTGGTCATTCACCGGCATCTCGATAAATCCAAACCCCTTTCTTTTTCCCGTTTCCTTGTCCGTCAGCAATTTCACCGAGGCTACCTGCCCGAACTGCGTGAGCATGGTTTTGAGTTCTGTTTCGTCCAGCTTATGCGGTACATTCGCAATAAAAATTTTCATGGTGTCAATGTATAGCCTAAAAATCACGAATATAAAATTTATTTGCAAATACTAAAATAATTAGTATAAATTAGACATTTGTTTTTTGCGGACAGAAGTAGTAATTTTAAATGGGATTCTTACAAGCCTTTGAGATAGATTATAAAAGCATACCGACGCAGGTCGCTGAACACCGGCTGCCCAGCGGCAGGGTGTTTTATATCAATTTCGAGGAACAAAAAGTCAAGCCGCTTGTCATCACCATTGCAGAAGACGACGAGGGCGTGAAATTCTGGACGTCGGTTCCGGAAGGACGGCAGCAGGAAGCCGAGGAAGTCGGCAAATTGGTAGCGACATACATCAGAAGTAAACGATAAGCATTATGTGTTATTACAACGGTCAGAAAGTAACAAGAGCGGAATATATCCGCCTCAAGAGTTTAGAGAAAGAGGTCCGGCGCTATAATTTTCTGAACGTCGGCGTACATAATGGTTTCAATTATGCGCCCTGTGCGATATTGATACCTTCAGAGGATGGAAAAGATTTTGAGATCGTCCAGGCGGAATGGGGCTATGTTCCCGGCTTTGTCAAGACGCGCTCAGAAGCAAATATCTTCCGGGCCAAATACACAACCCTTAACTTCAAATCTGAAAACCTTTTTGTAAAAGAGGATGGCAAGCGTTCGATGTGGTCTTCCGCAACAAAGAACCGCCGTTGTCTTGTACTGTCTACCGGCATCGTTGAAAGCCGTCACATACCAAAGATCGGCAAAAAAGGACAGGAGTTAAAAGAGACGATCAAATACCCGTACTATGTGACGGTAAAAAATCAGGAGTACTTTTTTATGCCTGGCTTATATAATGAATGGCTGGATCCTGAAACGAGCCAGTTTGTTAATACCGTTGCCATCGGCATTACAGAAGCTAACGCCCTGATGCGCCAGATCCATAATTCCAAACTACGCATGCCTACTATACTGACGGAAGACCTCGCTTATGAATGGTTGCTGGAGAAGCCCAACGAGGAACGGCTGAGTATGATTGCAAGGACACAAATACCTTCGCGACTGCTGGAATTTTGTACAATTGATCCGGATTACCGTACGGCGAGAGAAGCGACACCGCGTGATTTTGCAGACCTGGCACCTATAGATACTTCTTATCTGGACTTCGCCGAAGAGCTTTCATTCAATCACTGGCCGGACGACCTGGAACCGGTAATGGCCGGTGCCGAACGCCCTTCAGGTACAGTTGTGGAAAGTACCGTCAGGACTTATTACCCGCCGGGTATGAAGCCCCAGGGCGACCTGTTTGGCAATAATTAATCTTTTTGTTGTTACCCCCAATTTAGTCTCAACCATTTAGCCGGCCCCTCAAAGTGGCCGAATCACCTCCTGGGTTGGTGGTTCGCCAACCCGGATCGCCCTGCAGTTAAAAGCCTCCAGGATGGGCTCGATAGGACATACGTAGCTTACGCTATCATTTCCGGCGAAAACAATACCCATTGCTTCTCCACGTTCATTAATCACCAATGCGCCTGAATCTCCTGTAGTCGAAAATGGTTTGGTGATTCCCTTGACTTGAAAAACATTTTTGAAAGCCACCGTACCCTGGTCGTAGTCAACTTCTACCCGGCAGGAAACAGCCGTTACCCTGCCTTCCGTTTCGCCAGAACCCGCACCCGTTTTTTTCACCCGTTGCCCGATGAAAATTTGATAGGGCCTAACTGTCTTCAAACTGTCTCTGTATACCGGTTTTTTTAAAGGTGTATCCACGATTACCAACCCTGCGTCAAACAGATTTTCCTGTTTCTCTTGCTCACCTGTTTTAACATACCTTAGCTGGGAAAAATTGGTAACCTTTCCTGCGCGGACTGTCTTCATAAACCGAACGTAATTCTTATCATATAACAGATCCACGTCGACCGAATTTCTATAGGTCGGCGAAAGCAAAGAATGGGATGTTGAAATAAAACCCAATTGCCCGTGGGAACTGGCGACAAAACAGCCTAACGTGCCAAAGCGTCTGTCGCCGCTGAGGTGAGTCATGCGATTTGCAATTGGCGCTCCCTCGATCAATTGAGCATGCCGGAAATGCAGATCGAAATTTCCTGTCCCGATCTGACTAACAACTGGCTTATCATTCCTTTCAAGAACAATAAGATAGCCTTTGTGGCTATGCAAACCTTCTAAAAATCCTTCGGGGGCCTCATGGCTAAAAGCCAAAGAATAAGCCGGTTGATTGGCAACTTCTGTAATGCCAACCATTACCTTATATTTCATGCGGTCAGTGCCGATTCTGGCTAATAAAGAGGGAATATGATCGTCCATATATTGTTGTTGGTTTGGAGTTGGGCTGGGCAATTCCGCATAAAAATCGTCCGGCCAAAGCTTGGCTGAGGTTGGATCAGGTTCGGCACTGGTTGGAATTGTGCAGGCCGGTCCAAATAAGCCGGTTAACAGTTCCTTTGGTCCATGTCTGATAATCACGCTATCAACAGTAATAGGCTCTGCGACTCCATTCGGCTTTGTTATTGTTACCGTGTACTGTCCATTTTCCAGCCTCGTAAATTTTGTTGCCTCTCCCCGTTTAAATTTAATTAACCTCAGTTTAATTAATAACGTAACTAAAACGCGATTGTGTATTGAAGCGTTTTGGTTTAGCGGTGTTTTGGTTTTACTGTTCAAAATCACCGTTGTATCAGACCGTATCTGCGACCTTAAAAGATCCGTCAAATCGGGTGTGATCAATTGGCGGTAGGTATTATAAATGTGTTCACTTGCCGCCTGAGCATCCATTGTCTTAAATAAATCTTCTGCATCAATAATGGCCTGCGTTATCGCTTTAAAGCCAGGCTGCTGTAAAAAATGCTCTGAATAGTTTTGATGGTCGAAATTGATCAATGACAATCTTAAAGCATCAATGAGGCCGCCGTCTCCACACCCTGTAATCAATACCGTTTTATGATTGCCTCCGGTTGTTGCTGGTGTAGCATCTATAGCATCGCCCATCCAATAAGTTACCGCATTCGGTACGTCCCGCGTTTCTTCTAACCCAAAACCAACCGCCGCAATTACGCAATCGAAGGATTCAAGCTCAAAAGTTTCTGTAGTTATGTCGATTTTACCACTATTGCCTTCCAACAAATCGACTTTAAACGGCAAAAGCTGGACAATATCTTCCCCATAATAATCCCACTCTGTCATGATTTGATCTGCAACGTTCTTCGCAAACTCGGCGTGCCAGTTTAGTGCCGGGAGACTTGTTAATTCAATTTCGCTGCCTGGTCTCGGCCAATCGTAAATATTAGGGTGAATATAGCGTTGGTTGTTCATTCGCCACAGGGGAAGAAGCGTTTGCCCTTGTTCATAAATAGTTACCCGGCAACCTTTCGCCTTTGCGGCGATTGCTGCAGTCATCCCGGCAAGGCCTCCGCCGATGATACCCACCGTATCGCCCGCTTTTAAACGACCATCTTCGAATAATGCCCATATCAAATTAAATGCCCGCCTTTGCTGTGAATGGAAGGTTACGCGTCTCGCATTGTTCCCCAAAATGTAGGTATTTGGCAAACCTCCGACTGTACAACGACTGAGGATTTCTTTGATATTGGGGTCGGTCATTTTACAATTTGCGTGTTAAGGTCATCCCGCAAATTTAGTTAATTACAAACAGATCGTCTATTTAAAATTCCTCCCCTTATGAATTACATCCTCCGGCTGCTGCGTTTTCAGCGGCTTTTCCATCGGTATAAACGGCCCGGCTTTTTCATCGGCCCGCGATAAAGTCAGCACCGGCTGTTTTTCATTCCGGATCGCAGTCAGGTCGCCTAAAAGCTTGGTAATATCAAAAACCCGGCGCACAATAATGTGGGTCACTTCTGTCCGCTCGACAACACCCTCTACCATCAATAACCGCGCATGCAAGATCTCCCTGCGGTATTTATCAAACAGCTTTGGGAACACGACCAGGTTGGTGGTACCCGTTTCATCCTCCAACGTGATAAAGCAAACGCCTTTAGCGGTACCGGGCCGCTGGCGGATCAGGATCAGCCCTGCCGTCTTAATGATCGTTTTGTTTTCCGTCTGGTTGGCCTGTTGGGCAGGCACGATCCGAAGCAGGTCAAGCGTATGGCGGATAAAGCTCAGCGGGTGCCCCTTAATCGACAAACCGGTTGTCGCATAATCCTGCACCACATGCTCGGATTGTCGGAGCACTGGCAACTGCACCTGCGGTTCAAAGGTACTTTCCGATGGCTGCCCCTCATATAATTCTACCGGCCGGTCGTGCAAAGCAGCCACCTCCCATAAGGCGCGTCTCCTGTCCAGTCCCATTGAACGAAAGGCATCGGCATTCGCCAGGCGCTCCATCGTCGCCACCGTGACACCCGCATCACAAAGCTGGTGCGGCGCGGTATAATGCTGCAGCCGTCCGGCTGTCAGCTTTTCCATTTCTTCTTCACGGATACCTTTGATCTGCCGGAAGCCCAGCCGCATCGCAAAATATTTCCCTTGTTTCGCTTCGAGCGTATTGTCCCATTTAGAGTGGTTAACATCAATGGACAACAGCCTAACCCCATGCTCTTCCGCATTACGCACGATCTGTGCGGGTTGGTAAAAACCCATAGGCTGGCTGTTCAGCAAGGCCGCAGCAAATACTTCCGGGTAATAATATTTTAGCCAGCACGATACATAGACCAGCAAGGCAAAACTTGCCGCATGGCTCTCAGGGAAGCCATAGCTGCCGAAGCCTTCCAGCTGTTTAAAGATGCGCCGTGCGAACTCCTCTGAATAACCACGCGAGGTCATGCCGTTGATCAGTTTATGCTCGAATTTGGAGACCAGCCCGTTAAACTTAAAGGTAGCCATGCTGCGGCGGAGCAGGTCGGCTTCGCCGGGCGTGAAGCCTGCAGCAACAATGGCCAGTTCCATCGCCTGTTCCTGGAAAAGCGGTACCCCAAGCGTCCGCTCCAGGATGGATTTGATCTCATCGGACGGGTAATCAACGGCTTCTTCACCGTTGCGCCGCCGGATATACGGATGTACCATATCGCCTTGTATAGGACCGGGGCGGACGATGGCCACCTCGATCACCAGGTCATAAAAACAGTTCGGTTTCATACGCGGCAGCATGGACATCTGGGCGCGGCTTTCGATCTGGAAAACACCCAGGGTGTCGGCCGCAGTGATCATCTGGTAAACTTCAGGATCGTCCTGGGGTACATTGGCCAGCGTTAAGTTAATCCCATAATGTTGTTTGACCAGGTCGAACGCCTTGCGGATACAGGTAAGCATACCCAGGGCCAGGATATCCACTTTCATAAACCCCAGCGCGTCAATATCGTCCTTGTTCCACTCGATGTTGGTGCGGTTCTCCATGCGCGCATGGAAGATCGGGCACAGGTCGGTCAGCTTGCCGTCGGTAATCACAAAGCCGCCCGTATGCTGGCCCAGCTGCCTTGGGAAACCGATCATTTCAGCGGTTAATTGCAGCACTTTCAGTAAATGCGGCTCCTTTGGGTTAAGTCCCATCGACGCCAGCTGGTGTCCGGTAACTTCATCATCCGTCAGGTCGCCAAAGGCATCCGAAAGCTGGTTCACGACATCGACCGACAAACCCATTGCCCTTCCAACGTCCCGCACAGCGCCTTTATAGTGCAGCATGGTCACGGTCGGGAGGATAGCGGCGCGGTCACGGCCAAAACGTTCGTAAACATATTGCATCACTTCTTCCCGTCGCTCATGCTCGAAATCGACATCAATATCAGGCGGCTCGTTACGCTCTTTCGACAGGAAACGGGCGAAAAGGAGGTTGGATTTATCCGGTGGTACAGCCGTGATGCCCAGCACAAAGCATACGGCTGAATTAGCAGCGGAACCGCGCCCCTGGCACAGGATGTTCCGGTTCCTTGCCCAGGTCACATAGTCTTCAACCGTCAGGAAATAATTGGGGGTATCTGTATCGGCAATGATTTCCAGCTCTTCTTTGATCGCTTTGACAACTTTCTCCGGGATCACCTCGCCGTAATGTGCTTTGGCGCCTTTCCAGGTCAGGAATTCCAGCTGCTGCTGGGGCGTGCGGCCCTCACTGGTCAGCTCACGCGGGTATTGGTACTTCAGCGTCTTCAGGTCAAAGTTGCAGGAGTCGGCGATTATACGGGCATTGGCGATAGCGTCCGGATAGTTGCGGAACAGCCGCTCCATCTCGTCATTCGTTTTCAGGTGTCTTTCAGCATTCTGGTGCAGTTTATACCCCGCATTGAAGATCGTACATTTCTCCCGCACGCAGGTCAGCACATCCTGCAATTCCCGGCGCGCCGCCGCATGGTAATGCACATCGTTGGTTGCCACCAGCGGGACACCCAGTTCCGACAGCAGGAATAAACGCTTATCATCGTCGCCGGTGTATGATTTGGTGACGGCCAGGTACAATCCGGGTAAATTGGCCCGGTATTCCCGCACGTTTTGCTCGAATGCCAGTTCAAACTCAAAGTCCTGGGTCAGCGCGGATGGCGGCACGATAATGAAAAAACTGCCTGCCGCATGGGCATATACATCCTTTTTATAGAGGTAACATTTTTCTTTTTCGGCGCGCAGGTTACCCAGTGTCAATAGTGCAGATAGCCGTGCATAGGCCTCTTTATCGGTCGGGTACGCCAGCAGGCTCGGTCCGTCCAGCAGGTCGATCCGGCAGCCGGGAATAAGACGGATGCCACGGTCTTTGCCAACCACATAGGCACGGACAAGCCCGGCAAAAGTATTGCGGTCAGTCAGGCCAATGGCATCATAACCCAGGTCGGCTGCCTGGTCGACGAGTTCCTCCGGGTGCGAGCCGCCCCTGCGGAAGCTGAAATTACTGGTGACCTGCAATTCAACGTAGCTCATGCAAAAAATCCGTGTAAATACCAATGTCCCTGCTGCCGGCCGTCATAGTGTCCCGACCGGAATATCCAGTATCGCCGCCCGTCCTGGTCTTCGGCAACGTAATAGTCGCGGTGTTCCCCCGGCTCCAGCCACCATTCGCGCTCGATACGTTCCGGGCCGTCCGCTTTTTTAACTTCGTGCTTCTTCCCCTTGTAAACGAAAAGGATCGGCGGGTAATCCGGCGTTAAGGCAGTGGCTTCGATCAGCTCCGGGATGCCGAGCATTTGGACAGGCCTTGGCTTATCGGTGCGCCAGTCGCTTTCCGGCTTCTTTTTGAGATCCCGGGTGGGCTCGGCGCTCCGCTCGGGCCAGTAATGCTCTCCCGGTAAATACCGCAGTATAGGTGCTGTTCCGATCTTTCCCGCCACCCGGTCAAGCAGTTCCGCGACCTGTTCGCTGTCTGCTCCCGGTTTGGCTATCCAAAGCTCACCTTGTTTGTCATTCACCGGCTCGATATGGGGCGCTTCCAAAACAAATAACTCGATCCCTAAGTCCGGTTCTACCGTATCTAATGTTAAGCTGAAAAGTTTAAATAAATGCCCGCTGCGATGGCTCGGATGGTTAGTGCCGATACTGATCGAACCGTTTTTGCCGTCGATCCGGTAATAGGTGATCGTCGCCGCCCTTAACCCCAAACCTTCGCCATACAGCCGTTTGCACATATTGTCCAGCAGTGTTTTAACGGCGATCTCTATGGCCGACCGTGTGCTGACAGGATCCATGCAGCTGAGCCGTTCGCTGTAAGGCACCGGTTCTTTCATCGGCAGCAGGAATTCTTCTTCCTGCCCGAGGGCTTGCAGCATCCGTAATACCATATCCTTGCCGAAACGCCGCCTTAAAACCGACCTGGGCATGTGAATAAAACTGCTGACCTGGTGCAGGCCGAGGTTCTGGAGTTTAATTAACAAGTCTGTCGGGAGCCGCAAGGCTGAAGGGGGCAGCGGCATTAACGCATTCCGGTGCCCTCCTTCGGGAATGATGAGGCCTGACGAGGCGCATCGGGCTACGCCCCAGGCACAGCCGATGGTATCGGCCATGCCGGCCCGGACATCATAGCCTGCCAGGTTCAGGCGGTCCGTCAGATCTTTCAGATAGGTGCGTTCGCCGCCTTTCAAATGGGTACAGCCGGTGACATCCAGCAGCAGCCCGTCAGGCGGATCAACGGCGACCAGTGGCGTGTAGCGCAGGCACCATTCGGCCAAACCTTTTAACAATTTCAGGTTGTGCCCCGGCTTCCCGTCGAATACCCGCAGATTCGGCACGAGCACTTTGGCATCTGCCAGCACCATACCTTCACTAACGCCATGACTTTCGGCCGCAGCATTGCTCGCGGTAATTACCATGCGTCCGTGATCAGGCAAAGCAAAGACTACCGGCTTTCCCCTGAGCGCCGGCTGGCGGATCGTCTTCCAGTCGGTCAGCAGGTGACGGAACCATATGGATACAAAGCGCTTAGGCATACTGACGGAGTTGTTCTGTTAGCTTTTCCGGTATAATGGCATTAAAGCGGCGCTTTGACCACTCAATCGTCCAGCGGCCCGGATTGCCGTTGCGGACTTTCAGCAGCTCTACCTGCCAGCGGGGGAAACCTACGCCAGGCATGCCTTTCCGCAAGGCGCTGGCAACATGGGTCACTTTCCAGCGGCAGACGCAGGCCGTTGTGTTTAGTTTTTTGGCGTCTTTCCGTAAAATAAAGCCGGTCACATGGCTTTGTTCGACTGCAAGCTGCAGCCTGCGCGATTCCATAAAGCTCAGCTGGTTAGCCTCACAGATAACTGCGGCAACGCCTTCGCATTTCAGCGCTTCCTCGGCCACCCAGAGGACATCTTTCAGCAAGGGCACGTCCACGAAAACGACACGGTCAGGGTCGACGCCAAACAGTTTTAAGGCCGGTGGATAAATCCGCCGCGACCAGCTGATCCATAGGCAGGCGCCTCCATGCCCCAGCAGTGTTTTCACAATGCCCGCGATAAAGCCGCCGCAGGCCGCCGTATCTTCAGGGCATAGGCTGATAAACTCGTGGATCGCGCCTGTTGGAAATACGCCGTTCGGAAATGCGGTCTCCACCGGCCCCAGCCCGAAACTGCCTGCTTCACCGGGCGCAGGCGGCCGGAACCCTTCCCAGCGCAGGATGTCCTGGCGGAGCTGGCTGATAATATCTTCCTTTGCATCTGACATGGCCGCCTGATTAAAAGTCCAGTAAAAATTGCGCGAAAACCACCCTGGCTTCGTCGTTATATTGCCGGATGGCTGCACCTATGATCCGGCATTCGTCCGGTCTAAACTGGTCTGCATCATCAAAGGCATAGACCGCAGGCGAGTCGTCTGCTACATTTACATAAACGACGGAACGACGCCCGTCCGCCGTCACATCGTAACGGGTATACCCATCCACGTCGGCGAACCGCTCAAGTTGCTCAACCGTAAGTACAACCGGCTCTTTTTCAGTTTCAACTGTTAAAATAAATGGTACCATAACATTTCAAATTTGGGATTATAAAGTTATACTAATATTTTTAGCATTTTCTAAAGAATATTACAGTTTTTTTTCGCTTTTGTTTTTTACGAAGGTCGTAGCGCAAACAAGTGGATCTCAGGGTCGGCGCAAAATCAAAAATACCGTAAAAACACCCTTGCGGATAATGGTTAAGTTGCTTAATTTTAAAGTATTACCATTTTAATTCATTGACGTTCGCCAGACCTTATCTTATGAAACTTCATCAAAATTATTCACGAACAGCGATCACGGCAGTCGTCACGATTGCGGCACTGATTGCGGGTTGCCGCGGCGGCTCAAAAAATACTAAAACCGATTCGGCTATAGTAGCTGACAGGGACACTAGTCACCACACGCCTTCCATCCAGCGGCCATATGCTGCGATCTCTGGAGAATATATTCTCACTTTCAGTCAGGACACCGGCGGTCACGGTTTTAATAAGATAAGGAAGTTTAGTGCGCCTGCTGCGCTGACCAAAGCCAATTTACAATCCACCCTACAAAAGCTTCATGCCGCATTTACCTACCTGAAAATCCGCGTTGCGGAACTGCGCCGGATCAGCAAATATAGGATGGTCTTGAAACTCGACAGCGGGCGGCTGCGGCTCGCCCGGCTTGATCCGAGGTTCAGGCAGGTCGATACCAATTATGTGATCAGCCATCCTTTTGGCATCCAGGTTGGACACCGTCGTAAATCGAACTTTCTTGCAGCCGCAAAAAATTACGGCATCGATCTGATCATGAATGCCCCACGGCAGGATATCAATTCTGCGAAAAAGGTCTGGCTGATCGATGGCGGCGTCGACAAGGATCACCAGGACCTCAATATTGACCAGGCACTTTCCAGGTCATTCGTCGACAAATATTCCTATTTCGAAATGACCGGTAAGTTCTCCTATCACGGTACCCACGTCGCCGGTATCATCGGGGCAAGACGCGATCACGGCATGATGATCGGTGTCGCGCCAAATGCGGCCATCGTCGTCTTAAAGGTTGTACAAAATGACACGATTCCAAGCTATGCCAGTTACCTGGATGCGCTGCAAACGGTGCTCGATCAGGGTAAGCCGGGCGATGTGCTGAACCTCAGCATAGAGCATACTCCTGGCAAAGCGCAGGAACGGGACCTGATCACGCGAATCGGCGCCAAAGGAATATTCGTCGTCATAGCCGCAGGCAACGACGACCAGGATATCATTCAGGCCGCTATTTACCCGGCCGCGTTCACCGGGAAAAATATTTTTACCGTTGCGTCCTGCGGCAGCGGCAAGAAGTTCTCCGGATTCTCTAATTATGGCAAACCCAATATCATTTATTATGCCCCTGGCGAAGACATTTACTCTACCATTCCCGGCAACGACTATGACTATGACTCCGGTACCAGCCAGGCTGCGCCGCAGGTAGCCGGGCTGCTTTTCCTGGGGGTGAATGTCAGGTCAGCATTCACTTCTATTTGCGCAGGTGATCAAAAAACCTACAGTTTAGTCCATGAATAATTAACTCTTAAATCTTAAAACAATGAAAAAACTATTGTTATTCAGCTGCCTGCTGTTGTCCGTATTAGCGGGCCAGGCACAACAGGTCATCAACTATGACAGCAACGGGAACGACGAAAAGTCAGCAAGCGACATCTTGGTCATCAGCCTGGAGAAAAACACAAAAAGCACCTCGGCCGCTGCGGGAATTACCGGTGTAATCGCCCCTGTGGTCGGGCTGGCGATAGACCTGATTAATGCGAAAATTGCCAGTAATAAACTCAAGTACACGGCATCATATTCTAACCAGGTTACTTTCCGGGTTGGCAAAGTGGTTTACAGCGACCTGGTAAGCAATGCCTACGACCTTCATTTAAAACGTTACAAGCTTAATCAACTGACCGACGCTTTCGACAATTCCAACCTGATGGCCGACTATGGATTCGAAATGGTTAATTTCGGCGCGGACTTTATCCAGCTTCGCTTAACTTCAGTTAATCTCGTCAAATCAAAGGCAAAGGTTAAAAACATCAACGATAACCTTACGGTGACTATCGACTTAACCATCAGCACCTCGACAGCGCCCGCAGCGAAGGACACAGGTAAGACTAAAACTTCCTCCAACGAAGCGATTGTGAAGATCCCGCTGGTTAAACCTGGCGCTAAAATCACGCAGTCATTTCTGACGATCAACGATGCGATCTTTCCTGGAATAGCCGCACCTGATAAGGGAACGCTGTTACTGACTGTGGCTGCAACCGTAAAGGAAGTAAATACCGACAGGCTTGATCCGACGGCCGTTGAAAGTTTTCTGAAGAATAATGCTGCCGATATCAATTCGCTGATTAAGACGATATTCCCCGGTGCCGGGAAATAGGAATATTTGTTTTTTTATTTGAAAATCCTATCTTGCAGCACAATGACAAGCCAACACCAGCATATCATGACCAGACAGCAGGCCCTTCGCGTGCTGAATGTGATTATTGTGGCTGTCATTATTATTCCGATTTTACCGGGAGTCAGCTAGTCGTATCTAAAAATCAAACAACGATATACGAGCCTCCCGGAAAACCGGGGGGCTTTTTTTATTAAAAAATGTTATGAAAAAAGCAAACCATCCAAACAACCAGTTCATCTTCGCCATCTACGCCGAAGACAAAAAGGGTTTGATCGGCCATATCATGATCTATTTTAACCGGAACAGTTATGATGTTCAAAGCCTGAATGTGTCCCGAACTGATATCAGCGACCTTGTGCTAGTGACCCTGGAGGCGGAACTTCCGGAAGCGGCGCTGGCCCCGTTCCGGGAAAAGATCGAAAAAATCGTGGAGGTATACGCGGTAACGGTTTACCCGGCAGGCGATGGCCTGAAAAAAACCGGGTTTTACCGCTTAAATGCCACGGCGCTGAATACGCCGCTTTGGTCACTGATGGCTAAATACGGCGCGGCATTGAGCAGCATGGGTGCCGATAGCTTTGTGATCTCCAAGTCCGGTTCCGACAAAGATCTTGCGGAGCTGTACGCTTTGGTGGAAGGGCCTGACCTGTTGGGATTTTGCAAAAGCGGCCTGATCGTGGAAGAAAGCCTGGTACCCTTCGATACCTTGTAATTTTTGTTAATTTTAACCAATAAGCCGATTGCTGCTGTCATGAACGAAGAAGAACATAATCCAGTGCCCGATGCCATTCCGCCAACGGTTGTATTCGCCGAGCCTAATGAAAATGTGATCCTATATGAAGGCCCTTATCAAATGAAACAATATGGCCGGACGCTAGAAGTGGTTGGTCAGCTCAGGTTTGTCTGGTTCCCGATGATCAAGATCATTTTTAGCGGAACGGTTATCGGCGGCGGCGAAGCCAACTTGAACCATCTCGAAGAACTGGAGCTTCTCATCGACGGCGTAGTGATTGGTACAGGTTTGCTCTATCACCGTAACCTGCCTTACGAGGACCGTCCTTATACTTTTGAGGGTCATAGTTTTCACTGTACAATTGGCGACGCTACGGCACCGGTTCGTGCTATACAGTTCATGCTTCCTAATATGAGGCAACTGTACAGTCGCGAAATCCGTGATACAGTAAGTGGTAATCATCAGGACGGGCGGTTCTTTTTTGAAGATGACGAATATAAGATCATTATCGACAAACTGTGGAACTTTGCTGAACTGTGGCAGCTATTGCGCACAAAGGGCGGATTTATGTTGTTGTATAGCGGAAAGCTCGAAAAAAAGAGTGGTCTGTTTCTATTAGCGGACCTGCAAGATTATATATTCAGCGTCGCTAATTTCCTGTACTTTATGAGCGGGCAGCGCACCGCGCCGCTGTTCCTCGAAGCAATCAGAGCTGACGGTACTGTCCTTCTCGACTATCCCTCTCACAATATTCAGATTTACAAACTGAACGGCTGCTGGTCTGACTTTCAATGGTTCGATGATCTGTCACCGCTTTGGCAAACGTTCCGGGAGTTCTGGGGGGTAAAAAAAGACCGGGATTTTTTGGTAACCGTTCTGCATTGGTATGTGGAGGCTAATGCCGGAACTGCTTACCTGGAAGGTTCTATTATACTGGCTCAGACCGCTTTGGAATTGCTGTTCAACTGGTTTATCGTGGAAAGAAAAGGCCTGATCACCAAAAAAGCCGCCAAAAAAAATAGTGCCGACGATAATATCCGGCTGTTGCTGAATACCATTGGCGGACGGACGGATATACCGCTTCGGTATAATGAACTCTTACAGATTAATGACATCATCGACGGCCCGCATGCCTTAACCCGGATTCGGAATGCACTGGTTCATGCTGATGAAAATAAGCGCGTTAATTTTTTGATGGTTGTGGACGACCAGGCCAAATACCAGGCACTGCAACTGGCCAGGTATTATATCGAAATCAGTTTATTGTATATCTTCGGCTATCAGGGCCCTTTTTTTAACACTGCCTTCCGCTGCAATGAAGTTGTACCATGGGCGGCCAATACAGCGGCTATTTGACAGATAATGGTTAATCGTAATCCTATAAAAAAGCATACTGCCCTAAGAGTTGCCATCCGTAAAGGTTCAGGGCTGGTGATGACTTTTATAGATACGAATTATATTCGACGCGAACAGGAAAGAGCTGCCAGGCCAGGTGCGGCGATCTGCCTGTTTTGCGCCAGCCCGAATAAGGTCACACGGGAACATATCCTATCGCGATGGGTCTTTCAAAAAGACAATGCCGCGTTCTTCAAAGTAACAGTCAATGGTTTGCATCAAACATATAATAAAGCCACCATACCCGCTTGTACCCGCTGTAATTCCGAATTGCTCAACCAGTTAGAGCGGTCCGTTTGGAGCCTGCTGGAGAAACGGGATGTTCGCGATGAGCCTTTTGACAAAACTGAAACAGAGGAACTGATCCGATGGCTGGAACTGCTGGATTATAAGTTCCAGCTGTACAATATCACCCGGCAATTCCGGAATTCCAAAACTGCGGGACATATTCCCTATTTGCGTGATTTACCTTTGTACAGTATTCTTCCCAACAAGAATTATTCACCCGCTCAAATCCTGACGGCGCTTCGTGGCTCCCTGCGACGGATCGCTGTCGACCGTAAAGCCAGCCATCTAAATTCTCTGGTTGTTTTTAGAAGTACCAATAAAGAGTTTCATTTCTTTCATCGCATAGATGTTTTTGTGTACCTGGAGATGCCCCAATATCAGATCGCGCTATTCTATTTTTATAATGACGAGTTCCCGACGGTAAAACATGCTTTTGAGCAGGCTTTCGAAATAATTAAGTCCATATACTAAACGGGCACACTTATCTCATGACATTTTTGTTAATTCGCGTATGAGCCTTTATCAAAAACAGTTACCGGTCATCCCATATGCTGAATTCCTGGACAAAGTCAGACAAGTTAAAAAGTTCACCAGTTCGCAAGGCAAGCGCTATGAGGTTGATGGTTTATTGAACGAAGTATTGTTCTTTCACCGCATGGATGCAGGTGGCAGCGATTGGGATTTGGATTTAAAAGATTTATACCGCGCTTATCGCGAATTAGAAAGTTTTGAAACGATCAATTTCCGCCCCTATGTGGCACAGCGCCATTCACCCGGCAGGGGACTGCTGCTGCACCTGGGCCTGATCGCCTGAATCTGGTAATGGATTTGACAAAAAATTTACGGTCATCCCGCAAATTAATCATAATGGTCTTCGATACGGTCACTAATCTTTTGAATGAGCGGTTTGGGCAGCTGCGTTCCCGATAATTGCTCCCACCGGTTATTATTGGTCAACTCGGCTATTAGTTCGCCGTCCTTCTCCACGCCAAAGATATGATCTGCTTTTTCAGTGATCCGGTAATCGTGTTCTACGCCATCAACTTCTTCACAAAATTGAAAACTATGCAGTGGTTCGTCTTGTTCCATAACACCTGATTAACAAACGCTGCGAACTTTGGTTTCAAACAGCCTGATGCATGTATGTTATAAATATGCTGCTAATCTTTGCTGCTGAATACTTCTTATATTTGAGAACAAGCATTTAACTAATTATCCGGATGAATGAATATCATAAAGACAGTCAGCTTTTCTTCCGGGAAGTTGCAAGGGGTATCACAGAGGAATTGTCCAGGCAACAAGTGATCCAACTAACGATGAACCTGGCTTTAGGCTGTGAGCGGTTATTAAAAGCGATTCTTTACGACGTTAACCCGGTTTATATTTTAAACGATCCCAGTTTTAAAAACTCTATACAGGTACTCTATCTAAAAAGCATCTTACCGGGCGCGAAGGGTTCCAGCGAGTTACCAAAAAAACCGGACGCGGATGTGATAACTTTTAGAAACAGCATATTACGCACCCAACTCGTATCGGCAACTACCGAGGAACATAAAACCCTTCTTTTTGCCATATCCGAAGCACGGGATATTATAGCGCATTGTGAACTGAGACTCCTTAATATTGAACAAATAAAGGAGATTTTGCAGCGGGATTTTTTCACCATGCTCAAATCTTACGCAGAAGAACTCGGGGTTAAACCAAGCCTGTATTTCGAAAGTCACGATGATCGCCTTTCACGTATTTCGATTGCCCATCAGAGTGATCTAAAAATCAAAATCGAATTGATGCTCGAACGGCATAAATCCAAATGGGAAACCATGAAGCTGGAGCCAGGATATGTTAAAAAGCAGGAACTTTCTACAGGTATTTCCTTAAACATCGGCAGCGAAGGACGAAAGGATAAAGGGAAAGTGACCTGCCCGGCCTGTGCCCAGGAGGCGGTGATTTTTTTGGAGCCCATAATCGAAATGGACCCATTTATTCTGGAGAAACTTACCATTGGCTATGGGATTAGACGGCTCAAATGCCATTACTGTAAACTGGAAGTGAGTGACCCTGCAATGCTTGATCTCTTAGGTATTAAGATGGATAGCATTTCGCGTACCTGTTTGGAGTGCGAAAATGAAATGACCACCAATGTTTCAGGCATATGTACCTCGTGCGAGGAAAGATCAAGTGGTCAGATCGGTCTTTTCTAAAAATAACAGATGACCTGGTCCTGCGCCATTTAATAGTTCAATAACCGGTTCACGCCATTTGCTGTAATCCGGTATCCAGGGCGGCTTCCAAGCGTAACGCCGGGAACAGCCGCCTCTTCGTCCTTAAGGCTAAAAAATCATCTGCTACCAGGTCCTGAACTGCTTCGTCATAATATCGCTTCAACTCATGATGCAGATTTGCCTTTACTGAAGGCACGAGCATATTGCCTGCCTGAACGCGTTTACCGCCTTGTTCGCCGATGCTTTTGAAATAAGCGTAGATCGCTTTTTTGACTTCTTCTTTCATTTAAAAATGTTGTTTTTTTAGATGTAATATATCCAGGCAGAGGACAAGTTTTTTTCATTTTTTTACTTGCAATTATTCCCCACCATCCGCGCCGGATTTTGCCTTTTCTGCCTCTAGCTGATACGATCGCTGAAATTGTCGTACCATGTTAAGATCTGTGTATTCTTTCTGGCCGAAATCGATCATAAATGGTTTTTCCTTTGTGATCTCTTCAACCGAAAAGTTTTCGGTAATCCGGCGCATCAGGTCTTCCTTATCAAACAGAGATGTAATGTACCGGTACTGGCCTTCGGTGATATCGGCTTTATATTCTCCTTCCCGGACATTGCTTCTTCCGACAGGTACAAATGCCTTTAACAAAGCGAGTACATTGGTTTTGTCCCTGTCCATAAAATCTTTGGCATAGGTTTCAAAACCGGCTTTATCCTGCCGGTACCAGGCGTTTGCCAAGTAGATTATGTGGTCCGGAAATTTTACAAATATGCTTTCATCTCCTGCTTCGGTGACAGCGCGCTTATATAATAGCGCCGCCAGTTCATCGTATTGTTCTTCTTTGAATAACTTATCTTCGGGACGGTCGCCCACACGCAGCCAGTTGTTGACGTTATAAGCGAAAGTAAAATCTTTCGGAAAGCTCATCAGTTCCTTGGCAATCGCATAAATATCCTTGTCTTTATGGTTCTTTAACAGTTGATAGATAAAGATGGCCGCCTGACCGTAGGTGGTTTCAAACCCGTAACCCAGCATACCGCCGCTATTAGGCAAAGACCCGGAGACGTTTGATACCGCTTTTGCCAGTTTTTCTGTTTTTTCCCATTCGATATTTTCCTCCCGGCTGCGCAGCTTGGCGATAAGGTTTCCCGGTACACTGCCTTCCAGCATTTTGTTGATCAGTTGAAGGTTTTCTTCATCAGTCCTGCCGGCAAGTCCATCCATAAACTCGTTAAATTCAATATCTGAGATGTCGCCCTCTATCACGGCATAAGAAAAGTAACGGTCAAAGTATTTGGCCGAACCAATTTTTTTGTCCCTGTACCAGTCATTCTCTTCCCCCTCGTTTTGCCAAAAATTACCAAAAACGGTATTCAGCGCAGGAAAAAGGTCGGTCAGCAAATTCCTGATCTGATTTTTTTGCTCGGAAGGCAGGTCTTTTCCCAATTCATCCAGGTGCTTATTAAGTTGGTCAATTTTAGCCTGGTCACGCCCGTGGGTGATAAATTCCTTAAATGAACCGACGAAGTAATGGGCATTATGCTTTATAAATTCGTAGTGTGCCGGGTAAAATATTTTGATGGCCTCTATCAGCAGCAGGTCGATCATATTTACCTCCCCATTGAGCAGCGGTATCGAAAACGATATGGTATTCCCGTATCGTACAGCCAGTCTTGGTGTATTCAGCCTTGGCAGTATGTTGGTGGTAAACTGTAACACATAGCGCTGCACCTCTTCCTTGGGCAAATCAAGTTGATTGGCGTTAAAGGCATGATCAACAAAATTGAAACAGAACTTTTTCAGCGCTTCGGGCTGTGCTCTTGGAATATTCAACGGCACCTGGATGATTTTTTCCAGGAAGCTCGCCCCGGATTTTACATCCCCTGCGCCAAAGCGTTCACCGATGGCGGCGGCTACCATGCCCTCATCAAAAGACAGGATGTAGGTCGTATTGGAAAAATCGGCGGTCAACTTGACGAGCCGGAATAAAGAATATATTTCCTGTTTGTCCAGCCTGTCGATATCGTCTATGAATACCACGATTTTACTTGTGCTTTCATCCAAAAATTCATCCACCCGGTTTTTTAGCAGCTCCAGGTCCACCTCTGCCATAGATTTACCGACACCTGAAAAATCAAAGCCGAATACGCTGCCGGCCGCTCCATATTTTTTTATAAACCCAGCTGCTTTTTCCTTTTTGGTCTGCAGGTTCTTACCTAAAGCGTCGGTAATTTTCTTAAAAAATGCAAAAAGCAGCGTGTCCTCGTCGTTATAACGCCAGGGGTTAAGATGAATCTGTATCGTCTCTTCGTTCTTCTCCAGTTCCTGACTGATGAAGTTAATGACTGAGGACTTGCCTTCTCCCCATGCCCCGAATAAGCCGAAAACAATGCTTTCTGAACTGGAGCGGCCAATAATGGTTTCGGCAATTCTCTTAGAAAAAGGGTAACGCTGAAACCGGTCGTCTTTTGCTTCGCTTACAGGTTTGTCCGCAGTATATTTATCTTGTTCTTCCATAATTTTTAATGGTTTAGATAGTGATCTTTAGCCTTTCCTAACTTCTTTAATATTACCCTTTTCATCAAATATAGTATCCTCGTAGCCTTCAAACGCAATAGAAAAGTTCTGTATGGTTCCCTTTACCTTTTCGTTGGTAGTACAATCCAGCCAGGTTATTTTGGGCTTGCCGTAAAAGTCAATAAAGCGTTTGTCCAGAAAAGGTGGGATCTCCGGTAATACAAAGTCTTGTTTGCCGTCATACATCCAAAGATCATCAGCAAAATAAGGCACATTGATCTGGAACATATATCGCTGATAAAGCAGGCAGAAAACATGACTCGGAAACGGCTCTTTTGCGGATTCCGGCTTCTTTTTAAACAGCATCAGAGTAGGATAAGTATAGATTGCCCCGTTATGTGAAGTGATCCTTATTTTGTAAAAAGGGTTATCTGCCTCCCCGGCATCCTTTACTTTTGGCAGCAATTCAAACGCGTGCCGGTAATCCTGCACTTCGTCTTCTTTGATACAGGACAATGCCATCTTCAACAAGGTTTTATATATGGCAAATGGCCTGTAGGAATGTCTTGGCGCATGAAAAGTAATTTTTTTTTGCTCCGCGCTAAAGGTAAAATGTTTTTTATCCTCGCCAACAGATTCAATGATCCAGCCGTCGGATTTTTCCGGGTTGGGCATTTCACCGAGCTTTATGATAAAGCTTTCATCCGGAGATTGAAATGTCGGAATTCCCTCTTTGGTTTTAACACCGCTCATCGTTCGCACTATACCCAGGTAATTAGCCAGGTGGTTTTCATACTTGCCGAAACGTTTGTTGCAGATATCACATTCAAAGTCAGAGAACAGGGTTTTATTCCCTAAAAGTTCGGGCAATAGGTGTGCGGCATTTTCAAATTTTACCTGTCCTGCCTTTTTCTTGCAAAATCTGCAAGTCCGATCATTTTCTGGTTTGAGTTCGGTAACATGATAATAATGTGTAGTCCTTAGCGCAGCGAGGTTATAAACACGATAAAGTTGGTCATACTGATCCCGGTAAGCTTCGTGTTCTATACCTTTTAGTGAAGTCAGCGATTCGCCTGTTCCGGGAATTATCTCAATTTTGAGTTCGTACATCTGTCCTCTATGTCATACAAAATTAAGTATTATGTAACAACCTAAATTAAATCGTTCACCTTTTAGAAGACTAAACTGTTTCAGAAATGGCTGTTAAGCTATTAGCCCTCTTTTAGCGCAGCCTTATATTCAATTAGTGTTTGCATTTCCGCTTCGTTTAAATTAGGTCTGGTAGAGGATTAAAGGTTATCAAGATTTTTTTGTTCCTCATCGGGAAACTGCACATGCTGTGATAAATCCTTAACCATTTTGCGGGCGAAGATCGCACCCGGGTCATTACTTTTCATCACATCATCCTTCCCGAGATCGGGGTTAGACCCGTAGATAGCTTGTTTCAGGTCATTGCGCTGATTAATTTCGTTTACCTTTTGATCGACTTTCTCCACCATCGAATCATCCGGTATACCGTTTTCGGCGAGGTCTTTAAAATCATGGTAAGGTTGCAGATTAACCTTCATCACCTTTTGCATCACCTCGCCCCATTGCAGCAGTTCTTCTTTACCGTATTCGGGGTTATTCTTCTTTGCCATATATTGCACCGTAGCCAAATACTGCTCCGGCGTACCGCTGAAGCGGCGACATAAACCGAGTACTCTGGCAAAAAAATTCAGCAGTCCCATAGGCACACCCTTTTGTGCAAGTTACAAAAATGCTGCAATACAATTGTGTTGTGATTAAGCGCTCCCTTCGGTCAAATGGTCAAAAATGAATTTCCTGACATCATCCGGTGAACTGAAATTTTTTTCAAATACAGCCATCAACCAATGAATATAATTCTGGTCGACGCAGCAAACATATTCCTTTGCCTGAAGTACCATCAGCATATCGATGTAAAACTTAATATTTGGTGCAAATATCTCACGCATGCCCTTTATTCGGAAGAAAACCTTATTGGGTGCCAGCGGAAAGATCAAGTCATCAAGGAAGGCGTCTGCATTTTCCGGACGGCGCAGGATCACCGGGTTATCGCTGCAAACGCCGGGAAAGGGATTCGGGAATGTTACTGCCCTGCAAGGCCAGTTGCAATCCAGCATATTCCAGTAATTAGTCGCAGGCAGGACATTTCGCAGCCTTTTAAAATAGTGAGGATCAGCTTTAGTCCATACCGCAAATTGATCCGAATCCACCTGTTTCATCGTCCTTCTATCTATCACGGCAACACCTAAATGGTTCAGTTGGTCGAGGCTGGTAGCCGAACTGATCAAATTGCGCTGCGCAGGCACCCGCCAAAATAATTCTCCCGCAAAATAATTCAGCCACACAACATCCTCCTCATCCAGCCCGAATCCTTGATCGACTACTCTGATCTTCTCTAAAATACGCGCATACCGGCTTTCGTTAGCACTGTAAATCGCTTCCAGGTAATCATCCGGTAAGCCCTCCGTTTGAACGATATTGTCATCCGGTAAGAAGAAATGGCTCGCCGGTGAAAACCATTTACCACCACCCTTGAACCGGCGGCTCGCTATCGCATAGATCAGAAATTTCCCATCACCATTGGTAAATCCTCTCAGATAAAATTGCGGTAGGTAATGATGCTTGGTCATGATCAATGATTTAACGACCTTTGATCAGGTAACCGATGACTAGCCCCAGAATAACAGCGAGGATGATTGCGAGCCAATTGACGCCACCTTTCTTGCCCAACTCAGCGATGCGCTGCTCATACAATGCCTCCTTTTCTCGCTGCAACTGGTTAAGCCCGCTTATCCTTTCTTCATACACCTTTTGCATATCCGCCGTGCTTTGCTTTTTCAGTTCTTCGAGGTTGGCGACCTGTTGTTTCAAGTTATCGATCTCTTTCTGGTATGCCGCTGATAGTTGTTTGGTGACCGATTCCACTAGCTCCGCCCGCGAATGTTGTGCTTCTTCTACGGTATGGTTGTAGGTATCGTTCAGGAACTGCCCGAACTCCGACGGTGTGATGAACGCTTTATCCGCTACTTTTTGTAGGAGCGTTACGTCATCCTTATGGCCGATGGCGGTCACGAACAATCCGTTAAGCGCGATTGCCTGCTCCGCGATACCCAGCTTATTGAAAATGTCCAGGTTTTCGCCGCCGCCGCGCGATACGACAATAATGTCGGTACTGGTTTCGTCCAGCTGTTTTAAGGTACTTAATATTTCAGTTTCCGAGCTCAGGTTAATGCGATGAAAATCTAAGTTATAAAAGGCAATAGATTCCCGCACCTGGTGTTTAATGTCATTGTCGATAATAGCTGATTTGCCAATAATGACGCCTATGTTAAACGGATGCTCCAGCAAGATTTGCTCCTTGATCCAGCCCTGCACGTCCCGGAAACCTGCTGCCGCCTTCGCCTGTTGAATTTCAATACGTTTCAATTCCTCATCCGAATACTTGTTCTGCGTTTGTCCGACCAATTCCGTTACAGTCAATTGGATCTCAATCCGGCTGGCATTATTTACCACCCTTCGCGTGATATAGTCGTTAATGGTTACCGTCTTATTATGTTGCAGCTCATTCCTGATCAAAGCCGGGACTATCAGCGTAATCTGCGCATCCGTCGATTCATCACGCAAGCTGTCGTAATAACTGCCATTGTAGAAAGCACCCTTACCCATTACGAAAATACCACGCAGCTGAATAATGCGCTGCGTCTGCTTCAGCGAAATAGAATTATTAAAAATATTCAATACAGCTGCCGGCGAGTAAATAATCGGGGCTAGTTTATGTTCTTCCATTAGCTCAAAATTACCTAAATAATCATTTAGAGTTAAACGACGGTTTGTTGAGGGAAAAAAAGCGTTTGCCGAAATCGATTTGTCCACAAATGTAAAGGTGCGCCAACAAATTGATACCTTTATTATTCTTGAACGTTATCATGGACACCAATAAAATAGATCAATTACGACTCGTTCTTGCAGAAGTTAAACGTCTCCGGGCATTGCCTTCAACTGCATTGGAAAAATTAATAAAAGCATGTCATTTATCCACAAATAACATTGTTAAACAATACGTGACTGCTCCGGAAGTTTATGGACTGCTAAAGGACTATAACACTCCTGGTAATTTATTAAATGATGATGACCAGTCAGTTTCAACACAATTGTTCAGGCTGCTGCTGATCCATTTTAGTTTAACTGAAAAAGAGGCAACCTATGGCACTATTGCTGAACTTAGAAATGAAGTTCAGCAAAATATTCATTTAAAACCCTATTTTAATAGTCGGGACGATCTTGCTTTGTTTATCATTTATCTGGAACATGTTCAAAAATCCAGTTGGGTTCAATTCGCCACTCATGCAGAAGGATTACAGTCGGAGATACCCGTTTTGAACGACAGCATCCCATTTTGTAAGGTTGATCTTGATACACTGCTTTCGCTGATCAGCAAAATCAAGGAGCAATACACTGATAGGGCGAGCTACCGTTTACTGATGGCGAATACCTTGTTAAATATGAAAGGTGACGAATCGCTTCGAAAAGTGGTTTTGACATCCATTGGCACTTTTTTCACAAAGCCGGAGTGGCTGGAGGTGTTCCCTTACTTTTTACGAGGAGCCATTAATGATGAGCTGGAATTGTTTCAGGAGCAATTTCAAACAATAGTAACGTCTCAAAAAAATTATCCGCTTGCTGAATGCCTTTACGCACTTGCCGTTTCCTGCCCGGAGGATGAAGCTGCACTAGATTTCTGTTACAACAACATTAAAACGAAACTTGACGAAAAAGCAATAACCAATGCTGATTATTTAAAGACGATCATCGCGAGAAACCGCATCAATTCCGAAACTATTGGCTATCTTTCAATGCTCTCAACAACCTCCCGGGACAAACAAGAGCTGGTTTTTCTTTCCGATATCCTGATCAATAACCAGGAACTGCATTACCAGGAAGAGTGGCATAGAAGAATTATTCAAAACATCGTACCCGCGCCCTACCCCGAACTGGTCGCCAACTTCAATCATTTGCTGACAACTTATGTCGATAAAGACCCAAAATTCGTTTACCGCTTGCTGAAATTGCACTTCATCGTAAATGGTTCCAATAACTTTTTGGACGATCCCTGGCATACGCTGCCGGGCGCAGATCTGACATTATTTGAGAAAGGCCTGTTGGACTGGTTTTTTACCGGCAACCGACACATTCACCTAGCGCTGCACCACCTAACGAATAATGCACCGATCGATTCCCACAAATTCAAGCTTTCGCAGGACGGACTTTCGCTTTTATCCAGCACCGACAAATACTATATTGCCTGTAAGATCACCGGGTATGTTTATGATAAGTTCGTTTTAAGAGAGTTATTGTTCTCTTTGACGGCAGCGGTAAAACAATCTGAGAAACGACTGTTGGACGAACTTTATATTATGTTTACCGATTATGTCATTCACAATTACCGCAGCACGCTTGACGAGATAAAAAAAATCGTTTCAGCTAACATGCTGCCGGTACATTTGATCGAATTCTATCAGCGAATCATCGATTATTTCGAAGCCTATTTTAACGGCCTGGACCAGGTTCCACTCTTAATCGAATTACGTGGCGATCCGGTGTTGTCACAGCATATCCGTTTTTATACCTCGCAACAGGTAACGGAGCAGATAAAGAAATCACATGACGATGGCCTAGGCCGTTTTTTTACAAATGTAACGGTCAATTCTAATCGTTGGGCTATCCGACGCCCCGGCGAAAAAACCCATACCCCACAAACATTAGGGCTGGTTCGGTCAGAAATGGAATTCCCGGCAGGCGAAATCCTAAACCCCGTGTCCAGTGAACGTTTCAGGAAATCATTCCAACAATTAGAACGCCATGAAATTAATATTGACTGATTATATCAACACGCTGAAAGAGGACAAAGAACTGGACGCCCTAATTGTCGACATTTTGAAAGCAAGGGGCATCAACATCATATCGGGGCCTGACAGGGGCCGTCAATATGGTGTAGATATTTATGCTGTCGGCCCGGATTTAGAAGACAAAAATATTGAAAAGGTCTTTTTAATTACTGTTAAACAGGGCGATCTTGACCGCAGGACCTGGAACACCGAAACGAATAGTGTCTATCAAAGCCTCAATGAAATCAAAGATGTTTTCATCCCTAACAACCTGCTGGATCAGCACAAAAAACACCCTGTTAAAATAGTCGTGGCCTTTAACGGCTTGTTAAAAACGGCCGTACAGCAAGATTGGAAAGGCTACTTGAAAAATAACCGCAAGTACAAATATGTTATTTGGAACGAAGGATGGTTGTTGAAACAGTTTGAGGAGAATTTACTGAACGAGCACGCGTTTTCTAAAGAGCTGCGCACCCTCGTTCGCAAAACGATCATTCACCTGGAATCGCCTGATTATGATTTAAAAGATTTTAGCGGCGTACTCACTCATTTTCAGCAGGAATTTAAAATAGCAGCCCATAAAAAGGCCAGGCTAAAGCTTGTTAGAGAATTGCACGTGGTCATCTCTATTATCTTAAAATATTGTAAAGAGGCAGACAACCTTTTGCATGCAGTAAGGATAACTGAACGTTATATACTGGCGTTGGGCGAAGCATTGTTTCCAGGTGAAGAAGATGCGGAATTTACCCGTTGTTTCGTCACCGCCCACCACACGATGCTCGAAATTCTTTTGGCCTACTTTGCCAAAGTAGCCCCGTATGCGGTCTATACCGATGGCTATTCCAAAGGCATTCATGATGCCACTGTTTATACGGAAGCTATCTACCGCCATGTTGGTATTTTTGCATTGACCGGCTTGGTCGTTCTTCAGTTAAGTGACATCGTCGGCGACACAGAGCGGGCCGATGCTGTGGGTGCAAAAAAAAACCTAGGCAAAATGGTTGACATGGTTACCACGGCCATGGTTACCGCGATCAATAATAATTTCATCTATTATACACCCAGAAGTGATGACCAGCATATAGAAATTGGAATGGTATTTTTATTGCTTTACAGGCTGGGCTTGAAAAAACAAATCAGCGATATGCTTACACTGTTTTATGAGCAGATCAGTGAGGGTTACGACTACCTGCACATTTTCCCTGAATACCATAACAGCAAACGGACCATCGCAGAACTTCAGGTAAACAGCAAGAAAAGGGCCGCACATAATTATGACGGTAGCAACCTTTTCACTGTCCTGACCGAATGGTGCGTAGTCATCAATGATCAGGATAATTATCTGAAATATATTGAGTTTAAAAAGAACTCACTCAAAGAATTAAACTTAATGTTATGGTTTCCGGATAAGGAAACGGAAGCTATCTTTTATCATCAGTATGCCACGCACGATTCAGGCTATTCGTTGTCAGGCATTGTATTGCCGGACTCCTTGGACGAATACAGAACGATTCTGCACGAAGAATTTAAGCACAACTGTGCCGAAAAAGATTTTTCATTTATCAAGCATAATATTTGGAGTATTGGCTTGATCGCTTCCCGGAATTACCGCACTTACCTGTTTCCTTATTATTGGAGACAATTTCTGAGCGACACCATCACAGAAACAAAAAATTAAAAAGCCGGCCTGGGCATTGCCTCCGGCCCGCGCTGTACGCAGTATCTTTTCTGCCGAAAAGGATGCCGCTGCCATCGCTAATGCGGCCATGCCTGCCGGTCAGGTTTGCTGCCGCTCACCAAACCGCAGGCCGCGCAGCAAGCGCCAGCCAGCCGGTTAGCCACTGCGCCACCCAAATCGGTCCGTACCGCTGCGCTTTACCAGCCGATTTTACGCGCCCACCGGCAGCCTGGCCCTTGCTTTTTTCCGCTTCATAAACGGTTGCTTTATTGTTCGATTGAACAAGCTTCCAAACCATTTCAGTTTTTTAACCGCAAAGGTAAAGCCCACTGCGCCGCCGTCAAGGGTATATAAAACCCGGCGCCGGCCGGGCCCTTGACAACTGCGCATCGCGCTTTTAAAACCCTTGCATTAAAAAACTAAAATGTAATGTTATGGAAAGCCTGGTATTAGATCTTCAATCAAAAAAACAAATTACCGCCTACATGAAGGACAACCACATAATGACTTATGAAAGCGGTATTTTTCTGGAAATGATCACCGCTATCGAAGCCGGTAATCAAGATCAACTCGATTGGTTCCGCAGTTTCGGCGATACATTCCGCACCATCGCAATGAATGTACACGCTTATCGCGAAGGACTGGAATTCGGATTTAGCGAAATTTCCTTTGATAAGTATGGCTGGTTCACAAGGCCATTATTTTTAGATCGGGAAGAGTTGACCTTTGGCGATACCAGTCGTTACGGCAACCATAGCCTGATCTATCTCGGAAGAGGCGAAAATCACGTTTGGACTTATGGCATGAACTACAGCTTTGGCGTTGCCGGTGGTTGTTATGGACTGTCTGTTTTCGGCAAGCAATTTAGAAGCCGCCAGGATGCGTTGCAAGCTGCTTTAAACGAGCTTAAATCAATCATGACAAAAAAGATCGGTAGCACCGATACAACCAACGATAAGCAGTCTGTGATATTAGCAACTTTGCGTGATATAGAAAAAGCCATGATAGGAATCGTGCAGCTCAGCTTGTTTTAATAACGCCGAAAAAGAGCGTCAAGTGACGTAAATGGCTTTAAGTATGCTGTAACGTCCCTACGGGGATTAAATATACTGGACTATCGTTTACTATCCTGTCTGAATAAAAGTCCGCTGCACCCCTAATTTGATATTGTTCCCATTTCGCTGTTGTCACGTTTCACCGCTACAAAACTTTGGCATAATCAATAATAATATGCCAAAGTTTTGAAATGTCATTTTCATTTCCTACTATTGTATGACCAGTAGAAACCTAAAATTGAAAGCCACAATTGAAATTGATATCCTAAAGAAATTTGCCAACAAAGACGTTTTTACTAAAAGTGAGTTAGAAATGTATTTAAGGCAGTATTTCCCTGCTGCATCGGGTAATACAATTTCTTGGCACATTCATAATCTAAAGTTGAATGGGACCATATCCCATGTTTCCAGGGGAGTATACTCACTGGATAACAAACGGGACTTTGAGCCTGAGATATCAAACACTCTCAAAAGAATTAATAATAAAATCAAAAAGGAGTTTCCTTTTATTCAATTCTGCGTTTGGGAAAGTAAATGGTTTAATGAACTGATGGTCCATCAGTTATTTAAAAACTATTTGGTCGTCGAAACTGAAAAGGACGTCATGGAATCTGTTTTCAATTCACTGACTGATTTCAGCAAAAAAGTATATTTAAATCCTGATCATGAGATTTTCGAACGCTACATTGCCAATTTCAATGAAGTCATTATTATCAAACCGATGGTTTCCGAAGCGCCCATAAATATTGATGAAAAAGGCCTGCACCTGGCAGTTTTGGAAAAATTACTTGTTGATGCCCTCATTGAAAAAGATCTTTTTGCCGCACAGCAAAATGAGCTGGAATATATTTTTACGACCGGTTTAAAAAAATACAAACTAAATATTAATAAACTCAAAAGATATGCCAGGCGCCGAAATCAACTGGATGAACTAGGTAAGTATACGAACAAAACTTTGGCAAAATCACATTAAATATGCCAATATATTAATATGATAAGTAAACAGAATTTTGAACTGGAGTGGATTAAATCCGTTTCTACAAAATTGGGGAGAAAAGGTGACCCAAAGATGTTAGAAAAGGTAATTTATGCGCTGTATTTACTGGAACAGTTAAAAACTAATGGACTAAATTTAATTTTCAAGGGGGGCACATCATTATTGTTGGTAACAGACCCTCCACGTCGCTTCTCGATAGACATAGATATCATAACTACAGCTGATAAATCTGAAATTGAAACGGTAATAAGTAAAATTGTAGCACAGGGGCAATTTACGGGCTGGGAATCAGATAACGAACGTAAACACGTAATTGATGCGCCGGTAGCACATTATAAAATATACTATAAAAGCCAAGTAAACCAGCATTTTGGTGAAGAACCTATTTTGCTGGATATTCTGTTTGGCGAGAATCCATACCCGGACTTGCAAGAGCACCTAATTGCGCATTCCTGGTTGCATCAGGAAGGCGAAGCAATTACTATTCCATTACCCTCTTTTGAATCGATCTTGGGTGATAAATTAACAGCATTTGCGCCAAACACTACCGGTATTTTATATACAAAAAATCGCCCTGTAGAGATTATCAAACAGTTATATGACATCGGATTCTTGTTTGACCTGTCCAATGACATCCCCACGATCAAAGCTAGCTACCGGAAGATAGTTAAAGAGGAGATTGCTCTTAGGCAGTTGAAAACAGATTGGCAGGGGCCGCTGGAAGATACTATTGAAACTTGTTTTCTACTTGCGTCCCGTGAAGCAAAGTCAAAAGAATTTGGACATATGCAAACGGGCATTCGAAATATTGTAAATTTTATCATTGACCGATTCACTATTGATGAAGCCATTCTAGCTGGAGCCAAAACAGCCTACCTGTGTTCGGTATTGATCAACGATGAAGATAGTCTTAAGCGGTTCTCATCCGCCGAACAGATTAGGGACTTGGAGATTACTAATCCCACCTACAGTAAATTAAATAAACTAAAGAAAACAAATCCGGGAGCCTTTTTTTATTGGCAACTGGCCTTAACACATAACAGCAAAATTGCATGAGCGAAGAAACTTTAACCCAAACGGAAACTGCCACGGAGGATGTTGTCCTTGAAGACAGCCAATTGGTATGCATCCTTACGGGCGAAATTAAACCTGCCAAAGGGAAAGAAATTGTATTACAATCTGTTGCCCGAATGTTGAACGAGGAATATGGTTTTGACCTTCCCGATATGGAACGTGATTTCACTATTTCCGGTTTTGACCCGGATACTGGTAAAATAAAAAAGCAAAAAGTAGATCTCGCCATTTTTGATAAGAACCAATTTCATGAACAGGCCCACTTACTTCGCGTATGTATTGTTCTAGATGAAAAAACAAAAGAGAATGATAGAAAAAAGGGAGTAGAAGTATCGTTACAAAATGCGCTGAGCTCCCTAAATAATTGTGAGTTTGGGCTATGGACGAACGGTGCAACCTATCATTTTCTACAAAAAGAAGTCGACGCGTTTGGTAATCTGCGTTTTATTGACCTCTCCGATTTTCCAGGCCAGGGTCAAACGATTGCAGACCTTGACCGGTCAGATAAAATTATCGCACGTAACCCTGCAAATGATTCGCTCATCCGTGTTTTCAAACGTTGTCACGACTACATCTATGGCAATGAAGGTATGAAGAAAACGGCTTTCTGGGAATTGTTAAATCTTATCTTTTGCAAGATTTATGATGAGAAGCGTCGTTTTACCTGTGTCGAGAGCGGCGATAGTTATCGACGCGAATTTTGGGTTGGAGTAAAAGAACAGAATACAGTCGAGGGCCGCGAACAGGTAGCTAAACGTATTAAAGATATTTTTGCAAAATTACGAAAAGATCCACTGTTCTCGGAAGTCTTTGATGGTAATGAACAAATTAACCTAACTGATAAAGGGCTGGCGTTTATAGCTGCAGAGCTTGCTAAGTATTCATTTTTGGATGCCACAGTTGATGTTAAAGGCGTGGCTTACGAAACAATAGTATCTAATACGCTCAAGCAAGAGGCGGGACAGTTTTTTACGCCCCGAAATATTGTTAAATGCATGGTCGAAATGATGGATCCATCAGAACACCAAAGGGTGCTAGACCCGGCATGCGGTTCCGGTGGTTTTTTAGTGATGGTGCTCGATCATGTCCGTCGCAAGTTTGCGAAGAAGCTTTTTCCGAATTTAGAAGGACCTTGGTTGGAAGAAAAGTTCAATTCGATTGAAGTGAATAATTTAGTCAAAGATTATGCAGAACAATATCTTTTTGGGTTTGATTTTGACCCGGATTTAAAAAAGGCCGCGCGAATGAATATGGTAATGGCAGGTGACGGCCACGCGAATATTTTTCATGCGAACTCACTCGCTTATCCAAAAGGAGACAATGATACTGAAATAGCAAAAATTAATGACGCTGTAAATAGAAGCATCTCAACAGGATATGATTCATTGTTTCCATTCGAGCAAGATTACAATGCCTTAGGCAAGTTTGATTTGATTTTTACAAATCCTCCTTTTGGTGCCAAAATACCTATAAATGACCCGGAAATATTGGGTCAATATGATTTGGGATTTAATTGGAAAAAGGATAGCAATGGTCAATGGCAAAAATTAGGAATAAGCACAAGTGAACCGCCCGAAATTCTTTTTATTGATCAGTGTTATCAGTTCTTAAAGCCGGGCGGGAAAATGGCAATTGTCTTACCTGATGGTATACTAGGCAATCCTAATACAGAATATGTGCGTGCTTGGATATTGGAAAAATTCAAGTTACTCGCATCTATTGATTTAGCTATTGAGGCCTTTTTGCCACAAGTTGGTGTGCAAGCGTCTTTGCTTTTCTTGCAAAAAAAGACAGAGGAAGAGCGCACCCATGCTTTGATTCAGGAGGAAAATTATGATGTTTTTATGGCCATCGCCGAAAAATTGGGGAAAGACAGACGGGGAAATGAGATATACCTACGTGATGAAGACGGGGCAGAACTGCTTTTTGATATTGTAAAATCTTACTTAGCATTCAGTAAAAATGAAGGGAAAATATTAAAAGAGCGCCGAGAAAAAGTTAGACAATTAGACGATGATTTACCCAATATAGCTTTGTCCTACAAATCGTTTTTAGTAAATGGAGAAATTATATGAAGACTTTGAAAGTAAAAAGCAAATGGTTCAACGAAAGCAATTTACGGATAGATGCCAAATTTCATCTTAGTGATGGCCCACTGACAAGGAAGTACATTGAAAACTCGCCATTTCCAACCGACACGATTGGGAATCTTTCAAAAGACATTTTTTATGGAGGCAGATCTAAGCGCGTTTATGTTAGTGAGAAAACTAGAGGCATACCCTTTATGGGAAGTTCGGACATGCTAAAAATCGACTTTAACTCTTTAAAACTAATATCAAAGAAAAATACTAATAACCTAAACGACTTCTTGTTAAAAGAGGGATGGACACTAATCTCCAGATCCGGAACTATCGGCAATACGGCATTTGTTAATAAAAACTTCGTTGACAAAGCAGCCTCAGAACATATTATAAGAGTTGTTCCGAAGGAGGGCGTAAAAGAAGGATTCATTTATGCCTATTTAACTTCGAAGTACGGTTATTCATTATTGACTCAAGGAACTTTTGGTGGAGTCATTCAACATATTGAACCAAGTCATGTAGGCTCGCTAATTATACCCATTATACCAATTGAACTTCAAAATACAATCCATAATTTAATATTAAAATCAGCAGGCCTTTTAACTCAGGCCCAGGAGTTGTTACAGGATAACAAAGAAGCGCTTTTGAACTATACTAAATTGGCAAGCTTAACAAATGCTGATTATGAATTTTTTGGAAACCAATCTTCGGAACGGAAGACATCTACGTTTAAACGAAATATTAAAGAAATATCATCAATTTCGATAAATGCATTTAATAATTCAGCAAAGATTTCAAGGTTGATAGAAAAGGTTAAAGAGACCAATAAAACTTTGAATCTATTCGATGTCTTGAATCATAAAAAGCTTTTTTCAACTGGTTCATTTCCTCGAAAAGAAGTTATATCGCCGAGATCAATTACCTTAATTAACCAGTCCGATATTTTTAATTTTCCCATTGTTGGAAAAAGAATCTCAAGGCGAAATGTTAAGGCAGATAACCTCGTCACCTATGGGGAGGTTATTATAGCAGGCGTGGGAACTCTTGGGGAAAACGAGACTTTTTGCAAAGTATTATTTGCTAATGAAGAATTAGTTGGTCAGTTAATATCTGGCGAATTTTTGAGAATGCAAGCAAATGAGACTATTCCATCTGGTTATTTATATATGTGGCTTTCATCCGAATATGGATTTCGTTTTATTAGGAGTACCCATACCGGAACTAAGTTGTGTAGGCCAATACAAAAATTGCTTTATGATTTGCCTGTTCCGATTTTAAGTCGGGAGCAGATGAATGAAATACATGAAAAAGTAATAAAGGCCTATACCTTAAGATACCATGCTCTTTTAGCTGAAAAAGAGGCAATTCAAATTATTGAAAACGAAATCGAATCATGGCAAGATTAATGCATTGTGGCAATCATCAAGGTCCTGTTAATACGGGCGAAGAACGCTTGTTGAAATACCTGGAAGTCAACCTTCCTGATGATTTTCTGATTTTATCAAATATTGAACTCGCCTACCTCAACCCCAAGAATCACCAGGTTCAGTATTTGGAATATGATTGCATTATAGTTGCGCCACACGCCATATTCAATATTGAAAACAAAGATTTTAGTGGCCGATTAGAGGGGGACGATAATTACTGGTACTTAAATGACCGGGAGACTCGTAATCCTCATAAAACATTACGCTTCAAAACTTCGGTATTAGCTAGTAAGCTAAAAGAGAAAAACACTTCCTGGAGCAAAGCCTGGATACAATCTATTGTAAGCTTATCACACCCATACCAAACCAAAAAAGGGCTATGGGGTGCGCACATCAAAGCCACCTACATTCTTGATCAACAATTCATCGATAACCTGACCAAACCGGAACTTATTGGCCGCGAAAAAAACGAGCTTATTAGCATTTATCAGGATATAGCGGCTGAAATCTGCGGGACTGCAAGTCTGAAGACTGCAAACAAAAAGACGGAAGTCGAAGGTTATCAAATTATAGATATTCTTGATCAAGAGCCAAATTATACAGAATATTTAGTTAAGCCCAAAGGAGTAACGTCAGCTATTAGGAAGCGGATAAGGGAATATGCTTTAGACGTACCTAATTTACCTTTAGCGCAACGCGAAAAGCGAAATCGCCTGATTCAAAATCAATATAACGCGCTGAATAAGATAAAGACAAATCCCTTTATTTTAAATGTACAATTCAAGCTGGATCAGGAAAATCATATCTTCTATGAAATCACAGACTACTTGGATGAAAACTCCTTACGAGCCGAATTAAAAAGAAAAACATTTACCATAGAAGAAAAGATAAATATTGTTCTCAATCTGATTAGCGCACTTAAGGCGGCACATGAGCAAAATGTTTTTCATAGAGACATTAATCCGGAAAACGTATTTCTCGCTGGCGGATATGCCTGTTTAGGCAATTTTGGGAAATCCTATTTTGCAGATCACCAGGATGAGGGATATACTGTAATGCCTACCATCAATGAATCAAACGCCACTCCTTATCATGCTTTAGAACTAAGTTTGCGGGATGCGTCGCGCGCATCGGATATCTATTCTTTGGCTATCCTAACCTATGAATTATTTGTCGATAAAGTCCCTGTAGAAAGTCCATTTGAGCTAAATCGGCTTGGGGGAAAACTCCCCCCTAACAGAAAAGCAACTCATGTGAAGCCAGGTGTGCCATCATGGTTAGATGATTTTTGTGATCAAACCATCTTAACTGATCCCGATGACAGGTGGGATAACCTGGAAGAAATGGAAGCATTTATCAAAAAGGCAACAAAAGTAGACGAGGCATCCTCTGGTGGCGTTCTGCCCAGGCCGGATAATTGTGATTTTGAGATCGGAAGTAAGGTATCCGATTTTACGATATATCAACACTTGGGCCAAGGAGGCTATTCACAGGTTTACCGGGTGAAACATAACCTGCAAAGCAAGAGCGATTTTGCCATGAAGGTCTTTAACGAAAGTGTTCACGGCTCCTCCGTTACCGATGAATATAATGCGCTGACGAACCTTAACCACGACAATATTGTAAAATTTAGATGGAATGGTATTCTACCTTCCGGACAATTTTATACATTGATGGAACTCCTGGAAGGTGAAAACCTTAAAGAGTATGCCAAGGGCGCAAAGAATTTACCTGTCTATAAAATATTTCAGGTTGCCAAGGATATCCTAAGTGCTTTGACCTACATGCAGGCCATTAGTCCGCCGATTTATCATAGAGACATTAAACCCCAAAATATTGTCTGGGATAAAGGAAAGCGGTTTGTCCTTATTGACTTTAATGTCGCTTCAGTTGTTGAAAACAACCTGGACTACGTGGGAACGAACCCCTACCTGGCGCCCGACTTGGTAATAGGAAATAACCGCGTAAATTGGGATGAATCGGCAGATACCTTTGCCTTAGGTATCACTCTTTATGAACTTGCATGTAAAATTTATCCCTGGTCAGGTTCGATGAAAATGCCCCAGATTGGAAAACTAGCCGATTCGCCGCAAATTCACAATGCCAAACTTTCTAATGCGTTTTCTGCATTTCTCTCAAAATCGATCGCTACAAAAAAGGAAGCTAGGTTTCAATCTGCTAAAGAGATGCTTGATGAATTGCTGACCATCGGCGAGCATAATTTACTCCAGATTGATATGGGGACATCGCCGGTTTCCTCGGAAGCTAGTGGCGGTTTAGATCAGAACATCGTAAATTATATTAATTCTCTTTATAGTCAATCTCGACATGGAAATGTTGGAACAAGAGCAGGAGATAAAAATTCCCTATATGACAGCCTAACTTATACGGAAACCAAGCTTGACAAACAGCTCATTCCGGACATTTTAGACGGGCGATACAGGTTAGTTATCATAACTGGTAATGCGGGTGATGGTAAAACAGCTTTTATCAGAAAAATTGAAAGCAAAGCTAATCGCGTAAAAAAACTTATAAATGGCAATGGCGTAACTTTCGAAATAAACGGGACACTTTTTCAGAGTAATTATGACGGATCGCAGGACGAAGATCAAAAAGCTAATGACGATGTGCTTTCCGCCTTCTTTAAACCTTTCGAAAATTTAACAGATTATAGCCTTGCCAATCAGGGTCGTATTATTGCGATCAATGAAGGCCGCTTGGTTGAGTTTCTTCATACCGTTGCGCCGTACAAACAGTTAGCCGACACTATCGAGAACTATTTTTACACTGAGGGGAAATCACCATTACCGGATGGCTTGCTTATAATAAACTTGAATTTACGTTCAGTTGTCGCCAACGGACATAATCAGGAAAGCTTGTTCAAACAGCAGATAAAATTGTTAACCCAGAAATCTTTGTGGGCAAAATGTCAAACCTGCCCGGTAGCTGAAAATTGTTTCATAAAATATAACGTAGCATCCTTGAACGACTCTGCCGTTGGTAATGAAATCATTGACCGGATGGAATGGCTGTTACGCACGGTTAGCCTAAAACGGGAGTTACATATTACCATGCGAGACTTGCGGTCATTCATCGCATTTACACTGACTCGGGATTATCAATGTTCAGAAATTAAACAACAAATCGAAGTCGGCGACGAGGATTATTTGAATTGGTGGAAACATTACTACTTTAATATTAGCGATAATGCAGCTAATGATTCAGCACAATATGATCGACTGATTAAGTTAGTTCGGGAGACTGATGTTGCGGAGACTGCTGTTCCTTCGTTAGATCGCGATTTGTATTTCGGAACACATCTACCTGAACAGTTTTTATATTTTGAAGAACGTAAGGAGCAGTTATTGAGCCAATTTAATGAATTCAAAATAAAAATACCCCTTCATGACCAGACCGAAGAAATCCAGCGAAGGATTTTGACTACTCAAAAGATTTTAGTGCGCCATCAGTATTTTGAAGGCAAGATAAACTATCGTGCGCGTTTACCTTATCATTCGGTTTTTGATTTTCATGATCTTTTGATTGGCATAAGTGCAAATAAAGAAGTCATGATGAACGACACGAAGCAAAGTATTGCGAAGGCGATCTCATTAAATGAAGGCTGCAATAACGAGGGAATCTATTCTAAAAACCTGGTCTTGTCCTCTGCTCAGATAAAAGACCCCATCAGTAAGTCCTACAGACTATTCGAGTTAGCCAGTTTCGAATTGATTATAAATTCATCTGCACACCTGACAAATTATTTAGAATATGAGCCTGACAGCTTAACGTTTAGAAGTTTAACAGATAAAAAAGTATCGTTGACGATCTCGCTTGATCTTTTCGAAATGTTATATTTTATCAGTCAGGGATACAGCCCATCGCTAAACGACATTAGAGGCAGGTTTGTTGAACTTCAAATTTTCAAGAATTTACTGGAGAATCAGGAATACAAGGAGGTTATCGTGACTAACGATAATGAATCTTTCTTTAGCATAAAAATAAATGATCAGTACAAACTGGAGTTGCAACCGTTAAACTAAACCTATGGCATTAAAATTAAACTCCGAAGAAACTACGTTTAGAAACGAGCTCATTTTTGCGATTGATGCAAAGGCAGTTAACATGGACAATGTATTATTGAATCTATTCATGTTATTGAATCATAATGGTGTGAGGCCGAAACAACGCGCAACTAGCCTTGATAAAGGTGAACTGACCCTTGAAAAACTAAAAAACAACTTTTTGACACTGGAAAAGAAGCAGGACGTCCAAGGGTTTGGCAAATATCCTCATGCAGCAGAATTATGGCTGAGAAGCAACCTGGTTAATATGGTGAATCGTGGTAACCCGGACAAAGAAAAGATATCGTCTTTGCGTCCGATACATCTTGAAAGCTATAGACTACGTAATGCACCTAATTCGCGTGATTATAATACTGCCGACCAGTTATATTCAATGCTTGGAGTAAATACAAAAACAAAAGAAGAACTTAAGGCCTTTTTGGCTGAGGGCTGGGATCGCACCTCCAAACGGATAACCAATATCAAAGGATTGGATGTGGATAGTCTGGGCATTTTGACACTGATCAAGGACATTGATCAAGGCGTTTTTAACAGCATAGAAACCATTAGCCATATTGGTCCTTTATTAAAGAAACAAGCCGAACTTTTTTGTGAAGATATAAATTGCCTGTTGCAATATAAAAGAAGCATCCCAAGAAACGTTTTACTAGATTATCTTAAAACCTTGGTTTCTTTTCACCTGTCGATTTATCTGCAAAAACTTATCTTTCTGTTACCCAAAATGATTCAAGCGGGCACAACTGATGTACCGGACGATTGGAGCGTTGTATTGGATGTTACTGGAAAGCTTGATAGTAAAGTAAGTATGTTAGCGATAGCCGATGCAGAACGGATGTTTAATAGTCTATACGACTATATTCGTGCAACATTCAAGATAAACGCTGCATTGAAAAAACTTGGAAAACCTCGAACTAACTCCAATGATGTCAATCTCGCATTAAATATCTTAAAAAATCCGCCGCAAGACTTTGAGCCGTATTTCCAGGCTCGTTGGGATATTATGATCGATCAGATAGATGTGGAAGACAGGGAATGGATCGAAGACTTCGCAATGTTTGAAACTACCTATTTTGCTAAATACATCGAATTGGTGAACAATCAAAAGGGGAATTATCAATATCGTTACCATTTTCAATTGATCGACAATCTCGCCCAAAAGAATTCCGAACGCGGCTTTATAGCTCAGGGGAGAACCAAAAAAAATCCACGGAGATTTGTATTAGGTACACGCTTGTTGGAAACCCTGGTCCAAATACTCCTGTTGAAATCAGACGGAAATAAGTTTACGACGCAGCCAATTTCAATCGAAGATTTAACAACCAATTTGCGTACCAGGTACGGGCTTATCATTAATGGAGTCGAAGAAACACGATTCGAAACAGCAGATTTAAATGTCAATCTCGCATTTAAGGAAAATGTTGAAGCCTTTAAAAATAACTTACGGCAAATTGGATTTTACAATGTGTTAAGTGATGCTTACATCATGCAAAAAATACGGCCGCGGTATGAACTTTAATCAATATCATTTTATATGATCAACACTTACTTTCAACATATTATCGATATAATAATCGAAAAATACGCCAGTGAATTTCAAAGCGCCTTGCCAGGGCACTGTATGAAAATTACGGGATTGGCGAAAGATCAATTAAATGTTTTGTTGTCAAAGGTCAGGATTCAATTTCCTAATTTAGAGACCTATATTCTTTCGGATAAGGAGGTTGGGCCGGATTATATTTCAGCGACAAAGCTGATCGAAATGCGAAATGAGGAAACCTCAGCATTACTGATTCTTATTCCTTCAAATAGCCGCACTGCAGCCGAAGATTCTTATGGAAATGCCACATTTAAGGATATTAACCTATCTGGCATTGAAAATTTATTATTGAGCAGATTAGTTGCCCAGATTCCAGCGGAATATAAGGCATTTATGCAGGAAATATTTAATTACACAAATTCCTACAACTTAAAAACCAATCAGGCAATTCAGTACCTCCTGGCGATGGAGCAATCCTCGTATTCCAAGGAAAATATTGGGAATCATTTACACTTTTTAGGCATGATCCCTGATGAAGCTCTTCTAAACGATTTTAACAAAATCAGAGCCCGTCTTAATTTCAATTTGAATAGCATCGCAATTCTTTCGGATTATGGAAAATCGATCTACGAACGAATAAAACAACTGCCCATCGAAAAAAAATCTATTCAAAGTGAGATAGTCCTATTTTTAAAAGGCTCAGAATCGATTAAAAACAGTAAGGAATTAGTTAATAGTATTGCCGAAAATGCACCTGCACTAAATTTTAAAAACTGGCTTATCCCCGACCTAAATCAGATTGATTTTAAACTATGGGTAACAAATATTAGCTGCCCCGAATTGAAATATAAAGACGGAGATACTTTTATCACTGCTAATCCCAATAAAAACGTTAAGGTCAAGGTTCGTATCCATACGTTACCGAAACCTAAGGATGTATCAGAATTAAAAAACTTTCGATTATCCTTATATTCCGTAAATGGTCATGCGGGTGAATTTGTCCATGATTTAAGAATTTGCAAGAACACTGGCACTGATAAACCGTATCGTGATCTAACAGTTGAATTAAATCCTTCCATAGTCGAAGAAGGAAATTACTTTATTAAGGTCCAGGCTGAAGATGAAAACGGCATTTTACTCAATGTTGATGATGACTTCAAAAGTGCTGACATACAGGAATATTGGTTGTCAGTAAAAAACACCGATGGCGCTCCGGAAAAAGCGACATTAAATTATAAACTATCCAGCGACTCTATCGATTTTTATTTTAGTATCGGCGAAATAGAAATCGATGATAGTATACGAAAGGATAAGTTGAGTAATGTTACTCAAGCCTATTTTAAGTGGCGGATCAGCCAATTGAAAAACGCCATTCCGCCATCCATACCTGTGCCTGAAAACAACTCGGCAAATTGGCTGGACGATACGTTTAAAAGGACAAATTTAACTTTTCATATTCAGTACAGCTCGAAGGATAATTATCAGATAAATTTGAGTAGTAAACTGGTATCGCTGGAACACTTGATACTAAATCATGGCGACATCTTGGGTTATGCCAAAGCCCATTTAGACTCAAATTCGGCTAAAATTGATCTAAATTCGGCGACATATATAGCCGCTTCGATCAACGATTTAGCCACAGATGATTTAAAAAACTGCCGAACAGAACTATTTGAAGCGATTTTAGCTTCTGGGCCTAATCGGACCGGCGTTTTCGAAACGACATCGAGTCATGAACTTGTCGATCTTGTAAAGAATTACCTGTGTAGTTTCGATGCATTCCTTAAACATTTAAACAAACGTTTTGACGAAATCCCGACAGAAAATATTCATGAAAAGAATGAACTTCAGGAATTATTGACCGAACTACAAAATCTCGATTTAATTCAGATCAGCAGCAAATTGCCAGACGGTAAACCTTTAAATTTTCAATTACTTTCACCATTACACCCGTTAAGGCTAGCCTGGTTTTTAAATCTTTTTGATCTTTTCGGGGATTGGGAGGAAAAGACGATTGGGTATGAGGGCTATAAAAAAGATTGGTTTAAAAATCTTGAGAATTTCTTTCTTGGTGATTTGATGCCTGATAATAATTTGCCCGTAATTGTTGAGCCGGACACACTTAGAAGTTTCCAATATGCGGGCGAAATTACTTATGGCTGGGGCATATATTTAATGCCTTCTTCACTTTCTGAAACTGAGACATTAACTTCTGTCAATCGTTTGGTAAAGGGCTATGTCTCCAGACTGCTAAATATTGATAAACCCAACAGGTTAGATGACGAAATCAGCCAGGGGCTTATCGAAAGATATTTATTGAACTACATCAGGCAGCATCCATATGCTGATAAAATTGTAATCAATCTTTTCAATGCCGGGGATGCAGTCACTTTTGCCAATGCCTTGGTTGAATTGGAAAAGAATCCTTCATTTCAGAATCTCAAATATGAAATTAGGCTGTTTAAAGGGAAAGAAACGATAATCGAACAGGGCGAAGGTTTCAAAAATTTGTTAAACCCGGAATATACCGTAAGTGAACAGGCAGAAGCTTTTTCAAGACCTTCCGAAAATCGATTGTTTCCAAAATTAAGGTTTTCAGTAAACTCTATTAAAAAATACCTAGAGTCACCAGAAAGCTACAGCGCCCATCTCAGCTTCCTAATAAGTCCATTTTCTACCAAAATAGAATTGTTCAAGCCCGTATCAGAACGAAATTCCTTCTTCCTTAACGGCTTGATTTCAGAACCGATAACCGAAGTAAAGGAAACTGGTTCGGAAATTAGATGGGATAAGTTCGTAAATTACGGCGCGCAGGTTTTGCCAATAGGAGACATTGCGAAATATTCTATCAGTATATTTTGTTACCTGCAAAAATTTGTATCCAGTTCTTTAGCGGGAAAAACATCCGACTCTTTACCCTCAATATCCCTGGTGCTTGGTGATGTAGACAAGGTTTTGATCAATAATGTGCATGATAATAGCGACTGGGTTATAACTTTTGATAAGCACCTAGGCCCTGAAGTCTTTGATTTACCAGGCAAGGACGGCAATATTCCTTTTTTACTTGACTACATTCCAAACGAAGAACTTTCCGGCATTTCAAGCTTTCTTACAACTAGGCCTAATTCTGAGATAATTGGTCTATTGGGCCCTCACTTCCAAGAATTTGATATCCCTTTTGACCCGCTAGCAAATGATTTAACGATCACAATGTTATTGGAAGATTTGCGCGCAATAAGCAGTTCGTTAGTGATGCAATTGAATTCTGGGAAGAATAAGGCTTTTGAAGTGATCGGCGCCGCTTTTACCAAGCGCGTTTTAGAAAAGAAAAAAATCTTGGAAGATGCGTTCTTGATTCCGATAGACTTACATCAAGATTTATTTAAAGCACTACCAACGGACGATAAAAGCCGTGCGGATAACATTTTAGTTAGAATAAACCCTGATAAAAAAATAATTGAAGTTACGGTTATCGAGATTAAATGCCGGAGGGTACTTACAGATGTGGATAGGGAAAGTCTAAAGATCAAAATGAAAAGTCAGATTGATAATACGATCATTGCTTTAAAAACACACTTTGATCCTAATAATAATTTATCCTTCGACAGACTTGACCGACAAATAAAAAATAAGGAGTTAAAATCTTTACTCGAATTCTATATAAATAGGGCAAAACGCTATGGTTTCCTTTCGGATAACACTTACCAGCACTACATATTTTTCTTACAATCGTTGGACAATGGCTTTTCAATTGAATTTAAGGAGCTTGGTATAATTTTCGATTTTGCTTCTGCAATTCGACACAAAAAAGAGACCGTTGATTCTAACCTGACGTTTTTCACTTTTGGGGGTAAATTGATTTCTGATATCATAGATCCTAATTCAGACTTGAATACATACAGATTAGAAAAAGTCGACGAGGATGCGGAAATAGTAGCAGCATTTGGAGGTAAAAAAGCGCTTTCTCCCTTCGTTCGCCAATTTAAAATGTCAAAGGAGCCTGCTCCTGCCATCGTTAAACCGCAGGAAATAATTGAGCCGGAGATGGAGTCAAAGGCTATAGAAATAGAAGGATTGAAAAAAGAGAACGTTGAAAACGAAGAGCCAGGAGATTCCGTGCTTGTTGCTGCTGAACCGATAGAACCCTATTTACGAGCATCAAAAACAATAACCCCCGATTATGATATCATGATTGGTAAGAATTCCGAAAGCCTCCAATACGGCATACTCGGAAAGACCATACAGGGTAAGAAAATCGCTATTGATGCCAGCGAAACAAATACTATTAGTCTCTTCGGAGTACAGGGAGGTGGTAAAAGCTATACGATTGGAACCATCACCGAAATGATGCTCAAACAGTATGATCAGGTGAATTTATTACCGGCTCCATTGTCCGGCGTGATATTTCACTATAGCGAAAGCATGGATTATGAACCGGAGTTTACCTCCATGATTTATATCAATGACCAGGAACGTGAAATAGCCTTGCTGAAACAGCATTATGGTGCAATGCCGGACAAATTAGAGGATGTCATACTTTTAACGCCTTCTGATAAACTTGAGGACAGAAAGCGCGATTTCCCCTCAATTCAAGTTTATCCAATAAGCTTCAATTCGAATGAATTAAGTGTTCAGGACTGGATGTTTCTATTAGGGGCAGTTGGGAATGATGCCACTTATGTTCGTCAGTTAAAGGCTTTAATGCGTGAAAATCGAAATAACCTAAGTATTAATGGCTTGATCCAAAGCGTAAACGATTCACTTTTGCTTTCGAACGCACAACGTAGTTTAGCCTTACAACGACTGAATTTTGCGTCGCAGTATATAAACGATAAAGATTTTTTAAATGAAAAACTTAAACCTGGCCGATTGATCGTGGTCGATCTCAGGGATGAATTCATTGAAAAGGACGAGGCCTTAGGATTATTCGTGATTATGCTCAATATTTTCTCCGGTGTTAAGGAAGTGAATGGCAAATCATTCAACAAGTTCATCGTTTTTGATGAGGCTCATAAGTATATGAACAATAAGGATCTCACAAATTCTATCGTGACTTCCATCAGGGAAATGAGGCACAAAGGAGTAAGTATTCTGATTGCCAGTCAGGACCCTCCAAGCTTACCCAATGAAATTATAGAACTTAGCAGTATTGTACTTTTACATAAGTTTAATAGCCCACAATGGCTTAAACATATTCAAAAATCCATTACGCCTTTACAAGCATTAACCCCAGCTGATTTATCATCATTAGCGCCAGGGGAAGGCTTTCTTTGGGCCACTAAATCAACAGACAAAGGAATTACAACAAGGCCGGTTAAAATCATCACGCGTCCAAGAGTTACAAAACATGGGGGAGCAACACTTAAAGCAATATAAAATTGAATACCAACAATTTTCTGAAATTGGCAAAAGGAAAAGTAATCAAGACAAGATTTCAGCCCTCCAAATAGATGATGAAACTTCGCTATTTCTGGTAGCTGATGGTATGGGGGGCTACAGCTATGGGGATTTAGCAGCAGAGCTAATTATACAAACACTAAATGAACAATTCAGTTATCATTTATACAATGCCAAAGATGACGATTTGCTCTCATCCGCGGTTTCAACTGCAAATGACCGGATAAAAAAATTGGTTCTTGAAAAAGGAGCTGAATCTGGTGCGACTTTAGGCGGCATATTAATTCATGGCTCAAACACTATTGTTTTTTGGGTGGGTGACGTCAAGGTAATGATTTTAAGAAACAATAAAATACTTTTTAGTTCGGTATCTCATACCCTTGAAAATGAATTAAGACTTAACATCAAGTCCAAAGAAGAATATATAAATTCATCCGTACGCCATGTAGTGACCAGGAGCATTTGTGGAAAGGATAAAATTTATTACCCGGAGATCAAGCAGATGGAACTTGCCTACGGCGATAAGGTGTTGGTAGCATCAGATGGATTTTATGAATTGTATACCGAAACGGAAATACTTTCGATCATTCAATCAGATAAAAATTGGCAATTAAACATAGCCGACGGCGTAAGCCGAAGATCTGTGCGCGGTAACGACAATTCTTCAGGATTCTTAATCGAAATGACTTCTCCGGTTATTTAGTTTTTTAGTTAGCATTAGAATATGCAGGCACCCGTTTTAATCTTCTGAAATCACCGAAACCAATGGTGCAGTTTTGACCATTGTTAATAAGAAAGACTATTTAGTGATGCGCCAATGAGCAGGAAAAAAATGCCGGCAATGGAGCCGATTTGGTTAGCAAATAAAGATCCCCGGTACAATTACCGATAAACCACAAGGCTTATCCAAAATGGAATAAGGCCATTTCTTATCATTATCTGCTAAATTTGACTCAAGTAGGGCAAATAATGACAGTTCAACTGATAATTCACGGGATACCAACGTAGTTAATAATTTGTATTATTTAATTTTAGAATAAGGGTGTTAAATAAAATCACCTATCACTATACTCTACTAAGCGCCTGAAGTATTTTTATAAAAATAGATAGTTCTCTTTAGGCCATCTAAAAAATGGATTTCTGGATAGTAATTCAACAATCTTTCCGCTTTGCAAATATTGGCCAAACTTGATTTAATATCTCCCTTACGTTCTTGGACATAACGGGGTTGAATATCAATTTCGAAGATTTCCCTGATAATTTTCCATAAAAAGTTTAGTGAAATTTGTTTTCCGCATCCAATATTTATTATCTCATGCTTCGTTATATCGGAAGCGAACCAGGCCTTTAGGTTTGCTTGTACAGCATTTTGAACATAAGTAAAGTCGCGAGTAATTTCGCCATCGCCATTTATTTCTGGTGAACAACCACGGTTTGCTCGATCAATAAAAGTTGGAATTACGCCTGAATAAATACTTTGGGAGTTTTGTCGTGGTCCGAAAATATTGAAATAACGAAAGCCAATTGAATGGAAATCATAAATATTGGAAAACAGTTCAGCGTAATTTTCATTTACTTTTTTTGTAATTCCATAAGGTGAAAGTGGTGTGCCGATCACGTCTTCTATCTTCTGTAACTCTTGATTATCGCCATATACGCTTGAACTGGAGGCATAAACCATTTTTATGATTTTTTGTTCCTTTGCTGCTATCAGCATGTTTAAAAATCCACCAATATTTACGTCATTATATGAGATCGGATCAATAATTGAACGGGGTACGGAACCTAATGCAGCGTGATGCGAAACGAAATCAATTCCTTTCACAGCTTTTCTACATTCATCCAAATTTCGTATATCTCCTTCAATTAATTCAAATGACGGATAAGGGATAAAAACTTTGATATTCTCCATTGACCCAGTGCTGAAATTGTCGAGTACCCTTACTTTGCCGGCATGGTTATTAATTAAATATTCGACAATATGTGACCCAATAAATCCAGCTCCTCCGGTAATCAGAAAGCTGAACTGACTAAGGTCATGTTGATAATCCCGTTCAAACATAGGAAAATTATAAAATTTTGATAATAAGGGCGTTTAGGGTTTCTTGCAGCCGCGCTGACCGGGAATAAAATTATTAATTTTAAGTCGAAATAAATTATATTTCTATTGCATATCTTTACAAATACCTAGACTATTTAAATGAAAGTTAGTATTGTAATACCAGTTTTTAACCAAGAAAAATACATTAGAAATGCGATTGATAGTTGTCTCAAACAGACATATACGGATATTGAGATAATTATTATCAATGATGGTAGCACAGATTCAACAATTGAGATTTTAAATGATTATAAAAATAAAATAATTGTTTTAAATCAAGAGAATGGCGGCACTTCTTCCGCTTGGAACAATGCGTTGAGAGTTATCGATACCGAGTATGTAATAGGACTAGATTCGGATGATGAATTTGTACCGAATACTGTTCAGGATATCGTTGATTTCGCGAAGAAACACTCCAATTATTCAGTAATTTATTCCGATTACTCATTTATAGATTATCAGGGAACTATTACCAGAACAGTACATAACCCTGACACCGATACCTGCGAGGATGCAATTTCAAAACTTATCCTGCTATGCGACAATCTCGGAAAACCAAATAATTTTTTGCCGTTTGGCCATGCCCGACTATATAAAACAGCGGCATTATTGGAGATCAATGGCTATGACGTTAATTATCGGTATGCGGAAGATTTTGATTTAATGCTAAGATTAGCCGCGTCGGGCCATTCGTTCGCAAGGTGTCCTAAAATTTTGTACCACTATAGATGGCACGAATCGAATAAAGGCGTTATTAGTCGTGGGCTTCAAAAGGGCGAGGTTAGAAAATGTATCGCACAATTCAGAAATCAAATCGAATATAATTCTTATGATCAACAAAGGGACTAATGTGTGTTTTCTTATTCCTCCCCCGAATGGAAAATTTATCATACGGGATTATGCAGGTGGAATGGGTTTCGAGGCAACCTACGAAAAGGAAATGTCTTATCTTCTCCCTCCATTGGACTTTCTTCAATTAGCTGCATGTATTAGAGACGAGTTTAATGTCCATATTATCGACGCACATGCGGAGCAATTGGAGCTAATTGACCTCATTGAAAAAATTAAAACCATTGATTGCAAACTAGTTATCATTGAGTTATCGATTCCCACATTAAATTTTGATCTTGAATGTGCAAAACAGTTACAAATACTTGGAATTGAAGTTATCGGGAAAATACAATCGCAAGAAAAAGATGTTTTGGATAAAGTGTTCCGCCCTGGCTACATTAAGCTTTGTCTTATTGCTGAAGTAGAGGATAATTTAATAAATATTTTATTCGGAACCGATAAGGCCGGAACAGCTTTTATTGAAAACGAAACTTTGATTATCAATAACAAAAAGCCAATTGACAATTTGGACCTGCTCCCATTTCCAGCGAGAGAGTTAACTGTGCGAAACACTTATTTCTATCCTAAATTGGGAGAATGCACGACTATTATAACAAGTCGAGGCTGTCCGTTTTCTTGCAGTTATTATTGTCCATATCCTTTAACACAAGGAAAGAGATGGCGTGCTAAATCAGTAAATTACGTATTGTCCGAAATTTCTCAAAGCGTCAATTTAGGCTACCGGAAATTTCTCTTCCGCGATCCCATTTTCTCCCTTCAAGAAGATCACGTAATAGGTATTGCAAGAGGAATAATCGATTTAGATGAAGAAATCACGTGGTGGTGTGAAACGAGGGCTGACAGAATAACAGAAAAAATGGTCAAATTGATGAGCCAATCCGGGTGTCGGGGAATAAACATAGGGGTAGAATCTGGAGATGACAAATTGAGGTTTTCACATCTAAAAAAAGGAGTTTCTGATGCCGTTCTCATGAATTTGAGTTCCTGGTGTAAAAAATATGGCGTCCACTTGGCATTTCTTTTAATGGTTGGTTTCCCTGGGGAGGATCGAAATAGTATTTTGTCAACCGCTAAGTTGATATGTAAATGCCGGCCAGGAAGTATTGGGATAGGCTTCCCGGTAAACCATCCGGGCACTGATCTAGATAAAGACGCTAAAAAAAATAACTGGATTATCGAAGATGATTATACTTTAACGGATGGTAGCATACCAGTATTAGCGGGACCCACTCTTGGTGCCGCAGAGATGATCATTGCCAAGCAATTATTAATTAATTTATTCAATACAATCCAGGGCGGTAGGTCAGACAAGGAATTGGCAGCAATGAATTTAATTGAAGAATGGTGTTTAGCAAACTGAAAAATGAAGATTTTATCGTACTTAAATGTCAGTAATGGATCTAATTTAGAAGCAGACAGCGGGTTTGTTTTTCAAAAGATTTTATTGCAAAAACTCGCTGAATTTGGTCATAAAGTGATCTTGATCGGGCCACCGGATATGCCATCAATCTCCAGCGAAATTCAACTTATCGAAATTGATATTCCGGAAAGTAAATTTGGTGTTAGGTATGGCTTTCCGTGGGTCGATTTACAAAATAAATTAAAAAAATCCATTGAAGGGACTGATATTCTATTGGTAAATCAGAGCGAATTGAGTATTGCACTTTCAACATTGGTATTTGAGATTACGCAGACTATAATTCCTTGTATCACTTATCATCACTATTTGGCTGTTAGTGATTTCGATAATCAACAGGTCGTCTATGATCCGAGTCAGGATTGGAACGGCTTGGGAAAGCATACATGGTTGCGTCAAGTCGATTCAGCAAGGTTTTCAACCATGAATATAATTGGAAGTCGGTACGGTAAGGATTTATTTATTAGATGTTCTGGGGATCTTTCACTAACAGACAAATTTGAAATTATACCACCTCCGACCCCGTACAGTGCTTTTTCGAAAGCAGTTTCAAATACTGTTCCAATTATATTGTATAACCATCGGTTATATGATCACTATGGGGGTACGGTAATTTTTCAAATACTTGAAAAGATCTCCCAACGATATCAGTTTAAGGTTATCGTAACCGACCCAACATCTAAACGTTCGTTGGTACGCGAAAGTTTGGATCAGAGTGTGAGTAATATAAAGGCTTATCTCAGAACGTTAAGTTTTGTTGAAATTGTCCATTTCGAAACCCAGAACCAATATCAAGCTGCTCTCAATCATATCGATATAGGAATCGCCCCACTCCGGACTGGTGCTTTATGGAGTATGTCAATTGCAGATATGATGTCGAAGAAAATTCCAGTTGTTGCCTTTAATAAAGGGGCGTATGCTGAGGAAATTTCTGATGAAGATTTATTATTTAACAACGAGGCGGAATTTGAAAATATTTTTGTGGAATTAATTACTGACACCAACTTTCGTTTGGGGAAAGGCGAAAAAGCGTATAGGAGATCTCAGGAGTTCGCCACAGAAAATATAGCTTTAAAATTCGAACGTGTTTTTGAGGGTGTGCTAAAAAAAGATGAAAATTATGAAGACGCAAGCTGAAAAATATCCTGTTTGGTTGGGTTATATGGATATGCCGGGTTTTGAACGACTGCCAATTACGATGCACGCGGCTAAGGACGCTGTTTTATACGATGTCAACAACGTTCAGTACATTGATTTTTTGTCTGGAGTGCGAAATGTTCTTTTAGGTTACTCAGAAAAAAGAATTAGTGATGCTATTTATAATCAACTACTCACCCTTCCATTTGCGAGCGGAAGCAATTTTGGCAATGACGTAGCAGTAGCATTAGCTGAGCAACTGGGTCAGTTAAGCAAAATCCGAAATCCAAGGGTGATTTTTCATAACAGTGGTTCAGAAGCCATTGAGGCTTCTATCAAGCTAGTCCGTCAGTATAATTTTTTAAAAAAAAATGAAAAGAAAAAAATTATAACACTGAAAAAAGGATACCATGGTCAAACCATAACCGCCCTTAGCGCCTCTGGTGAATTTTTTAGCAAAGAGCCCTTCCAGCCGTTTACTGAAGGATTTATTCAAGTTCCGTTTCCTGAAGAAGTTGATCAGGTCTCAGAGCTTGAAAAAATCTTAAAAAATTCAAATGGAGTTGCAGCAATACTAATCGAGCCGCTGCTTGGAAATGCAGGTGTCTTAGAGTTGCCGATTGGCTATTTAGCCGAGGTTAAAAGGCTTTGTATTAAATACGACATATGTTTAATAGCGGATGAAGTATCCACTGGATTTGGACGTTTGGGAGAGTGGTTTCTGTCTACCGATATTGAACCCGACATACTTGTGGTTGGCAAAGCCATGACAAATGGTTATTTACCCTTGTCAGCAGTGATTGTTTCAGAAAAAATTTGGAGGGATTTCGACGGCAATGGATTTTTTCGTCATGGTCAAACTTATTTGAACCATCCAGTTTGTTGCAGGGCCGGTTTGCAAACAATAAGTATTCTTGAGGAGATTGGTGCCCCTGCTTTGTGTATAAAAAAAGGCATCCTCGTAAGAAAAATGTTGGAGCCACTAATAAAATCCGGGAAAATTAAGACGATCCGGGGAAAAGGATTAATGTTCGCGATAGTATTTGATGAAACCATCCATAAAAAACATGCGTCAATAAAATGGTTACAAACTGCGATGTTGAATGCAGGATTTATTATTGGACAATTGGATAATACGGTATTCATTTCGCCTCCTTTAATTATTCAGGATTTTCAGGTTGAGAATTTCGTAGACGCTTTAGAAAAACTATTGGTATGAATTTCTCTAATAATTCGCATGTTATTAAAAATTGGAATTCTTATTGGGATTTTGAAGGGCATCGATTAGACTATTGGGTGAGTAATTGGGAAACTTCGTTCGAGGCCCAAAAGGCACTATACTTATTTCAAACTCTTTCGAATCAAGGCATTAATATCAATGCGAAGCTGTTGGATGTTTCCTGTGGTATTGGTATTAAAACAATTATTTTAAAATCAAAGGGTATGGATGTGACCGGTTCAGATGCCAGTAAGGCGTCTATAAAAATAGCTAAAAAACTTTCTGAAAGAATTGGGTACAGGATAGGGTTCTTTGAAGCGAACTGGGAAAAAATATCAGTTCAGGCTATGCCAATCTATAACATTTTATATAATGATGCTTTATCCTGGATTGGAAACGAACGTAATCTACTGCTTTGTTCTAAGCAATTCTATAATCTGCTGCCGAATAGTGGAATGTTATTTTTTTATTCTAATAATACATTGTCAATAGACGAATTAAATAATATACGATTATCAATGTGGGAAAATAGATTGGACGGAAACCTCTCATGGGATTTCGAAAACGATAAGTATTTGGTGAACTGCTTTGACTATGCGTATTTAGGAGATGATTATATAGACATCCTTTATTTATTTAAAAAAAGGAACTTAAATAATGGGAATCTCGATTTTAGATTGGCAACCATCAGGGAACTTTACAGATGGACCGATCCGCAATTGTTTAACATTTTAAAAATGGCGGGATTCAGAGAGTTCCAATCTTTTGGCAAGTTACATTGTGCCTATAAGTAAAAATGTCAAAATGAAAGTTAGTATCATTATTCCAACACACAATAGGGTTAACAGTTTAATTACAGCACTTAATTCTTTGAAAGACCAGGTTATTGGGTTACCATATGAAATTATTGTAGTGGTTGATGGTTGCGAAGACGAGACTGAAAAGTTACTTAACGCCGATTTTCCGGAGATAAAGTTAGTTGTTTATAAAAAAAATGTCGGTGCCGCAATTGGATTGAACGGGGGAGCCAAAATTGCAACTGGCGATATTCTGCTGTTTTTAGATGACGATATGGAGTACCAGCCAATGTTGGTGCAAAGCCATATTGAAATGCATAAGGGGGGTAAATACGATGTCCTGATCGGTAACTTTCCATTAGGTCATTTGCCTACTGATTCTTATTTCAGGAACGTTATATTTGATTGGACTGAAGGATGGCAAGAAACATTTTCTGAAAATGTTAGTTTTTATAATTCTCTGTGTTCGGGACACTTTTCAATAAAACGCGCTTTGTTTGAAAAAGTCGGGATGTTTGATGAGAACTTCTCGCGTTGGGGACGAAAAGATTCCGAATTGGGATATCGGCTTATCAAGGCAGGCGCTATTTTTGGATATTGCCGTAATGCAAAAGCTTTTCAAAATTATGATAAATCGCCAACAGGTTTTCTTGAGGACTTTCGGTTTTTAGGGCGTGCAGATGTGGAAATGTTTATCAAACATCCGGAATTAAAACGCACCTTGTTGTTAAGTAGTTTTTTTCAGGCACCATGGTTAGTTCAATTTTTAAGGGTATTTGCAGTAAGGAATAAATCCTTTGCTAGGATGACCTTATCCATGGCCGCAAAAGCTTTTGATTTTATTCATTTAACAGGATTCAAATCAAAATTCGTCGAATCGATCTATTGGATTACCGCGGATTGTTTTTATTGGAATGGGGCCTTAAAAGCGCTTGGCAATGCCTGGCAACTGAAGAATTTAATTGGAAATTCTGTCCCCATTTTGATGTATCATAGAATTTCCAATAAGTCCGATCCCTTTTGTGTTTCTCCGGATTGTTTTAATGAACAAATGGCTTTCCTAAAAGAAAATGGGTATCGTGTGTTGACACTCGACACAGTGATTAATTCTTTTAAAAATCAGAAAATATTACCACCAAAATCTGTTGCGATTACCTTCGACGATGGATCAATTGATTTTCTGGAAGCTTTTGAGATCCTAAAACTTCATGATTTTCCCGTAACACTTTTTGTGACGGGAAGTTACGCTGATGACAATACAACTATGGATGCACGCGACCAATTATACCCATATTTATCAAAGCAGCAAATCAAAGAACTGGCTACGCAAGGCGTCAGTATTCAGGCACATGGCTACCGGCATATTAAACTGGGAAAAGTTGATCAAAAAGAGGCCGAGGCCGATGTTGCAGCCATTAAAAAATGGCTTAACGAATTGGGAATTGCTCCTCAATATTTTGCTTATCCAAGCGGAAGTTTTAATGAGCATACCAAAACTATTTTAAAAAAACTGGGATATCAAGCAGGGCTAACCTCCATTAGTAATTTATCAAGTTTTGATGTTGAATTGTTTGAAATTCCAAGGATTAACATTGAAGAAGGAAATATCGAAGATTTCAAATTCAGGTTAAAATATGGAATTGGATTGTCCTATGCCCAAGACGAACTATTAGGCCATTTAGGGAATTTTCATCCAACAAAATGGTGGCATTCAGCGCCAGATTTTGATGAAAACAAAATATACGTTTATCAAACTAAGGCACCGTTGACGAAAGAAAAATAAATACACAATCGAATGGAAAAAATTGCGATTAATACTTGGGCATTTGATCCTCGCCTCACGCTCTATGAAAGATTTAAAGTTTCGGAAAGTCACGGGATTAAAACTTTAGAGGTCAATTTTGAAGAGAATGTTCAACATCCGATGTTGACATGGTCAACCAATTCGACCGATTTGCAAGAAACAAAGCGATTTCTTTCAGGGGAAAATTATTCGATCTCAAGTATCTGTACTGAGTTGTTTTGGACATATAATCTTGCTTCTGCTGACAGTTCTGAGAAAAATAAAGCAATGAGTATGGCAAAGAAAATGATTGATTTCGCCTATTTCTTAAATGCTGACTCCATTTTGATTGTGCCCGGTATAATAAAAGATAAAGAAAAACGGGAAGGTAATTATGCAGAATTATTGAAAGTTTGTCGGTCCAGTGCGCTTCAATCAATCCATGAATTGGCTATTTATGCAAAGGAAAGTGGCATCATATTAGGATTGGAAAATGTCTTTTTCAATAACTTTTTAATTGACGCAATTGACATGAAAGAATTCATTAGTGACCTTAATGCGCCAAATGTCAAAGTCCATTTTGATGTTGGAAATGCACAAATTAACGATTCTGTAGAAGACTGGATATTAATACTTAAGGACCTAATATATGCGATCCATGTGAAGGATACTATTATGTTTCGAAATTCTTTTGTTCAGTTTTGCCCTCCACTATATGGGGACGTGAATTGGGAAGTTGTCTTTAGCGCATTAAAAACTATAAAATTTAATAGATATCTAATTGGAGAACAAAGTTTTGCAGCTATTGGGAATGAAGAAAAGCTGATTTACCTGATCAGCGCATTAAAAATCATAAATAACCATAATGGGCGTGGATAATCAATTGCTTAAAGAACAATTAAAAATAGGAGTCATTTCTTATGATGAGTCACCGCCCCGAGGGTATGGGGCTTGCGAGAGAATAGCGTTTGAATTTGCGAGATACTGTGATCAAACCGGCTGGGAAACCTCATTGCTGGCTATGAGTTTTAGAGACGATATCAATTACGGCAAAATAAAATTAATATTGACTGATGATTTGTACGTCGAAGATAATGTCGATTTATTAGCAGGGTTTAACTTGATTTTTGCATTTCACCCAGGCGCTTGTTTTCAACTTATTAGGAAGGCAATTGAATCAAATGCTACGAACGCTTATTTTGGAATTGATATTAGTTGGCCGGAGTTGATTCCGTTTAAAATGGGATTTGAATTACCTAAACACAGAGTCCTTTGTTATACGCTTTGCAATCGGGTGGCTGCAATATATCTCAAAGAAAATCGCCCGTTTTGTACCATACCCTTAATTTTATATCCCGATGAACTTCCAACGCTACAAGAATTTCGTCTTGCTAAAAGAAATAATAGCATTTTATGGATGGCTAATGCCGACCCGGGCCGACACAAAGATTTGGAAGCTGCACTAGAATTTGCTGAAAAGGTAAGTTGTGAGCTGATCGTTGCTGACGGCGGAACGTATAATAGAGAGCGAATTTTTCCAAAATTTGTCAGGCGCATTGAGAACGTATATGGCAACGAAAAAAGGGATCTTTTCCTTTCTTCTAAGGCGTTCTTATATACTCATCCCAAAGGCGGTAATGAGGCTGGAGGAACGGCCATTCTGGAGGCACTTTATAGCGGATTGCCAGTTTATGCGCTTAATTTCTCCCCGGGTTCTCCAGCGGATACCTATATTATTAATGGATATAATGGCTACTGTACTGATTCGATGGATGAATTAACTCGAGCTTATGATCAAATTGATCAAATCGACAGGCAAGTTGTGTGGAATTATGGAAGATCGTTGTTTAATCCGGCTGTAAATTGTGAAAGACGGCTTTTTGAGTTATTGAAGTTTGCGAAATATATTTCATGATTTAGCTATGGACGTTCAAGATTATCCAATTTTAATACCGTATTACCTTGAATTTCATACATCCTTTCAGGAAATTCTTTTGAAATATCACCTTCCAATTGAATATGAAAACATTCTCAGGAATTGTAATGGTAGGTTTAGCGTCAATGAAATTCAATCACATTTTAAAGAACACCAAGATATTATTAAGATCCTCGAATTATTCCTGGAAAATGGCCTTATTTTATTGCATAGGAAACCTTTAAAAAGAAAGAATGGTAAAACATCCGAAATAATAATTTTGTCGCCACATTCGGATGATGCATTGTTCTCACTCGGCGGATTCATTTTGGGCCAAGCAAGTTCTTCAGACATTACTATAATCAATATTTTCACCAAAAGCGACTATTGTGTAATGAATGAGTTTCCGAAATCAGACAGTTTGATCACCTCATTGCGCATAAAAGAGGATACATTATTTGCTCAAATAGCAAATGCACGTTTATATTTTTTGGATTTTTTTGAGGGCCCATTACGAAATAAAAATCAAATTCGAACTGAGGAAATTATATCCCAAATAGTTAAGAAAATAAACAGTCTCATCCTTGATACTACTACCCAAATATATTTTCCACTTGGAATAGGTGACAATGTTGATCATATTATAACCAAGCAGGCAGTATTCATTTTATCCAAAATTTTTAATAAAATAGCTTTTTGGGGATATGAAGATTTGCCTTATGCGGCACATAATCAAAATCAAGTTTATACTCTTGTTAAAGAAGATTTCGATAAGGCCCCTCGATCAGTTATGATCGGGGATTTTATTGATTCCAAATGTAACTTACTGAAGATTTATCACTCCCAATTAGCTTCAAATTATGCCGCAGCTGTACGCGACTATTCAGTGGCAAAAAATGAACATGCTTATGAATTCTTATGGCGTTTAAAACAGCGATGATATGAGCGACTCGCATAATAACATTATTCAAGCACTAAAAAAAAACAGGATCATTTGGGCGCCTCTTAATTATCTTTTGGCCAGCAGCAGGATATTGTGTTATCAACCATATCAATACCTTGCAAGCGAATATCAAGAGCTATCGACGGCATTAGTGGTCGGAAGGGATTATAGCTTTGACTATAAGGCACAGGATATAGTTGTTATAATGGATAAGTACATGCCGGATCCATTTGGTGACGATGACTCACGTTGGCTCTATCAATACATGGCACACGTAAAAAACAAAGCAAAATCGATCATTTATCTTTATGTTCCAGAGGAAGATCACGTAGTTAATGTCACCAATCTACCTGTGGACAGGATAATTGTTTTTAACTCCTACACCGAAGCGTATCTGAATAAAATAAAGATCAATGTCCCCATATCTAAACTTTTCGAACCACATAATACTAATTCCTATTATCAGATTTTAAATATCAAAAAGACCATATCTCCGAAAATAATAATTGGATTTCATGGATGGGAGTACCCATTTCCGGCTTTGTCTAAAGTCCTTTACCGGATACAAAATGATTTCGATGTGGACTATTTATTTATAGTAGGCGAGAATCAAACAAATAATTCGTTTTCTGATAATATAACAATCAAAACAGTTCCATGGCGCTTAGAAACATTTGACTTTTATATGTCTCAGGTTGATATTGGATTCCGCCCAGTTAAGCCAAATTTTGATCACAAGTCAAGTTGGAGTCCCCTTGAATGGCTGAAATTCAAAAAACCTGTGATTGTCGACGGCAAAATGGCTGAATACAAGAAAGATTTTCCAGAAAATTGGCCCATGCCAATGAACGAGGATGAATGGTATATTGAATTTGTAAACTTAATAAAAGATGAAACTTCTCGCAGGGAATTGGGCGACACCGGCTTTATATTCCTGAAGGAAAATTATTCTATTAGTGAATATCTGTTTAAGCTATTTGAAAATATTTTACTGTCTATAAAGTAAACCTGAACTATCTTATGAAAAGAAAAATTGCGACAACATTTGGCGGATCCGAATTTGAGTTGGGAAGTGAACAATATATAGACGCCATTCTTCTTGGCGAATTGCTCGCAGAAATGAATTTTATCGTAAAAAACGGTGGTTATTATGGACTAATGGAAGGCGTAGCTAAAGGGGTATTTAATAAGAAAGGAGAAATTATTGGAATTACTAACGCCGCGTTCGGAAGCAAAAGTCCCAATATTTTCATTACAAGGGAACGTAAAAAGAAAGATATCTTTAGTAGGACACGTGAGATGATCCAAGATAGTACGATAATAATTGTTCAGGAGGGCAGCATCGGAACTTTATTTGAGTTATTCGCTATATGGGACCTACTATACACTCAAACTTTGCGCGACATACCGATATATTTAATTGGAAAGACATGGAAAGAGAAAATTGAAAGCTTAAAACATTGGTTCATAAAAGACCATCTTTTTGACTATCTAACGATATTCGACAATTTCAACGCCTTCAAGAAATATTTTTTGACTGACATGAAATTCGATTCTGGAAATGATATGAATTTATATTAATTTCAGTTTAGCATAAGACGTACTATCCGCTGAAGTTATGATGGCGCTGATGGTAACCGCATTTTTAAAAAATAATAACCACGCTTTGTTCAATTCCCTTTTCAAAAGAATATCCCATGGCATAATAACGGCCATTAATAATTCATCAGACCAGAATGATAGAAAGTGGCATTTTTGAGCAGATGAGTGATGTTCATGGAAAACTTGCAGAGGATTTATTATCAGCCATTGGGGATTAGAATGGACTTACCCGATCCCGTAAAAAGCAATTGGCGTTGATCTAAACCTCCACAGAGATACTAATGACCGGGTAAATGTCTTTTCCCGGCCATTGTTTAAATCACGCTACATGAAAGCTTTTCGTATAAATGACAGCGTTACGAAAAGCCTTTCGGTGCCAGTAAACTCACGTCACCAGCGGCAACGGCCTCAGGAAAACGATCAAATATCTGCGGCAACTGGTCTTCGACACCCCATTCCTTCAAGATGGCTTCGCAGCCTTTGAGGGTCTTCGAATTGCCATAATAATAGGGTGCTGACCGGCCGTCAAAATAAAATTCCCGATCATTATAGATGGCTTTTGTTTCCGGATCGATCCGCTCTACCAATCCATCTTTAGACCTTGACCATATCGGTGTGTAATCCCGGTTGAACAAAATCTCGCGGCCATCTTCACAATACCATTTACCATAAGGCGCATAAAGCCGCTTTGGTTTGAATGCGCCGGGCTGAACAATATCCTTAACGGCAATCACCTCGTGACGACCCGCTACAAAATAGCCAGCATCGCTGAAACCCTCAATAACATTGCGGCTAAAGTTATGGGAGAATACCATGATCAGTTTTTTACTCCCTTTTTTGGTCACAAATGAACCAACCGGCAACCGGGTCTTCCTTTCTTTATGAGCAGGCAATTTAATGCTAGTCGGCCATTTGTCCATTATCTTCAGTGCCATGTCAAATCGACCGAGCAGTTCACGTACTGGCGCACAGTCATGGTAATTTTTTTCAATAATCTTCCGGCCTTCACGAAACTTTCTTTTTAACCGTAATTGATCTCGCCGCCGGGTGACCAGCGTTATGATCAGTTCCCGATGCCCGAGATAGATCTGGTTGAACTCTACGGTCGGCAATTCGTCCTCGCTATACTCGTAACCCATCCAACGGTCCATGAGCATGATAATCTCGTTAACGACTTTGTTAGCCCGCTTATGATAACGGGTGTAGTTCAATACTTCTTGCAGCACAAGGCCGAGCGAGCTGTGTTGTGAAACAGGCATCCGGGCGTTAGGCCGTTTACCCAAAGACCTGCCTCCAAAAGTGTCATAGCAATCAATTACTGCGGGCTTAGGCATTGCCGGTCTGTGAATTGTTTCGGTCTTTTCAAGTGCTCGATCCGGATTTTTGAGTAAATGTTTCCAGTGGGCAAAGCCTTGAGCTACAGCCACACGGTCAAGTGCCGCGTGATAAGTAATGTCAAGCTCTTTTTGCAGTTTTCTGGCCTGGTGTTTAAGTGCGTCGGCGCTAAGGCCATTAATTTTGATGGTCATCGATCCTCCAAACTCCCGTAGAAAAACGTCATTCGCCTACCGTTTTTCGAAACGAGAATAAGGCTTTCGATAAACGTTAATTGTCAAAAGCGGCGCTATGTGGGGCTTAACTGAGACGAATGGGAAGCTTCCGCTCGAAGCTTTGAACAAATATAACATTCGTCACCTATCAAACAAAAAAAATTAATCTTCATCAAGGAATGGAATTTTTGACGCTTTTCGTAATTGCTTCTGATCGTGTTCTTTTAACAGCCGTTTAAACTCTAAACTATGGGCTGTTGCAAAGTCATTATTTGGATTAACACTAACATTCTCGTCATTCCTGAATTCTGCACCATCCGACCAGTTATAAGACCCCGATACGACCACTTGGTTGTCGATCACACAAAACTTATTATGCATTATCCCTCCCCGTGAGCCACGCATTTCCACGACATCAAATCCGGTCAGATCAACACCGTGCCTTTTATTGACTCCATCTTTAAAGATGATAATCCTAATTTCTAAGTCTTCCTGCAATTTTTGTGACAATTTCTGTTGCAGGCGTTCGTTGGTAAACCATGCCATTGCCAGCCAGATCGATACTTTAGCCTTTTCCAATGCATCGAGGACTTTTGCTTCAATTTGCTGAAAATGTACTTGACTGGCCGAAATGCCTACAGGTGCTGCCACGTTGCCAAGGATCACATATTTGCCATCTTGCGAACTGACAGAATAATGATCTTTCAAGATCAATTCATTGATCTCTTTTACCGTATCTTCACTTTCGGCTTCATTGACCACCATGGTCAAAAGCTGGATGATCGCTTGCTCATTGATCAAGTCCAGTCTTGACGCGACATAATCTTTTTTATACATCGGTTGCTCACGCCCAGGGTAAAAAGGCAAAGCGCCTTTCCAGGCATCGCGTACACCCAAGTTTACAAAAATATCTAAGAGCGCCCTTCCCTTTCGTTCCTCAGCATTCTGTTTGCCTATGATGTAGGGTATCAATTTTTGTTTTGTATCGTCTTTAAATGGCATCTTGTCTGTTTAAGATCACGAAGTTAACAGCTTTGTTTCGTTTATTACTCATCCAACGCCTGCGTCAACAATTCGAATAACGCTGGAAATGGCTTCCGGGCACTTTAACAATACCGACTAATTAACCATCTTAAAAATATCGTTAAAAGTGGCGAAAGGGGTTTAAGTAAATCTCTTTCTGTACCATTATTCCTGTCTGAAAAAAAAGCAAAAACCAAGCTAAATCAGCAAGCCACTTTCGCCATCGTCTTACCCAATATCCAAAACGAAAAACATTTCTTTATTTGCAAAATAAATCGTATATTTAGGTATTAACGTTCTAAAACAACATCAAATTGATCTAAAGAATTCGGTATACTTCGCGGTATACGTCTTAAATTTAATGATCTAACATATTGATAATAAGTGCTTTATCTCTGCTGGTTCGAGTCCCAGCGGGATCACAAAAAGGGGAAGAAAATATTTTCTTCCCCTTTTTATTTCTCATTTTAATTTCGCGTATCGCCTCCCCCTCTTTACTTCTTAACCATGATATTAACCCGCTGGTAACGCGTAATAGCCGGTGTCCCGTTGTCTGTTGCCTCCAGGATCAAATAGATAGTTTGGCCCGGGGTTGCGTCTTTAGGAATACTAACCTCTGCCTGTGCCGAAGTTGGGTTTACGATAGTAATATTCTTACCATCTGCTGTGGTTTGAAATTGCCACCATTTGATGGAAACAGCATTGCCATCCGGATCTGAAACGTCTGCATTAACACGCAATTTTTCTCCTGCAAATGCAAGGATAACCTTTGGTCCTGCAATTTTCACAACGGGTGCGTGATTTGCATTCGAATACTTAGGGGTTACTGACCATTTAAGACGGGCAGCAAAATCCAGTTGAGCTGCCGGAAAGAAATCAGGGTACGCCACAGTTTTACCCGCTTGCTTGTTCATCGAACTCAGTGCAGATGCCATAGCCTTAGCGCTTGTATCTTTTGAGGATGAATCGGGCAGAAATGAGAAATTTTGAGAGTCCCTGGAAATACGGCCGCCCCATCCTCCCGGCGAATTTGCCTCATAAGCGTTTAACCCATTTGCAAGCATATCCATAAAAGTCCAGTCATCTCCCTCTCCCAGCCATGACCCTTTAGGCTGGATGGGCATCCAAACTACGTATCCCATCTTTTTTAATTGCTCAGCTGAATAGCCTGAGAAGCCAAAAAAATCGAGTTTATCGCCCTTCACCATCTGCTTACCATCACCCCAAACCCTGTATATAGCACCCAAAGGACCACGATCTGATATATTTTTCTTCATCCACTCGGATGTCATATAAACCGAGTCCTCTTTTTTAGCGCCTATCTGGGCAGCATAAGCATAGCTTGGGCCGTTTTTAAATTCGCGGTATTCAATGTCCGGCCAGTTAGGTTTTATATAGGTTGCATAAGTATCATCCTGATCGCCGGAAGGCAGTAAAACTACTTTACGCGATATTTTCTTTTTGATACTTTCCCACGCTGATGTGTACTCATATTGGTTTTGTATGGATTTAAGGGCACGTGCAATGGTACTTTGCCCTCCCCACGCGGTAATATATAATTGTCCGGGTTTGTCGTCCAGGATCAAAGACCTGATCAGGTCTGAGCCCGGCGAATCTTTAGAAATATCCCCGTCGAATTCAATATTCCCATAACGAATTTTCGACATCAAATATTCCGGCGTTGGGTAATCAGCATCATGCACCTTGAGATTTGGATATACCTTTTTATAAGCCTCTACGGCGTTATGAATAAAGCGCTCATTCTTGCCCCATCGCCACGATTCACACGGACATAAATTCAAGCCAAAACGCGAATACTCCCGGTTAGGGACATACCATTTGGTTCCCTTTCCATCACCTGTCCAATGATACCCGCTACTTGCATACACAAGCCCTTCTACCTGTAGTCCGTCGCTGTACATCAAAAAACGAATAAGTGAATTATTATCATCGAGCTCCGGATCACAGGTAACAACAATGCGAGGTTTTACTGTAGTATTGGCAGATTGCGCCAATACCTGTTTTGTTGATACCCCACTAATGATCAGTCCAATTACGAGCAGACTAATATTCCTGTAAAAAAGTTTCATCTCTTTCATATTGTACATTATGATATTTGAAGGGGAAGATCGCTAACAGCAAGCTCGCGATATGTTCAAGCTAACCTATCGAAAATAAACGAAATTTTTCAATATATCTTCCTCAAATCATTTCACAACTCAGCTCAACTGACTAAGAGAGTCTCAGAAGCGTTAATTATGCTTTTTCCCTAAAAATCCCTGTAAATGCAGAACATATTATTCACTTAATTGTAGAATAAATACTCCGCTCCGTGACTATTATAGCTGATCTATTTATACAGATTGAAAAGAAATTTTTAGGGGAAACCAACAATGAATAAAAAATCAAAAAATAGAAATTACAGGTTTATCAATAACGAAACGGACAATATCATTTATCTGCTTTCTATTCCTGTAGACAAGCACAACGTTAAAGAAACACTGGAGGATACCAAACATAGGTTGGCAGTGGAAAACGGAATATACATTGACAGTATCTATTATATCGAAATACCGCAAGATGAAACTCACAACTAACAACTTCAACTACTCTTGCCAAAAATCATAAATGTATTTTCAAACACTTTTCATCACTTGAAGTTTCTTTGATAACTATTGCGAATAAAACTAACGCCAACCTCGAAATTTCTTTGCCAACTATGAGAATTCAAACAGAACGACATGCCATAAGAGTAAACCCGGACGCAAAAAGAGTTATAGCACGATATTTTTTTAATGGCGAAAACAGAGCAAAAGATGTTATCAGGCGGGTAATGGCACTACCAGAAGATAAAGTTTTTTGTATAATATCTCCCCTGCTTCAGGAGTTCTCACAACGGCACCGGAATATTACGAAAATACTATACCGGAATTGTAACCGTATTAAGGGATACATTGAGGCTCTGCAAATCAGTTTTGAAAACCTTACGCACTGGCGAAAACTACTTATCGGCTCGTATTTTACACACGAATATTCCATTGAGTCAGCAGCTTTTTTTAATCCCTCCATTGTGGAAGATCCTGATCAATCCGGTCTTGAAATTGGTCAAAAGCGGTTAATTATTAGTTTCAGGGCAGTTGGCGAAGGTCATATATCGTCAATCGTTTTCAGAAGGGCCATAATTGATAAGGATAATCAATTAGAGATATTACCTACAGGCAATTATGTGGATGAGGCGGAAATGATACGTGATATAGTTTATGAAAAAAAGCTTCTTTTTGAACGGATAGTTACAGCCCGGATCGACAATTCCGTTATCAAGGACCTTGAAGGTAAACTCGCTGATAAGTTTGATTATGATATACTTCAGCGAACAATTTCCGATCTTCAAACCAGGCAGCACAGCGATCGTAAGAAGACTGAACTGGAGAAGGTATTATGGCTTTCTGATTCTTACAGTAATATCAGTTTTTCGCTCGATACGGATATTTCCGACCGCGTTATTTTCCCGATGTCGGAGCTGGAGCGTAAAGGGATAGAAGACGCCCGTTTTGTAAAATTCACCGAATATGACGGTTCGATTATGTATTATGCTACCTATACAGCTTTTGATGGGGCGCTTATAATGCCTAAACTTTTGCAAACCAAAGATTTTTATGATTTCGAAGTAAGGCCGCTTCATGGCGACGGTGCAAAAAACAAGGGCCTCGCTTTATTCCCACGAAGAATAAATGGGCATTATACGATGCTTTCGAGAATCGATGGGGTTAATAATTATATAATTTACTCCGACAATATTATTCTATGGGAAAACCCGCAGTTGCTACAGCAGCCATTGCAACCATGGGAGCTTATACAAGTAGGTAATTGCGGATCGCCGATAGAAACAGAACATGGGTGGCTGGTTATTACCCACGGTGTTGGCCCTATGCGGCGATACGTTCTTGGGGCATTACTGCTCAAAATTGATGACCCTTCGATCGTCGTCGGCAGACTCAAAGAGCCCATATTATCCCCTAACCAGGATGAACGCGAAGGCTATGTCCCTAACGTTGTATATTCATGCGGAGGGATTGTCCATAATGAAAAATTAATAGTGCCTTATGGCCTCTCCGATTACTCTTCCTCCTTTGTAACCGTCGACCTTAAGGCACTGCTTGATAAAATTATTTCAGATACGTTGGAATAACGCCGATTATGCGAGCTCTTCTTTAACGTTAATTGATTTGTGCGTATTTCCGGGGTTAATTTTGAATGCCTGTAATACGCTTAAATGAGCGATCAGATAAGCTAATGTACTTTCTGCTCCCTGGTTGAGGTTTATCCCCTGGGGGTGCAGGCCATCGTAACATCCTTTGGTTTCAGAATTATAAACCGGTATGCCAAGAGAGTTTCGCCCCAGGAACCATGAATAAACAAAAAACAGTTTTTCCAGGTATTGCCGGTCATTCGTCATCCGGTAAACCTGTTCATACATCAGTACCATAGCCATCGTATCAATGGCTTGCTGATCATACGAAGGTATCTTACCGTCCCTTTTGTACCAGCCACTGTTCCCCACCGGGTTAAAACACTTTGGATTTAAGGTAGCCCCTTCAAGAAAACTCATCGTCTCAACCGCAACCTTTAAAACTTTCTGATCCTTTGTTACTTCGGTCGAGTGAAATAGTGCTAAGGGCAAGATAGCATTGTCATAAGTAAGGCTATCTTCAAACCATTGCCAATTTGCATCGCTGGATTTTTTGTAGGCGTTAGTCAATATTGATGTCAGGTGGTCCAGTGTGTTCCACATGCCGTAGTCAGATGGACAAACTTTGAGATAATAACTAATACCAATAATGGCATTGCCTATACCCCGCAGGTGTACAAGGCTTTTGAAATTAGGAGAAGCCTGATGAAACAATGCCTCCGCAAATTTACTGTATGTATTTTCCGGGGCATTTTTAATCAAATAACCCAATGCCCATATTGTACGGCCAAAAGCGTCTTCAGAACCTCTTTCATCCAAATATTCTTTTCGATAGCTTAAAAAGTTCCGGAAATAACCAGTGTCATTCTGCATAAACAGAAGGAAGCTCATATAAACAGGCATTAATCCAAAAGCTTCCGGGTAACCTAATTCGCCAGCCATTACGGACATGAGCAGGGCGCGTGAATTGTCGTCAACACAATACCCTTCTTTCCAATTAGGTATCCCATATTTGGCATGTTGAATAACTCCTGTGGGGTCTGTAAGGTGTTTAATATAGCTGAGATCAAATTCAGGTATAATTTCGGGGTCGATGATCGAATCCAAAATACGCTGGCTAATGTCCGGGCATTCTACCGCATCTTTGATAATACTTAAATACTGTTTTCCTATAACTGGCCATCGGAATTTTAGTCCATAGCTATATGCATTGTTTTTGATTGCCATTAATTTATCGGGGCTGCTTAAAAGATCATTTACTATGATCGCTAAGTTGTTATAGTCTTTAAAGTCAAAGAGTTTCCCTCTGCCATCAGCCAATATTTCTGTAGCGTGCCAATAGGGCGTAGCAATAACTGCTGCACCGGCGCCTATGGCATAAGCAAGCGTGCCGCTTGTTATCTGCACTTCGTTCATGTATGGAGAGACATAAATATCAGCTGCTGAAAGATAGCTGATAAGCTCTTCCTCCGTTACATATCGATTTATAAAAGCCAGGTGATTATTTACGCCCAGGTCTTTAGCCAGTTGGATCAAATATTCACGGTATTCCTCTCCCGAGCTTCTTAATATATCGGGATGAGTGGAGCCGAGAATAACATATAAAACATCGGGATGCTTCTTTACAATTTCCGGAAGGGCTCTTATTACAGTTTCGAGACCTTTATTACGGCTGATAAGGCCAAATGTCAACAATATGCGCCGGTTTTTAAATAAGGAGTTTGCATTAAACGGATTTTCAGCAGGGGTGTCAATATCAGGTGCCCCGTGTTGTACGTAACATATTTTGCTTGCCGGTATATTGTATAGCTCGCTCAACAGTTTTACCGCTATTTTGCCCATTACTACAACTCTATCAGCCTGTTGGGCGATGCTTTGCAATATAATTTTCTGTTGATAAGAAGGTTTTTTTAATACCGTATGAAAGATCGCGATCAGCGGTTTTTCAAGCTGGTTAACAAACGAAAGCACATATACCCCATTATCACCGCCATATATTCCAAATTCATGTTGCAAAATACAGCAGTCGGTATCACTTGAGTTGACAAAATCAGCTGCCTTGATATAATCCTCCTGCGAATGCTGGCCTATAATAAATTTGACTTCTTCCGGATAACCGACCTTACCTTTCTTTGCGTCAATGGCAACGACACAAGTACCCTCATTTGAAAATGACTTGTCCTGTATATTATAATTTATTGCATGAATTATATTCTTATTAAACGACGCCAAACCACATTCCCGCGGCGGATACGTTGACACATAGGTTAATTTCATTTTTAAGTATTAATTTAATTAATTAATTAACATTTTCATGGAAATTAAGTTTGTGTTTTGACTACTAATACTTTGCAAAATTTAGTTGAAGTGGCCGGCTTCTCACATCGAAACAAATAATAGCTCATCAATTGTTCTAATGATATCAATAGAAATTTAATATTTAAATGAATTTATCATGAGCTTTTTAATTCAGCTTTTCGGTGAGGGGAAAGACCTGACGGTATTACAAATGAGCAATCGCGGCATTGTGGTCTTTATTATTGCCCTGCTATTAATCAGGATATCGGGACGGCGTTCTTTTGGTATCCGCACTCCGTTGGATAATATCATTGTTATCTTATTAGGAGCTATTTTAAGTCGGGCAGTCGTTGGAGCATCAGCGTTTATTCCGGTTACAATCACGTGCTTTGTCGTTGTTCTGTTTCACCGCTTTGTGGGCTGGCTGATTGCCAATTCGAGATTTATTGCCTTGCTTGTTGAGGGTGATAAAATCATCCTCTTTGAAAATGGGAAATACCTGCCGCAAAAATTAAAAAGGGTGCAGTTAACGGAAGAAGATGTTATGCAGGGTGTCAGAAAGTCGGCCATGACGGAAGACCTTAAGACGATTGAACGCATCTACATTGAACGCAACGGTGAAATCAGTGCTATCCAGAAGTAACCAATCCTTTTATTCAGCCTGCCGAATTTAAAGAATGGCTCTTGATTTTTAACACCTCAATGCTGGAGGCTACTATTTCAGTACGATACATTTTTACGCCGTATTCAAACACAATACGCGTTTGCATCTTTCCCTGAATATAGGCCGATTCACCCTTTTGTATTGGCGCATCACCCACTACATCGGCAGGTATTTTAATCCGGTGAAGTTCTATGTGTTCGTAGTAATTGTCCCCTTTCCTGATCTCTTCCGTCGTGAACAGGGTAAAATGAAGCATACGCTTGTTAGCATTTTGCTGCCATGAGGGCTCATCACTTATTTTTCCTTGAAGAAATACTCTATTGACAGTGGCGTTAAATGGCATGTAAATTTTTATTCATTCCGTCATTCATTAATTTTTTTATACGAACCACAAAATCATCCAGATCAAATGGTTTAGCTATAAAATCGTCACACCCATAATCCTTAAGCGGTTTAAATACCTTTGGATAAGCCGACATGAGCATTACCGGCAGATTAGATGTTTTATTATCGACCTTGATCTGTTGACATACTTCACCCCCATCAACACCATTTAAAATATAATCAACAATCACCAGGTCGGGGCCAAAGCTTTCGATCTCATGAAATATATTGTCGCTATTTTCAAGGGTTTTTACCGCAAAGCCTTCGTATGCCAACGCCTCGTTCATCACATCAAGAACACTTTCATCATTGTCTAAAATCAGCACTTTTTTCATCATTCATTAAATTAACTACGCTGGCATTCATAGCTGAATACTTACAAAAATGTAGACTGACTGATCTGTAGCGGCTTAATAGTCGGGATTGTTAGGGATCATGCACAAGATAGATGATTTCTTTTTAAGCTGCCAAGTATTAATACCTGGGAATCTGCTGCGTGAAATACGCGTTTTTTTGAAAAGTTCAGAAAGAATCCAAAATTGAGCCCGGCCAGCCTGATGGCCAGCCGGGCAGCTAACTAAACGATCGAAAATTGTTTACACGAAAGACAATTCGTTCTCCGCACCAAATGCATGATCAAAAAGTACTTTCCATGTGCCATCGGGCTGTTTTTGCATTACTTCAATACCTTTGGCGCTAATTTTAGTTTCGTCGCCTTCGGTAATGCTCCATTCGGAACGGCCAACGGCAAGATCACCGGCAGCAAGACAATAAACCGTTTTGATATCCATTTTGCCACTGATGGATAAAATACCTTTTACAGCTTCTTCAAATTCAGTTTTCCCTGAAACAGCTTTTCCGGGCTCAGGGACCAGAATACCGTTAAAATCGTACATGGTCATTACGGTGTTGATATCACCGGTATTGTAGGCTTCTGCCAGACGTGCGTGGACGTCATGTGGTTGGGTTGGTAAATTCATAGCTTTTGCTTTTTAAATTTGTTACAGCAAAGCTATGTTAGATCAAAATGCAAAAATTGTACAAAACGGAAGCAGATCAATTACCTGTCAGTAGTTGGTTGATAGGCGAAGCGTTTGCCGCAAATGTATTGGGTGTGATCCCGGTAAACGATTTAAATTCACGAATAAAATGCGACTGGTCGAAATAACCCGCTTCGAAAGCTATGGAGGTAAAATTTTGGCTGGATGAGTTAACCAATGCCAGGCTATGCTGAAACCGGTTTATTTTGGCTAATAGTTTTGGTTGCAGACCCGTGTATTCGGTAATAAGCATATTAAGATAGCGTGATGATATACGGTTTCGGGCCGAAATATCGGTGACACGCATTGCGCCCGCGTCATTTGTAATACTATTTATAAAGCCCCCTACAAGCTTTAATTTATGATGGCGCTTCTCGGATATAAGCAATCTGTCGGCAAAATAATCTTCGGCCAGTTTAACTTGCCTTTCAAGACTTGCTGCTTCCAGTAATTGCTCGTGCAATTGTTTTAGCGAAGAACCGAAAATATCTGCCGCACTTACTACTTCGTTGTTAAATTCAGATAGTTTTTCATTAAAAAAATACGCTGCAGTATGCGGATAAAACCGGATGCCCAACATCGTATTACGGCCGATGGATTTGATAGCAAGCGGTTTGGTAATTTGTCCCCAAAACTCGATAGGTGGCGTGGTATAATAATCGTTATCCTTTTTGGCCTGCCAGTTGCCTGAGCCCAGGTTAAATATCACTTCCATGTTCCCGCTTGGGAAAACGATATCGTCGTAACCCGCAGCCGAATCTGACTGATAAAAATAAAGGCATTTAATAAATGGCTTTAACCTGGCGTCCGGTGCTATCTCCTTAAATATCATATCCTTTAGTTAATACAAAATAACACATTTTTAGAATCAACCCATTGTATAAATCGGAACAAATTTGAATTTATAATAACCCTATAGTTCCGTTTTATACAATTTCTACTGTTGCAGTCGCAATACTTTTGTCTTGTAAATATTAAAAATCAAAAAAGACAAAACATGGAAAATAAGTTCGAAACGTTCGCCGCGTTGCATAAGGCCGGCGAACCATTACTAATCGGTAACGCCTGGGACGCAGCCAGCGCAAAGGCTTTTGAAAAACAAGGCTTTAAAGCAGTAGGAACATCAAGCGCAGCAGTTGCTGCAGCTTTGGGCTATGACGACGGAGAAGAAATGAGCCTGGATGAATACTTGCTAATTATAAAGCGTATTGTGGCATCAGTAAGCGTTCCGGTAACAATAGATCTGGAAGGTGGTTACGGAAAATCCGTTGAAGCCATTTGTCAGAACATTCGTTTACTCTACGATATCGGCGTAGCAGGCATTAATATTGAAGATTCAATAGTTCACGGGGGCACACGAAGTATTAGTGAGGCAGAAAATGTTGCCCAAACTTTAAAAGGTATTATCCAATTTTTGCAAACAGAGAACATCCGGATGTTTATCAATGTCCGCTCAGATAGTTTTCTGCTGGGCTTACCTTACGCTTTGAACGATGCTGTAAAAAGAGCGTCCATTTATCAACAAGCCGGCGTGCACGGTTTGTTTTTCCCCTGCGTAGTCGGGTTAACAGATATTAATGCATTAACCCAAGCCACACATTTGCCCATCAATGTAATGTGCATGCCTGACTTACCTTCATTTGGAGATTTAAAACAGGCCGGGGTAAGCCGGATAAGCATCGGGCCATTTTTATTCAATAAAGTTTATCAGGGTTTGGAAACAGCAATAACGCAGATAAATGCAGACGGCAGTTTTAAAAGTTTGTTTGTATGATTAAATGGGAAAGGGGTAATTTTTATTGCCCCTACACTGCTTCTTTAGCGCTGAAAAGCTCGCGGATTTTTGTCCCGTCCAATGGTTTACAGATAAAGTCCTTCACCTCCGGATATGCACGTGCGCGATTGATATCTTCGCTGAAGACGGACGACGACAAAATAAAAATAGCACACTTGCCTTCAGGATCAATATTCCGGCGGTTGTATTCGTCTAAAAACTGCCAGCCATTCATAACAGGCATATTAATATCCAGCAGGATAATATCAGGCAATTTTGAAGAATCATCCTTTATCTCTGTAAGTAATTCTATGGCGTGCTTACCATGCAGGCAAGAGGTGACCGTTGCACCAGGCATAGCTTTCTGAATGAGCCTGGTAGCAATGTAATTGTTGATCTCTTCGTCTTCAACTAGCAATATACGGATAGGATCGGCCATGATATAACTTTCATACGAAACCTACCTGCAAAGGTTGTGTACTATTGCAGTTACATTGGCAGATAACAACCGGAAATTGAGCGGATACTTAATTTATATTATAGTGCAACTTCTTTATTATATCTTCCCCGATACTCCAGCGGCGACATCCCCGTAATTTTCCGAAACACTTCGCGAAAAGCTTTCTCGTCCGAATACCCTACATCGTACATCACTTCGTTAATCGTTTTGCGGCTGTTTTCAAAAGACCTCTTGGCCGATTCAATCTTTACCCGTTGCAAGTACTCAAGCGGTGTATTGCCTGTGGCTTTGATAAACCGACGGTCAAAATGCCGGCGGCCAATGGCAAATTTACCCGATAAGTATTCAACCGATATCTTTTCATGAAGATTGTCTTCCATGTAGGTTTGGGCATCCCTCACCAGGTCGTCACCGTGCTGCTTTTGACCTTTGAATATGATGAATGCGGATTGACTTTGGCGGTCCATCTCGATCTGAAACACCTTGGAGCAATAGATTGCTGTTTGCCTGTCGAAGTATTTCTCTACCAGGTAGATCAACAGGTTCAGAAATGAGTAAGCACCGCCATTGGTGTATATTCCATTTTCATCAGTGATCAGTTTGTCGGTCTGCAGATTCACTTTCGGGAACATGGCTCTGAAATTATCAGCAACGTTCCAGTGTGTTGAACAGACTTTACCGTCCAGCAGCCCGGCTGACGCCAGCAGGAATGCTCCGGAACAAATACTGGCTATCTCTGCACCATTTTTATATTGCTCTGCTATCCAGCTAATAATTTCCTGATTCTCCTTAACTGCTCTATCGTAATTATGACTTAGTGAAGGAATAACTACCAGATCGGTTTTGGTCAGGTCAGAAATATGGACATGCGGCTTTATCGTAACCAGTCCATCAAAATATTCTACTTTTTCTGAAATGCCGGCAACTTCAATTTTAAATCCCTCCCTTTTTCCGGCTTCTTTCCAGCACAGATTAGCCCTTGTTAATATTTTGTATGCCCCGATAACACTGCTTGCATTATTGGGCCCATCGGGGGCAAGTATCGTGATGTGTTTCATCAGATTATTTTTTAATAAAGATAGGCAATTAGGCATGTCCGAATCAACCCGTTAAAAAGTCTATTTTACACATGCTTAATAAGGAATTAAGACTTTAACTTTGATTCATTAAATCAATAAAGCCATGAATAATCAAGATTTCAGTTCCGCTATTTTGGTGGATAAAACACCAGCAGAAGCGTTTGATGCTATCAACAATGTACGCGGGTGGTGGTCAGAAAATGTAGAAGGTTTCACTGACCAGCTAAATAGCGTATACTATTACTACTACAAAGACATTCACCACTGCACGATAAAGATTGTTGAGCTTGTTCCCGGCAAACGGGTAGCATGGGAAGTGCTGGACAACTATTTCAATTTCATAGCGGACAATACCGAATGGGTAGGCACCAAAATTATTTTTGACATTGCGGAGAAAGATGGTAAAACCGAGGTCCGTTTCACACACCAGGGACTTGTTCCGGCTTACGAATGCTACGGCGTTTGTTTCGAAGCCTGGACAAATTATATCCAGCACAGCTTACATAACCTTATCAATACAGGGAAGGGCGAACCGACCCCAAAGGAAGGTATTGGTTACAATACGCAATTGGCCGAGAAATGGAATTTGGAGTGATTGTAAATACAAGCAGCATAACATCTATTAAAACAAACCGAATTATGGAAAATCAAGATTTCACAGTTGCATTTTTGGTGGATAAAACTCCGGCGCAGGCATACGATGCAATTAATAATGTGCGCGGATGGTGGTCGGGAGAAATTGAAGGCAGCACGGACAAGCTTAATGATGAGTTTACTTATAGCTTTCCGCCCTATCATTACAGTAAACACAAGCTGGTAGAAATGGTACCGGGCGAGAAAATTGTATGGCTGATCACAGACAGCAGCCTGAATTTTGTTGAGGACAAAAACGAATGGAACGGCACCAAAATCAGTTTTGATATAACCGAAAAGGATGGCAAAACCGAGATTCGTTTTACGCATCACGGATTGGTGCCCAAAAATGAATGCTACAATGCCTGCTCCAATGCGTGGACGGGTTATATAACCGATAGTTTATACAATCTGATAACTAACCAACAGGGTCAGCCGGAAGCAATTAAATAAATTACCAATTTGTGCAAACTATTTTGGTAACAAAAGCCTGGAGTTAATGGCAGACGATCTTGCCACTGATAGGATAGCTTTGTATAAACCAATTAAATACAATAACTATGACCTCTCCACCTTGCGCTCGTTTGTTATGAGTGCTTATTGCGGCCGGGTTATTGCATCGCTCTTCGCATTTTTAACGCAAACTTCTGTTAAACGCTCTGCAAACTAACACGAGAAGAATACTTCTAAAATGTCGCAATCATAACGGAATAATGTCGTGATCATGCGTTCTTTTGCGGCTGCTGAGCCTGTAACTTTGGAATATCAATTTACCTAAAACGGATCGGCATGAGAAAGTTAAAATTACAAATGAACCTTGCACTCGGTAATAAATGGGACAATGGAATGTCTGATTTTAGTATCGACAATCTTAAAAGTGTGGATTGTATTTTACATGGGCGAAAAACAGGTGAAGGTTTTATTCCCTATTGGACAGAAATAGCAAACAACCCCAATGACGCTGAATATAAGCTTGGAAGGCGTTTCGCGGATATTCCAAATGTTGTTTTTTCAAACACTCTCAAAGGAAGCCAATGGGACAATACAACAATTATAGGCGGCGACATAAAGATGGCGATAGAGGCATTGAAAAAGAAAAATGGTAAAGACATCCTTGTTTATGGAGGAGATTCGTTTGTATCATCCTTAATTCAACATGATCTGGTTGATGAGTTTTATTTGCTTGTAAACCCTGTTGAGATTGGTAACGGACAACAAACCTTTAACCCTTTAAAAAATGATCTAGAGTTAAAATTGGTGAGTTGTAGACCATTTACCTGTGGTGCGGTTTT